>Ga0208245_1000003_pt1 | contig 448869 bp, 398 predicted proteins | sample RifOxyC1_FD_184035 | JGI IMG/M metagenome (GOLD analysis project Ga0208245, IMG submission 184035) | Soil microbial communities from Rifle, Colorado - Rifle Oxygen_injection C1 (SPAdes) | ecosystem: Environmental > Terrestrial > Deep subsurface > Rock core/Sediment | place: Rifle, Colorado... | reverse complement strand
TTTTTATAATTTTCGTACACTACATATTTTAAACAATAAAAATGTGTTTTTTGCGAATTATCAGGCACTTGTCGTTAATTTATTTGAAAATAACTAGGAAAACTGGCAGATTCTGTCAAAGTCGGGAGAGTATGTGGTGCGAGATGGCGACATAATGCACTTTCGTTTTAACGTCTAATCTTAATTTTTTCTCACATCACCCTTGGTGGCCGCAGGACGAGAAGGCCGAAAAGGTTTCCATATTTTCTTGGCATAATATTTTTCATCTTTTGTGGAGTAGAGATAGGGATTACCATCATAATCCTTTTTTGCACACAGCTTCGGATTTTTTTTCGAGTTATCAAAGATATTTGAGGCACCATTTAAGCAGACCAAATCTATTTCTGCGGTGATGGCATACAATGATTGGTATAGTCGTTCCTTAATGTTGCTGTCTGGCGGGGCCTGCGCATAGGCCGTTTGCGCCATTTCTTTGGCAAAAGAGAGATCTCCGCGCTGGGCAATTAGTTTGGCAACAAGAGAGGGAATGTAGGTAGCATGGTTGCGCGCCCACGAAGTGTTAGCAATTTTATTAAAATGAAATGTTGCGCGGTTTATATCCTCTAACTCAAAAAAATAGTGATAACCCATATTAAAATTCAAAATTATATCATCCGGAAAAAAACGATATCCTCGGCGGTAAAGATCCCCGGCCCCCCAGTCATCATCTTTCACAATCGATAAATATTGGCCTCCAACTAAGTAGTTTTCATAAAACCACGGATCGATAATAGCGATTGATTTAAAGCGCAAATACATCCAAGAATTGAGATCCTTTTGCTTGTAATGATCTAAATCAGAATCAAGCAAAGTTTTAACCCACAATACACTAGAAAGCATTCGCTTGTTCCCCAAATGGAAGAAAGAAAAGATATTATCATCGATGTTGGTTGCCGCCTCCTGCATAGAAATAGTGATTGCCGGTCGCGGATAGTTTATATTCAGTTGATAGGCAAAGAAAAGAGAAGCAATTATCACAAACAGATGCAACATGCTCTTGATGTTATAGAAATGTATAGGCATAGTAAATAGTGAGATATTTTCCATGATTGAGTTTTGCCATATATCCAAATCTTTTCGTACTGACTTCTGGGCGCGGCCGATTAATGCGTTAACAGATGTTAGCTTCCAACTTTCTTCCAAAGAGGTAACTGGCTTTTTGGGTGCAAATGGCAGCGGAAAAACGACAACGTTAAAAATTTTAATGCATTTTATTTCTGCTTCTGCAGGAGAAGTTGTCTATGCACCCGAACTAGGAAAGACTTTTTTAGAAATAGTTAGCAATATTGGTTATATGCCAGAGCGGCCCTATTTTTATTCTAATCTGACTGGCCGAGAATTTTTATTTTACATGGGATCATTAAATGAGGTCAAAATGCCGCTGCTGCGTGAGAGAGTTTCTCGGTGGGGAGAAAGATTACAGATTGCTCATGCGTTGGATCGAAAAATTAACAATTATTCCAAGGGAATGTTACAGCGGCTTGGCCTTGTAAGTATTTTGCTTCATGGCCCACAACTTTTAATTTTAGATGAACCTCTTTCAGGAGTTGATCCGATCGGTAGAAAGGAGATGAAAGCGGCCTTGGACGAAATACATAAAGAGGGAAAAACAATCTTTTTTAGTTCTCACATTGTTCCAGACATAGAAGAAATTTGCACAAGCGTGGTAGTACTAGAAGAGGGAAAGGTCCGTTATAGTGGGCCAGTTGATGCTTTGTTGGGCAGAAATAGCAATAAAAAAGAGGGGCCATCATTAGAAGACATGGTTTATAAATTGGGTAAGTTGCCATGAGATGGAATGCGCTGATAAGTGATTTTAAAAAAAGTGTAGTGGTTGCCAGATATACATTTGCTGAGTTGTATAGAAGTAAAATTATGATCAATATAGTTTTACTAGGACTGTTTTTGCTGGTGGCCTGCTTTGTTGCTGCGGAATTTACCTACGGTGTTCCTCAGAAGGTGGCCATTGATTTTGGCCTAGGAGGCCTTTCTATAGCGGCCGTCGGAATTGCTCTTTTGATGGGATCAACACTGCTGGCAAAAGACGTTGAATCACGAACTATTTATATGGTGCTATCACGTCCCATTTCTCGTCATGGCTTTCTTTTTGGAAAAGTTCTGGGCATGGCCGGAATCTTGCTTATAAATGTTCTCTCTCTTGGCCTTTTAAGTTTTTTTGTCTATTGGGTATTGGGGGGTAAAATTCACTTTTTGTTCTTTTGGGCACTTCTTTTTTCTTTCATGGAATCGTTGCTGGTTTTATTAATAGTCATTTTGTGGTCGACTTTTTCTAATCAGGTAATTTCGATAATTGCTACTTTCTCTTTGTTTACGGTAGGCCATGCAGTAAATGATGCTCTGGCCAATAGCTTTGTTACAAGAAATCCGTCCCTTTTTAAGTTTGCCCATTTCTACTCGCTATTTTTTCCTAATTTTTCTAAAATAAATATAAAAGACTTTGTGTTATATAAGCAAATGCTTCCGGCCAGCTATTTAATTGGTGCTCTCTCTTATTCCCTGATGTATTCTCTTTTTTTATTCACGCTAACAGCATATATTTTTAACAGGAAAAATTTAGATTGATTACCCCTTCATTTTCTTATCATTTGTTGGCCTTTGTGTTTGGTGCAATTATTGGAAGTTTTTTAAATGTCCTAATCCATAGGATGCCGCAAGGAGAAGATTTTGTTTTTCGCCCTTCTCATTGCCCATATTGTCAGAAAAAAATTCGCTGGTTTGAGAATGTTCCTATATTAAGTTTTATAATGCTAAGAGGCCGTTGTTCTAATTGTCAGAAGCAAATCTCCTGGCGCTATCCGATAGTAGAAATTTTGGGTGGAGCAATGGCCATCTTTTTATTGCCTTCTGCTTTTTCCCGCTATGAAATATTAATTTTTCTAGCATATTTTGCTGTTTTTTCTATTTTTGTAGTACATTTTTTTATCGATCTAAAGCATCAAATCTTGCCAGATTCCCTCAACGGTATTTTGGCGGTTATTTTTCTGGCGCTGACAATATTCAAACATGATTGGCCCTTTTGGTTATCAGGCCTTTTGTTGGGAGCAGGATTTCCTCTTCTTGTCACTTGGCTGTTTTATTTGTTACGTGGACAGGTTGGCCTAGGAGGCGGAGATATAAAACTTTTTGGAGCGCTGGGAATTTTTTTGGGCCCGGTAGGAATTATTCAAAACGTTTTTTTAAGCTGTGCGCTGGGATCTGTCGTGGGAATAACTCTCATTTTGTTAAAGAAAATGAAAAAGGAGACCCCAATTCCCTTCGGCCCATTTATTATAATTGTCTCTTTCATTCAAATATTTTTTCCTGCCCTCCTGTTTTCTATTTTTCCACCTTGATCGTAGTTCGTTTGATTTATCTTCTTGATCTGTTTAGGTTATTCCAGATATAATTGATAAGGATTATTATTGTGTGTAAAGATATGAAAGAATAATTTAGGAGCGATGTGGCAGAGACCTTTCAAATTACAAATGTTTTAGAAGGAATAAGAGAGGCCGTCTCTTTTGGTAAAAAGAAAATCGTTGGAATTGATATCGGAAGCTCGGCGATTAAGGTTGCGGAAGTCTCTGTTCAAGGACGAGGAAAGGTGCGATTGCACCGGTTTGCCCATATTCCTCTTCCGGAAGGGGCCATAATTGAAGATGAAATTATAAAAGGAGACGAAATATCGACCGCCATTGAAGACGCCATAAAAGAGGCTTCTTGTGTTGGACATGCCGTCTGTTTTGGTATGGCCGGACAACACTCGATTACTAAAAAAATCCAAGTTGCTGGCGGATCGAAAGACGAAGTGGATGATCAGGTCTATTGGGAGATTGAACAGTTCATCCCTTTTGATATCGATGATTCCGCAATTTCTTACGATGTTATTGGTGAAAACAATGCCGGAGGAGTAGACGTTGTCTTTTGTGCCGCCAAAAGTGACGCCGTTGATAACTATAAAAATCTTTTTGAACAGGCCAACATAAAGGTAAAAATTGTAGATACAAATATTGCCTCCCTCATAAATGTTTTTGAATATAATTACCAGGATAAAGTAAAAAATAGTGATAGATCGTATATAATTTTAGATTTTGGTGCTCAGCGAACAGAGTTTATTGTTTATCGAGAAGGGACTCTCTCTTTTTGCAAAGAGATGAATATCGGTGGCCTGGTTATTACTGAAGAGATTCAGCGAAAAATGGGAGTGAAATATGAGAGTGCTGAGGATCTTAAAATAGTTGGTGATAGTAGCGGTAATTTACCAGAAGAAGTTTTATCCATAATCGATGATGTGGTGGAAGTTTTTCTAGTCGAGGCCAAAAAGACTTTAGATTTTTATATTCAATCAACTTCTGATGAAACCATTGATCATATTTATGTAACCGGAGGTAGTGGACAAATTCCAGGATTTATAGAGGGCCTTGCCAGTGCATTGGGCCACGAAGTTTCTATTTTTAATCCATTAGAAAATATTGATTATGATAAACATTTTTCTACTGAGGAAATTAACTATATTGGCCATTGTGGCGCCGTAGCATTGGGACTTGCAATGAGGAGTGGAGATTAAATGATTAAGTTGAATCTTCTTGATAAGAAAAAAACGGCAGCAGTATCATCACTGCCTTTTAATCTTACGACGGAATCACTTAACATTAAGGGATTGATTATTTCCTTCGTTGTTTATCTGCTGGTTAGTTACATAATTACACCAGGACTTAATAGTGAGGTAGATACTGTTTCTGAACGTATTAGCAAGATAAATGGTGAAATTGCTAAGATACAAGCAGAAATTGATTCTCAAGCGGAGTTAAAAGAACAGCTTTTGTCGTACAACGACCAAATTACCGCATTACAAGAGAAGACAAAGGTTGTGCAAAAAATTTTAGAAACGCGAAGAAATCCTCGGTCTCTTTTGGAGCGAATTGCGCGAACAATTCCTGATGATGTTTGGTTAACATCTCTTTCGATAAATCAAAATGCAGATATAAAAATAGAGGGAGAATCCCTTTTTTATAAAAGCATTGGAGAGTTTATTGCGTCGGCCAATGATTCAGTCTTTTTTGGTAAGACGCTCAAACTTGCCTTTGCCACTACTGATACGAATAGAGATGGTGGCAAAAAGCGAGTAGAGAAATTTAAAATTGAAGGGACTGTGCAAAACTTTGGGAATTAAATAGATGGCCAATACAATTTTGCCCAAATTATATCTTCTCATTATTGCCTACATAGGGTGGGGCCTCTATCAAGATTATGAGGTAATAGAAGAGAAAAAGGCCGAACTTTTAACTCAAGAGATTGCAAGTAACGCCAAATTAAAAAAGCTAGGAACGCAGCGAGAAAAAATAAAAGAGTATTTTTCAGATATTGATGCTGCCAAAGAAAGAATTGAAAAGGCCAACCTGCAGATTGAAGAGCTGCAGAAAAAATTTCCCTCAGAGATTTCCACAACTGCTGATTTGGATTTTTTTACTCAAATTGCAACCTCTTTGAAGATGAAAGAAGTCCGCCCGCAGCTACAGAGTGAGATTTCAAAAGATTTTTACTTTGAGCAGCGCTACTTTTTATCAACACGAGGAACATATTTACAAAATTTAATTTTTTTAGAAAAAGTTGCACAAGCGGAGAGGCTTTATAATATAGATAGTATTACTTTGAATGTGGCCAATGAGCAGAAGATGGGCCGCTTTCAGGTTATCTCCTCCGATATTGTGTTGGTTGGCTACAGATATAATAAAAATTACAAACCACCACCTCCTCCTGAAATTCCAGAGAAGAAGAACAAAAAGGCAAAGAAAGTAAAAAAAGGAGTTCGAGGCAACTCCGGGGATGGCGATTAGATATGGGTAGTCTGTTTAATTTTTTTCCCACCTTACTGGCAGTTTTGTTGCCAATTTTGGCCATTTGGCCGACGACAACTCTTTGGTCTCAAGATGAGATTTCGGCAGTTGATTCTGCAAATGAAATAGTCACGCCCACAGAAATAGAAAATATTACCAATAACGAATCCACTTCTTCTTTTTCTTCTCCTGCCAATTCGGCACAGTTTCCATTCTTAAATGGCGAAAAAACATTGATAGAAGAACCATTTAAAATGCGAGATCCTTTTAAGCGAATTGTCAGTTTAGGAAAAGAGAGTGTGGCCACTGAGAATTCTGGCGAACTTTCGTACTCCGACGGAGCAGAAAAAAAAGATATCAAAGGTATTCCCCTGGATAGAATAAAAGTAGTCGGTGTTTTATTAGGAAAAAATCGGAGGGCCATGGCCAAAGTGGCCGGTAGTGATGGCGTTTATGTTTTAAAAGAAGGAATGCTTTTAGGAGAAGAGGAATTAGAACTGAAGGCCATTTTGCCTGGCGGAATTGTGCTTATTGAAAAGATAAAAAACATCTATGATCAAGAAGAATATTTAGAAACGATTATCCCCATCACCTCCGAGACAAATATCAAATAAAAAAGATCGGCCATTGCGGAATATTTTATTTTTCCATAGGATTACACTTATATTTTATTCGGCCTGTGTTATACTAATAACAGGACTCTTCAAGGATGAGGTAATTATGAAAAAAGGATTTTTTCGAAAACTCTTCACCTGCCAACTTGCCGCAGCATTGGCCTGTGTGTCATTCATGGCCGGTGCCCAAGAAAATTGTGAACTACTAAATATTGATTTCAAGCAGCAAGGCGAGGTTTCGGTAGTAACACTCTCTTTTGACAAAGATGTTTTTGATGTCACCAAACAACATTTAACGGAAGATAAACAGGTCATCATAGACATTAAAAATAGCAGTGCCCTAGAGAAAATATTACGAGGCCTTGATACTTCGGAATTTTCGGGAAGCGTTGTTTACATAAACCCCTATCAGCGCAGTAGCGATGTTCGCGTGGCCATTCAATTGCGTGACAACGTTCGCTCTATTCTAAAAAAGGAAGGGAATCTAGCAATAATCACTATCGAAAATAGATTTGGAGTTTTCTCTCAATCTTACATCGATGAAAATGAAGGAGGGTTCGGCGGTGTTGGCCCCAAGGATTCCACGGCCGGACTTCAACCCAAATCAGATACGGTAGAAGATATCTTAGAAAATCTCTCTTTGAGTGGAAAAAAGGTTTATATTGGCCGCCGAATTTCAATTAATGTTAAAAGCGTATCAGTCCCAGATATTTTAAATATGATTGCAGATGCTTCGGGATTTAATATTGTTATGAACGAAAGTTTGGCCAAGTTGCCGCGCTTGAGTCTTTCTTTAACCAACACTCCCTGGGATCAGGTGCTAGATACTGTTTTAGAGATCAATAAATTGGTTGCCAAAAAAAACGGGCCTATTTTATTGGTGAAGACGGCGGATGAGGAGACGAAAGATCTAGAAGAAAAGCAAAAAATTGCGGAAAAAAATATTAAACAAGAGCCGCTGGTGACAAAAATATTTCCAGTAAGTTTTGCAGAAATTGGAAGTTTGGAAAAAATTATTACGCCATATTTGACCAAAGAGCGAGGAACTATTGCGCAAGACAAGCGAACAAATGCGATAATTGTTAAGGATACGGTTGAATCGGTTGATCGGATTAGAAAAATTGTGGAGGCACTAGATACTGAGACCCCACAAATTATGATTGAATCTAAAATCGTAGAGGTGATAGAGTCGCACTCTCTTAATGTTGGCCTAGGCGATGGTGTGCACGCGGGCTATGATCCAATCGGGCCAACTGCCCCAAACAAAGGCCCAGGATTTTCTCTTAGTACCTTGACCAATACTGAGACGTTGGGTGTAAATATTTTACGTTACGGAAAACTAACCGATTTAAAGTTTAATTTAAATTTAATGGAGTCTGAGGGGAAAATTAAAATCATTCAAAGTCCCAAAATAATTACCCAAAACAATCAACAAGCAACAATTTCTCGAGATGATTCTCGTTACTTTAAAGTGACAACTCCGGCCACCAATAATTCAACCGCAGGAAGTGTTAGTACCGCCGACACCTGGCAAGAAGTTTCAGCAACTCTTTCACTAGATGTAACGCCACAGGTTACCAATGACGGCTCAATTATTTTAAAAGTGGCCGTTAACAAAGGATCCTTTGGCGTACAAACAGATCCAACGCAACCACCCCCTGCGACAACTAGCACCATTAATACTAACGTCCTGGTGGATAATGGATCTACTGTGGTAATTGGAGGTATTTATTTGTATGAAGAGAGTGAAAGTCACCATGGAATTCCATTTTTAAAAGATATTCCATTAATAGGATGGTTGTTTCGTTCTTCATATAATCCCAAACAAGATAAAACAGAGTTAATGGTTTTTTTAACTCCGCGAATTATGAATCAGGAAAATGCAGGGCTTAATGTGGCCGACGATAATTCGTAGAAGGCAAGAGGCAGAGAACGTCGTGACAAAAAAAATAACCACCTCTCCAATTGTAGCTAAGTATTTGCAGGCATATGAAAAAGATCCTAAGTCAACTCTCTTTGCTCCATTGGCCGAGGGCATGCGTAAAATTGGAATGGTAGATCGAGCAATTAAGATACTAGAAAGTGGATTGCGTTATCATCCTGGCCATGTCCTTGGGGTTTTGGGTTTGGCCCAATGCTACTTTGACCTAGGAGAGCATACTAGAACTTTTGATATCCTAAGGCCCATTATTGGAAACAATCGCGAAAATATTAAAATGCAAAAATTATTTGCGCATGTATGCATGGGAATAGGAAAACTAGAAGACGCATTAGAAACCTATAAATATCTTCTCTTTCTTAATCCCAATGACAAAGAGGCCGCTCAATTTGTGAAGGGATTAGAATCTCAAGGCATAAGAGAAGAAGATCCGCTGTTGGCACTAAGAGATAGCACGTCGGCACAGGAGAAAGATCAATTATTTGCGGTGAACAATATAGATATTATTAAAGAAAGCGCCGACTGGGTTCCTGTAGAAAATTCTAAGCTGTTGTCGGAGGGCCGCCCTTCGATGGCCAAAGCAGAAGAGTCTTTTTTTGATAGCGCAGAAGAATTTGATCATAAAAACAGACAAGAAGGCCCTGAAGATGAATGGCAAATAAAATCACATGTGCCAACCTCTATCGCCACTGAAAGCGTTGGTCGACCAAAAGAAGAGGCGTCCATTCAAGCCCCAGTGTTGTCACGGACAACGACAAGCAATACCAATGACGATGGGCCAGTAATAACACATACCTTGGTGGATCTCTATTGTGCGCAAGGACATCACCAACGGGCATTAGAAATATTAAATAAAATGTTGGCCTTAAATCCCAACGATCATCGAACGATAGAAAAAATGGAAGAGGTACAGAAAATAATAAAGGATAAATGCCTCCTAGATGAAGGGCGCAAAAGTCTAATGGATCTTTTTGATAGCAAAATAACACCTGCCATTCCAGTTGTTCCAGAGAGCGGTCAAGTTAAAACTGAACAGGAAATAAGCAACGGAAATGAAGATCGAGCTGTAGAAGAATTTAAAATGGTAGAAAAAAGAATGTTAAATTTCTTAACATTAATCAAAAAAAGAGCTAATACATACCTCTCTGAAAAAAACACGAGGGGATAGTGGCGATGAAAGATCGGCCTTCACGAATAAAAATTCAAATTATAAATGGCCCCAACCTGAATATTTTAGGCCAAAGAGAAAAAGATATTTACGGGGAAGATTCACTTTTGGCAATTCAGTCATATGTTGAGGAGAAGATAAAGGGCCTACCCGTTGCTCTTTCCTGGTTTCAATCAAATATTGAGGGAGAGATTGTTAATGAGATACAGCGATCTCTCGCAAAAGAAGTAGCGCTTCTAGTGATTAATCCCGGAGGATACTCGCATACTAGTGTCGCTATTTATGATGCGCTAAAAGCACTTCCTTGCAAAAAAGTAGAAGTTCACTTGACAAACACGCACAAACGAGAGGATTTTAGAAGAAATCGAATTACCGCAGGTGCTGTGGACGTTATAATTGAGGGTGCTGGAAAGGATAGTTACTTACTTGCCATTTTATCCCAAACATTTTGAAGGAGTTTTAAAAAATGATACCTACCACTGAACTAAAAAAGGGATTGAAGATTGAGCTAGAAGGAAAGCCGTATGTGATTTTACAATCAACGCATACTAATCCAGGAAAGGGTTCGGCCTTTGTTCGGGCCAGAATTAAAAACCTGGAAACGGGAGCAGTAATTGAACGAACCTTTAAGGCCGGGGTTGATACGGGCCTTGAACGTCCAGAACTAGATGAGCGACAAATGTCCTATATGTATTCAGACATGGAAGGATTTAATTTCATGTGCCAGAACACCTATGAAACTATTCATCTAACAAAAGAACAAATTGGTGATGATATTGGATTTTTACAAGAAGGAATTATGGTTGCCGTTATTTTTTATAAAGGCCGACCAATTTCTATCGATCTTCCAAACTTTGTTAATATTCGCGTTACTTCCGCAGAACCGGGAGTAAAAGGTGATACTGCCACTGGGGCATCTAAAAAGGCAACGCTAGAAACAGGAATGATAATAAATGTTCCGCTTTTTGTTAAAGACAATGATCTATTAAAAATTGACACAAGAACCGGCGAATATGTCGAGAGAGTTAAAGAATAAAAAAGAACTCTAAATACTTAGAGGATAGGTAATTAACTAGTGAGTAATTTTCAAAATGCGCTAGAGTGTTACAACGATAATAAGTATGATGCCGCATTTGCCTGGTTTAAAGCGACAATTAGTGAAAAGGATGGCCAAGTAGAGACAAAGCTTTTGGCCATGGAATATCTCGCAAAAATTAATATACTCCTTAAGCACAAAAATCTTTTATCCCAAATACAATTTGATCTGGCGTGTGAACTTCTTGAGAAGAGCAGTTGGTCGAGTGCTTATAAGTTATTTAAAGATGTTTTTTTGACAATTGAAAGTGAGAAACTAGAAAACTTACCAAATAAAATCCCCCGAGGAGTTTTACTTAACAATCTATGGAAAAGTTCAAGCGAAAGTGGAGAGATAGAAGACGCCAAGTATTTTTTCAACGAGGCCTTTTGGCAGTACAAAAAAAGTAATAATAGTTGGGCAATGTTAGGTCTTTTAGAAAACTATCAGGAAAAATATCCACTGCCAGACCATCTCCAAGATGAATATTTTCGCCTTCTTCTGATTTCTGGAGAGTTAGCAAAATTTCAACGGGCCACTAATTTTATTAGAGAGGATATTTCTGAGGCATTTGCGCAAGATAATTTTATTGCGTTAGTTGGCCAACCTAAATATCTGGCCCTGTTAAAGAAGTTATCACAGGAAATCTCTTGTTTTCCAAATTGGCGAGAAGATGCGGCTCTTTTTGAAATTGTTTTAGTGGAATTATTTTTAAGCATATATCCTAAAGAGATAAGTTTTCGGGTTAATCTTGATGATAGAAAAAGGCTCATAAATTTATTATTTGAATTTCTAGTGGTTTTTCCAAACAATCCGGTGGGTATATTGGTTTTGTATCAATACGGCATTGTTTTTTCTAAAAGATTTATGCTGCAAGCACTTATCCCCAACATTGCCCCCAAGCGCAGCGGTCGACGCGAAGACGATAAGATTTTTAATGCACTAAAAAACAAAAAAATTGACCTGGTAAATATGAGAACTTGTGACTACGTTGAGGTTGGTGATAGCGATTTTGAAATTGATCTAGGGGAAGATCTTTTTGTAGATAATACATCAAGAGGTGATTTGCATAAATCACCAACACAACTTATTCATGCGATAGATTATTTAATTAAAAGTGGAAACGAAGAACATATAGACAAATTAATGGAGGAGCTTAGAAAAATTGATCCTCAAAACAATTATCTTAAAGAGCTGGAGGCCAAAAGGCAAAAATCATTTTCGAATAAGGCAAATCAAGAGGTCGCGCAAAAAGATCAACAGCGAGAGGACAGACTTGTTCAGACACTAGAAAATCTCATTCACGGAGAGAGAGACGGGTTAGAGGAAAGAGAATTTCGGCAAAAGGAAAAAAGTGTTATTGATCATCTTGTTTTACAAGGACGTGAATATATTTGTGATAATGTTAGTGATTTGGCGACAGCATTTTTAAATATGCAAATGTACTCGGCGGTAGAGTTTGTCGTAAATATGGCCGAAACGGCCCCTCGTCTTACCGTAGAAGAAAAAGTTGGTCTTTCATATATTAAGGCATCGGCCTTAATGGAGCAAAAGCGGTTTTTTGATGCGCTTGCAGAGGTAGAAAGTGTTCTTGGCGGCCTGCCACTTACGAGCGAAGAGAAAAAAGACTTTTTATATTTAAATGCTGAGCTTCTTTATGCTGTGAAGGAGAGATCACGTGCATTAAAAATATATCAAGAGCTTTATAATATTGATCCAAATTATCGAATGGTGAAAAACAGGATAGGGTTAATTGAAAGCGGGAAATAAATTTTTTCTTATCTTTGCCATATTGGTTTTGTCTCTGTTCTATGGCGTCTGGGAATTTACGCAAACATCATTTTTCATTGGACAAATAAAGGATAAGGTTTCACAAGAAGTGAAGAAACAATCTGGTATTTCTGTTGCCTTTGATAATTTTCAACTCCACTTTTTTCCACCCAAAACAGTTTTACAAAATGTCGCTTTTGGTGATTCAAAAAATAAATGGAGTGCCACTTTTTCTACTGTTTCAATTTCATTTAGTCCGCTTGATATATTTTCTAGCGAGTTGGTTTTTGATGAGATAGCTGGAGAAGCGGGAACAATTAGCGTTGGACAAATAAAAAGAGATGAAAAAAAGAAAAAAAATGATAATTTATATCAATCTCTTTCGTTATTGTTGCCACCGGCCATTTCCAAAATTAAAATTAAAGATACAACCATTGATTTTGCTGGCAAACCATATGCAGAGATTGACAAGCTTTTTTTACTGCGTTCCAACAACCTATTCATAGCAGAGGCGTTCGCCTCCGACATCCAATATGGCCAACACCAGATAAGCACGTTAAGGGGCAAATGGCATATTTCTCCTAAAGAAATCAAAATCATTTCAATGGAAGTTGGTAAACACGAATCGATTGTTGCGATTAGTGGGGGAATTTTCGATGGTAAGTTAGATTTAAAACTTAGCATCGACATTGAACTTGCCAAGATATTGCGCGATTATGATATAGATCCCGCATTAATTAGTTCGGCAACAATAAAAGGGGAAATTTCCGTTATAGGCAAATTAAGCGCACCAACCTTTCGCGGAAAGATATCGGTAGAAAACTTGATATGTGATTATTTGCGCATGCAAAACATTAAGCTGACATTTTTCAGCGATAAAAATCAAAACATTTGGATAGATAAACTTCATGGTATTTTCGCAGATGGCTCAATTTCCTTGCTGGCCCCAATAAAGGTTTTTAGTAAAGACAGAGGCGATATTGTTTTTCCGGAATTATCTTTTGATTTAAAAAACATGCAGACAGATGTTGCATTGCATTTTTTGCGGAAGAGCTTTAGTAACGTTGTTGGGAAATTTACCGGAAGAGTTTTCCTTGCCCCGCGGCCAGAAGGCCTGGAAGTAGTCATCGAAAAGGGGAGTGCAATTGATAATTTTAGATTATTAAAACATGGAAGCACTAAGAATATTTTAGAAAATGAGCGGATAGGATTCGACGAGACACAGTTTTTCATTGATAAAAACAAAAAAATAACAATGAAAGTAGGATTAGAGATTGCCCAAAAAAAGGTTGTTGGAACGGGGGTTGTTTCAAGTGATGGAATTGAGATTCGTGCCAATTGCGCAGATATGGATATGAATAAATTTGGGCCAATTGTTGGGAAGAAAATTTTAGGAACGGGGCCGATTAGTGTTGTTATCACAAGGAATAAAGAAACGACACTGTTTACTTTTAATCTAAAAATGGAGGGGTTTAAGGTAATAGGCTTGGACTTGGGAAAAACATTGGCGGAGATAACATACAACTCGACAACTAATCAATTGCGTATTAATCAGGGCATGATATCTAGAGGCAATTGTCGATATACCTTGGACGGGATATTCGATTTTTCCGCGGAGAGTAATTATAATCTTAGGGCAAAGTTTGATCGCTGCAGTGCTGATAACTCCAGGGCAATCTTTAAACACTATCTTTCAGGAAGATTCCCAACAACAGAGCGCATAGATTTTACGCATTCGTCGAATTTATCGATAAAAGGAAATTTACATCAATCAAAAATATCAGTGAATGGTAAAACGCATATTTCCAGGGCCTCTATTTGGGGCGAGCGAATTAATGGAGTCGACGCTAATATCTCATATTCCAATGAACAACTAGAAGTTACGGCACTCGATTTGCGAAAGGGCTCCGGAAGAGTTAGTGGAAAGTTTTCGTGGAATTTTAATAATGGCCTTGTTGATTATGATTTGGCCATTAGAAAAATCAAATTAAGGGAGTCTGATTTATATCAACTTTTAAATTTAGGCCATGATGGAGAGTTAGCAGGAGTAATGGTTGGAAGAGGTGCTCGCGATGGCCTTGAGCATCGTCTGGAGCTAGAAATATATAACAGCACAATTGGCACAACCCGGGTCAACAACTCGCGAATAAAGATATCTGGAACGAATAAAAAAGTCTTAATAGAAGGTAATTTGTTAGGAGATAGTATAAAATTAAATTCGCTTTTATTTCTTAGATCTTCTGAAATTAAAGAGAAATCCACGCTTCATTTGGAGGTAAATGAGAATGAAATAAAAAATCTATTTGGCCTTTTTTCTGCTCACAATGCCATCGGAGCAAACATCAGAGGACAACTAAAGGGGTTTTTAGATGCCTCTTTTGACCTTGAAAATCCCGCGTCGTTAAATGTTAATTCAAACATTACGGATTTTAATTGGGGGGCTGGCGCAACACAGTTTAGTTTGATTGCACCTGCCAATTTGGCGATAAAAGAGGGAGTTATTCAAAAGTGGTATTTGAAACTAAAAAATCAAACGGGAAAGGATTTTATTATCAATTCTGGCCAGGGAGATTTTAAAAATGAGTTTAGAATTTTTTTCGACTACAATTACAATGCAGAACTTTTTTCCATCCTTTCTCCACAGATTGCCTTTGCCGCTGGAAAGGTTGAAGGGATGGCCGTTTTTATTGGAAAAAAAGGAGGCGGACAATACCACGCAAGTGCTAAAGGAAGAAATATTGATATACGCTTAAAAAATATTCCCAACGACTTTTCTATGGTCAATTTTAATGTTGTTTTTGATGATAAAAAAATAATTTTTGATAATTTTTCTGCCAAATATGGAAATGGGAATGTTTCGGCCTCTGGACGTGCCGATTTTTCTCAAGATCTTTTTTCTCCGGCAGTTGATTTGAATTTATCCTTACGACAGGTGCAAGTTCCCTTTATGTCTAATTCTAGTGCCCTTGTTTCTGGGGATTTTGAGGCCAATGGGAAAAAACGCCCATATTATGTTTCAGGAAGAGTTTCTGTTTTATTTGCTGAATTGCTTGAAGATTTCTCGGAATTTTATAAACTTAAAATTGTAAATAAAACCCTGGACGGAATTCTTCCTACCGAAAGAGAGGAGGATAAACAGGCCTTTGTTGATTATAAAATTGATGTCAATTTTATGCGCGGTATTTCGTTTAAAAATAGTTATATTGATTCTCGTTTTTCCGGAGAAGGGGTACTAAAGGGAGAGGACGCTGACATGAGGTTTGTTGGTAATTTTGCCGCAATTAAAGAGACATCAAAGTTTAAGTTCAAGGGACATGAATTTAAAGTTTATGACGGGAATATATTTTTTAGTGAAAACAAGGATAAGCAAGCTATAGAAGTGAAAATTAATAGTACTGGGCAAATTGGAAATTATAAAATAGCTCTTAATGTAGATGGCCGGCCGGAAAACCTATTATTGAAAATGGAATCTAATCCCCCTCTTTCACAAAATGACATTCTTTCCTTGCTGGCCCTTGGAGTTACAACTACGGCCAGTAAAAATCTAGAAGAAAGTGATTTAAGCGCGGTAGCAACTTTGGGGCTTGGAAACTTGTTGGCCGATCAGCTGCAAATTAGTAAAAACATTGCTAATCCCCTGGGCCTTCAACTAACAGTTTCTCCCGAACTAGGAGAAGAGACAGACGAACAACAACTGCAAAATGTTTCCAGTAGTACAGATACAGCTTCTAAAATTCGCTCTACGACGGTAGTTAAAATTAAAATGAATCTGGCAACTAATTTGGATTTATCCCTCTCTAGTACTGTTGGTGGTGCCACTGGCCAGAAACAAGAGATGCATATAGATTATGGTATTAATAAAAATATGTCGCTACAGGGAGTGTATGAATCAAAAAGTAGCGCAGACAACACCACAGAGACAACGAACTCTGCAGGGTTTGACTTAATATATAGAAAATCGTTCAAGTGATATTAAACCAATGGACGGCCATAAAAAATTATATTCAATCTGTAATTACTTCTTTTTAGCTGGTATTTTTCTTTTTAATTTTTCATGGGCCCTCGCAGCGTCTTCGGTGCTTCCCGTGACCTTATCATGCGAAGGAGGCGGCCAATGTCCTTTTTCTTTGGGACAACTGTTTCCTTTATCTCAACGATATAGCATTGAGGATGTGAGAAAAAAGCTTTCTGTTTTTATTTCCACAGACAAGTCGATAGCTCAATTTCGTTACGAGATATATTTTACCGAGGAGAGGTATCAGGTTCGACTTTTTTATAAAGAGAAAAAACATATTAACAAGATTACGGTTGTTGGTGATGTTGATGTTGATCTTCTCGCAGTGAGGGCCGCCTTGCCATTTAAAGAGGGAGAGTACTTTCCAGATGGCCAAGAGATGCGCCAGGAGTCTCCTAAATATATAATCAAATATCTAAAGGGGTTGGGGATAAACGTTATTAATGTTTCCTGCGAAATAAGACCGATCAAAGGTGAAGAAGTTGAAATAATCTATATTATTGGAAATGCCAGAGAGATAATGGTTTCAGATATAATAATTCGAACGGACGTAGAAATTGATCTTTCGGCGGTAAAAAATACATTTTTACGCTTTAAGCATCATCCCTGGGATCAGGTTGAAATTGATACAACAATTGCGCAAATTGCAAAAGATCTTTTTGAGCAAGGCCATTACGGTATAAAAATAACTTCCTATCAACAGATGGAGAATAATCACCACTTTGCCAAATTGTTACTCTCTGTTGCTGTCGGAGATAAAATAACATTAAGTTTTTCTGGCAATAAAAAATTCTCTCGACAGGAGCTAATCTCTCATCTACACAAGGCCATAATTGCTAATCAATTATCTTTTTCTGAGCAAAGCGCCCAGGTGGCAATTATTGATCTTTACGAAAGTGTTGGGATTTATAATACCAAGCTAACTTCCCATGCGCTATTTGGAAGAGATTTAGAGGGGCGTAAAAACAAAAATATATATTTTTATATTACGGAAGGAAATCATATAAAGCTACCGCCACCATTGTTAAAAGGCGCAACACTTTTTTCTCGCAAGAAACTTGTTGAACTATACAATAAAACAGGGAGTGATTTGGTAAGGGCCGGAAACTTAGATAGAAAATTCTTGACAGATTTTTCACGAATTATACAGGAAGAATATGTTAAAAATGGTTTCTTATCAGCAGAAATATCGTCTCCTCTTATTTCGTTTTATGATAATGGCCAACGTGCCTCCGTGGAATATTCAATCAAGGAGGGGGTGCAAACGGTTGTAGAGGAAATAAATTTTTTAAACGTACCAAGGTGGCTGCGAAAAAAAATCATAAAACAGTTAACCAATATGCCAAGAAAAGCACTGGATGCCTCGGTCGTTTCTGCGGAATATCAGAAGGCCTTGGAGATTATAAAAAACAATGGATATCTTTTTGCCCAGATCTCAGATCGCTCAGTTCCGGAAATGGTTGATTATTCTTTGGACTATAAATTTGCTAGGCTCAATTATGACTTTTATCTTGGAAAAAGCGCTAAATTTTTTGGTGCAAAAATTTTAGGGAGAGAGAAAACGCAAGAAGTTGTTATATTGCGGGAAATTTTATTTTCCCGCGGAGAAACAGTAACGGCAACGGCCCTGGAAGAACTTAAAAACAAGTTGCTTGCGCTAGGAATTTTTTCACATGTCTCAATCATGCCAGAAACAATTAATGAGAAAGAGGGCGAGGTAGAGGTGCTCTTAAAAATAACAGTTAAAGAGAGTGATGCAAAAATTATAGAATTGGCCCCTGGATTTAGAACAGATATCGGTTATAAACTATCATCTGCCTTTCTCGTAAACAATGTTAATGGCCTCAATAGATCCTTTGCTCTTCGTTCACAAGTAAACCGCAGGGTAGATCTAACAGGACTGAATGAAGATAGACCACAAGGAAAAGAAAACCTTTTAGAATACAACATTGATCTTAGTTTCTCGGAGCCATATTTTCTTATTCGGGAGTTGAATTCTCAGGTGGAGTTTTCTACTTCTCGGAAGCGCTTTTATGCTTTTGATGCAGATATTCGCAAATTTTCCACTTCACTTTCTAAAACGATATTGGGACATGTTGATCTTGGCCTGCGTTATCAGTTAGAGGATTTTTCACAATTTAATGGTATAGAGGGGGATGATCAAAATAATAACGATTATTTTAGAATTGGAGGGATTGTTCCATCAATTGCCCTAGATTGGCGCGATGATAAAATTAGAACAAAAAAGGGTGCCTATTTTTCACTGTCTTTAGAATTGTCAAATGCTGATTTTGGTTCACAAAACCAAAAAGATCGCGTTATTAATTTTAGCAAAATTATTTCACGAAATCGCTTCTATTTTCCGCTTGGGGATTGGGTTGTTGCGTCTTCTATTTCTCTCGGACGTGAAGATAACTTAGATCCAGATCATTCTCGTAGCTATATTCCCTCCGTGAAGGTTTTTCGCATGGATGGAGTAGACTTGGTACGAGGTTTTTCTAGCGAAGAGATCAATCGCCTACCAAGCGGAAGTGATGTTGGTGAAGTGCGGGTAACAGATGAGGCCTATTTTGTTAACTACAAAATTGAACCTCGCTATGCGGCCAGTGATGCTATCATTGTTGCGTTATTTTTGGATGCCGGCCGTGTCTATGTAAATCAATTTGATCCGCTATCAGTGCGTTCAGCGGCGGGGGCCAGCCTGAAAGTTTTAACGCCGATTGGGACTCTTGATTTTGATTATGGTATAAAGCTTGATCGTCGGCAAACAGGGGGAGAGGCGGAGAGCTTTGGCCGATTTCATCTCGCAATAGGCTTTTTTTAGTTATTTTTTGCCTTTTCCAACAACATTCGGTGATTTTTGTAAAGATCTTTTTAAAAAGTTTGTTATTGACTAGCGGCCCCCACATCCTATATAACCACTCTCTAAATTTGCTTTTTTTAAAAAATAGGTTTCTTTAATTAATTAGGCAGGTCATTATGTATACTCAAAAATCGTTTGTTCTTAAACCAGCAGAAGCTCAAAAAAAATGGTACCTAATTGATGGCAAAGACATGATTGTTGGCCGTCTAGCAACAGAAGTTGCACGAATTTTACGAGGAAAAATCAATCCTAAATTTACCCCCAATACTGATTCCGGTGATCATGTGATCGTTATTAATGCAGAGAAAGTTAAGTTCACAGGAAATAAGTGGGAAGATAAAAACTACAACTGGCACACAAACCACATTGGTGGAATTAAAAAACGGACAGCAAAAGAGCAGCTGATTAAACATCCGGAACTAATTGTGTTAGAGGCAGTTAAAGGAATGCTCCCAAAAACTACGCTAGGAAGAAGTCAACTTACTAAGCTAAGAGTGGTTGTTGGGGAGTCGCACAATCATGAGGCACAGAAACCAGAAGTTTATAACATTTAATTATTAAACCTTTAGAGGAAGAAAGTTATGGCAGTAAAAGGAAAAGTATACAAGGCCCATGCGGTGGGAAGAAGAAAGTGTGCGGTTGCACGCGTCTACATGTCAGAAGGCTCTGGAAAAATAACTATTAACAGACGGCCTGTTGATAACTATTTTGAAAAAGGAACTTCACAATATGTAGTTAATCAACCGCTTACCCTTTTAAACGCATCAGGAAATTATGATATCCTTGTTAATGTTAGAGGTGGTGGTACCACAGGACAAGCAGGTGCTGTTCGTTTGGGAATTTCGCGAGCACTATTAAAAATAGACCCAACGCTTCGCCCGGCGCTAAAAAAGGCCGGATTTTTGAGCAGAGATGCAAGAAAAGTTGAACGGAAAAAATGTGGTATGTCTGGAGCAAGAAAAAGATACCAATTCTCTAAACGATAATTCAAAAAGAGAAATAATTCAAAAAAGGCCCACAGTAAGGAAACTTTCTGTGGGCCTTTCTGTCTTAGTTCTATAAACCAAAACAGTTGTGCCTAACAAAAACTAATGAAACCAATGTAATTGTTAAAAACCATCAAAAAATAAAGTTTATTTCATAAAATCCGACACGAAACTTAAATAGTTTTTAAACTAATATTCTTCGGAGAGGCGCAACGATGAAAATATTTAATCGTCAGACCATAAAAAAGTTTCTGAAAAACCCCTGTCAACTCCTTCTGATAACGATGATATTCGGAGTAACTCTAATTGTGTCCCCATCCTGTGTACCAGTTTCTAGGCTCGAGATGTCGGAAGACAGATCTCCCACTGCAACTACTCCAACTGTGGATAATTCTATAAATCAAAATAACTCTGACTCTATAACCAGCCTCTTTTGGGATGCTCCCGTTGAAGGATTGACTGTTTTGCTCAAAGAGAGCGGAAAAACTGTTGTCACTGGCAAGCGTGGAGAATTTAGTTGTAAGCAGGGAACAGAGGTGGTTTTCAAAGTGGGAAAAGTTGTTCTTGGAAGTACAAGGTGTGCGGCCATAATCACTCCGATTGACTTGATTGTTAAAGACAAAAACTCTATGGCGAACGATGAATATACTCCTCTCGAAAAATATAATGAACTAACTTCAGCCGAGCAGCAAGCGGTAGTCAATATTGCTCGTCTTCTACATACAGTGATGAGTAATGATATTTCAACAAACGTAATGGTTATTAGCACAACCTCTGAAGAGCTATTAACTTATGGATTTACAGAAGCACTTGGGAACAGTTGGGACGAGGAAGTCGACTTTGAAAACCAGGTGACCATAGATAGTGCGTTGGAAGCAATAAAAAACAAGCTTAGTGCACCAATATCGAAATATGAAATATCTTATGAAACAGCGGCAGAACATTTAGAGGCAAACCTAGCGTTTCTTTCAAACAAAGATACGATTATAGCGCTAAGTGTTTTTGAATTTTTTGAGACATTTTCCAGTTACAATATAACAGGAACAGCAAGCAATCTCCCGCTTTGCAATGAAAGTGATTGGAGTTATACAGAGGGCGAGTGCCAAACTGAATCCAACGGAAATAGTTTTATACAGGGCGTTTGGCGCAAAATTAGCGCATGTTCAGGGGATGTTGAGTATCCCTCAATAATACAAATTCCGTGTACCGCAACGGCAATACCAACAAGTACACCAATTCCAACGGCAATACCAACAAGTACACCAATTCCAACGGCAATACCAACAAGTACACCAATTCCAACGGCAATACCAACAAGTACACCAATTCCAACGGCAACACCAACAAGTACACCAATTCCAACGGCAATACCAACAAGTACACCAATTCCAACGACTACTCCTATACCGCACACTGTCAGCGTTGCGGCAAATTTTAGACAGGCAATTTACGACTATTTCCTAAGTGACCAATATCGAGATCGCATAATTCTGGATTATTCTTCCTCCGGGGCCTCCTCTTGTACAATCAGCGGAACAATCACTCCGTTTGTTATTGATACTAAGGCCACCAAGGGTGCTTATACTGTGATCTATGTGTATGATGTTGGCACATATTCTGCCAAAGTAACCTGTAAAGCCGCCGATGGATCTAGTTCCACCGCAACGGCTTCTTTTGAACTAAAGGCCTGCACCCCCAAAAAATTATATTCTGCTGATTATGGAACAATGTGCAGTTCTGTTTCAGGAGTTGAGCGAATACAGCCGGCCACCTGTAATGCAAGTGGATCGGCCATAGTATATGGTAGTTGTACCCTTGTTTGTGAACAGGGTTATCGTCTAAATAGTAGTGGCGTTTGTGTCGAAATGAAAGGACTTAACTGCACAGAGATCAAAGGGAAGTGGCCAGGCATATTGGCCGATGACTATCTGTACCTATCAGTTCTTGGCTGGAGCGGATATCCTGTTTTAAAAGGATATCGGTACAGAAAGTGTGAGATGGTGGCTCCGGCCACCTCTGTTGATAGCACAGATATAACGACTGAAGCAACTTGTTCTCCCAGGGTGCACGGGATGTATAATACCACTAAAAACAAGTGGTGCGTGAAAGTAAATAATTCCACAAGTAACTATACAACACCGACTCGGGTCGGTGCTAGAATAGAGTATAACCAATACAAAGCCTTGTGTTTTGAACAGGAACAGAGCAATCCCGACTATCAGTATTTACTGTCTACCGGGCCATATAATAAGAATGCATACGCAATTACTTGGCCTGGCGAATGGGGAACTAATAGCAAGGGATTAACCACCTACAGTGGGATTGCTTACGCAAGCGAAGCGCCTACTGCTTATGCAAATTGCCCAGGAAAATATTCTTACTACGATATTAGCACAAAAAATTGGAAGGTAGAAACTTGCAGCGATAGTACCTGCTCATATCAACAAACAGTTCAATGTTACATGAATCCTAACTTGTGTGGAGGCAAAACTACGGGCACAACTACCATCACATCACACCGACAGTGTATTACTGCGGTCGCTTGCCATTATGCCCGGTATAATTGGCGAGATGTATATAGTGAAGATACCAGCCGGCCCTAGTCTATATTTGTGTGAATCACCAAAGAATAAATTGAATTATTCAATATAACTAATGATATACAAGTACGGCCTGGCAATATAACAAAAACAATCAAGTATTTCCCTGATTAATCCGATAAGGAATTAAAGGCGGGGTTATGCAAACAAGAAGTATTTTTAAGGTCATTTTGTTTTTTAATCTCTTGATTGGAACAAGAGAACTCTATTCTACTCAATTTTTACCCTCATCCATAGAAGACCAACTCTTAAGTTCATCGGCGGTTATCTGGGGATATTACAATGATGAGACCTATAAAAAATTGCCCACTGGGCAAGTCGTTACAGAAGCATCTTTTTCAGTCATAAAATATGCGGGAGCAATTGAAGGCGAAACCTTCAATCAGCATGCCTTTAAAGTCCTTTTTCCTGGGGGTGTTTGGGAAGATATTGTTTATGATATCAGCGGAGCGCCAAGTTTTTCTTCAAAGGAAGAGGTTATTTTGCTTTTACGCAAAGATGGATATGGCCATTGGATAACAAATCTTTCAATGGGCAAATATGGAGTGCAAAAACAACTAGATGGTACTTACCTAATGTCGGCAATTTTTCCGGATCATCCACAGCTAGGGAAAATTGCCATGGCCGATTTTGAGAGACAGATAGAGGAGCGCTTTCACGAGAAACTACATTTTATAATTAATGGACAGGGGGAAATTTTTCCTAACAAAACCGGAAGCAAGCAAAAGGAAATTGCCTCGGCGGTAAACGGTCGGTCTGGAAGGATGCCGGCCTCAGAAGAGAGCATAGAACGAGAAAATCAAATAAGTATGTTCTGGTTAATGATAATTTTTAGTTTGCTTGGACTGCTTTCTTCATATCTCGTCAAGCTACGAAAATAGCAGGACAATTATGCGAATAAACCATTGGGCCTATTTGTGGCGATGCTTTTGGATAGTTTCATCTTTCACGATATCTACTTCGTTGTTGGCCTATGTACAAAACAGATCAATATATGGCGATAAAGTAAAATGGCCGCATAGAACAATTGCTATAAACGTAGTCACTGGTAACAGCTCCAATCTTTCGAAAGAAGAGGTAGTTTCTATCATTAAAAACTCTCTCGGAATCATTGGCGATAGCGGATGGCAGCAGCACAGTAATCTTTCCTTCACATTGACGATAGATGCTGCGCCTGCAAAAAACAAAAATGATATCTATTTTACAAAAAGTGGTGAAACATTTGCGGGGTTATCATGTGAGGCCAGTGGGGTTATTGGGAAGACAGAAACGATGTATCGCCAAAGTAGTGGAGAGGTTTTAGAGGCAGATATATTGCTTAACGATAATTGCTTTTTTTTTGCAGATCCTTCTGCCGGCGCAATGTATTTGGGAAATGCCGTAGTTCACGAGCTGGGACATCTTTTGGGATTAGGGCACAGTGAGGTGGCGGATTCTGCAATGTTTTATCTGTTAAACGATGGGCAGCGAGAGTTGCATTCGGACGATATTGCAGGAGTCGAAGAAGTATATCCGGGAAATATAAGTAAAGGCTCCATTCGAGGAGTGATTGTTGGCGGTAGTCGTCTGCCTTTGGGGGTAATGGGGGGACAGATAGAGGCCTTTTCATCCAACAATGGACAATTAATTGCTTCGGCAATTTCTGATGTAAATGGTAATTTTAAAATCAGCGGATTGCCAATAGACGATACATATTATTTGTATGTTCGTCCCTCGAAATATTTGGCCATACTTCCAGAATACTTTCAAAGCAGCAAAAAAGATTTTTGCCAATCTGGCACAAATTATCGAGGGAGTTTTTTTCAAAGCTGTTTGGCCTCAGAGCAGGGCCTTCCCCAGGGTATCAGATTATATACTGGCAATAGTTCAATTGACGTAGGAAAAATTTCAATTGGTTGTTCGCAAAAGGTATTGCCTGAATATATTGAAGATAAAGAATTAGAAAGCAATGAGTGGCAAGTTTATGATGATAGTACAGAGATTGCCGGTAATTCGGTAGTAGGAATTTTTACGGGAAGTGAAATTAACGCGGGGACAGGAGATGTTTTTACAATTGATTTATCTGATTATGAGGTTAAGAGCGGGGAAATTTTTTTAGATGTCAAACTGATATATCAAAAGTTATATTCTCCTCTTCGCCTATCAATTTTGGCCCAAGACTCGTTTGGTGCGGTTTTGGAAAATCAAAATACCGAAGGATACACGGAAAATAATTATGGAGAGAAAAATTTTGACATTATTGAACACTATCGTCTACAAAGCGGCCGCAGTGGATTAAATCGTTACACAATAACAATAACTCCTGATGGGCAGGCATATAGTGAAAATGATTTTCTAGATGCGTCTAATTTTTTAGACGATATGCGCTATTATTTTCTGGTTTTTACGGTAAGCGAAAAGCTTTTAACCTCTCAGTATAAGGTAATTTCTTCTAAGCTTTTTCCTACACTAAGCGACAATCAAAGTTGTCTAGATGGAGAAAATACCTACTCGGTTTTGGCCAATATCAGAGAAAAAGAGAACACTACTACTGAAGGGGCAAAGAGCAACAGTAGTGTGGCAAGTTTTGTAAGTTGTGGAACAATCAATTTCATCGATAATAATCAAGGCCCACCGTCGGTTGGTGGGGCCCTGATTGGGTTTGTCATGGCACTATTTGTCCGTTGGTTTTATGGACTAGCAAGTAGACGAAAAATTGCCGGCTAAAAAGGCTTGGAATATTGCAAGGTTAGTATCATAATTAAAAGATATAAATGGGCCTTTATGATGAAGGATTGTTATGAAAATAAATGGATTTATTTTTATCCTTTCGCTAGTAACATCGATGGTATTTGCGGGTAATTTGCTTGATTCAAAAGTTTTAATTCTAACAGGCAATAAGACATCTAATTATATGGCCGAAGGAATTTTTTCTAATGGCAAAGGAGAGATTGCCAAATCAGAGCTGAAGGCAATTCGTCATGCATATACCGATGAGCAAGGATATGAAAGGTTGGTTTTTGATTTTAGTACAGAAGTGCTTCCACAGGTTTATGGGAATTTTTCTGGGAAAGAGAAAAAAATATATTTGGATCTTTTTAACACGACCCTTAATTCAAAAATTGATTCCTTTGGAAATAGTAAGTTTGTGAATGAATTAGATCTTTTCCCAATTACGTCGGAGTCTCTCTCCTTGGAAATCACGCTGAAGGAGCAGTTGTCGGTAGATGTTTTTTACCTACAAAATCCCGCTCGACTTGTAATTGATATACGTTAAAAAAAGGAAAAATAAATAGCATAAGGAGCCACCAAAATGTCTGACTATGACAACGATTATCAGATCCAAATTAAACACAAGCCAGCCGATGAAAAAGTAAAATTTCCGGAGGCAGTAGTTATTATTCCCATAATGAATAGTCCGATTTTTCCAGGAATGATTGCGCCTATAATTTTGAGTGAAGATAAATTCACGACAGAACTTGACGATCAATTATGGAAGTCGGGATATATTGCTCTAAATTTAGTTAAATTTAAAGAAGGGGAGAAACATGTTGAAGAAGAGATGAGTGCGGAAGAGGAATATGAATTAGAAAATAGAGAGATTAACGCTCACGATATTTATAAAGTTGGAGTTCTTTGCAAAGTAGTAAAAAAATTAAAACTTCCAGATGGCTCAGTTAATATTTTAGTTCATGGAATTAAGCGTTATCGTGCCTCAGATATCATTCAAGATTCACCACTTTTAATTACTAAGATAGAAGTTTTTGATGACATTATTGAAACTGATGAGGAGCTTGATGCCTTTGCTCGTTCAGTAATGAACCAGGTTCGCAAACTCAGCGAAATCAATCCTTACTTCAATGAAGAGATGAAGTTGGCGATGATTAATTCTCCCTCTTCTGGGGCCATGGCAGATCTCGTGGCCTTTGCTCTTTCTTTGGACATTCCAGAGGCACAAGATTTTCTCGAAACGCTGGTAGTTAAGAAGCGCTTTGCAAAACTGCTAGTCTATTTGAAGCGCGAAAAGGATGTTGCCGACATTCAGAAGAAAATATCTGACGAGGTTAACGATAAGGTTAACAAATATCAGCGGGAATATTTCTTGCGCGAACAGTTAAAAGTTATTCGCGGTGAATTGGGGATGGATGAAGATGATAAGTCGCGTGATTTGAATAAAATCAAAGAACGACTTGATAAAAAGGGGCTGCCGGAGTTGGCGATGAATGCGGCCAAAGAAGAGCTAGAGCGTCTAGAAGTAATTCCGGATAGTAGTCCTGAATATAATTTGGCCAGAACCTATATAAACTGGATGTTAGATCTTCCATGGAATGAACATGATAAAGAGCTTATTGATATCACTGCTTCGCGTAAAATTTTAGAAGCAGATCACTATGGACTCGAAGCGCCCAAAGAGCGTATTTTGGAATTTTTGGCAGTCAGAAAACTTCGACCCCAATACGACGGAACAATACTTTGTCTTGCCGGCCCTCCGGGAGTTGGGAAAACTTCTTTGGGAAAAAGTATAGCACGTTCCCTTGGCAGAAAGTTTTATCGCTTTAGTTTGGGAGGAATGCGCGATGAGGCAGAAATCAAAGGCCACCGGCGAACTTATGTCGGCGCAATGCCGGGAAGAATTATTCAAGCGCTAAAGCGAGTTGCCGTAAACAATCCTGTGATTATGCTCGATGAGATTGATAAATTAGGAAGCTCTATTCATGGAGATCCGTCCTCGGCATTATTGGAAGTGTTAGATCCAGAGCAAAATAATTCATTTATAGATAACTATTTAGATGTTCCTTTTGATTTATCCAAAGTGCTATTTATTGCAACGGCAAACTATATTAACGACATTCCTGCGCCTTTGCGGGATCGAATGGAGATTATCGAGCTGAGTGGTTATACAATCGAAGAAAAAATTTCTATTGCCAATAAATGGGTTATTCCTAAGCTTTTGGAAAAGCATGGATTAAAAAGGAAAGATTTTTCAATCACGGCAGCAGTTTTAAAAAAATTAATTAGTGATTATGCTCGGGAGCCGGGAGTGCGACAACTCGAACAGTATATTGCTAAGCTTTGTCGTCGTGCGGCACTAGATAGAGTTTCACATAAAGGGCACAGACACTTTGTGCCACAAGTGGATAAGCTGGAAAGTTTATTGGGTAGTGCAAAGTTTCAGACAGAACATGCACTAAAGAGTTTACAGCCAGGCATTGTTACAGGGCTTGCTTGGACACAGTTTGGGGGAGAGATATTATTTATTGAAACTATTCCGTTACGCGGAAAAGGGGAGTTTAAATTGACCGGCCAGTTGGGTGGCGTAATGCATGAGTCGGCAACTTTAGCATACAGTTATGTGAAGAAGATGCTGCAAAAAGAAATTCTGGATGCAGAGGAAAAGCAGATTAACAAGAAAGACAAAAAATCTGGCAAAGCAAATAAAAAAAATGGCAAGAAACCAACTTCGGTTTCGGAGACATTAACGCCTAAAGAAGAGGCCGCCAGCAGTACTTTACCCCAGTCGCCGCTAGATTTTTTGGCCGCACATGAAATTCACCTTCATCTTCCTGCGGGAGCAACACCGAAAGATGGGCCTAGTGCGGGTATTACAATGGCATTGGCACTTTATAGTCTTGCAACACAACGGCGGGTAAAAACTGGTTTTGCTATGACGGGAGAATTAAGTCTCACAGGTAGAGTGTTACCGGTTGGTGGGATTAAAGAAAAAGTACTAGGCGCAAAGCGTGCCGGAATAACCAGCATTATTTTACCCAAAGAAAATGAAAAGGACTTGAAAGAAGTTCCAGAGCGCCATCGCAAAGGCATTACTTTTTATCCCGTTGGCCATTTTGACGAAGTGGTAAAGTTGGCAATTTCTAAGAGTAGCTAGTGTCATGGCGCCTATGAATTGAAAGCGCACACAAAATAGTAATTTAGTAAACTATTTATTTTTGGGGAATTATTTGCAGCTTCTTTTAAAAGAGATCCCTAACGTTAATTTTAGTAAGCCACAAGACGATATGCCTTTTAGAGAGGCGTTTATATGGCCAGATTCAAAAAAATTTTTGATATTAAAGCGATCTTTGCTTTGTTATTTATTCTTACTGCATCGATGGGGATTGCTCGTGAATATGTAATCTATAGTATTATGCAAGATATTCCTATGGGCGAACCAAGGGAAGTAGTGAAGAAAAATTTCTATATGAATATTGGAAAAAGGCAGGGAGTAAAAGAAGGTACTGAGCTTGATGTTTTTCGTAATATTTCCATACTAGATCCATATAACAACAAACAACGTTATAATTATAAAGTAAGAATTGGTCTTTTAGAGGTAATTCACTCCGAAGATGAGGCGTCAATTGGTATGCTAAAAGAACTTTATAAAGATACCAAGACACCTTTTTTTGAACTAGAAGGGATTATGATCGGTGATAAAGTTGATGTAAGTGTAAGGCGTGATTAGGGAGTAGGAGGTATTCCTTGAATTGCCTTAACAATTTCTCGGCGTGATTTAATCATTTCAATCATGCTATTAATTGCCTTCATTGTTTTTTCCATGCGAACTAATTCTTTAGACTCTGGCAGATTCTTCTCGCTAACCTGGGCCTGAATAGTTTTTAATACGAATACCCCCATTCCTTGGGCAATTACAAGTTGATTACTTATATCATGCAAAAAAGTACGCTCTTTAAGAATATAATCATTGAATGCTTCATCTATGGCCATGTGGTGCCTCTTGGTTGTTGCATGTTTGTAATGCGAGTTCCTATCTAAGAATTATATCTAATCTCTTACTTTTTAAAAGATAGGCAAACAGCACATTGTCATGAAAGTCGAGTTCTTTAAGTTTTAAAATTTGTGGTATATTTGTTGGTATGGGGGAAGGAGAAAAGACAATAAGTTTTGTTATTCTAACGCCATTATAGACACCAAAAAAGGTCGCTTGATAGCAAAGGTGGCCGGCAGGAATATCTTCTCGCGCAAATCTTTGTGTTTTGCACGCAGTACAGCTCGTTAATAAATAAAATGGTCGCTTCATCTACTGTCTTTACTGCGAGTCTATATAATGTATTCACTCAGCTATTACTCTGTTTTTTCTAATTTAATCACGCAATCGAAAAATTTTTCATGACTTTTTATTATTTTTACTCTAAGTAAGAGAGTAATATCATTGTCGATTTATTTGAGAGGTATAAGATGGCCAGGATTACTATCGAGGATTGTTTAGAGAAAGTTGAAAATCGCTATGAATTAGTTCACTTGGCAATCAGACGAGTAAAGCAGCTCCGAAACGGAGCAGAACAGTTAGTTTCCAGTAAAAACAAGCATATTGTTACTGCGCTTCGTGAAATTGCGGCCGGAAAAGTAACTCACGCCCCAGTTAATGAGTACGATTCAGACGAATTTTAGTTCTTTTTATGCGGTTTTTTCTTAGTGGGGATCAATTTTAATATATTTCATATAGTTGGCGATCATATCAGAATGTCGAAAATTTTTTAGATGCCCATGCAGCAGAATGTAGTCCCGTCCATAAAATAACATAATTCGTGGAAGATCTTCTTGTACAATATTTTCCATTTGTCGCATCAACTTATATTTTTCTTCGCCATCATTCATTATTTTAAGTTTTTCAAAAAGAGAATCAAATTTGGGGTTGCTGTAATAGGAAGAGTTTGGGCCGGGAGGAATTTTTTCAGACACCAACAATTGCAAACAATTTTCTGCATCTGGATAATCCATCTGCCAACCGCCTTGCCAAAGCTGCATGCTTCCTTCCTTGGCCTTTTGCAAAAACTTTGGAAAAGTGTTGGGAACAACTTCCACATTGATCCCAAGATGTTTTAAGTTTTTTGCAATAAAATTTCCCTGTTCCCGTGCTGTTAAATTATCGGCCCTTAAATCAAAGTGTAGGGTGGGAAGCCCCTTTCCATTGGGAAAGCCGGCAGCTGACAGAAATTCTTTGGCCTTTTTTAAATCATACTCAAATGGTAAAACCCGCGCAGGGTCATAGCCTGGCACTCCGGGGGGGTATATTGAATTTGCCTTGAGGCCAACATAATTGGTGTATATTTTGATAAAATCTTCAATGTCGATAGCGTGTGCAATTGCTTTGCGCAATAACTTGTTTTTTCCTAAAATCGGATCTTTCATGTTGAACTCAATCCACCAATAGGTAAGAGATGGTGATATTTGTAGTTGAACATTTCGGTTTTTAAGTTCGTCGGTTAAATCCCTGTTGGGGGTTATGGCATTAGAGAAATTGTCGCCAGGCAATACCGCAAAATCAATTTTTCCTTTTAGGAAACTTAACCAGCGTGTTTTACCCTCTTTCATTATGGAAAAATCTATTCCCTCAACAAAAGGAATTTTTTTACCAGCATCATCAAGCAGTCCGGAAGTATTTGCAACACGATCTCCCTGTGAAGGATAGTAGTCATCGCGATATTTTTCAAAACGCTCAAGTCTTAGGCCGGTTGAAGGAGTCCAATTTGCCAATTGAAAGGGGCCAGTCCCAACAACATGTTCTCTAAGGTCATTTTTATAATAATAAAAAGATTCTATGGGGATTGGTGCGGAAAAACTCATTGCCAGGGCAGAAAGCATTTGAGGATAGGGCGCAACCAAATCAATTATGAGTGTATAATCGTCGGGAGCAGAAAGTCCTTCGATGGGTGTTGATTCAAATTTAGAAAAATCGTCACCAACAATTTCTGTAAATTTTGCAACACCCTTGATGCTATTTTCAAACATCCAGTTTCCCTGACTTTTAGTTGGGTGGAATGCCAAGCGCTTAAATTGAGTGATAAAGTCAGATGCTTTTACAACTCTTTGTGTTCCGGCAATAGATGGATCGTTATGATAAACAACATTTTTCTTAATTTTGATTATGTATCTTGTTCCATTATTTTCAATAACTGGCATATCTTGGGCGAGAAGAGGTACAATGCTGTATGGCCTTTTAAGATAGTGATATTGATACAGAGTTTCATAGCACTGATAAATGACTGCCGCAGAAATTGTATCATAAGAAGTTGCTGGATCGAGAGTAGAAACTTCTCCGGCCATGGATAGATGAAGACGATTTTGCTCTCGTTCATGGGCCACAGGGCGGCGACAAGAAAAAATAGTCAAAAGGATTATACTAAAAATAAAAAAAAGAGTTCGGGTAAAATAAAAGTTTATGATGTGCATTACCTAATACGCTAACACAGTTTATTAAAATAGAAAAATAAGTTTTACACATCAGCCGAGTGAGAATCATCAAAATTATAATCGCCATTATCTGACCAAATTTCATCTGAACAAAAAGGAATTTCTTGCAAAAAGGAACGAAATGAAGAAAAAGAGTGCCCTTTTGTCACTAGTGCGACAATGATTTTATTTCGCATTGCCGACGGGATTGTTGCAGAATCAATTCCGTTGGTGCGTATGGATTTGCTTATAATTGAAAGAATTTGATCTTTGCTCGATATGTTGCAGTCAGAAAAAACAGTATTAATCTTTTCTATAGTAACGGTTATCCCTTCAGCGGCCAAAGTTTTCTTTATGAGCGTAACAGATAAATTTCGCTTAACCAACAAGCGAATTTTTGCCATGGTATAGTTATCTTCTTGATAGATTCCGGCATCATTCATGTGCGCAATGATTTTATCCACCAGGGATCTCTCAAGGCCTTTATTCAAAAGCTTTTGAGAGAGTTTTACCTTAGAGTAATCCCTGCGTGATAATAAACTCATTGCGTAGGCAAGTCCCTTTTTGAATTGCCTTTCATCTTCATCAATCATTGTACTACTTTTTTATTTTTTTTGTTGGAATCAGTTCGTTTATCTAATTCATCTTCTATAGAGTCATCAATTTCCCCTGTCTCAAAATTAATATTGCTGCTAGGGGTGGTTCCTTTGTTTAGATTGTGTCTTTCTAAAACTTTTGCGCGAATTTCTTCGGCCATTTCTGGATTTTCGGATAGAAATTTTTTGGTATTTTCTCTTCCCTGGCCCATTTTGGCGTTGTTATAAGAAAACCATGCGCCGGCCTTCTCAATAATCTTCTCCTCTACCGCAATATCAATTAAATCTCCAAACTTTGAAATTCCTTCGTTAAACATGATGTCAAACTCAACACTTCGAAAGGGAGGAGCAACTTTGTTTTTAACAATTTTAATTTTAGTGCGATTGCCAATTACCTCCTCGCCATTTTTTATAGGCCCAACACGGCGAATATCTATTCTGATTGAAGAGTAAAATTTTAAAGCATTTCCACCAGTGGTGGTTTCTGGATTTCCAAACATCACTCCGATTTTCATGCGAAGCTGGTTAATAAAAACAACAGTGGTGTTTGAACGAGAAATAGAACTGGTTAGTTTGCGAAGTGCCTGAGACATTAGCCTGGCCTGCAGGCCCATGTGTGAGTCTCCCATATCACCTTCTAGTTCTGCACGCGGGGTAAGAGCAGCAACAGAGTCCACAATGAGTAGGTCTACGGCACCTGAACGAACAAGCATGTCAGTTATTTCTAAGGCCTGTTCGCCACTATCGGGCTGAGAGATAAGTAAATTAGGAACATTAACACCAAGCATGGTTGCGTATGCAGTATCCAGAGCGTGTTCTGCATCAATAAAGGCAACAGTACCTCCGGCCTTTTGGCATTCTGCCGCAATGTGTAGGGTTAAGGTTGTTTTTCCTGAGGATTCTGGCCCAAAAATTTCTATAATTCTTCCTTGCGGAATCCCGCCAACGCCTAACGCCAAATCTAGTCCCAGACAACCTGTCGGAATAACCGGTGGCTTCACTGCCAGCGTTTCATCTCCCAACTTCATAATGGCCCCTTTCCCGTATTGCTTTTCAATAGCGGCCAGTGCCAAGTCTAGTGCCTTTGATTTATTTTCGTTTTGTGCTTTAGTGGTGTTCATAGAAATCATCTTTGCTCCTTTGTTTTACTCAACTATTTTTGTCCTATGTTTTCATTTTGAGATTGTTAAGTAAAGTAATCCAAAATGAACCGCACGAATAACTTTCTAAGCGAATGGAATTTTGTTATGATTACATTCGTCTCAGAAAAAAATTTCGCGGTTATAAAAATTCTATGCGTATGTTTTGCGTAAGTCAAGCAAAGATCTGATAGATTTTGAAAAATATAAAATTGGTAACACCTGCCATTATGCCTGCAACAAAATCATCCATGACAATACCAAAACCATTTTTAACTTTTTTATCAAAAAAAGAAGCAGGCCATAACTTTAATATATCAAAGAAGCGAAAGAAAATAGTGAGAAGGATTAGTTGAAAAAAAGAGTCATCTATTCTAAAAAACCAAGCAGTGAAAATACCAAGAGTTTCGTCAATGACAATCCATTGCGGATCAATTTGATTAAATTCTTGTTGGGCAACGTTTCCAGCTAGAATTGCGATAAAGAATATTGTCAAAAAGATTGTTATAGTTAAACTGGTGTTTAGTCCTGCACACGCAAACGTGTATAGAAATGGCAAAGAGGCAATGGTTCCCATAGTTCCCGGTGCTTTTGGAATAAATCCGGCGCCGAAGAAACTAAGAAAGATCACGCTTGGTCTTTTTAAAGATGGCCTAATCTTGCACTCCGTGGTGTGGTGATATTGATCTTTAGATTATTAAAAATATATGGATAAAGAAAGTTATTTATACAAGTACGTTTTTGATTGGCAAACACTAGACATTGTTTTGGGTGGAAAATCTTCACTGGATTCAAAATATTTTGTGGGGATTGTGGAAAATAAGGCACAGGGAGCAGATTTTTTGCGGGGATATGGCCTTTCGCCAGATGATCGCGTCGCTTCCGCCGAGCTTTTCGGTAATTTCCAAGAGGCACTACAATTTATAAGAAGATATTTTTTGAAAGAAGGAAATCCCGATGGCCTAGATTTTAAAATCCCCAATTCGCTTTACATGATTAATGACATTACAGATCTTTTTATGATGGCCTCAAAGCATGCCAAGAATGAGGAGGATCGTCTCTGGGCAGAAATTGTTTTAAAGGTAATGCACACGATTTTACATGTTGATAAAGATTTGCGATCAAAATATTTTTCAATTATTCAAACTCAAATTTTCGATAGATACTATCGCTTCATAAATCGCGATGGCGAAAATAGATTGTATCTTGGAACAAAAGACTCGGCAGATGCCAATTTCAAAATTCCATTGGTAAACTTTGAGACAAAAGATAAAAAGAGTCGTGATAGCATTATTATAAAACTCATGCATAAAGTAGACAATGTGGCAGAAGAACTCTTTGATCGAATTGGCCTTCGGATAGTAACGAGAAATAAGTTTGATACTCTTCGCGTTGTAAAATTTCTTGTAGAGAAAAATATTATTGTTCCACATAATAATAAGCCAAGTCGGGCCATAAATACGCTAATAAATCTAGAAGATTTTAAAAAGCGCTATAATAATCTTATGAAGGTTGCTATTCGCAATGGCCTTTCGGAAGATCGTTTCGTACAGGCGTTAGAAAGAGAGGCCGAAGAGTCCCCCGTTGATAAACAAAGAATTCCTATCAATGAACATACGGCGAAGGCATATAACTCCATTCAGTTTACCTGTCGGCATTTAGTGAAATATGTAAATCCGTTTTTTAAAGATTTTAAAACACTTCGCGATATGGCCCAAGGGCCAGAACGTGAAAGTGTTTTAGCAAAAAAAATCCTCTCGATGGATATGTCGTTGATTGCTGGAGATGTCCGTTTTTTCTACCCTTACGAAGTACAGGTGGTGGATGAACAATCTCATCGAGAAAATACCTTAGGGCGTGCTTCGCATCAAGAGTACAAACGTGGCCAAGTGCAATCTGCTATGTTGAGAATTTTTTCACCGCTTTTGAAATTTAAAAATAAAGAATTGAACTAAAGGGAAGATGCTCGCCAGGTGGAGGGGTAGCTGTCATACGGAATTATCTCTTCCATGTCTTCAGGAAGTATTCTTTGAACAAACATTTCAAATCCTGGATCACTGGTTGCGAAACTAACATCTCCACTGCCATTAATTCCTTGTGTAGTGAAAAGAGCGGCAGTGCGGTCTTGAAAAAAATTCTTAAGATATGGATCGGTTGGATCGATAATATTTAGATTGGAAATATTAAGCTTGAACAGGTAAAATTTATTTCCCACTTTTGTCATAGTGTTATTCAATTTTAACCATGCACCGGCATAGGTAACTTCAATGAATTGTGAAATGGATATATAGGTTGACCCATAAATATTCACTTGGCTCAGTCTTTGTGACATTGCCATTAACGGGGTGGGGGAATCCAAGTTGCTATTTGCTCGCAGGAGGGTATTTACAAGAGAGCTGTTAATATGTCTCTCTTGTCTATAATCGCCAGGTTGTCGTCTTTTTAAAAAAAGATGTGCCTTAAAGCCTTCTTTTTTTATGTTGTCGATTAAAGTATCGTCAGATACAGCAATGCCTCGCCACACTATTCGTTTCCCAAGATGTTCACTATAGGCTTCTCTCAGCGCGTGTGTCGAGATGTCTGGATGCGAATCAGAATAATCCAAGGCAAAAGCAAAAAAATGATCAATTCTAGAAATAATACCAGGGTCCAAAAGTAAACAGCTGTATCTGTGCTTAAGATAATGTCTGGCGTTGCTGATCTTTTCAGACAATTTATCGCCTAAGCTATACCTTGGATACCAAGTGGCCAAAAGCTTATCTACTAGCTCCTCCTGCCCAGGATGAGAAAAAAAATCCCAAAATTTTTCATTCCGAAAAAGATCACCCGTTTCTTTGACAGACTCAATCAAATCAAATGCTTTTTTATCTAAAACAATTTTCCCTTCAGCAAGCACCAACTCTCGAGTGCCATCATCTAAAAAAGGCATGATTTTATCAATACACTCGTTTGCCGTGGAAAAAAACGAAAATAAGAGTAAAGGTATAAAAAAAATTGTCTTTTTCATAATATCCGTTTTTCCATTTTTGAGAGAGATGTATTCAAAGAGTATCACAAATAGACGCCAGGGCCATTCCTCAACCCATAAATTACACAGGTGTAAAAATTTTAGTCAGTACGAGGTTACTGTTATGTAGAAGTTGTGCGATTTCGTTTTGGATTTTGTTATCCACAATTTAATAAATTCTTGTGCCGATTCTATGTGGGCGGAAGATGAAATCACTATCAGCGGATGGAAGGGTCAGAGAAAACCAAACCAAAAATGCCCGGCCCTTTATTAGCTTTTCATCAACCAACCCCCAAAAGCGAGAATCAAAAGAGAAATCGCGATTATCTCCCATCATGAAATATTTTTTTGCGGGAATCTTTCGTTTGGGATAATTCGTCTGATAATAGTTATCAGTGTCTTGTTGAATAATGTGCTCGTGCTCGCCGGTTCGAGTTTTGAAAAATTTTAAATTAGAATCTCGAAGAGATTTATCCATGTCATGCATGAAAGCATCACCAGAAATTTCAGTATTTCCAATAGGAACATCGTTTATGTAGACCGTCTTGTCCTTAATTTCCAAAGTGTCTCCAGGAAGCCCGATGATGCGCTTGACGTAGTTTAAGTCCTTGTCCTTGGGAAATTTAAAAACAACAACATCTCCGCGACTAGGTGCGCGCTGAAAGGCCAGATAGACAGGATTATGATTACCAATATCGGAGAACGGAACTTTAAGGCCATACGCCATTTTGTTAACCAAAATAAAATCACCAACAAGCAATGAGGGGATCATTGAACCGGTGGGAATTTTAAAAGGTTCCAAAAAAATTGATCTAGCAATTAAAATAAAAAAAATTAAAATATAATAAAAACGATATTCTCGCCAGTGGCCTTTTTTAGTTGGTAGGGATGTTTTGGAAGAATCGTCTGCTGTCATTGTTAGTTAGTCGCCTCGTAAGCAAATTTTTCGTTTTGAATCAAGTCGGGATTAATTGCTTTATAATAGTATTCAATAATCGCTTGGGCAAGATAGGCAGAGCGAACATACCACTTGGAAACGTTGATGTTCATAACACAAATTGAAATTCCTCGATTGCGGGAATTTTGAGGAATAGCATAACCGGTAAACCAATCACGTTTGCCGTGGGGGGTACCTCCCGTGATACTGCCAGTCTTTCCTCCCAGCGAAAGATGATTTTTGATATTTCGTCGAAGATGGCGAAAAGATCCTTTCGCCGTTCCAGACATAATCGTTTCGCGCATCATTTGTCGCAAAGATTGAGCAGTTCTAATATCAAAAACGCGCACGGGATCTTTTACTTGCAACTTTACATCTTCGCCCGATTTAATATCGAGGGCCTGCTTAATGATTGTGGGGGAAAATAATATTCCATCATTTGCAATGACCGAAGAAAGCATGGCGGCATGGACGGGACTGGCCGTGGTGGTCGTGTTAAATCCGGAAGCTGATTCTGCCATGTTGTACTCGTCGGTGGGGAGTGGAAAAATAGAACGAGAAACCTCAATTTCTTCCATCGGCTTTTGATTGAAACCAAAAGCATATGCCATTTTATAAAGGGCCTCATCGCTGATTACACGCGAGGCCTTCGCGAAAACGACGTTGTTAGAGGATGCAAAGGCGTGTTCAAAAGTAATAAGGCGAGACCAACGATCATTACGATCATCCAATTGGTAACGATAAAGAGTGGTTCCGCGGCCGCGGTATGAAAAAAAAGTATCATTGCTAACCTGATTGTTACTTATTAAAGTTGCCGCGGTAACAATTTTAAAAATACTGGCGGTGGGATGAGTACTAGAAAAAGGCAGGGTGTTATTAAAACTATTAGTGCTGCGCTCATAACCAAGCGCAGTTATAATATTACCGTTGTTGTTGTCGATGACGATAACTGCCGTGTATTCCGGGCGATAAGCCTGAATTATTTTTTTTACAAAGCCGGTAAGTTTTTCATTTAAAGAGTATTCTAAATTTATTGTCTGGCCAGGAAGTTCGAGAACGGTGGGCCATGTTGCCGATTTTTTGAATGCTCCGTTTAAGGCAGAGCGAAACAGATATGGGTTAACAGAATTTTGATCTTTGTCGATCAATCTCTTATCATCACGCAAAAGATGATTAATTAAATTTATTGCCACAAAAAGAAACATTCCCACAGCAATTATGAGCATGCGCATATTCAGGCGTGGCCGTCGATCTATGGGGATTTCATCACTTTGATACATAATTTAGGCCTATGAGAAAAAATTCCTTGCTGATTGATCGGGTAGATTTGGGCCGAAGTGCGGTAAGTTTTTCAAAACTTTTTCGCTGGCCTTTAATAAAATTTTGCGCATCGGCGCTTTCAAATATTTTAATAACAAAATTTCCGCCAGGACGAAGCAGGAGGGGTAATATGGCAAATACCTGTTCAACGATGTTTAAGCTCCTGGCCTGATCTACGGAACGAATCCCTGTAGTATTGGGTGCCATATCAGAAAGAACTACATCCGCGGGACGGCCAATTTCCAAATCGGCAGGAGATGTTAAATCGAAAATATCTCTCTTAAACAGCCTAACATTCTCCAAAGAAGATAATTTATTGTTTATATCTTGAATATCAATGCCTATCGTTAGGCCCTTTTTGCCAATTTTCTTTGCAGTATATTGGATCCAAGATCCAGGATAATACCCCAAATCAAAAACCAAATCTCCACTTTTTAAAATACGATATCGTTGATCAATTTCTTCAAGTTTATAGATACTGCGTGCTAGATAATTATTCTCTTTTGCTTTTTTATAGTAGTGATCTTTTACTTTAAAAACCATTAGCTTAGTTTCCGACATGTGGTAACACAGCATCATGCTGCGAATTTATATTCAGATTTAATCTGCCAGTTATTGATTTTATACTTTTTTATCTTAGTAAGCAAAGTGGATTTACTAATTTGCAAAATTCTAGCGGTTTGATTAATTTTTCCTTGATGTTGTTCTAAGGCGTAACGCAAATATTGCTGTTCAAAAAAATCCATCGCCCGATGGTAATCAAAGGTCAAGTCTCCTCGTAAAAAAAGGTCTTTCACCGTTGGAGCATTCTCTGTTTTTACATCTGACGAAGAATGGCCAGGAGAAATCTGTTTGGCCGCATTGAGAGTTGGGGGTGAATGTGGATAACTGGCCCAAGCGGGAAGATCAGAGAGTAAAATAGTGGGGCCCTCTGCGCAAGTAATTAAATATTCCACGCAATGCTTGAGTTCTCGAATATTTCCTGGCCAAGAATGCTCTAATAAAAAATTGTAACATGAATCTGAAAACTGAAAGTTAGAAGGGGTGATATCATCAATGTGTTTAGCAGAAAAGTCTTTTAAAAATATTGAGAGCAGTTGGGAAATTAATGAACGGTTTCCTTTTATTGGAGATAACTCATGATGATAAATCATCAGGCGAAAATATAAATCTTCGCGAAAAAGGCCAGCGCCAACCATCTCTTTAATATTGCGATTAGTTGCTGCAATAATTCGACCGCTAAAGGAAAATGGCCGCGAAGAACCAACTGGAAAATAGCGACGCTCTTCTAAAAGTTGGAGCAACTTTTTTTGCCCACCAAGAGAAAGATCACCGATTTCATCTAAAAAAAGAGTGCCGTCAAGCACCTCTCCGCAAAGGCCCGGCCGAGCAGCAGAGGCATCGGTAAAGGCCCCTTTCAAGTTGCCAAATAATTCACTCTCTAAAAGGGTTTCGGAAATAGTTGCAAGGTTGGCGGTTATAAAGGGAGATGCTTTTCGTTTGGATTGGCGATGAATTTGATTTGCCAAATAAGACTTTCCCGTCCCCGATGGGCCGGTTAAAAAAATTGGAGAATCTATATTTATAATTTTTTCTAATTTTATACTCACTTTCAAACCTCCTGAAATTAGTATAAGTTGATAGGGAGGATGTATAATTATAAAAAGGTGCTGGCAAAAATCTATTTGCTAAGCAAAAGGTGATTTCTATCTTGAAAAATAAAAAAACAGCAAAGGCAATATTAGCTCAGCTGAAAGGCTGTTATCCAGAAGCTCACTGTGAATTAAATCATAAAAATGCATACGAATTGCTCGTAGCAACCATTCTTTCTGCGCAAAGTACTGATACTCAGGTTAATAAAGTGACGGAAAAACTTTTCGTCACATTCCCAACTGTACAGCATTTGGCGCTTGGGAAGCTGGGGACAATAAAGACGATTATAAAGTCTCTTGGACTTTATAACAACAAGGCAAAAAACATTTTAGCGAGTGCTAAAATGATTGTGAAAAACTTTTTTGGAGTTGTTCCGGACAGTATGGAAGAACTTTTACAATTGCCAGGAGTGGGAAGAAAGACGGCCAATGTAGTTTTAGGGAACGCGTTCAAAATCAACGAAGGCATTGTGGTAGACACCCACGTAAAGCGTTTAGCAAAAATCTTAGAATTTACGAAGGAAGATGACCCGTTAAAAATTGAGCAGGATTTAATTTCTATTTTTCCTCGAGAAGATTGGTGTCTTATCAGTCATCTGCTTATTTTTCACGGTAGGCGTATTTGCACGGCCAGGAAAAGGGCCTGTGATCGTTGCGCGATTGGAAGTTACTGTTTGCATAATAGTGAGCGTTTAAAAAAATCATAAAAAACTTCTTCGGCAATATCCTCGCGGCACCAGAGGATATTTTTGTCATATCTTTCTTTGTTTAATTTTTGTATACGGTTTCCAGAACTATCATACATTGCAATATTGTTTCTTTTGCAAAGGCAAAAACCTCCAGCAATATCCCAAATATTTTTTCCATGTTTGGTAATAATGAAATCACATTCACCGGAAGAGATTAAACCCAGCTTGTAGGCAATACTACCAACTTCTTTTAGGATATATTTGTTTTGATCGTATTGATCAAAAAGGCCCTCCTGAATCTCTGTGCGGGAGATAAAACCTAAAAGCTTATCTCGCTTAACCAGATTAGAAGAGAGAGATATTGGTCTGGAGGAGGTAAGGGAGATGCCATTGTATGGATTGTAAATCCACCCCCAGAAGTCATTTGTTTCAAAATCAGAGATTATTGCCAAGGAAAGAGCGCACTCTTTTGTTCCAGAAATTAATTCTCTAGTACCATCGATAGGATCGAGAATAATTGCGGGAAACTGTAAATCCCCATGATCTTCTTCGCTGAAAAAAGAAAATCCTCGTTCAATAAAAGGGGCCAAGGACTTTTTTAAATAATTAGAAATATCAACGTCAAGTTCAGTTACCGGGGAATTGTCTATTTTAAGATCAATTTTTAAATGGCCAAGAGCGCGCTGATGCTCAAACTCTTGCAAGCGAGAAGAAATAAATTTTTTGATCGCTTCAATTTGGCCGTTATCTAACATAAGCATCCTAGGAAAACATTCGCAAAAGAACTTTCAGGCGAACTTCTAAGTGAGAATCTAGCAAACATATTATAATATAGATTAGATAAATCATATTGCGGCCAGAACGCAAACGAGAGATTGATTGAAAAAGAATCTCTAGCGGAACGAGAGAAAAAAGAACGGTGGGCCAAAGAATAGAAAATCCTTTCAAAAGATAAGAGTCAATGGTTAGTGAGTAGATAAATAAGATCAAAAGAAGAATGAAAAGTTGCTGAATACGTTTAGTATCAATATTAATTTGGCGAAAAAACTGTCGATTGCTCCAAATAAGCTTAGCAATTAGAAGAGGAAGACCGAGATAGGCGATGGAAAAGAAGGCCTTTTTGTTCATAATTTTGATCAAAGCACTAAAATAATTTGCATCGATGACATTCGATAAGTTGAAGGCCGATCTGTTAAAATATGCCACAAAAAAAGAAAGCAGTAATCCGGGGATAGCGTATCGTAAAAGTTGTCTTTTAAACCAATCAGTCTTCCCGGGAAGAAAGAAAAAATAAGTCAAGATAAGTTGAAAAATGGCCAGCCATGCCCAGGCGTGATTGATTAGTACGCCCCAGAAAAACATAAGCCCCCAATAGAGTCCAACGCGATAGGAAGAACTGCGAGTTAACCAAATTAAAGACCAAATCCACAAAACAGAGTAGGTGGTTAGCAAAGAGGCCCCGCTGTTGGCGGCCAAAAGTTTAGTGTAAGGCCAAGAGGAAACCAGGGCAAAAATACCTAAAATAGATAGACGGCGAGATACAAAATAACGCAACAGTGCATAGGTTGTTACGAGAAACATTCCAAGGCCTACAAAATAAAAATGCATACTCCATCCCAGACGAAAGAGAGAAGGATACTTTTTAAAAGGAAGGTAGTTAACATCAAGGAAAATCCAAAACTGTGCACTTATTTTCTCTAGAGGATCAAAAAACATTTTGAGAGCATCTGGATTGGTTAAAGAGGGTAGTTCCGGTAGAGAAATAAAGAAAGTAGTTATAATCAAGATCAATAAAGTTTTTTCAAAACGATCAAGAAATTTAAATTCACTAAAATAGGCCGTCACTGTTTCTTGAATTATTTTGCCGCGAGTAGGCCATGAATAGAAGGTTCCCAGCACTACCCAGGTTAGCCAAAAGAGATTGCTTGTCCACTTGGCCGGGAGGTAATCAATAACGTTGAAATAGATGGCCATAACCGCCATTCCCAAAACCAGGCGATATACGACTCGATCAAATGAGGAGTTGGCCAAGAAGAAAATATTAAAACGATGATCAACCTCTTTTCCTAAAAGAAACCATTGGCCGATCATAAAAATTATATAAAAAATCATCATGGCGGACTGTGTGAAGGGATGAAGATTGAGTTCTGTTTGCAGTAAGGTTGGGATAAGTAAAAAGGAGGTGTAGATAAAAGCGCGGATTAAAAAAAATTTCATTTTCTTAATCCCGATTGTTGATAAAAATGCTTTGTTTTGCTCCATATTTTTCTATCTGCCTAGAATATTTAGAATATATCCCGCGCACATGGTTGCCAAGAATATTCAGTGAGAAATTGTTGCCCATCCGGCCACAATTGCATCGAACTGTATAAATGCTATCATCTATTCCATAATGGGAAGACTTTCTGGAAGAAGGTTTTCTAGCTCAAACCTAATCAGAAGGAGGCAGTTTGGGTATCTCTTTTGGCTCCATTGGAACCGGCCTTCCGAAAGATATTGTTCAGCAACTTCTTACTGCTGAGAAGGCCCCGCTTGAGCAAATGGAGGCCAAAAAAGGTAAAATTGAAACTAAGAAAAAATTAGTAGAAGAGGCCATTGGGCTAGTAGAAAAAATCCGAGGAAACTTAACCGCCAACAGCAGCGTAAAAAACCTCCGAGAACTAAAGTACGAAACGCGTAACGATATAATTGATGTTGCGCTCGATAAGAATATAGCGGAACCAGGGGAGCATCAGATCGAAGTTATTCAATTGGCCCAAAAATCTACTGCGATGTCTTCTGGATTTAAAGACAAAGACAACAGCTACGTTGGGGTTGGATATATACAATATACACTTCCCAATGGGGATAATCGGGAAATATATATCGATTCAGAGCATGCTTCGATTGCTGGAATTGCCAAGTTAATCAATAACGACCCAGAAAGTGGAATGACTGCGCAAGTAGTTAATGATGGAAGTGGAACGGACACTCCCTGGAGATTGTTGATTAGTTTAAGTGAAACGGGAGCTGGCAATAAGGCCGAATTTCCTTACTTTTATTTTATCGACGGAGAGGATGACCTTTATTTGGAATCGCAGCGGCCAGCACAAAATGCTAAAATAAAACTAAACGGTTTTGAGATCGAACTTCCGTCAAATAAGAACTCCGATCTTATTCCGGGAGTTACGTTAAACTTAAAAAAGGCCATGCCTGGAGAAGAATTTTCTCTAAAAATTTCGGAAGACGTTGGTGCCATTACAGAGAAAGTTGATGATTTGGTAGCAAAAATCAATGGTGTTTTATCTTTTATTAAAGCGCAAAACACCATGGATGCGAAAACGGACACCTCTATTACTTTGGGTGGCGATATGTCTTTGCAATCGCTGGAAAGTCGAATTAGAAGGGCCGTATTTCAAGATGTTCAAACGACATTTGGCCCTCGGCGTTTTGGTGATTTGGGCGTGCAATTTAGCAGGGAAGGAGTGTTGCAGCTAGACAAGAAGAAATTTGAGTCGGTGTTGGCCAGCGACTTTCGCGCGGCCACGCAAATATTGCGAGGGATTTATACTGAAGAGGGAGTGAAAAGCTATGGCTTTATGGACTACCTGGAAGAGGCGGTGGAAAACTGTTTGCGCGCTCCAGATGGATTGTTGCTGTCCAGAAAAAACACCTTTCAGTCTAACATAAACGAGATGGATCGGCGTATTCAAGACAAGATGCGTTCGATTGCACAGAAAGAGGAAAATTTAAAAATGAAGTTTGCTCGACTAGAAAGTACTATTGCAAATTTGCAAAAATCTAGTGCGGGTATCGCTTCGTTAGCGGCAAATAATGTAAGTCCAGTGACCCAATTAGGATGATAAAAAAATATTCGCGAGGAGGATAAAATGAGTTATGGATTAGGAGCGTATAAAAAGACCTCCATTCACACAGCAAGTAAAGAGCAGATCCTGTTAATGCTTTATCAGGCGGCAATTAAAAATTGTAAGAAGGCCATTGAGGCGGTCGAACAAAATCAGATTGCCAAGAAGGGAGAGTACATTGGTAAATTGCAAGACATTGTGATAGAATTAAACAACAGTCTCGATTTCGAGGTCGGAGGCAAGGTGGCCCAAGAGCTTTCTTCGCTTTATGACTATGTCTTGTTTGCTAGTACCCAGGCCAATATCAAAATAGATGCAGAACTTTTAAAAAGTTGCCTGCAAGTTTTGATAACCCTCTATGATGGTTGGAATGAGGCAATTAAATCACTTAAAACAACAAAATCACCAACAAACAACCAGCAAGAGGAGTAACTTGTGAAAGAAAAAATTTATGAAATGCTTATGGAGTACACATCATTAGTTGACGCACTAGTTGAAAAATCGGAAGCAATTTTGTTGGCCAGCGAGCAGGGAAATATTGATTTTATTAATCGGGAAGCAGAAAACCGACTAAGTTTGGTTAATATTCTAGAGCATATTCAAGACAAAATCGATCTGTTAATCCCCCAAATAAATGACTTGAATAGTAACAGAGAGTTGTTAGAATTATTAAAGGTGTGGCTTGGTGAGTTGGAGATCTGGAGTGGCCGCGTTCAATGGATTGATAATCAGATCTACGATTTCTTAAACGCAATGAAGGAGGATACGGCCAAGGAAGTTGCTAATATTTTTAGAAGTATTAATCAGTTTAAGGGTTACGATTTATCGTCCGTTAAAAAGTGATTTCTCAATGCGTATCAAGGATGGAACGTATGAAAAATTTTGTCTTGGCCCCACCTATAGATTCGTTTCAAATCAAATATGCCAAAACGGGCCAGGCCATTCCCGTTATTAATGATGTTCACCTGCATTCTATCTACTATCCCATCAGAGAGGCGGAGGCCTTCGTTACTAAGCAAAAAACTATTATTGGTGAAAAAAAACAGGTTTTGCTTTTGGGGTTGGGTTATGGATACCACGTGAATGCTTTGGCCAAATATCTTTTTAGCTCTTTTGGAGATGATTTTGAAATTTGCGTTATAGAGCCATTTGAACAACTAGTGGTGGATGTTACCACGCTTTCTCTTATTAATACCGACAAAGTTAAGATTTTTTCTAGTAACAACGTTGCCGATCTTTTTGATAATTTAGAGCTGATAAATTTTCTAGTCAAGCGGCCGGCGGTCGTTGCCCATCCCTCCTCTTTCAATCTAAGTAGTAAATATTTTAAGGCATTTTTGGAATTCAAAGCAGACAAAAGTGCCGAGGGCATTTCTGCTAGACTATGTGATGAGTCGCTAAAAGTATTTTACCATCAAAATTTCACTTCATCTGGCCAACAGCGCTCATATTCCGAAATTATTAACAAAAAAACAAAAGTTGCGCCTTTGGACTTTCTGTTTTTGGCGTTGGATAAAATTACTTCTGAGGGAACGAAGAAATTAACGGAGCAAGTGTAGTATGGAAAAAAACATTTTAATTATTAATCTAAAAAGGTTTGGAGATATATATCAGGCCACACAGTTGATTGATTCGATTATTGCCGTTGATCCGTTGATGAATATTGAGATGCTTGTTTACTCAGAGTTCGAAAAGGTTACCAAAACAATTCAAAACATTTCCAAGGCACACATCATTGATAGGGAAAAAATAATTTCGCTCAAGAACAATCCAGTATACTCGGATGCTTTTTCTGTAAATGAACTTTTCGTTGCGCTAGAACCTTTGCGAAAGAGGAAGTGGGATAAGGTAATAAATTATTCTGGAGATAATGTTTCTACCTACATCACTTCTTATTTGGCCACAGAGGATAATTGCCTAGGAGTTTCTTTTAATGAAAAAAATATAATTAAATATTCAAATCGTTGGTCTATGGTTTTTAATGATTTACTTACTTCGTATAAATATACGCCAATAAATTTTTCCGATACTCTTCATAATATGGTGGGGGTTAAGCGTGCAGAAGGTGCCAACCATATAATTACCAATGAAAAGCATAACATTGTAGCGGCAGATAATCTTAATCGCATTAGACAAAAGGAATCAGAAACACTTCGACGTGCCAAGGGAAGCACCGGAACGGAGACAGTGAAAATTGTTGGTTTGCAACTAATTACTTCTCAAGCGGACAAAAATATTCCACTCAATGTTATGATTGAGTTACTAGGAATGTTGCTAGATGACCCTCAAAAATATCCTGTTTTACTTATTGCCCCCAATGAGACCGAACGTCGTTATGTAAATCGTTTGAACGAGTATTTTGATAATAAACTAGTTACTATTGAATCAGATTTCGTGGCGTTGCCATCAGTTCTTTCCAACATTGACTTGTTAGTTGCACCCGACACGGTGGTTAAACATCTTGCTGACTTGCTAAAAACACCAGTTGTAGAAGTTTCTTTGGGAAGTGGCCCCTTCCTTAAACAAGGAACCAACAATGTAGGAAATTTAATTCTTACAGATCTTCTCGAAACGAGGGTATGGTTTGATGGACAGATTGGCAGTAACGATGGCAAATCAAAGCAGACCAATATTAAGGCCGAAGATATTTTTAATGCGATCACTGTTTATTTCAATTCTGCGCTGGAGACAACAACAACCCTTTCTTCTAAAATTTCTTTATACAGAGTAGAAAAGGATAGTAAGGGGACTATATATCGACCGGTGAGTGGAGATGTTAACGCCTCTGTTGAGATAATGCGATTATTGTCTCGCCATACTCTTTTTACGCTAATGGGGATTAAAGATTTTTCTGACTTGGAAGAAATGATTGCAAGTTGGCCGTCCGCGGCCGTTGTGGAAATAATTAAGACATCAAGAGATAACGTCGTGTTGGCAACCAAGCTACTTTTAAATACCCTCCGGTGCTTAATAAAAACGAAAGAAGGTAGTCGTTATGGCCAGGCCTTTTTAAATGCCCTAGATGAGTTGTTGGTAGAGTGCGATGCACATCAAATAACGTCTATTCCAATTATTTTCTTCAGAGCAAAGCTAGAAGCATTAAGTAGTTCTTCGGCGGAGCAAAATATTTCTGATGTAGAGACTCTTTTGTATGACTTGAAGGCCAACGTACAAATGATAATTGCAATATTAAATACAATTGAAAACAAAGTTATGGAACGAATACGAGCAGAAAAAGAAAAGAAAAATGATAGCACTAACGAAGCGGCCGATGGCAATTAAACCCAGAGTAAACTCATGGAAAAAATTAGAGAAGAATTAAAAACGAAGATTGATACAATAAAAACCAGACTGGAAGAGCGCAGTAATGAACTTGGCCGTGAAGAGATGCAGATTTTGTTATTCAGTCTATTATTAGAAGAGGAACAAAATGCAGGCCCAAACTAAAATAGAAAACGATAAAAAAGAGGTGGGGCCGGTGTCTCTGCCCAAAACCTTATGCCTACTTCAAATCACCCGCACAGGGGATGTCATTCAAACCCTGCAGGTGGCAAAAGAGCTTCGACAAGGCCATAAAGATGTGCGACTGATTTTGGTGGCCAGGAAGCAGTTTGCTTTTGCTTTAGATTTTATTTTAAAAGAGTATTTTGACAAAATTGTTTACTTAGATTTCAAATCTTTTTTGATAGAGGATGATTTTGCTATTGCCAATGAACATTTGACAACTTTTTTAGAGGAGTTATCCACTGAGAATATTTCGGTGGTTGTAAATTTGTCCTTTTCTAAATCTTCTTCTCTTCTTTCTTCCTTGATCCCGGCCACTCACAAGTTAGGGCCCTTCCACGGAGTGGATGGTAACCTGCGAATTGCTGATCGTTGGTCCAAATATATTTATTCTACAGTCATGAGTGGGCCACTAAATCCGTTTTCGCTAGTGGATATCTATAAAAAAATTATGGGCGTGGAATATCCCAGTATGTATGAGACATCGAATCGAACTGGGCGGCGGGTTAGAAATATTGTAATACATCCTTTTGCTTCTGCTGCCAAAAAATTTTGGAAACCAACAAAATGGTCAGAGGTAATTTTAAAATTATTAAAAGATAATTCTGCCGTTAATCTTTCGATTGTGGGCAGTGCGGAAGAGATGGAGTTTGCGGATAAGATTTTGGAAAATCCATTGCTGCGACCTTTTTCTGCTCGAATTAATAATTTAGTTGGGCAAACATCTTTGCAGCAACTTTTTTTAATGATGGAAAAAGGTACAGATCTCTTTATTGGCCATGACTCTATGGTTGGACATATTGCTGCTTTTTATGGAGTTCAAACGGTTTCCGTGGCACTCGGGACAGTACGGCCAATAGAAACTGTTCCATATGGAAAAGAAAACTATAGTATTGCCCCTCGGACCAAATGTTTTCCATGTTTTCCCAGCGATGCTTGCTCGTATTTTCAATGTCACGCGGAAATTCCTTTTCAGGCCTTAGTAAGTGTTGTTTCGCAAATCATAAAAACAGGCTTGGTATCGAGAGAAGAATTAGAAAAAGATGTCTCGGCCTTTCATTTGAATGCGGTAGATGTAAGACAAACCCGATTTTCAGAACAGGGACTTTTAGATTTTCAGGCCATAACATCAGAGCAATTATCGCTGGCGGATATTTTAAGAAAGCTTTATAGGATTCTTTGGCTTTATGCTTTTGAAGAGTGTGAAGAGCGCCAATCATTCCCAATGTTAACCTCTGGCGCACATGCCGAAATTTTACATTATTTCGATGGATTAAAACACCTATATGAACTCAATGAGTTTGGCAAAAAGTATTCGCGCTTTATTTTAGAAGAGATAGGTTCTAAGACGCCAAGCATTAGTAAAATGCGAGATTTCTCAGGCAAAATTGATGAAATTGATAAATTGCAAAACATTATAAAAGATCACTATCCTGGATTATCGCCCTTTATAAATTACTTTAACTTGGTCAAAGGTAATTTGGAGGGAAATAATATCGTGGAAATCGCAGAAAATTCTTTTTTAGCATATCACGCCCATACTTCATTGGTTAGTGGACTTTACGAACTAATGGAAAAAATTGTGGCAGAGTATAAACATTTAAGCGCAAAAAACAGCAGTGCTACCCCACGGGCCGGAGCATAGGAGAGGAAAATGGAAAATTTAGATAATATTTCGCAAGAAGATTATGTAACACTTACAATTGAGGCCCTGGATGCCTGTCCTGATTATATCGATAAAATGATTTTTAATATTAAAAAAATAAATAGCAGTTATGATGAAAATAAGTATCAAGATGCAAATAAATTTTTCGAGCAACTGACTATCATGCTAGAAGAGTTTGTGCAGCTCATCTCTCATATTAAAATATCAATACAATCAAATTCTGACCAGGTTGTGGCAAAGAATCAAGATGTGGTTAATGTTGAAAATCATTTTCTAGGAATTATTAAGGCACTTATTCCGGCCAAAGAAAAAAATGATATAATTATGCTTTGCGACTTGCTAGTCTATGAACTGGTGGATAATCTTACATTGTGGAAAGAGATAACCATCCCCCATTTAAGACAGATGCTGAAGTAGACAAGATCGCGTTCACCGAAATTGATGATTTTTTTAAAGAAGAAATAGCGAATGTTTCTAGTGTTGTTGATAAAATCCAAAAAGTGGTTAGAAAAAAACAAGAAGCAATTGCAAAGAGAGATGCTCGATATCAGAAAATAACACATACTAAAACACAGCTAATAGCAGAATTATCTGATTTTATAAAAAAAGAAACGATAGGTAATTTTCCACAGCTTATTTTGCGGAAAAAGGAGTTTCGTTCTTATAGCATCGCGCAAATAATTATACACGAACGGGGACAGCAAGAGGTGGTTAGTTACCATTCGGCACCAGGCCAACAATCCACCAAACTTCATTTTTCCGTAGCAAGTTTTAATAATATTTTTAATGTTGTAAAAAAAAGTAAAAATAAACTATTCAATCAATCACAAGTTTTTCCAGAAAACACTGCCATTTTGGGTAGCTTTTTGGCAAAAGAGTTTGAACTTTCTGGCCATCGAATAATTTTTATCATGTCGCGAAATGATTTTATTCCCACAGACTATGAAGAACAAAAATATTTCACGGATTTCTCAGCAACACTCAGACATTTCTTTAATATCCTACTTTTACAAGAAAGGAAAATTGCCCGAGGAAGAAGGATGGTTCGTAGTAGTAAGTGGGTAACCTCTATTTTGGAGAAGCAGCAGCAGGAAAATACTACTCCAGATATTTTACATTTCCAAAGAATTACTCTTTTGGGTGATCTTTTGAATACACTAAAGCACGAGTTGTCAAATCCCCTGTTCGGCCTAAAACTTATGGCCGATGTCATGCAGGAAGAAGCCGAAGATGTCGAGGCATGTGATGCCTTAAAAGATATTGTCGGCGCTTGTGATCGTTGTCACGATATTATTAAAAACTTTTCCATAATTTATAAAGATTCTAACGAAACAGAAGAAGTAGATCTAGAAAAACTCATAAAGGAAGTAATGACCCTTACAAAAAGCGAAACTCGAGGTATTGCCAAAAAATTTATAATTCAGAATGAAATTAAAGTTGCGTTGGTGCGAACTAATATAACCTGGATAACTCAAATTCTTTTTAATATGATTTTAAATAGTGCACAGGCAATAAAAAATCATACCAATGACCTTATCAATCATTTGATCTCTGTAGAGGTGGCCATTCCGACAAATTCGAAGGATCTGCAAATTTCTGTTTCAGATACAGGCCCAGGAATTGATCAGGAAATAATTGATCGTGTTTTTGAACCTTTTTTTACAACCAAGCCAACTGGAAGCGGCCTAGGATTAACTATTTGTAAAAGTTTGGCCGCGAAATTAAATTCAAAAATTGTTTGTCGAAATAATTATCCTGCGCGCGGAGCTACCTTCAGCATAAAATTACGCCCAGAACGCTATAAAATTGTAGAGAATTGATGAAAATTTTATTAATAGAAGATGAAATTCTTATTCAAAAGTCACTTAAAAAGATACTGGAACGTGCTGGAGCAACCGTGTCTGTGTCAAGTTCTGGAAAAGAAGCTATTTTATTAATAAATCAAGGAAGCTTTGACCGCATTATTTGCGACATAATGCTGCAGGACATAACGGGGTTTGACGTCATTGAAGAATCAAAGCGAAAATATGAGACAGAAGAGATAAAAAAAATATTCATTCTTATGACCGCCTATACTTCTCCTCAGGTTATAGATGCTGCCTCAAAATATGGTTGCAAAATAGTCAGTAAACCATTTGACGATTTGGAGAAAATTATGAATATTTTCATGAGTACAAATGATTAGCATAACAATAAAAAAGGGCCCAAACGGTGAAAAATAATCGGCCAATTAGAAAAGTAGTTATAATTCTAAAACCAGGAATAGTTGCACCCCTAAGAAAAGTTCTTCCTCCAATAATAGATTTATTGAAGGAGCAGCAAGTATTTTTCAAGATGCAAGAATCTCATCGTCTAAAGAAAATATTGGCTGCCAAACAGTATGCCAAAATTAGTTTCATTGAAAATAATAAAATTTGTCCAGGCTGTGATCTTCTTATCTCTTTGGGGGGAGATGGAACTCTTATTGGTGCTTGCCGAGAGATTGGAGAAAATAAAATTCCAATTTTTGGAGTTAACGTAGGACATCTTGGCTTTATAACAGAATTTTCTGTTTCTAATTTTATCTCGACATTAAAAATCGCACTTTCTGGTAAATATCAGACATATAGAATTCCTCTTTTTTCCGTTAAAATTTGTAAAGAGACGGAGGTTTTGTCGGAACATTTCTTTTTAAATGATGCGGTGATTAATAAAACGGATATTTCCCGCATGTTTTTACTAAATGTTGATGTCGATGATGAAACAATTTCTCGGTTGGTTGGAGACGGGATAATTGTCAGTTCTCCAATAGGGTCTACCGCTTATTCGTTATCGGCGGGAGGGCCAATTATTCATCCGGCAGTATGCTCATTTGTTCTTACGCCAATTTGTCCTCATTCTCTGCTTAGTCGTCCGACGGTGATTCCCGATAGTGTAAAAATTAGCTTTACGATAAATGAAAGAGACTATCCGGTTACCGTTACGGTGGATGGCCAACAGGTTGTTGCTTTACATAAAGATCAAAAAATAACTATTTCTAAATCTGATAAGTATGTTCTATTTATAAAAAACTCGGCAAAAACATATTTTAGTACGTTGCGAGAAAAGTTTACTTACGGCTAGGTGAAGCAAGGAGATTTTATGACTAAAGTGCCAGAGCTTTTTTTAAGGTCTATGCGCTTGCAGAATTTTGCAACTTTTGAAAATCAAGAGATAATTTTTTCTAATAGCTTCAATGCTATTGTTGGAGAGACTGGTTCTGGGAAAAGTTTAATCCTGGATGCCCTGCAACTAATTTTGGGAGGAAGGGCCGATAAAAAAAGTATTCGCAACAGTGCGGAGTTTGCTTCAGTGGAAGCAACTTTTGGCCGCACGGGACAAGATAAAGAGATAAAGGCCTTTTTTAATGAGATTGGACACCCATACGAAGAAGAAATTATAGTTAAAAGAATTATTTATCGGGATAACAATTCTTCTAAGGCCTTTTTAAATCACTCCTCCTGTGCGTTGTCGACTCTACAACAATTTTCACGCCGTTTCATAGATTTGGTGGGGCAGTTTGAAAATCAAAAACTACTTTCAGACGAATATCAGCTGCAACTTTTAGATTTGTTTGCGCGCACAGGAACGCAGCTTACGGCCTATCGACAGTTATTTTCTAGGATGCAGAATCTCTCTTCGCAAATTGAAGAATTGAGAGAGGCCAACAAGAACAAGGAAGAGCTTCGGGATTATTTAAAATTTCAATTAACCGAAATTAACAACGTGAATCCTTCAAGTGAAGACGAGAAAGAATTGATTAAACTGAAGGCACAAATTCAAGAAGCGGAAAAGCGTGGAGAGGTTACTGCCGCAATTTTGGACTCATTGTCCAATGGTGAAAATGCTATTATTGTGCAATTAGGGCAAATAATAAATTTAGTAAAAAAACATCCGGCCTTTTTTGAAGATAATTGGATGGCCAAAGTTTATGAAGCAAATACAACGCTAGAAGATATTTCATATCAACTTTCAGCTCAAGATAGTGATTTTGAATCAGAAAACATTTCATTAGAAGAGATAATGGATAGATTAGATAAATATCAAAAATTAAAGCGTAAGTACGGTGTAGAAATTGAGGCCGTTTTGGCCAAGCGAGATGCACTCGCACTTCAGCTTAATGAGATTGATGAGTTTGATATTAAAATAACAAAACTATCTGCAGAATTGGAAAGTGTTACCTCAGCCGCTAGCAAAATGGCCCAAGAACTTCATCAGTTGCGGATGGTACATGCAAAGAAATTATCCAGCGAGTTGACTAAAAACTTAGGGGAATTGCGCATGGCCGGGGCGAGTGTTAATTTACAAGTGGAACTTTTGCCAAAATTAAATATCAACGGTTCCTCTGTGATAAATTTTTTAGCTGAAACCAATCCAGGAGAAGGATTTTATAAGATTAAGGATATTGCATCAGGTGGAGAGTTATCCAGAATTTTACTTTCTCTTCGACAAATCCTTTCGGCGGTTGATTCAATTTCAGTATTCCTATTTGATGAAATTGATACCGGTATTGGTGGTGAGACGGCCCTTTGTATTGGTAGATCGCTACAAAAAGTATCTTCATCTTCACAAGTAATTGCGATTACTCACCTTCCGCAGATTGCCTTTTATGCAGAAAAGATTATTCAGGTAGAGAAACGACAACTAATGCATAGTGGTGGTAGTCGAACAATTTCACAGGTCAAAGAGTTTGTTGGACAAGAGCGCGAAGTAGCAATTAAAGCGATGAATCCGCTACAGTGATTTAAGAGGTAAAATAATATGTCAGAAGATGGATTAAAAAAACATTTCATCCCACTTTTAGAGAATCAAAAAGTGGAGGCATTAGAGTTTATTGCCAAGCGAAGAATTAATATTTTTGTTTGGGAAAAAGGACATGCTCAAAAGGATTCCTTCACTCCTTATCGTTTTAACGAAGACAAGTCACAGCTTTTTGTAGTTCCCGCAGACAAAGATGTTTCTTTAAAGACGCGAGATATCGTTTTTAATTTTGAGTTAAATCAAATTTTTTATTTTGGAACAGGTGCTATTTCTTCAATTGGCGATGATACTTTTTTGTTAGAGGTGAGCGAAGAGCTATACAAGACAGAAAAGCGAAAGAATTTTCGCATTTTCACTAACAAGGTCGATGCTTTTGTTCTGGATTTTGAAAATAAACGCTTCTATGGCGATAGTCTATCAACTGGAGGTATTGGAATTTTTGTGACGGAAGCACAGCAGAAGATGTTTGAGTTGGGTAAAGTGTATGGCCCTGCCCAATTGCATTTTGCGGAGGCCAAATTTGAAATACCGCTATTTCGGCCGTTGTATATTCGAAAAAATCACAACGATGCTGCTGTTTTGGGTATAAATTTTTTAAATGTCAGCGATGAAACAGAGGCGCGGTTGTTTCGAGAAGTTAATAAATTTTTATATGCAGATTTTTCACGCTAGAAGAATCCCCATTATAATTCTCTCATTAGGGAAGATCGTTCTCTATAACACCAATGTAGTTTGTAGAGACAACAATATTGTCATGATAGACTCTGTTTTCCTGTGGTGAATAATGTATAAATCGATGTAGTCTAAAAAGATTTGATCCCATTTTGGCCGATTCTCCAGTGGCCTTTCTCCAATCAATATCTGTTGAGTGAATAACTTTAATACCATCAATCCACAATGCCTGCTCTCCATTTTTTACTCCAGGGTCGTTCATCTTAATCATTACCTCTACAGAGTACCAGCGATCATCTTCCATATAATGAAGGTCAGCGGGGTTAGTTGCCGTATATGTTTGTGTTCCATATTGTCCGACCATACTATGCCAATAAGTATAAAATGTAGTTGCTCCTGGGTAACCTACAGTATAAGGGAAACGACTGCTGCCATACTGTTCACCCGAATAACCTTCAACTCCAGAGCTAAAACGTAACCCTTCCGAGATTGGAGGATCTTTACAACTCCACTGATCAACAGCGGTGCATCCTTGAATGCTTGAAGCATGATTCCAACATCCTTGTTTATAGCCTTTTTCAAACTTCATGTAGTAGCGAACAAAAACTCGATCGTAACCATAGCACGGAGTGTCCTGTACCCCTTCTTGTCTTGATGAAAGTAGGAACCCTCCACAAAAAGTTAAAAAGACGTTTGCATCATCAGTCCCTTCATTTATACTCGCATTCGTTGTACATCCACTGGCCCTATAATATGGATTTTGAGCAATTTTGAATTGTAACATATTTGTGCTTGCTGCTTTTGTGACACCTCCTGGGATTATCTGAGTAGCATTATCTTTCCTCACTGGTGGTCGAATTGAACTGTTAGGATTATCAACATAGTTGTACTTATTTTTTTTGTCCCAATGTTTCCAACGCCGATCAACCTCTTGTATAACCACTGCACTAGAATCAACACCAACTTTGTAAGTATCAAAATCATCGCAGAAGATAATATCATCGCGCTGGCATACTCTCTCTTTACTGTAATTGCCGATAAATTTTATCTCCCCGATTGGTTTTTCATATAGATCAGTATTTTCGGGATCATTTATAGGAGAAGATGGATCAAGAGGTGCTTTGTTTTCGTTGTTGCTATTGCTATCGCTGCCATCTGTCTGCTCGGGAACAATATCCCTGTTCAGATACTTCCCCGCTTCTTTACAAGAGTAGAATACTGAAAAAAATACTGTTATTAAAAAAAACATTCCTATAATTTTAGATTGCATAATGCCTTTCTAGTTATTTCTTTCAATGTATTATACATACTATTGTAACATGCTTTAATATGCAGTTGTTTTGTTTAAGATCCTTTCAGATACAATTGATCAGCTAAATTGCGGAAACAACTAGAATGTCCACAGTTAGACTATAATTATTGATGTAAATAGAGTGCCCATAATTATGGGCATGCTCATAAAAGTGAGGCGGCCGTTGATTTTGAACGATGAACAATGCTCCAAGAAAGCTTTCGCAATAGACTTTAAAATAAGTGCCACGGTCTTGAAGTAAATGAAGATGAATTCAATGTTATTTTTAAGGGAGGGCATATCCCGCTTAGCAGAACGGGAAAAAGAATTAAATTAAAAAAGTAATCACTCAAATGTAAGTGCTCGCCTAAAAATCAGAAGCCAGGCCATCCTGCGTATCGTTTGTGTGAAATTTTTTTATTATCCAATCATTAATTCGATCACCGTTGAATCCAAAATATTTGGCTTCGCCAGAAGATTCTATTCCATCCAGCAGGGGGATAAGGAATAGTTTAAGTCGTCTGGTCATAAACCCTTATCGGATATTTTTTCGTTTTTTTTAGTTTTTACTGATTAATCTGCTCGCACACAACTATTTTTATCGAGTTTTCTGATAGTGGTTGATAAAAAGGTTTGGGTGCCACTTGTTGATATCCAGAGATAAATAGAGCAATTTCTTTGTTTGTTACATGTTCCGGACGCTCTACATGCCATACGTTCTACTAATTTTTTTCTCTGAAGTTCCGAAGAAGTAACATGCCAAAAAAAATGTTATTGTCGTTTGTAATGGGCTTGAATTGTGTTTATGGTGGGGAGGTTGATCAGTTTACAGATCGAGAACATTTTGTTGACGTGACGAAAAAAATTAATTCTTCAGTTAACGATAAAATATTTTCGATAACGGACTCTTTAAATTCTGAAAATGGTCAAAATGAAAAATGTGATAAAGAGCGATTGTATAACACAATGGAAGACGTGCTGGATACGGAGCCAGCAAGTATTATTGAAAAAGAAATTTATAATTCCAAGACATTTATTGGTCAAATATTTTCTCGAGAGAAGCGTGTAATGGCAATTCCATTTGAAAAATCAATCTACGCAAACATAACGAGTGAAATTAATTTCTTCACAGCGAGGGGTTATTCCTGCTGTTCAGCAATCGTTAAGATAGGGAATTCGCTTGTTGGAACTGATAAGATTTCTCATTTTTTCACGCATGGCAAATTGTATTTTGATAGATATGTCAAAGCAAAACAGGGTCTTGGAACAACGGACATAGAAGCAGAAAAAAAGGCCATAGACTTGGCACTGTTGGTCGGTGAAGAGAAAGAGGAGGGAGAGTGGGGAAAATGGTCAACCGGCATTAGCTCTTATGGTGATCGTGCTGCTAACTTTGGTGGATTTGTTTTCTGGAGAGATGTTATTGATTCGGGGAATCCAATTATAAAGTGTAAAAATGGAAAATGGGAAATTGCAAGGAAGTTTAATTTTTCAGACTATGTGACGGATGGCTGGGATGAGGCAATCAATTGCAGTAGTTATCAAGACGCTAAATTTGCGAAAGTTGTTGATGATGCACTTGCCGTTCTTTCAATAAACAGTGGAAACAAAATATCGTGTCCAATTAACAAGGAATCTTGTCTGGTTTTAAAAGCTATATACGGTGTATACGCAGAAAAAATACTTCATCCAAAATGTTATGCAGTTGAGGCAGGCATTATATTGGATATTGAAAAGCAGAAGTTGTCTAGCGGTCTTGAAGGGGGGGGCGATTCACCAATGATAAATGAATCAAAAAGAGATAACAAAGGATTTAGGAATGATATTGAAAAATCGAATGGAAGCAGTCAAGAAATTTTTTGGAAATAAGGTCCTTAGATATGTGATAATTATCTGTTTATTAGCAGTAAGCAACAATAGCGTTTTTGCAATAAAAGTAAAAAGCTTTCGAAAAATAGCTAATGATGAGTATCTGGTCATAAAAAGCAATTTTGAAGAATTGCTTTCATGTTATCGGCCGGATATGGGAACGATTAGTTCTGATTCTAGTGAAAAGATAAAAGCATTTGATTTATGTGTAAGCAAATATTTGTCGCAAAATTTAGATGGATATATTATTAAGCAGTATTCTTTCTGGATTTTACAGAATGGCGGAGATTCATTTACCATTTTTAAATGTTCTGATGAGACGATTTATGGTTTTGAAATTCACTCAGACTTTGCTGGTCAGGCAATCTGTTTTCAAAAGGAGAAGAAGTTTCCAAAACTAGAATTGTCTCAAGGATTTGTTTTTTTCGAACATGATAAAGTTTCTAGAATTTCCTCAAAGCTAAAATAATCATGATCCAATCGAGGTCATAATTATCAAACCCAAGGCCTTTTCTGTATATTTCGTTTTCGTGACCATTGTCATCACCTCGTGTAGCGACGCAAGCGTCTATAGTGGTGGCAGTCGAACAATTTCACAGGTCAAAGAGTTTGTTGGACAAGAGCGCGAAGTAGCAATTAAAGCGATGAATCCGCTGCAGTGATCGAAGGGGTAAAAGAATATGTCAGATGATGGATTAAAAAAACATTTTATCCCACTTTTAGAGAATCAAAAAGTGGAGGCATTAGAGTTTATTGCCAAGCGAAGAATTAATATTTTTGTTTGGGAAAAAGGACATGCTCAAAAGGATTCCTTCACTCCTTATCGTTTTAACGAAAACAAATCACAGCTTTTTGTAGTTCCCGCAGACAAAGATGTTTCTTTAAAGACGCGAGATATCGTTTTTAATTTTGAGTTAAATCAAATTTTTTATTTTGGAACAGGTGCTATTTCTTCAATTGGCGATGATACTTTTTTGTTAGAGGTGAGCGAAGAGCTATACAAGACAGAAAAGCGAAAAAATTTTCGCATTTTCACTAACAAGGTCGATGCTTTTGTTCTGGATTTTGAAAATAAACGCTTCTATGGCGATAGTCTGTCAACTGGAGGAATTGGAATTTTCGTGACGGAAGCACAGCAGAAGATGTTTGAGCTGGGTAAAGTGTATGGCCCTGCCCAGCTGCATTTTGCGGAGGCCAAATTTGAAATACCGCTATTTCGGCCGCTGTACATTAGAAAAAACCACAACGATGCTGCTATTTTGGGTATAATTTTTTTAAATGTCAGCGATGAAACAGAGGCGCGGTTGTTTCGAGAGGTTAATAAATTTTTATATGCAGATTTTTCACGCTAGAAGAATCCCCATTATAATTCTCTTTATCGCGAGTTTGTTTGTTGTCCGGTTTTATGGTTCTAAAGCACTAGCGTTAATGCCAAGCGAATCTGCCAAGGTCTGATAAATTCCAGAGTCTAACAGAAATTCTCGAGTAACTTCTTTTTCGCTTTCTCCGCGCAGTAATTTCCTCATTGCACTTGTTCGCGCCATTTTTATTCTAGTAATAGCATCTGGGTTATCATAAAAAAGCACATCATCTGCCCAGTTGTGCAAAATTAAAACAAATCGACGAGAACACTGCTCTTTTTTCATTCTATGGAAAAGCTCTAGCTCTGGTTTACTTAGATGTTTAATAAATAGCTCATCGGAGAGATACACATCATAGCTAGGGTAGAGCATGCGTGCCACTGTGCGGATGCGGTCAACAGAGTCTAGCTCTTCCGGTGTATCATTTGTTTGAAATTTATTTATTATCCAATCATTAATTCGATCATCGTTGAATCCAAAATATTTGGCCTCGCCAGAAGACTCTATTCCATCTAGCAGTGCTACAATAGAGGTGTCGCTCATTTTTTTGTTAATTGCCCGTGCTTCAATTCCATAAATGCCGGCGGTGTCATAAAAGGGCTCTCCGGCTGTACCGACATATGATTTAGTCCGCGTAAGCATTAGAGTATCATGTTTTTGCGTTCCTCTATAAAAAAATCGCGCATAATGTTTACAAGCACACGTGGAGATTCCATTGCATGAAAATAAGTGCTGCCACTATCTTTTACTGGAGATAAGTCATCAGCTGTTTCAAAAAGTGAATGCATCTGCGAATAAAGTTCGCTGCGCCGAATGTAGTCTCCGTGGCGAATAGATGCTAAAAATGGTGCGGTGGTTAATTCATTTGTACGAACCTTAAAAGTAATATGAGCATGCAGAGAGATTTTGTCTACTCCTACTTGTTTGGCGGCATCTCTGGCCTTGAGGGCAAGGGTAGATGCTCGCTCTTTTCCGCGCAAGTGTAATTCGACCATGTGAACATTGCCAGCATCGTTAGGGCTGACTAGTTCCACATAGCCCTGGAAATCACTAAGGGGATGTTTTCCTTCTTTAAGTCGAAGTCCTGAAATTTCACGCCTCCAAGAAAAAGTTTGATTTTTGGTAATCTCGTTTAAAATTTTTTTTTTCACCTCAGGTCTTTGTCCGGCCCAGCTAACATTTTGTGGAAGTCTGTTTGGGAAAAGTTTTTCAAACCACTCCGGGCCATGGTATTTAACCAACGATTTCATTGTTCCATCGTCAGTAGTAATGTATGGAAGAATCTGATCAATTTTAATCTCTGATTCAATTGTTCTTTCCAGTCCACTAGTTAATTGCTTCCATTCTTTTTTCATTGAAGCAATTGCTTGATACAAGCAGATTGTTCCTCGAGAATGACGCTTATAATTGGCCGGTGGGGCGGCAATCAATAGTTGGAAGACAAGGAAGAGTATAAGTCGTCTAGTCATAAAAATTTATCGGATATTTTCTCGTTTTTTTTAGTTTTTATTGATTAATCTGCTCACAAACAATTATTTTTGCTGAGCTTTTTGATAGTGGTTGATAAAAAGGTTTGGGTGCCACTTGTTGATATCCATAGGTAAGTAGAGCAATTTCTTTGTTTGTTAAATGTTCCGGACTACTACAAGGCAGAATAAAAGGCAGAATAAAAGTCTCTAAAGTTTTTTAAAATTTGCCGATAGGAGTTGAAGTCGCTTGTGAAGCAAGCAAGGGACTAGGCAAAATTTTACGTTTATCTTTAATTTTGTTTTTATCGTAAAATTTAGTATGGGCCTCATCTCAGAATAGTTAAAAGGTGCATTGATTAGGGTGCACCAAGTAAAGCAAGGAGAGAGTTTATGGCAACCATTGATACTGTGAAATTTAAGAAAGAACTACTGCAGCACAAGGCCAAAATAATTAACAGCGGAGTTTTGAGCTCCAGTGATGATCTCACCTTGTCGGTGGAAGATTTACCAGATGAGACAGATATTGCGGCCAATGTTGTTTCGCAAAATGTTACTTTTGAGATAAAAAATAAGGAATTGGCAAAACTTCGCGCCATTGATATGGCCTTGCATCGAATAGATAAAGGGACCTATGGACTGTGCGAAGAGTGCGAGGAGCCAATTTCTTCGAAGCGTCTTGAAAAACATCCGTGGGCAAGTCTTTGTATTACTCACGCAGAAGAACATGAGCGAGAGCAGAAGAAATTTTTTAAAGTGGGATAAGGCCAAACCAAGAAGAGCAGGAAGTAGGAAGATTTCAGAGATACTTGCGGTAATGCTAAACTAATTTTTATTCAACAAGAAGATTAAATGCTGGATCAAGGCAATGCGAAACATCTTTAAACACGCCATCTGATTCATGTAGGTCTCGACTAGTAAACCCTATAGTTATATGGGGATAAAAGTGATCAGGGTCCCAGGATGCGGCAGGCCCTCCTTGTTGAATAAATTCTTTATATATTTCTCTTCTGATTTTTATCAAATTAGGGGCATCAACGATTATGAAATATGTTAATTGCTTTTGGCCATCTACTAAGGCAGATCCTTTTCCTAGGCCCAAAACTTGAAGTTCGCTTGACTGAATGCTGTGTCTGAGAGCAATGGCCTCGATTCTTTTCATTGGAATATATTTGCGTATGATATTGTTGAATTCAGGAGGAGTTATAACCGTGACATGTGCCTCGCCATTTTCATCCCAGCCATCAAAAATTTTTAGTCCATGGCCCCGTGCCAAAATTATTTGTTTGCGAAGAGCAACAACCGGTGAATAACGAATATTCATGGCCATGGCACCACTGCTTTCGCGTGAAATGAATTCCATCTCTTGATTGTTTAAAACGGAGCGATCAAGAGATAGATTTGTAACATAATCGTAATATGCGTCAGCGTCCTTTGTGCTGATGCCGATCAGCATGATAATTGATAAAAAATACACAAGAAGTTGTTGGCCCATAATATGTACTCCCAATTGTAAATTAAATGCGATTTTGCCAAATTATCACGGCCATAAATTTATACAAGAGAACATGAAAAGATTATATATTGGCCGAAGCAAAGAAATGCGCTTAAAATAACAAAGAATGATGGATGAAAAATTTATCCTGTATATTCTGTTGTTTTTTTTGGGAATAATCTCTCTTTTGGTTGGAGTGATTGTCTATTTAATTTTAGTACTTAATAGACGGCCAGAGAGTAATTTAAAACAATATTTTGATAAGTTGACGCGAGATTTTAAACGGGGGCGCAGCGAACAGACTTTTTTTTGTCAAAATCATCCAGATGTTTCGGGCAGTACGGTCTGTAGAATTTGTGAAAAGGTTTTTTGTGAGGCATGTACCAAAGAACATGACAGCATGCTTTTTTGTGTTGAACACTTTGATCTTATCATCAAAAATGAATGGGCAGAGATTGCGGCGGCTATTGTTTCTCCGAATGACTCGGATCATTCAATGTTTCTCTATGACTTTAAAAAACAACTTTGGGAAAAAGATAAAATTCCCTCTTTCGTGCAAGTTCACTATAAGATAAATGTAGATAGTGATCAAATAGAGTCGCATGTTAAACTTTTTGCCAAAAAAGCTGAGGCAGAAGCTCTTCGCGGACGATTAGTCTTTTTTCAAAAGACAGAAGAGGGGAGCGTTAGTTTTTCACAATAATTTACAATTGATTATTTTTGCACGAAGAGGGTTTGAGTAGGATAGGCAAAATCAATTTTTTCGCTTTGAAAGCGACGAAAAATTTCTAGGTTTATCTTCTGCGCAATATCAGCGTATACATTAAAATCAGAGTTTAAAACCCAATAAACAACTTCAATATCTAAGCTAGATAGGCCAAAGTTTAAAAAATGACAGCGATCAAACCGAACTGTTGAGGTGCTGGTGATAATCTCTTTGATGATGCTGGGTACTTTTTCCAATTGGTCAGCGCCTGTTTGGTAAACCACTCCTAGCGTAAAAGACACTCTTCGCTCAGACATTCTTTTATAGTTTCGGATTCGCGACTGCAAGATGCTGTTGTTGGAAAAAATTAATTGCTCACCAGATAAACTCCGTAAGTGAGTAGTTTTAAGTCCAATTCGCTCTACTGTCCCAATGAAGCCATCAACAGTAATGGAATCACCAACAGAAAAAGGTTTGTCTAAAATTATTGTTAGAGAAGCAAAAAGATCTCCTAAAATATTTTGCACTGCAAGTGCTACAGCAATACCTCCCACCCCAAGTCCGGTAATCAGAGTGGTGATGTTGACTCCGATATTGTGTAGAAGAAGCAGGAAAATTATAGTGTAAAGTAAAAATTTTAAAGCAAAATCCACCAAAGAGACGCTAGAGGTTGCCGCCGGATCGTGCGAGGAACGTTTCTGCAAATAATTTTCTACCCAAAAAGTTACAACTTTTTTTCCACAACTTCCCGCCTGTAATAAGGCGGTGACGATGAATACTTTATAAAGGATTTCACGAATGGCCTCTGATAAAGCTAGAAAGGAGGAGCTGATATAGATGGCCACAATCCAGGAAAATAAAGGGCCGATAGCAGAGATGAATTCAAAGGCCAGATCATCAATGATAGTTTCTGTTTTTTGGGCCATAAATTTAAGTCGCTTTCTAATTATGCGACGAGAGAGCTTAAAAAAAATAAATAAGAGGAAGGTGGATGCTAAAGCGATTATCCAAGTCTGAGCAAAATTGTCCAAAATTATGTAGTCCAAAGTCACATCCTTGATTGTTCACATTTGATTGTAAATGGATTAGATTAATTCCAACATAAAATAAAAGGATAAACGAGGGAGGATCACATGGCAACAACAGAAGAAAATTTGAAAACAGCATTTGCGGGAGAAAGTCAGGCCAATCGCAAATATTTGGCCTTTGCAAAAGCAGCCGAAAAAGAGGGATTAAAAAATGTAGCTAAGCTTTTTTTGGCCGCCGCGGAGGCCGAAACGATCCATGCCCTCGGCCATTTTGCGGCGCTAGATGGTGTAAAATCAACATTGGAAAATTTAAAAACAGCAGTGGCCGGAGAAACATATGAGTATAAAGAAATGTATCCGGCCATGTATGAGCAAGCAGAAAGAGAAAACCATAAGGCCAAAAGAATACTCAAGTATGCATTGGAAGCAGAAAAAGTTCATGCAGAGTTATACACTAAGGCCCTAGAGGCGGTTATGGCCGGAAAAGATCTCGAAGCGGAGGCGTATTTGTGTCCAGTTTGCGGACATATTGAATTGGGGAAACCTCCAAACAAGTGTCCTATTTGTGGTGTTCCGGCGGCAAAATACGTTCACATTTAGTAATTATATAAAAAATTTTTATATAATTTTCCGGTGGGAACATTATTCCTTCGCTGTATTTTTGGACGCGAATTTAGATTTCATATAAAATCCATTTTACAGGAGGAATTATGAATAAATTATTACTTGCATTTTTACTGTTTCCAGTATTATTAATTGCCGCCGAGATTTCATCATCTGCGGATAAAACGATCAAAGTTAGATCACCAGCATCAACTCGAGAGTCGCTTGCCCAAAAGTATATGGATCTTGCCGACGAATTGGCAGAGGCCAATATTGCTGGCAAAGGGTGTGAGCTAGATGCTTCCGTTATCGATGTTTTTGACTTATATCGTAAAGCAAAAGTAAAAGATAGTGCCGTTGTCACAGGATCAAATGTTCGGATTTTATTGTGGAAGAATGCTGGGTTTAAGTTACTAGAAAAAAACATAGTACCTTTTGGGACAACCGCATTTCCTAAAGAAAAAGGAAGTCCAGATTTTTTAGTTAATACAGTTTTTTTTGCAAGAGGCAGCGGTGCCATGGGGCCATTTGAGTATTTGTATTTGAATGAAAAGGGGGCCCTTATTTCCAAGCGGCCAACTTATGATGAAGACTCTGGCCATTTTGGATATGAAGAAACTGCCGGAACTTGGAGTTATGTGCCAGAAGGAGAGATAAGCAACGGACGAGAACGCACACCAACCTTGGTTATCACTATTGGTAAGGGAAAAGAGAAAAAGACCAAGGCCTTCCGCTTGCATTCATTTGGTAACGAGATTGAGCTTTTCAGGGCACAAAACATAGATCCTCAGACAAGATGGGTTAAAGATAGATCCTTGTATGAATATTCGACATTTGAATCAGAGTGTGATGTATAGTTTTGCCAGAACGAGGAATTTAGAGCATTGGAGTTACTTTAATTGCAGAAGGACTGGGGCAGCATATTTCAAAAGGGTATATCTATTTTGCGATGGGCTTTTCTTTGTTTGTCGAGTCTTTAAATATTCGTTTGCGAAAAAAACATGTAGTGTGAAAATAAAAAAATCTTGAGGGGGTGTGCACTTCACACCGCCTCAAGAAAAAATAAATTACTCTCTCATTAAGTCGACAACAAAATCCCAGATATCGGAACTAACTGAATCATGATAAGAGTAGTTAGATGATTTGTACTGCCGGACGTTGTCATCGCGATTTTGCAGATCAAATTTATAGTTTTGGCCATAGCGAGAATCCCATTGGCCTTTAACGGCAAAAGCTATTTCAACAGAAGTAACTGCTAGGCCGTTTCTGCAAGAGGAATAGCGAAAATCAATAGGGATGCTAAGCAATCCGGTACCGTTCCACTCTCTTTCAATTCTATAAACTTGTGTGTCTTGGATTGAATAGTTTCCAAAATTTGTACAGTGAAGTGTTATCACGGCATCGATGCTATCTTTGCTGCCGAAGATGCCACCATTCTTATAACCGATTAAATATTTGGTAGTCATACAGCCGCTAGAAACAGTTCCGAAAAGGACATGTGCATCAGACTGAAAGCGTGCAACTTGTGCGCAATAATCAGCAGGGTAATTAGAGGCAAAAAGGGAAGAGGAAAGTAAAAAAATGGCAGATAATAATAACTTTTTCATATGTTCTCCTTTGTGTGAGTTATTTCGTTGCCGCAAACTAGCACATTTCGGACTTTTTGCAATAAATATCAAAAAAGTTTACTATATTATACTTTTTGGCCCTTTTAGGGGTTATTTTTTATATTTTTATACTGTAAAATTTACTCTGAGTAAAATATCAAGCGGAGGGGGAGATGAGCAAGTTTAATAGCAAGCAACTTTTTGTTGTTTTAAAACAAGTTCTAAAGAGTAGAAAAATTACCTATCGTATGTTGTGCGAGAAAAGTTCTTTTTCCGAAAGTACTTTAAAAAATATGTTTCACGCAAACAATATGTCCATTGATAGGTTATTAGAAATTTGCCAATTGGCAGATATTTCTTTTCCTGATCTGGTTAATCTTGCTAATAAAGAGGACGCCAATGACTTTTCTTTTAATATTTTACAGGAAACTTTTTTTGCCAAAAATCCTCATTACTACTATTTTTTTCGCGAATGTTTTTTTGAGAAAAAAGATTTGGAACAGATTAAAAAAGAATATAAGCTTAGTGATAAATCTGTTTTAAAGTATATCCTGGGGCTAGAAAAGCTTGGCCTTTTAGAAGTGCACCCAGGAAATAGACTGCGCTTTTTGGTTTATGGTAAATTGAGATGGTTGCACAACGGGCCGTGGATGAAACGTTTTTACCCGGAATTTATGAAAAAAATAGTGCAACTTCAATTGGAAAATCTGGACAATGAAAATTTCAGAACAGACTTTCCGGGATTTTTTACTCTTCCCCAAAGAACATATGAGGACTTTGGACGCGAGATACAAGAATTGGAAATAAAGTATCGAGAGATTGCTTTTAGAGATTCGCTTTTATCTAGTCATGAAGAGTTTGTGCCAGTAACCTGGATTTTTAGCATGATACCCATGGATGTTTTTGCGCTAGAAACAGACATTCATAATATTTAACCTTTAAGTGAAATATTAAGGCAGAAAATAAAAGGAATATAAAATGTTGCGAAAAAAAATTGTTCATCTTATGCAGGGAATTCATCTGGGAGAAAAATTTAAAGTATCAGATCAGCAGAAAGGCCTTCCGCTGCCTTCGCCGGAGAAAAAAGTTGGCCGCTTGAAAATAGTTAAACTCCCTGATCCATTGCAAACAGCTACAATAAAACCGGAAATTAAAGACTGCATCCATGATCGCAAAAGCACGAGACGTTTTGCGGATCGAGCAATTACTATGCAGGAATTATCTTTTTTGCTTTGGGCCACCCAGGGAATTCGCCGAATGCGTGAAAATTTAGATCAGCAGATTTCACATCACGCCATAAAGCGAACCGTTCCTTCTGGTGGATCGCGACATCCTTTTGAAACATATATTGTCGTGCAAAACGTAAAAGGTCTGTCGCCCGGAGTTTATCGCTATGTTGCTACCTTAAATTCTCTGGTAGTTGTTAGCAAGCGGGCCGTGTCGCAAAAAAGAATTTTGGAGGCATGTTGCGGCCAAGTCTTTTGCGCCAAGGCACCAATTCTTTTTATCTGGGCAGCACTTCCTTACCGCACTGAGTGGCGATATGGAATAGAGCGAGCAATGAAATCAGTTTTATTAGATGCCGGCCATGTTGGCCAAAATTTGCACCTATCGTGTGAGACTCTACGTCTTGGTACCTGTATGATTGCGGCATACATTCAAGAGCTGGTGGATAAAATTATCAAAGTTAACGGGAAAGAAGAATTTACAATTTATCTGGCACCAGTTGGCGGACTAATCGACTAACTTGGTGCCAGCGATATTTTCAATTATTAAACAGAATCGTTAATCACATCAAGCAACTCATCCAGCTTTTCTATGCTTATCTCAATTTCGGAGAAAGACGAATCAGACTTTGCAATGCAGTTAATATTCGGATAATTTATCTTTAATTCATTGATACTGTTTTTGCACATGTAAACGGAGTGAGAAGTGGAGTAATTAGTCAAGTTTTTACAATAATTAACCATAATATTGTAGTCGGAGATTACGTCGTCTGTACAAATTCCTTTTTGTATTTCTAGTTTTTCAGAAATTGAATTTAGTCGCGCTTCGTTGATGGTTACAGGCCCTTTTTCAGATTCATTTTCAATAATTGCTTTACAGCTGATATCTGGATATTTCTTTTTTAAAGATCCAATTTTATTGTCACATTCTTTAATATCAGACTGAGAAGAAATATCTGAACAGGTTAGCACCATGCTATTGTAATCATAAATTACGCTACTGCCACAATCACCTTCTTGAAATTGTGAATCAGTGTAACTTTTATCTTCTTTTTTAGAATTACCACCACCGCAGCCAATAACAAGAAAGAGGGCCGAAATTATCAACAAGTAAAGAAAAGAAAGCTTCATAAAAACTCCTGAATTAGAAAAAGTTAATAAAAACAATATAAATATTTCTGATAATTACACTACTGTATAAATTTAATCAAGTGGAAAATTTTTTTGATAATTGTAAAAAATATATACTCATTAAAAGATCCCCTTAGGATCGAGATAATTTAAAAAGAAAAAGAGCTGGCCACCAGATTTATGGCCGGCCTGGCGAAAGTATTTATGCTTTGTAAATGTTGTAGGCCTTGAGATTAGTAAATTCGCGTGCGCCATATTTGGAAAGTTCTCGGCCTAATCCACTCATTTTAATTCCACCAAAAGGCATACGAGGATCGGATTTAGTAAAAGCATTTATAAAAATGCTTCCACACTCTACCTTTTGAGCAACGCGCTCAGCACGGTCTAGGTTTTTACTCCAAACACAGCCGCCCAATCCATACTCAGTAGAATTTGCAATTTTAATTGCCTCCTCTTCGCTTTTAACAATAAAGATGGGAGCAACCGGGCCAAAAACCTCTTCTGTCATAACCTTCATATCCATCGTTACATTGGTGATAAGGGTGGGAGGATAAAAAGCACCGGGGCCTTCCATTTTTTTTCCGCCACATAAAACTTTGGCACCTTTTCTTATTGCATCAGCAACTTGTTCTTCGACCTCTTTTACAGCAGACAAGGCATAAAGTGGGCCCATTTGTGTCGCAGGGTTGGTTGGGTCGCCAGTGATGCGTTTTTCCATTTCGATTTTTAAAAGTTCAGAAAATTCTTTTGCTGCTTTTTCCATAACAATAAAGCGTTTGCCGGCAATGCAGCTTTGTCCACAATTTTGTAAGCGTGCTTGTGCAGCATTCTTGGCCGCAGCAGGAAGGTCGGCATCATCTAGTACAATAAAGGGATCAGACCCCCCAAGTTCTAATACCATTTTCTTTAAATTTTTTCCGGCCATCTCCCCTACTTTCATTCCCACGGCCGTACTTCCAGTTAGGGAAATTCCTTTGATAATGGGAGACTCGATCATTTTGCCAACGTTGGCGTGGTTGGTAATAGTCGCTTGAAAAACATTTTTAGGAAAACCGGCATCAGAAAAAATTTTTTCGAGAATTAATGCACTTTCGGGAACATTATTAGAGTGCTTAAGAATAGAAACATTTCCGGCCATAATCCCTGGAATGGCAAAGCGAATGGCCTGCCAGAATGGATAATTCCAAGGCATAATGCAAAGAACCACGCCGAGCGGTTCGTAGCGCACCTTATGCATTAGGCCATCGGCCTGAACGGTTTCTTCAGATAGCCATTCTGCAGATTTATCCGCATAGACTTCGCAAAGCCATGCACTTTTTTCAATTTCGCCCTTGGCCTCACCGATGGTTTTTCCCATCTCTTCCACAATGGCCTTTGCGCCAGCCTCGATATTTTTGCGTAGTGATTGCGCCAAGTTTTTTACATGCTTAGATCGTTCGGCAAGAGGGAGTTTGCTCCAAAAACTGAAGGCCTCCTGTGCTGCATCTAATTTTTTTGAAATAGATGCAAAGGGTTCATAGTTATAACCTTTAATTTTTTCGCCAGTAGTTGGGTTGATTGTGTAAAAGTCCATATTTCCTCTCTTGTTTTAGGTGAAAAAGCATTGAATTTTGGCGCCTCAATTCTATGGCCAAGAATTAAAGGCGGTCAATGGTTATTTAAAAAGAAGGAGCACTATTCTTCGGAGATGGCCATGCTGCTGGGGTATTCTGATGACTGATATAGTGTAATATTGGCATCATTCAAAGAAGATAGTTCTCCTGTTTGACTATTTGAGCTGCGAACAACGGATGGAAAGAGGTTGCTGGCGAAAATAACTAGCAATTGTTCGCCTTCTTGAAATTTCTTCATTATGGGACATGACTGAAAGTGTACGTTGATCACCTCGTTTGGTGGGCCATCATTTTTAATGCGAGTGCCATTTAAGCAGTTGGTAACAAATTCTTCTTTTCCATCCACTCCCAGCTTGGCAATTATGGCCAGAAAATCTGTTTGAGGGGTATCAATCGAAAGATAGAGGTTAAAGTCGATGGTACCATTAATGTTGAGGGCTTCGCCTTTTTTGAAAACTTTGGTGTAGATAAGCGATTGCCCACTGCTTGGATCAAAGTTATTAAGTTCTAATGAACGAAAGGCATAGGATGCGGGAGAACTATCAAAAGTGGTGGCATCCAAGGTGAAAGTGTTGGCCTGATGGTTAAAAAAAAGTTTGCTGGATCTTGAAAGGGGAAGGGGATAATTATCAGATTCAATAAATTTATCCGAGAAATTAGAGGCCACTTGTACTCGAGGAGCGTGGGCAAAAGGGGTGTCGACATTTTTTAAATAATAATTTAGCAAGGCCCCGAATCGCTCTTGCATAAAAGGAGAAAGATTACTTCCGCCCCAGGCGGGAGTTGAGTTGCCGTGATCCCAATAACCCAAGATAAGATGATGGTTATTTTTATAGGGAGAATTTCTATTGATCTCTTCAAAATTGCGTACGACATCGGGCATATCTCCGTCCACCCTCATTCCAGCAATGTGATAGGTGGGAACTTGAATATCTCGCAAGCGATCAAAAATCTGGCGTTCCTTCCAAAAAGGGGCGCTAAGATCGGAATAGTTTTTTACCATTAGATTCCATTCCGAAAAATCTTGGCCAAAAAGAATTTCATCGTAATTTTCTACCAAAGGTACATCAAGTAATTTTTGAGCAGCGAGTGCCGCAAAGTTAGGTGTCCAAGCGTTACCGTGGCCTGTTTGGTTGTAACGAATATAGTCGAGAGCGCTTAATATCAAAATGCCGTTGGGCATAAAGGCGTCTGTTGCCAAATTAGAAGGTGAGCCTCCCGCTAAAACAACTTTTAATGCAGGATGATTGGAAATGGCGGCAGCAAGAGAGGTAAATCCGTCATAAGATGTTCCGGTTACTCCAATTTTTCCATCGCAAAAAGATTGAGTGGCGGCCCACTCGATTGTATCATATCCATCATTAATCTCGTGTGGATGAAAAAGTTTATATTGTCCTTCAGAGCCATGGGTTCCACGAATGGCCTGTAATACAAAGTTGTGGCCGCGCCGAATAAAATATTTGGCAGTAACCGCGTAAAAACTCTCATACAGGCGCGGATTGTCGTTTAGCACCAGGTAGGGAGTTCGAGTTATGATCGTTGAGCGAGGAGTGTTATCGCCTTGGCGAACATAAGAGAAGGTTCGAAGAAGAGTTCCGTCGCGCATCGGAATCATCTGTTCTCGGATGTCGAGGTTGATCGTTGGATCATCGGTGCCATGAAAGCGAAGGCCGGAAATTTTGCCGTCATCTTGTAATTTGATGCTAAAAACAGCAAATTGGTTGTCGGATAAAAAGAAATGATAATAAATGGTTTTGGTTGGATCAAAAGGGAGAGAGGCCAGCTTAATATGGGTACATGGCCCATGTGCACGATAGATTCCTTGAAAATTTTCTAGCAAAGTTGACTTATCTATGTTTGCCACAAATTCTGCAGAGAAATTCTCAGAATAATTTAATTCGGAAGAAGCACTAATTTGGTGGCATATAAAAAGGGCCTTTTTTCGATATTCGCGGGAAGAGGGTGTTGATTCATAATTTTGAGCAAAGGCCGAAAAAAAGATAGTAATGGATAATAAATAAATACCTTTTTTAAATAAATTCATAAATTTCTCCCAATTTTTTTTCCCAAGATATCTATAGGTCTTTGAAAAGAAAAGTGGTGTGTAAATTTTTCGCGAAATGAATTTCTTAGCTATTAACGAGTAAGCGCAGATGCCAGATATTTAACAGTATGTGAGTTTTGTGTTGCGGCCGTTTGGCAAATTTGCTCGGGAGTTCCAAAGGCCACCAATTCACCGCCGCCGGCACCGCCTTCGGGGCCCAGATCAATTATGTAGTCTGCGGTTTTGATAATTTCGATATTATGCTCAATGACTAATACGGAATTACCATTTTTTACTAAATTCATCAAAGCAGAGAGTAAAATTTTAATATCATAGATATGCAGGCCGGTTGAAGGCTCATCTAAAATGTAAAGAGTATTGCCATAAGTTTTGCGTGAGAGTTCACGAGAAAGTTTTAAGCGTTGTGCTTCGCCGCCAGAAAGAGTGTTGGCCGGCTGGCCAAGCTGCAAATAGGAAAGGCCAACATCATTGAGGGTTGAAAGAGTTTTATAAATTTTAGGATGATTAGAAAAAAAGTCCATTGCTTCGGCCACTGTCATGTGTAATACATCGTGAATATTTTTTCCCTTATAGAGAATGGAAAGAGTTTCTTGGTTATAGCGAGTACCGTTGCATTCGTTACACTTGATATAAACATCGGGAAGAAAGTGCATTTCAATTTTTTTTACACCATCGCCCTCACACTCTTCACAGCGGCCACCTTTAACATTGAAACTAAAGCGGCCAGCAGAATAACCTCGGAGTTTGGATTCATTAGACATTGCAAAAATTTTACGAATTTCATCAAAAATTCCTGTGTAGGTCGCAGGGTTTGAATTAGGAGTGCGGCCAATGGGCCCTTGGTCTAATTCTATAATCCCCTTCAGCTGGCCAATGCCAGAAATAGCGCGATAATTCGTGGATTGTTCAAGGGAGGATTTTTTACTTAGACTGTTACGCACTGCCGGAACTAAAACTTGGTGCATGAGTGTTGATTTCCCAGAGCCACTAACGCCGGTAAGACAGACAAAAGAGTTAAGTGGAATTTCCACGTCAATGTTTTTGAGATTGTTTTTGTTGACACCAAAAATTTTTAAAAAATTAGTACTGACGTTGCGAGTGGCCGGAACGGCGATAGAAAGGGTATTGGCCAAAAGCTGGGCAGTTTTTGAGTGCGGAAAATGAGTAGCATTACGAATCTCATCCAGGGTGCCGGCCGCAGTTATCTCTCCTCCTCGACTACCGGCCTCTGGGCCAAAATCAATTAAGTAGTCGGCACTATTTATAACTTCGAGGTCATGTTCAACTACGATGACGGTATTACCCAGGTTTTTTAAATTAATCAGAGTATTAATTAGGCGATGAGTATCGCGCGGGTGCAATCCAATGCTTGGTTCATCTAATATATATAAAACACCAGTGAGCGATGAGCCAATTTGAGTTGCTAGACGAATGCGTTGGGCCTCTCCTCCCGCCAAAGAGGCGGCATTTCTACTAAGTGTTAAATAATGAAGGCCAACATCTAAAAGAAATTGTAAACGATTGCGAATCTCTTTTAATAAATTTTTTGCAATCTCACTGGTATGATTATCAAGCTTTAAGGTGGTAATAAAAAGATAAAGATCGGCGATAGTCATTTCCGCCAGCTCAGAAATATTGCATTCCCCAATGCGAGTGGAAAGAGCAATGGGATTTAACTTTCGTCCAGCACAATCGGGGCAAGTTTGAATGGACATAAATGCCTCAAGTTCCAGACGTTTTTTATCGGTGGCCGAATCGAGATATTTGCGATCTAAGAAGGATAAAATACCTTCGAACGGTTTGGTAAAATTAAATTGTGAATTCTCAGAAGTAAAAACAAATTCATACTTTTTGGAGGTACCATGCCATAAAATTTTAATAAAGCTTTTAGGAAGATGACGATAGCTGGTGGCCAAATCTACGCCCTCAATTTCTGCCACCGTCTGCACCATTTTATAAAAAAAAGAGTTGCGCTTTGAAAGGGCACGAATGGCGCCATCTGCTATGGAGAGTGATTTATCTAGAATCATTTTTTCCATGCTAAAAAGGCGACTAGAGCCAATTCCCTTACAGGTATGGCATGCTCCCACGGGAGAATTAAAAGAAAAAAGTTGAGGAGATAGAGGAGGAAAAACTTCAAAAGTGGCCGGAGAAACATTCTTCTCACTAAAGAGAAAATTCTTTCCAGAGATATCGACTAGTACATTGCCATCACAAAACTTCATTGCTAATTCAATGGAATCAACTAAACGTTTTTTTATATCGGCCTTGAGAATAACTCGGTCAATTACAATATCAATTTGTGATAATTCTTTGGGAGTACTAACTTCTTCGAGGGAAATGATTTCATTATTAAGACGTGCTCGGGTAAATCCTTGGGCAATAGCGCGATGTAGTTTTTCGGGAATATTTTCTCCCAGCTTAGAATAAAGAGGAGCAAAGATAATTATCTTGGCCCCCAGTTCATGATTTAAAATTTCATTGGCCACTTGAGTTGGAGAATATTTGCGAATTTCAATATTGGAAGTAGGGCAATATAATTTTCCAATTCGTGCATAAAGAATACGAAGGTAGTCGTATATTTCGGTGATGGTTCCAACGGTAGAGCGAGGATTTCGACTGGAGGTTCCTTGGTTTATGGCTATGGCCGGAGAGAGGCCGGAGATAGATTCTACTTCCGGAGGCTGAAACTGTTCTAAAAATTGGCGAGCATAAGAGGAAAGTGATTCAATGTAGCGGCGTTGGCCCTCAACATAGAGAGTATCAAAGGCCAGGGAAGATTTTCCCGAACCAGAAGGGCCAGAGATTACGACTAGTTTATTTTTGGGAATAGCCAGAGAGATATTTTTTAGGTTGTGAACGCGCGCGCCAGTGATTTGAATTTCATTTATGGCCATCACTCACCTCTTGCAAGTTTTTGGTTGACCGAAAGTGCCTGCGCTAAAACAAAAGAGCAGCCGGAATGATCGGCATTTCCTTTTCCGTAAAGAGAAAAGGCCGTGCCATGGTCAACGCTTAATCGCAAGAAAGGTAGTCCGAGAGAAACATTAAGTCCAGTGAAACCATGGAGGGCCTTAAAGGGGGCCAATCCCTGGTCGTGAAACATATAAACAAATAAGCGATTGCTTAGAGGTGAAATAGTATGAAGTGTATCTCCCGAAAGAGGGCCATGGAATTTTTTAGAGGGATACTTTTGCGCCAAAACTTTAATTGCTTCAGAAACAACACGATCTTCATTTCCTAAAATTCCAGCTTCTCCAGCATGAGGATTAATGCCCGCAAAATAAATCTCATTAATAGTTTGAAAAAATTTATGGTAACCATCGAGAGAAAGAATACTCTTTTGCACAATTAAATTGGAATTAATAGTCGAGGATACTTGCTTAAGAGGCAAGTGATCAGTAACAAGCATTATTTGATGCTTGTCGGCCACAAAATTCATGGCCAAAAATTGATTAGCAAAGTGTTCACGCAAATACTCGGTATATCCGGCCAGTTGCTTTTTCCCGATTGAGAGCTGATCTTTGGAGGTCGGTAATGTCAACAAAACATCCCGTATTGGATTTATAAGAGACAGTGCCGTCGACAAAGAATTAGTAGAAAGTGGAACGAGAGAGCTTGTTGTGGCATGAAAAGGAATAATTTTCTTATTAATAATAATGCTTTTGTTTTTAATGCTAAATTTAAACCGTAAATCTTCTAAATTTTTAGCAATGGAACTTTCGTCGGCCACTAATAAAATTTGTGATAGTTCACGAGGAGAAAGCAAGAGAGAGCTTTTAAAAAAAACCTCTAATGCTATAGACCTTTCATGTCCCTGTGAGACAATAATCATAATCTACAAAGTATTAAAAAAAAGTTTTAATATAATGCTTATTACGTTCTCGCTGAAACCAAACTTCTTCCGTTATTTTTGACTGCTTATAAAATAGTTCCGCCTGAATTTCCATCTTCTGCTTAATGAAAAGTTCAGATTCAACCAGATCCTTTTTCTTTACATAAAAAACATGTTGCTTGCCGTCTCCGAGGGAAAGAGGATCACTAAACTTGCCCTCATCAGTGACTTTTAAAAGATCTTTTAAATTTTTTGCGAGGCCATCTTCTGTTATATCGCCGATAACGTTGGTCTCCAAACTTTTAAACTCTTTAGGAAGATCACCGGATATTTGAAAATTGGTTAAAACATCCTTGAAATGTTTCAACATATCGCCAGTAACGCTGGCCTTAGGAAGTGAAAAATCTACTAGATTGTAACGAAATGCCAGGGTTTGGTTGTTGACATTTTTTTTGTAAAATTCATTCTTAACTTCTTGTTCAGTAATGGAGATCAGTGGACGAATGACTTTTTGATGAAAATATTGATTTTCCATTGCCTCCCGAGTTAGTTCAAAATATTCATCAAAGGTTAATCGATTGCTTTCTAAGTATTGTAAAAGATCTGACCTAGAAAGACCTAGGCGTTGCTCCGTTAACTTTATTTGCTCTTCTACCATCTCATCAGCAATAACAATACCAACTTCATTAAGCTTGTCTCGGGATAAGCGGCCATTTATAATCGTGTCAACTATTTGTTGGTCGGTCATCTTTTCATTGGAATAAACAATTGGGGAGATGGTTTTGCGAGAAGCAAGATTGCTTTTGATTTGATTGATTTGCGAAAGAGAAACTACCTCATCATCAATAACAGCAACGATTTTATCCAGCAACTCTGCACGAAGCGGAGAGACAAGAAAAGAAAAAAACAAAGTAAAAAGTAAAAGTATGTTCATAATGGCCCTATTCTAGCATCTTCTTGTCAATTTCAATTTTAGCACTTTTGCGTTGCGCAGCGAAATACTGCTCCATAATTTCATCGCGTTTAATATCGTGGATAATTTTTTTATAATAGGCAACATTAATTTGGTCGAAAGAATTAATGGCCAAAATTTTGACAATATGAAATCCAAAAGCGGTATGCACTGGTGGAGCAATATAGCCAACTGGTTTTCCATTTATGGCCTTGAAATATTCTGGAGCAAGTGCTTTGGCCGGTTGAAAACCCATATCTCCTCCGGCCGGAGCGGTGCTGCTCTGAGAGAAGCGATTGGCCATTTCTGGAAATTTCTCAGGAGATTTACGCAGTTCCTCGTAAACTTTTAGCGACTGTGCTAAGGCGGCCTTTACTTCATCGTCTTTGGGATTGATCGTAGTGCGAAAAAGAATGTGGGCCGTGCGATATTCTGGGAATTTAACGTAGTAGTCCTTTAAATCTTTATCAGTTACAACAATCTCTTTTAGCTTGCCCTCGAGGTCTTTTGAAACCTGTGCATGAAAAAGAATATCTTCCATTTTATATTTGACCGTAGGATCATTTTCTAGTTTAGCTTGTTTGGCCTTTTGGATGCCTAGTTCGCGATTAATAAGATCCAACAATACTGACTCGCGAGTTACCTTTTTGTCCGAAACAAAAAGAGCATTTTGCTGATAGGCAACCTCTAATTCACCAGCGAGAATTTTTGTACCATTGATGGAGGCAACCACCGCATTGGGATTACTTGGCCGGGCCATTGTTGAAAAAGGAATAGAGAAAAGGATGAAAAAAGAGAAAAGATAATTCATCATAAGTCCTTTGATAAATTGTTACCCATTAGAAATAACAAATAATATTAGTAAAAAATTAACATTTTACCAGTTGCTCCGCAACATCTTTTGAGATTTTTAATAAAACTTCTTGAGAGATAACTTCTCGGTGGCCATATATAACGCTATAGTCGGGATTAATTTTGTAAACTTTTGGTCGAGAGGTAAAAAGCTTAACAATTCGATCACGAAGAGCAGTATCCTTGTCAATGGCCTCGCGGTCAAACTTAAAGGTCAAAGTAGATCCGGCCACCGCAATGGATTTTAAAGCGCAGGGGCCGAGAATAATTTTTGCCTCAATAATTGTGAACAAGTTTTTAATCTCTTCTGGAAAACTTCCAAAAATATCAGAAATATCGTCAATAATTTGATATAGGACGCTTAGATCGGTGCAGTTAGATAATTTTTTATAAATGCGCAACCGCTCTGCTGAATCTGTGATGTATGAGTGCGGAATATAGGCCGGGAAAGGAGTTGATATTTCCAAATCGCGGGAAACTCGTCTTTGCTCTCCCTTCAGCTCGGCGATGGCCTCTTTTAAAAGCTCCATATAAAGCTCTAGGCCCACTTCTTCAATATGGCCAGACTGTGACGCTCCTAAGATGTCGCCGGCCCCACGAATTTCCAAATCAGAAGAAGCAATTGAAAATCCAGATCCCATATCGGCGTAAGTTTGTAATGCTTTTAATCTTTGTTCCGCAATTGTGGTTAGTTTTTTCTCTTTGGGAATAACAAAATAGGCGTAGGCCTTGCGGTCAGAGCGGCCGATGCGGCCACGTAACTGATGGAGTTGGGCCAGGCCGAAGGTATCCGCGCGGTTAATTATCATGGTGTTAGCATTTGGAATATCGATTCCAGATTCAATGATAGTTGTGGATAGTAAAATATGATATTTCCCAGAGTAAAAAGCAGAAATTTTTTCTTCTAATTGTCGCTCAGGAAGTTGGCCATGCGCCACCACGATTTTGGCAGTTGGAACCATTTTTATAATTTCTTCTCGTACCATCTCAATATCGTTGACGCGATTATGTACATAAAATACTTGGCCGCCGCGGGCCAGTTCTTGTTCAAGTGCATGCTTGATAGTGTTGAAGTCCTCTTTTATCAAATAAGTTTTTATTGATTGTCGCTTTGGAGGTGCTGTCTGGATTAAGGAGAGATCGCGTAGTCCCAAAAATGCCAACTGCAAAGTTCTAGGAATCGGAGTTGCCGTTAGCGTTAAAAAATCCAAAGTTGCTTTCATTAATTTTAGTTTTTCTTTATGGCCTACCCCAAATCGCTGCTCTTCATCAACGACAACAAGTCCTAGACTTTTAAATTTCATAGAATCAGCAAGCAACATGTGAGTACCAATGACAATATCTACTTTCCCTTCGGCCAAATCCTCTTTCAATTTTTTTGCCTGCGGGGCGGACTTGAAGCGAGAAAGAAAATCTATTTTAACTGGGAAGTTGGCGAAACGTTCTACAAAAGAGTTATAGTGCTGTAGCGCTAAAATAGTGGTAGGAACTAAAATGGCCACCTGTTTTCCATCAAGCACGGCCTTAAAGGCCGCACGCATTGCTACTTCTGTTTTACCAAAACCTACATCGCCACAAACCAAGTGATCCATCGGTGTTGGTGCCTGCATGGCGTCAAGAACATTGTTAATGGCAGAAACTTGATCCTTTGTCTCATTGAAAGGAAAGGCCAATTCGAACTCTTTAAAATGGTGGTCCGGAGGGGAAAAGGCAAACGCCGGTGATGACTTTCGTTCGGCCTGTAATTTTAAAAGATCAAAGGCCAGTTCTTTGGCCGCGTTTTTTGCTCGTTCTTTAATTTGTTGAAACTTTTTTGAGCGAAGGTTATTTAATTTTAGGCCGGCAGTAGCTGGTGCACTTTTTTGGATCAGGTTAATCTTATAAACAGGAACATAGATCTTATCGTTTTCATCATAAAGTAAAACTAAAAAATCTGAGGTACTGCTTCCAACCTGCATTGCCTCCAGACCTAAATACTGGCCAAGTCCATGTGTGCTGTGGATTACATAATCGCCAGGAACGAGGGATGCCATTTGTTCGGCGAAAAGATCAATATTAATTTGTCTTGTGGCCTTGGCCTTGTTGCGCTTTTTTGAAAAAAGATCTGCAGAAGTTAGAACTAATAACTTTTCTGCAAAATAGTAAAAACCCTGATCAAGAGAAAACTGTTGATATGAAATTCGTGACAGCAGTTCCGAAGAAAAAGCGTGGCCATCAATTAAAAAGGCAATTTCTTCTTTGGCGTTGATGTTTTCATATAGAAAAATTATATTTCCGTTATATTGGAAGTGGGTTTTAAAAAAATCAAAAAGTTGATTAAAATATTCAAACTTGTCTTGCGCTGGATTGACATGGTTGTTTAAGAAAATGCGGGCCGACTCCATTTGCACAGCGATGCTATTATCAAGATCGCAAGTAAGAGCATCCATCGCAACACTGTTTACCTGCAATGCCTTTATTGAATCAATTTTAGCAAATCTATCTAGGTCATATATTTTCTCGGGAGAAGGGGTAACCATTTCATCTTCAGAATCGGCAAGACGGCGCGCATAGTCTGCACGAATTAGTTCAAACTCTTCTGTCTGTGAACGAACAGATTCATCTGCGGAGATAAAAGTTATCAAACCATTTGGGGTGGTAAAAAAATCTAAAAGAGTAGAATGTTCAGCAAAAAAGGAAGAGACAAAAAGTGGATAATTGTCAAAAAGACGGCCATTTGCCAAAGACTGTAACAACTCTTTTCGTGCCTCATGTCGTCGCTTAAACAAAGGAGAAGGCATCGGCAAGTTTTCGCGAAGCTGTGAACGGAACGGATCATTAGTGAAAATTCCAGGTGCCGGGGGAATAAAAATATCTTTAAGTTTTTTCTCTCGAATTGATTTGTTGGTTTGTTGGTCAATTAAGAAAATATCTTCAATCATTTCATCAAAATAATGCAAACGAACAGGCCCACCGAGCGTAGGAAAAATATCAAAAATTTCGCCCTTTCTAGAGAAAGTTCCCGGCTCTTCAACAGTAGTTGACGAAAAATATCCAATTCTTATCAGTCGCGCCGCCAAATCGACAGGGGAGATAATATCAGAAGTAGAAATCAATAAACTATTTTCTGAAAAAAAAGAAAGTGGTGGATTTTTCAAAACAAGTCCTTCTGGAGTGCATAGAAGGATTATGGGATTTGGCCCTTGTAAAATTTTTGCCAAGGCAAAAAAGCGTTGAAAAAGATTTCGGGAAGATGAAAAAACCTCTGAAAAGGGATTTATTTCATGGCCAGGAAAAATCAAAATATCGGGGATTGCTTTTTTTAAATTGCTATAGACATCTTCTAAAACATCTGCTGTTGGGCAAACAATTAAATGATGCGATGGTATTTCTTCTTTTTTTCTTTTCAATAAAAAGTTGGTATAAAAAAAGTGCCATTCAGATGGCCCCATTCCAGAAATTTTCATGGGCACGTTAGAGGATTTGTGCCAATTCAAAATTTTTTCGGCCACCAGATTAAGGCCATGCATATATGGTAATCCTCGAGAAAAAAACAAAGCGCAATATATATTTCCATAACGATAGGCCTAGGTTATTCTAAATACAAGATTAAACGAAAGATAATATGAAAAAGTATCTATTGCCGCTGGAGAGAATATTTATTGCCCCTTTTTTGCTTCTTAATCTGTTCGGAAGAATTGCAACTTCTTCAGGTGACGGAAAAGAATCATTACTACCCTCTTTGGCCGTAGCGGCATTAATAATATATACATTATGCTGATGCAGACGTTTTTTATTCTCGATAATTTGTTACCAGAAATTGTTCTGTTGTCCTCTATTTTACTTACTTTTTTTTTCACCAGGAAAAACAAAGGAAGCAAGATAGCAGCTTTTATCAATTACTTTGCAATTGCCATAATTGCACTTGTTTTAGGCCAGCGACTATTACTTAACTATCCGGCCATTTCGCTATCTGAATCATTTTTTGTCATAGATCGCGTCGGCCATGCTATGAAATTTTTGCTGATCATTTTTTTTGCTATATTTTCTGTTGCACAAATAGAAAAGTGGACGGCAAGAAAACAAATTTTTTTGTTAATTTCGTTTTTTACAATATCGGCCAACAATCTTTGGATGATCGTTTTTTTGGAGTTGTTTTTTCTTTTGGATTCACTATTTTCATTTGAAGATAAATTTTTTTCATGGCACCGCGGGGAAAAAATTAAAATTTTTTTAACCATGATGGCCAGCATTACCCTTATCTTTTTATTGGATGGTGGCAATTTGACGCAGGTAATTCAGGCAAAGGAGAATAGTTTTTCTTTCATAAAACCAACAATGCTGGCCCTGGTATTACTGTTTGGCCGTCATATCTATATTTTTCCGTTTATTAATATGGAAAATACAAATAATGATTCTAAGAAATGGCCATTTGAGGATATTCTTATAAAAATTTCTATTTTTACTTTTTATTTAAGAATTTTGTTGAACTTTAAAACATTAGATTTGGCCCTACCGTACATGGGAATAGAACTTTCCATAGTTAACTTGTTAATTATTTCGATTGTAATGGGTGGTGTATTGTCGCTTTGGGAGCGATCATTGGTTCGTCTTGGCAATTTTGACAACATGTTTTTGGTTGGTGGTTTGTTGATAATTAATTTTATTTCTCAAGGGAAGTATTTGGCCATTTCTTCCCTAGGAGTTGCTCTGGTGGCAGTGACGGCCAAGGCAATTCAGCTCAGAGTCGTTTCTGTGTTTAACAATGATCATCGCGAGCGACTAGTTGGCATGTTTAAGCGTTTCCGGTATGAAGTGGTTGGGATGATGGTGTCTTATCTTGCGATACTGGTTTTTTTTGAAATATTGTTAATCCAATTTCGTCAAAGAGGTGCCCTGGTTTTTTCTTGGCAACGGGGAATTGTTTTTTTTGCATTAATTATTTTTATAATAAGTAAGCGACAATTCTTACGAGATATTATTAAGGGGGATAGTGAACTAATTTCCTCACTTTTAATAAGCGAAAAAGAAGATTCGGCCATAACCGCAAGCAGGATGCAAAATATAATCATGGCCATCTATTTTTTCATCGGTTTTGTCTTAGCAATTTCAATAAACCATGATTTAATGGATGTGCACTTTTTAGGAATTTAATCGCAAACGAAGGGAGTCGGGCGTTGTCGTCATTAGTTACTTTTTTAATTTTCCTATTTTTTTTGGATTTGGCCATTTATGGGTTGTTGCGTTTTGTTAACAGTAGTCATGTCAAAAATTTTTCAAGAACAAGTGGCCAGGAGATAATGCAGAGTAAGATGCGTTCTTTGTCCAATAACTACTCTATAGGTAGAGAAATTGAATTTGTCATTTTAGCGGTTTTTATTATTGCGTTACTTTTTTTAATCCCATCTTTGGTTTTTTTCTTAAACAAAAAAGACGGGGCGGGATTTGAGATCGTTCTTTTTTCTGTTGGTATTTTATTTTTGGCGTATCTTTTACTGGGCGGTGTGCGCTTTTTCCAAAGATTTAAAATTTTTAATGACCATTAGTGAGCGTTTAATGTTCGAAATGATTATATTCTTTAAAATTGTATTTTTGCTTGTACTGCTGGCCGGACTGGTTGCATTTAATGCTTTTTGGGGGGAGTTGGTTGTTGGTAAGCTTACAAACTTGCGTACAGATAGGTTTAATGCTGGAAAAATAATTAATACGGGAATACGAAATATTTTAAAAATGTTTAATAAATCGACGGCAGATAATTTTTTTAATGACCTTTTTTTGCTGTATTTTCTAACGGTGGTTATCATTGCTCCTGTTGTTGTTTTACCAGTCATGGCCCCTTTCTCTTTTTGGGGCCAACTAAATTATGGAGAAGTTCTATATTCGAAAGATGGCCTTCTTCTCTTCATAGTACTTATGGCCATGCATCCCCTATATTATCTTGTTTTGTCTATTGGCCAGCGAGATAATGTAGCAAAGCTTTCATCATATCGCATATATAAACAGCTACTGACGACGGAGTTACCACTGTTGGTGTCGTTGCTTTCTGTTTTTTTGGCCTTTGGCACCTTTGATCTTCACAAAATCATACAACTGCAAAATGAGTATACAATTGGTGGATTGCCGGCCATCGGCTGTTTGATACAACCAATTGCCTTTTTATCAGTGATTTTTGTCGTATTATCAAAGGATCATTCTAGCGCATATAGTGTGATAGAGCTGGAGAAGGAATGGATCGGTGGTATAGATAAGGGCCGAGATCTTTTTTTTATTCTTGTTTTACGTTTTTTTAATAACGTACATATAGTTATTGGGGCCATGCTGATAACAGCTATTTTTCTTGGAGGATATGGCCCAATTTTTTACACTGGCCACTTGGATAAAATTGGCATTGTTTCTTCACAGCACTATATCCCGATTATTCAAGTTTCTATCTTTTTGTTAAAAACTTCGGCAGTTTTATTTATTATAAATTTTGCCAAGGTAATTATACCCAAACATTCAAACTTTTTTCTAATGAGTATTTCTTGGAATAGGTTTTTTATTATTGGTTTGTTAAATCTAATTACTACCGTCATTTTTATAAAACAGGGGTATTTTAAGTGGTAATCTGGGAAATATTAGTGGCCGTAGTTATGCTCCTTTCGGGGATGATATTTTTATGGAGCAAAAATATTGTTGTATCTGCTAGTGCTTTGATTTTCACCTCAATGACGCTTACTTTCGTTGTAGGGGAAGTTTTTTGGTCGACCCCCGTTATTTTTGTTCCCGTGGCAACAACAATTGTAGCACTTCTTGCTATTTTGGTGCAAAACAAGGTCTCCGATCCAATTAGAAAAAATTTTATGGATGAGTGCCAGCGCTCACTGTTTGTAATTTTCTTAATTGTTTTTTCTTCCCTTTTGGGGATAGTTATAATTTTTCTAAAGGAAAACGCTGTTTTCTTTGAAGATGGAAAAAAAATAGTTGGCCAAGAGGTAGTAGGAACTTCTATTGAAGTTTTAAATCCAATTTTTGTGGAACACCGTATGATATATTTTGCGATTTTTATATTAATTTTTATAACTGTTTTTACGCTAGGATTAATAAAAAAACAGAAGGATGAGTCGGTGTGAACTTATATTTGCTAATCACCGTACTAATAATCTGTTCTGGCATTATCCGGATGGCCATGAGAAGAGGAGCAGTAGATCAACTGCTTGCTATTTTATTTTTTTGGAACGGTTCATTTTTCTTAATGTATTTTCTTTCTATTGCTAATCATGGCCCGGAAGGCGTAGTTTTTGGCCTCTATTCGATGGTTCCTATTATTTTGATGTTAATTTTACTGTTGGGCCAGTTTGTTTTTTTACATGAAGAAAAGAAGTCGTTAAAGACAGATATTTTTGAAAGGGATGAATAGTGGGAGTGCTACTCTTTTTATTTTTCGGTATTTCGTTTTCAGCAGTTTTTTTCTGCTTGTATGACAAGCTGTTCTTTGATGGACGCTACACTAAATATGTTTCAATAATTGCGGGGTTTTTGTGGGGTGTGCTGCTTCTCATAATGAACAAAAGCATTGCGGAAGCGGCCATTGGGACAGTTATTGTTTGGTGGAAATATTTGATTATCGGAGTTGGAGCAAGTTCCATAATGTTTCAAGTTGATCGCTTTACTATTTTTACATTGGGAGCACAGTTATCTATTTTTCTTTTAATAAAAATATATCAGGCAACAAGGCCAACAAATAGTTCAAAATTTGGCATGACTTTAATTTTACAGATGACGATATTGGCGTTTGTTGCCATGTCAGGAAATGGTATCACATTAATGATGTCACTAATTGCTTTAGATCTAATGGCCCTCTTTGAGGCTTCTTTTGCAGAAATTACAGTTGGCAACATTGTGCTTAGAACGAGTCAATATCTCGCTGTTGCCGCTATGTGGATTTTGATTCAATCAGAATTTCAGATAGAGAGCTTTTATCAACTTAATGACCTAGTCAGTGCGGAAACAATTGTTTCTAAAAAGTTGGCCATGGCATATTTTTTTCTGTTTATGGTAATTATTTTGCGCCTACGCAATCAACTGTTTTATCCTGATCGAGAGGAGTTGGGTGATCATCCGCTCATGTCGTTGTATCAAGAGATTAGTTTTGTTTCTTTTCCCTTGGCCATTATATTTTATAGACTATCTCCCCTTTTTGACTTGTTTCAAAACCATTCTCCGTTAATTACAATGATTTTGGGATGCTACCTCTTACTAGGTGTTATTAGTCTTTCTCTGTTAAGTAGTTATTTTGCAGTATTTGTTCGCATTGCCGGTGTTTTTTCATTACTTGCATTCGTTGCCGCAATTAATGTTTTGCCAACTCTTTCTCCGCAGATATTTGCATCGGGCCTTTTGATTACGATGTTTTTGGCCTATACTCATTACGCTAGTAACAATCGATTGTTGGCAAAGTTGGATATTAAAACATTCCTTGTCTTTTATGTGATTGCAACAATTATTGGAATTTTCCCGTTTACATTTTCACATGAATTATCAACATTGATAACTGCCATTTTAAAAAATGATGGCCTGGGCCAAGGTAACATTATCATACTTGGATTTTCCTGGTTTATCTTTTCATTTGCTATCGTGGGGCGATTTTTGGGAGAGTTGTTGATTGGCCGATCTTTTAATCCGCAACTTAAATCTACAAATTGGCCATTTTCGCTAGAAGAACAGATATTAACCGCACTATACTTTGTTTTGTCTATTGCACAAATTTTTATAACGTATCATTCTCTATCTGAAAACAGTGTCGTTGCAAACTTTCTTATCATAAACCAAGAGGAAAGTTCTGCCACGAGAACATTAATCCCAATAACCAGCATCTCTTTGGTGGCCCTTCTGGCCGCGTTTGCTGCCTTTTTATACCATAAGAAACTAAAGGAAGGATCTTCTATTGCGATAAAATTCGAACAATTACTTTTGTCACATAGCTTTAAAATGAGACGGAGTAATGAACTTGGCCTTTTTACTTCCTATAGCACGAAGGCGGCAATTGAGTTTTGTGTGTGGCCCCTCGTCTTGTTAAAGAAAATGCTGGAAATGCCGCAAGTCCTACTGGCAGATGGTTGGAGAATGCTGCGGATATTTTTGCTGTCACGTCGACGGAGTGATCTACTACAAAACATTACGTTGGTTTTAATGATCATTTTGGTATTATTACTTGTCGCGCTTTTGGGAGGAAGGTAGATGTTGGATTTTTATTGGGGCCAAACCATAATACTTTTTCTCCCTATGCTATGGGCGGCAGGATATTTACTAGAGATTAAAGATAAAAAACTGGTAAGGGTTTATAGCTTTTTAGGTATGTTCTCTGTTTTTGCCTATCTTGTGCGTCTTCTTTGGTATAACGAGGGATGGCCTTCTGATTTCTCTACTACGTCAGTTGATACTGCGGTGGTTGCTGGCCACTATTTGTTTGTTTTTGGAATTACAAAATTATCTTCGTTAATTGTGCTGCTAAATTATTTTGTCACTATTATATTATTGCTCACCTGGCATAGAGAGGAAATATATGACAGCAGATCGATTATGTTTATGCAGATGGTTATTTTGGGACTAAGTACCTTGGCACTGAGCAGTACAAATATTTTTCAATATTATCTAGTTTCAGAATTAGTTGTTTACACATATCTTCTTTTAATATCCACGTTAGGAAATAAGGAAAGTGTAAAAGAAATTTTGGTGTATGCATCCATATCATCAGCATTGGTTTTGGCCTCAATGGTTATATTATTAGTTGTGGGTAAAATTAGTTTCGGAGTGATTGAATTAAGTGATGAAATGGTCAGACGATTTCTAGGAGATGAGCAATTCGCAAAAGAACGTCTTTTGGTTGGAGCAATGCTTTTATTGGCATATTTGATGAAAATGGGAATTTTTCCACTGAAGCATTGGAGTAATAAGACAGATAAAAAAATTAGCTCTCTATTAAATATTTCTCTGGTGGTTATATATGACACGCTTTTTATATTTGGATTATATAAATATTTCTTTACCTATTTTTATGCGGGGATGACAGCCTATATGCCATGGATAATAGGCGGAATTATCCTTTCTTCAGCGATAGGTCTGCTGACCAGTGATTATAAGAGTAACACTGGCAATTTCTTTTTACGTCTTGCGAGAATTGTTATTGTCCTGATGATTCTTTCGCCCTCAAACAGGGCACATGAAGGGGCCTTTTATATTCTATTTATTATTTCTATGTTAAATACTTTTTTTGGTGCACTAACATATCATCGCGCTTCAGAGTTTTTCTTTTTTCCCGCAGGATTGGTTATTGCTTTATATGTTTTTATGATCATGTTTCCATTTTCAGCAGTTGTTGGGAGTGAATATTTTTTTCTATCAACAATGCTAGAAAATGGCCTAGCTTTTCTTTTGGCCTCGCTTTTACTTTTACTTTACGGCCATTACATATTCATAAAGGGGGCTGTCGCAACACTCACTTCTGCAAAAGTAGCGTGGCCTGCTCCCGCACATTTGCAATGGAGAAAGCTTATGCCGCTTATTTTATTGTTGGCCATTATTTTTTTTATGGGGATATTGCCGGAAAATATAATTGCGTTTTTTCGCGCAGATCTGGTGATGTGAGTTTATGAAATTTGATGCATATGATATTTTAAAAATCGATACGACAATAGTGATATTTATTGTTGTCACCTGTTTTGCCGCAATAGTTTCCTTTGGTGGTAAAAACTGGCGTAGAGCTTCTGGCCTGCTATTGATTTTTTCAACGGCAATGCTTCTAGGTAATTTATTTTTTTCTTCTAAAGAAATTGTATTATATAAATATTTGACTCTTTCCAAGATTGAAGTCCGTTTTGCTATGCTTTTATGTTTACTGAACATTCTTACTGTAGTCATAAATGGAATTCAGAAATATTTTGATCTAGGTAGTTCGATTCTATCAAGCTTTATGCTAATTTTTTCCATTTTTATTTTGGGTACAAGCAATTTAATTGCCTTTTTTGTTTTTATTGAAGCACTTTCATATATTATGTCGGTGCTCCCACAATTTTCTAATCGTAAAGAAGCCATTGAGATTAGTATTAAATCAGGTTTAAGTAACACCATAGTTTCGACTATTTTTTTTATTGGAGTAGGAATTTTCTATATGGCAACCGGAAGGATGGGCCTAGAAAACATTGTTGTTGGAAATGAAATGGCATATCGCATTTCCATTGTATTGTTGTTAACAACAATGATTTTTAAAATCGGCTTGGCCCCATTGAATTTTTGGGTGTTGGCCATTCACCAAGGTATTTCGCGAGGACAAATTATTTCCTATTTTTTTACTTTTTTAGCACCAGTCATATACGTTTTTACTGTTACAATGCAGACAATTCTGGCCAAGAGTTCGCCGGCCTTCCATTCCTCTATCTTGTTGGCAATGGCAGTTATATTTGTAACTAGTAACATTTATGGAAATATTATGTCACTTGCGCAAAGAGAACTGCGAAAATCTTTATCATACAACGGGATCGCTCAAATCAGTTTGTTGGCGGCAGTAATATTATTGAGTGACAAGCATGGAAATATTCGTAGTCTAATGTATCATTTGGTAATTACGATGCTATCGTTGTCTTTGGCGTTTAGCGTAATATTAGAACTGTGGGCACAAGATCAAAAGGAAAAAATAACATTTAGTGGAGTCAAAAGATATTTTGTAGCTAGTAATTTTGGTAAGTGGAAATTTATTTTTGCGATTTTAATCTTAACTGGGGCTCCTCTTTCCGGAGTTATCGTTTCCAGAGCATTATTATTTTCTGGCCTAATTAGCGACGGCCATCTCCTGGTTTCTTTTGTTTTTATTATTTCATCTGTTTTAGGTGTTGTGGCGCTGTTGCGATTTATTGCAGAAGTTAATGTTTATCCCCAGGAGATGGATTTGCTATTGGCCTCTAGTAATGAAACAGAGATTGGCCGCGTGACCATCTCTTCCACTATTATGCAAATGGCCTTGATAATCGCGCTTATTGTTTTGGGTATTTTTCCATCAATTTTTATCAAGTAGAATAGATGATGAGTACAAAATATCGAGTTAAATTAAAAAATGAAAGAATTGTTGGCCCTTTTCCAATAGAAAAAATTGGCGAAATGTTTTTTAAAAAAATCATAGATGGATCAGAAGAATGTCAGGTTTTTCCTGATGGTAAATGGGAGCCAATTGAAACAGTTTCGGAGCTTAGTAAGCTCATCGTAAAAATAATTTCTCAAGAAATAAATCTTGGCCAACAAGATGTAAAAGAATCGGAAACGGTCATAAATTTATCAATTGCCGCCGCACACAAAGAGCTAACCGCTAAAATGGCGCATTATCGCGATGAACCATCTGTGCAAGAGGAGGATGAGACAGAGGAAAATGTTTTGGAAACGAAGATAAAAAGTGGTGATAAGACAGGGCCATTTAATGAATTTAATTATAAGAAGTCTTCTGGAGAAAAGGAAAGCAATTCATCCACAAAATCAAATCCATCCAATTCTTCGGACGACAAGACAGTAATTATAAACAAAAAACTGGCCACCACAAAGACAGCCGATGCGACGAGAATTGTAGATTTGAATTATAATCCTAAAGAATTTTTTGCTAAAACAATGGAAAAAAATGGCCCCGCGAAGATTGAAATTTTAGAAGAGGCAGAGAAAACGCCAGAAGAAGAAAAAATTAATACCAGAGAAGAAACAAAAGTTGCCAACGTTAAAGAACTACTGCCCGAATTGCATCGAGAAGTGGAATTAACAGAGCAAGAAGTTGAAGAAGAAAAAAAACAACAAGAAGAACAAGAAAAAAAAGAGCTGAATGCACTTCTTCCTCCAAGCAATGAGGGGGCCCCAAAGGGGGATAAGAAAAAGCAAAAAGGTATTCGCCCAATTGCGGCAATTGCTTTTTTAGCAATATTTATTGTGCTTTTAGTTCCGGATGAAGATACAGGGATCAAAACGGAAGGAGAACCACAATATGTCGAAGTTTCTTATCCTGTTGCTTTGGAAATAAACAAGATAAAAAGTGAAGAGCAATATCAATCGGGAGTAGTAGAATACCAAAAGGGCAGATACTATAATAAATTAGAGGCGATCAACTATTTTCAATCATCATGGCAATATAATAACGAGAACAACTACAAGGCCATCGGAAAGCTACTTCTTTGTTATGCAGAGCTGTTTAGAGATGCACAAGATCGCGACGTGGCAGCATCGACAATTTATAAAATAATTAAATTAGTTAAAGGCCAGGCATTAGTTGATAGAGACATTGCTTTGGGCTCTGCAATTTTTTTCTATCACATGAAAAAATATCAAACAGCTTTTAATATTATGGAGAATTTTGATACGCACAGAATAGGGGTTTTAAAGAAAATTCGAGATTTAGAAAAAGAAGCAGAAGATGGACTGATTGGAGAATCGCAGCTAGCAGCAATAGATCAACAATTAAAAGAGGAAGGGCTAGATGAAAAAGAAGCAGTGGCCCTTTCACAGAAAAGAGATGAAATAGCTAAAAAGTTAATAGAGTTGGCAGACGCAAAAAAAATCAATGAAAATACGGTAGCAACTTTTAAAAAAGGAGCGTATCACCTTTTAATTGCTCTTGAACTTGGCCGTTTGGATCGGGCAAGAGAAATTGCTGCCAAATTAGATCAAGGCCGTCAGGCCGCAGGAGTTGATGCCGTTCCTCTGGAAGTATATCTCGGACTAGCAAAATTTTATCGTTATGATGAAAAATTTGAAGAGGGCCGAGCTCTTTTAGTTGAGGCCAGCAAAAAGTACAAGGATTTTGCCATAGTGTGGCTGGATTTTGCTGAATACATCTTGCGCGAAGGAAATAAAGAAAAATTAGAAACCTTACTTTCAGGAATCAAAATTATAAATTATGAGAGGAGTCCCTACTACTATAGTCGCTATCTGGAGTATTCCGGCATTCTAATGGCCATGAAGGGAAACAATGAAGGAGCTGTTCAATATTTACAAAAATCTCTCAAAATTAATCCCTCCGATGATTTAATTTCTAAGCTGGCCGCAATTGATATTGGTGGAAGCAAAGCAGTGCAAGAATTTCTTTTGGAAACCAAGGCCCGCGATTTAGTGCGAAAATCCAAAGAGATGATGGAGATGCTGGAGTGGGAAAAAGCAATGATGTTGGCAATTGAGGCCGTGGATCTTTGCCCCAAAGATATAGACGCCAGACTTCATATGGCCAAGTTGCAGGCAAAAAGAGGATACTTTGTGGAGTCAATTGAAACCTTGCAAAAACTTTTTTCCGAGTATTCTGCCTCCGACAACGTTCGCTATACCCTCATTGATACTTATATTGATGCTCATCAATATGATGATGCGCAAAAAAGTTTAAATCAGGCCGGAGAAAGCAAGTTCTTTAATACTGCTCGTTACGTTTCAATTTCGGCCAAATATCAAGAGGCCACTGGAAATATAGTGGCCGCGGTGAGAAATTATCGTGAAGCACTTTATCGAGATCCTTTGAATGAGCAAGATTATTACAGCTTGGCCAGGATTTATTTGAAGCAGCGGGCATATGATATGGCAAAAATAATGTTGGGAAATGCGTTGGAGTTAGATCCGCAAAATATTGATTTCCACTTACTATATGCTCGCATCTTATTTGACAAAGAAAAATATGACGCGCCAGAAGTTGCCATTGGTTATCTGCGCAATCTTTTAGAAAGTAATCCCGAGAACCCTAAGCTCATTGGAGAAATTGGCAAGTACTACTATCAGAGCGGCCAAATGAATGAATTCGAGGAGTATAAAAAGAAATTTGAAAATCTTCCCAAAAAAGACGAAGAGTTTTATCGCTTTTTGGTTTATGCCACAAAGTTAGAAGAAAAAACGGATGAAGCTATAAAATATTACGACATGCTATTGAAAATATCACCAGGTGATTTGGAAATGCGTTTTGAATTAGGAGAATTTTGCTTTTCACAGGGAAGAACTGAGGATGCAGAACTGGCCTTTAGCGAAGTAAAAAAGCGATTACCAGAATATCCGCTTATATATTATTATTTGGCCAAAATTGCTCTACAAAAAGGTGATGTGAAAAAAGCACATGAAATGGCAGATATGGAAATAAAAATAAATCCTAGTAAGGAACATGGATACTACGTCAAGGCCATGGCATATCTAGCAGACACAGTTGAAGAACGCTATACAATGGCCATGCGCAGACTAGAAGAGGCAGTGGCCAGAAATGGAAATTCTCCCGAAGTGCTAATCGCGTTGGGGGATATGAAATATGGACAAAATTATCTAGATGAGGCCCGCGAGTATTATGTTCGAGCACACAAACATAACCAGGAGAATCCAGAACTAAGCCGTAAGCTGGGAATGGTATACAAGGATATTGGCCAAGGAGAAATTGCTATTAATTATTTTCAGGTTTACCTCACACTTTTTCCTTCAGCTCCAGATCGCCCGCAAATTGAACTTTTAATTAAAAACTTAAAATAACAGGAGATAAACAGATGCATGATATAAGATATTTTGAAGAGCATACCGAAGAAGCAAAAAAAAATCTGGTGCGGAGAAGGCCAGAATTAGCAATGCAAGTGGATGAAGTGCTGAAAATAAATCATCGCCGCAAAGAACTTATTCGAATTGTTGAGTCTTATCGGGCAGAAATTAAAAGCACATCGATGGAAATTGGCAATTTAAAAAAGGCCAAGCAAGATGCGACAGAATTAATGAACAAAGTTGCCGCTATAAAGGCCAATGTTGAAAACGATGAAAAAAAATTGGAAGAGATTTTAGAGGAACAGAAAAAATTACTCTCTATGATTCCTAATATAATTGATAACGAAGTTCCGAATGGCCAAGATGATGGACATAATCAGGAGATTAGAAAATGGGGAACGCCTCGTCAATTTTCCTTTACTCCCAAAGATCATGTTGATCTTGGGCAAAACTTAAAAATGTTAGACTTTGAAAAGGCGGCAGAGATTGCGGGGTCGCGCTTTGTAGTTTACAAAAAGCATCTTGCCAAGCTTGAACGAGCGCTTATTAACTATATGTTAGAAAAGCTAATCGCTGCTGGATATGAAGAAATCATTCCGCCCTATATTGTCAACGCCAACACTCTTTATGGTACTGGCCAGCTTCCCAAATTTGAAGATGATCTCTTTCGTCTTGAAGGCCGGCCGTGGTATTTGATTCCAACGGCGGAAGTTCCGGTTACTAATTTAAAATGCAATGAACTTTTTGCTGGTAATGAACTTCCTTTTAAATATGCCTCATATACTCCTTGTTTTAGGAGCGAAGCAGGCTCTTATGGCAAAGATACCAAAGGCCTTATTCGTCTTCATCAGTTCAATAAAGTCGAAATGGTGCAAATAACAAAGGCAGAAGACTCTACGATTGCCCATCAAGCAATGATTGATATGGCCTGCTCTGTTTTGGAGGATCTAAAGCTCCCCTATCGGGCCGTGCTTTTATGCAGCGGAGACATTGGATTTAGTGCAAGAAAATGCGTCGATTTAGAGGTCTGGCTCCCTGGCCAAAATAAGTATCGAGAAATTTCCTCGATCTCTAATTGTTGGGATTTTCAAGCACGTCGGGCACAAATTCGTTATCGTGGCGAAGGGGGCAAGCCAGAGTTTGCGCATACCCTAAACGGCTCTTGCTTGGCCGTTGGGCGCACACTGGTTGCTATTTTAGAGAACTATCAAAATGCAGATGGTTCTATTACGATTCCAGAGGTTCTACGTCCATTTATGGGTGGAATGGAATTTATTCAGGGAACACCTGCTAAAAATTAGATTGTCAAATTAGTGCCCTCTGCCCTATTATGTTTCACATCAAATGCGGAGGATTGGCTGAGTGGTTGAAAGCGGCGGTCTTGAAAACCGTTGTACCCTTCGGGTACCGCAGGTTCGAATCCTGTGTCCTCCGCCATTCGAATCTCAACTAATTATAATCATAACATTTTTTTAATCACTTCGACGTTTGCTCGCAACTGCTCGCACGACTTGTTTTTGGCATATCGACAACATCTGAAAGTTTTGTAAAAATGCCTACACTATTATTCTTTAATAAGGATGGACAAAGGTGACAAATTCAGACGTTGTTATTCGCAAAGCAAATAAGGGCGACGCAAAAAGGTTGCCTGTGTTCATTATAATTCATGGATAGAAACGTACAAAGGCATTATGCCAGATATTATTCTTCAAAAGACATCACTGACAGGAAGAGAAAAAATGTGGGAGAAAATTTTCGAAGATGAAAGACAGTTGAATAATTGTTGGGTCGCAGAGTCTAGCGTTGATGGTGTTATTGGGTTTGTCACGATATGTGAGGGGTGAGAGAAGCAATACCCAGGTTATGGCGAAATTGTAGGACTGTATCTTTTAAAAAAGCATCAAAGCAAGGGAGTCGGGGCAAAATTACTTTTAACCGGCCTTAAAGAGCTTTATAAGAGGGGTTTTAAATCGGTCTATCTATGGGTTTTAAAAAATAATCCAACGGAAGGTTTTTACCAAAAGATGGATGGCAAACAAGATGGTGAAAAAGTTGAAGATATGTATGGCGAGAAAATCACCGAAGTTTTTTATATCTGGCCTAATATGAAAAACCTGTTGGTCTAGTGGTATGCTTAAAAGAAGTATTAATTATTGAGAATTATGAAGATACTGGCAGAGGAGTTAGTTGTCTTTTAGTCGGCTTTACGGATGATGGAAAGCCAATTCATGTAGTTTGTGGGACGCGCAATAGCTGGCTGGTTATCATGGCCGTTTATATTCCGACCCCTCCAAAATTCAAATCACCATATGAAAGAGGATAAAACCTTGAAAGCGGCATAGTGAGTAAAAGTTGGGTCAAATATAATATTTTTTTTAACTTAAAATATCATCTGTGAAAGTCTTAGCTTGAAGGCCCTAAAAAAGACAGTGCTTTGGCAATAAGTTGATCTCTCTCGTCTCGCGGATCATACTTGAATTTTGGATTACTTTTATTTAGCCAGGTCCGCTGAGCTTTTGCAAGCTGTCTGGTAGAAACAACGATGCGGTCAACGCATTCCGAAATTGTGGGTATTTCGCCGTTTAGAAACGCTAATACTTCTTTTGGGCCGACAGATTGTAGCGGCCTTGTTTCTTTAGAAAAACCCTGCGCTAGCAGTTCGCTAACTTCTTCAATAATTCCATTTCTAAACATGGCCTCTGTGCGGGCCTGAATAATTTTTTGATGAGCCACCTTATCGATATCAAGAGAGATGTGTACCAACTGCCAATCGGGGTGAATATCGCTGGAGGTTAAATCATAAGGGCGATTTTGATCGAAGGCCTGCTTCTGATCGGATATTTTTTTTCCACAACTCCAAAAATATTCTACTGCCCGAATTATGCGGTATTGGTCATTGTGATGAAGAGAAGAATAGGAGAGTGGATCTTGTTCTTTTAGTATTTGCAGAAAAGGAGCAATTCCTTCATTGGAAAAAAGTAAATTAGAGCGGTGGCGCACTTCTAAATCAGATAAGTCGCCAATATGGCATTTTTCTTTGGCATACATCCCTTTTATTAGTGCGCGGACATAAAAAACACTTCCACCTACCAGTAAAATTATTTTGTTTTCTCTTCGTAGCTTTTCAATTAACGAAGTTGCCATCTCACAATATTGAGCAGCATTAATGGGGGCCGCAATGGTGGCGAAGCTAATTAATTCGTGTGGGACGATGGCCATTTCATGAGCGGATGGCTTGGCAGTACAAATGTTAAGTTCTTTATAAAAAAGCAGTGAATCAAAGTTGACAACAACAACCTTCCGCTTACTACTTGCTTCGATGGCCTGAGCTAAGGCGATGCTTAGCGCCGTTTTCCCGGAAGCAGTAGGTCCAGAAATTATGAAAATGGGATTTTGTTCAAAATTGTTCATATTTAAATATTATTTGCCCCAAAAGGTTTTTAGGATTTTTTCCGGTAAAAAAAATTATCAATTTCATTCTCATTAAGTTCAATCATTACATTTTTTTGAAGAAGTAAATTGTAAACGGTTGAATCAATTAATTCTACCAACAACCCCATGTCTGTCTCTCCCAAAAGATGAGAGATGGCGGTGTGAATTATCATGTATGCTTCTTTTTGCTCTACTCCCTGAAGATGATGAATTGTTTCTTCTAACATGGAGTGATAGTCGGTGTGGCGCAAGAAAATAGGAATAGAGCGCAATATATAACTTCGATCATCCATAGCATCTAAATCAAATCCATGATCGCGTAATGTCACGAGGGCAACATTGCTTATATCCGAGGTAAGATCAAAAGGTATTCCGATAATCATTGGAAGAATATAATTTTCTGATAAAGGAAGTTTGTCAGAAAGCAAAGTGTTCAAATAAAAATCAATAAATCTTTCCTTGTTTATTAGAAAAAACGAAGATGGATTTTTGATAAAATTAATTAACGAATAATTGGAAGATAGCGACAGACAAAGGCCCTCACCGACCTGAACAGATGAATGATTCGTTGGGGGGGGGGCATTTGTAGAGTTTAAATTGGAATTAGAGCAAGAACTTAAATTAGAGGCGGGTTGATGGTTAGGAAGTGGTGGGCGGTCGACAAATGAAGAGGAAAAAATCTTCTCCTCGACTAGTTTTTTTATTGCGGCATGAATTAAAGATAAAACCAAAGAAGTTTTAAAAAACTTAATTTGTGTTTTCTGCGGATGAATATTGACGTCAATGTGTGAGGGGGCCGCCTCCAGAAAGATAACGTATGCGCCACTACTGCTTCCCCAATATTTTTCTAGAGAATTGTAGATAGTTTTATGAATTCGAATATCGGTAATTAATCGGCCATTGACAAAGATATATTGGATTAGCGGATTGGCCTTTCCAGAGTTGGATTCAGATAAATACATGGACAGAGAGTACTCTTCATACTGTTGCTTCGTTGACCAAATAGGCAGTGGCCTATTTTTAAAAAAAATTTTACGAAGGCGTTTTTCGACACCCCCGTCATCGACTCGAGGGTATAATTCTTTTTCCTCCTCATCTATCTTCAAAGAAAAGGTTATTTGAGGATTGGAGATAATAAAACTATAGATAGTGCGCATGATGGCGCGATGTTCATTTTTTTCAGACGCTAGATACTTAAAACGAACAGGGGTGTTAAAAAAGAGATCCTTAACAAAAATTTTAGTTCCATGATTTTTTTCATTATCTTCAGTTTTTGCGGAAGGGATTTCCTTTAATAGTTTTTGCTCGCCGCCCTCAATTACTAAAATTCCTCCTGATACAGCTTGATCTTGCGGAATGGTTTCGCAAGTAACCTTAGAAACACTAGCAATGCTGGCCAGTGCTTCTCCGCGAAAACCAAAGCTGTACAGAGAATATAGATCTTCAAAGTGGGAAATTTTAGAGGTGGCATGTCTGCAGAATGCCCAGGGTAAATCTTCATAGGAGATACCCAGCCCATCATCTTCAATAGCAATTAAGTCAAGTCCGCCGTTTTTTATATCGATAAAAATATGCTCGGCCTTGGCATCAATAGAGTTTTCGATTAACTCCTTAAGTAATGAAGATGGCCTCTCCACAACCTCCCCGGCCTTAATTTGATCAATGATGTGTTCAGGAAGTAGTTTGATTTTGTTTGCTTGCACCGCTAACAAATACCTTAACCACGATAAAATTGCACCTGATTTCTGCCATTGCTTTTAGACAGATATAGTGCTTTGTCGGCGCGCTTAAAAAGATCAACACCGCTCAATACGCCCTGGCGATAGTCAGCAACACCCAAGGAGGCGGTAACTGGTAAAACCTTATTGTCATAAGTAAACTGCTCTGTCTCGATTACTTTGCGAAGACGTTCGGCAATTTCAAAGGCCTGTTTTAAATTAGTCTTAGGCAATAGAAGTACAAACTCTTCTCCGCCATATCTAGAGAGAACATCAGTGTCGCGAACACCATGTTTCCTTAATATCTGAGAGAGATGTTGCAGTACATAATCGCCAGCATCATGGCCATAGGTGTCGTTTAATTTTTTAAAGTGATCAAGATCAAACATAATTATCGAAAGCGGTATGCCTGTAACTTTAGATTTTTTTACTTCCATTTCGCAGGCACGGTTGAAATAGGCCTTATTGTAACATTTCGTCCATTTATCGGTATTGGCCTCGAGATTAAGCTTGTCATAGGTAAGTCGTTCGGGGTCGCCATGCGGTAAATACTTCAAGGCCATGCTACCGATTTTTATAATATCGCCGCGAACTAATTTAGTAATAGCGTCTACTTTTTTATTATTCAAGTAGGTGCCGTTGCGAGAGCCGGCATCTTCCAGGAGATACTCTTTTTCTTTTTGCAAAAGTTTGAAATGAAGGCGAGAAATTCCTGGGAAGTCGAGCGCGATCATATTTTCAGCACTACGGCCAACCGTCACTTCTTTTTCGATCAGGTCAAAAATAGTTCCGTTAAGTTCCCCTCCTACGACCAGTAGTGCCGCGGGTTTTTTTGATGCTTCAGAATCGGCGGCCGTGAGGGCCGCCTTGATATCGGTTAAAACAACGGTTGCATCATCTGCCATAGATATACACCTCTTTCCTCTGTCTATCTAACATGTAAAAACTAGTTGCGATACCCATTATATCGGTACATTATTACATTATGTTAAAAAGTTTTGGGCCTTTTTTAGCATTTAATTTTTAGAAAGGCCGACAGAGATAATTGGTTATCTGTGAGGGATTTTTGCAACTGACAACGCCTGAATTTAGAGGTGATCGAGATTATGTTTTTCCAGGAGAAAACCATTTTCTTTATTGGAAAACTTCTTCTTCGCTGTGGAATTCTAAGCTGGCCGAATATCAGGAAAGTAATATTATAATCGTTCCAATTAACTGGGCATTTCATTCTGATACTGGAGAAAATTACGATTTCGGTGAACATCGGCCAGAGGCCAATTTAGCGAAATTGGTGCAAACAGCAAAAAATAATGGGAAGGAAATAATTTTTTTAGTAGCAATTACTCCCTCTCCTTTTTTACCGAATGGCGGAATTCCCCATTTATTGGCCAGAAATATTTCTATTTCAGAAAGCAATATTTCTACCGCCGCAATTGATTCTGAAGGCCGCATTAATAAGATGTTTTCTTTTTTTGATCCGAGACTTTTTAAAAATTATGTAAAATTTTTAGAGGCCCTCTCTGGCCATTTTTCCTCCACAGGAGTGGATGTTGATGTGTGGACGGTTACAAATTGTTATTACGATCAAGATGTACTTTATAGCTATTTTTCTGATTATTCTAATACTTTTACTTCCGGACTTTCTCGCTTTTTATCCATAAAAATGCAGGAGGCAGAGAAAAAAGGAGAGAGTTTTCAAATTAGTAGTCAGGAGGAAGAGCAAAATTTACGAAAAGAGTATTATGATTCGGTCTACTCGCTCTACGCAGAGACTGCTCGTGAACACTTGAGTGCCAATTGGGCCGGCCATTTTAATATGCTTTTTTTAGGAGGAAGGATAAGTAATATAGGTGCCAGGGCCTTCGAGGTTGATGATGTTTGGCAATATTGCCATGATGTTTTTCGTGGACTTTGTGATGGTATAATCACTTCTTCAATTCTACTTCCTCTTGGTGTTAAGCGAGGTGCGTTGGCGCGAATACTTAGTGAGTTAGTAGAAATGACTGCCATCCCCAATTTACTGCTTTCTGGCAGAAAAACCAGTGAGGAGGAGATGGCGTTTCGACAATTGGAGCTTTTTTCTATTTATGAGAAAGATCTTTTTTCTATCCACTCAGGGTGGTCTTCTTTACATTTGTATAAATTTTTATCCTCCAACTATGGCCACACCTATCGTCGAGTTTTGGTGAACGAACAGGATCATCCGTCCAGCACCCAAATTCATTTTTTCACTGGTGATCTTGTGGATGAAAAAATTTTTTCTAGGATATTAGAAATTTTTATGAATGGTGGTAGTGTTATTCTTGATACAAGCGCGATGAATAATGAGTTTGTACAAAAAATGGAATTGTTTGTGTTAGAGAACAATTTACAGGTAGAACGAGTTAATTTTATGGCCATCGTTAATAACATATCTCTGGGAGATGGCCGATTGATCTATTTTTCTGGAGAAGCATTAGCTTCGCTACCATCCAGTAAAATATTATCTTTTTGGGAAAAGATTGTTAGCACTTTTAGCTTATATCATTGTCAAATCGTTGGCGGGGATGGAGTGGAATGCTTTTGGCGTACACGGCCATCTTTGGCCGCAGAATTATCTTATAGTGAAGTACGGAGAGTAGGACTTTATAATCCTACCAGTTATAGAAAAAAAGTTAAGTTAAGTTTTATGAAAAATTTTGCGTTGATGAAGATAGTGGATGAGACAAATGCTAAGGTGGTTTCCCGACAGAACGAGATAGAGGTTGATTTTTCACCCAATGGTTCTATCTCTATCGATTTTGGCGTTTTTGGGGATTAATTATTAGAGGAAGTAAAATGAATTATCACGATATCGTAGTTGCCGTTTACGACACCATAAGCAGCGAAAATGCGGGCCAATTTAATTACTTTAAAGTTATCTTTGATGATAGTGGAGAAGTGGACTTGTTGCTATTGCGTGAGTTGTATAAAGATTCATCGATGGCCAGTGCGGAAAACGCTATCCCTGGAATGATCGGCCCGTTTGCGGATTTAGTAGAACTCAATCGCTATGCCTTGAAACTTTGCGAAAAAGTAGAAAAAAAACAGATTTGTATTTATTCAGTTGATGAATATAGCGCAATCATTGAGAAAGCGAGCACAACAGAAGAGTTTCGCGAATTAATTGTTACCAACGGCAATAAGATAGAAAATTTGGATTATAGTAAAAAAGGTAGTTTTTTTAAGAAAATCTTTTAGACGATAATTAGGTTTCACCACTAATCGTCGTAAGCATTACACTGCTTTCTGCACACTTCCGCTCTCCAAAAAAGCGTTTTATAAAAAGATCTGGCCGGCGAAATGGACAAGAAAGTAGATTTTTTAAATGGAAAAATTCCACCGATTCGTAGTCTGCGCATGGCATTCCAGGAAGGATTTTGGTAGGGCCGCTGAACAAGACTCTCGGTCTGGCGGCCTGATATAGTTTACCAACGCTGGGTTTTTTTAGACTGTAGGCATAAGTAAATTTGTTTTTTCCAGAAGTAATCATTCCCCAAATAAGACGCAACCATAAATTTAGAGACTCCCTTTTTTTAGTAACGTTATCAGAGAGCCATAGGCCCGTTATTTCAGCAACCTTGCTAGAACGATTGAGACGTGTTGCCAAGGAGTGAGCGGTGGGGATTGATTCTAGCACGCGAAAAGGGCCCTGTTTAACGATTACAAAGCCACCACAAATATTTTTTTCATCATCAAAGCATGCTACGACTTTGCTTCGTTTGAGGTACTCTAGTGGAAGTTCAACATCAATATGTGGAGCAACTGTTTTACTGTAGGACAACAATTCCGCATCAGTCTTTAATGTTTTAAATTTCATAAAATTCCTCCTGTCCCTTTAGATAGCAGAGCTAACTCTTTTTTTCAATCGGTGTGGCCGGCAATCGTTCCTTGATATGGATTCGGAGCGGCCAGCAGAAGGCAGAAGATGCAGAAAATATTGATGAAATTCCTATCTTCTGTAAAAATTACAAAGGAGCTGTAAGAAAATATTAGGTAAGTTGAGTTTTTTGTTGCGTTTTTGCCGGCCGCTAGATAATCCTGCCTTACTTAAGTATCCAGGAAAAACTAATGTCGTTAATAGACAAAATGCTTTATTCACTAACCCTTTCGCAACTTAACGAAATTTTGATGGCCCATGGTTTTAAAAAATATGTTTCTGAGCAAGTTTTTAAATGGCTTTATCGACAGTGTAATTTCGAAATTACTTCGTGGAGTAATATTTCCTTGGCCGCCAAAAATTTTTTACAAGAAAATTTTTCAATTGCGTTGCCACAAATTTTACGGGTTGATCACTCAAGTGATGGGACTAAAAAGTTTCTACTCTCCTTGGCCGATGGAGAACAGGTGGAAACGGTGTATATTCCTTTCAATGAAGAGAGGCATACTATTTGTGTTTCTTCTCAGGTTGGCTGTCCGATGGGATGTATTTTTTGTTTGACCGGGCAGATGGGATTTAAACGCAATCTTTTTGCGGGCGAAATAATCGCACAATATTTGGCGGTTACTTTTTGGATGCGCACAAATGTTGCTTCAGATTTCAAATTAACTAATATGGTTTTTATGGGGCAAGGCGAGCCTTTGCTTAATTTTGATAATGTAAAATCGGCCATAGAAATTTTGGTGGATAGTCGTGGTATTGCTCTCGGACAACGAAAGATAACACTTTCTACTTCCGGCTGGGTTCCACAGATAAAAAAATTGAATGATTTTCCCCCCGTTAATATCGCCATTTCTTTGCATGCAGTAGATGATGTTGTGCGCTCAAAACTAATGCCAATTAATAATCGATATGATATTCACGCCCTCTTTGATGCCATAAAGGAGGTTCACCTTAAAGCGCATAGGCGCATAACATATGAGTATCTTCTTATCGAAGATGTTAACGATCGGCCGGAAGATATTGACGGACTTACACAACTAATTTCTAAACGTGATTCGAAAATAAACATTATTCCCTTTAATGATTATCCGGAGTCTCCTTTTCGGCGCCCGACAGATGCGAAAATAATTTGGTTTCAAGAAGAACTTTTAAAGAGAGGATTAGTTACAACAATTCGGGCATCAAAGGGAAAGGATATTTTAGCGGCATGTGGCCAGTTAAAAAACGAATTCAGTAAATCTTGACTATAAAATTCTAAACCCAAAATCAGCCTGGATTGAATTGGTAGGAAGAACTTCCTCGTTTGTCTCTTGTCTGCTCTCCCCGCGCTTTACAATTTTCGAAACCATCTTTTGTAAATCGACTAGTTCTTTTGTTTCTACACGGCCTTGGATGGAGGCAGTGGCCCGAGTGCTTTCTTCTGTCCCTGCAGCTAAGAAGTTGATGCCTAGAAGAGTTATAAAGATGATTGTTGTTCGCATATATTTCTCCGTCGTGAGTTTAAGATGTCGTTCTAACATCTTTTCTTGTCTCACAATAAAGCAAGTGATATGCCAACTAAAATGGTGTCGTTGTGACTGATAAAGATTAAATTTCTGCTAATTGTAAATTGCCTGCACCGGTTAATTCACCAATGGAGTAATTAGCGTCAATGCGAACTGAATCTTTTGATATTGGTTGTTTGTTAACTAGTTGAGTATGAGTTTTTCCTTTTTTTACGATGGTAGAGACTAGTTTCTCTAGAGAAGAAAATTCTTTGGGGTCTGTTGTTTTACTTGCGTACAGCGCAGACCCCAAAGAGTTTTCTTTTCCATTTACCATTAGGGGGAGGGAGAAAATTATGAACAAAAGAGTTGCTGTACGCATGTGAATCCTCCATGATTTTTGAGATGTCTTCCTAACATCTCTTTGTTTTCTATAAAAGCAACATATATGCCAACTAACCGCAGGGGTAAAAATATAATATTAAAGGTATCTTAGTAAAAATGAAGTTGTCACCAGTGTCAAAAGGAGTGGTGCATCTTATGAGCGATATAAATTAAAGAGATTATCTGAGCAATTTTGTATAGAAAACTGTTCGACATAGCTACGCCCTCGTTGTGCCATAGTGGCCCGCAGCGCACCACTTACCGATACCCGATCTATGGCCGCGGCCAATTCTTCTTTCGAGTGAGGATCGATATAAATAGTATCTGGCCCACCAGCTTCCGTTAAAGAAGAGCCTTGTGAGGTTATAACTGGAAGTTCACTCGCCAGCGCCTCAATAACTGGCAGGCCGAGTCCCTCAAAAAAGGAAGGAAAAGTCATGGCAGTGGCACTTTGATATATGGCCGGAAGTTCGGCCGTCTCGACACCATTTCCTAAAAATATTACACGAGACCCTAGTCCTTTTTTGGATATCTCTGCTTGTAAAATTTTCTTATAGCGTTCTCCTTTACCAATAATGGCCAAAGAAATATTTTTATCATTAACAATAGAAAGTGCCTTGATAATAGAGAGGGCATTCTTGTTTGGTTCCAAGGCCCCGACATAAAGAAGAAATTGTGAAGGTAAGTTATATTTTTTTTTAATTAATTCTTTTTCATAAGAAGATGCGCGTTTAAAAAAAATTGGATTACAGCCTTGATAAACTACTTTGATTTTATGAGTGGGAACATTTAGATACTCGATAATGTCATTTTGCGTCTGGCCACAAATTGCCACTACCTGATCGGCAACGTGGCAGCTGTGTAAAAATTTCTTCTTGTAAACAATTCTATCAATAGTGGCAAAATTTTGTGGATAACGCATGAAAAGCAGATCGTGAATAGTTACAATTTTTTTTCCACGGAACTTTTCAATACCTACTGGTAATTCATGACTGAGGCCATGATAAATATCGAGGTTGTCTCGTATAATCAAAGAAGAGATGGCCAAACTTCGCCAGAGGGAAGGAAGTGCTTTAGAAAAAATTCCAGAAGGTTCAATAATTTTTGTGGCCGGGATTGTTTCACGCCAGGAGACCTTTGAGGAGCTGTTTATTGGAGGAGTGTATAGGTAGTACTGGTGCTCAGGGTAGTATTTACAGAGGCCTTCTATCGTTGTTCGACTATAATTACCCAGGCCGCGAAAATTATGAAATGCCCTTTTTGCATCAAAGCCTATTTTCATTTTATCCTTACTACTGCAGGTGAGAGAAAAAGAGGCGGCCATTTTCTTCTGAAACTAAATTGAAAGGATCATTTTTTAAAAACATAAATCCATCTAAATCAAAATAGTCAAAGTTGTGAGCAATTTTCATGGCCGAAGAAATTCCCAGGGAACTTTCAACCATACAGCCCAGCATCACTTTCATTCCTAATTCCCTAGCATTTTTTAATTGCTTAAGAGCGCGCAAATATCCTCCGGCCTTCATGAGTTTAACATTGATAGCATGAAAGCGTTCGCTGTAGTAGGTGGAGACATCTTGAGATGTTATGGATTCGTCGGCCATAATATCTACTGGCGAATTTTCGCAAAGAGAGAGGTATTCATCATGAGAAGTTCGAGAAAGCGGTTGCTCAAAAAATTCGATGGGACAGTCATCACCGGCCGCTTCTAAAAAATCTAAAACTTGCTTTGAATCAGAAAAAGATTCATTGGCGTCTAAGCGTAAGTTGCCAGAGAAGTTTTTGCGAACTTCTCTGATTGTTTCTAGGCCAGAGGCCGGAGTTATTTTAAGCTTTAAGGCCTTAAAGCGATGCAAATTATGATCGTTAATGAAGGAGGTAATCTCTTCGATTGGAAGTATCGGGAGCGAGTAGGAGGTTTTTATAGAGTTAATCTCTTTTATTCCTAAAAGTTTGGAGACTTTTTTCTCAGAAATTGATGCTAGATAATGGACGAATGCGGACTCAATACCAAAACGCAAAGAGGATGGTAGTTCTAATTCGTCGACAAAGTTTATTAATTCCTCAATAGAAGTTACTTCGGGTGGAGTGCGCGCGGCGGTAAATTTTTCAAAAGAAGTATAAATTAAATCGGGAGTTTCCCCAAATTTATGATTGAGGGCAACTTCACCTTCCCCAATATTTTCCCCATTTCTAATGGAAATAATAAAATTTTTTTTATTAGTTACCGTGTAATCGGCCGTTTTCCAGGGATATTTTAGTTGCAGATCAATTTCGCGAATTTTCCATTGGCCCATATTATCGTTAGATCCTCATTAGTTATGACTGTATTATACAATGCTTTATTTCAACTATTCAACGGTGAACCTTAAAACTGGGACGATATTTATAAAAATGCGGGAAAAAAATTTCGAATGTGTTCAACAATTTTCTCTGGGACTATTTCCACCATGCATCGCTGGTAAATGACCTGCTTACATTTACCTCGACCATCTTTAGTGCAAGGGCGACAAGGCAAATCTATTTCCATAGTTTTCACAGAGGAGTTCGTGGGAAACCCAAATGCCGTTGGGCCAATGATAGCAATTGCCGCTTTTTGAAAAATATCCGCTACATGCAAGAGGCCTGTATCGGCAGAAATAAGAAGAGTGCTCTCACGAATAACAGCACAACTGGCCAGGAGAGATAATTTTCCAGCTAGGTTTAAAACATTAGCGGGAGAGATGGCCTCAAGGTTTGTACAGAAATGATCATCCGGCCCACCCAAAATAACAAAGTTGGCCTTAGGCATACTACGAATTAGTTTTTCCCAATAGTCAACAGGCCAGCGTTTCATTTCCCAGGCCGCAGAAGGAACAAGTGTAATAAATTTATTTTTTGGCCCGAATTTATTATTGATTTGTGGAAGAAAAGTGCTCAAAACTTGATTAGAAACATTCCAATCAAGTCGGGGATTGTCTGATGGAACTACGCCAATAGCAGAAAGAGGTGCTTGATAGGAAATCATTCCTCGATAGGGCCAGGGAAAAAGATTGCGATTAAAGTTAAAAAGTAAAAACCTTTTCCAACGCTCCTTAGAGCGACGCACCAAGATGTTGGAGCTAAAAAAGCTAGGATGCAAGAAAAAAGAGATAATTCGCGAACGAAGATTAGAGTGGGCATCATAAATCATGTCAAAATTTTCTTGGCGCAAACGCCAGGCCAGCTTAAGTAGTCCCCAGAGTCCATTTTTTTTATCAAATTCAATAATGTGATTTATTCTAGACTCCATTGATAAAAGAGCGGCCATATCCTTTCTCGTTAACCAACTAATTTGCGACAGGGGATATTTACTTAAGAGTGGGCCTACAATGGAGAGCGCTTGAACAATATCTCCAAAGCTTGAAAATCTGATAATCAAAATTTTTTTCATTAACATTCCAAAAAACAATCTATAAACTTCTAGATAAGCGGTATCTCAAATAGGAGCTAAGACTATGGCATTTAGCCTAACAAACTTAAAAGATCTTGCCAATGTGGCCATAAAGTATAATGCCAGTGATATCCATCTTAGAACTGATGAACCCCCGGTATTACGCATTGGAAGTGAACTAGTACCAGTACAGAGCAAATCCCTTTCCGAGATAACTATCTATGAAATTTGTGCAATTATTTTTACAGGCCATAAATACCAAGGCCAGGTAGATAAGATTACGGAAGCCGATGGTGCATTTAATATTCCCGACTTATGTCGTGTTCGTTTTAATTTCTTTAAATATACGGGAAGGCCTGGTTTAGTTTTGCGAATTATTTCTAAAGAGATTCCCACCATCGAATCCCTCAATTTAAACCCTATTATAAAAAACATATCAAATTTAAGTCGAGGACTAGTTTTGGTTACCGGCCCTACGGGATGTGGTAAAAGTTCTACTTTAGCGGCCATAATAAATGAGATTAATAAAAAAAAAGCAGCACACATTATTACCATCGAAGATCCAATTGAGTTTGTTCATCCCCAAATTAAATCTCGACTTTCCCAGAGAGAGGTAACTATTGACACGCCGACTTTTGCAGAAGGACTTCGCTCAGCATTGCGACAAGACCCTGACGTGATATTAATCGGAGAAATGCGAGATGCCGAGACGATTTCCACGGCCCTTAGTGCTGCTGAAACGGGCCATCTAGTGCTCTCAACCATACATACTAAAAATACGATTGCGACAATTACCCGTATAATTTCTATGTTTTCAGGTGAGCAGCAAGCAGATATTAAAAAGGCATTGGCCGAAAATTTACAAGCGACCATTGGGCAACGTCTTTTGAAAAGCGAAAAGGGAGCAGGAAAAATGGTGGCCGCTCTAGAGATCATGATGATGTCTCCCGGAATTAGAGAGTGTATTTTAGGAGAGCAAGAGTTGCGAAGTATTACCGCAATCATAGAAAGAGGTAGTAGTAACGGCGGGGGACAATCTTTTGATCAAAGTATTTTGGATCTATTTAAACGAAAAATAATTTCCCGAGAGGTTGCCGCAGAAGAGTTTTCTTCACCGGCGGATTTCTCTCAAAAACTACTTATAGAATAACCTTACTGGCCAATAATGCCATGGCCAGAGCGATGGCCATCCCCACTAAAAGAATATTATCAACGATAAAAGTTTCTACTTTTTCTGCCAAAGAGACGTGGTGGCCGTCTTTATTTTTTTTAGGGATTTTTTTAGGGGGAGAGGGCGGTGAACTGGGATCATCTTCTATGTTGTCTAGGTAGTCACGACGTAAGCGGCGAACAGGAACTTTTTCAAAATCTAGTGTGATTTCGCGAGAGCTTTTTTTGGCCGAAGAGTGGCCAATTGTTTTATGATTTTTGGGGGGTGCCCCCGGGGCGTGTTTATTATTTTTAACGCCCCCATCTTCGATCTTAGATTCATCAACAGAAAAAGACCAATCGGTCCCTTTTTTGTTTTTATCTTCGGCCATAAAGGATATTAAAGGCCAAGGTGTCCATTGGCAAAGAATTGCTTTGGGTTGTTGAATTTTGTTTTAGCATATCTTGTATTATATATAAGCTTTCTTCTAAAATAGGATCTTTTTGTAGTCCATCAACCCATTCTTCGTTGCGTTTTTTTAAATCCTCTTTCCACTGTTTTTCCTCCGCTTTTTTGATTTGTTCGGAGGGAGATACGGATTCTTCATAATTTGTTACTAATAAATTTTTATTAGGATCATCATACTTTAGCTTTTCAATCATCGCTTTATTTTCTTTATCTTCTTTTTGTAATTCCTCTAGATTTAAAGACACAGTCGTGTCTTCACTTTTTTGTTTTAAGTAATCAATGCTCTTAATGATTTGTTGAAATTTAAAATTTTTAGCAACTCGTTCTTGGCTTTTTTTATTCAATTCCCCTAAATTATATTTTTGCTTAATCCAAGGGGTATAGTGAAGTCCGGCCACCTCATCCCAGGGTAGAGAATAATCCAAATCCTGCTCGCGATTTTCCCCGTATCCAAAAGGATCGGGAATGATTATATCTGGAGTTACGCCTTTATATTGAGTAGAGACTCCGGTTATTCGGTAAAATTTTTGAATGGTAACCTTTAGGGAGCCCAGAGATGAGTTTAGCATGGACATCAATGGGCCCTGATCTAGATTTAGCAACGCTTGAACAGTGCCTTTCCCATGAGTAAATTCTCCACCTAAAACAATCGCCCTTCCATAGTCTTGCAAGGCCGCGGCAACGATTTCCGAGGCCGAGGCACTAAAACGATTAACTAGCACAATTAAAGGGCCATCATAAACAACGGCGGGATCAGTGTCGGTAAGGGTCTCTATAGAGTTAGCATAATTTCGCACTTGAACAATGGGCCCCTCTTTAATGAACAATCCGGCCATCTGTTTAGCATCTTCTAAGGCCCCACCTCCATTATTGCGTAAGTCTAAAATAACTCCGCTGACTTTTTGTTTTTTTAATTTTTCCAGTTCCTTTCGCACATCATCGGTGCAATTGCGAGAATCGGCATGGCCAAAATCACGATAAAATTTAGGAACGTTGATATGGCCAACTTTGATATTTTGCCCCTTAATTTGCAGAACAGATGATTTAGCAAAAGAGGCGGCAATTTGTACTACATCACGAATAATACTGATCATCTTCCGGGTTCCATCGGCCTTTTTAATATTTAATCGAACCTCTGTTCCTTTTTTTCCGCGAATATAGCGAACAGCATCATCAACACGCATATCTTCTAAATCAACGGGCTCCTCTGTTCCTTGTGAAACGGTAAGAATAATATCGTTAACTTCTAACTCCTTTTCGCGCCATGCGGCACCGCCGGGAACAATAGAGACAACTTTAATATAAGCACCATCTTCTTGCAAAACGGCCCCTATTCCTTCCAAGCTTCCAGAAATATCGATATCAAAATCTTCTTTGCGCTGAGGAGGCATATAGGTGGTGTGTGGATCAATAACGGAGGTTACAGAATTAAAAAATAGCTCTAGCTTGTCGTCATCTCGCTCAGTTAAAATACGTTGAAAAACTTTGCGGTATTTATTGGAGATAGACTCTCTTGCCTTAGCAATTTTTTCTGGCATGGAGAGTGGTTTTTCCGGTGGAGTACTGCTTTTTTTCTTGTCCTTCGCCGGAGTATTTTTTTTCAAGGTCTCTTCGGCTTCCCTTTCTTCTTCGATCATAGAAAAAATTCTAGAAAGAGTTGCCTGTTTAAAAAGTTTTCGCCAATGCTCTTTTAATTCAGTTTCACTTTTTGCGAAATCACGTTTCTTTGGATCAATTTCTAAAATTTCTTTTTGAGAAAAATCAAAATCATTTTTAAAAAATTCTTTACGGTAATTATCGGCCTGTAAAACTCGCTGATTGATTATTTTTACAGATTCTTTTAGTAATGCCAAATCCCCAGTTTGCATCTCATCATCCAATTTAGTGCGATGTTTAGAAAGGCCAGTAACATCAGACTTGAGAAGAAATTGTTTACCGTAATCGATTTTCTTAAAAAATTCTTCAAACCCTTTTTCCGAGATATCGTCATTTATTTTTATGTGGCGATAGTGATAGGTTTCCAGAGTATCTTTTAAGATGCGAGAAAGAAGTTTCGTCTTGGTTATATCTAACTTCAGCTCCAAAGGTGTGGCCAAGGTATCCACATTGTCCGGATCATTTTTATCTTCTGCCTGTAAAGCAATGGTAATAGAAAGTAGTAGTAATAAAGGAAGCGATGCCCATCTGATTTTGCTCATTAACTTCTCCAGTTTGTAGTTTTGTAGCGTGCTTTAATTTCTATATGATAAGCGTAACTTATAAAAGCTGAAAGGAAGAAAATTTAGCAACTTTCAAATGATAGTTGAGCGGATTACTTAATTTTTGGTTTGGCGGAAGCAATTATTCCGAGTGGAGTAAAGTGAAAAATTTCTGACTGATTTAGTGCCGCATCTAAAATTTCCGGCCACGGATTATTTTCATAAAATGATTTAACATAATGAAAGTCTGCCTTGGTAGTTGGGTGTTTGGGGGCAAAAAGAGCACAGGCGTCATCATGAGGAATGGTAGAGATATCATGAAATCCCACCTGGCGAGAAATTTCGATAATCTCTGCTTTGTTGTGTCCTAGGAGGGGGCGAAAAATAGGTAGCGGAGATAGTTGATCTAGTACAGAAATATTCGTAATGGTTTGACTAGAGACTTGTCCTAAAGAATCTCCCGTCAAAATGGCGGAGGCCCGAATACGTTTGGCCAAAAGGGCCGCTACTTCAATCATATATTTCCGAAAAAGAATTGTTCGATATTCCTCCCAACAATTTTTAGCGATGGTGTTTTGAATATCTCCAAAGGGAATAATATATAGGTCGCATCCTATCTGGTATTGCGAAATTACTTCCATCAGTTTTAAAATTTTATTTTTAACCTCTTCTCCAACAAAGGGGTAGGCATAAAAGAAGGCAAAAGTTTGGCGACATCCTCTCTTGCTCATTAAATAACTGGCCACCGGAGAGTCAAACCCCCCCGAAATAAGAGTTATGATGTGGCCACTTGTTCCAACAGGTAGTCCGCCAGGGCCTAAAATATTTTTTTGAGAGACATAAATTTTATCATCCAAAACACGCACATCAATGTACATGTTCGGCCGTTTAACATCTACAGAAAGGGCCGGATATTTTACTAGAACTTGGTGGCCGATTTCGCGCGCAATTTCCATGCTAGTTTGTGGAAACTGTTTATTAGATCTACTGGCGCGAATTTTAAAGGTGAGATTATCTAGTTTCTGGCCGCTTAAAAAAAAATCCACTCCCTCCATTATTTTATCAAGTTTTAGTGGTACGGCGATGGCCGGAATAAGCGAATGAATGCCAGAAACCTTAGAAAGTGCGTCCATTACCTCCGAAGAAAAGGCCTGAGAGGATTTTAGAAAAAGACGCTGGTATTGATTAACGCAAGAAAACTTATGAGGGTGTAATGCGCGAACTACTTGCGAAATATTTCGCTTCATAATGGAGTAATAGTAAGCGCGATTGTCTCCCTTCAACCATAATTCATCTACATTTATTAAAATTGTACTAAACACGCATTAAACTCCTGCCTACCAAAGGTGGGCCAGATCTTTAAATATTTTACTTAAGCTGACAACAAACTTCTGTACTTCGTCTTGTGTAGTTTCTGTTGACATAGAAAGACGTAATACTGATTTATGTTCGGCCGCGGCGATTTTTAGAGCATGGTAAGTTGGGTTGAATCCCTTAATTTTAGAGGAGCAGGCCGAGGAACTAGATAGAATAATTTCTACTTGTTCCAAGTGGCGCAATATTATATCACTAGATATTTTAGGAACCAGGAAGGTTAAAATGTAGGGGGAAGCATATTCTTTAAAGGGAAATTTCAAAGAGGGAATTTCTCTAGATAGTTGTTCTAGTAAAAATTGCATGCGTGCCCCTGCCTCTGCTTGATGCTTTTTAAAATCTGTTAAGGCCAGTTTTGCAGCGAGAGCAAAAGCAGCAATCAAAGGAAAAGGCTGTGTGGAAGAGCGCAGCCCCAACTCTTGTCCGCCACCATAAATTAAGGGGGCAATCTTAGCTTTTTTTGCCAAATATAGTCCGGCAACTCCCTTGGGGCCACCAATTTTATGTGAAGAGATGGCCATGGAATCAATAAGATTATCAGCTAACGATATTTTAATTTTACCAAACGCCTGTACGGCATCTACATGAATGTGGACGAGAGGATTTATCGCTCTAATCTTAGTTGCCAGATCACTAATATCTTGGATAGTTCCGCAGTAGTTATTTACCTGTGACAGTAATACTAACGAAGTATTGGAGGTAATCCGTGAGAATAATTCCGCTTCCTCATAACGGCCATCGGCCAGACATGTTATCCAACAGACGTTTGGGTTGTTGGTGTGATTAAAATATTCCCAGAGACTAGGATGGTCTGCTTGCGAAAGGGCCACCGGTGTATTGGAAAAATTAGAATTTCCTCGGATAATGGTAGTGTTTGATTCAGAGGCAGAAGAAGTAAATATAAAGTGATATTTGGCCGGATCTGCGTTGACTGCGCCTTTAAAATAATCGCGATACTCGGTAATTTTTTTATCAAGTCTCTGTCCAAGCTGATGGGCGGAGGCGGGGGAGGCAAAGTCTGTTGACTGTGACTGGGCCAGTATCGAAAGAACTTCGGGGTGCAAGGGGGTAGATGCCGCATTATCCAAATATATCACAGACTAATTCTCCTTAAAGCGCGGGCCACCTTTACTAATAGATTGAGAGTAAAAGCCATAGTATACAAAACAAGAGAATTCAATATTTTTATTGCAAACTGGCCCATTTTCCCCTATCACTTTTTAATGGCAAAAAGAGTGGATAAAGTTTTCGATAAAAAGATTAAGAGTGTTCGGGATTTTAAATTCAACAACGGGGTTGCGCAAGTTTTCGACGATATGGTCACCCGTTCTGTTCCTTTCTATGATGAAATTCACTTTATAATTAAAGATATTTTGAATAAAACTAATTTTAAAGAAGGCCTAATTTACGACCTGGGTTGTTCGACGGGAACCACGATTTCGTTAATCTACTCACACCTTAAATCACAAAAAAGGGCCCCTCGCTTTATTGGTATCGATAACTCTGCTCCCATGATTAAGCAGTGTCGTCAAAAACTTAAACGCTTGGGAGTTAAAAACTACAAACTACTATGTGGCACTATTGAAAACATTGAACTTGAACCCTCCAACTTTATTATAATGAACTATACGTTACAATTTATTGATCCCCAAAAAAGAGCACAAATCTTGGAGAAAATTTATAAGGCCCTGCTCCCCGGAGGAATTTTCATTTTGAGTGAAAAGATATCATGCAAAAATTCTAAAATAGATGAGCTTTTTACTGATCTATACTATGACTTCAAAAGAAGAAATGGTTATTCTGAATTGGCCATAGCTCAAAAACGCCAGGCCTTGGAAGATATTTTAATTCCGCTGACTACCGAGCAGCAGTTAAAACTTTTGCGAAAGGCCGGATTTTTAAAATGCGATACTCTTTTTCGCTGGTACAATTTCGCTTCCTTTATCGGAATTAAGTGATGAATAAGTATTCTCAAATTTTGGCGCAACTTCCGGAGTTGGCCCACGAGGCCCAAGTTTCGGTGACAATAAACAGTGGCGTAGTAGAAATTGGCCAGCGTACTGATTTGTCTACCTCTCAACATGAATTGCTACACTCCTTGTGCAAGGACCTTATTCCCTGGAGAAAGGGGCCCTTTAATTTATTTGACATTTTTATAGATGCCGAGTGGCGCTCAGATAAAAAATGGGAGAGGATTGCTGGCCATTTACCGACGATTTGTGACAAGGCAGTTTTGGATATAGGATGCAACAATGGCCACTATCTTTTTCAGATGGCCCAACAACATCCGCGATTACTTTTAGGGATTGATCCATTCCCGCTCTACCAAGCACAATTTACTCTACTAAACAAATATGCCAAGCTTCCCAATACCTCCTTTGAAGCTTGGGGAATTGAGCATCTTAAAAATTTTAAAGAAAAATTTGATTTAATTTTTTCAATGGGAATCATCTATCATCATCGTCATCCCATTGCGCAACTAGAAGACATTAATCGTGCCCTACAACCTGGTGGTGTTGCCATTATTGAATCAATCGGCATTCCCGGAGAAGCGCCTCACGCCCTTTTTCCTCCCGATCGCTATGCGAACATGCGTAACGTTTGGTTTATTCCCACTCTTTCTTGCTTGATAAATTGGGCGCATAAGGCAAAGTTTAAAGAAATCGAGGTAATTTCTGATTCGTTGTTAACGAATGAAGAGCAGCGAACAACGGCCTGGTGTCCGCCGCCATTTCAATCCCTTGATGATTTTTTAAATCCACAAGATCGCTCTCTTACCATTGAGGGATTTCCCGCACCTCGGCGTTTTGCTTTAAAAGTAAAACGCCGAATATAGGGATAAATATGTTAGACTTTTTCATGAAGGCGCTCCACTGCCGAACATCGTGAAAGGCCTTTCATCTTTTTTATAAAAAAAATAGCGTCATAAATTCGTCCCCATATTGCTTTCTGTGGATGATTATGAAACAGCGCCGAAGCAATAAATCTACGCTCGTTCAACACATCCCTTAACGGTAACAGTGCAAATGAGTTGTTGTGTTTGGCGACTGCGTTTTTGATACTTTTTAGGTTTGGTTTTTTTACGGCCTGTTCTTTCTTGTAATTTCCAAAACAGGCTTCGGGCATAAATTTACCAGAGTATGAGCAAAGCCCAATTGAGTACATTTTTTTTGACAAGCGTCTAGATAAAATTTCTCCCATTAGATTACCGACATTCATTTTGTCGTATTTTGTAGAAACTTCCGAATAATCTTTTAAAACATGATAATTGTGCGCCCAAATTATAATCTTTTGATTTTTGAGTTTACTATTCCAAACACAGAGATTGTGTTGTTTGCTAATTTGGTGGCGGATATACCAATAATGTTATTACGAATATACTGTGACAGCATATACGAAACCCCCGATTATTTAAAACCAACATCACTTATTTTAACAAAGGCCTTAATAATAAGAGCAACGCTGGCAATTAAAGTCCAATTTCTCGCAGGCCCCGTTGCCAAGGAAAGCATGATATACCACCTTCATTTCTAATAATGGTGTCCTGTGAAAAAACATAATATTCAGCACTGGGTATATCTTTTTTTATTCTGTGTAGATGGCGAAGATGTTCTGCTTGGACGGTTGATGTCGATTTAATTTCGATAAACGCCCGTGGCATTCCTGGCCGATCAACTACGAGATCAATTTCTAATTGATCCTTTGTCGCAAAATATGAAAACTCCCAGTCTAATTTCTTATATATTGCGTGATATCTAATTTCATTGATCACAAATTGTTCGAATCGCTCACCGTATAGCGATGTAGATGGCACTAGCGTTACGTTTAGCAGTTTAGACAGGGCACTTTGAACACCACAATCAAAGAAATAAAATTTCGGCGCTTTGCGCATACGCTTCCTGACTGATGTGTCAAATGCTGGCAACATAAAACCAACCAACGTGTCTTCTAATATCTGAAAATAGTTTTGTACCGTAGGAACATCTGATTTAACATCCCTTGCAATTTTAGAATAATTTATTATTTTTGTATTTGATTGTGCGGCCACTTGCAAAAAATGTCTAAATGGTGGAATTTTTCTGATTATCTGCTCGATAATAATTTCTTCTTTAAGATATGTCTCAGCATACGATCGCAAATAATCTGCGCGGAGTTCAAGCGGCATATTGAAAATCGAGGGAAGGGTGCCATAAGCTAGCGCGGAGTTAAGATCAAACTGATCGCCCAATTCTGTTGATGTAAATGGGAAAAGATGATTCGTAAGTGCTCGGCCGGCCAAAAGATTTGCGCCTCCCCTTTTTAGTTTGCGCGCCGATGACCCTGTTAAAGCGAAAACTAAACCATTCACTTCAACTTGGTGATGAACAATGTCTAATAGTTTTGGAACTTTTTGAATTTCGTCGATAATTATGTATTTTATTTTTTTTTTTATAACACTTTCGTCTATTATTTTCTCTAGGAGTTGAGGCGACGCAGATAGTCTTTCTTCATACTCTGTGTCTAATAAATTGAGATAAAAACAGTCATTTTCGCCAAAAAGTTGTTTTAAAAGAGTCGTTTTGCCCGTTCCTCGAGCGCCAAATAAGAAAAAACTCTTTAATTTTGAGGGTCTTAGCATTCTTTTAATCATGCCTTAAAATTGTACGCCTTTTTTAATGTATGGTCAACGAAGTTAATTTTTTAAAGGGGGTTTTGCCAATGAGTTTAAATTTATTCGCACGCAAGACATATCTTTTTGTATAAACCTCAAACCGATCTTGGCCAGTTTAAAGGCCACAGATGTTAATATGGTTTAGAATATCTCAAAAAAACAGTCGTATATTATATACATAGTTAACTTTAGATCTTGAAAAATCCCTATTTGATTTTGGAATTAAAATTCATATTAAAAGTAAAACTACGGAAACAACTGCTTTTTCTCACGGCACACCATCCCATCCTGCAATCCTTGCAAAAAGTGACCAAGCGGCCTTGCCCTTTAGAATACAATTTAATTTTGCGTCATGATTTCCTCCGGCCTCTGGAGAATGGGCACAACTACTAATTGGAGTATACCCCTCTGTTCCATGAACTAAAAAATCTTCTTCAGAGTTTGGATTGCGCGCCAGATAATCGGTGGCCCAGTTAGCATCGCCTACCCCATGAAGATTATAAGCGAGATCATCTTGCACATTTAAAGAGAGAAAATAGTTATCATCGGGATCATAGTTTTCAATATCGGCAAAATCAAACAGCACGCGATTATGTGCAGCGACATGCTCTCGAATCAATCGATTTTGACTATCAGAACTATCATTGGGCCCACCACTGTTAGCATGTCCTGTCATAAATACAAAAACCACTGGGTGTTGTGCGGATCGTGGATTTGTTCCTCCGACTCCGTACTCTGCAATTAACTTTTCCATATTTCGTAAATAGCGAGGGATATTATGTCCTGCTATGTTACACCATGACCACATAACGACGTTAATATGATAGTTTGCAGGATTGTTTAGTAAGGTTCTTGCTCCTATTGCCCAAGGAGTATCTCCATTAGCGTCTTCTGAATCACCCTGACTTAAATCTGCGGCGCCAGGAATTCCCAAATCATCCAGATCTATGCCCGAACCTTCTCTGCCGGCATCGTCCCAGGAGTATTGCCCTGAAAACGCCGGAAAACCTTCCAGTGCATTCATTCCTGAAATTAGCTGGCTTCCATGAGAGGTATGATTATAAACGATGTGTAAATTGGCCTGGGCGGCCACAATCCATTCGGCCGGAATATTGTGAATATTAGTATATTGGTGGCCAATTACCATTCGCTCATCTGGTGACTTTCTATAATCTGGATTTTCGTCATTTACGTTGTTATTTTCTAGATTCTCCTCGCTGTCTCCGATTTTAACATCTGCCACACAAGAAAAAAGAAGCAGCGATAAAGCAGTACAAAAAACAAACTTTCTAAATATGACTAAAAACATAAGGCCCTCCTCGGCTGTCTACCAAAAAATGCAGATTTCTGATAATTCAAAATTATATCAGTCGTTTGCTAAAACATTATCTTAAGAATGGCACAGAGAGTGTTTATAGGAGGTTAAATGGGGAAATGAAATTTTATCAGAGGCGAAGTATGCCCACAGTTGTGGGCATCTCAATTAAACATTTTGAAATCACATGCCAACTATTGTGAAACAATATATTGCCAAGAACAATGGACTTCGCGCATTCCATCTGTATTTATCCCATTGCTTTTGCTTGGGGATGATAGATCCCCGCCGATACCAAACAGGTTGATGTCGAGATGGCCACAAATGGTATCACTACCATCTTGCTCATCAAGGTGAGCAAAAAAATATCCACTACGGTCAAGGTCAGATAAAATAATTGTGCTGTCACCGTAATTAATGAATTCTACATTTTTGAGAGTCGTAATGTGATTTAAATTTGCCATGGCCCAAAATTTTGTCTGTAGCATAACATCAAGGCGGCTAGATCCAGCGTCAATAATTGTTATAATCAAAAAATTTGAGCGATTTAAGGAACAAGCATATTGCTTAACTAAATTGGAATCGGCAGCGGCCCAAGAGTAAAAGGACAAAAGGGTGGTAGTTGCAATCAGAATAAAATTTTTCATAACAAATCTCCTTGTTGTTGGTTTGTTTGCACGGCGACTTTATATTTCAAACCTTCGGAGCAATCAATCAAAATCGGATCGCTATGATCCGATTTTGATCCGACAAAAAAACGGAGCATTTACACACATAAACATCACTTCAGGCCATTGACGCCACTTTCCCTAGATAGTATCTAGTGGCCATGAGAGAAGAAATTGTTAAAAGAATTTTAGAGACAGAATATCTTAAGCGGAAAATTAAAAATCCTGCCTACTCACTACGCGCCTACGGAAAATTTCTAGGAATTGGAATCGCCTCGCTTTCAGATTGCCTGGCCATGAAACGAACCTTGTCTGCCAAAAATGTAAAGAAAATAGTTGAGCGATTGGCAATTTCGCCGGCCGAGGCGGCCACTCTTTTGAATGATAAAAAACGTGGAGATTTAGAAGCGCTTAATCGTGTACACTTGAAAGAGGACCAGTTTAACGCCATTGTCGACTGGTATCATAGTGCTATAGTAGAAATGGCCTCAATTCAAGGCCATAAAGCATCGGGCGAATGGATTGCTGAGCGTCTCGGCATTTCGCATATGGAGGCCAAGGCGGCCATAACCAGATTGATAAATTTAGGCCTAATCTCTATTGATACCAAAAAAAATAAAATTAAGCGGCTTACGCCACCAGTCTCGGCATTATCAGACATACCCTCCGCGGCCATTAGAACTCATCGTAAACAGGTCTTTGATTTGGCCAAAGAGTCGATAGAAAATGATCCACTTGAGCGGCGAGAATTTCGTGATATCACGATGGCCATAGATCCTAAACGGTTATCAGAAGCAAAAGAAATGTTGGGTAAGTATGCTAGAAAAATTTGCAAATACCTTGAAAGTGGAGAAGCAAAAGAGCTATATTGCCTGACGATCGGCCTGTTTCCGTTAGATAAACAGCATTAATCAATCCAGGAGTTTTTTATGAAACTAATACCATCCTACTTTTTTTTTCTAGTAATTTTTATTTTTGCGACAAATCAGAGTACTCTAGCACAAACTGCCACTTCGGAGCACTATGTCGCAAATTTTAAGTTCATTGATCAGAAGCAAAAAAAAATGCTCATTACTTTTAAAACAATAGAAAAATACTCGGAGCAGTGTCAGTTAAAAATAGTCGGCATTATCACGCTGCTACCTATTGGCAAAATTCATGGAAAAATTGAGATAAGCACGGCCCTATATAGGGCGAGTTGTAGGCCAGATGTGGGTGCACATTCTGGAAGCTTCCTTTTACAGCGAGGAGAAAACTTACCGCAAATTCCCAATGGAAGATATGATGTTTTCATTGACGGTGAATATCTCAATGGCCTGTGGTTAAGTGATGACGTTATAACAAATGGCCGAGGCTTTGAGTGGGGAAATGGTTAACAAAACATATCTAGAGCGAAAATAGGAAATAAAACAGAAAATGGTATTTTGATTTTCCCTGGCCTGTAAAAAAGAGAGAGGGCATTCGCCCCCCCTCTTTTTTTAATTTATCTACAAATGAGTTGCGCCAGCGCAATGATATTACATCATTCCGCCCATGCCTCCACCCATTCCGCCGCCCATCGGTGGCATTGCAGGTTCATCTTTCTTTGGAAGATCTGCAATCAAGGTTTCAGTAGTTAGCATTAGTCCAGATACTGATGCTGCGTTTTGTAGCGCCGAGCGAACAACTTTGGTTGGGTCGATGATACCGGCCGCAACTAGGTCCTCAAATTTATCGGTTAATGCGTTGTAGCCAAAATTTGCTTTCTTGCTTTGCTTAACTTCGTTTACAACCACAGATCCTTCCATGCCAGCGTTGGCCGCAATTTGACGTAGTGGCTCTTCGGCAGAACGACGAACGATATCTACACCAAATTTCATCTCCTCATCTTCAAGTTTGAGATTGTTTAAAACTTTTAAAGAGGCATGAACGAGGGCCGCTCCACCACCAACTACGACACCTTCTTCTACTGCAGCACGAGTAGCATTTAGAGCGTCTTCAACGCGGTCTTTTTTCTCTTTCATTTCAGTTTCAGTTGGTGCTCCAACATTGATTACGGCAACACCGCCGTCCAAACGAGCAAGGCGCTCTTGTAGTTTTTCACGATCGTAGTCAGAAGTTGTTTCTTCAATCTGTGCCTTAATTTGAGAAACTCGTGCTTTGACGTTATCTTTTTTACCGGCACCATCCACGATAGTTGTGTTTTCTTTGTCGATACTAATTTTCTTGGCAGATCCAAGATCTTTTAGCTCGGTGCTTTCAAGTGTTCTTCCCAATTCTTCAGAAATTACATTACCACCGGTAAGCACAGCGATATCTGCCAACATTTCTTTTCTGCGATCACCAAAACCTGGAGCTTTAACCGCGCATACATTTAAGGTTCCGCGAAGCTTGTTAACAACCAAGGTCGTTAATGCTTCACCTTCGATATCTTCAGCGATAATTAAAAGTGGACGACTAGTTTGAACGCTTTTTTCTAGGATTGGAAGAAGCTCTTTCATGTTTCCAATTTTTTTATCAGTGATGAGAATACTTGGATTGTCGAAGTTTGTTTCCATTTTTTCGGTGTTAGTAACAAAATATGGAGAAAGATATCCGCGATCAAACTGCATACCTTCAACCACGCTTAGCTCTGTCTTGCCCGTTTTTGATTCTTCAATAGTGATTACACCATTATTTCCAACTTTACTCATGGCCTCAGAAATTAGCGATCCAATTTCCTTATCGTTATTTCCAGAAATGGTTGCAACCTGAGCTATTTCAGCAGAAGTAGAAATAGTTTTGCTTAAATTTTTCAATTCGCCAACAACGAGTTCTACTGCTTTTTCAATTCCTCTTTTGAGTTTAGTTGGATTATGGCCAGCAGTAACTAGTTTCATTCCTTCACGATAGATGGCCTGAGCTAAAATAGTGGCGGTAGTTGTACCATCACCGGCATCATCATTGGTTTTTTGGGCAACTTCTTTCACCATTTGAGCACCCATGTTTTCAAAATTATTTTCCAGTTCAATTTCTTTTGCAACAGTAACACCGTCTTTGGTGATTTGAGGTGAACCAAAAGATTTTTGAATTACTACATTTCGGCCCTTGGGGCCCAATGTTACTTTCACTGCGTTTGCTAGAGCATTAACTCCATTGAGGATTTTTGCTCGTGCATCTTCACTGTATCTAATTTCCTTTGCCATAAATTACTCCTAATTTTTTTAATATTATGATTATCGATTTTTTTTACTATTTTTCTATGATTCCCAAGATGTCATCTTCTTTCATTATCAGAAGTTCTTTGCCGTTAACTTTCACCTCTGTTCCGGCATATTTGCCAAAAAGAATTCTGTCACCTTCTTTAACATCCATTTTACTAATGGTGCCATCATCAAGTTTTTTTCCTTTGCCGGTGGCAACAACTTCGCCCTGAGATGGTTTTTCGGTGTGAGTGTCAGGAATAATAATTCCGCCTGCGGTTTTGGTTTCTTCGTCTAGTCTCTTAACTAGAACTCTGTCATGTAATGGTCGTACTTGCATTTGAACCTCCAGTTTATAAAATAGTCTGTTGACGTTGTTAGTTTGTTTAGCGTGCAACAATCTAATATGGCTTGGATCATTGTCAAGGGTGACAAAAAAAGAAAGTTCTAAAGATAAATCTACAACAGGTAATTGCCTGAAAATACAGGATCATCTAGAAAAGGATTTTTTTATATTGGGGGGCAACACCCAGATAAATTTATGCAGCATTGGTAATAGATGGTTCGTTTTTGTTCTTTTTCCGCTGGAAATATAAAAAAGCAAAAAGGATGGCCAAGGGAGCTATAATCGGTAGTAAAAAGGGAAGAGCAATAGTTGCCATTAACGCGATAATAAAAAGGCCGACAGAAAGAAAGATAGCTCCAAGTCCTGAAAAAATAAAAAGAAGTAAAATCCCCACACAAAAAAGCACAACAGTGGAAATTATTAGGCCTACGATTCCACCAAAGAAATTAACAATAGGATTGTTAATTTCTGTGCCATTTATAGTAAAAGTTGAGTTCTCAGGGAAAAAACCAGTGATGATCGAGAAAACCAAAAGAACGAAAATAATGCTCACAACCGTAGTTAGTTTACTTTGTTTCATTTCATACTCCTTGTTATTATTTTAAATCAAACCAATTAACCCCAATTTTCATATCGACTTTAAGAGGTACTTTTAATGTCGCAGCATTTTCCATTTTTTCACGAACGATCTGCTTCATTTGTCCAAGTTCGCTCTCTTCGACTTCAAAAATCAATTCATCGTGAACTTGGATAAGCATTTTAGATTTTATATGAAGGCGATTCATTTCTGCTTCTATCCTAATCATAGCAGTTTTTAATAAATCAGCGGCCGTTCCTTGAATAGGGCTGTTAATGGCCATGCGTTCACCGAAAAGCTTAATATTGCGGTTTTGTGAATGAATTTCGGGAATGAAGCGCTTGCGGCCTTGTAAGGTTTGAGCATGGCCGTGGGATTCACAAAATTCACGAAGGGAGTCAAGATAAGTTTTCACGCCCGCAAAACGCTCAAAATATTTTATAATGTAATCTTTAGCGTCATTGCGCGAGATACCTAATTCTTGCGCTAATCCAAAAGAAGATTGGCCATACATAAGGCCGAAGTTGACGGCCTTTGCGCGAGAGCGCTCCTCTTTAGTCACCGCGGCCAATGGAATTGCCAAAATTTCTGCGGCGGTTTGACGATGTATATCTTCGTTGTGTGCAAAGGCCTGTATCATTTTAGGATCACCAGACATGTGCGCCAGAATACGCAATTCAATTTGGGAGTAATCGGCGGAGAGAAGAAGCTTTCCTGGAGTGGCGATAAAGGCCTTGCGAATTTTTCGTCCTTCTTCTGTGCGAACGGGAATATTTTGCAAATTAGGATGAAGAGAGCTAAGTCTTCCGGTGGCCGCCGTGCTAAGACTAAAGATTGTGTGAATCCGCCGGGAGGTTGGATTTATTAATTGGGGAAGGGCCTTCACATATGTAGATAGAAGCTTATCTATTTCACGATATGAAATAATAAGGGAGGGAATTTCGCTGAGATTCATGGCCGCTAATTCCTGTAAAACGTCTGTGTCAGTAGAGTTTCCCGTTTTGGTTTTTCTAATAATGGGCAGTTTTAATTTTTCAAATAATAATTCAGAGACTTGTTTGGGGGATTTTAAGTTAATATCGTTTAATCCATCTTGAAGTTGATTGGAGATAGACTTTTCAATAGACGATAGTTTGGATTCAAACTCCTCTTCTAGGGTGCGCAGAAATTTTCCGTTGAGTAATACTCCGGCCAATTCCATTTTTGCCAAAATTAAAAGCATGGGAGTATCCACATCAAAATAGATGGAGGAGAGTTGCAATTGCTCTAGCTTTGAAAGTAGAAGAGGATATGCTTTAAGGGCGTAGTAGGCTTGTTTCCCAAAATGGCCACCTAATTCTTCAAGATCTGTTTGAAAAAGCTCTTGAATAATTGAAGAAGGGGTATGATTTTTCCCGGGATCAATAACATAGTGCGCCTGGGTTATATCAAAACTTTTTGCCTGAATGTCAATGTTGTGTGCGAGCAGATATTTAAAATCTTCTTTTAGATTGGCAGAGATTATTTTTTTTGTTGGTATGGGCCAAAGCTGAGATAGATAATTATCGAGATTGAGAGAAAGATTGGCCGGAGATAAAAAATAGACATCACTGCCTTCTCCCGCAATGGTGAAGGTGGTTATTTTTCGAGTAAATAAATCAGTGGAGTCATAGCTAAGATGGGTGGCAAAAGTAGTATTGCCTGTAAGAAATTGTTCAAAGGCGTTAAGTTTTTGTGTGTCATCAACAACGATTAAGTTAAAACTGTTCTGAGCAATGGCCGGGGCCTGCGGATTGGGCCGGATGGATTCAATCTTTGCCAACATGGATTTAAAACCCAATGAATGAAGTAGTTCATATAATTGAGGAGTGGGAGAAAAATTATATTGGGACATGGAGGGAGTAATTCCCAAGTCGATGTTTACCACAATTTCTACTAGTTTTTTAGAAAGCAGCGCGTCTTCTAAGTGTAGAGAAAAAGCATCTTGTAATTTTTTTCCGTGAAAAGTTGCTCGCATCTCAATGCATTTTTCTAAGGTGGTAAATTCTTCTAGTAGCTTGCTGGCCCCTTTGGGGCCAATGCCCTTCATTCCAGGAATGTTATCAGAGCTATCGCCTATAATGGAGAGGTAATCAACAATTTGTGATGGGCGAACACCCATTTTTTTTATAACTTCTTCGACACCTAAAATTTGCCCTTTCATGGTATCGAGAATTTTTACCTTATCATCCACAAACTGCATGATGTCTTTATCGCCGGTGGCCACCAAAATAGAATCGAATTCATTTTTCCACTGGGTAACTGCGCTTCCAATAACATCATCTGCTTCAAATTTAGCTCGGGCCACAACGGGAATCTGCATGGCCGCAATAAGCTGGTCGATAATGGCAAATTGTGGAATGAGTTCGGCGGGAGTTTCGCTGCGGTTGGCCTTATAATCAGGATAGATTTCGCGTCGGAAAGTATCCCGGCCAGAATCTTTGGCAATTAATAGATGAGTTGGTTGGTAATCAGAGAGAAGCTTTAAAAGCATGGAAAGAACGCCATGAACTGCATTGACCGGTGTTCCGTCGGGAGTGTTCAGTGGGCGGATAGCATAAAAAGCGCGAAAAATAAAATTGCTTAAATCAATGATTATTAATTTACTTGGTTGTTTAGACATATTTTGATTCAACTATTCCAGGAGCTTTTTTACCATTGACAGGTATAGCATCTTTAGTAGAGGCAACGACAGAGGTATCGGCCATTACGTCTCCCAAACGATGGCCAGAATCTAAATGGTATAAAAGATAAATTTCTAGTGCGATAAGGGGGAGGCCAACGAAAAAAGAAAAAAGCCAGCCGGCAAAGGGAATTATTGCCAGAGAGAGAGGAATAATTATCGGGAGATTGCGAATTGCAGACTGTTTAATGGAGCAGGGGCGGCCATCTTCTAGGGAGATTACAGCAAATCCGATAAAGCGCTTGCCAACGGACTGCCCCTCTTGAATGGAGTCGGAGACAATCATGTAGGCCACCGCAAAAAGAATTCCTATCGGGTATAAAAAGAAAGTTAGAATGGTTACAATAAAAAGATCGATGGCCTTCGCAATGAGGCGCGCCATTTTTGCAACACGAATATTATTTTTTATAAGGTAATTTCTATCCGCCATAACTTTTTTCGATCAAGCCATAAAAACATTACTATATACAAATTTGGTTAATGATTCTATGCTAAACTCACCGATCAAACAACTAAGGAGCAGAGAGATGGCAAACGTAACAAAGGTTGACCAAAATGATTTTGATGAAAAGGTTTTAAAATCTAAAAAACCAGTTCTGGTTGATTTTTGGGCCGAATGGTGTGGCCCATGCAGACAACTAGGGCCAGTTTTGGAAGAGATTTCTAAAGAAATTCAAGATAAGGCGGAAATCGTTAAGTTAAACGTTGATGAAAATCCAGAAATTGCTCAAAAGTTTCAGATTAGAGGTATTCCAACCATGATGTTTTTTAAAGATGGTAAATTGCAAAAAACCATTGTGGGCGTTCAGCCCAAATCAGAAATCATAAAAAGCTTAAAAGAATTAGCATAAGAGAGGCCAGCAATGGTTGATCATTTCGTAGTCTCCTTGGCGGAAGCACAAACTGTTTTACAGGAATTTTCTAGAAATAAAGCAAATATTGCGCTGCTAAATAGTGCTTGTGATTGTTTGGCAGATACCGTTAAGTGCCATAGACGCATCTATAGCTGTGGCAATGGTGGCTCGATCTGTGACTCTATGCATTTTGCGGAAGAGCTTACCGGCCGTTTTAAAAAAGACCGAGAACCAATTGCCGCGGTTAGTATTTCAGATCCTGCCCATATCTCTTGTGTGGCCAATGATTTTGGTTATGAATTTATCTTTTCTCGCTACGTAGAGGCGTGGGGAAATAAAGGAGATCTTTTGTTGGCCATCTCAACCAGCGGAAATTCTCCCAATATTATCAATGCTACCTTGGCGGCAAAGAAAAAAGACATGAAGGTAGTCGGGCTGCTGGGTAAAGGTGGAGGAAAACTCAAGGAAATGGTGGATTTTCCCATTATTGTAGAATCAAATTCCACTGCACGAATTCAAGAAATTCATATAAAGGTCATTCATATGCTTATTGAGGGCATTGAACGCAAGCTTTTTCCTGACCACTATTGACCACTATTGCGAAGATCTCTTCGGCAAAAAGTTCCTTCACAATTCTATTACCCCATTGGCCTTTTTTTAAATACAATAATCTTGTAACCACCTAAATTGTAAAAGGAGTTTTACGCATGGAAGCGACAACCGCCACAACCGTAGCAACAATAGCAACTGATCCATCTATTATGAATACAATCGCCATCTATATGACAGATGGAGGAATTTTTATGTGGGTCATCTTGTTTGTCTGGATTGTTGGATTGGCCATTGGCCTAGAAAAGTTTGTCAAACTTGCCTATCGCTATGATGTCGATGGTGCCTCCTTTATGAATGAGTTACAGAGGTATATTTTATCTAACGATATACAGGGCGCAATTAGGGCCTGTTCTGGAACCAATGCTAGTCTTCCAAGAGTTTTAAAAAGTGGCCTTAAGCGTGCGACTTCTTCAATATCACAAATGCAAAATGCGTTGGATGCGACGGCCTTAGAAGTTATTCCTAAATTGGAAGTGCGTTTAAATTGGATGCAGTTGGTGGCGACTATTTCAACCTTGTTTGGATTGTTGGGAACTATTCAAGGTCTGATTCAAGCATTTGGTAGTATCTCTTCGGCCGATCCGGCCCAGAAGGCGCAAATTTTAAGCGCGGGTATTTCTACTGCCATGTATACAACCTTTATTGGCCTACTTTCCGCCATCACCGTTATGATCTTTCATACTTTTTTGGCCAGCAAGGCCGAAAAAATTATTGCCGAGATTGATGAATATTCGGTGAAATTGTTAGATTTGATTGGCACCAAAGACGAAAAAGAAAAATAGTAAGAGGATATTTTTGTGTATCAACCACCCAGCAGAAAACGCACCAAGAAAGCAGTCACTACTCCGGATCTTGTTCCCATTATGGATGGATTTTTTATAATTATATTTTTCTTGTTGATGTCAGCAACTTTTACCAAGCTGATTGAAATAGCAAGTGACGTTCCTATTATTTCTGACAGTACTCCTCCAGAAAATAAAGACAAACCTCTGGCACTAACAATAAAAATTTTGCCGGAAAAAATTCAAGTTTTGACAGGAGTCCCGTCCGCGCTAGTTAAAGAGTTTGGGAAGATAGCAGAAGAGTATGATACCTTTCAGTTGCACGAATTTTTGGTAAATCTAAAAGTTTCCAATCAGAAAGAAAAAACGGTGATATTGGAGCCTATTGCTAATATTGAATATGAACAGCTAGTCAAAATAATGGACACGGTGCGGATGTTACTATCGACAGACCCGGCCTTTTATAAAAAAGACAAAGACAATATTGATGTAAGAGATGATGCCCTTTTCGATAATATAATTTTTGGAAATATTCAGGGATAAATAACAGTTGGCCAGGTTGGTTTACTATGGTAACACAAAAATCTGTCAAAAATAAAAGTAGGAAAGGGCGAATTCCCTTAGTGAATTTAGACATAACATCTGTTCTAGATATCGTGGTTATAACCATGGTTTTTTTAATTCAAAACTATAATGCTACGGGAGAATTAATCAATATTCCCAAAGAAGTAGTTATTCCAAATACAATCTCTACGAAGCAAAATAGTGCCGGAGTTATTGTGCAGGTTTCTCCTAGTAAAATCTGGGTGGATGACACTTTGATTTTGGATAGTACTGCAATAACAAAAAATAGTTATGATCGAGAAGGGCGACGTATAGTTCCATTATTTAATGAGTTGGTGAGGAAAAAAGAGCTGATCAAACAAATAAAAAACACCTCTCCTAATGCGGTAGATTTTACCGGACGAGTGAATTTAGTTATGGATAAGTCCATTAAGTTTGACTATGTTAAAAAACTTCTCTACACCGCGGCCGAAGCAGGCTACTCTCAGTATAAGTTTATTGTATTGGGAGTGGAGCAATAGGCCGCCACTTGGTTGTTAGATCTGATTTATTAGCCCATTTTTTCTTAAATTGACAAGTGCGATGGTCGTTTCAATTTCATCAGAGATTACCTGGGAATAAATTTCACTTACAGATTTTGGTGAAGAGAGGATTCGAAGGATTTCTGCCTCAACATTATCCAATTCTAAAGAAGAGTTTTGATTGGAGGCAAATAATCGAAGCGAGGCCGGTGGACGGAGACGATGGAAGGGATAATATTTTTCTGCTAGTTTTTCTGAAAGCTTTTTAAATTGGGCAAAAGGTAGTTTAAAAAGAATTTGTTCTTGGAGAATAATTTCTGGCTCGATCACTAAGGTAATTTTTTTTTCAGAAAATTGTTCGTTGATAACTAAAGCATAAAGAGCATTGCGGCCATTTGCTCCACGATAAGTCGCATTAACAAGTAGGCCATCTTTTTGTAAAATGGTGCCCAAGAGTTGGCCTCCGGGTAATAATAAATTTATGCGGCCGGTAAAAGCATAGAAAGATTGTTCTTCAATTTTCAAAATTAAAGACATGTCAGTCCACTATTTGCTTAGCAATTTGAATATAAGATTTCCAGGCCGCTGAATTTTCCTCGTGAGCAATCAACATAAGAGGATGTCCTTGATCTGCGGAAATGCTAATGGGAGAATAAAGGGGAATTGATCCTAAAAATCTCATTCCAACTTCTTGACAGATTTTTTTTACATTATCTTTTCCAAATATGTAGTGTTCCTTAGAGCATTTATCGCAAATAAAATAGGCCATGTTTTCTACCATACCAATAATGGGAATTTTCATTTTTTCAAACATATTCTTTCCCTTGATAGTATCTTGAATGGCCACTTGCTGAGGAGTGGTCACAATAACCGCGCCATCGATGGCCAGACTTTGTGCCAACGAAAGCTGGACATCACCTGTTCCCGGAGGGAAATCAATAATCAACACATCTTGTTCTCCCCACTCCACGTCAAAAACCAGTTGCTTTAAAACGTTGGTAAGCATGGGGCCGCGCCAGATGACGGGATCGTATTTGGAAACAAAAAAACCAAAGCTAATAATATCGATATTGTGTTGTCTGGCCGGAATCATCTTTTTAAAGTCATTGATAGTTGGTGCAAAATCTGCGACCCCCATAATTAGAGGAATGGAGGGGCCATAAATGTCAGCATCCAAAATGGCCACTCGCTTGCCTTGCTTGGCGATTGCTAAGGCCAGGTTGGCCGCGAGAGTAGATTTTCCTACTCCGCCTTTTCCAGAGGAGACGGCAATTATTTTTTTCACAGAGGCAATTTTTTTTGTACCATCTGAGGGTGATGATTGTTGAACAATCGAAGCAGATGTCGCGGCCTGGGGCGGACGTGTATTGGCCTGTGTTTGTGTCTGTGATTGGACTATTATTTGTTTGATGGGAAATTTCCCTTTTACGGCCTCAATCAGGCCCTGTTCGATTACTCTTTTGTCTTCAATTTTTAATCCACTGCTTAAATAGTTAATTTTAAGGTTTTCACTGTCATCAATGTAGATATCAATTAAGCGCCCCTCATCAACCAGGGATTGTCCAGTGGAAGGATTTTTCACATTAATAACTGACAATTTTAAATCATTATTCATAAACAAAACCCTCTTTTAATCGGCAGAAAATAATATCTGGATACCGTTGTTAAATAATAATATCATTTAGGGGGGTAGATTATTATCATTTGCTCTGGTTATACAAACATTTTTTGAAAGGAAAATTTAGTGGCAGATTACAAAAGACGAATCTATTTAATTAATCCGCGCTTTCAGTTGAAATTTAGTTTTTATGTTTGCGTAATTTTATTTATTTCTAGCATGATATACCCACTAACCATTTACGATATTATGAGTGGATTTATTAATTACGTATTGGCCAATAACCCGGCCCTTACCACTGCACTGCAGGAACAGAAAAAAAGTTTGATTATCATTCTGACACTATGGCAAATTGGGTTTACGGGACTAGTATTTATAATCTGTATACTTTTTAGTCATAAAATTGCTGGGCCGATTCACAAGTTGAAACTTCATATGCAGGCCATTCGAGAAGGCGAGGTTATTCGAGATGTTACCTTTAGAAAAAGCGACTACTTCTCAGATCTAGCGGAAGAATTTAATGAAACTTTTCATGCTATCCAAGAAGCGCAGCGAAGTGATTTTATGTATCTGTCAGAGATAAATAGTTATCTGCAAAATTTGCTTGTTTCAATGGACAGTGACAAGCGAGAGTTGATTTCGGAAATTATCAACAAGCTAGATGATATTCAGCATCGCTATATGAGTACAGAGGACGTGGAGCGAGAAGATGGCCTTCCCGAAGCAGCGAGTGCAGAAACAAAAAGTGAGAGTTAAAAGCAACCGGTCAGTCACGAAGAGATAGGGCACTTTGACAGGAGGTCAACCTGCGGAAGTTATCAGAAATTATTTTTTTAATTCTTTTTACTGCGACTGCCACGGCAACAATTCCTGCGCCATCAAAAAATAAGATTTCTAGCTTGCCGCGATTGGAGGATCGTCTTTCTTTTAATTACTCCGCAGAGGAACGTCTTTTTGCGCTGAATCTACAAGAACTTTTAAAAAATCTAAAACAAAATATTATTACTCCATACAATACCGACGAACTGGTTCGCCTTTTACCGCTTGCCCCGGCCTTTTCCGTTCTCTCTTCGCAGGTGCTGTTAGCAAAAGAGATTCGTGAAATTGGAAATTCTATTAATAAGTTTCATCAGACTTGTAAGAAAAGTAATTTTACGGAGAGCAAAATTTTATCGGCCATTTTGGGCCGTATAAATTTAGCACTGCATGAATATTGCAACTGGAAGTTTTTGCAAATAAGTGGAAGTGTCAAAGAATTTAGTGCCGAAGATATTGCGTATTTAGAAGAGTATCTTCCAACTTACTTGCAAAATAACAAGCGCATGGTGTTTTCAAAATTTCTTTTAAACGTAAAAAGAAGACCGGCCGCTCATGAATCAATTTCGCAAATAGTTGCCAATCATTACATAACACAAAACAATCCTCCGCAAAGTTTCATTATAGATAATATAAAAATTTCTAAGGAGTTACAAAATTATATTCAAGGACGAGGCATTGGAGATGAGGAGGCAAAAGACTACTACACAACCCAGTTTAAAGGCATCTATGACGCCTTTAAAAAGTCTTTAAAAAATGAAGATAGGGATTTGGCCAAAACGTATAGCGATCATCTTCTCAGTTATTATAATCAAAACAAAGACTATATTTCAGCGACAATGGCCTGCAAAACGTTTCTAAATATTGGCCCGGCCATCGCTACGTTCTCCTATGAGCGGGCGTTAGCGATTTTCCAATTTGCTTTAAAGATTTCTGAAACGCCAGAAGATAAGATGGAGTCCCAGTTCCAAATTTTATGGCTAAGTATTTTGCAGCGAAAATTCGACTTGGCCCAGAAGGCCATTGAAAAATATGGTTTTATCGATCGCTTTGCTTCGCTCGATCCTAAATTACAGTTTTGGGTTGCTTATTGTTTTAAAAAAAATGGTGAGAAATATTTGGCACGGCACCTTTTTTCTCAATTAGTACAAAACAGTCCACTAGAGTACTATGCGGTTACGGCACTAGAGGAGTTAAAAGATCTGGGGTATCCGATTACCAGGGATAATTTGGTCAATAAAATAAAGACTCGGGGAATCGCGTACAGTTTTACTAGCAACGACTATACGGCCATGTTTTTAAATGCAATGAAACGTGTGGCCTTGTGGAGTGATTTGGCCAATGAACAGTTGGCATATTTAGAAATCAAAGATGTTGCAGAACTAGAAGGTGAACAATTATTCGCGAACAAAGAGATTGCAGAATCTCTTTCGTCAAGCGAACAAAAAAAACTTATTACGATGCATCTATCTAAATTATTAACGGATAAAAAACAATTTCTTCAAACTTTTAAAGTTATATACAAATCGCTTTCCAATAATATTTTGGGCATTAACGATGAAGTGGTTAGAATGCTTTTTCCTTTTCAATATGTTTCGCAGATAAAGAAATTTGGTAAGGAAATGAATTTGGCCATGGTGCTAGCATTAATTAGGCAGGAGTCGGCCTTTAATCCACGTGCACAATCAATGGTTGGAGCGCGCGGGCTAATGCAAATAATGCCAAATACCGCCAAGCAACTAAAGCGCAATGTTACTGCTGGCCAGTTAATTAGTAATCCAGACCTAAACATTCAATTGGGGCTTAAATATTTAAAGCAATTAATGAATAAGTATGATGGTAATTTAGTATATACCTTGGCGGCATACAACGCCGGAGAACGACGTTTGGCCAACTGGGTAGAAAACATTTTTAAAAATCACGATCCACTTATAACCGTAGAATTGATTCCTTTTCAAGAAACACAGCAGTATGTGAAATACATCTATCGCAATATGTTCTTTTACAATCTACTGGGCATCTACGAGGTGGATAATAATCTTTAGAATTCTACCAAGTGGAATTCTGTGTCCCTTTTGGCCACACTCAACCAGCACGTATTTTAAAAGCGATTATTCCTCTTTTATACAATTGACAGCGCCGGTTGTCGATTGTCTGATTTACAATGCGTAGATCTGAAGATCGAATTGTAATTTGAGAGAGTTTTTATTCCAATCACACTAAAGAATTGCTAATCAATTTTTTCTAGAAGAAGCGTGGCACCATTTTCGTAACTATAACGTGGCGGAAAACTGTTTGTATCCGCCACGTTGCCATTCATCTATTGAGATCACGTTTCTAGTTATTGGGATGAGTTTCTTCACATTTAAACTTTGCTTCAAAGGCCTTTCGCATGACTACTGAAAAATCAGATGAGAGGTAGTAAAAAAAGACGTCAAGCTCTTTTGTCCTTCTATCGTATTCAAACTTATTTATCCCAGAATTTCCTCCCGTTGTTTGGGTGTGGGTTGAAATAACTGAATTCGAGTAAATCCTGTTACTGAAAATTTCAAGGTCAACATTCAAGTATCCTGTCTCCTTCTTTATTTTCCCATCTTTTTTGTAGCTATATTGAGAATTATCAACTGAATGGCCATAAAGCTCAACAGTCTCTTTTCCCGGAGAGCAACGGGTTCTCGTATGCTCTACAAGATCTAGTTTACCGGAAACAATCGGGAAAAATGGGGTTCCAATATTTTCAACAAATGTGCATTCAGCGATAATTTTCTTATATGCAGTCTCCTTACAGCCCTCAGGAATTGGTTGTAATGAGACATTTTCTACTAAGTTAAACTCACAGGTTGTCTTTTCATTCTTCCCCAGCCCCCACGTTGGTTTATGCTGAAAAATTGTAGTAAGAATGTCTCCATCTTTTGATAATTCTGCAATATCCCTATTTCCCCAAAAAGCTGGAATTAGGTCGCTGTCATAAAACTTTGCATAATTACTCTGGTTTTCTTCTAAATCATCAGAATACATGGCGCTAGAACGCAATGAAATTTCTAACCCAGATGGGTCAATAGTCGATTGATTTAAATGATAACGAGGAAAACCGTCATTCGATCTATCTATTTGGAGGTAGCAATCAGAATGATTTTTTGTATTGACTCCAACTAATTGGATTCTATCATCCTGCTGATCATAGTAACGAAAAAGATCTTCAACCAGTGTTACTTTTTCTGCTAGAATTTCTGAAGATTGACCTACCCCGAAGTGAAATAAAGCTAAGATCATTAATGTTTTTTTCATAAATTCTCCTTTTGAGATATTGGATATTGTCCGATATTGTCCCAGAACTGTTGTTTTTATTCTTCACTTGAGTTCTAGGCTCGATTATTAATACTTAGATGTTAGTCGAAATTTTAAATCGAAAATAGATTTTTGAAATTCTTACAAAATATTAATTTCAGGCCGTAAATTTTTTTTACAATGGCCCGATTGATATACAAACAGTCATTAGTGATGTTGAAGAACCTGTTGAATCTTTGGAGATGGCGGTGTGCTAAATTGGCACAGAAGTAGCAGTCGTTATAGATTTAAATGCCATCAACAAGGAGAATTTGCCATGAAAATTTCAACAATAAGCATCTGGCTGCTTCTGGTGTCCTTAAATCTTTTTGCACAAATGGAAGAAGCAGAGTTTAGAAATATTTTTGCTCATAATGTTGCGCAGAAATATCCAGATGCCGACTTGGCTCGCCTTGTACTAAAAGTTCCTGAAGCGTTAATGTTACCAATGGAAGAAAGCAACGAACAAAAATTTATTGAAAAGCTAACCGAGCAGTATAAGCAATATTCTGTTAGCGATCTCTATCAACTTTCAAAAGATACACCGTTTCGGCCAGTTAATGATGAAGTGTTAAAAAGTGCGGTAAAAGGTAAAAAAATAATTTACTTTTTTATCCCGGGAATTGTGGGTGAGATCTTAACGGACAATGCAGTATTTACAGAAATTTTAAGAAATGAGAAAAGTTCTTTTGCCCAAGAAGCTAGGCAGTATTATAAAAATTATAAAAAACAAAATGGCAAAAGACTTAAAGATCCAGTTTTTAGAATGAGATCAAACGAGGTGGTTGAAGAAAACCTAGAGGAATTACTGCTTGCTTCTAGCATTGATGATGAGGATGGCGAGGCGCTAGTTAAATTTGTATATTTCTTTCCTCAGTTTCTGTCGCTAGAAACGTTTGGGCCGACTGCCGACAGAGCGGCAATAGCGATAAGAAGAATAGAAAAATTCATTAAATTGGTGGAAACAAATGAAGGTAAAGATTACGATTTTATAATTATTGGTTACTCACAAGGATCTCCTGTGGCCATGGAAGTTTCAGCGCAACTTCAGGCCGCCAACTCGCCACTGCTTAAAAAATTAAAAGCAGTTGTTTCATATTCCGGAACGGTGTGGGGATCAGAATTGGCCGATATCGTTTTAGCGGATGCCCCGAAAAAAGATATTCCTCCTCTGGGCCGCCAATTTAAGGCCTTCGAAGAGTTGATAAATAATCTTGAGACAGAGGCAAAAAATCCACTTAACTTTTTTAAGGGATACTATCAAAACAAAAAAAACATTTTGGCGTTTATAAAAGATGTTATGTCTGAAACAGAGGAAGGAATAAAAACTTCAGCTCCCAAGGCCAGTATTGTTTCTTTAATGAAATTAGTAATGCGCCTGGCCCTGGTAGAATTTAAGGCACTTGATTTGGGAGTGTTTCATTATCAAAACATGAAAAAATTAAAAAAATTTGGAACTGCAGTGATCGCAGGAGTAAACGAGTTGACAACGGAGTATATGGAAAATTGGCATCGCGAACATATTTTACCTAGCAATAATATTCGCTACTATAACATCTCGGGAGTTTCTGGTGATATTGAGATAGATAAAGAGTTTTTTCAAGACTCTCTGGCCGGAATGGACCTAGAGAGCTTGGATTTTGAAATGCTGCAAGGGCAATTTCAAATAATACAAAAAGGAAGTGGCCTAGCACTAAACGATTCTCAGCTTTCAATGCAGCGAACTCGATTTTGGCCAGAACTTTCAATGGTATTAAATCCAAAGCAGCCAAAGTATGATGCAACTTTTTTAGGTGTTTTAGGAACACATCATTGGGGAATAACATTTGATTACTTTAATGCGAGCGCTCCCCAGGTAATAAATAATTTTAAACGGCCGGAGTTAATTTTATCATTGGCCGAAATTATCGCGGCCGATCTAGCGGGAATAACGGCGGAAGAAATCTATAAATAATTAGACCAAAGATAAGGCATCTTGTTTTATCGCTTGCTTCTTTTCTAAGTTAATTTATTTTATCTAATGAGTTGGCGGCATTAACTATTTTTTCAGAAATTTCTTTTACGCGTTCAATATTTTCGATATCTCGATCGTTGCCTCGTACCATGGATGACATTTCGTGGTTGGCCTCATTTATATGCTCTCGCAGATCGCTGTTCATTTGTGAAATGTTTTCCACATCTTTCGTTAAATCCAGAATTTTTGTGTTAATGGCCTTGAGGTTATTATGGTGATTTACAACCAGCTCGTTGTTTTCTATAACCTTTCGCTCAGTTGTTTTGACAATGGTCTGAATTTGATTGGCAGATTTGGAAGATTTCTGCGCGAGATCACGAATTTCCATGGCCACAACAGCAAATCCTTTTCCATGATCGCCTGCGCGAGCTGATTCAATGGCGGCATTGATGGCCAAGATGTTAGTTTGAAAGGCAATAGTGTCAATGAGATTGATAATTGAAACAATTTGCTTAGAGAAATCTAGGATTTCCTGCATCGATAATTCTATGGCGTGAGATGCCTCTATGCCTGATTTAGATTCTTTGACGGCAGCAGCGGCAATGTTGTAAGTACGAGCAGCGCTTTGGGCAGCAATTTCTACTTTACTATTTATGTTGGCCATCGCTTGGGCACTGTTTTCTACGGCACCATATTTTAATTCCCGCTCGGAAACAAAGGAAGTTATTGCACCATTTAGTTGTCCAGAGATAGAGACCATGGAAGAAAAATGCTCATGAAAAATTTTAATCATAATGTCTGCAATCAAAGTTCCGGTTAATCCCAGGATCATTGGCGCAGAAGCAATAATCCACATTAAAGGATCAGACATAAGAGCGGCAATCATTTCAGCAAAATCATTTTGAATATAGCGAATACCTAGCGCCATTATTGGAAAGGCCATTCCGAAGATAAATCCGGCCACAAAGAATTTACGCGAAAAAGTGAGTTTATTAAAAAAATCAACAATCACAATAGACCACTTTGAATTATTTTACTCCAGCGTTCTTTTTTCTTTCGATAATAAACATCCCAGCTATCATTTGCTATAAATTCTCGCTCTTTACTCCAGAGTGATCTGATCTCTTCCATGGAGAAAATGCCAACGCCTATGGCCGCCGCTAGCGCAGCACCATAGGCCGTCGTTTCTATAATCTTTGGACGAATAATTTTTAGGCCAGAAACAGTTGCTTGAATTTCCATTAATAAATTATTTGCAGCGGCGCCACCATCTACACTAAGAGTGATAACTCCGCTGGAGATTTCCTGGCGAATCGCCTGAATTAAATCATTAACAGAGAGTGCTATTCCATCTAGCGTTGCACGCGCTAAATGCTCTGGCCTTGTATCGCGCGTTATTCCTAAAATTGCACCTTTGGCAGAAGCGTTCCAATAAGGAGAGCCAATGCCTGTAAAGAAAGGTAAAAATAGTAGATGTTCAAGTTGGGATAAGTCGCGAACTTTTTTAGCAAGGTTTTCTATCTCGGAAGATTTTTTAATTAACTTCAAATTATCTCGTATCCACTGAACGGCCGCGCCAGCAATGTAACAACTTCCTTCTAACGCATAATGGGCAACACCATCTTTTAAAAATGCAACAGTAGAAAGGAGGCCCTTGTTAGAATTAACAATATTGGTACCACAGTTAAGAAGTAAAAAGGCCCCGGTACCGTAAGTGCATTTCAGGTCGCCAGCAGAAAAACCTGCTTGTCCAAAAAGAGCAGCTTGCTGATCACCTAGAATTCCCGCGATAGGAATTCCGTCTGGAAGAATTTTTAGTTTTTTTGTGTGCCCAAAAAGGCCAAAAGAATTTTTTATTTCTGGGAGAAAATTTTTGTCGACTTTGAAAAAGTTTAACAACTCATCATCCCACTTGCAGTTTCGCAAGTTCATCAACATGGTTCGAGAGGCGTTGGAGGCCTCGGTAGCAAAGGCCGTCCCTCCAGAGAGTTGATAGAGAAGATAGGTGTCAATATTTCCAAAATGCAGAAAGTTTTTATTATTTCCTGTTTTTTGTATTTTTTGCACCTTCGCATTGTTTTCTATCAACCATTTGATTTTGGAGGCAGAAAAATATGGATCCAAGGGAAGTCCAGTTAATTCTTTCAAACGCGCGGCCAGGGCCGGATTGGTTTGATTTATGTTGTTACAAAAGTCTGCGGTTCTTCGATCTTGCCAAACGATTGCGTTGGCCAGAGGTGTTCCCTTTGAGTCGAAAGCGCAAACCGTCTCTCGTTGATTGGTTATTCCGATGGCCATTATGTTTTTGGCGTTAATTTTATTTTTGGAAATAATTTTAGTTATTCCCTTGGTGACACTTTTCCAAATATCGTTAAGATTATGTTCTACTCGTCCAGGTGCCGGATATATTTGAGGGAATTCGTTGGTGACTTTGTCGATAAATTTAAAACTGCTTGCAGAGACTAAAGCGACAGTAGTTCCAGTTGTTCCTTGATCAATGGCAACAATATATTTGGCGTTACGTTGTTTAAGACTACTCATAAAAACTATTCTCCTCGCAATGCCGGCCGCACTGGCCTATCTAAATCGGTGGATGTTATCATGGCAATAATGGCCTGCCAGCGAGTGGCCGTTGTGTTGTTGAATCCCTTCAATAACCCAAAAGAAAGGGAAACTAAAACGGCCAACAATAGAATAAATTCTATCAGTGTTTGGCCACTATCTTTTGAAGTCTTAGGTCTATGACGCGCGGTAAGAGTAAGCTTTCTTTGCACCTATTCTTTCTCCTAGAAAAATAATAATATAATTGTATCTCTAAAGGGGAAAAAGGTAAGTGAGAAAATATTTTCTAATCGTAATTTTGTTATTGGCATTTTTTGGATTTCTTGCGGCGCAAATTGTATTTGAGTTGGCCAGTGAAAGAAAAAATCAATCAAGTTATAACCAACAAATGGTTATGCCTCCCTCCTCTGGTCAACTTTTTCAATCAACAATTCTCCATCCCATCAATAGTGCAACCATTGAACTACAAAAAATTAAAAGCAGCTCTCTACTTTTAATTTTTTGGGCCACCTGGTGTACTCCTTGTATGCAAGAGCTGCCTGATTTGATCAAATTGGCCAAACAGATGCCATTAGATAAATTGACAATTATTGGAATAAATGGAGATGAAAAAGAAAATTTTTTGGCCGTGCGCAAGGCCATTGATGAATTGGGAATAAATTTTCCAGTGGTGATGGATGCAGATGGAAGTATATATGAAAAATTTTCAGTTTCGGCCATTCCCTATTTTATCCATTTCAAAAATAAAAAGCTGGTGGTTGCCAAACAGGGGGAGTCAGATTTTTTGGCCGAAGAATTTGTTGAATCGCTATGACAACGATTGTTGCTAAACTAAACATCAATTCCAAAAAAATGGCGAATTAAATAACCTAAGAAGAAGGAGAAAAAAGAGACTACTAAGCTTACTCCTGCCATTTCAAAAAATTGTGGCCAAAGTGGTTTGTCTTGGGCCACGGACACATAGTAGGTGAAACCAAAAATTACCGCCACTGCTGTTGAAAGAGAGATTGCCAGTGCTAAAATCGCTTTGGACATAAGCAAAAAAGGCAGGATTAGTAGAAACACAACGATTACATAAGCAGAACCAGTGTATACCGCTGACTTAATAGGATCTTTCCCATCCGCCTCGCCCTCTTCATGTTTACTGGACATATATTCTGAGCTGGCCATAGAAAGAGAAGCCGAGATACCGGTGATGAGGCCAACGGTAGCAATGAGCCTGGTATTTTGCAGCGCAAGCGTAAAACCTGCCAGGGCCCCAGTTAACTCTACTAATGCATCACTTAGTCCCAAAACAACAGAGCTGACATATTTTAATCTATCTTCGCTTATCATGTTGATTAGCATTTTCTCATGTATCTCTTCGTCTTCCGCTAGAACGCGGAGGTAGTCAAATTCTGCAGTGAGATGTTTGTAATTAATGGCGGCCATAGCTTCTCCGCGCTCCATTAGTTTAACTCCGAAAGTTAGGCCAAAAATTTTTGCAATCCAATAGTATTTAAAAATTCTAAAGGAGGATGGAGTTACATCAATTCCCAGTTGCTTTTTTAAGAGCGAATAATGCTTATATTCATCACTAGCGATTTTTTCCAAAGTCGTCTTGTTGCCGCTATCTTTGACGGTAGTCGCTAGTTTTTTATAAATGTGATGTTCCGTTATTTCATTTTTCATTGCTTGGATTAATAGATCATTCATGTCGATTATTCTCCGATTAGCTTGCCCCTATAGGGCCAGTTGAGTTAATTTGTTAGATAGTATCAGCGAATAAATACTAAAAAGCAAAACCAAAAAAGAGAGAGTAGTTTACGCTACTGTTTTGCATTGTTCCTGTCAAAGAAACTGCTTCGTATTCTAAAGCAACAAACATTGAACGGGTAACATGAAATTGTGGTTGCAGGGAATAGGAAAAAAGGGAGGAATCTTCGCGATAATTAGCATTACTAAAAAGAGCATTTCCCCAGCCGCTTTTTTTAAAAATAAGATGATAAGAAGTTATGGCCTCTTTGGCGCGATAATTAATTCTTCCAACAAGGTTAATAAAATCAACAGTAACAATTTTTAAATTTGCCAGTGCTGCACTGTCTGAATAATTCAGAGACTTATTAACATCAAGATAGTTCTCTCGTTCCTTAGAAATAAGAAAATCAAAAAATAAGGAGTGTTCGGTGGCCAATTTCCAGCGCAGTCCTCCCCCGTAGGTTAAAGTTGAGGGAAAATCATAGGAAATTTCTTTCGCATAGGCCGTGGATTGCATATGCATGGAAGATTCTAAAATAAACGAAAGAGGGGTGCGAGTATTTAGTAATAACGTTAGATAAAACGCGTTGCGGGCGTAGGAAAAATCAAATTTTTTACTGCTAGTTAATTGGGCAGTAAAATTGATATATTTTGCCTGCATATATAGGCCAATTTCTAAGAAAGGCCGGGTATTGATATAACCGACAAAAATTTCTTCGCCATATCTAAGATGTTTCCAGTCCTGAACTTTGGGATTCCAGCGCTTGATTTTTTCGACAAGATCTCGCAGATGAAATTCTGTGGAGAGGGCATCATCTGGGAAAAACTTGTTGATAATAGTAACGATATTATCTCCATCTTCGGCATAGTAGATGTGAGGTTCTAAATCTTCGGGGGCGGCAAATGCGCCAGCAACATAGAATAGGAGAAAAAAGTAGAGGAATATTTTTTTAATGGCACTCAAAGAAATTTTTTCCCCAGTGGTAAGTTAGATTGTCCAATTGAGTAGTGTTGAAAATAGAAAAACGGGGCCGTAGTCCGGGTACTAGCGCACCCTGATTTTTTATTCCGAGGGCATGAGCGGCATTTAGCGTTATTGCCGCAAAAAGTTCTGCCTGATTCATTTTGTATTGAGGAGCGGCCAGAGATGCAATTAATAAAACATTATCGCAGTGACAAGAGCCGGGATTGTAGTCAGAACCAATAGCAACGCGAACTCCCGCATCTAAAAATTTACGGGCCGGGGCCTGCGGTTTGCCTAAGAAAAAACCTGTACCAGGGAGTAGGCAGGCCACTGTCGAGGATCTTGCTAATGCTGCAACGCCATCGTCTCCTGTCATTAGGAGATGATCACAACTTATGGCGTTGGACTGCACCGCCAGTACTGCCCCTTTGTTATCGTAAAATTCATCGACATGCATTTTACAAGGGATGTTAAGTTGTTGTGCTAACTTAAATAAGGCCAGAACATCTTCGGTGGAAAAATAATTTTTTTCATGAAAAATATCGACGGCATCAAGAATTTTTTCTGGAGCAAGCTTAGACAACAGCGGAAGAACAACGTTGCTGATATATTCAGAAGAGCAAGAGAATTCTTTTGGGATTGCGTGGGCGGCCATAAAGGTGTTAATAATTTGAAGTTTCCCTTTAAATTTTTGCTTGAGTTCATGAATGATCATGGATAATTCATACTCTTTTTCAAAATTAAGGCCGTAGCCAGACTTGATTTCGATCGTTCCCACTCCATAACTGGCCAAAGTGTTCACTCGAGTGCAGGCCATTTCAAAAAGTTTTTGCCGAGACATAAGGCGAGTTTGCTTCATGGTGTTGACGATGCCGCCGCCAGCATTAGCAATTTCTTCGTAGCTGGCACCATTTAAGCGCATGGTATATTCGTTAGCGCGATCGCCTCCAAAAACTAGGTGGGTGTGGCAATCTATTATTTCGGGAAGAATTATTTTTCCTGAAAAATTTTGCGTAGGAGAATTGCTGTATTGAGATGGAATTTTACTGCTTTCTCCAACCCATAAAATATTATTATCATCAAAAACAATCGCCGCATTTTTGATGATGGAGAGGTCTGAAGGTAAAAGATGGCGGCCATCTTTTATTAACGCGTTCTGGAGGGTTACTGCTTGGGTGAAATTTTGATAAATATTGAGCATAACAGAGTAAAAATACAAGGGTTTTAAAGCTCCGTCACTTTTTTTGTTAGAAATTTAATCAAAACAAGAAGCGCCACTGCCAACCAGGCAAGGCACTTTTTCAAAAATATTCAGAGGGAGCCTTTTGAGGGTAAAGAAATGGGACGGTCTATGACAGATAACTAGTTGTTTTGGCAGCAATTTTTTTAGAAGAAAATTTAAACAAAAAAGCTAAGTAAATTTATCTCAAAGCACGATAATATTATTACATGCAGACGCTATCTTTTCTACCATCTTTTTGGGCCATCGCCGGCGTAGTCGGCAAGTTGCTTTTGGCAGGGCTACTTTTTAACTCCTGCGGGGATAGTGAGATTGAGTCATCGGAGTCGGTAACATCGGTACCTCGTGTGCGAGCTACTGCCGTGGCCACGGCGACAAGTACGTATGCTCCCACCGCAACACCTACTCCTACTCCGGTAGCTACGGCAACGGCCACGCCAGAATCATTAGCGACTCCAACTCCGACTCCAACTCCGACTCCAACTCCGACTCCAACTCCGACTCCAACTCCGACTCCAACTCCAACTCCAACTCCAACTCCAACTCCGACTCCAACGCCGACTCCAACTCCGACTCCAACTCCAACTCCAACTCCGACTCCAACTCCGACTCCAACTCCAACTCCAACTCCGACTCCAACGCCGACTCCGATTCCACCATCCGCTTTTTTGATTGAAGGATTAACTAGTCAAAGCAATGTTTTTGCCTTGGCAGATCTGACGGATGGTTCCGCGATAGTTTTACATTGGTCGGCCAGCAATTATCAAGACAACTATGATGTCAGCATAACTACGGCCGCGGATGTTACTATTTGCGCTTTTTCTGATTTGGCGGCCAGCACAACTTTTTTTGCTCTTAGCAGTTGTTCGCTTTTGACCGGAAAAATATACAGGGCCCATGTGATGGCAAAAAACGCTGGAGTGACAGATACTGCGGCCAGCAACGATCCGTATCAATTTAGAATTTTGCCAAAGATTACCATTACGGATACTGCACAATCAGAGGCCGAAAATGTTTTAAGTGGAAATATAATTTTTCCGCTTTCACTAGAAGTTGCCACAGAGTGGGATGTTACCGTTAATTGGCAAACTCTGAATGGATCGGCCAGCGCCACGGGAATTTTTGCTGACTACATGGCAAGCAACACCGCGCTAACCTTTTTGGCCGGAGAGACTACGAAAGAGATGGCCGTTTCGCTGATAAACGATACCTATGATGAGCCGGCAGAACAAGATTTTTCCTTATCACTTTTTTCCCCTGCTGGCGCAATCCTGGTAAATAGTCTGGCCTATGGAACAATTCTTGACGATGATGCTGCTCCGACAATTTCGCTAACGCTTCCGGCCAATAGAAAAACAGAAGGATCGGTATTTACGTTTACTGCCACTCTCTCCAATCTAAGTGAAAATGATACCTCCTTTGACTGGCAAGTAGATGCTGCAACCTCCACAGCGGGAGTTGATTATACCATTCCTGTTTTTGATCGAATAACCATCCCTTCCTCCGCCAGTACAACGGCCTTTGTAGTATCCTCGCTGAACGATATTGTCTGGTGTGAGCCCCACGAAAATTTTTCGGCCACCATATCTAATTTTACTAACATCACGACGATTGGATCAAGCGCCAGTGCTACCGCAACTATTTTGGAGAATGACTTGCCTTCTGTGGTGGTTAGCGATGCGGTAATCAGTGAAGGTTCGAAGGCCGTTTTTTCATTAGCGCTTAGTCAGGCGTGTCTGGATGAAAGTGTTACTCTAAATTGGAGTGCGGCAGGTATTTCTGCAATGGCCGAAAGTGATTTTATAGGTGAAAAAGGAACTATCGTACTTGCACCGGGAGAGACCGCTGCTAATTTTGCGGTACAAACATTAGAAGATAATCTTCCTGAATTAGCAGAGTTTTTTAGCGTAGCGTTTACTAGCACGGATCACGTGGCCATAAGTGGCAGCGTGGTTGGTAAGGCCACTATTCAGGATAACGATTTTGCATCGGGTCTAGCAGTGAGCAAGATGGCAATTGGCGCAGAGCATACCTGCGCTCTACTCTCTACCGGCAAGGTAAAATGTTGGGGATATACTGAAAATGGCCGCTTGGGAATTGTAGGAAAAAACAGAGGAGATCAGACAGGGGAGATGGGAGATAATTTGCCAACTGTTAGCTTGGGATCTTCCTGGACGATTAGAGCGATAGGGGGAGGATCACACCACAATTGTGCTTTACTCAATAATGGACTGGTTGATCGCATCAAGTGCTGGGGAGATGGCATCAATGGTGTCCTCGGGTATGATAACGGTTTTTCTGATGATCAATCCCTGGGCGATAGTGCCGGAGAAATGGGCGATAATTTGCCACTGATAGATTTAGGATATAGTCAGAGTATCAAAAAACTAAGTGTTGGATCGGAGCATAGCTGTGTTCTTTTTACTGACGGGAAAGTCAAATGTTTTGGGTTAAACAGTTCGGGCCAGCTTGGTTATGGAAACACCACAAGTAGGTACACGGCCATCACGATGGGAAGTAACTTGCCGTTTGTAAATCTTGGCACTGGAAAAACTGCTACCGATATATCTGCTGGAGGAAGTTTTACCTGTGCTGTTTTAAATGATGGGGGTGTTAAGTGCTGGGGCAGTGGAGCCGATGGCCGTCTTGGCAGCGAGGCCTCCACTAATATTGGGGACAGTGTTGGGGAGATGGGGGATTATCTTTCATCTTTGGATTTAGGAACGGTGGCCTCTGCTTCGTTGATTTTTACTGGGGCCGCTCATGCTTGCGTGATCATGGCCGATGGGCGAGTTAAGTGTTGGGGGCAAGGGGATTACGGGAAATTAGGAACCGGTAATACCAACGATTTGGGAGACGTGGCCGGAGAGATGGGAGCGGCGCTTCCCTTTCTTGATTTAGGCGCTGGCAAAACGGTAAAAAAAATATCGACAACCATCCATTCAACTTGTGCCATCTTAAATGATGACATGCTCAAATGTTGGGGGCGCTTTTCTTATGGGGCGTTAGGTTATTACACAGCAAATAGTGTCGGTGATGGCCCGGGAGAAATGGGAGATGTTTTAGCGGCCGTTGATCTGGGAGATATAGATACGGTAAAAGATATTGCAGCTATCGGAGAGAGTGTTTGTGCGGTTTTAACGAATGACTCTTTGAAGTGCTGGGGGCGTAACGAGGCCGGCCAACTAGGGTACGAAGATCGAGATGATCGTGCTGACCTGGCCGGAGAGATGGGAAATTCTCTCCCCTTTGTAAATATCGGCACGGCCGCTTCCGTCAGTCTATTAGGTAGTGCGAATGGATTTGGGCGCACTAATTGCGTGGTGGATAATAGTGGGCAACTAAAATGTTGGGGCGCGGCAGCTCGGGGACGCTTGGGCCAAGGTGATATGTATGTTGGAGATGATGTGGGAGAAATGGGAGATAATTTACCTTATGTCGATCTAGGAACGGGATTAGTGGCAGTAGATTTGGTGGCCGGAGAGTCTCATACCTGCGCGCTATTTAACGACGGTAGAGTTAAATGTTGGGGATATAATTCTCGCGGCCAATTAGGATTAGGACACACAAATGAGATTCCATATCAGGCAGATCAGATGGGAGATAATTTGCTCTTTGTAAATCTGGGAACAAACAAATCAGCGCTAAATCTTAATGCCACCGTCAATACTACCTGTGCACTTTTGACTGACCAGTCGGTTAAATGCTGGGGATATAATGAATATGGCATTTTAGGTATCGGCAACTCTGCTACGATTGGCGATGCAAGCGGAGAGATGGGTGATTCCTTGGCGCGCATTGATTTGGGCACAGATAAGAAAGTGGTAAGCTTTACCCTGGGAACCAATCACGGTTGTGCGATTTTGGATGACCAATCCATGAAATGTTGGGGGCGAGGTGCTGGCGGCCAGCTTGGGTATGAGAATAACCTAACTCTTGGTGATAGTACGGGCGAGATGGGAGATAATTTACCGGTAGTAAATTTAGGAACCAGCGGATTATTACCCATACAAGTGAGTGCCTTTAATTCGGCAACCTGCACTCTGCTAAGTAATGGCCATGTTAAATGTTGGGGAGTTGGAGATGGTGGCCGCAATGGATTGGGAATTGGTTCAACAAATTGGGGAGATAGTGTCGGAGAAATGGGAGATAATCTTCCCGACATCAATTTAGGCACAACAAATCGAATAACTTCACTTCTAAGTGGCGGGGGAATTTCACAGCACATGTGTGTTGTTATAGATGATGGGGCGATAAAATGTTGGGGAATTAACACTCATGGCCAATTAGGAGCAGGGAGCGTGACAAGCGTTGGCTCAACAGCGGCCAGTATGGGGAGTGGACTTTTGCCACTTGATTTTGGAGTGGGAGCTATTCCGCTTGCTACATATGGTGGCACGCAAGCTGCCTGTGCTACCTTTACTAACGGCAAAGTTAAATGCTGGGGAAGAAATCAACAAGGCCAGGCAGGGTTGGAACACCGACAGGATATTGGTAACGCTCCTTTTGAAATGGGAGATAGTTTGCCTTATGTCTCACTTTTTTCAGAGGGAAGTGTGGCGACTCTTGGGCCTTTTTTGATAACTGGGGTTTCTGGAAGTGATGATGCTTCATCCGATGAATGGCTGAGCGATTCAACTCCTACAATTACCTGGAGTGATGCTAGTGGCGCTGTTGACTATACATTAGAAATTTTTTCGGCAGATTTATTATCCTCGATCTGTGGGCCAATTACTGTAGCAGGTAGTAATTACGCTTACAGTGGATGTTCGCTGGCCAATGAAACTGTCTACGCTATTGCGCTTTCTGCCAATGATGGTAGTGGGGCATCTTTGGCCGCTACCAATAACAACTTTCGTTTTTCCGTAGATCAATCACCTCCTGCTGATTTTTCCATACTGGGAATATTTGGTGATCAAGATAGCGAAGTAGATGCAACATTGTCAGATGGGTTGATTCCGCAAATTAGTTGGCAATACTCACCGGGGGCGGATCATTACCAAGTTGAGATTTTTGCTAGTGATGGTACTTCCGTTACTTGTGCCGCTGAAATGGTAAATGTGGGAGTTACTACTCATGCTATGAACTGTACGCTGCAAGATGCAACTAATTATTATGCACAAGTAGTGGCCATAGATAGTGCTCAAAATAGCAAAGCTACCAATCAATATGCTTTTTCGGTGATACAAACTATACCGCCTTCACCATTTAATATCTTAGGAGTGACTGGCGGTGCGGATGCTTCGGCCGATGGCATCCTTAGTAGCGGAAATTGGGCGACGATAAACTGGCAAAATCCTATTAGCGAAGATTATTTTGCCGTTACTATTTTTCAAGATGATGGTGTTACAGTCGCTTGTGCGGAAACCATTGTACCGTTGAATGCAACTAGTTACTCTTTTGAAAATTGTCCTTTGGATTTTGGAACTACGTATAAGGCCGCAGTTTGGGCAAAGGATTCCATTTCTACTGTAGGTGCCACTAACACGCCTTACTCTTTTAATTTGCCAGCAGATGGAATTGGCTCATTTAAAATTTTGGGAGTCAAGGGGGGAAGCGATGAGATTGCGGATGCACTTTTAGACAGTGGGAATACTCCTCATCTTTTTTGGACCTCTTCTTTGAATGCGGCCACTTATACTGCCGAAATTTTTAATGCAGAAAATGGAACAACGGCCTGTGAGAGCATAAGTACGAGCACGACGGATTTTAATTTTACTAATTGTGGACTTACCACCAATAAAGACTATTACGCAACGGTTACTGCCACCAATGGAACGTTATCTCAACTAGTGGCCGACAACGGTAATTTCTTTTTTCACTTAAATAGTAATTATCCTCTTTTAACGATCGATTCACCGCAAGTTGATGAGGGTGATGATTTAATATTCACGGTTAATCTTTCTGCTGCATGGAGCGAAAATGTAACCTTCGATTGGAAAGTGGTTTCGGTCAACGCGGCATTGGGTGACGACGTGGTGTACACTTATGGGAGTGCAACTATTGTTGCTGGCGAAACGGCGGCCACGCTGACAGTTAACACCATAGACGATGCGCTTGCAGAAGTAGAGGAGAAGATTATTATTTCTCTGGCCAACTCGCAAAATGCAGTGGTCGGGCCAACCAGTATTGGGATTGGAAAAATTAATGATAATGACACCGGAAGTGTGGCGGTTAAAGTAACAGCGGGAAGTACTTTTGCCTGTGCTTTGATGAGCGATGGAAAAGTTAAGTGTTGGGGACGTAGTGCTGAGGGCAGAACTGGCCGGCCAGATGCTTCTATTGGAGATTCTCCTTTCGAAATGGCAGATAACTTATTGCCTGTCAATTTGGGGACAGGCCTTACGGCCGTAGATGTGGCGACTTCTGAGACAAATGGCTGTGCAGTACTGTCGGGCCCGGTAGGAGCAATTCGCTGTTGGGGACAAAATTCAAATGCCCTGGGGTGGGTACCGGCCGGAGCTATTTATCCAGGAGATCGCATAAACACCATGGGCGATACCTTGCTGACTCTGAGTTTTGATTTGCCGATTAAAGAAATATTTGGAGGTGATGATCATTTCTGTGTTTTATTATCTAATGACAAAATCCGCTGTTGGGGCTCTAACCCCTCTGGACAGCTGGGGTATGGCGATATCACTTCGCGAATGGTTTCTGTTGCCTTGGTGGATATTGATCTGGGAACAAATGAGACGGTAGAAAAAGTTGCCGTGGGCCAGGCCCATACTTGCGCTTTATTGCAAAGCGGACAGATAAAATGTTGGGGTTCAAATAGTAATGGACAATTAGGTCTTGGATTAGATGGCACTGCACGAATTGGTGATGGCCCAGGTGAAATGGGAGATGCGCTTGCAACCGTAAATCTTGGATCTGCTCTTGGATATGCAGAGGATGAGGCCCGTGGAATAAGTATTGAAGAGTCGCAGATGGAAATCATCTTTAGTGGTGCGGGTTGGGACTTTGATACTATTTGGAGTATTAGTGAAGGAAGTACTCATCCATTACTACAAACAACGCCAGATGGTAGTTTGTGTGCAGGGGCCTCGCTATATGACGAAGTGGGAGGAGGCTCGGATGTTGATCCATACTTAATTTGTAACGCGGATCAGTTGTTGGATATTGCGGCCAATGGTTGCAATGCTACTTTCAATATGGCCTGTACGGATAATTTTAGATTGGAAGCAGACATTGATTTATCGGGAGTGGCAATGGCCCCGATCGGTTCTCCAAATAATCCCTTTCAGGGAATTTTTGATGGCAATGGAAAATATCTTTCAAATTTAACCATCAATCTTGAGGAAAACTATAATGGATTGTTTGGGTTTGTTGGACAATATGGGGAAATTTCTCGTCTAGGAATTATAGATGTGGCCATTGCCTCCACAAAAAAATTTAGCGGAGGAATTGCGGCGGTAAATTATGGATTAATCTCTAACGTTTTTGTAGAAGGAGAGATTGATGGAGATATCTACGTTGGAGGAATTGTTGGCAGTAATTTTGGTACTATTGAAAATGCATATTTTGAAGGCCTAGTTGGTGGATTTGCCACGCAAAATGGTATTGTGGGTGGCAGTGATCATGATGTCTCTTCTTTGATTTCCACTTTTTGGAATGCAGAGACAACAGAGATTTTAGATGAGGCCCCTCTCTTGGCCGTTGATATCTCGGCAGGTGCTTCCTTCACTTGCGCCATTTTGAACAATGGGAAGGTTAAATGTTGGGGTTATAATAATCAATACGGAGGTAATCTGGGCCAAGGAATTACCACTGCATCTGTTGGGACTGCAGCGTGGCAAATGGGAGATGCTCTTTTATACACTAATTTAGGAAGTGGAATGGCCGCACAAAAAATTGATTCCGGAATAGTACATAGTTGCGCTCACCTGATTAACGGGCAAATGAAATGTTGGGGAACAAATAGCTATGGACAGCTTGGATTAGGAGATACGTCTTTGCGAGGAACCACTCCGTTACATATGGGAGAAAATCTTTCGATGTTAGATTTTAGTGTTGATGTAAACAGCAATCCCCTTTTAGTTAAAGATTTTTCTTCAACGGGCCAACACAATTGTGCCATTTTGGATAATGATAGTTATCGTTGTTGGGGAGACAACCGTTATGGCCAGCTAGGCCAAGAAAATGTCATTAACTATGGATCGTTTTCTAATCAGATGGGAGATAATTTACTACCACTTGACTTGGGTGCCGGAGTAACCATTTTAAAGTTTGCTTCTGGTAACGAAGGAAATCATAGTTGTGCGCTATTAAGTGATGGCGCGGTTAAATGTTGGGGAAGAAATGATTACGGACAACTAGGTAGTGATGGAAGATTTAGTGGAATTGGAGATAATGCAGGAGAAATGGGCCTGTCTTTACCGGTTGTCGATTTAGGAGATGGCGTTTTAGCAAAAGAGATTTCGGCGGGAGGGGATTTTGCTTGCGCAATAACTAATGAAAATGAAATTAAGTGCTGGGGAAATAATGCGTATGGAAGATTGGGAATAGGGAATGAGACGGATGTCGGTGATCAGTACGGCGAGATGGGTGATAGCATGTTTGCGGTGCAACTTCCTTTGGAGTTAAATCCTATCAAGTTAGCATTAGGTGTAGATCATGCCTGCGCCTTATTTGATAATTTTAGCGCAAAATGTTGGGGCCTTAATACCTTTGGAAGATTGGGAGTAGGACATACAAATGCTGTCGGTGATAGCGCCGCAGACATTGCCGCCGGCATTGCCTCCATCAATGTTGGAAGTGATCGGTTCATAATTGATATCTCGGCAGGAAATCAACACGGCTGCGCTCTTTTGGATAATTACAAGATAAAATGTTGGGGGGCAGGACTTTATGGCCAACTAGGAACTGGTTCTACCGCCACTATTGGTGATGGCATTAATGAAATGGGAGATTATCTGCGTTACGTTAACCTTCCCAATGATCGTTTCGTTGCTGTTAGCGCCGGATTTAGTATGAGCTGTGGAATTACTGATTTGCAGGCGATAAAATGTTGGGGTATAAACTCATATTCTCAACTGGCCCTAGGCAATAACGCAACTTCAACAATCATCGGTGATCAGGCCAGCGAAATGGCCAGCATTGTCCCCATATATCTGGGGGTAGATGCTAAAACAGAGGCCCTTACCAATAGTAAGAGTGGCTACTTCTCTTGCGCAAAATATTCAGAGGCCGGAGAACGCTATGCTAAGTGTTGGGGACAGGGAGCTTTAGGCCGTCTGGGGCAGGGAAATCAAGTGGATTATGGAAGATATGCTACCGATATGCCAAACCTCCTTCCCATTTCTTTTGGCGGCGGCCGTCATCCTAAACAGGTAGAGGCCGGGGCCACGTCTTCTTGTGCTGTTTTAGATAATGTCAGCATCAAATGTTGGGGATATGGAATTTATGGACAACTAGGATATGAAAACGAAACAACTCGAGGTGATGAGGTCAATGAAATGGGAGATAATTTGCCAGCGGTTAGTTACTAGCTAACGGAATGAACATGGCTGAAATTTGCTGCCAGGGAATAATGTTAATGCCATCAATTTGTTGAGGCCTTACGATGTTGGAAATTAGATAGCACTTGGAATTGGGATGATCTTTTTGAAAATATCTTAAAGCGTTCAAATGCTCACTTGTCGGAGAAGAGGTGGATTTAATCTCACAGGCGATTAGTTGGCGATCAGGGGTTTCGATCACAAGATCAATCTCCATTCCTTTTTCTGTTCTAAAGTAGGATAAATCTAAATCAAGTCGATTATTGTCGGCCAGTTTCATAATTTCCAAAATAACAAAATGCTCAAAAAGGTGTCCATAGTCTGGATCGAGAGGAGTGAGCGTTACGGTTAGTCGCTTCGTGATTGCGCGAACAACGCCTGTATCAAAAAAATAAAATTTTGGATGCTTAGAAATTCTTTTTCGCTTAGAGCGTACAAAAGGATAGAGAAAAAATCCAATAAGGCAATCTTCTAATATTTGAAAGTAATCTTTGACTGTGTTGTAGTTTGTTCCAACGTCTTTTCCAATTTTGCTAAAATTGAGAATGTTTCCATTTTCGTGGCCAGCAACTTGGAGAAAACGAAAGAAGGAATCAAGGCGACGAATGCGGGCCTCCACTTCAATTTCTTCGTGAATAAATGTATTAATGTAACTGCGTAACATTTCTATTTTATCTTCTTTGTTTGGTGATAAAAATACTGGAGGAATTAGTCCAAAGGCCAAGATATCGTTTAGGGCCGGCGATCTTGATTGAATTTCCTCGTAGCTAAAGGGGTGCATCTTATAACTTAGTGCTCGCCCGGCAAGCATGTTGGCACCTTCTCGTTTTAGCTTGCGAGCACTTGACCCAGAAATAATAAAGTGTACGTTTTTGTATTTTTCAATAAAGACATGAACGATATTGAGCAGTTCAGGAATACGTTGAATCTCATCTATAAAAATTGTCGTAACCTGTTGCTGTAAAATTGCATAGTCGAGTTCATGTTCAAAAGACTGTGGATTGGTGAGAAATTTTGCATACTCGCTAGAGAGGAAAAGATTTATTGCTAAGGCCTTTTTACCTTCAATTTGGCGATTAATATAGGTGGTTTTGCCAGTTTGACGAGGCCCAAAAAGAAAAAAACTCCTGTTATTTTTGATAGTTAACAATCTATTAATCATAATTATAAATTACGCCGTATTTTATAATTGTCAATTATAAAATACGCCAAAAGGGCCGCCCGTGTTTTTTTGACTTAATAGAAAATGTACGTCATCGTTTTCCGGGCAAGTAAGCTGATATGATAAGGATTTATAGGTGTTAAAAATAATTCTATATAAGCAGAGCTCTCAAATGCGGGAGTTTTTTGCCACATGTGCTCCGAAAACTTTATTGGTAGCTCCCTCTCCGGCCCTGGCCGATGAGTTGGGACAAAAAGTAGATTCTGTCACGATTGGTCGATTAATCTCTGTTCAGTTGTCTCATTATTGTCCGAAATTTTCTATGAAAAAAAAGGCCGATGCGCTACTCGAACTAAGTACTATTTGGTTTAAATTTTTCCCAGGAAGAAAGGTTGAGGAGTTTTTTTATATTTATGAGCTATTAAGTGAATTGCGTAGCTTTACTTTAAATTTTGATTTGGTGAGCGAGATTATTGATCGGGTGGATGAAACTACTAAATTGGCAGTGAAGATTTTTTGGAAATATTTTGAAGATACCAACATTGTAGATGAGTCCAAGGGGTATGAGTTACTATCGCAAGTTCTATGTGATGCTAGGGCCTCTAAACAGGAGAAGCAGAAAAGTTATATTTTTGCAGGTTTTAATTTTTTTTCCGGAGTACAGATTGATTATCTGAAAATTTTGGGTAGAGTCGCCGATGTTTGTATACTTATTCCAGAAATCATTTATCACAGTGCTCGGCCTACGGATTGGCCATCTTGGCTTGGAAAAAATGACGATGAAGTTAATATTTTAAAGTTAAGCGACCTAGACGAGTTGAACAGCAAGGCCTTCAATGATGAAGCAATTAATGTCGTCTATTTTCATAAAAATCATTTGGCAATAACGCTGAAAAAATATATGGACGGCCAAGGCCAACTACCACTTGCAACGAATGTGGTGTTGGCCAGTAGCGAAGTTGAATTTTCTCAAGTCAATGAATTGCCTTTTGTTTCGGCGACATTTAAAGTTACCGAGCAGATTTTTGAGCATAAATTTAGGGCCATTTTTGAAAAGCTAGATAGTATAATTTTTTCTTCTGGTGAATCTTTGTCGGTGGCCAAGTATCAACAAATAGTTGATGAGCTTTTGACGGTAGCGCAAAAGAAAGAAGACTATCGTCAACTCAAAATATTATTAGTAATTAAAAAAGTGTCCACGGCGTGGGAAGAGTTGTCTGAAAGTAATAAAAATATTTCTTTGGAGGTTAATCGTTTAATTGCCACGGTTGTGCAATTAGAACTACCGCGAACTAGTCATGTTAATTTTACCGCCAACCCTAAAGTTGGAAAAGTAATGGGTGTAAATGAGTATAGCTTACTAGATAACCAGGCACAGAATATTGTTTGTGTTACTTCTGATTATCCAAAAATTTCAGCGGCTGATAGCTTTCGCTTTGATGAAGCTGCATTAAGTAGTTTGGCCGCCATCGGGCCAATTAAAAGTGGTGATTTGTCCAATAAAATTGTTAAATTTAAAATAGAAGAACTTTTAACAAAAGGCGGCGGTGTTTTATTTATTGAAAGAAGGACTGCTTGTGAAATTGTTTTCTGGCAAGAATTGATAGATTCATTTCCGACAAAAATAAAAATAATTCCGGAGAGCAATCTCTTTTTGTCAATGGAGGTGATTGCAAAAAAACAGCACCTGACAGGCCCATTGGATTCTATTAAGTTTTCGGCAAGCAGGTTGCAATCTTATATTGATTGCCCAAGGAAGTATTATTTTCAGTACATCAAACACTTGGATACCGAGGTAGATCTGCCCGGGAGCTTTACATCCGCTGAGTTGGGATCGTTAGAACATGAAGTGATAACTGCTTTTTTTGCGAGTTCCACAGAACAACAAAACATCAGAGAACTAAGTATCAATGCGATTGCGCGATTAGAGAAAGAAAAGCAAAAAAAAATTGACCAAATTTATTACAAACAAATATTGCAAGAGATAATGGCCTATGCACAAAATGGAATTAACTTTTTAGCACAGCTTTTAGAATCCATGCCTGGTTTGCGATTAAATTTTGCTTACAAGATTGCTGGCGATATTCTCCATTCAACCGGAGAGATTGATTGTTTGCTTACAGATTCTCAAGGAAAAATTAGAGGGATTATCGATTTTAAGCGAGGAGCTTCCAGTATACCAGCGGCCACAGAGTTAATAAGCTTTGAAAAAATTCAGCTTTGGTTTTATTCTCATGCGATTGGGCCAATTAAACATGAAGATTTAGTTTTATGGGGATATCTTTGTCTTTCTAATCTGGAGAAGTCACTAATATATTCCGCCGATACGGCGACTATTAATTTTGCCAGCGGACTTGATTTTAAAATTAGAGAAATTAAAAGCGAAGAGTGGCAAAAATTATTACAAGACTATCAGCACTATGAACAAGAAAAGCGTCAGACCTGTCAAGTAGATCAAGAAATGTTGGCCAATCCATTAAGTGAAAAAAGTTGTAGCTACTGCCTTGTTAATAAGTTTTGTGAAAGTAGGTTGCGATGACTAAAAAACGAGTGGCAAATAGCGAACAGCAAACGGCCATTGCACATCAGGGTGGAGTTCTTTTAAGCGCGGGTGCCGGTTCGGGCAAGACCTTTGTTTTGGTGGAGCACTTGATTTATTTGCTAACGGAGTTTGACGAACGAAATGGCCATCTCGAAAAATTGTTATTAGAAAAAAAGCTCAAAACATTTCTTTCTTCTATTGTATACATGACGTTTACCAATAAAGCGGCCAGTGAACTAGAGTCGCGTATAAAGCAAAAAATTTCCCCTTGCGATGATAGTTATTTTTGGAGTCTAGTAGCAAAAAACATAGATTCGTTGAACATCACAACTATCGATGGTTTTTGTTATAAAATAATTAATGCAGGAATGTTGGCCGGTATTGCTCCCATAACTAACATAATGGATAATTTGGGCCTAAGCTACAAAATTAAAAAACTCTTTCGTCTTTGGCAGAGTAAGGCACAAGAAAAGCGAAAGTATCCACAAGAAGAGATTGATCGCATTGATTATTTTGCGGAGCAGATTATCGAGTCTTTGGCCGCTATTTTTGCAGATCCCATAAGTCGCTCTTTTTGGGAAGATCCAATGAGAAAAAAACTCTCGCTACAGATAATTATTGAAGAGATTTTTAAACTTCATAATTTGAACTATCCGCTATATGAAAAAATAAAACTGAGTGATTATGCCGCCTATCAGAACAAGGCCTGGTATAAGGCCGTTGAAAAGCTAAATGAACTAAAAAACAAACTTTCTGATTTTAATCAAAAAAGTTTTGAATATATTCGAGAGGAAATTTTTGGAGTACGCTGCTATCGAACAAAAAATGATAACCTTCCAGTGATGGATGCTGCTATAGATGATTTTGAAATTATTCGTAATTTTCTAAAAAAACACCAAGAGGACTTTTTTGCTTATTTTTCCGAGAGAGATCTTTTTACTTCCTGGGAAGAGATGGTTGATGAAATATATAATTTTATTTCTAAACACTACTTGCTACTACCGGGTGCAACTTTTGCTGACTTGGAATATTTAACGTGGAAGGCACTTGATGATCAAGACAACGTTAAACGTGTTGGCCAGCGTTTTTCCTATTTTGTAATTGATGAGTTCCAAGATACTTCTTCAATTCAATATGAAATTATAAAAAAAATAATTAGGAATGATATGTCTCGCCTTTTTTGCGTGGGAGATTTGAAACAGGCCATTTATGGCTTTCGCGGTGGAGAGTTGGCGGTATTTAATAGTTGTTCTCAAGAAATTGGCCGCTATTTGTCATTGCGAAATAATTATCGTTCAGATAAAGGCGTTATTGATTTCAATAATTCACTGTTTGATTTTTGTTTGCAAAAAGGCCAAGAGTATGAAGGACATGATAGTTTGGCCGTTACTTTTGAAAAGCAGCACTTTCCGGAAGAGAAGGAGGAAAAAAACAGTACCGGCGCATGTTATAGGCAGCAGATTAATGTTTCTGACTATCTTGGTGCCGAAAAAAAAGTTGCCGCCGCAGACTTGGGACAAGTAGAAGCAAATGCCTTGTTGGATGTCATCAAACAGCGTCGTCAGCAGAATGCAAAAGAGTCAATTGCTGTTTTATATGCTCGAACAACCCATGCCAGAGTTTTGGTAGAGCTATTAAAAAGAGAAAAAATTCCTTTTGTGGCGCAAATTAAAGTGGAATTTGGAGAAGATCCTGTAGTGGAAATTTTTCGTCTTTTGCTAGAATATTATCAGGCCCAAAAACATTCTCTGGAGAGGGGCCAGAAAAAATATGAAATGGGTACTAAGTTTTTTTTGGCCAACTATCTAAAAATCATAAAAATTTCTATAACAGATCGTTGGTTAGAACAAATTACCAAGCGCTTTGTGGCGGAGGTGGATAGTTTAGGTCTGGCCGCAGCTTTTAATCAATATCTTTTTTCAGCAGGAATCAGCAATCCACATTATCGTGACAATATTAAAGTAGTTTTTTCTATTATCAGTTCTGCCAATGAAGAAGTGGAGGAGTGTTGGCAACTTCTTAACACAATCGGTGATAAGAAATATTCAACGGAATATCATTATCAAAGCAGCGAGGCCAGTGAAGATAGTGATAGCGACAATACAGAAATTCCAGTGCAGATAATGACAGTACATGCCTCAAAAGGACTGGAATTTGACCATGTTTTTTTGGCCAGCATTCATAGCAATGGCCATCAATTGCCTAAGTCTAGTTGGTTCGGAAAATTGCCGGGAAGTTTTAGATGGAAAAAAAATTATAACAAAGGATCTGCATATAAGTCGCCTCGTTATATTTTAGAAAACGAGCTGGCAAAATATAAGGATTTCTCTGAGAGCAAAAGATTATTTTATGTGGCCTGTACTCGGGCGATTAAAACAGTTAATTGGACCGATATTTATTTTGAAAATCGGGCGCAGATAGTTGGAAAAAATAGTTGGATAAATGCTCTGCGCTTGTGGGAAAGTGAAAAAAATATTACTCCCGAGAGATTGTCGGCCAGCATTGCAAATTTTTCTTTTAAAACAATTTCAGATAGTAGACGGCCGCCCTTTTTTTTAAATAATGGCAGCGGTATTTGTGCAAGAGAAAATGAATCGGCCACATCTTTTTTGGCCATAACCTCGGAAGTGTCTGTAACTCGCTTGGCCACCTTGATTTCTTGTCCCTTCAAGTTTTATCTGCAAAATATTTGCACCATAGAAGAAGATGAATTGCCTTTTTTTGCCGAACTTTCAGAGGAAAAAAGGGTTGGGGGGATGGAAGATAACGCCTTGGGAAGTTCGGCCGCACGAGGAATCTCCTTGCATGAAGCAATCTCTTTTGCACTTAAAAATGAAATGCGGCCAGAAGAAGACAAGCGCGCCAAGCTTTCTGCTGCGGATCAACTCTCTCTGCAATGGATCATAGAATGTTTAAAGGAGAAGTTAATATCCAAGAACTATCAGATTATTTCAGAGATGCCCTTTAAATTTCCACTTTATGGCCTTATGGTAAACGGAGTTCCGGATTTAATTTTGCGGCCGATAGATTCTATCAAAATGCCGTTAGAAATTTGGGATTTTAAAAGTGGCCGACACGATATCAAGGGGGAAAAAAGTTACTGGTTCCAACTCCAGCTATATGCTTATGCAACATATATGCTTGGGTATTTAGATAAAAGCGAAAAAGTATCACTAATTTTGTCCTATCTTGGAGAGCAAAAAAACCTTGAGATTACTTTGGATTTTGCTGCTTTGAGTACTCACCTTTTGGGCCATCTGCGAGCATTAGAAAATCTGTCGCAAAAAGAGCGTTCACACTGCCCGGTCTGTCTATTTCAATCGATCTGCAAAAAATAGTCTAGTAGCGTTGCAGAAAATTTGGCCTATGTTAAAATGGTAATAACAGTAACAGGAAGTACTATCATGTTTTACCCTAAACTAATTATTGCCGTAGTATTTTTATTAACCGTTTTGTTATTTGAAAACAAACTATCTGCAGGTGAATCTTCTACCTACAATTTTTCTTGGTTAGACCCAGACAAAGAGGTCTATGTCTTACAGAATAAAAAATATCGCAAAGATAAAAAGGCCCATCTAAGTGCTGGTTATGGAATGACCACTAATGGCGCTTTTGTTGATGCGACATCCTTGCAGGGGCGAGTGGGTTTTTTCTTTACGGAAGAGTGGGGGATGGAATTTTTATATGCTCAAAACTCGGGAGAGGAAAATGAAAATTTCCAATCTGTTTTAAATATTGGCGGCCCTGGGTCGACACCGTTTAGGAGAATTGTTGAAAACTACTTAGGAGCGATGGTTTTATGGTCGCCTTTTTATGCCAAGGTTAACACTTTTAACTCCATCGTCTATGTTGATTGGATGGTGGGACTGGGATATGGACAGCTTAATGAAAAAAACAATCGAGAAGTTGTTCGAACTGGTACTACCGGCCTGGCAGATGTCAAAGAGAGTCATAATGCGATTATGTGGGGTACGGGTTTAAAATTTTATCTATCACCGATGTTTCACATCCGTTTGGATCTAACGGCAATGCATTATAGTGCGCTGAGGGCCTTGACGGTAAAAACCAGTGATGACGAAGGAAATTATGAAAACTTTGATTTAACCTTAGCGCTAGGGATTAACCTGTTTTAAATGGATTTAAAATGAAATTAATCAATATCGGAAATGAAATTAAAATAATATTGCTGGCCCTTTGGTTCCTGATGGGCATGCCGTCACACTCCTTGGCCATTGAATTGGCCAATGTCTCCGAGGCCCATATGCGCAACGTCGCTCTCTATCCGGAGATTGCGCGAAATCTAATTAATCGGCGAATGTTTTTTACGGCAATACCTTTTTTGAAAGAATATATGACCGCTAATCGCGGCCGTGACCTTAGCGTTATTGATTCCATGATTGATGATGTGACTACGGAGGTGGGAGTAAAACAATTTGAAGTTTTACCCGCCGAAATTTTATCCAGATCTTCTTCTCCAGTTATTCGTTATATTTTAGCAAAAAAATATTTTCGACAAAGGAAATATGCTCAGGCCCTGGAAAAAGTGGTAGATAATGTTCCATCCAATCATCCTATTCTTCCCTTCGTACTACAGTTGCGCGCCAGTATCTATTCGGTGGCCGGAAATGCCGCGGATGCGATTGTCACATATAAAGAGTGTATTTTAGCGTCAAAAAAACAGATGGGACGAGAAGGAGATCGAGATCGAATTCGTCAATTAGAAGTTAATCGTGATTATTGTATCATTGGTATACCACGTACTGAGTTTGCTAGTGGGCAGTATGATAGTGCTTATTCTAACTATCTGGATCTTCCCAAAGAGTCCCCCGTTTGGCCGGAGATTTTATTTGAAGAAGCGTGGAATAGTTTTTATTTGCGTGATTACAACAGGACGTTGGGAAAATTAGTTACCTACAAAGCACCCGTTTTCGAACATATTTTTAATCCAGAAATAGATTCTTTGCGTGCGTTGACCTATATGGAAATGTGTATGTGGGATGATGCTAAAAAGGTAGTAGAAGATTTTTATGCTGCCTATCAGTCCAACTTTGTATCGCTAGAGCGTGAATATAAACGAATGGGAAATAACTACCAATATTACTATAACAGTGCAAAAGAAGCGCGCGATGGTGTGCGACGTGGTAACCCGCTATTTGATCAAATACTGAGTGCCATTGTAAAAGATCCAATCTTTATTGAAATTTTAAACTCCTTTCAGCGAGGAGAGTATGAACTAAATTTTATTAAAGAGATCAATAATGTAAATCTAAAACAAGCACTGGGAGAAGGAGTGCGCGATGCACTTTTATTGCAGCGAGATTTGATTGGTGCTTATGTTAAAACCAGTCTGGGAAATTATTTGGATCAAGTTGATAAAACGTTGCAATCGATGAGTTATGTTAAGTTGGAAATTTTAGGGAAGAAAAAAGAATCGATTATTTCTCGCCCTTACGGAAATGAAAGTGAAGGAGCTCGCGAGCGAGGTGACTATATATTTTTAAAAAGAACAGACAAACAGTACTTTTGGGATTTCATTGGTGAGTTCTGGGCCGATGAACTAGGAGACTATGTCTTTGCCTTAAAATCAGAGTGTGAAATATGATGAAATATTTATCTATCCTGCTTTTATGTCTAATAAGTATGTCCATCTTTTCTTCCACCGAAGAGGAAGTTGCCCGGCGCAAAGAATTGGCCGCAGTTATTGAAGAAGAGCTACAAGAGGTGGTGCGTTTAAATAAACAGACAAAAGGACAGCGGCCGGAGTTGTTATTGCGAATGTCAGAACTTTTATTGGAGCGAGGACGTTTAGTTAAAGAGGATGAAGTAGATGCATACATGAGGGTTGGAAGCAAAGAGCGTAGTGCTATAAATAAAGCTCAGTTTTTTCGTAACTCAACTTCCTATTTTACTAAAGCGGATCAATTATGCCTTTTGATTGTAAAACGTTATCCCTCTTTTAAGTTCATGGCCGATGTTTATTATGTATTGGCCTTTAATGCTAAAGAATTCAATCGTAATGACGTGGCCAAAAGGTATTTTAAGAAAGTAATGAGCACTACTACGGTCAAAGATAAATCCTATCAGCGTTCAGCGCTGGCCTTGGCAGAGATATATTTCAATGAGCATAATTACAAAGAAGCGGCTCCGCTTTATGAAAAAATGTTAAGCAGTGGAGAGAAAAGTAAGTGGTGGACCAAAGATGCCTATAATTTATCCTGGTGCTACTTTTATCAAAAAAAATACTCTTTGGCACTTTCTACAATGCAGCGAGTACGAGAAGTGAGTGGCAAGGGTGAGTTTGTGGATATGTCAAAGGAAGTGGAAAGATATATCGGATATTTTTATGTGGAGGCCGGACAAGTTCAAAAGGCCATCGATTACTATGAGAGCTTGGGGGGTGATCTTAGTAAAAATTTAATTAACTTAGGAAAATTGCTTAGCGATAAGGCCAATTATAAAATGGCCGAAAATCTCATTGAACGGGCCTTGAAAAAAAGTGATAATGTTATTAATCAAAAAAATGGGCTTTTTGCGCTTTCGAATCTTTACGAGAAAACATTAAATCTTGAAAAGCAACTAGAGGTACAACGCAAATTAGTTGCACTAAATAAAGAAGGGGAGCTTGATAAGTCAGAGCAGGAACTACTAAAATATTCATTAGAAAAAAATAGCGCAGTACTACAGCAGCAAGTGATAAAGGGCGAATATTCACATCGCCCACAAGAGAGAGTTCGACGTGCCAATTTGGCAGTTGAGTTTTTTAAATTGAATGGTGTTTTTGCCCCAGAAAAGAAACATCTGCAAACATTTAATGCTGCCGAAACCTTATTTGCTGTTGGGAGGTATCGAGATAGTCTTGCATATTACGAATCGTCCATAACCCAATCTACTGAAGCTGGGGATAAAAAAGTTTTAAAACTAGCTTATGCGGGCCTGGTGGCCGCAGTAGATAAAAAGGAAGTGCCGCAAGCGGACAAGGATCGCTATACCACCTTGGTTTATGAGGCAGTGCTCAAAGATAATCCACGCTCGCAAAAGGCCTATGTTATTTATCAGCGACTATTTTCTGCTCACTACGATAAAAAAGAAATTCCTCAGGCAGAAAATGTTTTGCTAGAGTTTAAGAAAAATTTTCCTAACGCTTTTAGCACGCAAGAAGCAATGCTGGCCAGAATCATGGATTATTACAAAGATAAAAAAGATTCGGTAGGAATACAAAAGTGGGTTAAGAGAATTAACAACAAAGAATTTGTCATTAGTGCCGAGTATGCCAAAAAATTACAGATACTACTAGTTACTACTCAGTTTGAGGGAGTAGAACAGGCCAACTCTTCTGGTGATAAAAAACTGGCCTTGAGAGGCTATTTGGCCATTTATCAAGATCGCACCAGTAGTGCTATGGCCAAAAAAAATGCAGCCTACAATATCGCTGTTTTGTTTCATGAACTAGGCGATGCAACAAGAACTTTTGGTTGGGCGCAAAAATCACTAGCGCTTATGTCTGCTGATGATTTAGTTAAGTTTGAAGACTCTTTTTTAGCTTTTGGGGCGGAGTTGTTTGCGAAACGACGATTCAAAGATGCACTTACTATTTATGAAACTTCTTTTAATATGGTTTGTAATCGTGCCAGTAAAAACAAAAAACTATTTTTTAAAAATGCTAACGTCATCTATTTGACGGCAAAGAATGTTTTGCGAGCACAGGCCTTTATCGAACAGGCCGCCAAGTGTGAGGTAGCTCCGGGATATGTTAATGAAATGAGAATAGAGTTACTCAAGGCCGCAACGGAAATGGGAGAATGGGCCATTTTTGATAGAACCAAAGTTACACTAGATGCGGATAAGGATTCTTGGCCAGAAATAATTGGACTTCTTTATCAGTCGCATCGACGCTTTATTTTGCGAGGAGATGTGGCCAGTGCCAATGGCGAGCGCGCTCTCATCGAAAAATATTATGCCTTCTGCGTATCTAAGCGTTTAGAAATTCCACTGGAAGGATTAGATGCTGTTGCTGACTTTAAGATTATGGATTTGGAGCAGGATATTCGTGAATTGAAGTCGGGTAAGTTACAATTCCCAGAACAGACTTTTAATACTATTTTAAAAAATAAATTTACCATTTTAGATAAAATCACCGCCAAAGCAATGGAGGTCTTGTCTGTTCGTTCGGGGAAAGGAATTGTTAAGGCCTATAAAGCATTGGTAGAAAGTTATCGTTACTTGGTAGATGAGATTAATGGATTTACACCAAAAGATAAACCAGAAGAATATCTATCCTCCTTCAAAAAAAGCATGAATGGCCTAACAATGCCTATTGCTAAACAGGCCAATGAATATTTTGCGGAGGCCCGTAAGCAAATTAACAAAAATAATATTATTTCTCCCGAAAGTGCGTGGTTTTTAAAAGAGGAAAATAGCGATACTTCGATGGAGCTGGAATATTTTGGGCCGCAAGATGGCGTTATGATGGACAGAGGAGGTGTCGAGTGAAAATGATTATTTTTCTTGCCCTCTTAATGGCCTTTATGCTTTTTGCTGGTTGTTCAACTACTTCGCCTATTGATGCTGCTCTCGATGCAGAGGTAGCAAATATTTCTAACGAGGATTTCAAGCGCCAACCAGTTGGCCCTTTTTCTGAAAAAGAGGATTACTACAAAGATGTGGCAGTAGAAGAAGATGTATTGTCTCGTGAAACTTTGGGCAAAATTCAATTATATAATTTAGATAAGATTGACGATGTCGGTGATGAAATGGGCAATGCTGCTGGCCACTGCTATCGCGGGAAATATCAAGAGGCCGATCGCTTATTTGATGCTATTTATGAGAAGTATCGGGAGCATCCGGGATATTGGAATCAAATCGGTATTTGCTTTTTTCAACGCAATGATTTGCGTTCGGCCATGCTCTATTTTAATAAGGCATTAAGTATCAAGGGGAGTTATGCGCCGGCCATCAATAATCTTGGCGTTTTATATATAAAGAAAGGCAAAGAGCAAAATGCAGCACTGGCCTTTGAAGAGGCCATAAAAAATCACAAATATTCGCGAACACCTAAATTCAATTTGGCCCAACTATATTTAAAGTATGGGCATGTCGACAAGGCCCATAAACTATTCATGGAACTTTATACATTTAATGGGAAAGACGTTGATGTTTTAAATGCGATTGCGAATATTCATCTTTTGCGTGGAAAAAATCAAGAGGCAAAAAAATATTTTGAAATGATTGATGCTCAGATGTTTAAGCAACCTTATATCGGAATAAATTATGCGTATACACTCAAAACTTTAAAGTTTGATGATGAAGCAAAAGAGATTTTACAAAATGTTAGCGTTGAGCGTGGGAATAAACTGTATAGCTACTACATGAATGTTAAACGGTTTGTGGAGAAAAGATAGAGATAGAGATAAGAAGGATGAAGAATATGATAAAAAAAATTGTTTTGGTTTTTATTATTTCTTGGGCCATTGCCCTAATTTGCGTTGGAAAAGAGCAAAGAAGGCCCTACTCTTCACGCCCCTCCAACAAATCTGCGGCCAATGCTAATACTGTTTACAAATACAAAGAGTATGAAAAGTTTGATTTTGAAAGCATGATGGTAGATGCGGAAGATTTATCTCCAGGAGATCTCTCCATTCGACCTCGCTATCAACAGATGTTTAAAAATATGCTGCCTTATCGGAGAAATTTTAGGCCGGAGATTCATCGGGCCATTGAACGTGTACGATAAAGAGTAAGAGGAATTTAAATATGAATAGAGAAATATCCAGAAGTTCGCAAAAAAATTCTCTGCCACCACTCTATGAATTGTTTGCGGTCGGCGCCGGAACTAGACGTGGTAATCACATTATAACGCGTACTCGTGTACTGATTGGTAGCGCAGAGACCTGCGATATAGTTTTGCGTTATAGCGACGTGGCGGCCATCCATGCGGTATTAGAAATTGGTAGCAGTGGACTTCGTATTTTCGATATGCACAGCATGAACGGGACTTATCACAACAATAAAAAAGTCGTTGTTGAAAAGATAAAGGAAGGAGATCAGCTTCGTTTCGGACAACACTCTTTTATTTTCCGTAAGTATGTAAAGGAAGATGCCATTCCTCCCGTTTTGGATATGTTAGGCCCGGATCGTATTTTGGATATTGAAGGTAAACGTGGCCGGCTCCCGCCTAGCGTTCCGGCCGATGTTAGCAAAATAAATATAAAAATTCCTCCTTCTACTAAAACTAATACAACTAACACAACTAACACGATGACGCCTTTCCCCTATGCGCAAGATATTCCGCGAATAGAATACCCGTTAGCGAAAGACCCTAAGGCCGATTATATAGAATATATTTTTGAAGAAAATGTGGAACTGTACCCTATTTTTAAATACAATATTGATCGCAAAGCAGTAGAAGTAATTATTTTATTTAAAGGAAAAATTTTTTCAGTAGATTATTTACCCACTGACAAAGGAATCTATAATTTGGTAGGTGGCCGGCCATCACATCATGAAATTGAATATGGATACTTAGCAAAAAAAGAAAAAATTCCGTTTATTGAGGTCATAGAAAAAGATATTTTTGTTAACTTACTGGATGGCCACGATTATATGCTTCTCTCTGACAAACAAGAGGACGGACTGAGAAAAATTAAGACTGGCTCAACACATGCGCTTCGTGGTGATGATATTGTTCATTTGACAAAAGGCGACATTCAAATTTTTGTGCGACTAGATAGTCCACCTCCCTCCGTTGCCACTCCTGCACTCTTTCCTCGGGACAAAGACTTAGCTACCTATTTAATTTTGATGATCGTTCTATTTATTGTTTTCACTGTAGGTGTAAATATGATTGAGATTGATCGTGAAGCAGAAAAGGATAAAACGCCAGAGCGCATTGCTACCATTTTGTACAATCAAAAATTATATGTTTCAAAAACAAGGGCCTTAGAAAAAACCATAATGGCCCCCAAAGTTATTCAAGAGGCACGCCCAGATACTCCCAACAAAAATCCGGTTGAAGAGAAAATTGAAATTAAGCCGGAAGATAAACTAAAGCAGACGGATGTGGTTAAAGTGGCCGGTCAGAAAAATGAACAAGAGGTTAAACAAATCCAAAAGGCACAGGCCAATAAAGGTGCCAAAGATAATGTAACGGATTTAGTGCAACCGCAAAATAACGCTAAAACAAAGAATGTTAGTCCAAAAAAACAGGCCACCAATGCGGATATCAAAGCACCATCGCTCGGCCATGTTGATGTATATAAATCGGCAGATTTCGCCAGTACGGTCAGTGGACTATTGGCCAAAGGCGGTGCTAGCAAGCAGGTAGATGCCGTTAACTCAAATTCAGGAGGTGCTTCTTCGGCCTTAGTACTAGAGGCGGGGGCAGAGTCGGCCACATTAAAAAGGGCCAGTGTTAGTCAGCAAATTGGTAGTTTAAGTGGTGTCGCACAAGGAAAAATTGATACTTCAAAAGGAGTCGAAGGTCTGGCCAATAAAAAAAGTATCTATGCAGTAGGAATTCCCTCCAATACAATTATTCTCGGCTCTATGGACCCCGATGTGATCAGAAGAATTCTCATGGAAAATTTTCAATATTTTCGCAATTGTTATCAGCGAACACTGAGCGCTTCTAACCAGGCCTTTGATGGAATGTTACCTCTAAGTTTTGTTATTGGGGCCTCTGGACATGTTACCCGTGCTGGCATTGGCCGAAATGCGGAGTCCGAGGCCTTACCTGTCGAAGTTAAAGAGTGCGTGTTAGACGTTTTGCGTGGTATAAAATTTCCGGAGCCACTGGGAGGCGGAACGGTAGAAGTAAATCAGCCCATGAATTTTTATCGCAAATAATGCACTGCTCGTAAGTGCTATGACGTACCTTTAATCTTTAAAGGCGAGATTGTTTTTTGGATCTCATTAGCTCTTCAAGTTTGGCGCACCAGCGATCAATATTATCTTTGGAGCGGTTAAGCGCAGCGTAGAGAGAATTTTTGGTAATAGGTTTTAGTACAAAATCATTGGCCCTTGAGCGAAAGCAAGCGTGAAAATTAGTTATACTAGGATGGCCAGTCATAATAATAATTTGCATTCCTTTTTTTAGGTCGTGCAAAGCTTTTAATAGCAGATCTCCTGGCAATTGTGGCATCTGAATATCAATTAAGGCGATACTAAAATCTTTTTGTGCCATCTCTTTTAATGCTATCTCTGGATTAATAAAGGTAGTGATTTCAAAAATTCCATCACCGGCCATATGTTTTTTTATAATATCTAGCATGTCTTGATCATCATCAACGACGGCAACTTGTAGTGGATACTTAGCAATCATAATTGGTAATCCTCCTCACCCTAAACGTGATAGGTAAACATCATTAGGTCATCTCCGGGAGCATAAAAATCTCGAAGCCGCGCCTCTTCTTTGAAATTTAGACGTTGGTAAAATGCTTGCGTTCCGCTATAGGCCTCTTTACTAGCAGTTTCAACGCGAATAATTCTTCCTTGATGTTCTCGCAAGTAGCTAATCATAAAATCAACTAAGGATCGTGCTAATCCCTGTTTTTCATATTTCTGTGAGGTTCCTAGCCAATAGAGATCATAGGTTCCAGAAGTCATAGGCGTTGGCCCGAAGCAGATAAAACTTGAAAAATTACCCATTTCTTCTTCTGTGGCAAAAAAATAGTAGTCACGGTTATTAGGATTATTTTGGTATAGATCGAGTAATTCCAACACAACTTCATTCTCATCGCGAGAAAAAAGAGGAATGTCACTTAGTAATTTGAGCATTGATTTGTAGTCATTTTCATTTTTGGCCACGGCGCGAATTTTTTTTATATTCATAATACTCACAAATTATTTTTTTGCTCTTGTAATTTGAGCCTATACGCCGAGAGATAGGGAAGTGGATTTAAGCTGAAAACTGGGGCCAGGAAATTTTTTGGCGAGGTGAAATTTTCAAAAGCAATCTCCATTATTTTAAAAATCAACGCTTCATGGCCTAGACCGTTGTAGCTGGCGGAGCGGGCAAGGCCGGCAGTAGGATCTAGATCGCAATTGGGATTTATATCAATCACATAGGGATTTTCGTCGCTATCAATGCGTAAATCAAGACGGGCATAACTAGAAATTTTTAAGGCCTTGGCCGTTTTAATTCCGATTTCAAAAATCTTATTTCGCAGAGATGAAGATAGTTCTGGCCGAATACCAACGGTCTTTTTGTATTCAGGAGATTCCTCAATCCACTTGGAAGAATAATTTAGAATTTTAGGAAGATTTTCTGGCAGTTTAGAAAAGTCAATTTCTGAACAGTTCCAAAATTTATTAACTTTATTTCCGATTATTGCCAAATTTATTTCTCGGCCATCGATATATTGTTGTGCGATAAGAGGCCCTTGGCCATTTTCAAAAAGAAGTTTGGCCTGAGTGGCAAGTTCTTTTTGATCGTTTACGACGGAGGAAAATTCAATACCGGTGGAGCCATCTTGCTCGTTAGGCTTTAGGATAAAGCGGTGCTGATTAAAATTAATAGTCGGTAGTTCATCTAGGGATTTTATCAAAAAACTTTCAGGGACATTAATGTGTGCCTGCCGTAGTAGAGTGGTACTATGAAATTTACTGAGAGCACGTTCTAGTGTGTAGGCGCTATTTCCGGTGAAAGGAATTCGTCCACGTTCTAACAGTTTAGCAACCTCTATTTCCATGCGACTATCGCCATCAAGCGTTTCGCAAAGATTAAAAATAAGATCATGTTTTCTATTGGAAATTATTTTAGAGATGGCCGAAAGTTTTTTAATGGGAAAAACATCAACGTGGATGAGACCGATATTTAAAAGTGCACGGTGCACTGACTGGGCAACTGATTGGACACTGGCCCGTGCCTCTAGCCCTTCACAAAAGGATGATTTTTGAACAAGACAACTGGGAGGCTCATCGCAATTACTAAGAATCCCTTCATCGTCAGCGATTACGCTGGAAGGAAAGTCGTGATTATAAATTATGGCCACTCTACAAAAGTTACTACGGGGGAGTGTTTTAAGCATTTAACGCTTCTTTCGCATTTGCGATGGTTATGAGGGGTTATGAAATTGAATAATTATTAACATAAATGGTCTTTTGAGTAAATTGGCCTTTTTAGAAATTTTATCAAAAATTTTCTGACAAATAAAAACATTGATGGGCCCATGGCCTGCAAAGGGACGCCGCCGCCGATTTTGTTAGTTGGTGGCCCAAATTTGTAATGTACTAATCGGCCATCTTGTGCAAGATTTAAAAGCTATACCCAATAGTTAAAACCAACTCGCTATGAGGAGATTTTAGGTGAAGTTACAACGATTGATAATTCATGGTTTCAAGTCTTTTAAGGATAAAACGGTTATTACTTTTGATCGCGGGATCACCGGAATTGTTGGGCCCAACGGTTGCGGAAAATCTAATATTGTAGACGCTCTTTTTTGGGTAATGGGGGAGCAGTCGGCCAAGCACTTGCGCGGAAACACCATGAAGGATGTTATTTTCTCTGGTTCTTCCAAGTATAGTCCGGGTGTGTGGGCAGAAGTTTCGTTGATTTTAGAAAACGATGAAGGGAAGCATATCCATATAGGCGAGAGTGTTTGTAACCCATCTGAAATTCAATTGACTCGCAAATTATACCGCAACGGAGAGTCAGAATATCGTATCAATAACGTTATCTGCCGTCTTAAAGACATCCAAGAAGTTTTTATGGACACCGGAGCGGGGGCAAAATCTTATTCCATTATTGCCCAGGGAGAGATTGACCGCTTAGTGCAGGCCAAACCGGAAGAGCGCAGAGTTATGATTGAAGAGGTGGCCGGAATTACCAAATTCAAGATGCGTAAGCGTGAATCTTTACGCAAGATAGAACAGGCCCAATCCAATCTTTTGCGACTAGTAGATATCCAAACGGAAGTAGAAAAGAATTTAAAATCCCTGGAGCGACAGGCCGAGAAGGCAGAGCAGGCACGGGCCCTCAAAATAAAAATTGAACACAACGAACTTATTGTTAACTCCCATCGGGAGATGGACCTTTTAAAAGATATCAGAGATGGGCAAAATATAATCAGAGAGAAGAAGGCCAATTTTGAAAACTGGCAAACTCAAAAAAGCACGATTGAATTGGGCCTGGAAGAAGAACGAATTAGAAAACAGGCGCAAATTGGCCAGATTGAATTATTACAGACTCAGTATAATGAAATTAGTCGCAAATTGGCCGCTTCGGAAGAGCGGTTAAATTCGCTAGATCGTAGTAGAAAAGATAAAGAACAGACGTTGGCCCGAACCAAAACGGAGATTGTTGAGTTAGGTGAAGAGATTGTGACACGTTCTGCTCGTTTGTCTGAACTAGAAGCGGAGCAATCTGGCCTAAATGATCTTAAAGGTCAGGATGATGATTTTTCTGATTTAGAAAGCAGAGTTTCCCATTTAAAATTGATGTTGGAAGAAAAAGAAGAAGAGCTTCTTTCTTTGCAGCGACAATTAAATAGTCAAAAGTCCAGCAAGGATGATTTGGAGAGGAAACTTTTCCAAAACACCACTAGACAGAAGGAGCTGTCCGCAGGACTACAAGATATTACTACCGAGATTGAGGCCTTAGAAAAGCAATATTCTGGAGTGTCTGGCCAAATTAGTGAAGAACGCAGCGAAGTTATAAATAGCGAAACGAGGTTTTTGCAGACGCAAGAAGATGAGCAAAAGCTTAAGAAAAACTTAGAACAATTAAGTGAAGAGTACAAACAGACTGATAGCATTTTTCGTCAAAAAAACACGGAATTAATCAAGACCGAATCAAAACATGCCTCGCTAAAAGAGCTAGCAGATTCATTGGCCGGAGCGCGTGACGGAGCTGTTGAATTTTTAAAAACGGAGGATGGCAAAAGGTACACGTTGCTAGGCAACCTTGTTAAGTGTGACGATCGATTTACTCGGCCCGTGCAGGCACTGCTGGCGGGACTACTAGAGAGTATTGTTAGTGGAGAGACTGATCATAAAAATTTGCTTTCCTGGATTGGGGATAATAAAGGGTGCGCTTTAGATTTTTTAGAGCTGGATAGCAAGTCCCATATTTCTGACGATGAGACAGTGGAGCGTTTGAAATTAAATGGGCTCGTCAAAGTGTCCAAGCTTTCAGAGGTGGTAGTTCTACCAGAAGGTTATGATTTTTTGCGTACACTTTTTGCCAATCATTTTATAGTAGAAGAGTGCAGTATTAACGCGCTGGCGACAATTTCAGGACAAATTAAATTTAAAAAAATTGTTTCCCTAGAAGGGGATTTTTTAATTGAAAATCTCAATGGTAGTAAAATTGTTTCGGTACTAGGCGATGCCAATGATCAAAGTATTGTCGCACGCAATAATCGAATTGCTGAACTAGAAAAAGAGCGTGCGCAATTACAACTGCGTTGTGATGAATTAGCACAAAAAGAGGGTGAGCAAAAAAGTGTTCTAGAGCAGAGGCGACTAGATTATGATAATTTGCGTACGGCCTTGGCCAATGCCAAAGCAGAGTTTATTTCTAAAAAGGCGGCCCTGGATTCTAAATTATCTGCTTTTGAAACTGGACGAGTACGTTTAGAGATCTTGCGCAATCGCAAAGGGGAAGTTTCGAAAGATCGTCTTCAATTAATGGAAGATGAAGAGAGACTTGCTACGAATTTGGCACAGGCCAAGCAGACGATTGAATCTTTTCAATCGCAGCATGATGAAATTGCAGATACGGTAGCAGAGACCCGCTCTTCCTATGAAGAAAACAGATCAGAGTTATTAGAAAAACAGGTGGAGTTAAAATCTCTGGATAGTAGAATCGCTTCGGTGACTCGGCAACTCGATGATTTGCACAACCAATTATCGCGCAATAATCTCAAATTAGAAAATAGTAAGGGATTAGTCACCTTACTAGAAGAGGAGTTAGTGGCAATCAGTGCGGAGACGCATAAATTGCGCGAAGAAAATCAGGCCACCGCTAATGATTTGTTAGGTAGAGATAACCAGCTTAATGGATTAAAAGATGAGCTAACTCATCTTCTAAATGCTATGCAAGAACGTGAAAATGAGGTTCGACGGCTGGCGCGAGATATCAGCAAAACAGAGAAAGATTTAGTAGAATATGAAATCAAATTGCAACAATATATCGCAGAAGAGGGGCAGGTCGTTCGTGATACTTTTGAAAAATATCATGTCGATTTACGTCAAGTTGTTGGCGCTTTCTTAGGATTTATTTCTACAGATTATGAGACATTAGTAAATATCGCTTCAATCTATTTTCAGGAAACAGAAAATGGCCCACAAGCGATCGAAGTTGTTCCATATGAATTTAATCGTCGCTATGGCCAAGAGCTTAAAGATTGTGAGCAGAAATTTAAGCGTTATAGAAGTGAATATGCTTTGTTGGGAGAGATTAATTGGCAGGCCATTGAGGATTTTGAGCGTCAGAAAAAAAGAGCAAGTTTTTTACGAGAGCAAGAGGGCGAGTTAAAAAAATCTCTGGCCGATTTAGAGTTGGCAATTACTCAAATTGACCACAAATCTAAAGAGCGTTTCAGTATTGCCTTTAATGAGGTTAACGATCGCTTCCAAAAAGTTTTCCCAATTATTTTCGGAGGAGGTCGAGCAGAGCTTAAGATTGTTGGACTTCTTGATGATCCTGAGTGTGGTGTAGATATTATTGCTCAGCCCCCAGGCAAGAAGATGCAAAACATCAATCTTATGTCGGGAGGCGAGAAGGCCATGACGGCCGTGAGTCTGATTTTTTCAATTTTTCTAGTTAAACCCTCTCCCTTTTGTTTATTGGATGAGGTGGACGCTCCGCTGGATGACGCCAACGTTGGCCGATTTAATGAGCTGTTACGTGAAATGAGTAAGGAATCCCAATTTATTTTGATTACCCATAACAAAAAAACTATGGAAATGAATGACGTGCTTTATGGGGTTACCATGCAGGAGGCGGGGGTTTCAAAGGCCGTTTCCGTACAGTTGCATTAACTTTAATTTTTAATAGATTGGGTAAAGGATAGAGGGATGAAGATATTTTATGCGATAGTTTTTTTTCTATTGGCCGAGGTCCTGCGCGCCAATACATCGTCTTTTATTCCGGCCACTTTTTCTGCTGAATTCGACCATGTTCAAAAGAGTACTCTGTCGGGGCGCGAGAAAATTGATCCCGGATCGCTCAAATATCGTTACCCCAGCAATATAAGGTTTGAGTTTTTAGGAAAAAATAAAATTACATTCGTCAGTAACCCCAAAACCTCGTGGTATTATACCGCTCCAGTTATTAAGGGAGAGGCCGGCTCTCTCTCTCAAGAAAACACCACTAAAAGCGGGCCGGTTAAATTTTTTGATATTTTAAAAAATGGCCTGTCGAATAATTCTAACTACAGTGTGATCGCAGAAAATGGACACTACGTATTGCAACTAAATGATGCCTTAAAGAAAGAGATGGGTATTGCCAAGGCCATTTTAGTTTTTGCAGAAGGGAAAAGTGATTTTTCTAATATCAAATCTATAGAATTAAATTACGTTAATAAAAATCCTGTAACGTTGAAATTCAAATCGATCACCAAAGATGTTACCTTGGCAGATAGCAATTTTAGTTTTGAAGCTCCAACTAATACGCTTATCAATCATTAGCATTGTCTTCTTATAGCTTTTCCCATTGATCCTCGGTGCTGCTGCTTTCGCTGGAAGTGGGTGGTAATGTTATTCCTTTTGCCGAGAGTGTTTTTATTGTTTTAGAACCTGTTGCCGCAGGAGATGTCATATGATGAGTGGCCGTATGTTTACCGGAGGTAGTCGTTTTCAAAGATGTAGTAGTGGAATGGAGAGAATTTAAACTAGGGCGCCCGTTGTTGTTTTTTGTCGTAGAATGTAGAGAACTATTGTGAGTAGGGGAAGTTGTGGCCGGAGCATCCCCATTAACCAGTGCTATTAGTCTTGTGACGATATCCTCAAGCGAGGTGGCCTGTGCATGTAACTCTTCACTGGCCGATGCTGTTTCGTTGGAAGACGAGGCGTTGCTTTGAGTGGCGCGATCCACTTGAGAAATGGCATCATTGATCTGACGAATTCCGGCCGCCTGCTCTTTAGATGCTTCCAATATTTGCTTAGAATAGTCGCTAGAGCGTGCCGAAGATTCTTCAATCTGATTAAGGAGAAAGGCCGTCTCGGTTACTAGTTTATTACCGGATTCAACATTACGCTTATTTTCACTGGTAATTTGTTCGGCGTTGGCAATGCTTTCTTTGACAATAGAGGAAATCTCTAGGGCGGCCTTACCGCTAACTTGTGCAAGATTCCCGACTTCTTGCGCTACCACGGCAAATCCGCGTCCATGTTCACCTGCTCGTTCGGCCTCTACTGATGCATTGAAAGAAAGGAGTTTGGTTTGAAAAACAATTTCGTCAATTATGGCCGTTTTTTCGCCAATTTCGGAAATCACTTTTACTAATTCTTGGATTCGATCGTTAGATGCTAATATTTGCTTCATGGAGTCTATTAATTTAGTAATAGACTCATTTCCTTGATGGGCCACCATCTTCACATCATCAGATATTCCATGAGATTGTTCTGCATGTTCAACGTTACTATCTACCATTCCTGTTAGCTCTTCCAAAGAGGCAGAGGTCTCCTCCAGCGAAGAGGCCTGCTGACTAGATGATTCTGCCATTTTCTGGCCGGCGTTAGCTATTTCTAGTGAAGCAGAGCTAACTTGCCTTGATGTATTAAATAGTTCTCCAGAAAAAGATTGAATGGCGGCCACAAGGCCAATGGATGCTTTTGCAATTATCCACAAAGTTGACAGGCCAAAAAGTATAAAAAAGATCATTAGCGCACTAACTCCACTTTGCGTTTCTTTCTCATGATTTTTCAAATCTCGCATACTCGTATTAAGTTGAGTGGAGAGGGCCTTGGAAAGATTATTCAAAGTGGTGGTGATCTTATCTCCTTCGCGTTCCACTGTTTTAATTTTGTCTTCCAAGTCAGGCAATCCGCCTTCAATATCCTTCGTGGCCATTTCTATTATTTTGGCAAATTTCTCATAATTGGCCTGAAGCATTTCAAGCTGATCGCTAACTTCGCCGGCCTGTTTTTTTTCTACACTATCCTGCACGGAGGAGGCCCACTGCAAGCTTGCTTTTTTTGCCACAACTATTTGGCCATTAATATCGGTGGTAATTTTCTTTATACGTTCTCCACTATCATGATTTTTATTATGGTAAAATTGCTCAAAAACTAATTTTTGTTCAAACAAATGGCGTGATACTTCTGAGACTATTTCTGTGAGAGGAACCTGATAGGCCGAGATAGTGTCAACGCCCTCTTCGATTTTTGCAACTCCACTCATGGCGTACCATCCCATCATTGCGCTTGCCGCTAAAATACTAGAAACTCCTCCGACTAATTTAAATTTCAGGGAAATTTTGGCCTGTCTATCTACAATATGCATAATTGCGCTTACTGAAATGGAGGCGATAATAGCAATGATAAAAGTAGAATCCATGTTCCTTCCTCAAAATTAATAGATGTTATTAAAGATTTGGTAACTTCTATTCGGAAAATCACAGGGCTAGATTAATAATTTATTAAAAACTGTTTATTAAAAATAAAATAATCAAATAATCAAGCTATCCATCAAAACAGACTTTGCGATGCATCCAGCGTTTACTGGGTATCCGACTAGAAGGATCTTTGTATTGCTTGATCTCTGTCGGGCCACTACGTCGATAACTAGTAAGTGTAGGATCGCTAGCGCATTTTATTTGAAAATTGACAAGTTTTGCCAAGCTTTCCAATAAAACTTCTTTTTGAGTACCTATATTTTCTAGTCCATGCGACTCTAAACAGCGTAAAACATAATAGATAGATTCAATTGTTGAAAGACAAAATTTTTGCGGTTGTTGTTTAATGGCAAATTTTGATTCAATTGTTGGGTCGAAGCTTAGTCGTGGTAAATGGTGTAGCGTTTTACTTTCACGCATCATTGCTTTGGCGGCCGCCCAAGTTCCATCAATAATAAAAAGGAGTGGCATTCTTTTATTAAAAAACTCTAGAGAAAGAGGAGATGAAGAAAGATTGATAGAGTTTTTTCCTGGATATAACAACATCGGAAAATAGATCGGAGAATTTATTAACTCTTGAACTGTTTGATGTTGATCAAAGTCGCTGCCGATAATTATTTCACAATTATCTAAGGCCGCATTCGCCAATCTACCTGTTCCAACGTGCTCTCGCTTGGCCTCTTTGGGATGCATTAAAATACGGAAAGTAAAATAAGTATTAAATGGCCGGATAGAGGAGCAAAAACAAATCTGCCGAGGGCGAAAACAAGAAAGGCAGAGGTCGCGATATTTGGACCATTCCTCATCCAAACGGGCCCGCTCTTTTATTTTTTTTTGCCTATAACTATTTAAATCCATGGCCGCTATTGTTTTCATATTACAAACACTACGTCAATGAGTTCGGTGGGATTGGTATGTTAAAAATCTTAATGCAGGTACGGTCTGTACCAACTATTCTTACTTATCCCTCCATCTTTTTTGATAAATACATCGGGCCTATTTGTAGTTCCGCTCACAACGTTAATATTTTGTGATCACATTTCCTAGTCAATTACAATTTACTCTTAATCTAGTTTTCGGTGTTTCTAGAGAGAATCCATCTTGCAATGAAGCATCGGCAGAAGCTATTATTTTGTAAGGGAAAGATCGATAAACATTTTCTCCTGGAATTACTATTGAAATTTCTAATTGGTCATCGTTGCGCAAAAGTAGTCGCAAACCAATTCCATCGGCACCTTTTATCAGTCTATTTGATTCTGTAACGTACCTATCGCCATCGTTACCGATTATAATTTTGAACGAATCAGGTTGCTCATATCTAATGTTATTATTGTTATTATGATCATTTTTCGCTTGAGAGACATCACACTGAAATGATTCTGCAAAAGCACTTATTGAAGCCAGTAAGGCAAAACTAAGTAAAATTATTTTCATACTGATTCTCCTGTTCACAAACCTGGCCGTTTTTGAGCATGACTTCTAATCCTGATCCAGCGGTCAGGCGTTATCCATTTCATTTAGTTTGGCAATCTCTTTGCATATGAAGATAAAATGTTGCTTAATCCTCCATAAAAATTTGGTGGACCTGACAGGGTCAGAGTAAGTAAAAAATTACAATAACAATATTAACATATTCGGAATAATTTTAGTTGGGTACCATTTTTCTTTTTCATTTCCTCTCATCCTTTTTCATCATTTTTAATCTACTGAGCCTTCCGCAAAATCTGAGTAGGATTAAATTCTGGTTCGTACCCGGGGAGGTCGAACAGTAAAAATGTATTGACCGTGTCCCTTTTATGAGACATAGCGTGGGGGAGGGACTTTTACAATGCTTAAAGTAATTATTAATGGCCCAGCAAGAAAAGAGATAATTTCGTGGCTAATTGAAATAAAAAAGGATCTTGGATCAATCCTAACAAAGCTTCAAAAAGGCGAAAGTGTTGGGTCCCCTGATATTGATTCAATGAGAGCAGTAACCGCGGGATGTTTTGAAGTACGCTTGAAAGGTACAGATGGTGTATATCGGGCATTTTGTTTGTTTAAGACAGAATATGGACTATTGTTGTTTCATAGCTTTAAGAAAAAAAGTCAAAAAACTCCTCTTAAAGAAATTGAGACTGGAAAAAAAAGATTGATTAATCAATTGAAGGAGCTTGAAGATGAGAAAAAATACAAAATATAGTTCGATTACAGCACACAATTCAGAAGAGATCGCCGTAGCACTTGGTATTGCCTCTGAAGTAGATCGTGCTTTTATTAAATATAAGGTCAAATTATCTTCAATGGCAGTTCGTGCAATTTCGAATTCAAATTTAACGGTGAAGGAAATTGTTGTTAAATCCGGGGTGGCACGTTCTAAAGTTTCGGCCATAAAAAATGGAGCCTTAGCAGGTATCAGTTGTGACCTGTTTATCAAGGTAATTACTGCTACTGGCGCCAAACTAAGTTTTAAAATGGCCGCCTGAACTAGTGATTCTTGACCTTACACTGCTAATCTAAACGCAACCTCATCATATTCAACGTGTGGCCTGGTTACGGGAAGGTCGAACACAATTTTAAAGTTGAAATAAATGTTAAAGTTGTTGGACCCCAAATTGACTATCGTATGAGATGGCCTCACTATATGGAAACAATCCCTTCATTTAACGAGCGAGGACATCATGGAAAAAAACTTGGCAATTTTTGAAAATTATAAAATTCGTAGAATCTTCGATGAGAAGACGGAGACCTGGTACTTTTCAGTCATAGACATTATTCAAATTCTAGTTGAACAACCAAATTTTCAAGCGGCAAGAAACTATTGGAAGGTTCTAAAAAACAGACTAAATAAAGAGGGTAGCGAGTCGGTTACAAATTGTAACCGACTGAAGATAGAGGCTGCTGATGGTAAAAAATACCTTACAGACGTCGCCTCAGCAGAAACCCTTCTTCGTCTAATCCAATCAGTACCAAGTCCAAAGGCAGAACCAATAAAGCTCTGGCTGGCCAAAGTTGGCCATGAGAGAATTAAGGATATGGCTGATCCCTCTCTGTCGATTGACCGTGCTAGAGAATATTGGAGAGAAAAAGGACGCAGTGAAAAATGGATTCAGCAACGAATGATGGGGCAGGAAACAAGAAACAAGCTAACAGATTATTGGAAAGAGCACGGTGTAGAAAAAAATGATGAATTTGCAATTTTAACTAACATCATCCATAAAGAGTGGTCTGGCATATCAGTGAAAGAGCACAAATCTATGAAAGGAATTAAAACGCAGAATCTTCGAGATCACATGAATGAGGCAGAACTCATCTTTACAGCATTAGCAGAGCTATCCACTAGGCAAATAGCGGCAAGTGTGGATGCCACCGGAATGGAAGAAAATAAGGAGGCCGGTAAGAGTGGTGGGGCAATTGCAAAAAAGGCTAGGCTTGAGCTTGAACACAAGACCGGGAAAAAAGTTGTATCAGGAGAAAATTTTCTTCCACCTACCAGGGATCAACTAAAAAGTGCACCAAAATCAAAAAGTAAGAACAAAAAAAAGAAGTAACCATATAATCGGTTCCTACCTGCGCCTATAAATACCACTTATTATTATCTTGCCGTGGCATTAGTCGCAGTGAATTGTAATCAGGCTCCTCGCTCACCAAGTTTTTATAAAGTAGGTAATTGGCTAAGTCATTGCTGCCCAAAAAACTTGCTAATCGATATTCAATATATGTTGCAGAACCCTCAATTGTTTCCAAAGATAGTTCATATTTAATAAAGCTATCAATTAATTTTTTCCTCTCTCTCTCATCGCAACGAATTTCTGTAAATGTTTCTTGAGAATATCAGTATCACTGGACGTCAGCGCTAAGTACAAAGATTGGCGCTCTTCCTCTCTTAACGCTATATTATTCTCATTAGATGGATAAAATACTAAATCCATTTCATTAGCAGATTCTTTGTTCCAATACAATTTTTGATATGAATGAAATATTTCGTGTGTAAATAGTGGGTATGCAATCTTTAGGGTTTAAGTTACCACAACATTCCAGATCAATAATGGCAACTGTTTCTCCATCAATTACAATGGTTGTATTTGCCGAAAATCTATCGTCCCAGACACATACTTGAAAATCAGAGACTCTTGAAAAACCACTCAACGCTTTATTGCACGATCCCAATAAAACAAAGTTGTCTTTGATTGAGAATAAGGCAAATGGAAGATTGGCAAATCCGGGCCAAATGGTTTGGAAGCATGGAATAATATTGTTTACATAGTTTTTAACAAAATGGATGTGATTTTGTAAAATAGCATTCATGTTTTATCCAGATCCTTATCTATTTCTTCTTAACGTTCAATTATCGTTCTGGTGCTGCAGTCGGTATGCCTAATTTTAAAAAGAATATATAAAATTCTGGCCATGCCCATTATTATTTCTCAAGCTTCATGATCTTGCTCGGAAAAGCTCACCTTTCCGCGCAAGATCTGTTATCCGCCAACGTTACCGAGCACAAGCCGATCACATTAGATTAGAACTTACAATCTAGCGTAATAATCCGTTAACAATTTCTTCATCAAGAGTAACTTCCTCGGAACCGTCTTTGACTACGCAATCAATCTTGGGGTAATTAGTTTTAAATGTATCAATGTTATTTTCACATAAATCAAGATCTTCTTGATTGTCTCGTTCGCTACATGTGCCAGTCAAGATATTAAAATCTACCATTACCAGTAGACCACATTCCCCTTCTTTATATCGCAATAAATAGTCATTACTAATCATGAGTGTGCCATTATTTTTCTCCTCAATTGTACAATGTATCCCTTTGTACTTTGACTTTATCTCTGCGGCAGCATCACGACAACTCTTGGAATTGCGAGAGTTACTTACTCCACTACAAATTATAGACAAGCCCTCTAAATCTACTCCTGCTTCCAGTCCGCATGATTCGCCATCTTTGTATTTGGAAAATAGTGATTCTGAAATTAAAATCTCATTAACTTCTTTGCTGCCATCAACTTGGGCCGTGCAATTTATGCCAGAATACTTGAGTTTGAATATTATAATTTTCTCCTTGCATTCGGTAACATCGCGCTTAGTCTTTAGTGTCTGACTTTCGCAGCTTAAAACGATATCGTTAAATTCATCAATAACGACTGATCCACATTCTCCATTCGTATATCGCGAATCAGAACGGCTTTCTCTCTTGTTGACTTCGTCCGGTGTTTCTTGCTTGCAGGCAATTAAAAATAATGGCTATGTTTAAGAAGATTGTGGCTAATTTAATACACCCTGATACCATGGAAATATAGGGGAATGTATGGATAAAATTGAACATATTCTTGGACTGATTGCAGGATTTTCGGATGAAGAGCGCGCTATTCTCAATCAAAAACTCGAACAAGCAAAGACACTCGCAATTGTGCCACGCTCTCCACAAAAACCAGTTCTCGGGCCGGCCAAAAAGAAAATTCGTTGTCCTCAATGCGAAAGCTCCGCATTGAAAAAGCACGGCAAGTACCGAAACAGGCAGCGGTATAAATGTCTATCGTGCTCCAAGACCTTCAATGATCTCTCAAATACTCCATTGGCGGGAGTTCACTCAACTGAAAAGATCCGACAATTCGCAACGGAAATGGCACAGGGGGGAGTTGCCCTGAGAAAAAGTGCTGAAGAGTTTGGTATATCGCTACCAACTGCGTTCAATTGGCGACATAAAATAATACAGGGCTATTCTGTGGCAGAGGCACGAAAACTAAGTGGAATTGCTGAGGCCGATGAAACTTTTTTTCTCTATTCAGAAAAGGGGAATAAAGCAGTTTCTAAATTTCGAAAGCCTAGAAAGCGCGGAGGTAAAGCAGAAAAAACAGGCATCTCTAATGAACAAGTCCCCGTACTTTTTGGATGTGATCGCCACGGGGAATTAATATTAGGAGTGGCCGGACAAGGAAGAGTCTCACTTAAAGATATCGAGGGTGTGCTTGGTAATCGGATTGACGATGAAGCGATTCTTTGCACTGATAGTCATCCTAGTTTTCGCGCTTTTGCAAAAACTAACAGGATTAAATATCGGCCAGTAAATGTCAGCAAAGGCAAACGTGTTGTAAAAAAGATTTTCCATGTTCAGCACGTCAATAGTGCCCATGCTAGAATGAAGGGGTGGATGATTCGCTTCAAGGGTGTATCAACAAAGCATTTGAACAATTATGCGCAATGGTTTGGACTAATGGAGGAGACAAAATCATTGACTGATCGAGAGGAGAATTTTGCAGATAGAACTGTCACGCAACGGCGTAAAATAAAGCCACAATCTTCTTAAACAGAGCCAAAATAATAAACCGGTAGCTTGAAACAGTATAAGGAGCAATTTTACCATAAAACATCCTTTGCTTTTGTTCAATTAATATTCAAAGTACACTAATAAATTGTCTATGTAGGTGAGTGCGGCCAGGCGAAATAGAAAATAGAATGTTGAATATAAAAAATTAGCTTAAAAAAAAGTAGATTTTGGAACTTAATGCTATATAACAACTGAGATAAAAATTGAATTCGGCGGCACTACTCACCTCTTGTCTCATTCGTTTTTTTAATTTGGGTTGACTTATTCCATTTTTTCCACCAAAGTGGAATAATGTATATCAGATTAATAACATACCATAATCATTCATCTTTTTTTCTATTTGGTGCCCGGGGGGTGGGAAAATCTATGTGGGTAAAGGCCGAATTTGAAGATTCGATCTATATAGATCTTCTGTCAGATAAAACATTTAATGAATTACAAGCGGCCCCCTCTCGATTACGTGAACGTATTCCATCTGGCCATAAAGGTTGGGTTATTGTTGATGAAATTCAGAAAGTTCCGGCCATATTAAATGAGGTTCATCGTTTAATCGAAGAAAAAAAAACACGCTTTATTTTAACTGGCTCATCAGCAAGGAAATTACGAAAACAGGGCGTAAACCTTCTGGCCGGAAGAGCGTTGACTAAAAAAATGTTTCCTCTTACCGTGCGAGAATTAGGAGTGGATTTTAATTTCGAAAAGTCAGTCAAAGTTGGACATATACCCAAAGCATATCTAGATCCCGATGCGGATGCATTTTTACATGCGTATATAAAAACATATTTGAAGGAAGAGGTTTTTCAGGAGGGATTAACGCGAAACATGGAAGCTTTTGCCCGCTTTTTAGAAGTCGCAAGTTTTTCACATGGCCATTACCTAAATATTTCAAAAGTTGCTAGCGATTGTAACGTTGAGAGAAAAACAGTAGGGCAATATTTTCAAATTTTAGAGGATTTACTTATTGGACATCAACTGCCCGTCTTTACCAAGAAGGCCAAACGGTCCGTTGCTGCGCATCCGAAATTTTATTTTTTTGACACAGGGGTTTATCGAACACTTCGGCCGCGAGGGCCTCTGGATGTGGAGGCCGAAATTGATGGCCCCGCTTGGGAGGGCCTGGTACTTCAAGAGTTGATGGCCGAAAATGAGTATAATAATTTACAATATGAATTTTTCTGCTGGAAAGTGCAAAAGAGTGTAGATGTCGATATCGTACTCTACGGCCCTCAAGGACTGATTGCTATTGAAGTTAAACGTGCTGATCGACTTCGTGGTGGAGAGTTGGATGGACTGAGAACTTTTAAGGCAGATTACGCAATGGCAAAAACTTTTTTTGTATGGGGCGGCGATGAACGTTATGTTGAAGATATTCACCTTATCCCCATCGAGAAGTTTTTGAAAAACACCATGAGAATATTGAAAGGGGAAAACATTTAAAGCAAACCTTTCAAAGCGACCTCGCTTGAAGCGGCCGAAGCTTCCAAAAAGAATCTAACCCAATTTGATGTTGATCTGATTTTAATAAGTTGTCCGGCCAACATTTTTACAAAAGGGGTATGTAATTGTTGGTAATGGCCAACATAGAGAGCTGAAAATGTGCTATCGTTTTGCATTTTAAAATAGTATTGCGCATACTGCACAATGAAAAGAGAGGCCTTCAATGAAATATTTATCTCGCTACGTAGCTTTGGTATTTTTTCTGGGAAACTGGGCCGAGGTGGCCGTCGGCGTTGATTGGAATAATTGTCTTTTTTGTCATGATACGAAAGTTAAAGGATCTGCTCATGGGGGAATGGCCTACGAGTGTGTTCTCTGTCACAAAACACACACCACTTCTTCTTCGACATCCCCGAAGGATTTGATGAGTGGTTCAAAATCTGCTCGCTTGTTATACGATAACATCAACGAGCTCTGTCTCAGTTGTCATGACGATGTTCGTTATGGGGATGGAAGAGGACATCCGATTAATATGCATGCCACACAAGGGCCCACTGATCCACTTTATCCGGAAAAAAAATTTAGCTGCGCCTCTTGTCATAATCCTCACGGCTCAATATATCCCAAGCTACATAGATATTTTGACCCTGATGAAGTCGATAGTTTGATCTACTGTGGCACATGCCATAAACAGCAAGTTAGTAGTAGATACCCCGGAGGACTTCCTCGGCCTGCCTGGGAATAAAAAAGTTAAATGGGCAAGGAGCTTTTTTATGTATAAAAAATATTCACTCATGATCTATTTGCTTGGTGTCACGGATGTCATTGCCATAATCAGGAACCGAACAGTACATATCAGGACCCAACAGTGTGCCCATTTTTCTAGGCACTATAAATCGAACTAGATACTAATTGATTAGCGCAAATTGGCCCATTTTTCTGTACATCCATCTGTTTTTACAGCGCCTAATATTTTGCATTCTATATCCCCTAAAACATCTTAAAAAACATGTTAGAATTGGCCTATCACTAATTGGGATTTAAGAGGCGATTTGATGAGGTATCTATGCTTTTAAGATTACTTTTTTATAAACTGTTGATTGCAACCTGCTTAATACTTCTATCACAGGCATGTATCAAAAAAGTGTCTCTGCGTGGCAGTTCTGTTGATGACGATGGTACGGACAAATCAGCTCCTGCTCCAACACCCTCGGATCAATCAGCGCAAATTGTATCTCGTACCATTGAGTGGGATGCCAATCCAGAAGAGGAGACTATTTCCGGTTATAAAATCTATTTTGGAACAGAAGAGGATAATTATAACGGAAATTGCGTGGTAAACGGAGAGATTTCTTCTCCGTTGGTTATTGACGTTGATGATTTAGAAAACAGTAATGCCCCTGCATATATTCTTGAAGACGTAAGAGGCGATATCGTCTGTTATTTTGCAGTTTCAGCATTCCGTGGAACGGAGGAGAGTTCTCTCTCTGAATCAGTTAATGATGCTAATCTTTAACCTTATTTGAATTGTTAAAAACAAGCGAGACCTTTACTCCTGTTGGTGTCGATAGTGTTTTTGTCCCCATTTCATTTGAAAAGGAAGACTCGTTACCGCTGGCATCTATAGCAGTCAGGGTAAAAAAATAGGTCTCTGCTGGAATATTTAGGCCCGAAACTTCAACTAGAAAATTACCTGCGCCCATCGCCTGGCCTTTTCCAATATTGATTGGAGAGCTGGTGCTGTTTCCCTCAAAAACTAATCCAGTTCCGGTTCGTCCACCGGGAACAGTTCCGTAATAGAGCTTGAAGTAATTAACTTGTTCGTAGCTGGAGTGGAAAACTTCTATAGCAGCAGTTTTTGCGGTGGCCATGGAACATGGCAAACAAAGCATCAGAAAAATTCCCCAGATAATATTTCTTCTAATCAGTAAGATTGTTGCGGTCATTTTTATTATCCTTTTGTTAGTTGACAAGTTGACGGAGTGAAATTTTAAAGAATTCAATTAATTGTTTTTGTTCTTCAACCGGGAGTCGAGAGGGAACCTCTAAATGCAAGGCGCGTTTCACCATGGAAAGAGTGCCGATTTTTTTTGCTTGTGTCGCTTTATATTTTATTGGATCGATCATTTCCACGGCCATCGTTGTATTGGTAAGTCCGGCCTGCTGGATATTGGATGTCATTATTTTCTTCAAATTTGCCAATTCGTCGCTACTAAATCCCACGGCGGCGACCTCAATATTTTGATTGGCCCGCTGAGCATGAATTTCTACATAAAGCAAAATTTCAGAAGGATGGTGCAAAGAAGTTATTGCGGCAACATATTTTTCAAAAACTTCCTGGGCCTCCTTTGAAGGAGTTTCTCCCTTTACTCCTTGAGTGGGGCGATTCACGTTGGGGCCTTCTCCCTCTCCGCGATATCCAGAAGCAATTATGCAAGACCATTTTATTTCACGACAAACACTTTCGGCCACGACATCAGTGTATAAGTCAAAACCACCATGTGGCGCAGATAAGATATAACGAGATTCATTATTTTGTATTTCGATGCGCCCGGGGGCGGCCCAGATGGCGCTATTGGCCAACAATATTGGAATTATTACTTTCAAAAAATAATATTTTTGCATGTCATAAAGCTACCTCTTATGTTTCAAACCATAAAGACTTTTTTAGCTAGCTAGGAGGAAATCAAACCTATGCTGCTAAGTCAGAAATAATATACTCTTCTGTCTCCTCGTACTGGAAAGCGCTGACCTTTGAAGCGATCTCCTCTTTCTCTCGAGAGTCATTCCGTTGGCCCCCGATGAGAAATCTGTTTTTATTTCCCACTACATCCAGGTAGTGCAAAGATTTGAAATCAATTTCGCAGCGAGAAAAAAGTGAGTTTTTGGCAAAAGAGGTTTCCCAACTGCATTTTTCAAAGGTTGAGAAGTGATAATCACAATAAATAATATTTGTGAATTGAAAGCTGCAACCAATAAAATTGCAGCTTAAAAATTGACAATTTTCCAACCGAGAGGCAAAAAAAATGCAGTTTTTAAAGGTAACATTTTCGAATACGGTAAGTGATAATAATGCACCTGCTACGACTATATCCTCAATATTACAGGATGTTATCTTTTCATTTTCAATGACTTCAAATTGGGTCGAAGTTCCATTTACTATTTTTTTTGGTAAGCTCATAGAACACCTCCACGCTTTATTTTTTCTTCTATCTTACAATGGCCGACTCGTTGCGTCAAGCAAAAAAATTGCATTAAGAAATTAAATTGCTTGCCGATAATGATTTCGGAGGGTTTTATGGCCGAATTTAATAGAGCGCATTTAGAAATGTTTTTTGGAGTTGTTCGTAAGTATATGCAAGTGCGAGGGCCCATGGGCCAAAAGGATTTGGCCAATTTGGTAGAGGTTGGAGTTTCTACAATGAGTCGTTTTCTCGGACAAAAGACAACTGAACTTAATCCTCAACTTATCGCCAAAATTGTGGCCAAGCTGCAGATTCCTATTCACGAAATAATTGATTTTGTCGATGAGGAGTTTAGTGAGAAGTTTGTAAGGCTTGTAAAGTTTTATAAAGATGAAAACTCCGGGGGCCTGGCAATAGCGGAGTCAGTTGTTTCTGAAGTTAAGGTGGAAGAAAAAAAGGAGATGGCCAAAGAAGCTGGCGAAGAGAAAAAAGAGAAATCACTAAAGGAAAAGTTAGATAGTTTAACACCAAGACAGCGTGCATACATAAATGATTTTTTAAACCTAGATGTGGATGGAAGAGATTTGGTTGTAGATGTCGGCGCTCCCCTTTTGCGCTACATTAGACAAAAGGAAATGGAAGTTTGAAAACTTTAATAACTTTTGCAAATTTTGTTATAATTTTTTCGATTATTTTCGTGTCGCAACAAGCAGTGGCCAATCCACAGCGTGTTGAAATTTGGTTTCTCTCTCCTCCTCTGGCCGCCAAGTTAAATGATGTGGCCACACGGGCCAATCTTTTGGCACAGACACAGTTGCAAAATTTTACTTGTGTTCCGATGGGAGAGGGATGTTTTCATCCACAATATGGATATACTGATAAGTTTGGAGTAGGAATAATTCGCCCTTTCGAAGAAAAAGATTTTTCTGATGTTGCTTTAGCGGAAGAAGAGGGATCCTTTAAGACAATAGGCTCATTCGAAAAAAGCGGGATAGAATGTGATAAATCTAACTACTTTGACATCTACTGCGGGAAAGCATTTGATGATGATTATGAGACAAAAGTGGAGATTTGGGTTGATACCAGTTCGGGCCTGAGTTCGGTTGATTATTCGCGAGACAGTGATTACTGCTTTCGTCGAAGTTTTGTAAGTCGAGTTGTTGGCCAATGTCAAAAAAATTTAGTTTCTGTTTCTACGTTTGATTCCTCTCTTAAGCAAATGGGGGCCCTGTCCTCATTATGTGTTTCTCATGGAATTAGTGATCAAGACCGACTAATTTCTTGGATAAAAAATTCAAAAATACGTTATCTTTTAATAATAACGGACATTGGAGAGTATACCGCTAAAATGGATAGTTTCCTTAAGGAGATTGGCGCTTATGTTCGTGGTGGTAATCAGGGATTTTTAGCGGCCAAAGACTTAGATGGACTCACAAAACAAGTTACTTCTGCGTGTGATAAAATTTCAAAAAAATAGGTTAGAAGGGAGAGTTTTTTAGGACGCTTTTGTCTTAATAGTAAAAGGGCTAATTATACTTATAATGGCCTCAGAATTTTTCCCTTGTTCGGCATTTTGAGCAAACTTCCTTTCAATAATTGAGATGAGATTAGCAATGGCAGAGAAGGATTTTGCTAGCGAAGCATAAAATGATTCAATATCCAAGAAGGTTGGGGCAATGGCATTAAGGCGAGAATACGCAGATCGGCCAATGCTCTCGTAGTAGCTATAATCCACAATTTTACTATTTATGGCATCATAGAAAAAGCCACACATAAAAAGGGAGGTATCGCCAACATCTTGCAGAATACGTTTTTTTGAGTTTTTCCCCAGCGCTTCTGCCTCTAGCAGTTTTTTGCCCAAAAATTTATCGGTATATTTACCATTAACAGTTTCAAAAAACTCCGTTGATTGGCCAAAACGATCCATGACCCTACTGGAATAATACAATGTTTCATTTGGCAATGGTTGCAGAAGTTTGCCATTAATTTCTTTTAATTGATCAAAAAAATAACCTTGGAGGGAGCTTTCTAAAACTATTCCCTCTTTTTCATTTTTTGGTGCTTTTTGCTTCATTACAGGTGGCCTCCTTGCCCTAGTTCTATTTTACCTAAAAGATTGCGGTGAAAGAAGTTGAGAAAAAAATTTCCCACATTGTAAATGAAAACCGTTCGCCTTCCCGACTGAAAGTGTCGGACAAGATAAGATCTTGCCTAGCTTGCCGGCCAGCTAGCGTCGCAAACAACTGTCGGTTGTTGGAATTGGATCATTTCCTCTTTTACAAACCAAGGAGACATTGTCTGATTCTCGATGTTCATCGCGAATGTAACTAATATCCAAAGAGCCGTTTATCGAATCTCCTGGGCGACTACCACCCATATCGTTGACGGCTATTTTTATATAGGTGACATCTCGACGGTCGGTTTGAGTAGCACTATAGGATATATCAAAATCTGCTTCAATTTTTGTATTTTCTGATGCCACATGAACCTCTCCGTACTTTGAGCTGGACGATACGATACCAAAGCTGAAATTGCGATCAGCGCAGTTGTAAAGATAAATTTTATATTGGTTAGCACGAATGGCACCTGAACAAACATAGGTCTCGGCCATGGCCGCCCCAGACATCATTAAAAGAAAAATAAAAAAATTACCTCGTAGTTTTATCATATATTAGACTCCTTGTTGTTTTTCCAGTTTTATATAAATTTTTCGATTTTTCTTATCAACAGTAATTCCCTCATTAGATCCAACTCCCATCTTAATAAAAAACATAGCAAGTGTTAAGGAGTGTTTAAAGATAGGGATTGGTAAATCTGCTCCCTCCACGGTTATTGTTATTAGTTTATCTGTTTCGGAGTATTCGACTTGTCCGGCCAGACCAAAATTATTCCAAAACATTAGCGGTTTTATACGTCCTGTTAAATTGAAACTATTCTGTGAAATTGTTAGATCTAATTGTTTGGTTTTTTGCTTTTCTGATTGGATAACATCATCCACATGTAATTTGGAGAGCGTCAAACAATCGCTAATCATTTTTGAAGTTTTTGGGAGTGAATCGGTCTCTTCGTGGTAACATGAAAGAGAGACTCCAACTAATGATAAGGGTGACGCCTTCATGGAATCTGTGTTTAAGCGGTTAAATTCCAAGATTTCTGCTTTAATTTCTTCGTCTTTTATCGCTAGCTTATTTAAATGTATACGATAGTTGGTTTTGCTTTTATTATCAACCAAGGCGACGCTAGCACTTCCAACTGCCACACTATTTAAGCAATTATTTATCACATCTTGGAATTTAAAATCGGCTATTACTACTTCATTTTTTTCACATTTTGCGTCAAGCGATTGTGCTTTAAAAAAATAGGTATCATTAACATTTAAGGAGGTGGTGGATAGCCTCATTTGAATCTCTTCCTGGCCAAAATTTAAAAGATCTATGAGGCCATTTAACTCAACTTTTCCACTAGGGTCTGCACTAGTGGCCGTGATTATAGCATCTGAAAGTTCTTGAGAGCGCCGGCCGTTAAAATTAGATTCGTAAAGACACCCATACATGATAGATAAAAAATCATTTTTGCGGTATTCAGGATGCTTTTTACAAAACAGGCCAAAATTCTTTAACTGCACACTAGAGTTGGCCTGGGTGAAGCGAAAAAAATCGGCACTAAAATCAATTCGATCCTCATTCATGGAAACTGAGGATTCTACTAAATTTGCTGCTAGAACGTTATGCAAAAAATGTTTTTCAGTGAGTGGAAGTCCTAATCCAAAGCTTCCATTATCGGCATTTATCCCAATAAAATTGGGGCGCAAAAAAATTGTCGAATTAAAAACATCTCCTTTATTGTTAACATTTACCGCCATTTGAGAAGATAGAATCTTCATACTACCAAATAGGAAGGTTCCCGCCGGCCCGGCCCCACTGGCCGGTCTATTGTAGTCAAAACTTTTTAACGATAAATCCAAGGACTCTTTGATCTTTAAAGGAGCATTGGCAAAACTGCCAGGAATATAAGTGCTGGCCACTAACAAAATAATAAAAAAGTTGGTGATAATGTTGGCCTTTACTGGTACATTCATACTTCTAAAACTCATTAGTCTGGTTAATAGGTCACTACAGTATGAATAACACAGGCAATGACGCACGGCAATAGATGGCCGGTGTGAGTGTAAATGATACATGGATTTGTTCCTTGTCGTGATACTAGGAACAAAATGTCCCTAATTTAGTTTGATTAGCACAATCTGCTCGCTTAACCTAAAGGCGAAAGAATTGGGTAATCAAGGAGGGGTTGTGATGAAATTTAGAACACTTAAAAGTGATGAGCAACTATTGGAATACAGTAAAAAAGTTGCCCCATTAATCGATGTTGAACTACCATTGGAATATCTAAAGCGCAGTAAAGTTGTGGCCTGCTATGATCGAGCAAATAATATTTGTGGTGGTTTTGTTATTGTAAAACAAGGCCCCTTTAGGGTTTTAGACTCTATTCCTACCCCATGCAGCCGCACTCTCTCTTATCAAAATTCTTCGAAAGTCGCCGAGGTTACTGGACTTTGGCTATCGCACTCACTTATTAAAAATAACTGTGCTTTCGGTTTTTGGTGCAGATTATTATGGAGTGTTGCTACCTCCGGCAAAAAATATTTTGCTTATGCTTACAGTCTGCGCAAACCCAAAATTGGTAGAATGTACTCAAAGGCAAGGCCAGAGGTGTTATTTAAAGGCCCAACCAAGGTGCTTCCGGGAATGCCCTCGGCCGATGAGGAATCAGTTGAAGTAATTCGTTTGCGCAATTTAATAATCTCCCCCTTCCTTTCTCCTGGTTTTTTTCTTAAGCGATTTCAGGGCGTGCGAATTGTTAACGCTAGTGCCTAGTTACTGTATGTAGAAAGATATGAAAATAGCGGAATTACTTGCCAAGCATCCTGATTTCCATTTGGCCACTCCAAAAGACAATGAGAAAATTTTGGCCTTTTTCAGTTCAATCAAGATGAATACTTCTTCAATGGAAATTCGCTACGATCGCTCTCCTGATTTTTTTAAACTCTTAAGTCAACAAGGATACAAATCTTTTGTTTTTCTTTTTGATGGTAAGGATGGTGTCATTTCTGGAATTTCAACAATTGTCCTCCGCAAGGCGTTTCATGAGGGAAAAGAGATTGTAATCGGTTATCTTTCAGATTTGCGAGTGAGTCCCACCATTCCTCGTCGCATGGTTGTTGGTTGGAGAAAGTTATATGCAGATACTATGGATAACTATGATGTCATTGATGAGTTTGATGGCTGCCAATTTATGTATTCTGCCATTTTGGATGAAAATAAAAATGCGATAAATGCCTTCACTCGCAAAGATCGAGAGAGTGATATTGTCTATCATGCTTTGGTTAAGTATGAAGCGATAAATATTTTAGGAAGAATTCCTTTGCTGCGCTCCCTTTCCAAATTACGCAACATTATCAATTCTGGCCTCTCGATAGAGAAGTTGCAAAAAGGGGATGAAGGGCAGTTGCGAAATTTTTTATATGAGACAAATCACAATCGATCTCTGGGGTTTTTCTTTACCAAGAATGGCCAGGGGACAGATGAGTTGACGCGTCGACTTTTACAATGGGATGATCTGCTTTTAGAGAATTTTATTGTCATCAAAAAAAATGGCCAGATCGTTGCTTCTGTTTGTCCCTGGAAATCCTCTCTTGCGCGTCGTTTAGTTATTAGTAATTTATCCTTTCCCTTGAGAGTGCTTGGACTTTTAATGCCACTTTTTGGGAAACAAAAAATTTTAGAAAATAGTGAACTGTCAGTGCTTTATCTTTCACATTTTGAAGTTGCGGAAAACTTGGCCCCGGCAGAGAGAAATGCAATAATATGCGAGCTGGTAAAATTTGTTCTATTGGACAGTATTTCTGAACAGGCCCATATGATCTCTTTTTTAAATTATCCAACGAGATCATCTCTTCCGGCCCTCTTTAAAGAAGGATATTTGTATCGTTCAACCCCCGGAACACTCTATCAGGTATTATCAAAACGTAAATTTTTAGATAAGAAATCACTATTAGAGCATCGAGAAAACCATCAGGTTGGATTGGAATTGGGGATAGCATGAAAAAAACAAAAGAAATCGACTGGATTGGAATGTGGTTTACCGTAGCAAAGGAAAGAGGCGTTAACGATTTGTTTCAATTCGCCAGATACAATACTAAAAATAATGAGATGACCGTGGAGAGTTTTCCGCATAGCGATTATGATGGTGCTGGTGCATTAACTATGATGTTGCGTCGAGATGGATATATTATCGACAAACTTCCTGAACAGCGGCCTATTGAAAAACTTAGCTGGTTGGCGCGAGCGCAAATCATTTTAGGTTGTATAAAAGATCACAGTGATTCGAAGATGAAATGGAAAAATTGCGATATAAATCGTAAATATTCTACTCCTGAAGAAGGAACTCGTTTTTCCTGGATACTTTTTACGAAGGAAGAGACAGAAAAGATTAATGCAAAAGCAAAAGGAGCGGGGGTTTCTCAAAACTCTTTTTTATTGGAGTCTGTCTGTGGTGTTGTTCTACCAGAGTTATTAGAAGATGGTGCTTCGGGAGATTGGCTTTTTCCGGCCAATATGCGTGGTATAGTAAAAAAAGAAAATATTCTGTCAAATCATACGAGTGGGGTAACGGTTACAACTAATAGCAAAACTACTGCACAAGAAATTCATTCTCAGATTAAAAATAAATTAGGTCATCGTCGACATATTGGCAATTGGTGGCTTCTGCATATCGGGAAAATTATTGGTATTCGCGGTATGAAATATCTTTCAGAAAATAGTAATAAGAACTGCTTTCGCCTAGGAACATTCTCCTGCTTGGGTAACTGGCCAATAGGAACTCCTCCGGCCAATGTTGATTCTAATTTGGTTATACTTCCTGCCGCTCCGGGAACCCCAAATCATCCACTCGGTGTAGCAACGATGACGTGGAATGGACAATTAATTATAACGATGAAAATTAATCCGTATATCTCTGCGGACAGAAACATGGCGGATAATCTGGTTAGTATTTTAAAAACGGCCATTTTAAAACGAGTTTTGCAAGGCTGACCAAGTTTGTTCAATGTATTTATTGTTTTATTTTTATATTTTTAAGAAGCGTGAGCATGAAGATTATTGTTTGCAGTAGTACGATAGTGGCACCAGTGGAGGTTCCAAAATAGTATGAAAAAAGAAGGCCGCCGACACTGGAAATAATGCCAATTATTATTGAGTAGGTAAGATATTTTTTTATTCCCACACCAATATTTTTAGCTATAGAAGCAGGTAAAATCAGCATGGCGTTTAACACTAAGACGCCAATCCATAAGATAGAAACAGATATTACTAGAGCTATTATTGCAAGCAGTACATATTCAAAAAGAGCGAAATTAAGGCCCCGACTTTTGGCCAAAGTTGGCGACACGGAGACTAGCCAAAATACTTTGTATAAAAAAATAATAAGTGGATATAAAACCAGTGCCGAAATACACAAGAACGTTAGATCTTCGCTACCAATCGACAAGATTGATCCAAATAAAATAGTGTTTAATCGATTTAATCCAGAAGTATAACTTAATAAAACAATACCAAGTGCTACGGAGAAATTAGCAATAATACCAATTAAGGCATCCGTTTTTATGTTGGAAAATCGCTTTAGTAAAAAAAGAACAAGCGCAATTAGCTGTGCATACAGAACGATGCCCCAAAGAGAAGTTTCCAATTCGGCCAAGGTCGCAATTGCCAATCCAGTAATGGCAGCATGTCCTACAGCATCGGAAAAAAAAGTCATTTGATTATCTGTGGCCAGAGTTCCAACGATGGCCAGAAGAGGAGCGATTAGTAATATGGCCAGTATGGCCAGAAACATAAATTGAAATTGGGCCCATTCAAAAGGAAGAAGAGTGAAGAGTGAAAAAAGCTGCTCAAACATTACGCTGCTCCTCTTCAATTTTTTTTAAAACGTTGGCCGGAATATCATCATCTATTATTTTTTTATCTAATCGAATCATTCGATCAGCATATTTGGCCACGCGATAAATATCGTGAGACACCATGATAATGGAGAGATCAAATGATGATTTTAATCGGTTTAGAAGCTGGTAAAAATCATCGGCGCTTTTTGCGTCTATGGCAGAGAGTGGTTCATCTAATAGTAGTAGATTAGGAAGCGGAGTTAGCGCTAGTGCCAAATAAACTCGTTGCAATTCACCTCCTGAAAGAGTTGCTAAGCGACGGCCGGCCTGTGCTGCTGCCCCAACAGTTGTTAAAGATTCTTGCATTTTAATTTTTTGCTGTTGATTAAAAAGTGAAAATGGTGCCATGGTGATAGCAAATAAATCACTAACAGTTAGTGGGGAAGTGGGATCAATGGCCAGTTTTTGTGGAACATATCCAATTGTGGGAATGCTTTTAGACTTTGCATCAAAGGATGAAAAGGTAATGGAGCCTTGATATTTAACTTCTCCTAACAAGGCCTTAAGGAGTGTTGTTTTCCCGGCGCCGTTAGGCCCAATGATGGTTACAAAGTTGGTGCAGTGAAAATGTAGATCAATATCGTCTAATATTTTTGATTTTCCAAATAAAACAGATAAATGATCGATACGCGTGCAGCATCCATAGCATGTCGAATGTCGCTGAATAAGAGGTAAAATATGGCCTGCAAATTTTTTAAACTTGCCGTCGATATTCATCATGGCCGCGCAAAGGCATCTTTAAGAGTTGAGAGATTTTTTTTCATAATATCTATATAGGCGTTTTGTTCCAACTTTCCGCTTGCGGCCGGGTCTAGGGTTAAGAGACCGGCACCACTTTCTTTACTGATAATTTCTGCAATTTTTCGAGGATATTGAGGTTCTACAAAAAGATATTTAATTTTTTCTCGTTTAACTAAATTAGTGGTCTCCATAAGTTCTTTGGCAGATGGTTCTCTTCCGGGATCTAGTTCAATGACACCTTTTATTTCCAAATTAAATTCCAAAGCAAAGTAGGGAAAGGCCTCATGAAAAGTGATAATTTTTTCTCCTCGATATGGCGCTAAATCAGTTTCCATCTGCTTTTTTAATTTCACCAGTTTTTCAATATATCTGTCAGCATTACGTTTAAACAATTCTGCATATTGTGGGTAATTTAACAAAATTGCTTCCGAAATTTTCTTGGCCTGAAAAATTGCCCCATCAATTGATGCCCAAAGATGTGGATTGCTACCCCCGCCTTCTTCTTTTATTAGCTTGTATCCCTCCGATGCTTGGACGATGGGAATATTAGGATAACTTTTCAAAATTTTATCTAAAAAATTCTCTAAACCTGCGCCGTTGGCCACAATTAGAGTAGAACCTAAAACTTTTTTTATATCTGCTGGAGACGGAGAATAGTCATGTAGACAGCCACCATTGGGGCCCGTCATCATGGTAACTTCAAAATTGGGATGGCCATCTACTATATTAATAACGGTGATGTATAGCGGATAAAGAGTTACAACGATTTTCTCTTTACTGGACGTTTGTGCCATGCCTGCTGGCAAAAAGAAAAAGAAAATAAAAAACGATAAAAAAGCGCCTAAAATTATTACACGCATAAATGCCTCCTAACGATATCTACTTTTAGTTAAGACGATGTCATTAGGTACACAGATTAGTGATGCTGGCAGCTACTGGAATGAATATGTCCGTGATGCAATTCATCTTCAGTAGCGGTGCGAATTTCACAAATCTCCACGTCAAAATGGAGTGTTTGTCCTGCGAGCGGATGATTTCCATCCAGCGTTACCATATCATCGCTTACACTTTTTACCATAACAATCAATGTCTCTTCTCCGGCCTGTACTTGAAATTGCATTCCAACTTGCAAATTATCTGCATCTTCAAATTGCGCACGAGGAACATCTTGAATCATATCCTGGCGAATCTCTCCGTATCCGTCTTTGGGGGCAATGGTTACCTTTAATTTCTCTCCAATCCCTTTACCCTCAATTTCTTGTTCTAATCCGGAGATAATATTGCTGTGTCCATGAAGGTAGGCAAGTGGCCCGTTATCTTTCGAAGAATCAAGTGTTTCACCATGTTCGTTGGTAAGGGTGTACTCGATAGTAACCACATTGTCTTTAGTCGCTTTCACAAGATCCTCCAGGTTGATGTGAATATAGGAATAATTAGCTGAAAACAGGCTAACATCCTCGGGCCAATGGTGAAAGAAAATTATTATGTCTGGCCGCAAATTCAATCCATTGTTACATCCGGGAAACTTATTCAAAAAAACAAAAGAAAAGGACTAAAGGAAAGTGCGCCAGATGTCGATAGTTAAAGACAGAACGATAAAGTCGGGTATGTCGGAAAAAGTATGCAATTATTGGTATTAAAAATTGATGAGAGAATTCGAGAAAATCGAATGCCTCTTTTTTTTCTCCTATCTTTAGTGGCCCACCTACTCATCATAACTTATATGCAGTTACGAACTATTCCATTCTCGGACGTCAGTGAACGAAAGGAATTTGAGGTGGCGCAAATTTCCCCAGAAGAGTTAGCAAACATAAAGGCCAAAATTGAAAAAGAAGATAGTACGAAAAAACAAGTAGTAAGTAATGAGGCCACGGGTAAGGAAGAGTTGCCGGCCAATAGTAGATTTGTTGGTGAGCATAACCAGACTTATGACAAGCAAACGATTGCAAGGGCCATTGACAGCTTTAAACGGGCCGGTAGAGGTAGGGCCGATGGAGAAAAAACAAAAAGTGTTATGGCCGAACAAACAAAAGTCCCAGTTTTGGCAAAAGGGCGACAGATAAAATTAGCAGATCTTGGATATTCCATCGCCGGGAAAAAGGAGTTGGTGGATATTACTCCAGCCGATCTGGATGAGGCTTCTAGCTTGATGGAAAAATCCAAGGCCCAAGTTGTTCCACTTGGTATTGGCGCGGGAAGTTTAAAAGAAAGCGGATTGGCCGCCAATAATGATTTTATCGAAGATGTGCCGCTGGGGGATATGACCAACTTAAATACCACTGAGTTTAAGTATTATGGTTTTTACAACCGTATACGTATTCAACTTGAGCAATATTGGGGGGCAACCTTAAAAGAGAAGGCCCGAAACATAGTTAACTCTGGACGGAAAATTGCCTCCGATGACAACAAGATAACGGCACTAGAAATAACCCTTAACGACAGAGGTGATATCGTTAGAATTTTCATAAAAAGCACGAGCGGAATTCAAGAATTTGATGATGCTGCAGTAGAATCTTTCAGCAAAGCAGGCCCTTTCCCTAATCCACCAAAAGAAATGTTGAGAAATGGAGAGGCAATTTTAGAGTGGGGATTTGTCGTAAAAGTGTAGTATTTGTCCAGGACTACTGTTCGCGATTTTTTAGAAGATCTTTTATTTTAGTAATTCCTTCCATCATTACGTAATCGCTCCATATTTTATCTAGATCGCGTAATGTTTCTATAATCTGAATGGCCGCTTGGTCGCGAGAAATTTTCTTTTTTTCTGATAGATAGGAAGTGGCCATTCCAAGTGCATCAATGACTGGATTATTGCAGGCCTGAGTCAATCTATCTTCGTAAGCACTGTCGATTTTTTTCTCTTTACTTTTTATTATTGCTGTATTCAGAAGCTGAATAGATTCTTGATTTTCAAAAATCATCTTGCATTACCTCAGTGTGATTTGTTTGGTTGCGACTCGGCAGTATGAACGAGATGCCAAGATTCGTAAAGTCATTTTTTATTTTTTTTATCGCCTTCTCCAAGTTACTGTAGTCGCATGAATGCCTCCATTTTTCATTGGAGAAAGAAGAAAAAAAAAGATGGCAATCCAAAAAAATATATGGACGAATAACATTAATATTTTTTTAAAAATAAAGCTTGCGTTCTAAAAATTAGATGAATTATTTAAAATGTTACATTTTTTTAAACGCTAATGAGCGTTAGCGCAAAATTCGGTGTACTTATTTGCGTCCATCAAATTTTTTAAATCGTTGGTACTGGCAACTTGAATTTTTACAAGCCAGGTTCCGTAAGGATTTTTATTACAAAGATCAGGTTGGCCATCTAAGTCATTATTCACTTCAATTATTTTACCACTCATTGGAGCGTGAATGTCGGCGACAGTTTTTACTGATTCGACTACGCCAAAAGTATCACCCCGGGCCAAGGATCTTCCGACTTCCGGAAGTTCAATAAAGACAATATCACCCAAGGCCGCTTGGGCAAAATCGGTTATGCCAAGTGTAATAATATTTCCATCAATGGAAATCCAATCATGATCTTGAGTGTATTTTAAATTTTCAGGAATTTTGTTTGACATTACTTGTGCCCTCCAACGACAAATGGTTTAGTGTGATAGTTGGCCCGAACCAACTTTTCTCTAATATTTATAAAAAATTGCTTATCTTTTGGAAATAATTCCTCGCTAATTAATGCGGTGGCAACGCCGTGATTGATACTGATCGACATTGTACCAGACACAACCTTGCCAATCACTCTGCCATCTTCTGTAGTAACAGGATAATCTTGTCGTGGAACACCTTTTTCAATGGAGAGTTTTACTAGAATATATTTTGGCTTATAGTTGGTAAGAAAATTTTTTCCTAAAAAATTAGTCTTGTTAAATTTCACTGTCCATTTTAGACCGCTATCAATGGGAGTCAGATCATCGGTCAACTCATGGCCGTAAAGCGGAAAGCAGACCTCTAGTCGCAAAACATCGCGGGCCACAAGGCCACAGGGGATTACTCCATTATCTAGTAAGGTATCCCAAAAATTTACCGCCGTATCATGTGAACAGAAAACTTCAAAACCATCCTCTCCAGTATAACCTGTGCGCGCAATTATAACTTCTTTCCCGAGATATTTTCCTTCTTTGACTGAATAATATGGAAAATTCTCTTGCGGCGAGAGTAGGCCCAGCTTTATAAACAATGCTTCTGTTTTAGGGCCTTGAACTGCCAATAAAGAGTATTCTGCAGACTTGTCGGTGATAGTGCAGTTAAAGGCATTTACATGAGAAGAAATCCATGTCCAATCCTTTTGCATATTGGAAGCATTTACGCAGATCAGTACTTTATCCGGCCGAACTTTATAGGAGATAGCATCATCAACAACGGTGCCATCCTCACGACAAAGAGGAGAATAAACTGCTTTACTTTCTCCGGCACCCAAAAAATCATTGGTAATTAGGTAGTCAACAAATTGTTGCGCTTCAGTTCCTTCAATAAAAAATTCTCCCATATGGCCAACATCAAAAACACCAATGTTGTTTCGGACTGCTAAAACTTCATCTTTCACGCCACTATACTGTAGTGGCATTTCAAAACCAGCAAAAGGGCCCATTTTGGCATTCAGGCGTAAATGTTTCTCGTGTAAGGATGTTTTTTGTAAGCTCACAAAAGTCTCCAGATGGATTTTTTATTATTTTTTAAATGAGAGAGGGCCAGTCTACAACCTACTGACGAAATTGTAAAAGACTTTGTAGGTTTTACCGGTTTATACTATATGCAATTATGGCCTTTTAAATTAGAACAACAAGAGATAAAAATGGTTATTTTAGGAATTGATCCTGGTTCTCGCAGTGCTGGCTTTGGTTTGGTCCGGCAAGATGGTAAAAAAATAATACTATTGGCCAGCGGAGTAATGCGCTATGATTTTGCTGGGAATTTTGTTGATCGCTTGGCCGAAATATATAATTCCTGCAATGAGCTCAGGGATAAATATATACCAGACGAAATCGCTATAGAATCGCTTATCTATGTTAAGAGTGTTTCCTCTTTGGCAAAACTAGCACAGGCACGTGGCGCAATGATTGCTGCCTTTTCAAAAACACATAAGAATAAAATATTTGAATATTCCCCGAATCTGATAAAGGCGGCCATTAGTGGAGATGGCCATGCTAGCAAAGAAAGTATACAGAAAGGATTGCAGATGATTTTTGGTAAACGTGATTTTAAAACTTCGGACGAATCAGACGCTATTGCTATTGCTACCTGTCACGCTTTTTGTCGCCGAAATATTCTTCGCACCCAAGAGAGGATTTTATAATGATTGGACTTATTGTTGGAGATGTAGTTTTTAGCGATGGCCAAGAAGTTGTACTTTTAACAAATAGTGGTGTCGGTTATCAAATTTATTACAATAGGATTTTGGCCGAGGGTAAGCGTCATGCCTTATATATTGCTCATGTAAAACGCGAAGATATTGAAGAGTTATATGGCCTGGATAGTTTGAAAAACAAAAAATTATTTGAAATGTTGCGAACAGTAAAAGGCATTGGCCCGAAGTCTGCTTACTCTCTAGTATCTACTTTAGGATTTGAACAGATTACCAACGCCATTATATTGGATCAAAAAAAAGTTTTATCACAAGCACCAGGCGTTGGGCCCAAGGCCGCGGCCCAAATAATATTAGATTTAAGTAATAAAATTCAAAAGGTAAAGATATACTCAGATCGTTACCAAGGGAAATTGATTCGCCATTCTTCAGAGGTACAAGAAGTAGAATTATCTTCTCCTGTTATTTCTGTTAACAATGATAGCGGCACAGAAAAAACACTCCAGAGTAGTTTTAATATGAAGCTTCTGGATGAAGCTTTGATGGCCTGCAAAGAATTAGGTTTTAAAGAGTCACAAATTATTCCTCTGGCACAGCGAATTTTGGAAGAAAATGTTATTTCCAAAGCAGAGCAATTAGTGCATTTAGTTTTAAAAGAGGTATAGAAAAATGAATGGCCATTTCCACGGTGATGAAAATAGTGAAAACGATGATCTATCTTCCGAAGAGCGAATGTTATCTGCCAGAGCACATGATAGTGAGTATCAACATGAAGTCTTGTTGCGGCCACTAGATTTTTCAGAATATATTGGACAAAAAAAAGTTGTGGACAATATCAACATAATGGTGGAGTCGGCCAAGATAAGAAACCAGGCCCTTGATCATATACTTCTCTCCGGGCCTCCTGGACTAGGTAAAACTTCTCTGGCCATGATTATTGCCAAACGCTTGGGGTCAGAGTTGCATGTAATCTCTGGCCCGGCCATAGAGAAAAAGGGAGATATCGCTGCAATACTGACTAATTTAACACCCAAAGATGTCTTGTTCATAGACGAAATTCATCGCATGAATATAGCTATCGAGGAAATTTTATACTCAGCAATGGAGGATTTTCGCCTTGATATTGTAATTGGCCAAGGGCCATCGGCTCGTACAATGCAAATTGATGTTCCTCCTTTTACCTTGATTGGGGCCACTACGCGGACTGGACTTTTATCTAATCCACTACGTGATCGCTTTATGGCCCATCTCCATTTCGATTTTTATGAAAGTAGTGATTTGGTAAAAATTGTTAGCAACAATGCTAAAAAGCTGGGAATCACGGTAGAAAATATTGCAAAAGAAAAGATGGCAAAATGTGCTCGAGGAACACCGCGTGTGGCAAATCGCATTTTGCGTCGTGTTCGTGATTTTTCGGTCGTAATGAAATCAGATACTATTTCTGAGCAAGAAGTTAATAAAGCGCTTGAGTTAATGGATATTGATGATTTTGGATTAGATCGCATGGATCGTAAAATTCTATCTGTCATCATGGAGTATTACAGTGGTGGCCCGGTGGGGATTGACACTCTTTGTGCTACCCTTTCGGAGGAGCGAGACACTATCGAGGATGTTTATGAGCCATATTTATTAAAAGAAGGATTTCTTCTTCGCACATCTCGTGGGCGCATGATTTCTGAAAAAGCGCGAGATTATCTATCTTCGCGTTAGTGTTGGAGCGATTGTTTTTTTCTCGGTAACGGCCATCGTTAGTCTAGAGATACAAACAAGTTCGTGGTTATCGTTGATGATTTTTATTTCCCATACCTGTGTTGATTTGCCGATATGGATTGCCTGGGCGGTACCAGTTACCATTTCTCCAAACTTCGCGGCCTTGATGTGGTTGGCATTTATATCTAATCCAATTGGGAAAAACTTATCCTGATCGACGCATTGGTGGGCGGCCACGCTTCCGAGTGATTCCGATAACACGCAAGAAGAACCCCCGTGCAAAATTTTAAAAGGCTGAATAGTTCGTTCATCTACCGGCATAGTTGCTGTCAAAAAATCATCTCCCACCTCAGTAAAAATAATCCCTAGATTTTCGATAACTGTTTTTTTACATAAGTTGTTCAATTGCTCAGTGGTTGGCCGTTGCTTCCAAATCATGTTTTTCTCTCCGTTGTTTTTTGTTTGGTAGCAGTATAGCTAATTTTTTCACGATGTAAAAAAAGTGGTAGCAAAAACTCTTTTACTCTGTTATTCATCTCCAACTTTAAAATCAAGCAGCAATTAGCGGTGTGATGGCCGACCAGATCATGCTTGCGTAAAATTAACGCATGTGATTAAATACTAATTACCTCTATTTGCGATTGTATTTAGGATGAGTCAATGACATATCAGAGAACCCTGTCTAAAAAAGTATCAGTTACCGGCCGAGGATTACACTCTGGAAAATTGGTTACTCTAACGTTGCATCCAGCAGTCGCCAATGCGGGAATATCCTTTAAACGCGTTGATCTTAAAGATCAACCACCAATCAAGGCCAGTTTTGAAAATGTTAGTGCTACAGAAAATGCTACCACGATTGGAACTGGAATTAATGTAGTACATACCATTGAACATCTCTTAGGTGTTCTCTATGGGTTGGGGATTAATAACTTATTTTGCGAGATTGATGGGCCAGAAGTTCCCATTATGGATGGTTCGGGCGGATCGTTTGCCTTCCTATTAAAAGAAACAGGGATAGTTTCGCTAAATGCCTCGCGTAATTTTATCGTTATAACTGAACCCATACGAGTGGAAGTTGATGACAAATGGGTGCAAATTGAACCGGACCCCATGCTGGTAATTGAATCAACCATCGTTTTTGCTCACCCTAAAATAAAAACTCAATCACGGAAGTTTCGTTTTTCCTGCGAAGATTTTATCACAGATATTTGTCGCGCTCGTACTTTTGGTTTCTTAAAAGATGTCGATATGTTGAAACGGAAGGGGTTAATCAAGGGAGGCTCCCTAGATAATGCAATTATCCTTGATGAATTTAATGTGGTTAATCCAGAGGGCGTGCGTTTTTCTGACGAGTTTATACGTCATAAAATTCTAGACACTATCGGCGATATAAGTCTTTTAGGATATGATGTGGCCGGCAAAATAACTTCTTTTAAGTCAGGCCACCATCTACATAATTTACTATGCAGGAAAATTATTGCAACTCCTGGCTGCTACAAAGTTATTTCTGCGCCAAATCAGCAAGAGTCCGCAGTTGTGGCCTTTGCGCTCCCAAGGAGCATGTCTCCGGTTGCCTACTAGTTTAAAATAAAGGTATAGATGTTTTTTGTTATCTAAAAACGCAAGGATATTTTTATGAAATTATCACAAGGATTTTGGCAAACGTTTAAAGAGACTCCTGCTGATGCAGAAGTTATCTCACACAAGCTTATGGTACGCGCCGGCCTTATTCAAAAATCTTATGCTGGCCTTTATAACTACCTACCTATTGGGCTTCGGGCCATGCGCAAAGTAGAAAATATTGTACGTGATGAGTTGAATAAAGCTGGGTGTTTTGAGGTCATTATGTCGGTGGCCACTCCTGCAGAGTTATGGAAAGAGTCGGGCCGTTGGGATATTATGGGTGCAGAGATGTTGCGGATGAAAGACCGTGGGCAGCGAGATCTTTGTTTTTCTCCAACGAATGAGGAGGCCATTGTCGATATTTTTCGCAAGGCCATAAAATCTTATAAACAGCTTCCTGTTAATCTTTATCAAATTAATACTAAATTTCGCGATGAAACTCGTCCTCGCTATGGAGTGATGCGCGCTCGTGAATTTACGATGAAGGATGCTTATAGCTTTCATGACAGCAAAGAATCTTTGCGGGAGACATATGAAAAAATGTATGTGGCCTACTCTAATATTTTTACTCGGATGGGATTGAAGTTTATTGCGGTAGAGGCCGATGGGGGAAATATGGCCGCCGGTGGCGCAAAAACCCATGAGTTTCAAGTATTGGCCCATGCAGGAGAAGATAAGGTTATTCGTTGTAAAAAATGTGACTACGCCGCCAATATAGAGCGAGCGCATACTAAGCGTGCTACTTTAAGCTTCAATCTTAATAGTTCCGAAATGGCCTTAGTGAGCACACCCAATAAAGAATCAATTACCGATGTTTCTGCCCTTCTAAATATTCCTGCTCATCACTGCTTAAAGTCAGTAGTGTTTTCTGCTATAACTGGGGAAAAAGAAGAATTCATTTTGGCCCAGTTACTAGGCGATGATGAGATAAATGAAATAAAACTAAAGGGTATTTTGGGATGTGATCACTTGCGAGCGGCAACAGATAGTGATTTGATAAAACTGGGACTAATAAAGGGATATATGGGCCCTTACCAAACACAGACCGCACAAAATAACCTTAAAATAATCTATGACAAAAATGTAAAACTGGAGGCGAGCTATGTAATTGGTGCAATGAAAAAAGATTACCATTATACTGGCTTTGTCCCTCAAAAATATCCGCATGAATATAGTATTGCAGATCTTGCCTTGTCAAAAGCGGGAGATCTGTGCGCGTCTTGTGATGGAGAAGTAGAACAAATCAGTGGCATTGAAGTCGGCCATATTTTTGAGCTAGGCGATCGTTATACTAAAGCGATGGGGGTAACAATATTGGATAAGAATGGCAAGGCCACTACTCCAATAATGGGATGTTACGGAATAGGCATTGGCCGTACGGTCGCATCGGCCATTGAGCAAAATAACGATGCGGATGGAATTATTTGGCCAGTTCAAATTGCCCCTTATCACGTTTACTTTCTTTTAGTGAGTAAGGATGATTCCATTAACCAATTAGCAAATGAGATATATGATGAGCTGAATACTAATCAGGTTGAAACTATTCTTGATGATCGTAATGCGGCCATCGGCTTTAAATTTAAGGATGCTGACCTTTTAGGCCTTCCATTGACTGTCGTACTTGGAGAGCGAGATTATAAACAAGATGGAATGCTAGAGATTATTATTCGCAAAGATAAAACTAAAATAAAAACGACAAGAGATAAACTGCTAGAGACCGTAAAAAAAATTCTACATGATCTGGCCCAATAACGAGGTTGTAAAATGATAAATAACAGCGAAGAAATTGTTTCGGGACTACACAGTATTGCTCATGCTATTCGAAATCCTGAGCGAGTCAAAATTGAATTAGTTGCCACAGATAAGGGGTTGGCCGAATTGCGAAGCAAGGAAAAAATTGAAAATCGTCTACTAAAAGAAATCAAAGTTTCGCTGGTAAGCTCTCACGTGTTGCAGGAGCAGGCCAAAAAATATTTTAAAGAGGTTAATGCTAACTACAGTCGCGTTCAGTCGCAAATGTTTTTACGTTGTCGCGCTACTCAAATTTATGACTCGATTGATATGTATAGAGTCCTAGAAAAAGAAAAGGGAAAGAGAGTTATTTGTTTAGATCAAGTAACTGATATCAACAATGCTGCGGCAATTGCCCGCACAGCGGCATTCTATAATGTTGACTATATAGTTATTCCTCAAAAAGGATCATTCAGTTTAACTCCTAGTTTCTCCCGTATTTCTTCTGGGGCACTGGAGTATGTTAAAATAGTTCGCTGCAACACTCTTTCAAAAGTGGTTACCACACTAAAAGAGATGAATGTTCAATGCTTCGGTCTAAGCGAAGAAGGTAATCCGGTATTCCCCTCCTTTTCCAAAGAAGAGAACATGGCGCTTATCTTCGGAGCAGAAGACTCGGGTATCTCGCCCGCAGTTGCTCGTGTCATCGACAAGATGGTTGCCATAGCGCCACAGGGAAAAATTTCTTCGCTTAATGTTTCTGTCGCCTCTGCCGTTGGAATGGAAAAATTTTTTGGAAAGTAAACTAAGAAATTACTTGATTTTGTAAGGCCTACCATTTATAAATCTACGAATCCGACTTCGACAACGAATTTATGCGCTGGCTTAGCTCAGTTGGTAGAGCAACGGTTTTGTAAACCGTAGGTCGTAGGTTCAACTCCTATAGCCAGCTCCAGTATTTGGGGTGTGAAAAGCGCGCAATTGATTCGTAGGTTGCTGAAGGAGTTATTTTGAGATATGTTGTATAAAGTTTAGGTTAGACAGGGAGAGGTTCCCGAGTGGCCAAAGGGATCAGACTGTAAATCTGACGGCACTGCCTTCGATGGTTCGAATCCGTCCCTCTCCACCATCCTTTATACGATTAAGCGGGTGTAGCTCAGTTGGTAGAGCACCAGCCTTCCAAGCTGGGGGTCGAGAGTTCGAACCTCTTCGCCCGCTCCATTTTTTACTAGATCTGGCAGAGCAATGTTTAATACCTTGGCTCTCGTGGCTCAGGGGTAGAGCACTCCCTTGGTAAGGGAGAGGTCACGAGTTCAAATCTCGTCGGGAGCTCCATAAATTTCTGCTTGTCAGGAAATGTGGAATCAGCGATACTGCTGTTTCTTATTTTAGTAGAAGTGCGAGAGATTATTTGTTCGCAAATTGCTCGGATAACACGAATTAGATGGATTATAGTTACTCATAATTAAGGAGAGAAGGGTATGGCAAAAGAAAAATTTGACAGAAGTAAGCCGCACGTAAACATTGGTACGATCGGCCACGTTGACCACGGAAAAACAACATTAACTGCAGCAATTTCAATGGTTCTGGCACAGCATGGATCAAGAGCGGCCGTAAAATCTTATGGCGATATTGATTCTGCTCCTGAAGAGCGAGCTCGCGGAATCACAATCAATACAGCACATATCGAGTATGAAACAGCAAAGCGTCACTATGCACACGTTGACTGTCCGGGACACGCTGACTATGTTAAAAACATGATCACCGGTGCCGCACAAATGGATGGTGCTATTCTTGTTGTTGGTGCTGCCGACGGCCCGATGCCGCAAACTCGTGAACACGTTCTACTTGCTCGTCAAGTAGGTGTTCCTGCCATTGTTGTTTTTTTGAATAAAGTTGATCAAGTTGATGATGCCGAACTTCTTGACCTTGTTGAAATGGAAGTTCGCGAATTGTTGTCTGATTACGAATTCCCAGGAGACACAATCCCCATAATTAAGGGATCTGCGCTTGCCGCAGCGGAAGGCCGTGATCCAAAAATTGGCCACGATGCAATTATGGAGCTTATGAATGCTGTGGATGAATATATCCCAACACCAAAGCGTGATATTGAGAAGGATTTCTTGATGCCAGTTGAGGACGTTTTCTCAATTTCAGGACGTGGTACGGTTGTTACTGGAAGAGTTGAGCGTGGGATTATTAAGGTTGGAGAGGAAATCGAAATTATTGGTATTCGCGAAAAACAAGTTACAGTTGTTACCGGTGTTGAGATGTTCCGAAAGCTTCTAGATCAAGGACAAGCTGGAGATAACGTTGGTCTTCTACTTCGTGGAACTAAACGTGAAGAAGTTGAAAGAGGCCAGTGTATTATTAAGCCAGGAACAGTTACTCCTCATACAAAATTTAAATGTGAAGTTTATATTCTAACTAAGGAAGAGGGGGGGCGTCATACTCCAATCTTTAAGGGATATAGACCTCAGTTTTATTTCCGTACAACAGATGTTACTGGTGCAGTTGAGTTGAATCCAGGTGTTGAAATGATTATGCCAGGTGACAACACAGCTTTTACTGTTGAATTGATTACTCCTGTTGCAATGGAAAAAGGTCTCCGTTTCGCGATCAGAGAAGGTGGTCGAACAATCGGCGCTGGAACTGTTTCTGAAATCTTGGCCTAGTTTTTAGATTTTATTATAGAGAAGGGCCGGATTTTATGCCGGCCTTTTTTTTAGGGCGTATAGCTCTAATGGTAGAGTGTTTGATTCCAAATCAAAATGTTGGGGGTTCGAGTCCCTCTGCGCCCGCCAAAAATAAAAAAGGAAGCCAATTGGCTTCCTTTTTTATTTTTACGCCAGACCATGGGGAACTCGAAAAGAGTAAGCGGCGTGAGCATGGCCTGCAGTGCAGGGCGTGCGAGTGCAACTTTGGCATGATGCCAAAGTTAGCGAACGATCCCGGCCCTGGGGCAGCGAGCTGGAAGCGAGATGCGGGAAGGCCGCAGTCCCTCTGCGCCCGCCAAATTTTTATTTATAGAGCTCTCGTTCTAGCTCGTTAAGATAGTCGCGCATAAATACAGCTCGTCGCGCTCCTTCTTTGATTCCCGATTTTGTTTTAAGCGTTTCTGCTGTTTTTAGAAGCTTTTTATAGAAATGATCAATTGTAAATTTGCTGTCATCGGGGGCCCGTTGATGACAGAAGGGATCTTCTTCTGCATAAAATTGGCGTTGTATCAATCCGGCAGTAGAAAAACAGCGAGCGACACCTATAGCACCGAGGCCGTCCAGACGATCCGCATCTTGAACGATTTTGGCCTCAATTGTTTGTGGATCAATGTTAGCACTAAAGCTATGTGCTTCGATGGCGTGAGCAATCTGCTCCAGGTGTACGGAAGAATACTCTATTTCTCGTAAATATTCGATGGCCTTTTGCGCCGAAAGTTTGGAGGCATTTTTTCGGTCAGCGCCATTTTTAGGTATAATCACTAAGTCATGGAACCAGGCGGCAGGTAAGATAATTTCCAATAACCCGCCATCGTTAGAGGAAAGTTGTTTTGCTATTTCCACAACTCGTTTTACATGTAAAAAATCATGTGCGGGATCTGATGCGAGAGAAGTGTTTGTTAAAATTTTTTGAAATTTTTTTTCCCAATCATTCATTAGTTTACCTGGTTTGCATCGGTGTTTATTCTTTAAGAATATTAGTAAACAAGAGAGCACATTATGCTGGCATTTTTACAAAATTATGTCTAGTTATGTGTAATTTAAAATTCTAATCGCTTTACTTGAATTCTTTGTCAACTATGACGTATAATCTAAAGGTGATTAATAAAATTTTAAAAAGCGAACTATTTGCTCTCTTTGCGATAACGATTTTGTCACTGCTGGAGTTTTACTACCGCGATACGCTGGCCGACAATTATCTCGTAATTACCTCTCAAAATAGCGAGGTGACTTTTTTTTCGTACTATATCAAAACAATTGTTGCTTTTGCCGGATATTACTTTGGAGCGTGGTTGTTTTTTCCTTTTGTTATTTTTGCTCTTTTTTATGCATTCATGTTTTCCAAGCGCGAATACGTAATTGATACTTTGAATATCGTATTACTTCTTTCGGCCTTTTTGACACTTACTCACTTAGCGTATCCACCCCTTCTCGGAGAAGGATTGAATACTATTCTCTCTCAAAACACCTCGGCACTGGGTGTAATTGCAATCTGTATTGGAAGTTTTATTGCCTATTTGTTTGGTGCTTTTCGCGCTTCGTTCAGAGACCATCTTGTTAGCACTGCCAAAATTTTATGGGCAACTCCGGCGGCGGTAGAAAATGTTTTTGCGAAGGCCAATAAGCAGCAGCGTGCTATTGTCCAAACGGCCAATCAAAGTTTTTCTTCTGTTTTTAAAATGAAAATCCCTCTATTTTTAAAGTGGGGGAAAAGTAATCCTGCTGTTATAACAACGCTTCCCTCTGAAGTTAAAGAAAGTAGTGCTCAAGAGTTAACAATTCCCCGAATCACCAGGACAGATGAGATAAAAATCCCCGAGAAAACAGTTTCAGAAGAAGCGGTTAGTGCCGAGATTTCAGGCAAAGCACCAACAGAATTGTCTCTGGCATCAACGAGCACCACCATTAATAGTGAAAAACTTAATAAGCTTATAAGGCCAAAAAGTATAGATTATCCTAATTTGGTGGCCGGAACCTTAGGCGCTAAGCGCGAATACAGTGTAAAGAATCCAGAGCAAGAATATTTTGATCAGATTATCACTCGCATTGAGGAAAAGCTTAATGAATTTCATATTGATGGATACATAGAAGAAGTTTTAAAAGGGCCAGTAGTTGATACTTTTTTACTGGAATTAGGCAAGGGAGTTAAGGTTTCTAAAATAACGGTTCTTACCGATGACATTAGTGGGGCGCTTTATGGTGCCCCTATTCGTATTGTATATCCAATGATAGGAAGAACCAGTATTGGAATTGAAGTTCCTCGTAATCCACGTGAGCCGATCTATTTAGATGAAGTTTTGTCCACAAAAGAGTTTAAAGAAGCAAGCTCCTCCTTGCCTATTGCGATTGGTAGAGATGCTTATGGCAAAACTTTTGTGGTAGATCTGGCCTCTATGCCACACATGTTGGTTGCTGGAACTACCGGTTCTGGCAAGTCTGTTTTTATTAATACATTGCTGGTTTCACTGCTTATAAAAAAATCACCTCTTGATATGAAGATGATTTTGATTGATCCCAAACAATTAGAGTTAGCGTTATACAGTGAGTTGCCACATCTTTGCATGCCAGTCGTTACTGACTCAAAGACTGCCTCTTTGGCCTTGATGTGGGCCGTGCAAGAGATGGATCGCCGTTACTCTATTTTAAAAGAATTTGGTGTACGCGATTTGGATTCTTTTAATCGCAAATTAGAATCTGCCACTCCGGCCATGCTCTCTGCGATTGCTGTGCACTATGAGGATGTTGAAGAAAGAGGTTATCATCTTCCTTATCTCGTAATCGTGGTCGATGAGTTTGCTGATTTAATTTTAACCAAGGCCGGGAAAGAAGTAGAAAGTAATATTTGTCGCTTGGCCGGAAAGGCACGCGCCGCAGGTATTCATTTGATAATTGCCACTCAACGGCCTTCCGTAGATGTAATTACTGGATTGATAAAATCAAATTTCCCAACGCGAATCTCTTTTAAAGTGACTACCAGTACTGATTCTCGAACTATTTTGAGTGCGATTGGGGCGGAAAAGTTGTTGGGCAAGGGAGATATGCTCTATAAGCGAGGGGTGGATACGGTGCGAGTTCACTCTGCCTATGTTGATGAAAATGAAATTAATGCCTTAGTTGAAAAGCTAGCATCTCTCGATACTAACTTTGATGATGGCGCCATGGAATTTTTAAATAATGGGGGAGAAAAAGAAGTCGATCCTTACGCATATGGCTCTCATTTGGTGACTAAAGACGAAAGTATTGATAACGATGAGCTATATTCTAGCGCTGTTGAAGTAGTATTGGAGTATCGCTCTGCCAGCGCCTCGATGTTGCAGCGACGACTTAAAATTGGCTATAATCGAGCTGCCAATCTTATCGAAAAGATGGAGGCACAAGGGGTTGTGGGGCCGGCCCAGGGGTCAAGGCCTAGACGAGTGCTTTCTTCTTCGGAGAGTCACTCTTAAAACAACTTGCTCCTTTTGCTTCACTGTGCTATTTCTGTAAAACCAACTTAATGCCCAATAGTGGGCAAATAACAATCACCTAGCTTGGTGGTCAGCATTTTTGCTGCCATAGGTGATCAGATTAACCATCATGTCGAGGAGTTTTTATGTCTACAGATTTGAGCTTAAAACAGCTTTTAGAAGCGGGGGCACACTTTGGCCATCAGACCAATAAGTGGAATCCTAAAATGAAGAAGTATGTCTATGGAGAGCGCAATGGAATCTACATCATTGATCTAGGTCAAACAATTCCCATGGCCAAACGTGCTTACGAATTTATCAAAAAAACAAGTCAAGAGGGGAAGCCCGTTCTATTTGTTGGAACCAAGCGTCAGGCGTCTGAAACTGTTCGCCGATGTGCAGAACAGTGCGGAGCCTTCCATGTGACTCATCGTTGGTTAGGTGGAATGCTTACCAATTTTAAAACAATTGCTCTTTCGGTTGATAAGCTTCGCAAAGTTGAAAAAATGAAAGAGACTGGTGATTTTGAATTACTAACAAAAAAAGAACGCGCCAAAATTGAAAAGGATATTGAGAAACTAGAGAAGAATCTTGGTGGTATAAAAAACATGAGAAAATTGCCAGGTGCCATTTTCTTAGTTGATCCTAACGCTGAAAGAATTGTTATCACTGAAGCAGAAACATTAAAAATACCAGTTATCGCCGTTACAGATACCAACTGTGATCCAACGGGTATTAGCTATGTTGTTCCTGGTAATGACGATGCGATCAAATCAATCACGTTGTTTGCAGAATATTTTGCACAATCAGTATCCGAGGGAACCTCTAAGGCAACTCGCGCTAAAACAGATGATCCAGATCGTGACCTATCACTAGAAAGCGAAATTTTGGCAAAATACGAAGCAGATATCGATTTGCTAGAAGAGGGTGCTGTACCCGAAGAAGCATAGTACTGGTAAGTGAGTCAATACGTAAAAAGACAGAGGAGTTTATCAATGAGTAACAATATTAGTGCTAACGATGTTAAAGCGCTTCGTGAAAAAACTGGCGCAGGAATGATGGATTGTAAAAAAGCTCTTTCAGAGAGTAATGGTAACATGGATGCTGCTATTGATTATTTACGCAAAAAAGGCCTTGCTGATTCTCAGAAAAAGCAAGTTCGTATTGCAGCGGAAGGGTATATTGATTCTTATATTCATAATGGAAAAATTGGAGTCATGGTGGAAGTAAACTGTGAGACTGATTTTGTGGCAAAAAATGAAAACTTCCGTACCTTTGTTCGGGACGTAGCAATGCATGTTGCGGCCGCTGATCCCAAGTTTATTCATAAAGACGACATCGATGAGGGATACAAAAATAAGGAAGCAGAAATTTATGCTGCTCAATTAAAAGAGCAAGGCAAGCCAGATAATATGATTCCTAAAATCGTACAGGGAAAACTGGCAAAGTTAGCTCAGGAAGTTTGTTTGCTTGAGCAAAATTTTGTGAAAAATCCTGATCTAAAAATTAATGATCTTGTTAATGATTTAACTTTAAAGCTAGGGGAGAAAATTTCCATTCGCCGTTTTGTTAAATACAACCTAGGCGAGGGAATAGAAAAGCGCAAAGATAATTTGGCAGAGGAAGTTGCAAAAATGTCACAAAAACATGGCTAACGAAATTGCCAGGATACTGCAAAAGGGGACTTCGGTCCCCTTTTTGTTCGAAGGAGATTGCGATGGCGTATAAACGAGTTTTACTAAAACTTTCAGGAGAAGCTCTCTCTGGCAAGCAGGGTTTTGGAATTTGCTCAGAAACCATTCGTACCTTCTCAGAAGAAATTAAAAGCGTGGCCGATTTAGGAGTAGAGGTTGGTGTGGTGATTGGTGGTGGAAATATTCACCGCGGAATTGCTGGTGCTTCAAAAGGAATGAATCGCACTACCTCTGATCATATGGGAATGTTGGCAACTATAATTAACTGTTTGGCACTACAAGACTCGGTAGAGCGTTTGGGTATTAAAACGCGTGTTATGTCGGCAGTGGAGATGAATAGTATGGTAGAGCCATACATTAGGCGACGTGCCATGCGCCATTTGGAAAAGAAAAGAGTACTAATTTTTGCGGGTGGAACGGGAAATCCCTATTTTTCCACCGATACTGCTGCCGCCTTACGGGCCAACGAAATTGATGCCGAGGTGATCTTGAAGGCCACTAAAGTTGATGGTGTTTATGATCATGATCCAATGACACATCCTCATGCGGTTAAGTATGATAAATTGACCTACATGGATGTTTTAAATCAAAATATCAAAGTGATGGATGCAACGGCCATTAGTCTTTGCATGGAGAACAAATTGGATATTATTGTTTTTAACGTTTTCCAGTCAGGCAATATTAAAAAAGTTGTTCAAGGAAACAAAATAGGAACTTTGGTTACCAAATAACTGAAAGGTTTGGAGGTTGATTTTTATGATGGATAGAATAAAAAAAGAATTAAATGATTCAATGAAAAAAGTCTCTGATGGATTGAAGCACCAGTTAACTAAAATCAGAACCGGAAGAGCGTCTCCGGCCATTTTAGATGGTCTGATGGTTGATTACTACGGAACACCATCACCACTAAAACAAGTTGGACAAGTAAGTACTCCAGAGGCCCGATTGTTACAGATTCAACCTTTCGACAAAACTATGATCAATGCCATCGAAAAGGCCATTTTGGGGGCGAATCTTGGCGTCACTCCTGCCAATGATGGTAATTTAATTCGCATACCGTTTCCGGCACTCACAGAGGAAAAAAGAAAAGACCAGGTTAAACAAATTAAAAAAATGGGTGAGGATTCTAAAGTTGCCATAAGAAATTCTCGACGTGATCAAAATGAAGTCGTAAAAAAAGCAGAGAAGGCAAAAACTATTTCTGAAGATGACTCGAAGAAATTCCAAGCGGATATTCAGAAAATTACCGATGAGCATATTAAAGAAATTGATAAGATAATTTCAAATAAAGAGCATGAATTAATGACGGTTTAATTTTAAAGTTGACGATGGGAAATATAGCAAAAAACAGCAGTAGTAAATTAAAGCATGTTGCTATTATTATGGATGGCAACGGGCGCTGGGCACAAGGACGGTCTCATTCGCGCGTCTTCGGCCATGTGCGAGGAGCAAGAATTGTTTCCTCGGTAGTACAAGAGGCCATAGCACAGAATATTTCCGCATTAACCTTATTTGCTTTTTCTACCGAAAATTGGGGCCGGCCATTGGCCGAAATAAAAGTCCTTTTTGCTTTGCTTAAAAAATTTATTTTAGATGAGCGAACGAGAATAATAAAAAATGAAATTCGTTTTAGCGTTATAGGTGATATCTCCAAGTTGCCCGAGGAGACCAAAAAAATCATTGCAGATCTTGAAGCGACAACTTCCAAGTTCTCTCGTTTAAAGCTGACTTTTGCTTTTGGCTATGGTGGCCGTTTTGAAATTGTCTCTGCAGTCAATCGGGCCTTGAAAAAGAAAATTGCCGCCCAGAATTTTTCTGAATTAACCGAAGAAGAGATTGCAAATAACTTGATGTCACCAGATTTAGGCGATGTTGATCTGCTCATTCGAACAGGAGGAGATCAGAGAATTTCCAATTTCTTACTTTGGCAGCTGGCCTATGCGGAACTTTATTTTACCCCCACTAAGTGGCCAGACTTTACTAGTGGTGAGTTTAAACAAATTGTTGAAGCGGCTTCTCGGCGTAATCGTCGCTTCGGAACAGTTTCTGTTTGCGAAGGCCTTGAACAGAGTACCAAAATTGCTAAAAGGAATTTAGAACTTATTCAAACAGTCGGAATAAAATAGGCCATTTTTTATGCAAAAAAATACTGTAATACGAATTGTCTCGGCACTCGTGATGATTGCGCTTGTCGGCATTATTTTTTACGCCGGCCCTATTGCCTTTGCCCTTTTAATTTTCTTTACGGTTGTCATTTTAAACGATGAATTTCTAACTAATTTTCAAAAAATTTCTAGGAAAAACTTGCGATATTATAGTGCCCAAGCTCTCTTGATTGTCTTATTAGCGGGCACAGTCTTGCTTGGGCCACGGTTTAATAGCATGAATAATTTTTTGCCAGTTATCGGGGTTATAATCAATATGGCCATGGGTATTTATCTTTTTAGTGATAACGCCGGGGCCATGATTAATTCTTTTCTACAAAAAGTCCCAGAGTTTTTCATTTTGCTTGTTTTAGTTCCTCTTTTTCCGCTTTGGAAGTTGGCCTATAGCATCATTGGACAAACTGCTACTTTGGGAATTCTAGTACTATATGTAATTGCCCCGCTTTTTATTATAAATTTTGGAATGGATAGCGGTGCTTGGTTTGCAGGAATTAATTTTGGGAAACATAAATTGTGGGAGAAAATAAGTCCGAAGAAAACAGTAGAGGGACTTATTGGTGGTGCCATTATTTCTGCGGCCCTATCTTCTTTTTATATATTTTATTATCTCGATATAAATATTCTGCCACATCGTGTTCTACTTCTGTTAATTGCTCCAATTATTTCACAAATTGGTGATCTGGTTCAATCAAAAATGAAAAGGACTCATGGGATTAAAGATAGCTCGAACCTTATCCCAGGACATGGTGGATTATACGACCGAATTGATGGGCTAATATTTCTTACTCCATTTTATCTGTTTGGTTTACAATACCTCTTCTAGTCGACTAAAATCAACTCTTCATAGGAGTTGATTACATTATGCTAAGTCAGATTGGAACCTTCATTTTATTTTTAAGTCCACTAGTTTTTTTTCATGAACTTGGCCATTTTCTTATGGCCAGATTTTTTGGTGTCCGAGTAGAAGTTTTTTCTATTGGCTTTGGGCCCAAACTTTTTAAATTTAAAAAAGGATTTACTGAATATGCGTTTTCACTAATTCCGTTGGGTGGATATGTGAAGATGTTTGGAGATGACCCCTTTGCGAAGGAGAGCATTCCAGAAAGTGAGCGTCACTTTAGCTTTGTACACCAAGCAAAATGGCCTAAGTTTTGTATTGTCTCCGCCGGCCCCATTGCCAATTTTATTTTGGCCTTTGCTCTTTTCTTCTCATTACTGATGAGTGGTGAAAAACTTCCCGAAATTCGCATTGGCGAAATTAAACGTGATGCGGCAGTATACAAGATGGGGATTAGGACTGGTGATGTGTTAATCAGCATTAACGATGTGATAATCTCCGGGCCAACAGATATTGTGCCGTTAGAAAAAGAGAGTTTAAAAAAGATTACAGTTCGACGGAAGAATAAAAAAATCGAACTTCCCATTGGAATGAATGCAAAAGCATTTTTTGATGAACTGTTAAAATATCTTCGTCCATTGGTTTCTCCTATTTTGGTTGATAGCAATGGTAAGTATTTTGGTGTTTCTACACATTCTGAAGAAATGGATTGGCAAGTTTCCTTACCCGAAATAATTGTCTCAGAACATCCTCAGCGTCTTTATATTCATTATCTGTCGAGTGATTTATCTGAATATGCCGACCAAAAAAAATCCAAGGTGAAAAAATTTGCCGAGTTAGAAATTTCTGAACACAACGGATTACCGTTGATATATAGCATGGGCCTTTATCCCGCCGATCTGTTAGTTAAGGCCGTTAGGGCAAACTCTCCGGCCGAAGTCGCAGGTGTTGTCGCTGGAGATATTATTGTCGAAATAGATGGAAAAATGTTGGCCAGCTTTGAAGATTTGCGTAGCACGCTGCAAGAAAGCACCAAAGAAGCAGTTTCAATAGGTGTATTACACAAGGGACAAAAGGCCGTTTATCAAGTCACTCCTACTACCCAGAAACAGGACGGCCGTATAGTTAAAATTATTGGTATTGAAAGTACGATAAGCTTTGTGGCATCAGGTATGATGCAAACAGAATCTAAAGGATTTTTCAACTCCGTGATCCAAGCAGCAATGATGACAGTAAATGAAATTGGAAAAACAATAACCTTCGTCGTTGAACTAATTAGTGGTAATATTTCTATGAAGAATGTGGGGGGGCCAATCGCCATAAGCAGCGTCGCGGCCAATTCTTTTAATTTCAGTTTGACCTACTTTTTTCGCATAATGGCCATGATGTCTGTAAATTTGGGAATTATTAATCTCTTCCCTATTCCGGTGTTAGATGGCGGCCACTTGATGTTTATCACCATCGAGTTAATAAAACGCTCACCTCTTTCTAAGCGGACAATGGAGATGGCCCAACAATTTGGCCTGTCACTACTTCTGCTTTTAATGGTTGTAGTTTTTTATAATGATTTAAGTCAGCTCAAATTTTTCGCCAATCTGTTTAATTGAAAATGGAAACAATTCCCTCACTGTACATTGATACAAGTAATTCTTTAACAATCGGCCTGCTTGATGCGCAATTTAAATGGATAGACTATCTTTCTCTTGAGGAAAAAAAATCTTCTCGCAAAATCCATGCTCTCATATACAAAATGGTGAAAAAAAATAAAGTTAATCTTGCACAAATTGATTCTTTGATTGTAACTGCCGGCCCCGGTTCGTACACTGGAATTAGAGTGGCAGAAGGTATTGCTCAGATCTGTGAATGGCAAAAATGGAATACTTATTCTTTTTACCACTTTGAGGTTCCGTGGATGGTAAAAAAAGAAAATTGCAAAATGGCCTGGTTAGCGTTGGCATTTAAAGGCGAAATTTTTATCTACTACCAAGATCAAGCTGGAGTATTTGTCCGCGAACTATTTTCTAAAGATGATTATAGTGATCGAATTAATGCTCTTCTAGCAGAAGGCCATGAACTTTACGCTAATAACCCGGCAGAACTACCAGGCCTGCCAGCATATACCCTGCTTGATTCTTCAAAGCTTATTTTTGATTTTCCAGCTGAAATCTTTGGCGCTGTTGTTGCAAAACAGATGCGTCATCCTCCGTATTACTTTCGTTCTCTGGCAAAAGAATTTTCTGTCGCAAAGACAGCTCTTATGCCATAATATTTAACAGTATGTTCGATCCTAAAAAACTGGCATTTTTTTTGCCCAACACTTTTACTGCGCTTAACATTGCTTGCGGTTTTGCTAGCGTAATTTACTCTTTTCAATATAAGTTTGAGCAAGCGGCCTTAATTTTACTTTTAGGGGCGCTTTTTGATTCAGTTGATGGGCGAATTGCTAGACTTACAGGAACACAATCTCCTTTTGGAGAACAATTTGATTCTTTAAGTGATGTCATATCCTTCGGAGTTGCTCCGGCCATGCTGGTATATCAAAAATTTTTAATAAATTTGGGAAGGCCTGGACTGGTTGTTGCTTTTATCTATCTGCTCTGTGGGGCCCTTCGCTTGGCACGCTTCAATGCCAATATAAAAAAAATCAATCCCTCTTTTTTTCAAGGCCTTCCTATTCCAGGTGGAGCCATGGCCATGATTGGACTAGTCCTTTTTGCGGAGGAGTTTGAAATTATCAACGACTTTACCCCTGCTATTTTTCTCTATATTTTGGCCTATTCTCTACTTATGATCTCTAATATTTGGTTTTACTCTTTTAAAAAATCTGAATGGCTGAGTCGGCATAAAAAAACTCTACTTTTTTCTATTTTTATCCTTTTTAGCGTTCTCTATACTTCTTATGAATATGCAATTTTTGTTTTTATAAATATCTATACTGTTGGTTCGCTTTATTATTTCATGCGCAATAAAGGCCGTCTGGAAGATGTTTTTGAATGGTCACATGAATCAGACAGTGAAGGTGAAAATGATAATGTCGTTGAAAGTCAGAAATAGACGACTAATGTTGATTCTCTTTTTCACAATACTACTTTTTGTGCGTTGTTCTCATAATGGTTTTGGCCAATATATGCCGGGAGAGGTTCCGGCCGAAGAGGGCATTGAAACAGTGCTAGAAGATTATAAGGCCAATGATACTTTTTTGGGTGGTGTTGAGCGAGGCCCTGGCCCATTAGATTTAGTCGAGAGTAACAAAGAATTTGAGAGTTTCGTGATTGATCGTGCGGATCGCCATCTAGGAGAAAGTCCCTCGGAGGCGCAAGATATTAGCAGCAGATCACTACTTGATCGCGAAGCTTCTAGACAGTCAACTGGCCAAACACTAACGGGGACTTTTGATGAGGGTAATGAATATATCTCTACCCGCAAAATAGATCTTATGCGTTCAATTTCCAACAAAGGGCGAAGTGGCTTTGGACTTAATTATTATCAAAATAATTTCAACTACAAAGATAGTAAGAATATTTTTAAAAAAACCTTTCAAGATGACAAGGATGCCGTTAATGTTGGTTTTTTGGAAATCGAGTTTCAAAAATTTTTCATGCGCTATTTCATTGATCTCGGGATTGTTGCAAATATCAGTGCAGGATTTAATCGCGGAGTTGGCCTTTTTCAAACATCACAGACAAAAAGTCACACAGAATTTAAAATTTGGACTATCCCAATAGATCTTGGCCTATCCCTTGAAATTCCTGTTTCTACCTGGATTAAGCTTTGCGGGAGCGGTGGAGCAACTTTGGCAATGCTCTCTCAAAATCGCAATGATTTAAAAGATGATGATAGTGATAAAACTAAAATTCAAATGGGAACTGGCTATTTTGCGGAAGCAAAATTTCGCTTTGCCCTCTCCAACGCAATGGCCTCCTCTGGAGCGGCGTTATATTCGTCGATGGGTATTACCAAACAATATTTTAATATCATGGCCCGAATGCACAATCTTTCCAATTTCCAGGATGACATAACTATCTCTGGAGTAACTTTCGGTGTAGGAATCACCTTTGAATATCTCTAGAGTTCACTCTTTTTCGGCCACCATTCAATACAAGGGAACAAATTATAATGGCTGGCAAATTCAAAATGGCCAAGCGGGAAAGACTATTCAGGGTGAAATTAATTATGCCTTAAAAAAAATAACCAAAAGTGAACTTATTCACACCATTGGTTCTGGAAGAACGGATGCCGGTGTGCATGCGCTGGGGCAGGTTATTCGAATGGATTTGCCATTCATGATTGAACCAATTGGACTTCAGCGCGCTCTTAATGCACTTATACCGGCAGATATTCGAATTTTAGAGGTAAAAAAAATAGATGAGAGTTTTCATCCGATCTACAACGCAAAATGGAAAGAGTATATTTACTGTTTTTCTACTAGTACCATTATCTCTCCTTTCGATCGCGAATTAGTGGCCCAATATCCGTATGAAATAGATATTGCGGCCATGAAAAATGGTGGCCGGCTTTTTTTAGGGAAACATGATTTCTGTAATTTTAGCTGTACAGGAACAGAGGTTAAATCCACTATTCGTGAAATTTTTGAATTTTCCCTAGAACCAATAAATGGAGGACATCCCTGGATTAACCTGGCGTCTTCTGGCGCGACAGCAAACTATTACCTGTTTAGAATCAGAGGCAGTGGCTTTTTGAAGCAAATGGTGCGTTTAATAGTTGGTGCTCTTTTTAATTTAGGAAGAGGAAAAATCAAAGAAACTGACATTGCCGCGGCCCTGGTAGCTCCTTACGGCGTCAAAAAAGTTGGCTTTGTGGCCGATCCAGAAGGCCTCTACCTAGCGGAAGTTCACTATTAACAGATAACCCTCTCTCTATTTGACAAATTGCCGCTTAATAGTTATTTTCCACCAGCTTATTTAAAAAACCAATCAACAGAGGTGAATCATGTCCTATTCCATCGAAGACATTAACGGTTGTACAAAAAAATTCAAATTTAACTTTGAAACATTAGATCTATCAGCAGAAATAAAATTAGAATTAGTAAAAAAGCAAAAAGAATCGAACATGAAAGGTTTTCGTAAAGGGAAGGCCCCGATGCATATGATTGAGAAATTTTATGCTAAAGAGGTTGAGTTAGATGCCCTTAACAATTTTATCCAGGCCAAGGCATTTGCGGCCACTTCTGAGGAGAAATTATCTATTGTCGGTCAACCATCTATGGAAAATCTAAAATATGATCCCGGCAAGAGCGTTAGTTTTGAAGTAATTTGTGAGTTCATTCCGGAAATAAAGCTAAAGGATTATTCAAAATATCACTTTTCCATGGACAGTGTTGAGGTTAGCGATGAAGACCTGGAAGATTTAAAGAAAAGATACCTGGATTCCAAAGCTCAAATGGTGGAGATTGAAGGTGAGGTTGGGTTAGACAAGGGAATGCATGCGGTGTTGAATTTCGCTGGAGAACTAGAAAATGGTGAGCGTCCAGAAAATATGAAAGGACAAGATTTTGTCTTAGAAATTGGCTCTAAAAGTTTTATACCTGGATTCGAAGATGGCCTTTTAGGTGCAAAAAAAGGAGATCATCGTGTTCTAAATCTTACTTTCCCGGCCGATTATCATGCCGTTGAGTTGCAATCTGTCAAAGTTAAATTCGAAGTAGAGGTTTTAGAGATAAAAGAAAAAAAAGTTCCGGCCCTAACAGAAGAATTGGCAAAAGAATTTGGATATGAGTCGACAGAAGAATTCTTCACTAAAAATCGTAAATTACTTGCAGAGCAAACAAAAAAACGGGCCGAAGGGAAATTACAAAAAGAGATTTTAGAAAAACTTGTTGAAGAAAATAAATTTGATATTCCACTTTCGCTTATTCATGAGCAAGAATATACCATTCGAGAGCAAATGGCCGGTGAACTTAAAAATCGATATGGATATAACGAAGATGCGGTTGAAGACTATTTTAAAAAGAATGGCGTTGACCTAACTTCTCAGGCGGAATTTCAAGTACGCGCAGGGCTAATTTTTGGAGCACTTTCTCGCGAATTTGCAATCACTGTGGCCGATGCTGATTTTGACAAGAAAATGGAAGAGTCCTTTCAGGCGACCGGCCTTCCCCTTGAAACACTTAAGGAGTATTATTTAAAAGATAAGCAAATGAAGCAAAACCTGATGTATAAGATCAGAGAAGAAAAGACCTTTGAAGTGCTTATCAGCAAGATGAATGTTTCGCAAAATTGATTATTCCCAGAGATGTAATTTCGAGTTATAGTCGTTGAGAAATGTTTAGCTCAATTAAGATTGTCACGAAAAGTTTTAGGGAAGTATTAGCAGTTGCCAACAAAGACAAGCTCATTATTCTTTTGAGCTTAATCCCCATTATTGTCGGATTGATTTTATATGCTCTTTTGGGAACTTGGTTTTTTACAGATGTTTGGGAGTATGCCAAAGTCTTTATCGAGGATCGATTGGGGGCCGGCAATCTTTCGGGTATTCTTTCCTATTTGGCCTTGGCCGTTATTTCTATTACGTTGTTTTTTATTATCAATTGGACCTTTGTTTTGTTCGTTTCGCTTATGGCCTCTCCCATAAATGATATCATTAGCGAACGTGCGGAAAAGGCCCTTTTGGGGGTGGCCAACGAAGAACTACTCTCCCATTTAAAAAAGAAGATGGGTGGAATAAAATTCATTTTGATTAATGAAAGCAAAAAATTGGCCTTTATAATGGCGATTACTCTCTTTGCTTTTGTTCTCGGGCTAATCCCTATACTCTCACCCATTAGCTTTATTTTGACGGCCCTGATGTTTTCGGTGCAATTTATTGACTATTCCTGGTCTCGACACAATCAAAGTTTTAAGGAATGTTTCGCCGATTTGCGGGGTAATCTTTTAATCTATTTAGGTAGTGGTGGAATTTTTTTATTTATTATGTCGCTTCCCATAATTAATCTTTTTGCTTTTCCTTTTGCTGTTATCTATTTCACCATCGTTCATCATCGAGCAAATGAGAAAGGCCTATGAAAAAAATTTTAATCAAGGGCCCCGCCAAGAGAGATGAATTAATTTTAGCATTTCCATTTTTCCATGCACTGCGAACAGAGTTTGTTGATGCCGAAATAAACTTAATAGTAAACGATGACTTGCCAGATCTGTGTAAGTTTTTAAATACCAAGCTAAATGTTAAAAGCTATTCATTTCCCTTGAAGAAGAATTCCCTCTGGGGAATTCATCATTACAGCTATAATCTTTTGGATGTTTTTAATATCGATCTTTTTTTTGACCTGGAAGATTCTTTTAAATCTGCTTTTATGGGAATAACTTTTCGTGCACGTGAGCGAATTGGCATGGTTAATGGCGCTAATCGGTTGTGGCTTACAAAAAAAATAAAAAAGGCCCAAGGCCTTAAGCGCATCTATGATGAGTATTACTTACATCTACTGGAAGACTATACTGGTAAAAAATTCGATAATCTAAAGATATGTGATATTGAAATTCCCCCAGATCCAGTGCTGTTTCCAGATGAATCAACTCCTTCATCTGGAAATGAAGCAAGCTCTGTCCCCGCCACCCCCATAGCTTTCGATGAAAAACAGCACTTCCTTATTAGCATTAATGAATCAAAAAATTTGCCGCTTTGGAAAAGTTTTTTTGATTGTTTTATCTCCCAGAAATTTATTATAGTGGATAATCGTAGTGATACTGAAAAACAAAACTTACTAGATATTTTCAAATCATCTGCCGATAATTCGGAAGGAAAAAATAGTTTTAAAATTATAACTACTACGGGGCCAGAACTTTTAAGGGTACTGATTGAGGAATCGTTAAGTGTGATAACTGATGAGTTTTGGGTGGCAAATTTGGCCAGTTATTTAGGGAAAAAGGCCTTTGTTTTTATTAATCAAAATGAACAAATTCCTTTTATTAAATATTTTCGATTATCTCCGGTTCTTGTTAAGTTGGCCCAAGAAGTTCCTGTTAGGGTCACTACCGATTTAGAAACAAAACAGATTTCCAATATTGGTGAAGTTGTAGATTTTATCCATTCCGAACTTAAAATATAGGAGCATCAATGGAATATAGCAAAAATATGAGTTACAAAGAGATTGGCTATTGGGCAAAAAAAGCATGCGATGATGTAGAAGGATTGTTAGAACAAAACACTAAACTGCTTTCTCGTGTGGAAGAATTAAAAAATGCCGTGATTGCGCTAAGAGATGGCTCAGTTATTAGTGAAGAGGGCGCCCATAAAATTATTAATGTAGACAAAGCAATTTGGAGTAAGCTACTTATTTCTCTGAAATAAAGATAAATATTTCTAGTGCTAAGAATAATTACAATTAGGAGGCATACGCGATGACAAAAATAACGTTAAAAGGAAATTCTATTAATACTTCTGGAAGTTTACCCGCACTAAAAAGTATGGCACGTGATTTCAAGTTAACAAAATCTGATTTGTCAGACGTATCACTAAAAGATTTTTCGGGAAAAAGAAAAATCTTAAATATTGTTCCTAGTCTTGATACCGGCATTTGCGCCGCTTCGGCCCGGCGTTTTAATAATGAAGCAAGTAAGATAAAAAATACTGTAATTCTCACCATCTCCTGTGATTTGCCTTTTGCCCAGAAAAGATTTTGCGAAGCAGAAGGTATTGCCAACGTTGTAATGTTAAGCGAATTACGCAGCAAGGCCTTTGGGGAAGATTATGGTGTACGTATTATTGATGGGCCGTTGGCCGGATTACTCTCCCGTGCGATTGTAGTGTTGGATGAAAATAATAAAGTTATATATACAGAACAAGTTCCAGAAATTGCCCAAGAACCACAATATGACAAGGCCCTTGCGGCCGTTTCTTAAGGAGATAAAATTATGAAATCAGTTATTATTATGCTTTTAATCATTGTTTCGACAAAAATCTTTGCCAATGATTGTGAGAGAGTACTACTAAATGGTCTTAATGCTGATCCCAATATTGAGAATGTACAACTACAAGAGTCCTATGATTGTGGAATCAATGCCTGTGCGATTATCTATAAGCAGGGCGAAATGCCATACGAGAATACCCTCTTTGCTTTTTTAGAGGCCACGAAAAATCTTAATGTTAATTGGGCAACGATTGATCCAGACACAAAGATAGCACATGGGCATCAAAAGGTGGACGGAAGGAAATTTACCTACGTAAGTGCTTTTAATGTTGGAGATGAAGATTTATCTATTGTTTTATCGGTAGAGACAGAGCGTGGTGCCATTTTTTGGCCACCACGCGTAATATATCTTCGAGAACGTTTTAATTGTCAGAAGCTATAAAAAACAAGTCTACTCGTCATCACGATCAAGCGTTTTTAAAACATTAACCTGTTTATAGGTTAAATCTGTTAGGCACTCAACACGTGCTGCTGCACCATATTGCATGTGATCTTCAACCTGGGGAAGCAAAAAGAAAGAGTAAGCTTGGCAGTAGGCATCTCGATAAGTAATCCAGGCCTTTTCTTGGGCCTTAAGCGCATTCATTGCCGAAGTTAGTACTTCTTCGACTGTGCCATAAGATGTCTTATAATGCTCTATTACTGCTTTGTATTCGTCATTTAAGCATTTGTCGGCAAATGCTAAATCAGTGGAAGAAATCTGTCCGCTGGCATCGTTTTTTACTAACATTATTTTCTTAGCAATAACACTATCTGCCTTTGTTGGGGCGTAGTATTCATCGCTTTGCTCATTAAGTGGAGGAGTTGGTTCTACATATTTAGCGATTGCGGCCAAAACTTCAAACTCTGACATATCTTTTAAAAACACGGAATGACACCCCATTAACGCTGCTGAGCGGGCAGACCCTCCCCACCAACTCATGGAACCAGCTTCACACAAATCATCAACTATCTTGCTTTTAGCAATAGCGGCATTTTGCAAAAATTTTGTTAGTAAAATTTCATTTTTACTATCGCGAAATCGCTTATTAGAACGAACATCTCTTTTCCATTGCTGAAACTCGGCCAACAAAGTTCCATTTAGATGCTGCATATTTCTATCTGAACAGTAATTTATTTCCATTGTTGAAACTGCGGTGTCAAAACAGATATCCGTATGCGCTAGTTTCCAGTTAGAATCTGTTGCCCATTTCATCTCTTCCTTTTTTAGTTTCGCATCAGGTGAAAAATTGTTCACTTGCTTTATAAGTGCCAATTGATTTTTGTTGGGCGCAGTTTTTACTTCTCCTATTATGGGGAATTTTTCAAAAATGGCATCAGATCCATCATCACTGGCAGTTTTTCGCTCAACGGAAGTTTTAGCTGTTGCCGTTTTGTTTTCCGCTGGTGTGTTGGTGGCACATGACAGTAAAAGCATAAGTCCTGTAGAAATAAATAGTAGTATCCTAATCATATTTTCCTCCATAAAAATATTTATCTTTCGGCCAGGGATATTTTACCATGGTATTAATTTGAGAGTTAGAGGGAAAAAATTACCTGGAAGATTGTCAGGAGGGGACAGTCAAAAAGCGTAGAATTTTTTCATTGATTGTTTCCGGGAAGTCTGCCTGGGGCACATGACTGCCATTTCGCACTAAATATAATTCTGCCTTGGGTAGTTTTTTTTGTAGCAAAGTTTGCACATGTAGTGGAATAACCTTGTCCTGATCTCCGGCAATTATTAAGGAGGGGGGGGTTATAGAGGATAATTCTGTTGCAATTTTGTGATCATGCATCTCTTGGAATAGTTGAAAAAATAGTTGAGGGGAAAGTTGACCAATTCGTTTTAAGTATAACTCCACAAACTGAGTGGATACTTTTTTTGTATTAAATCCACCCAAATGAACTCCCTTTTTAATAAGTGGATTCATAAAGGCATTGGACCATAACTCTTCGGTAGCACCAGGAAAGCAGTCGCTGATAAATTTAAGAGTTGGCCGTAAATAGGTTACTATGTGTGAATCCATCATGATTTCATCGGGAGAAATAATCGAGCCAGAGATTAAAACTAACTTCTCTAGCATTTCGGGGTGAGTAAGCGCAAATTGCAAGGAGATATTTACTCCCATGCTATGTCCAAACATTACAATGCGTGTGCGTTTTAAATGGGAAAGTAATTCATAAATATCATTAACTATTTTTATGAAAGTGGCATCTTTGGCCATGTTGCTAATTGTTCCAGAGCTGTAATGGCCACGATAGTCATGAACAATAATGTCGTAACCTTGTTTAGAAAAAAAGGCGATCTGATGTTGCCAGTGAGCATTACTGCAAACTAGGCCATAGTTAAAAATCAGGGTTGGCAAGTTTTTAGTATTTTCTTGATTATTGTGAGGGAAATTGGTGATAAAAAAAATACGCATCTTATCACTGGTGGTGAAATGTGCAGGGTAGTTATGTTCAAAAAAAAAGTTATCGTTTTGTTCGTTCATTTTGTAGTGTTTGAATTAAAATCAATTCTTTTTCCAGTTCATGTAAAAGGTCGCTATACGGTATATTGTTTTTTAAAATTTCTTTGTAGTTATAAGACATTTTGTGTTTGTTATCATAATCAGGGGTGAATTCTATAGCGAGGAGCTTAAAAGAAGTGTCTCCAAATTGAATAATATCATTTAAGACAATCTTTTTTTTACCAGAAAATTTTTTGCTGTTAACAAAAAAAATTTCTCGCTCTTTTTCAAAAGATGCCACTGCAATTTCAAAATCGTGCAATTCTACTACGAACATGGCCGAGCAAATTGCATCATCGTTTATTATTAAATTGGCTTCTAAAGAGTGGCCAAATGCCAGGCGATTTCCCGCAATCTTAAAATTTTTCCCAAGATTAAGATCTGGGGATTTTATAAATTCAATCTCGATCATGATTATAGAATACTACATCTTCGCGGGCCCAGAGAAGTTCTTTTTGATTGGCAATAATATCCGCAAAACGATAGCGATTGCGCCCAGATTGATAGATGCCCCATAAGTCGCCCTCTCCTCTGTTGATCAGATCTTGCTCCGCTATTTTAAATCCATCATTAGTTGACTCAACTACTTTAAGACGTGCAAGGGCCTCTGCTGATATAGTGCCATCATTAACTAAAAAACAAAAACCTGGATGGCCGCCGCGCCCCACTCGTCCACGTAATTGATGTAGTGCCGATAGGCCAAAGCGTTCAGGGTTGATAATGGCCATAATAGTTGCATTAGGCACATTTATACCAACTTCTATGACACTGGTTGATACCAAAATGTTAATTTTTTTGTTGATAAAACTTAAAAATATTTCCGTCTTTTCTTCGGAGGTTAGGCGTCCATGAAGTTTTGCAAAAATATATTCTGGGTATAGGCCGGAAAATTTGTTAAAAATATATTCTAAAGAATGGAGATTGTTTGGGGTTTCATCAATAACTGGTACCACAATATAGGCCTGTTCCCCCATCTGTATTCTCGTTTTTAAAAAGTTTAAAAATTGGCCATAATTGTTTTTATCAATAATGCGGGTGTGCGATTGTTTCCGTCCAACAGGCATCTCTTTAATTGTGGAAATATCCAAATCTCCAAAAATGGTTAGTCCCAGAGAGCGAGGAATTGGAGTCGCTGACATGGTTAAGCAATGGATATTTTCGCCTTTGCTAACTAACTTATGACGTTGGTTGACTCCAAATTTGTGTTGTTCATCGATAACAACTAATGCCAGCGAATTAAAAAGCAAATCATCTTGAATTAGGGCATGAGTACCAATGATTAAATCATAATCTCCTCTTGCGGCACCTTCTTTTATGATGCGTTTATCTTTGACCGGCAAACTTCCCAAAAGTAGTGCGGTGCGAATAGAAAGGTGAGAAAAAAAATTTTTTAATTCCAACGAATGTTGCAAAACCAGTGTTTCAGTTGGACACATGAAAGCAACTTGATGGCCGGCCTTAATAGTAATGGCAATAACGATGGCCGCAACTACAGTTTTTCCGCACCCTACATCTCCTTGCAATAAACGATTCATGGGGGCATTGGCAGAGATGTCTTGTAAAATCTCATCTACTACTTGTTTTTGGCCAGAAGTTAAATTAAATGGGAGAGAGGCAAGCAATTCATTTACTACTGCTGGCGAAACTGAGATGAGTGGAGAGTTTAATTTTTTTTGAGCTTCTTTTTTTTGCATTAGACGTAATTGCTCAAGATAGAGTTCTTCATATATAAGGCGTTTGATGGCATCATCTTCGGTTGCCGCTAAAGGAGGTATTTTCCCGTGGATGATTTTATAAGCAGTTGATCTAGGCATGAGCGATCGCTTATTAAGAATTTCCTCCGGGAGCGTTTCTCTAATTTCTTCCCAAAGATAATCAGGAAGTTTGTTCATGACTTGTTTAATAAACTTTCCACTTACACTGTTTATGGTTGGATATTCGACATTGATTGCAACTCTATCCTTGCCACTATCATTATCATTTTTAGTTTTATTTTCTTCTTCGCCGTTAACTTCTTGTGTTCGAGGACTGTAGAGATAAAGGCGGTTTTTATAACGTTTAATCTCGCCCCAGAAATTGATCGTCTTGAGTTTTTTAATTTTTTCAATGAAATTGGGATAGGCATTGAACCATTTTAGATACAAATATTGTTCATCATTTTTCTCCGCACTAGCATCTTCTACCAAAAGCTCTAAATTGCGAAAACCAAAACGTGATCGTCTTTTAAAATTAGGTGGAGCGGATAGTTTTATAATTTTACCAATTCCACAAAATAGTTGGCCCTCCTGCGCGCTTTTAAAGGATTGAGGAGGAGGAATAAGTTGGTTTTTCAGAGGAAGAATATTTAAAAGATCGCTTAGATTATTATAGTCTGCGGCAGACAGCATTGTATATGTTTTGCTTTTTTTGCTTTTAAAAAGAAGAGCTAGCGGTGAATCCCAAGTAAGGTCGATATTACTGTCATTACTTGAAGCGGAAGGACTGGATTTCATATTCGATCTCACCCTTCGGTGCTTTTACGGTAACAACATCCCCATCTTCTTTTCCAATCAGGGCCCTACCAAGCGGACTTTTATATGAAATTTTGTTTGTTGCAATATCTGCTTCATCGTCACCAACAATCTGATATTCAACAGAGCTATTTTTTTGTTCATCAAAAAGTTTAACATAGGCACCAAAAACAATTTTTTCGCTGGCAATGGTATTAACATCAATTTCATCACATTGCGCCAAGATTCCTTGCAATTGCATAATTCTTCCTTCAATGGAAGATTGTTTTTCCTTAGCATACTGGTAATCTGCATTTTCACTTAGATCACCTTGGGCACGAGCATCAGCAATTGCTCGCTTTATAGTTTCGCGTTCGACTTTGATTAAGTTATTTAACTCTGCTTCAATTTTCTTTTTTCCAACAGTCGTTATAGGACTTCTCATTATTTCTCCATATTAATTAGTCTTTAAAAAGGGAACTGGCCTTAGATAAAATGGCCTTTTTAACCTCTTCTTCTTTATCTTGGCCGCGACGAATTTCAAAATATGAACAGAAATTAATACGCTCCTTGTCTAGTACTCGTTCGGCCATGGATTCACGACACTCATTGTATACAGTCGTGCTGTAATAATTGCACATGCGGCAACAACGAAGGCTGACATGACAATAAATACATTCTTCTTGGCGAGAAATTTTTTGCCCAACTTCAATATCTAAATGCTTTTTACAGGCATAACAAACCACTACATCCTTTAATAAATCTTCATTTTCTGCCATATTAAAATTCCTTTGTTACGTTTAGATAAATACCATCTTCGGCCATCTCACTGTCTCGTTTAAAACGGTTATCCGAGCTGTAATCAATTCGTGGCAAATTACGTTTATTATACTCTTCAATGGCCCGCTCTAGATTGCCTTCATTTTTGTGTTCTAGCGTTTTGGCCATTAGAAAGTTTAACACCATAACTGAAAAACCACCAATTAGTAAAGCCTCTCTTCCTGGACTAGATTTGTCGACAAAAAAACTAGAAAACATCATGGAGGTGGCCAAAGTACCAATCACGGTATTGCTCAAACGAGTGCGATTTCCTTCCTGATAAAGCTCTAGATAGCTTTTGGCCTCAAGATCTTTTTCCAAATAATAACGCAGGCCATCTCCTTTTTGGGTAGCGTTGGTGTCGACCAAGACCTCTTGATAATTGACTACGGCAACTCTACTGCAAGTATCTGCCGTCCAAAGCGAACTGTTTGGCAGTAGGTAGATTAATAGAAAGGTTAATAATTTTTTCATAATTACTATATCCATATTCTATGCGTTGGCCGGCAAGAAGATAATAGTAGGAAATTATTGTTCAGTATCGATTTATTAATTGCCAGATTATAATAGTAGTTACTGATATAAATAGTGCACAAAATAGGTTGAGTAAATGGATCTAGTAAAAACGGGAATTGCTATTTCCCAAACCATAAAAAATGTTGGCCGCTTACGCGAGATCGTTGCGGTTCTTGCTAAAAATGGCTTCAGTGAATTTTTAACCAGAGGAATTACTTCGAAAATTCCCAATTTTGTTCTTCCTAAATCCAAGGCACTTTCCAAAGAAGAGGTTTTGGCAAAAAAAGATGATGATTGGGGAGAAATTATTGGGAGCAGATTGCGTATTAGCTTTGAGGAGTTGGGCCCTGTTTTTATAAAATTTGGTCAATTGCTAAGTACACGCGAAGAGATTTTTAGCAAATCATTTATTGATCAGATGAAGATGTTGAGAAATAACGTACGGCCATTTCCTTTTGAGCAAGCACAAAAAGCGATTGAGAAATCTTTAGGGGGGCCCCTGAGCGAATTTTTTTCAGTGATCGAAGATCGGCCGGTCGGTACGGCCTCTATTGGGTCGGTATACAAAGGAGTTTTGCGTAGCGGTGAGACGGTGGTGGTTAAGGTGCGCCGGCCAGGGATTGTAAAGCAGATTGAAAACGATATTTCAGTATTGATGCTATTGGCCAGTCAGCTAGAAAAAATCAGTGAAGATATTCGAGCTCTTGGAATATGTCGGATGGTCGGAGAGTTCGCTACTTGCATGCAAAGTGAAACCAATTTCAATATTGAGGGATTAAATTGTAAGCGACTAAAAGAGAATAATAAAAAACATGATCCCGAAGAAATAATTTATATTCCTAGAGTATACGAAGATTATACTAAAGAAGATATACTAGTGATGGAATTGATCGAGGGAATACCGTTTACCCACGCTAGAGAAATTGAGGCGCAAAAAAAAGAAATTTATCCAAAGCTTGAACAAGCAATAAAAATTTTCGTTAAAAATTTATTGTCCGATGGATATTTTCATGCCGATTTACACGGCGGCAATTTTTTTCTACAAAAAAATGGAAAAATTGCGCTAGTAGACTTTGGTCTAATGGGGAGTTTAAGTAAAAAAAATCGGATAAATTTTTGTGCTCTTGTCTATGCTATTTTATCTTACAATTACGAAAGTCTTGTGTATGAATTTCTCGATGTGGCAGAGTATGACAGGGTTCCAGACATTGACGTGTTGATAAGTGACGTGAAAACTTCCTTGGCGCCCTATGTCGGCCTGTCGGTTGCGCAGACTAATTTTACTCAGGTTTTTAACTCTATTATTAGCACAATTACGAAGCATCGCTTGTATCTGCCGCGTGATTGGTTTGTAGTTTTCCGTGCACTTTTTACGTTAGACGGGGTGGGGCGATCTATAAACTTTGATATTAATCTTTATGCTATTTTGGAAAGTGATATTAACAAGATTCTAAAAGACTCTTTTAATAAAGAAGATTTGATAGAGGAGGGACTTTGGGCCGGACGGGATCTCCTTTCTTCATTGCGAATTTTTCCACGCCACATCAAGTGGTTTTTGCGAGAGTGGAGTAGAAAAAATTATGCCTTTCAAGTTGTTCACAGCGGACATGAGAAGGCAGTGGGCCAAATAGTTAGCGGAATAACTTTTTTAGGACTCTCCTTTATGTCTGCTGTTTTTTTTATTGCAGGTGTTATTATGTTAAAAGATAATACCATCACACATATAAAAGATATTCCTATGATCGGTTGGTTGTTTTGGTTTGTAAGTTCACTATTTTGGGCCAAGGCCACCCGGGTTATTAAAATAAGGCCTTAGAATGGAAAGCTGTAGCGCTTGATATTATTGTGCCAAACCTCAAAATTGCCGCTCTCATTTTCGACAATGCTTTCTGATATTTGGAGTCCACTGTAAGACTCCGTTAATCTATTGAGCGGGTTATTTATATCAATAATTACAAGAGTAGTTAGATCACTATCAGGAGTAATCGGCACACCTTCTAATAGTAAATATCTGCCATTAGATGAAAGTTGTAATAAATCTAATGTGGAGAGTGGTAATTTTTCTTCTCTTAATACAGTTTTTCCGGCCTGATCATAGATGGTAACAACAGGATTTGTGCATCCTCCTCCTTCTACAGAATCTGCATCAACTTCTGTTAAGGCAATTCTCTCTCCCGAGATGCTGAGACTTAGCAAATTAAAACAAAAGGCCCGATCATTTATGGTGGGTATTTTTTTCCACAAGATACCTGATTCATCCACATAAAAAAAGTTACGTCGCTTGGCATCGGTTGTAGCAATATGCCGTTGGTCTAGCGAAATCATGAGTGTTTGAAGATCCTTTCCCAAAGTTTTAACTCTTTTGCCATCTGCATTGCGAAAAAAAAGATTTTTCTGATCATCTATGGCCCAGGGCCCTTCGTAGTAAGAAATATCTGTTTTTGCCTTTAAAATATTAGCAGCAAAGGATATTCCTGATGGGTGAGTACTGGTAAATATTTCTGCCGCGAACATCGTTTCGACTTCTTGTAGATATCTCCCTGCGACGATGGCCTGCGCGGTAAATTCCCCGTCTTGAGGAATTGCATCACCACTATGTCCCGCGTCATTGAAGTTAGCAATTGCCTCAATCATTCGATTGTTGTCGTTAGGATCCACTCGATATAGCGTTGCGGAATTAATTATATCATTAGATTGAAAATACCCACTGTCACTCCAAAAGGTTGCCGTTATCTTGACTTGCCTATCAGATGATATAACTTGAGGAGTAAGATATAGATGTCCCCAAAAAGGTCCATCCGAAATCTCTTTGGATAGCGGTTTTTTACTAGACCCAGTTTTGATGGGGTGAAATTTAGTGCGCTTTGATGATTTTACAATTTTGGGCCGGGTCTTATTCCGGTGAGTAATGGTGCGATTAGTGTTTTTTTTTCCTGCCATATTTTGCGGAGGAGATATAATGGCACATGCTGATAAGAGATAGCTTATCAATAGCGCCGACGGCATCCATTTTTTTATTTGTATGGGCATACATCCTCGTCTATTAATTTTTAGAATTTACTCTACGGCCAATTCAATTTTTCCGGCCATTACCGGAGCACAAATTTCTCCGTTAGGATAAGAGCGTCCCCAAGAATTTATGCGCGCCTGTTCATCTAATATAACATCACCCGTATCATCGCCACATTCAATCAGCGATGCCATTCCAATATCGACTATGGGAGTTACTTCGTTTCCGTTGGCCCGAGTATGACTGACTTTTTTTAAAATACCACGAAAATAAGCGATAAAAGTTCGCCCATCTTCACTCCAGTCACCATGAAAGGGAGAAGTGGCAAATGCAGACGAATAGTTAATTAAATTCACATCGCAATATCCACCAACAAATTCGTTATTTACAGAAATCAAAAAATTTTTTGGCGGCTCTCGAACAAAATTAAAGGTTACTTCTAAATCTTCATTTTTTTGATCTTCGCAAGGAGGGGGCGCAACAGTTGCTTGTTTATATCCGCAGGAGAAAAAGAAAATAGGAAGGAAAAAAAGTGGTAGCAAAATAAAGTTTTTCACACCTCAATCTCCTAAATAATGAGCGTTAATCGATTCTGTTTTCGTCTAGTCTAGACGTGCTTCTCCCTCTTTGTGCACTCGCTTAGTATCATCTTTTCGCAAAAAACTAGGAGTATCTAATTCTTCTTCATCAAAGTTGATAAAACCTAATTTTTCGGCAATAGATTTAGCACGGGAAAGATTTGTTTTTGCCGTGGCCCGACCACTTTCAGCATTAGATGAAGAGTTGGCCGCCATTTCGCGATATGTTGGCATGAGGGGAGACTCTTTTTCATTTGCATTAACTCCCTTCGCGGCCTCATAGCGAGAAGCGGCCTCTTTTATGGATTCCACAAGTTTAGATTTTGTTATTGTGGGAGTAGCTGTTGGACGAGGATTAGGCCGAGAAATATCATTTTCCTCTTCCATTTTTATTTCATTTTTTCTTTCCTCAAAATCACTTTCAATCATTCGTTCATTACGCTTTTCTGATTGAGAAGCAAGCGCTGGTGCTGGTTGTCGTGTTTCTGTTTTTACATTTTCGATAGTACGCACTCTATCCAAACCGCGCAGGCCGGTTGCTACTACTGTGACTTTAATTTTATCACCCATATTATCATCGATAACCGTTCCATAAATAATTTCGGCATCTTCGTCGGCGGCCTCCATAATTAGAGTTACTGCTTCGTTCGTCTCATGCATGGTTAGCGCCGAGCTACCGGTAATATTAATAATAATTCCAGTAGCGCCATCGATGGTGATATCCTCTAGCAGTGGAGAACTGATTGCTTCGTTGGCCGCTTTTACTGCTCGATTTTCTCCAGTAGCAACGCCAGTTCCCATTAAGGCAAATCCCTTATTGGCCATAATAGTCGTTACGTCTGCAAAATCTGCGTTAATATGTCCGGTGTTGTTGATTAAATCTGCAATACCTCTAACCGCATTAAGCAAAACCTCATCGGCGCGCTTAAAGGTATCAATCAAAGAGAGATTTTCTCCCGCAATTTGTAAAAGTTTTTGATTCGGGATGGTGATCAGTGAATCAACGGCCTCTTCTAAAGCAGTAATTCCTTGATCTGCAATGCGAGAGCGCTTTTTTCCTTCAAATAAAAATGGGCGAGTTACTACTCCTACTGTTAGGGCACCAAGTTCTTTGGCCAATTTAGCTATAACTGGGGCCGCACCAGTTCCCGTTCCGCCGCCCATTCCAGCGGTAATAAAAACCATATCCGAGTCACGTAAAATTTCTGAAAGCTTTTCATACTCATCAAGGGCGGCCTTTCTTCCCACTTCTGGATTGGCCCCCGCTCCAAGGCCTTTGGTAATTTCTACTCCTAATTGAATTTTAGTTGGGGCAAGATTAGCGTTGAGTGCTTGCATGTCAGTGTTGGCCACGACATATTCTACTCCGGAAAGGCCAGCATGAATCATGGTATTAACTGCATTGCATCCACCACCACCAACACCCACTACTCTAATTTTAGCAAATCCGACATTACTCTCATTGTTAACCTTTAATACTTCAAACATAGGGCCCCCTTAAAAGATCTCTCCGAACACCGCTTTCAGTGACTGACTGAGTTTTCCAATCAGATCTGGATGTTCAGAAAATTCATTATCAATATCCTTTTCTTTATTTTCTTTTTCATGGCGATCCATTCTTTCTAATCGATCGCTCTTTTCGATTTTTTCCCGTTTCTTTTTATTGCTTCTTTCTTTTTCTGGCCGAAGCTCTAAGCGCATGTCTTTTGAGGCCTCTAATAGTAGGCCTAACACCGTTGAGTATTGTGGATTTTGCATTATATTGGTCATTCCACCAAAAGGAATGGGATATCCAATTTTAGTTGGTACTTCCAGAATGTAATCTGCCAACTCTGGCAACGATTGAATCAGAGCACCTCCACCGGTAAGAATATATCCACCCGTGATCTTATCTTCTAAGTTTTTATTAGTAATAATCGTTTTAATTATATTAAAAAGTTCTTCGGCGCGAGCACCTAAAACCTCGGCCACCACACTTAATTTCACTTCTCGTGGTGCTACTCCCGCTAGTCCACGGACAGTGATGTGGGCCGATTGGTTTAATTTTTCGGCCAAAACACAACCGTGGTTTATTTTAATGCGCTCTGCTTCGACATGGGGAATTTTTAGTGCAACGGCCAGATCATTAGTGAAGTGATTCCCTCCCACGGGAACAATTTCGGAATGAATAAGACTGCCATCTTTCCAAACGGCAATGTCTGTTGTTCCGCCGCCGATATCAATTAGTACTACCCCTAATTCTTTTTCTTCTGCAGTCAGAACTGATTCGGAAGAAGCAATTGGTTGTAGAGTTATTTGTTGTGCTTTAATGCCGGCCTGTTCAACGCATTTTACTAAATTTTGAATAAGGGCCACCGAGCCAGTGACAACATGAACATGAACTTCAAGACGAACTCCGCACATGCCGATGGGATTTTTTATTCCGGCCGTATTGTCTACTTTAAATTCTTGGGGAATTACGTGTAATATTTCTCGATCAGAGGGAATCACTACTGCTTTGGCCGCTTCTAATACGCGGTCAACGTCCTCTTTGGTTATCTCTTTACCTTTAATGGCCACCACGCCAGAGCTGTTAAAGCTATAAATGTGGCTTCCGGCCACTCCGATAGTGGCGTGAGTAATATCAATTCCGGCCATTAATTTTGCTTCTTCTAGAGATGCCTGAATGGAGCTTACAGTCTTATCAATGTTTACAACGGAGCCTTTCTTAAGGCCATGCGAGGGGTGAGTTCCGATACCAATGATTTCAATTTCAAAACCGGACTTAATCGCTCCAACAATGGTACAAACCTTGGTAGTTCCGATATCAAGTCCAACGATGACATTCTTTTCGCTCATAGAGATTCCCTTCTCTGTGTCTTCGAACAAGGCGGACTCATTCCGTCTCGCGCAAAAATCCACTGTATAGTGATGCTACAGTATGATGATGCACTTAAGAAATTTTAGAATTTGTCACTAAACTTGACAACAACTTTTTTAGCGTTTGTAAGATTAATTATGGCCGGCGTTTTCCCTTTCTCTTCCATAAAGGCAACAATTTTTTGCAGTTTTAAAATCTTTTCCTCCCAAACATCGCTTCCCATGAAAACACTAGTAGGTGTTCGATCACTGGAGAGAATAATAGTTAATTCTCTATTAGCTCCGATAATAACCTCAGAAATTTTATTTTTAAGTTCCTTACGAATTCCTTTAAATAGTGTAGTGATTTGCTTTTGAATTTTTTCATCCATTTCCCCTACAGGTAGGGCCAAAAATGGAAGCGGATTTATTATTTTCTGTTCTCCGCGTAAAAGTTCTTCGTAGGTAGGATCAACTAATTTTCCCGAATCAACCAGGAGCGCTTCGTAAGAATCGGTACTATTTTCTTTATAAATTTGCACGCGCATAAGAGGAATGGGGCAATCAAAGTTGAGGGAGAGTAGTTTTTGAATAGGATCATATTTTACAGAATATTCAGAGATAAAATGTTTTTCCACCAGATTTTCATTAACAATATCTTTTTTTAGTTCTCGGAGAGAGTTTGTGTGTTCAAAAGTTTTTACCAACTTTAATGTCAGTGTTCCAGCAGTTCGAGAGGGGCAATGGCCAAAAGAGGTGCGGTAGCGAAAATTCCCGGAGGTAGATTCTGTGGGCATGGCCGCCCAGATAGGAGTTGTAGCAAAGATGAAAAAGAAAAATAGCGTAGCTAGCTTTTTACTTCTGGATCGAATCTCTTTCCGAATTGTAGATATAACTCACCTCTTACATATTCCATCATTGACACCATATCACTGTAGGTGCCACCTTCTTCGTTTTCAAAAAAGTTAGCATGCTTACTGCTAACAGATATTCCGTTCTTGGAAAAACCCTTCATTCCCATTATATCAATATAATGTCCGGCCGCGCAAGTTACTCCTTCACTTTTTATATTTTTAAAAACAGAACCACAGGTTTTCTTATCGAGTGGTTGCTCAGCAGTTCTTTTTTGTAAATAGTGCAAAATTGTATCTTTAAGCGATGCCTCGATCCCTAAATGTTTGAGTGTTACCTCATAGATAACATCTCCTTCTTGTAAAAAATTATTGCCACGATACTTGAAATCAACTGGGGATACATTTAAAACTTTTTCCTCTCCCTTGGAGTTTATAATTTTAACCATCTCCACGATCTGGCAAATTTCGCCCAGGGCCGTGCCGGCATTCATGGCCACTGCACCGCCTAAAGAGGCCGGAATACCGGCCAATGCTTCCCATCCTTTCAAACCCAAGGACATTGCCGCTTTGACTAATAAAGAAAGGTGAATAGCCGCCGGCAAGTTATAAGAAAGGGAAACGGTTTCTAAAATTTTTCGTTCAAATGGAAACTCTAATTTTAAAAGGGGAGAGGGCTCTACCTCCTTTAAAAGAAGATTGGAACCATTGCCAATAACGAGATATTTGATTTGGTGTTTTGCTAATTTTTGGATAACTTGTATTAGTGCCTCTTTGCTTTTTATTTTAACAATTGTTCCTTGTGAGCGCAGGCGCATAGTGGAGTAGTCGGTTAAGCTAATTTCTTTTTCAATTGAAATGTCATTATTTTCTAGATCCGATAATGCCTTCATAGATTGGCCACAACCTCTCTGATTTTTTTACCAATGGCCCCAGCTCCCAGTGCAATGATTGTTACGGGATTTTTTTTATATCTTTTGACGATATTGTCAATTTCCTCAGAAGAGTCCAGGGCGGTAATTAGGTTGGGATGTAAGCGATTAATGTCGGTGGCCAGCCGTGACGATTCAATTCCGGAAATTGGACGCTCACTGGCCGGGTAGATAGGACAAAGATAGACTTCGTCGGCCAGATTAAAGCAATGGAAAAACTCATTCCAACAATCTCTCGTTCGTGTGAAGCGATGTGGTTCAAAAATAACAATAATTTTTTTATTTTCGCGAGCAGCGCGAATGGCATTTAAGGTGCTAGCTATTTCAGTGGGATGATGTCCATAGTCATCGATAATTTCAAAATTATCTTTTTCATATAATAACTGACAACGTCGGCCGGTTCCTTCAAATTTTGAAATGGCGCTAGCGATTTGATTAATCTCCAGGCCCAATTGCACGGCCATAGAGATGGCGCCGAGTGAGTTTAAAACATTGTGTCTTCCGGGAACTTTAATATTTACGGTGGCCTCTTTTTGTCCGCTAATATAAAGATCATAGATAATGCTAAATTTTTCATAGCGGATGTTTCTAGCATCAAAAATTGGAAGCTCATCTAGTGTGGCCTCGTTTTTTAGCTCATCATAAATGCCAAATCCAACTTTGGGACGACGAATCTTACTTTTAATTTTTCTAATATTCTCATCATGTAAATTTAAAGAGACTGATCCGTAGAAAGGAACTTTGTTGGCAAACTCTAAAAAGGCATCTAGCAAATTTTCCCGAGTCTTATAAAAATCCATGTGGTCATAATCAATATTAGTGATAACGGAAATTATGGGATTAAAAAGCAAAAAAGAACCATCTGATTCGTCAGATTCAACCACTAAAAATTTTCCGGTTCCAATTTTAGCATGGCCATTTAAGTTTTTTACGATTCCACCAATAATGTAAGTGGGGTCTAGTTTACACTCATGTAAAATAGTGGCCAGCATGCTGGTGGTGGTAGTTTTTCCATGTGTTCCTGCAATGGCCAGCCCCTGTTTTAGACGCATTAGTTCAGCAATCATCTCCGCTCGTCGCATGATGGGGATGTTATTTTCTCTTGCATAAATCATTTCTGGATTATCAGCGTTTATTGCCGAACTATAGACGACAATAGTCGCTCCATGGACATTCTCTGCCCGATGTTCAAAATGGATATGGGCCCCCAATTCAGTTAGTCTTTTGGTAGTTCCAGAAGAAGAGAGATCTGATCCCGAAACGCGGTAACCGAGGGCAATTAAAACTTCGGCAATACCGCTCATGCCAATACCACCGATACCGATAAAATATATATGAATTTTTTTGTGCTTAATATCACCCATATTAATTTCCCCCAACCTGTACTTGCTATCTATCCTGCGTAGTTAATGCTGAATTATTCAGAATCACTCGCGTCTGCCTAAAGGCAGAGATTATCAGTCCTATGGCAAAAAAGTTAGAAATTATTGATGATCCGCCATAACTAATAAAAGGAAGATTTAATCCTTTTGTTGGCAATAATCCCAAAACTACTCCCATGTTTAAAAGTGCTTGCAATCCGACCACAAATACGACCGTAGAAACTAAAATTTGCGACATTCGACTTTCCATTTTTAGCGCGATCTTAAATCCCAGATAAATCATTGCCACGAAAAGTAAAATTGCCATTAAAACACCAAAAAGGCCCAGCTCCTCTCCAATTACGCTAAAAATGAAATCGTTATGTGCTTCTGGAAGATAAAAAAGTTTTTCATTGCTATTGCCCAATCCTTCCCCGAAGATTCCGCCATTTGCAAACGCCAAATATGATTGAATAATTTGGAATCCAGAAGTTTGTGGATTTTTCCAAGGATCAAGGAAAGTTAAAATTCGCTTAATGCGATAAGATTCAATGAATAATGCCGCGGCCCCTATAGTAATGCCAGAAGCTAAAAAGATGTAAAAATATTTACGAGAAAAAGAACTCATAAAGCAGACAAATCCAATTACGGTGAAGCAGATTAAAAAGGTTCCATAATCTGGCTGCTTAATTAAAACCACTAGCGGAGCTATTAGGAATATACCTTGCTTTATCTTCTCTTTTCGCTCCAATATGGAAAAATTTTCAAAATAAAAAAGGGCGGCCAGCATAGTGGTAAATTTAATTATCTCCCCCGGCTGCACTGTTAATCCTAAAATATTTATCCAACGATGTGATCCTTTTACTACAACCCCAATGCCAGGGAAAAAAGTTAGAAGTAACAGTAAAATGGCCACAATGTTTAGATATCGTCCGTAATTAATCCAAAAATTAATTTTGCTGATGCCAACTATGAGTGCTACCAACAAACCGGCCGCGATAAAAAATGATTGGCGGAAAAAAAAATAGGTCGAAGAGCCAAAAGTTTCTTTGGCATAGATGTAGCTGGAAGAAAAAACCATTATTAACCCCAGCATGGCGATTAATCCGATAATGATTATAAAATATTTAACTGCGCGATCTAAATCGTAAGATGGCAAATCTTTGTTACTCGTCACATCTGGTGCCATTGGTGTATATCGACTTTATCGTTACAGTTGATAGACTAATTTTTTGAAATAGTTTCCTCGTTCATCAAAGTCGCGAAAAAAGTCAGTACTGGAGTTTCCTGGAGATAATAAAATTACATCCCCGGTGCGAGACTTTTGATAAGCAAACAGGATGGACTCTTCAAAAGAGCCAACGATATAAGTTTGTGGGTGTTCTCCCAGAGAGCGGTTCATTCGCTCTTTGCTTTCGCCAACCAAAACTAAGACCCTGGTTAAATCAATGATCTCTTTGGCGTATTTGTCGTAATCAATATCTTCAACGTCCTTTCCGCCGGCGATTAAGATTACTGGGGCCTTAAAGGCCTGTAGGCTTTTTATCAGGGTTTCCATGTTCTCTGACTTGGAGTCATTGTAAAAACAAACACCATTTTTTTCCATTACATATTCCAAGCGGTGCTGGATTCCCGGAAATTTTTCCACACACGTTTGGATGGCCTTATCAGAAATATCTAGTGCTTTGCAGACGGTGATGGCGGCCAATAAGTTTTCTCGGTTATCAACCCCCACAATGCGCATTTTTGAAACAATGAATTCAGAGTGACAATTTATATTACAAGTTATACGGCGATTATGAAAATGAGTTCCTTGAACTTCATTAAGAACTCCCATTTCCATAAACGATTTTCGTGAGTACCAATAGGTTCTGCATTTAGCATTACGCAAAAAGACGTTATTAGATAGGCGATCAAAGTTAGCAATGAGAGTATCATCAGGCCCTAGCATTTTTATAATCCCCAATTTTGTCTCGATGTAGTCACTTACGGAATCGAAATGTTCTTTGGGATATCCCTCCATGATGTTGGTAAAAACCACTACGTGTGGGCGAAAATTGGAAATACTTCGTAATTGTAGTGCTGAAATTTCAACAACCACAAAATCTATTTCATCCTTGCTGGGCAGCATGGCGTAATCGATAAATGGATTTTCGCTGGTTCCGCCAACAAAAACATTTTTCCCATCTTGCTTTAGGGTGAACCCAATCATGTTGGCAACTGTAGTACGGCCATAGCTTCCACAAACTGCAATAACTGGCCTGCGACACAAAGAAGCGGCCAAGGAAAATTCGCAATAGACTTCTTTCCCTTTGGCCCGGGCCAGCTCTAACTGGGGAAGCTTGGGATTTACCGATGAAGAATAAACAATTATGTCGGCCTCGAGAAAATCTTCATCTTTGTGCTCACCAAAAGACATTTGTGGATTGGGCTGAATTCTTTTTAACCGTTTTACCGCTTTGTTTAAGTCAAAAATTGGTTTAATGTCGGTGACCTTAATGTCGCACTCAAGTTTATTGAAAAACTCAATAAGTTTGAAACCAGTTCTGCCAATACCAACAATTAATACTTTTTTATTTCTATATCTTTCCACAATATTTCTCCCTTTTTTCTAACGTAGCTTTAAAGTGGCAATTGCAAAAATTGCTAAAAAAATGCTGATAATCCAAAAGCGAACAATTACTTTTGTCTCTGGCCATCCCTTTAATTCAAAATGATGATGAATGGGTGCCATCTTGAAAATTCGCTTTTGTCGTAATTTATAAGAACCAACCTGTAAAATAACGGATACTGCTTCCACCACAAAAATTCCACCGATGATAACAAATAAAACTTCATTGCGAGTAGCGATAGCAATGGAGGCCAAAATACCTCCCAGCGATAGTGATCCAACATCACCCATGAAAACTTCGGCGGGATAGGAGTTATACCATAAGAAACCTACCCCGGCACCGATGGTGGCCGCGGCGACGACTAATAACTCACCGACATTTTCGACATAGGGGATAAATAGATATGAAGCAATTTCTCGATGCCCTCCAACATAGGCCAATAATCCCAAACTAGCAGCACTAGTTATAATAGGCCCAATTGCCAATCCATCGAGGCCATCGGTCAAATTAACGGCATTACTAGAACCAACGATAACAAAAATAATAAAGGGGATGGCGAGGTATTTCATATCGATAAATGGCCCTTTATAAAACGGTAAGTAGAGGGCGGTATCGATAACATCATTTTGAATTAAAACAATTGCAAAAATGGCCGCAGTTAAAATTTGCCATGCTAATTTGCCGCGAGCAGAAATTCCATTGGTGTTTTTCTTTAAAACCTTCAAATAATCGTCAATATATCCAAGAATGAATAATGAGATTGCCACAAAGAGTGTCATGAGGACCGGCAAAGATAAAAAATTACCACAGATGGCCGTTGTGCTAAAAATAGTTCCAAGAATTACAACTCCTCCCATGGTGGGAGTGCCGGCCTTCTTAAAGTGTGTCTCTGGCCCATCTGTTCGGATAACCTGACCAAATTGCTTGCGCTTCATAAAGGCAATAAAACGTTTTCCCCAAAAAATAGAGATGACGATGGCCAGCATAAAAGCAAAAAAGGCGCGAAAGGTAATGTAACGGAAGATAGTTGGCCCACCTATGGATTGGGTGAGCGGATATAGAAAATGATAAAGCATTAAACACCAAGTTATTTTGAGGCCGTTTGGGCCAAATTTAATAATAAATTCGATAAAAAGCGCTACCCTATCTTATATCTTCTATCAGTGTGAGTTGTAAACAGTTATGCAGGAAGGAATCTGATGTATAGATGGATATTAGTTTAGTCAAATTTGCGAAGCGACAACATCGCCTAACGGCACAAGAACTTCAATTCCTTTCTCACTATTTTCTAAAATATCATTAGCAGGAATCCACCGATCTTTTTCTCCCAAGATAATAACGGTGGATCCGCCAAATAAAAAATATCCCTTTTCAGCTCCACGTTTAAATTTTGCTTGTCCGGCAGCATAGGTCTGTACAATTTTTCCAACGCACATTGCTCCTACTTCTATAAAGGCCAACTTTCCAAAATTGTCACTTTCTAAGATAGTTACCTGGCGTTCATTTTCAAGAAAAACTTTACCATTTGCCGCTAGCGCAACAGGATTGACGGAGTGAAATTTGCCGTGAATGCGATAGCTGTCCAAAATTTTACAATCATCAGGAAAATGGAAACGATGATAATCCACGGGACAAAGGCGAGCAATCATTAGCGGCCCATCAGTAAAAAAATTAAACCATTTTTCATTATCCACCAAGGCCTTTGCAGAGAGAAAAATTCCTTTGACCGGCATCTTTACGTCAGGAAAAATGCGTCTATATCCAAAGTAGCGGGCCTCGCAAAACGCCGGCATCAGGTTTTTTGTTTGTACAAAATCCCGTATTCCTGGACGATATTTACGAATAAAAAATTGATTAAAATTTTGATATTCCTCTTCTTCAAAATCATCAATTTTGATTGAATAATCTTTTATAAATTGAACAATCTTTTTTTTGCTACTGCCTTGTTCTTGAAGTAGTCCAAAAATCTTACTAATAAAGCTGAATGCCAGCCCTTTTTCCACGAAGCGGCCATAATTATTTCCATAAAGCCAACTTATGGCCTTGCCGCCTAACACTTTTTCAACTTCAATTTTCTTTTCTCTTCGGTTATAAATTTTAATTTCCATATGAATGAGACGATAACTTGTATTAAGACTGATTGTAAACGGGAGAACAGTTATGACAAAACAAGAAGCAATTTTTTTTCTTTTGCTATTTATAATTCCGCTATTTCCGGCCAGTGCACTACTTGATGGGCAGATGAGTGATGGACTGACGGCAGAGGAAAAAAACACTATTAGTATTTACAAAAAAAATGATAGTGCAGTTGTAAATATCACCAGCATAAAATTGGCCCGGACTTTTTGGGATTACTCCCCGGTGGAAGTCCCCGTTGGATCTGGTTCTGGATTTCTTTGGGATACAGATGGGCATATCGTCACTAATGCTCATGTTGTGGGAGATAGTGATTCTTTTATTGTCACTTTTCATCATGATCAAAAACAATACAAGGCCACCGTGGTTGGAAGTGAGCCGCGAAAAGATATTGCCGTATTAAAGATCGTTGATCCGCCTAAGGCTCTGCAGCCGATTGGGCCAGGTTCCTCAGCATCGTTACTCGTTGGCCAGAAGGCGGTGGCCATTGGAAACCCTTTTGGAATGGATAACACCTTGACGGTGGGAGTGGTCTCTGCCCTTGATCGAAAAATCGAAGGAGTTGGAGGAGTGAAAATTCATGGGATGATTCAAACTGATGCTTCTATCAATCCTGGTAATTCTGGTGGGCCGCTTCTTAATTCATCGGGAGAATTAATTGGTATGAATACCGTAATTTTTAGTCAATCAGGAACTAGTTCTGGCGTAGGTTTTGCCGTGCCAGTTGATACCATTAAACGCATTGTTCCCCAGCTAATAAAAAATGGAAAAGTAATTGGGCCAGGACTGGGAATCACTCTCCTTTCTGATGAGATTAGTTTTCGCTTCAATGTTAAAGAGGGACTAATAATTGCGAGTTTTGTAGATGAGAAAGGGCCGTTGGCGGCGGCCGGATTGCGTGGAATTACTAGAGATCGTTATGGCAGACTATATCTTGGAGACATAATCTTGGCCATTGATGGCAAAAAAACTAATAGCTACGATGATATTTATAATATCTTGGATAATTACAAAGTGGGGGACGAAATCGAATTAACTTATAAGCGGGAAGGAGAGATTAAAAAAATAAAAATCCACCTAACAAGCATACAATCCGACTAATAAAATTTAGTCAACTATTTTTTTTCTGATTGAGAAAAATGGATTATTTGACCTGGTGATTTTTTCTTCTCTCTAAATTAAACTGTTCCAATATGGGCCAGACTTCAAAACTTATACTTGCTGTTGATGATAATGAAGATATTTTAGACTTTTTGGAATTTACCTTAGAGAGCAAAGGATTTGTCATGCACAAGACAGCAGAGATTCCTACCGCCATTGATTTGGTTCGGAAACATCAATATTGCTGTATTGTTTTAGATATTATTTTGGCCAATAATACCACTAGTGATAAAATTGTAGATGCCATTGTTCATGAAAGTGATCATCCAAATACCGAAACACCGCTAATTATTATTAGTGGCCACATAAGTCAGCATTATGCGGACAAAATTAAAAGAAAATGTGCGCGGATTAAAGAGGTTTTATTAAAACCATTTACCGAAGATGAATTTTTAGAGGCAATAAATCGACCAATGCCAGAAAGGCCTGTGCCTAATTTTGAAAAGGCCCACAGTAATTTTAATGTCCTGATTCATGGTTCAAAAGAGATCATTGATGATGAGATGATGTTGGTTAAAGGCAGTGGCGAGGCAAATATTGTTGAGCAGTCAACCTTGATTGCTGGAGAGAAAGAGGGTGATCTGGCCTCGTCTACTATTGTTTCTGGAACGAGTGAAGAAATAGATAGTAGTAATGAAGAAATATTTCATGGCACAGTGACTCGTGGCCAACCGACTAATGAGAGTAAGCTGGTGGTCGCCCGCGAACAACTAGAATTAGCTCAGGTCATAAACAAATTAGAAGCTGGAGATTTGAACAAAGAAATGACAGATTCGCCGCTGGCGATAGAGTCGACTTCTCACGAAAAAAAGGCCGATGAAATAATCACTGCGTTGCGAGGCGATATCAATTATCGAAATGCGGCCGGAGAAACGATCTTGATGCTTCTTTGTGCCAAGGGAGCAATGGCGGCCATTAAAGAAGTTATTGCTAAAAATGCCAACGTTGGATTGATGAGTAAGTTTGGTAAAACTTGTCTACACTATGCTACTCGTACCAACAATCCAGAGGTTATCCCTTTTTTGCTCTCGATGGGGGCCAAAATAAATGCCAAAGATAGCAGTTTACAAGAACCTATGTTTGATGCGGTAGTAAACGGAAATGCAATAGCAGTAGAGGCATTACTTAAACATGGCGCTCGGATTACTAATAAGGTCAAGGGGCGAACGTATCTTATGTATGCGGCCGTTCACGGAAGAGTGGAGGTGGCCAAACGCTTGGTGATTGCAGGAATTGATGTAAAGGCCAAGGATATAAATGGCCAGACGGCCTTGGATATTGCAATAAAAAAAGAACACCAAGGGGTGATCGATCTTTTGTCCAACTTGACTTAAAAATCACCTGCTTTTTTTCGAAAATTTTGCCAAAAAATTTCTCAAGTTGCGCCTTCTATGTTACATCTATTGGACTATTGCGTTCTATTTTTGCAGTTTTGCCGGTTTCATTTTATATGAAGGAGAAATTCAATGGGCAAAGAGATTCAGGCGATTATTGCCACTGACTGTGGATCAACTACCACCAAAGCAATTCTAATCGAAAAAGTGGGTAACGAGTATCGTCAAACTTTTCGGGGAGAGGCCCCCACTACCGTGGAAGCACCGTTTGAAGATGTTACAGTGGGCGTTTTAAATTCTATCAAAGAAATTGAAGAACTCTCGGGAAGAAAGATTCTAGATGGCGATAAAATTATTACTCCCGCCAATGGGAAAGTGGGAGTAGATGCTTATATTTCCACTTCCAGCGCTGGTGGAGGATTGCAAATGATGGTGGCCGGAGCAGTTAAAACCATGACTGGAGAGAGTGCGCAGCGTGCTGCACTGGGGGCCGGGGCCATCGTTATGGATATTTTGGCCATCAACGATAAACGTCTTCCCCATAAAAAAATTGAACGAATTCGCCAACTGCGTCCAGATATGATCTTACTTTCTGGGGGAACCGATGGTGGAACAATTAAGCATGTGGTGGAGCTTGCCGAATATATTGGCGCAGCCGATCCAAGGCCTCGTCTAGGAATGAGTTATAAACTCCCGGTTTTGTATGCTGGAAATATTGATGCTCGCGAGGAAGTAAAGAAGATTCTTAATGAAAAGATGGCGCTGGTTATTACCGATAATCTTCGCCCTAGTTTAGAAAAAGAAAACTTAATGCCGGCCCGTCTTGAGATTCAGACTCTTTTTTTAGAGCATGTTATGGCGCAGGCACCAGGATATAAAAAGTTAATGGAGATGGCCTCCATCGAAATTATGCCCACACCTGCGGCGGTTGGACAGATTATGCAGACCATCTCGCGCATTAATAAGATAAATGTAATTGGCGTTGATATTGGTGGCGCAACCACCGACGTTTTTTCTGTGGTTGGTGATGTTTTCAATCGGACAGTTTCTGCCAACTATGGAATGAGTTACTCTATATCTAATGTTCTCGCAGATGCGGGGCTTAAAAATGTTATGCGTTGGCTATCATTTGAAGTTGAAGAGGGAGAGGTTGGCGACCGTATAAAAAACAAAATGATCCGGCCCACAACAATTCCACAAAGTATGGAAGAGTTAAAAATTGAGCAGGCAATTTCTCGTGAAGCACTTCGTCTCTCCTTTGATCAGCATAAGGTGCTAGCGGTTGGCCTAAAAGGGGTTCAGCAAACTCGTTCTATCGCTGATGCGCTTAACCAAACAGCGACAGGACAGTCCATTATCAACATGATGGGATTAGATTTGATCGTTGGCTCCGGAGGTGTTTTATCTCACGCCCCCAGACGGAATCAATCGATGAGTATGATGATTGATGCTTTTAAACCAGAAGGGGTCACCATGTTGGCCGTGGATAGTATTTTTATGATGCCTCATTTGGGCGTTCTCTCCAATATAAATCAGGAAATTGCGACAGAAGTTTTTGATAAAGACTGCATGGTTTATCTAGGAACCTGTATTGCGCCGGTGGGGGTTGCTAAAGAAGGCGCCAAAGTTATGGATTATAAAATCACAATGGGTGGAACTACTCTTTCGGAATCCATTACCTTTGGCCAAATGAAAATGTTTAATCTTGGCCTGGGTGAGACCGCTCAAGTAGAACTAAATCCATGTAGAAATTTTGATGTTGGCAATGGGCCAGGAAAGTCCCTCGCCAAAGAAGTTAAGGGTGGCGTTGTTGGATTGGTAGTGGATGCTCGAGGCCGAGATCTGGTAATTCCGGAAAATCCAGAAGAGCGCAAAAGAAAAATTAAAGAGTGGAATCAAGCATTAAACCTTTATCCTGAGTATTAATAATAGGAGTTAGCAATGGCACAGGCATACGCACCAGGACTTAGAGTTGCAAAAAAAACAGTGATAAGAAAAGAGCGCATTCTTCCGCTGAAAGGCGAAGTGGTAAAAAAGAAGGGTGATAAAATATCTAAAGATGATATTGTGGCAAAAACATCCTTGCCTGGAAATGTCACCACTATAAATGTAGTTAACATATTAGGGATTCAGCCAGGGGACATCCGGCAGTTTATGTCAAAAAAAGAGGGAGACTCTTTTTCAAAGGGAGATGTTTTAGCAGAAAGCAAAAGTTTTATTAAATTTTTGCGCACTAAAATTGAGGCCCCGGTAGAAGGCGTCGTTGAATCAATATCAGAAGTAACTGGCCAGGTAATGTTGCGAGAACCTCCTATCCCGGTTGAGGTTCAGGGCTATATTGATGGAGAAGTCGTTGAGGTTATCCCTTCTGAGGGAATTGTGGTGGAAACAGTTGCTACTTTTATCCAGGGAATTTTTGGTATTGGCGGAGAAACCTGGGGGCCACTAAAATTTGCAATTAACTCTTCTGCTGATGTTTTGGAACCCAACATGATCAACGAGTCACATCGCGGAACAATTCTGGTGGGCGGGGCCTTTGCCGGCCATGAGGCAATTCAAAAGGCCATCAAAATGGGAGTTAAGGGAATTATTGTTGGTGGAATCAGCAGTCATGATTTAAAGAAAATTTTAGGCTATGATTTAGGAGTTGCCATTACGGGAACAGAACAAATAGGTCTAACCATTGTCTTGACTGAAGGATTTGGTAAAATTGCGATGGCCGATCGCACCTATAAAACATTAAAAGAGCGAGAAGGAGAAGTTGCCTCCATAAGCGGAGCGACTCAAATTCGTGCCGGAGTTATTCGTCCGGAAATTATTGTCTCCTACAAAGAATCAGTAAAAACTAATTTAACAGATGATCGCGAGCAGGCCGCCTTGGTATTAGATATCGGCTCACAAATTCGCGCCATTCGGCCACCATTTTTTGGTAAACTGGGTATCGTAACTGCTCTTCCTCACGAATTGCAAAAGATTGACTCCGAAACAAAAGCACGAGTTTTAGAAGTAAAATTTAGTGATGGAAAAGTCGTAACTATTCCTCGAGCGAACGTAGAGATTATTGCTGAGTAGGTGGATTTTCAATTCGAGCTAGAAGATAGTCGATATACTTACTCTCTTCCATTGCTTCGCGAAAGGCCTTTATTTTTTCTGGTTTTATTAAAACGCCCAAGAAGGGTTCAAAAAAAAGCATCGCTTGACTGCCAAGGAAGTGTAGGGGCCGCATGCTTTCTATTGTCATTACGGCCAAGACATCTAGATCTTTTTTCAAGATAAAATCAGCAATCTTGTCTAGTACCTCCGTTTTGGCCGGATCTAGTTCTTCCTTGTCACTTTTTGGTTTGTTCATGGGCAATGTAATGGCAGATTAAGTAATTGCCCCTAACCAGTCTTTAAGTAAGAACATAATTCGTCCAATCAGCAAAGAGATCCTGGCCATTACAGTGTAACCAAAACTTGCGCCAAAAGAGATCATTAGCAGCATCGAACCAAATTTAGAGATTTTTCCCACTACTCCGGTATGTGGAATCGAAAAATAAAAATAAAGCAGACAAGAGAGCGTTCCAACAATAATAATTAGTCCGCTAAATGCCGCCCAGACTCCACCACTTAAAGAGACATTTATGGTGGCCTGAAGTTGCTTTAAAAGACTGGTATCAATGATGGCCGGGATGGAATAGCCACTGAATCCAATTAAAAAGGCCAGTGGCCAAAAGCTAAGCCAGCCATGTTTTTGCGAGAAGCGAAATAGCATCAAGATGGCCATGGCCGCGGGGATTAAAAGAGTGAATTGTTTTTCCTCGATTAGTGGCGCCCAGAATTTAGGAAGTAAAACCTGATACCAGGTGATACAAATACCGTAACCGACGGAGAGGCCCACAAAAATGTGCTCCAAAACACGATAAAGTGGATTTTCTTTCCAAAGATAGGAAAAAATAGAGATGGTACAAAGGGCCGCGGCCCAAACCCATGGATCTGTACTTAACTTCATAGTGAACCTCTCCCTTCAAATCTTCTTTTCATATAGTAGAGAATGTTTCCAATAATAATAAAAAAGATAATAGTTAAATGGCCCCAAGATTGCGAGGCCATCCCTCTCATTCCCGCATCGATCTTATTGGCCAAGCCTTCATACTCGGCCGCCCCTTTCATTCCGGCCATTAATCCCTTCATTTGTCCGGATTGTAGATAGGGAAAATATTCAGTAGCAGAAACGGCCGTAACCCCGGCCACATAGTTGAAGTTATACTTGTCGACACCATAAACAATAAAGTACCCGGGGATTTTTGTTCCGGAAAGATCAATTACTAAATGAAAGTCATTATAGTTGCGAATGTTTTTCAGTAGAGGAATTTCATCAACGTTAGTATTTTTAAAATCTTTAGGATATGTTTTGCGAAAATTATCCCCAAAATTTAAAAGGGCCTGATTTAACTGAGTGGTAAATCCTAAAAAGACATAATCTTCACCGTAAACTTTTCCATATTCCTTGGCCACTTGATCTAAAATACCTGCGGCCAGTGAAGTTCCGGTAGTTATGAAAGTCATTCCGACGACTTTTACGTTTCTGGAAAAGGCATGGCGCAAAATTGCTGCCGCCATTGGTTTTAGTTCGGCCATGGTTGCAGGATCATAATCAAGGCCAATCAGAATAGGCTTTTGTTTGACCGCGGCCTCTTCTACTAAATCATAAGATTTTTGCACCCATTCAGTGGTGGTCATCTTAACTACTGGTTTCATGAAAAAAGGAAGTATTATGGCGATAAAGAGACAGAGATAGACCACTCGCCGATCAAGATTAAAAAGTTTTTTTATCCATGTATTTTGTTGCATAGTTTATCCTTTTCCCTTACTTTCCAGATCCAGAGAAGACAGATTTGTCAATTCCCAGAATAATTTTAAGTGCAGTTGAAACACCACCAATAGCAATTCCAATCATAATTGCTCGTTGGGCGGCAACGTTAGGATAATTTAAAAGCCAATCTTTTGCTTTGGGAATCCAGGGGCTAATTACCTCTCCCAATGGAATTTGTGCAATCATAACCAACAAAGCGGCGGCCAACAATAATCCGGCCGAAAAACTTTTGAGACGGAAACTTCGAAAGGCCGCCGAGGAAATATAGAAAGCAAGCAAGGAAAACATCGTAGACTCAAGTGGAGAGAGTACGCTTGTAAAAATGGTATCAAACAAAGAGCCAGGCTCAATTCCACCACCGAAAAGGCCAATTACCGTCATCGCCGTCAGCGAAATAAGTGTCAACATACTGTAATAGCGATTAGGGTTAGTGCGGTTGAATGATTTGTGAATATAAGTTCGGATCATAGAGATTGCACCAACGGCCATAGCGCCCCCGGCAATGATCATGGACCATTCTACCGATTTATCCCAAACATCTTGTACCATTTGATGAGGAACGTAATAAAAGGTGAAGGACATTATCCCCATGAAGAGTGTTATCAAAAAAGGAACTGTTTTCTTTAAGAACATATTAGCCTCCTACTAGAATCTTATCGATTCCTGCTACACCAAAAAGTTTTAACGTAAAAAGAACTACTAATACAATCATGGCCACCAATTTCACGTAATCTTGACCTTTAATTCCACCTTTCAACCTGGGATCATCCCCCATCAAGGCACCTGCGGCATAAAGTTCTTCTCCAATGAGGGTATAGTCGCAGGCCACAATAAAAAATGGAATTTGACTGATAGAGTCGGTACCGGCGATTTGGATGGCCCCGGTCATGGAACCTGCTTCTGCCAAAATTAGAGATTCGGCCATGAAAAATCCCAAGAAAAAATTAGCTGCCGGAGTTTCGCGGGCCATTAATCCAGAAATACCTGAAGCATAAGCAAATTGGCCATTGGTTAAAAAGTAAACATCATCAGACTTGTAAGCATCTGGCCGGCCAGTCTTTATGTAGGCATCTCGAACAACTTCGTCGATAACGGAATAAACTACTGGATCGAAATTAGGGATAATCATGCGAGAATCATATTCTGCAACTGTTTGCGAAATTTTTGACAAGATAGAGATGGAGGCAAGAGTCGCAATACTTTCAATCGGGTCAATTCCCGGAGAGTAAACGCAGGGCTTTCCCATTTCGGTGGCGCGTCCCACCGCATCCTCTATAGCATCTACCCCGGCCAGATGGCGAATATATAGATCCTTGCCTTTGCGCGCCAGGCGAATAAAAATTAGAATTATTGCAATGGAGACGATAGCAAAAATTAGATTTGCAATTTTTTTACTATTAAACCATTGAGGTGCTGACATGAATGGGCCGGCCGGTTCGGTAGTAAAAAAAACCACGCCCGCCTCATCTTTGAAAGATAGTTGATAATAATATGGCGTGTTGTTTTTGATTTCTCCGTTATCGGCATAAGTTCGCTCATAATCACCCAGTGTTTTAATTTCGGAAAAAGTGCCACTTCCTTCTGAGCGCAGCACCGCAATGCCTTTGATACTTTTTTCTAGTGCCGGATTAGAAATGGCCCACGAAAGATCAATGGAACCACCTTTGTCATCAGGAGTGTCTATTCCGTTTAGGGTGACGTCCTGTGCAAATGTTTGGCCTAGAATAAAAAAGCCGATGGTAAAAATTAAAGATGAGAATTTTTTCATGAGGAAACCTCTTGTTGTGTCATTATAAATTCAATCGAAATTCCTGACTGAACCGCACGAATCCGCTTAGGTTAATATAAAAAAATTAAAAACTCTAGAACAAAGAATGATATTTTTTCTGACATGTCATGGACTATTTTTAAAAGGACAGGTGTCCATTTGGCCCCGAACTATTTATCGCTGAGGTGATCGAGCCATTTGAGTAGATAATCAATTGAAGGGCAGTCGTAAATTTCCCCGGCCCATGCTAGTTGCCAAGAGTTTCTTACTTCATCGATGTTGATAGTTGGCAAATTACTACTTGGTTGGCCGCGCTGGCCGGCCACTACTTGATACCCTTCTTTTTCTAGTGCGTGCTTAGTCCAGTAATAAAATAATTCGTTTCCCCCGAAAAGCTGAATCGATTGGCCGGCCTGACGCAGTAGTATGAATTTTCCCTTGTCATAATCAAACTTAAAGTTAGCAAGATTAAGAGAAGATTCTAGTTTACGCGCCAAAATTAAATCCTCCGGTAAACCATAAATCATCTTCCCATTGCTGCCGACAATCCAAACGCGATTTGCTACTTCCAACGCGGCCTCCCAATCATGGGTGGAAAATAAAATAGAAATTTTTTTTTGCTTAACAATCTTCTTTAAGATATCCAGAATTTCAATTCGACTGGAGATATCTAAAAAATTAGTCGGCTCATCCATCAATATTAAAGGCGTCTCTTGGGCAATGGCCTTGGCAATAAGTACTTTTTGCTTTTGGCCATCACTGAGTTCATTGAAATAGTTGTTCCGAATTTGCGCTGTTCCGGTTAAATGGAGAGCTTCATTTACTACTGCTTGGTTGGGGCCATCAAGGCCATACCATAAATTTGTGTGAGGATAACGGCCCAAGCTTACAATTTTTTCTACTGTGGTGTTGGGAATATTCAGGCGATCAGTTAAAACCACACTTACCAAGAGTGCCAACTCTTCCGAAGAGTAGTGTGAGATGTTTTTTTTCTGAATTAAAATATCTCCAGTGCGATGAGCATGTAGTTTTGCTAATGCCTTCAAAATGGTAGTTTTTCCACAACCATTTTGTCCAACAAGGCCAATCATCTCTCCCTTATAAATTTCAAAATTAAAATCAGAAAGGATGTCATATTGATGGCCAAAAGATACTTTTATACCTTGAACCAGCGGTGAATCAATAATCATTGTGTCCTCCGCTGCGGCCATTTCTAATTAACAAGTATAAAATTATAGGAATTCCCATTAAACTAACTATTGCATTAAAAGGTATGTTGATGGCCCAAACTTCTAAGGCCACCTGGGACCACAGTGTTACCGCCCCTCCTACTAAAAAAACTGCTGGCATAATAACCTTGTGATCATTAGTAGAAAAAAGCGATCTTGCAATATGGGGAGCAATGATACCAACAAAAGCTATGGGCCCACAAAAAGAGGTGGTGGCCCCGACCAGTATTGAGCTTATAATGAGCACAAATAGTTTTAGCTTTTTTATATTAACACCCAAAGTTTGGGCATAATTTTCTCCCATTAAAAAAAGGTTCAATTTTACCGCAAGCGCCATAGATGAGATAAAGGCCAAAATTGACAGGCCCAAAAATAACTGTGCTCCACGGAGGGAAATTCGCGAAAAGGAACCGAGACTCCATAGAAGGAAAGATTTTATCTCGTAGATATCGCTTACGGAGACAAATATGTTGATAATGGTACTGGCCAGATAACTAACAATTATTCCAACTATTAAAATCATTGAACTGCTGACAATTTGCCGTGAAAGAAAAACCACAAAAGTAGAGATGAGAAAACTGCCAATAAAAGAAAAAATTCCGCTGCCAACGTTAATCCAGGTTTCTCCCAGCAGTTGTCCGACAATTGCACTGTGTGCCAGCATGATCCAGGTAACAACCCCCAAGGCCGAGCCGCTGCTGACTCCCAAAATATAGGGATCTGCAAGTGGATTTTTAAAAAAGGTTTGCAGAAGTAATCCGCAAAGGGCCAAAGAACTTCCGGCCATTGCCGCTGCAATCATTTTAGGAAGGCGTAAATCCCAAATAATCTGTTTTATTAAATCAGAATTGGCAGCGGAAAGATCGAGTGGGCCAATCAACAAAAGAGATCCGGCGCCGGCCAAATATAAAAATAACAACAACAAAAATATAATAGGCCGCTTATTTGCGATGTTCATCTTTTAGCTCTTTAAACCAGAGTGGAGTATTTTCTGATAAAATTTTAGGATGAAATATTTTTATTAAATCGGCCAGCAACAAATCTGGCCGCATCAGGGCCGTTTCATAGTAATCATTTCCCCCATGGCGGTTAACTATTTTGGTGCTATTGAAAATTTTGGGCGCTTTTTGCGCCAAAAGAATTTTGTAAAAACTTTCTGACGATAGTTCTGCAAATGAATTCCAATTATTTTGTGGTAACCAAAAATTGATGGTTGAAGGGAGGGTTAAGATTTTTTCAGATGGAAAGAGTGCTGGTGATGCTTGTGTATTATCAAAGAGAAGATAATTGGCCCCGGCATCTTTTATCATTTGTGCCAAATCGCTCGCAAGGCCCGGAGCAACCCAGAGACTGTTTTGAATATTGCCAATAAGCACGGAGGGCCTTTTTGTTTGCTTGTTGGCCAGTGCTTGAAGTTCTAAATATCTTCTTTCAATTTCTAAAAAACGCTGCTGTGCTAATTCCAACTTCCCATAGATAGCACCCCAAAAGATTAGCCATTCGGCACGTGCCAGAGGAGATTTTTCTAAAAATTCTGCCACCTCAACAACCTTAATACCTGCGCGAGAGATAGCGTTAAGGCCATCTATGTCCGGAGTACTCGTGCGATAGGCAAATAACAGATCGGGATTAATCTTCAATATTTTTTCAATGTTGGGCGGAAAGCCTATTTCCAGATTGTCCGCATTCTTTTCTTTAAAAAAAGGATTGTTAATTAAGTTAAAATTAGAGATTCCCGCGACACTATTTAGTTCATTTAATTCTTCCAGTGGAGGAATGTAGCTTGTTGACATCAAGATGACTTTTTGCGGAGAAGAGAGTGTTGCAACAAGAGGACAATTAATTTTTGCCTCTTTCCAATTGTTGGGGCCAATTGCCAAGACTGTTGTTTTTTTGTTTTTGGTATTTGTCGTGTTAGTAAAAATTAGACGTTTTTTTTTATCGTGAGAAATATAAATCTTAAACCCACGAGCGTGTCGATTTAAAATAGCAATCATATTTTGCTTTTGCGGAAAATTTTCAAAGCAGGATGGTTCGTTAGACAAGCTATCCTCTGCCAGACAAATGCCGAATAAATTAGCAATCAAAATAGTTAGCAATAAAAATTTAAATTTCTGCACGTCTGTTTTTCCGCGTTTGCTTTGTGATAACTGAGCTTGACTCTACCTTGACTTGCAGATGTTTGGCAATTAGCTCGGAGGATTTTGGTTATTCTTACCAGTTGTTAAATATTGCAAAATCAACTCTTTCATTCCGCGAGAAGAGGTATTCATCTCCTCACTAGAGGCAGAAATTTTTTCCACGAGAGTAGAGTTTTGTTGGGTAACCAAATCAATTTCTGATACCGCCCGATTTATTTGTTCGATGGCCGCATATTGCTCTCGAGAAGCGGCAGAAATTTCATCCATTATTCCGGCCACCTGTTGAATGCTGCCAGAAATTTCTTTTAGCTTCTTGGCATTTTCATCTACCAGGCCCGAGCCTCTAGAAACTTTTTCAATACTGTTATCGATTAAATTTTTTATATCCTTGGCCGCTTCGGATGAGCGTTGGGCCAGATCGCGAACTTCGATGGCCACTACCGCAAAGCCTTTTCCTTGTTCTCCGGCCTTGGCGGCCTCAATGGCCGCATTAATGGCCAAAATGTTTGTTTGAAAGGCAATTTCTTCTACTAAATTTACGATATCAGCAATTTTACCACTACTTTCAGAGATCTCTTTCATTGCTGCTTGAACATCATTGGATAGATTGGAGCCATTATTGGAAATAGTTACGGCCTGTGTAGATAATGAGGTGGCCTTTTGAGCATTATCGGAAGTTTGCTTTATAGCAGAAGTAATTTGCTCTAAGGTTGAAGCGGTTTCCTCTAGCGAAGAAGCTTGTTTTTGAGTGCGTGAGGATAATTCACCATTGCCAGAAGCAATCTGTGTAGAATTTTCTGCTACTACATTGGCAGTAGTTAAAAATAAAGAACCAATTCCTTTAATGGAAGAGTTCATAAGAATGGTTACCAAGATAGCAAATACTAACCCGGCGGCCACAATGATCGCCATTAAGGTAATTATTTGCTTAAGCTTAAGCTCTATTGAAGAAATTAATTGGGCCGTCTCTTCATTGCGATTATCGGACATCTTTTGAACGCTTTCGCGAAACTCATTTGAGACTAGCGCCGTTCCTTTATCAATCATTCGATAAGCATCTTCATCTTTGTTCTCGCGTGCAAGTTGCTCTATTTCCTCAATGACCTTGAGATATGCCGCTTTATTTTCCAGATACTTTACAAACAATTCTTTTCCAGTGGCAGTGTTAATGGTTGCTTCAAAAGAACCCAGATTATTTTCAAATTCCATTAGAAAATTTTTGCGGGCCTGAATTTTGGCCTCGATCATATCGGGATCGTTCCAGCGAACAGCATCACGCATGGCCGTTCTCATTTTTTCGTTAAGCATTAATCCCGTTGCCGTATACGCAGATGGAATAATCACATTTTGATAAAGATCATCAATGGTTTTTTTTGCCGAAAGTAATTGTTGCACAGAAAGAGGTCCAACGATTAAAAGACAGAGTGTTAAAACAGAAAAGGCACCGGCCATTCTGGTTGATAATTTTAAATTGCTAATTTTCACTGTCATCCCCTGTTTTGTCGCGTGGAAAAAGGTTCACGTCCAAGAAGTCTCGGCCAATTTACAAAAGAAATTGGCCGAGGGATTTTTTTTATGTTTACTATTTCAGTGGGTAACCAACGTAATAGATTCCGATTATTGCTCCGGACGCATCTTTCAGCGGAGTATAGCCTGTTTCGTATGGTGTTCCTAGAATGTCCACTTGTCCAAAAAAAGATTCTCCTTTTAAAATGGCAGCATGCGCAGCATTTTTTGCCAAGGGTGTTCCAATTGCTCGAGATTCGCCATCTAGCATAACGTTTGTACTAACTCGAATAAAATCTTCCCCTGACTTTACGAAGAAAGTGGCGGTTCCAGAGTGTTTATCCTTGACGTCAGTCACAATATCAAAAACGTTATTTACTTTGGCCGTTCCACAAAAAAGAGTAGGGACTGTTTTTCCGGAAACAACAGAGGTTCCTTCAATTTTTCCTACTGGACATTTTGATTTTAGATAGTCCATGGATGCCTTGACTTTTGCCTTATAGTCTTCTGCAAAAGTTTGCGCACTAGCTAGTCCAAGAACAACAGTTAATACAAATAGAAAATTTAACTTCACGTCTTCCTCCTGATTCAAGTTATATGTTTGCGATAAACAAAAGTTTATCTTAAGATTGTAGCTTGGTAAACAAATATATTTTATGAGTATTTTGCTCAGGAAAAATATTTATTCGTTTTCGACTTTTTTGCGTTTATCTAATTCATATTTTTCTACTTTCATAATTAGACTGGCCCGACTAATCCCCAGCTCTTTTGCTAGTTGAGACTTATTGTAGTTGCAGCGGCGCAATCCTTCCCGAATCATCACTCGCTCTAACTCTTCCATAGCGCGTTTCAAATTACCAGAGGAGGTGATTGCCATGTTCGCAGATGGGCCTTTATCTTCTGCGCTCTCTAGAAGGCGAGAACTTAAAAGCTCTGGAGTAATTGTCTTTTCATGCCCAGATAAAACAACTAAGCGCTCAATCTCATTTTCTAGTTCTCGAACATTTCCTGGCCAATTAAAATCAAAAAATCTCTCCATGCACTTTTTGGACATTAGTTTAGTCGGTAATCCGGCCTCGGCGCAGCGCTTTTCTAAAAAGTGATCAACTAGTAGAGGAATATCTTCTTTGCGATCACGAAGAGGCGGTAGGTGAATGTTGATAACGTTTATCCGATAAAAAAGATCTTCCCTAAATTCACCATTGGCCATCATCTCTTTTAGATTCCTATTTGTCGCAACAATTATTCGTACATCTGCCTTTTTGGGAGAAGTGGAGCCAACTGGTAAATAAGTTCCCTCCTGCAGCACTCTTAAAAGTTTAACTTGCATACTAAGGCTGGTATCTCCAATTTCGTCTAAGAAGAGGGTTCCGCCATGGGCCATTTCAAACAATCCCTTTTTGTCTTTTACCGCTCCGGTAAAGGCCCCTTTTACGTGGCCAAAGAGTTCAGAGTCTAAAAGGTTATCATTAAAGGCCGAGCAGTTTACTGCCAGAAACATATTGTCTTTGCGCGGAGAATAGTAATGGACGGCCTTTGCGACTAACTCTTTTCCAGTTCCATTTTCGCCTTGAATGAAAACGCTTGATTCTGAGCTAGAGATTTTTTCTAGTAAATTGTAAATCTGTTGCATCTTTTTTGATTTGCCAATCATGGAGTGATAGCGATACTTCTCACCCAATTCGGAGTTTAGCGCCAAAATTCTCTCTTCCCGCTTACTAATTTCTTCGTGGAAAGTCTCAATTTCGTAGGCCACCAGTTTAACTAATTCTTTGCAGTACTCAATATCATTGATGCTCATTTTTTTCAATTGTTCAACGGCCGCCAGCGCTTCGGCCTCTATCACGCCGCATTCCACTAATTTTTTAGTGGTCTCTTTAGCATTTTCTGCAGTGAATGATTCGGTAACAAAAGGATAAACAAACACTGTTCCCAAATATTCATTTTCAAAAACGACTTTAGAGGCAAATCCTTTAACATGAGGGAAAAAGGCATCATACATTGTGGTATGTCCCCCTTCCTTGGCAATCATCATCTCGGTGGTCTTCTCAATATCTTGTTCAATGTATTCATGGCCAAACTTCATCTCTTTTTGAATTTTCATAAAGTGATTTTTTATTTCATAATTGGCCTGCATATGATCACTTCTTATTTTGTAGTGAATGTCTGTGTAGAAAACTTCAACACCAAACCACTTTTTTAAAATTTTTTCTAGTTTGGAAACGGCATGAAGTTCACTCATCTCTTTCCACTTAATCATTGTTCTCTCCTGGTTATCTTCTTGAGGCATTCTTGCCAATATTTTGACAAACATGCTTTATTATCTGTCTAACTTTTCGGCAGTTTTTAAATTAACTTTAGGAGTTATGTTCAATTTATGGCGAAGTAATCAAGCTGTTTTGCTGGAAAATTAGTCGACACCGCCCGCACTCATAAACATTGGCAAGTACATCGCCACGAGAATGAAGCCAACGACGCCCGCTAAAAATACTAGAATAATTGGCTCAATTAATTTGGTCATGTTGGTGATGAGATGATTAACCTCTTCTTCAAAAACATCTGAAACCTTCAACAACATCTCATCAACTTTCCCACTCTGCTCGCCAACTCTAATCATCTGAGCAACCATGGATGGAAAATATGAAATTTTAAGTAATGGCTCAGTGATTGTTTGTCCTTCAACTACTGCCTTTTTGACTTTTTTGATGTCGGCCGCAATAACACGATTATCGATAGTTTCAATACAAATATCCAAAGCATCAACAAGTGAAATTCCGGCGGTAAGCAACGTGGATAATGTTCGGGTAAAAGCACTCAAATTACCTTTAAGAACAATTCCCCCCATAATTGGTACAAACAAGGAGATATTGTCATACTGTAATTTCCCGGCCGGTGTTTTTATGTGCGCTTTGATTAAAAAAAAGAATAAGATAATTCCACCAATAATGTAGTGAGTATTAGCTTTTAAAAAGTTAGAAGAATCAATTAATGTTTGCGTTACCCAGGGCAATTGTTGGCCGGTATCTTTTAGCATATCGACAAAAACTGGAACCACGAAGTAAAGCATACCCGCGATAACCAAAATTCCTACCACTACAACGATGGCCGGGTAAGTCATGGCAGACTTTATCTGTTGTTTAGTTCTTTCAATTTTTTCAAGATGGGAGGCCAATTTATCCAAAACCACGTCTAAAATTCCTCCAATTTCTCCCGCGCGAACCATGTTGCAATATAGCTTAGAAAATCCGCGCTCCTGACTTAGTGCTTCCGCAATTGTTTGTCCTTCTCCTACGCGAATTGCCACCTGTTTGATGGCCTTCTTTAGCGCTAATTTGGGTTCTTGGGAGTGTAGAATTTCAAGTGCCTGCAAAATAGGAATTCCGGCATTAAACATGGTAGATAGTTGCTTGGTAAAATAGAGAAGATCTTTTTGTGAAATGGGTTGAACCAACCCCTTTTCCATCATATATTCGCCGAAGTCAAATTCGAGAAAGGAAGGGGCCTTGAGACGTTTAACTCGGATGCCTTTGGCCCGAAGTTTTTTTCGCACATCTTTATCGGAAGTTGCGTTGATACTTCCTGTAACTTTTTTACCTGCAGCATCAAGGCCTTCATAACCCCACTTACTCATGATTATAACCCTCGCGACTTAATACCTAAAATTTTGGCCAATTCGTCTGGCTCGGTGGAGCATGAGAGTGCGGACTCGGCACTCAAAAGGCCTTTATCAACATGTTTTTTCAAACTCTGATTCATAGTAATCATATTAGTTTTATCTTGCCCAATCTGCATTTGGGAGTAAATTTGATGGATTTTATTTTCTCTAATCAAATTGCGCACACCCTGTGTCGGAACCAAAACTTCTACCGCCAACACCCGGCCAGGCTCGAAGGTTTTAGGAATTAACTGCTGTGATACCACCCCTTGTAGCACAAATGATAATAAGGTTCTAATCTGATCATGTTGATGGGGAGGGAATACATTGATCATTCGATTAATTGTTTGGATACAGGAGTTGGTATGCAAAGTTCCAAAAACTAAATGTCCAGTTTCCGCGATGGTTAGCGCCGCCTCAATAGTTTCTAGATCTCTCAACTCACCGATAAGCACAATATCCGGATCTTGGCGTAAAATACTTTTTAGCGCACGATTAAAAGAGACGGTATCGCTGGAAACTTCTCGCTGATTTACCAAGCATTTTTTATGTTGATGTACAAACTCGACGGGGTCTTCAATGGTAATAATATGTCCGGCCTCATTTACATTTAATCGATCAAGAAGTGAGGCCAGGGTGGTAGATTTTCCTGAGCCAGTAGGGCCTGTGACTAAAATCAGGCCATTGCTAACATCTGTCATGCTTAGTAAAACACTCGGGAGGTTGAGGGCCTTGAAGTCCGGAATAAGCGTTGGAATTAATCGAAATACTCCGGCCACCGATCCCTTAGAGTAAAAAACATTGGCACGAAAGCGAGCAAACCCTTTTACTCCAAATGAAAAATCTAGTTCAAGATTTTTTTCAAATTCATTTTTTTGCTCATCAGATAATACCTGATAAATTAAATCACGGGTGGCCTTTCCGCTTAGTGCTTGTACTTTTACTTTTATAATTTCCCCGTTGATACGCATGGCCGGAGAACTTCCTGGGGTTATATGTAAATCAGAAGCATTATTTTCGACCATTAACTTAAAAAGTTGCTGTATCTTTACCTCGGAAACGTCGGTGGTGGTGTTGTTTTTTTTTACATCATATGCGCTAGATTTTCCGGTAGCGGAAGATTTTTCTATTTCATCTTCATCTTCATCTTCATTTTCTTTTTCATCATCCTTTTTCATAGCAGATACCTTTATTTATGGCTTCCGGACTGCTCCCATTTTGTTGGCAGATTGCTTTCGGACGTTTTTACAATTTATCGGAAGCAGAATTTATTGTTGCTTCATATATTGTCGTTTCACCTTTTGCTACTTTGGTCAAAGCGGCCATTCTTAGCGTTTTCATGCCATCCTTGATGGCCTGCTTCTTTATCTCATCGGCACTGGCCCCTCTTATAATCAGATCTCGTATTGCGGGTGTTATTGGCATAACTTCGTAAATTGCCACTCGTCCCTTGTATCCAGTTCCGCCACAATGTTCGCAGCCAGTTCCCTTATAAACTTTAATTTTTTCCGCAGTGGCCCGAGCAAATCCACAGGTAACTAATTCCTCCACGGAAATATTTTCTTCCACTCTGCAGTGTTGGCAAATTTTTCGACAAAGCCTTTGGGCCACCACGACATTTAAAGCACCCGTCACCAAAAAAGGCTCAATACCCATGTTTAGAAGGCGTGTAACGGTGGATGGCGCATCGTTAGTATGCAGCGTAGATAAAACCAAGTGTCCAGTAAGTGCTGCTTCAATGGCAATTTCTCCGGCCTCCAAATCGCGAATCTCTCCTACTAAAATAACATCGGGGTCTTGTCGCAAAAAAGATTTAAGGGCGGCGGCGAAGGTTAATCCAATATCTTTTCTAACATTAACCTGATTAATCCCCTCCATATTGTATTCAACAGGATCTTCGGCAGTAGAGATATTTGTGTCAATTTTATTCAATTCGGAAATTGCAGAATAGAGAGTGGTAGTTTTTCCAGAACCGGTTGGGCCAGTTACTAGACACATCCCGTAGGGGCGATAAATTGCCTCTTTAAAATGCACAAGCTGTTTTTCTTCGAAGCCCAGGGCCGTCATATCTAATTGTAGGTTGGAGGAATCTAAAATACGCATAACTATTTTCTCTCCAAAAATAGTTGGCAGAGAAGAAACGCGATAATCAATCGATTGCCCATTGATTAACATTTTTATTCTTCCATCCTGCGGCTTTCGTCTCTCCGCAATATCTAGCTGTGCCATTATTTTTAGACGCGAAAGTACCGGCAACATCATCAGTTTTGGAGGTGGATCAATCTCAACTAATGAACCATCAATTCTATAACGAACTCTGAATTTTTTTTCGTATGGCTCAAAATGAACATCGGAGGCCTTTTTTAAATAAGAATCTGCAAAAATTCTATTAACGTAGGCGATGACATCTTCCCCAATATCTTCTTCTTTTATCGTTTTTTCATCTTTGTCGTTGTCATTGCTTAATACCTTTATGGTCTGCAAAATTTCATCGATTGATATTTGTAGTTTTTCAAAAAGACGTTTCCAAGAAGTAATGTCGGTAAGGATGAATTCTACTGGGGCCTGAATTAAGGTCTGCAGCTCTTTTTGTAAATTTAAAATGGATGGATCATATATGGCAATGCTAACTGCCTTTACTGTTCGCTGAACTGCAATTGAGCGATACTTTATAACATTGGTCTTAGAAATTCCCTCCAAAATATTTTTGGGAATTTTGGCCTTGCGCAATTCTATGTATGGTAGTTTGTATTCTTCAGAGAGCTGCTTTGCGAATTTGATATCGTCGAAGAAGCTGAAGCTAAGCAGAGAAAATTCCCCTACAATGTTGGGGGCATCCTCTAGTAAAAGTGGACGTAAATCCTTGAGCGGAATCATCCCTGTTTTGCTAATAATTGTGGCAAATTCTTTTCGAAACATATCTTTGTCCGCATCTGTTTAAAATTTAATGGCATTGTCTTTTCGGCGTTTTAGCAACTTTCTTGAGTACTTTATTAGCTTTATTCAATACGTACGGTACGCCATGCCTTTCTGAGCAGCGTTGTGAGAGGGCGCCCGGCTACCACCAGCGAGCAATTCCAAAAAGAACGAGAGCATTTCCCATGCGAATGCGATCATCAGTAGAGGCCAGTGCCAGTAGAGAAAAATTTAATTCAAAATTTAGCTCGGTTGTATTTCCAATTCGATAATCGATTCCAACGCAAGCATCTAAGTCGAAAAATGATCCACGTTGCTCAAAACTAGATTCTTCCGAGCTATTTCCGCCTAAATAGTATTCATATTTTTTCAGCGCCCCCCCAGCATAAAAAGCGTAAGAGGAGATAGAACTAACTTCTAACATAGGGTGGATGTTCTTTTGAGGATACCCTTCTCCTTTGAAATACCAGCGATAATTCCCACGCATTCCATATAGAGCAATATTGCCGGCAGTGTAGTTAAAATATAGATCTCCCCCCAGGCCCACGGAGTGGCGAGGATTCCAAAAATAGAGTAAATTGAGATCTGGGCTAAGCAAGGCCAACGTAGATCCTTGACTATAAAGAGTATTGGTTTGATAGAAAAGGCCGTTTGCAAAACGGAAAGATAGTTTCATAAAACTTAAATCAAAAAATGCCGACGAAACTGGTGCGATAAACAGTAATAAAAAAGACAAGATAATTTTTTTAAGCAAGCAACTCATATCTTATATAACCATAACACCTCTTCTAAAGGTACGTCAAAAAGGTCTATGCCGGCAAACGGCAAACAATTTGCTATGAATAGATAAAGAGAACGAAGTCGAGTGCTAACAATTTGAATCCGGGATAGAAGATGTCCTTGCGTTGCATACTTTATAGACGGCAGTAGTTTTTATATACAAAGGTAGAGGTGAATTACCATGAGAATTTCTGTTTGCGCTGTTTGTTTGCTACTATTAATTATTACTGCCACCTTTATTGGCTGTGATAATGGCACACGATCCAAAGATAAAACCCCAGCATTGGTTAACGGGGAACTATATGCCAGAGGCAGTGAAGCAAGGACTTCCTCCTCGGAAGCAGTGATGAATTTTTCATATCGAGTGCAGGTTGATGTTGATGAATTTGCCGACACTAGTTCACCAGAGGCCATGCGTCCAATTTTTCTAAGCAAAATTAATGATCAAATCCAGCATTTATTTGGTGCATTTAAAATTTATACCCAACAAGGAGTACCCAAGCTAGGAAGAAACCAATCGATTGTCATCGATGAAAAGAGCATAGAATTTAATAGTAGAAAAAAATATTATACAGCTAAATACCAATATCGTGGGAACGCATTAGTGGATATTGGAGCAGGGGACAGCATTCAACTTCCTCTGCCGCGAAATCCAGACACCATTTACTATAAATCAAAAGGCCAAAATCGTCTTAATCCTTGTACTGATAAGCACTACAACACTGAAGGAGATTTTTGGTATTTTTGGAATGTTTTTTACTATGGATGCAACACTATCAAAGAAGGAGTTGATTATGATTTAGTGGAGATATCATTAACTCGTATCACAAATACCGAAAAAACATTTCCCGAATATGATCGCTTAATTAGATTGGGAGCAGAAGGTAAAAAAAGCTTGGCCGTATATGTTTTTTTTGGATATGTCCACGAATTGTCAAAAGTCCCAAAGGACTTAAGTGGAGTTGAGCATATAGGGGAATCTTTCAAAGCGGTGTCCAAGCAACTAATGGAATCAGGTTTCGCGCAAAGTGAATTTTCTCGCCTGTCTTCAGCGGCCGTTCTCTATAAGTTTGAAAAATATTTTTCGCAATCTAATTTGACTATTGCAGTTAATCTTTTTGCAGGCAATACAGGGATTAATGATTCGGATTCGGCGATCTTTCACAACGTTTACAAACAGGCGCTTGAACAAGGCTCAGTGATTTTCTATGGAGGCCACTCCGGCCTAGGAGGAAATCTTAAAATAAAGGCATTGGAAAAGCGGGTGGGAACTATTGTGTTTCCCAAAGATCAATATCAGATAATTGTTTTTGATAGTTGTAGTTCGTTTCCCTACTATACAGAACTTTATTTTGATAATAAGGCCAATGTGGCCAAGGCCGATGGTAGTGTAGATACTTTTGGTTCTTACAATTTTGATATTATTACCAATGGACTATCTTCCTATTTTGAACGAAATAGTGTTTCCATTAATACGCTGTTGGCCGCGCTAAACACCGTCTATGAAAGTGGCATTGCTAAATCCTTTCAAGAATTGATTGATGAGATGCATGCAAATCACTTTAAAGCATCTAGTAAATTAGAAGGACACATGGTTGCCGTAAGTGGAGATGAGGATAATCCAACGGTAGCACCAGTGCTTGATATCAATTTAGAGCGCAGTAACATTGATGATGCAGTTGCTATCGCGGCCACCGTTGGACGTGATAGTTTCAATTTTTCTATTGAGTCACTTGATGCTAAGGAGATAATGGTACAGATTAAGGGCCTGCTAGAGAAGGAGGCGTTAGTGTATCTATTAACTTCTTCGGGCAAAGTTTTGTATGCCGCGATTGCAGAGGAAGGGGTACGCTGGCAAGCTTCGCAAGTAAATCAGTCAAATTGGACAGGATTTAGCTATATGGCCTATATCTCATTGCCAGAAAATGATTTTTCCACACTTTATTTGATGGGCAAAGATAAGATTTTATACTTCAAAGATAAAGATAAAGAATTGACCAAATCTGTTAGGCAGCACCCACAAGGATTGGTGTGGATCAAATTAGAACTTCAAGGGGATGGCCTTTTGATGGGGACAGATGAAAGCAATAAAAAATATCAGTGGGAAGAGAATAAATGGGTAGAGATTAAACAGGAAATTCCAGAATAATTTCAAAGTAAGTTTAAGTTTAAGTTTAAGCTAAATTTTAAGTAAAATTAAAACGGAAATGTCTTTGCAAAGTAAAAGCAAATTTAGCCTAGTGTATTTTTAAATTTCTTAAAGCTAATGAAAATTAAAATTGCGGCCATTATAATGAGAAAAGAAAAATGAGTGGCAATTACGTGAATATCTCCTCCTTTAAGCATGATATTACGCAACAGTTCTAGAAAATAGGTAACGGGATTTATATATCCAAAAACTTTCATCACGGTGGGCATGTTGCCGAGAGGGAACGTTAATCCCGAAAGTTGTATCGCCGGAAAGAGAAATAAAAAACCGGCCATCATAGATTGTTGTTGAGTATTAGTTAGAATGGAAATTAGAGTTCCAACAGCAACGGTGGTGCAGATGAAAATAAAAGCAGAAAGAACTAATACAAAAAAAGATCCGCGCATGGGAACATCAAAGGCAAATACTGCCACGCCTAAAACTAGCGGAATATTACTGAGGCCCAAAATGACATAAGGGAGAGTTTTTCCTAAAATAATTTCCCAAGTTTTGGTGGGAGCAGAAACTAACATTTCAAAGGTCCCAGTTTCCTTTTCTTTGGAAACTGACATACTGGTTAATAAAATAGTAATGACGCAAATAAGTAAGCTCATAACTCCAGGAACCATAAAAACGGCCGTGCGAATAGTGGGATTATAAAGGATGCGCATGTCAAAAGTTATGGGTGCCGGGCCATTGCTTTGATTAAAATCTCGGCGCACCACTTGTGCTAAAATGCTATTCATATACCCTTCAACACTTTGGGCCCGCAGCACGTTAGAGGCATTAACCAAAAGTTGTAAACGGCCTTCGCCTCTGGCGATCGCCTGCGTTAGTCCTTCAGGTGGGGGAACAATAACCGCATCGGCCTCATTGGCGCTGATTTGAGCGAAGGCCTCACTCTTTGTAACTTTGGCCGGAATAAACCATCCGGTAGTTATAGCGTGCTCGTACACGTGCTGCAAAACAGTATCACCTTTATGAGGGATAAAAGAGAGACGAACATTTTTTACATCAGAGGAAATGGCAAATCCAAAAAGAGTCATTTGAACAATGGGGGCAAAAAAGATAAGCATACGCATCTTTGGATCTCGTAGCGTTTGTAAAAACTCTTTGCGAATAAGGCCCATAATGGTGGGATTAAGTTTGAGTGTAAAAGGTATTTTCATTGTTATTTTATGCCTCCACATCTCGTTTGAATTTTTTTATCGAGGCCACTACCATTAAAATGCAGATGACTGACAGTACGAAAAAGCTATAGCGTAGTTCATATACCCCTGATCCTTTAAGAAAAACATCGCGACTAACTTCCATGAACCAACGTGCCGGCAAGATGGCCGTGAGAATTCTAAAAAATAAGGGCATGCTCTCCACAGGAAAGATAAAACCAGACAGAAGTATGGAAGGAAGAAGGGCGGTGGTCATGGCCACTTGCATGGACATTTGTTGTTTGCGAATGGTGGTAGAAATAAGGAGTCCCTGTGCTAAGCAAGTAGTAAGAAAAATAAAACAGCCACCGTAAAATACCAAATGACTACCACGAAAAGGGACTTCGAAAAAACCGCGGGCCATGATGTAGACAAAAGTTACTGAACCAAACCCTAAGATGACATATGGAGCAAGTTTTCCCAAAATAATTTCGATGGGCCGAATGGGAGTAGAAAGAAGCAATTCCATAGAACCATTTTCATATTCGCGCGCGATAGTTAAAGAGGTAAGAAGCGTAGACAAAACGGCAATTACCACCACCATCAGGCCAGGAACAATAAACCAACGACTATTTAATTCCGGGTTATATAAAAAACGAGTTTTTAGGTTAATCATGTAGGGAATTTTTTCTTTGGTTATTTTTTCATAGGACAATTTTTGAATGGTAGAGAAATATCCAATAATTGATCCTACGGTGGAGTTGTCAGAGCCATCCAAAACAAGTTGGGCGTGAGCACCTTGGCCGGCGAATAAATTGTATTCGAAGTTGCGGTTAATAATTAGCGCGGCACGATCTTTTTCTGCAAAAATTTGAGCGATAGCTTTTTGGGGACTATCCGTCGGAGAAATAATAAAATAGTGCGAGCTGGCCAGTGTTTCGGCAACTTTTCGAGAGGCGGCAGTTTTGTCGCCATCATAGAGTGCTAAATGTATATTTTTCACATTAAACTCAATGGCAAAACCAAAAATCATGACCATCATCATGGGAAGTAGAAGGGCCATCGCCAGGGTGAAGGGATCACGCATTACATGAAAAACCTCTTTTTCGGCAATAGCAAAAGCGCGAGAAATTTTCATCGATCATTGCCCTCCACTAATCGAATAAAAACATCTTCCAGCGTAGGAGTAATTGCTCGAATGGTAAAATCAGATGCATATTTATTTTTAAAATCATTCCAATGAGCTTCGCTAATGGGGGAGGCGTGATAACGCTGCCCATAGGCTTCAAAAGATTCAAAAAAATGGCCTTCGCGCAAGCTTTCTGCTTCTGCAAAAGTTATGTTGCGTTGAGGGTATAGTTCATAGAGTGGTTTGGGAAAAGTTGAACGTTTAAGGCCGCTAGGAGAATCAATTGCAATCAATTCTCCAGCACGCATAAGAGCAATTCGATCACATTGTTCGACTTCGTCCATATAGTGGGAGGTCACAAAAATAGTTTTTCCCTGCCGTGCCAGCTTTTTAATTAGATCCCAAAATTTTTCACGCGAGGCAGAAGTTACGCCGGCGGTTGGTTCATCCAAAAAAATAATTTCAGGATCGTGCAAGATGGAAGCGGCCAGTGATACTTGCTGTTTCATTCCGCCGGGAAGATCTTTTACCATGGTTTTGATTGGTTTGTTAAAAGAGATAAAATTAAGCAACTCCTGCTTGCGTTTTTCAAAAGTTGTCGCTGGAATTTTTCGAAGGGAGGCGGTGAAGGACAGATTTTCTTCCACGGTAAGATCGTTGTAGAGTGTAAATTTTTGGGACATATATCCAACCTTGTCTTTGATTCGATCAGTGTTGGTTATGTCATCGTAAGAAATTCCGGCCACCGAGGCATGGCCTTGTGTAGGGATAAGTAGTCCACAAAGTACTCGAATAGTAGTGGTTTTTCCGGCACCATTGGCCCCTAAAAAACCAAAAATTTCTCCCTTAAAAACTTTGAAGCTGACATTGTTAACTGCTTTGAAATCTCCAAATTGAACAACTAAATTGGCCACTTCAACAGCAAAGTCGAGGGGTGTTTTAGGTTCGATGCAAAACCTCCTGGGCCTTGGAGCGAGCAATGAAAAGGGCATCGAAATTATCCAACCCTTCCTGTTGTAGTAATTCGCGAGGAACTCCTTCTGCCAAAAACTTTCCGGATTCTAAAAGATGAACTTGGGCGCAACGTTCGGCCTCATCTAAATATGCTGTGGCAATAATTATTAAAATTTTTTGATCGGATAGGCGATATAAAAGCTCCCAAAATTCTCGGCGACTGATGGGATCTACCCCGTTGGTCGGTTCATCTAAAAGTAAAACTCGCGGGGAGCGCAAGAGGGAGCACATTAGACCTAATTTTTTATACATTCCACCCGAAAGTTTGCTGGCCGGACGATCAACAAATTTATCTAATCGAGTAATTCTTAAAAGATCTTCTCGTTTGTGATTATATTGCTCCGAAGGAATGGAGTAGAGTTCTCGGAAAAATTCCAGATGTTCATCAATGGAGAGATCACCATAGAGACTTTGCTGTTGAGGCATGTAGGCAACTGTTTCTCGAATTTCCTCGTAAGTTACTTCGCGCTGATTTTCGGTATAGCAGATAGTGCCGCGATCTTGTGTTAAAAGTTTAATCAGTGTGCGCAAAAGCGTTGTTTTGCCTGCTCCTTCCGGGCCGATCAGTCCGTGCATAAGGCCAGCGGAAAAATTCATGGAAACATTATCTAGTGCTTGGTTGGGACCTAATTTCTTGTAGAGATTATTAACCGTAATCCCAATAGCGGAAGCGCTGCTTGATGATGAGTGCGTCAGTTTCATCACTTATCCTCAATTTTTACTTCGATTGTCATTCCCGGTTTTAAAATCTCTTCTGGATTTTGGAAGGAGATATCGACGGCAAAAACTAAACGAGTACGCTCTTCTCGCGTCTGAACATTTTTAGGTGTAAATTCTGCTTCTTCTGCCACCTTGGCCACGATTCCATCAAATTTTCTCATGTTCATTTCTGGTAGATATCCTGAAAGTTTTTGGCCAATTTTAATTTGAAAAATTAGTTCTTGTGGAATGTAAATGGTGGCATAAAGATCGGCCTTAAGGTTAGCAAGGGTAAAAAGTTTGGTTCCCACATTAACCATCTCACCTTCTTCATGGTATTTATTCAGTATAGTTCCCGAAATTGGTGAGACAATAGTACACCAACTAAGCCGGAGATCTGCTTCTTCTTTGCGATTTTTTATCTGATCATAACTTTCCTCTGATTGAGATCCCTGTTTGTATAGTCTGGCCGCGCGGATAAAATTTTGGGCCGCAATTTTTTGAGCTAAATGATGATCTTCACAGGCCAGAGACATCAGGGTATCACCTTTAGTAATAGTAGATCCTTCTTGATAATTATTTTTAGAAATTACAGAAACAAGTCGTGAAGAAATATCTATTTTGGTGGCCTCTAATGTTCCTGCATAGTAAAAATTAGGAGGGAAGAAAATAATTTTAATAACAAATCCAAGACAGATGATTAGAATGAGAATTCCAATTTGTTTTTTAATAGTATTTGAACTCTTTCCATTTTCCATATTTTTCTCCTGGCCTTATTATTTACTTGTTGTGGTGGCCAAATAATCTAATATCGCAGTTTGCATCAAAATGGCACTTTCAATTTGGGCCATGCTAACTTCCGTCTGCAAAAGTTTTAAGTTGGCATCTTGTACATCTAAATAGCGAACCTTGCCAACTTTGTAGGATTGATAGGTAAGTTGTTCAACTTCTCGTGCCTCACGAACATTTTGTGCTCCCAATTTTTGCTGGGCCAAGAGGTTGGCCAGAGCATCAGAGGCCTTGTTGTATTCTTTTGCTAAGTCAGATTGCTTTTGCTCTTTTTGGTATTGCAAGGCCAGCGCATCATTTGTTTTTTGCGATACTCGATTACTAATAATTCCCCAATCCCAGAGAGAAAAAGATAAAGAGGCAGAAACGCTATTTTGAATAGACTCTTCTTCTAGTCCGATTTTGGGAAAAATATATTGAGACTTTGCTTGCAATTGAATTTTAGGAAAAAAGTTTGCGCGCTCACTGCTTGCCAAAGTATAGGCCGAGTTTTCTTGATTTTGTAGTGCAATCATCTCTGGGTGATTTTTTACTGCTTCGCTGGCCGGAATATTACTTACGAAACGATTTTCTCGCAGAGTGGTGGAAAGGTCATCTAGGTCAACTCGTAGCGAGGGAGGATCGATATCGTCTGGAAGATCCGTGGCCAATTCTGTTGGCACCGGGTGAGAGGTATCAAAAGTTAAATCCTCTCCAGTGAGAGAAATTAGTTCGCGCAAATTTGCAGCAAGATTAGTTTGCGCCTGCATAAATTTCATCTTATAACCAATAATTTCGCGATTTGCCAAAGTTTGCTCTAGGCGACTAGCGGCGCCGGCCTTAAAGCGAAGTTGAATATCTCTTCCTTGATCTTGTGCCAATTTTAGTGATTTAGCAGTGAGTGTTAATTCGCGAAGGGAGTATTGAGTTTTAAAATAAGTTTGTTTTATGGTTAACTCTAATTGTTTTTGAAAAATTTCTGAACCATTTTCTTTAGCGTCAGATAGAAGCGCTAGCCCTTCAGCATTTTTACGATCTTTGCCTCCATCAAAGAGGGTGTAGCTAAGCACTGGGCCTACTGCATAATTTTCATGTTCACCCAAAATGGCCACGCCCATAGGGCCGATTGTTGCTGGCACTTCTGATTGATAAGAGTAATTTCCGGCCAAGGCCAGACTAGGCCATAGCAAAGCATATGCCGCCTCAGATTGATGTAAAAAGGCAGAGGCGGATGCCATTGTAGACTTTAGGGCCGCCGAGTTATGAATGACTTTGTCAATGGCAGAAGTTAAGCGCTCTTTGAAAAGAGGTGCCTGCTGCGAAGAAGTGGCCGCTTGAGTTATAGTTATTGAAATAAAAAAAATGGATAAAAATTTTATGTTCATGGACTTTTTATACCTCTATTTTTGCCGCTTATATTGTAGAATTTTATTGGGAAATTCAAACTCTTCATCGGCAGCGATTCGTTTATAATTGATAAAGTTGCGTAGAACAATTTTTACATAGTGATTGGTTTCCTGATAAGGAATCATTTCGATAAATTCTACCATGTCGCCGTTATAGCGATCACGTAACCATTGATTGATGGCGCTCTCACTGGCGTTATATGATGCTGTGGCCAAAACCATACACCCTTCATATTTGGCCAAAAGCTCTTTTAAAAGTGCCGCCCCCATATTTATATTAGTAGATTCGTTGAAGAGACTTTTGAAGTCAGTATAGGGAATATTATAGCGACGAGATAGTTCAGCTCCGCGTTCTGGAATAATTTGCATAATTCCAAAGGCATCTGCAAAACTGCGGGCCACGGGATTAAAAGAGGATTCTTGCCGAGCAATGGAGTGAATGAACTCGGAATCTATTTTAAATTTATCCGCAGCTTTTTTTGAAATAGAAAGAAATGGAGTTGGAAAAAGCAATTTTACGTACTGGCCAGTAACTTTGCCACGAATTTTATCGTCGAGCTTATAAAATTCTTCAATCAAAATATCATAGGCGTGGGCGCGGGCCAGTAATGGAATTATTTTTAATCGATCTGTGGGATTTCGCTTTTTGCTGTTATAGTTAGTGATGAATTTAGATGCGAGAGTATGTTCGCCAACGGAAATTAACCATTCGAAGGTAGGAATAAGTTCAGCGGTCGGAGGATTTTCTACCTCTAATGGTGAATAGCTAAGACCTAATTCTCGTGCCGCCATAATTCCGTAATATCCATATTCATCGGCCAACACTAACTCATTAAAAAGATCGACAGCACGATCAGTATTGCCAGACGAATGTAGAGCGCGGGCCTCCCAAAACTTTAGTTTTAACCGATAAGAGTTACTGACGCTATTGGCCTGACAAGAAGAAAAAGTCTCTTGAGCATTACTAAATTTTTTAAGATGATAGTAGATCCAACCTACATTCCAACATAGTTGATCACGTAAATCAGCACCGATGTCGCCAGATAAAAGGGCCTCCTTATAATAGATAATGGCCAATTCTAAGTCGCGCGCCTCCATGGATATTCCACCCAAAGAGTTTAAAATAGTCGCCCGAGTATTGGGATTGGAGGGGGCATGTTTTAAAATATTTAGTAGGATTTTTTTTGCTTTTTCCCCATTATCGCTGGTCCAAAGTGCGCGAGCAAATTTAATTTCATTGGAGATTAGGGCGTTTTTATATTCTTCACTTTGAGGAGTGTTCTGAAACTTTGAATTTATTAGTTCGCTAATTTCGCCGGTCTTTTTTCGAAAGGCATCTAATTTACGTTCAAGTTTATAGGACATGGCAATTCTATTCATTAACTCAATTTGCTTTGCAAAAGAGATATTTTTTCCATCGATAATATTTTGATAAAGTTCGCGGGCCTTGTCGAACATGCGACTTTTTTCAAAGTCGCGAGCAACTTCTTCGATATTATTATTGTTAATTATTGGATTTAATCGCGGGGAGATAGCATAAAGACGATTGCGAAACTTTGTAGATAGTTTTGGATCGCTAGTGTTTTCAAGGGCACTATTTATTAGTCTGATTTTTTCATGTTGGACGCGGCCATATTTTGAGAGCTGAAAAGAGAAATTAGCAATTTGTTCTTTCATTTCTAAATGAGCGGCCAGATTTAGCGATACATTTAAATATAATTCTTTCAACCATCCAGGCACTTGGTCCTCAGCGGTTTCCCAAATTTTAATTAGTTCCTCTGGCCCATAGGAACAGGCGGTAAGCGTTTTAATAAAGGCCAATTCAAAAAGAGGAAAATCTTTTTGCTCCGATAGTTCTTTAAATGCTTGGCAGGCCAGGCCATTTGCTCCGTTGGCAGAAAGTAGATCGGCCTGTAAATATTTGGACGTCCACTGGATATTTCGCTCTTCATCGATGGGGGGAAGATGGTTTTTGGAGATGTCATATTTGATTTTTTTCATCTCATCATAGGTAGGGGGAAGAATCAGCTTATTTGAGGCGCACGAAAAAAAAAGAAAAATAAAAAATAGCTGTCTAAGTAGTGGAATCACTAAAAACTCCCCAGGTGTGATTTTGGCCTCCATTATTGTTGGCAAAATATTAAGATAAGTCTATATCTTTGTGCCGATACTATATTTTTTCTATTCAAATGCGCTGAGGCGGAACAGAGGATTTGTTATTATGATTGACGTAACACATGCGAAGAAAAAGTTAATTCACTTTGCCTCCCTAGGATGTTCTAAAAATCTGGTTGATTCAGAGGTAATGCTAGGTATTTTGGAGCAGGCCGGATTACAGCATACGTCTAATCCTGAGGAGGCAGAAGTTATTGTAGTAAATACTTGCTCCTTTATCGACGTGGCCAAAAAAGAATCAGTTGATGTCATCTTGGAGATGTCTGATTATAAAAATGCCGAAAAAGGAAAGTGCAAAGCGTTAGTAGTTGCTGGTTGCTTGGCACAGCGCTATTCTGGGCAAGTGGAGGAGGAAATTCCCGAGGTCGATTTGCTGATAGGAACTGGAGAATATAATAAGATTGCGACTCTTTTAGATGATTTAGAAAAAAAGAAATTAAAACAAAAGACCTTTGTCGGGGAACCTAAATTTATTCATACGGAATTAGACCCTCGCATTAATAGTGCTCCCTCATATATGGCCTGGTTGAAAGTTTCGGAAGGTTGCGATCGTCTTTGCACCTTTTGTGTTATTCCTCAAATTCGCGGAAAGTTGCGCTCACGAACAGTGGATTCGTTATATGCCGAAGCGATGAAGTTAGTAAAAAGTGGAGTGGTGGAGTTAAATTTAATTTCCCAGGATTTATCACAGTACGGAAAAGATCTATTACCTCCCAATACTTTGTTTAATTTGCTAGAGAGATTAGAATCAATTGCTGGATTGCGCTGGATTAGACTTTTTTATTTTTATCCAGACGATTTAAACGAAGCGGTAATCAAGAAGATAGCGGACTCGGAAAAAATTTGTAAATACTTGGATATTCCCATTCAGCATTTTTCAAATCGTATTTTAAAGTTGATGAATCGAAAAATTACTGGAGAGGAGATATTAAGAAAAGTTAATTTACTTCGGGCAAAAATTCCCGAGATTGTTTTAAGAACATCGCTAATTGTCGGTTTTCCGGGGGAGAGTGAAGATGATTTTGCTCAGATGGAGGCCGGTGTAAAAGAGATTGGATTTAATCATTTGGGAGTGTTTGCCTACTCTGATGAAGAAGAGGCCCCTTCTTCTAAATTGCCCAATAAGATTAATGGCAAGTTGATCGCTAAACGTCAAAAGAAGATTTATGATGTGCAAAAGAAAATTGCGGCGAAACTTAATAAAAAATTTATTGGGCAGACCATAGATGTTCTTATTGAAGGAAATCACGAAGAAACCGATCTACTTTGGAGAGGCCGCCATAGTGGCCAAGCACCAGATATTGACGGCAAGGTTATCATCAACGATAAAAGCGAAGGACTGGAAGTAAAAGTCGGCGACATGGTTAAGGTATTAGTAGAGGAAGTGGTCGATTACGATTTGGTCGGAAAAATTATTTCTCAAATTTCCAAAAGGGAACACCCTTAGAAGAATGTGCTGGTGATTCTCGATTTTCGGGAGCAATTGCCGCCGAATCGTCTTTGGCCTTAGCACTAGAAGATGGGCCGCGCTCAGAAGGTGTAAGCGAGTTATCAACGGCGGAACTATCATCTTCTTCTTCAGTTACTGTTGTTCCCGAAGCGATATTGCGTTCAGAGGGATTTACCTCGTCGATATTATACTCGTGACTTTCACTATCCCAACTTGTTGGTGCCACTGGATCACTAGATGGTGCGGCCGGCGCGCTGCCTATTTTTATTTCTGGTGGAGTGTATTGGCCTTCCTTGCTATCTTCAGCGATTAGTGTGCCAAAAGCAAATACGCCCAAAATAATACCAAACGAAATTTTAAAAAAATATTGATTCATAGTTTCTCTCCTGACAAAAGAAAGAGTCATGATAACCTGATCGGTTTTGACGGGAATTCCTTTAGCGAATACAGCGATTTTTTTTAAAAATTTGTAGCATTATGGTTAAATTGTCTTTTTTCGAGGCCTTGGCCAGAAGTATTAGGGGAGGTAATTCCCGTGTTGCAAGTGTTGCGGTGCTTAGAAAAAGTATGATGTACCTTTTAACCTTAAACCTTTTTAAGAGAACAGCGGAGTGGAGAGATAGCGTTCTCCGGTATCACAAAAAATGGTGATGATGTCGATTTTTTTGTTGCCTGAATTGCTTGTTGCGCGTGAGGCAAGCTGCGTGGTGGCCCAAAGATTGGCCCCGGAAGATATTCCAACTAAGGCACCCTCCTTATTGGCAATGCTGCGGGCAGTGGAAATTGCATCTTCTGCAGATACGGTGATTATCTCATCAACCACTTCTCGATTATAGACAGCGGGAATAAAGCCAGCACCAATCCCCTGAATAAGGTGAGGGCCTGGATTTCCACCAGACAAAACAGGGGAGTCTTTGGGTTCAACGGCAACTATTTTTATATTTTTATTTTTTTCCTTTAGAAATTTACCCACTCCCGAAATAGTTCCTCCTGTTCCGACCCCCGCAACAAAGTAGTCAATATGGCCACCAGTGGCCTGCCAAATTTCTACCGCAGTAGTTTTATAGTGGATTTCTGGATTGGCCATATTTTCAAATTGGCCAAGTGTTATTGAGTTTTTTATTTCTGCGAGCAATTCGTTGGCGCGAGTAATCGCTCCTCTCATGCCCAGTTTTCCTGGCGAGAGAACAATTTCTGCACCATAGGCCTTTAAAATAGAGCGACGTTCAACAGACATCGTTTCGGGCATTACTAAAATTACTCGATACCCCAAAACCGCTCCAATCCAGGCAATAGCAATTCCGGTGTTCCCGCTGGTTGGTTCAATAATGGTAGCACCAGTGTATAATTTCCCATTTTGCTGGGCGGCCAAAATCATAGACAGTCCAATACGATCTTTTATGCTTCCTCCGGGATTAAAGAATTCCGCCTTGGCATAGATGTTGGAATTATATTGTTGTGAAAAATGTTTTAAATGTAAAAGAGGAGTGTTGCCAATTTTGTTTAAAATATTGTTAGAGTCATTTGAGTTAGTCATATATTAAACCTCCCAACGAGTATTGAAAAGATAGTTAAATTCCCAGGCCGCCATCATTAAGGGGAGATGGTTGACGATTATAAATTTTCGAATTAGGAGGAACATCATTGGATACAAAGACGTTTCCACCAATAACGGAATTAGCACCCACTGTAATATTTCCCAGGATGGTTGCTTCGGAGTAGATGATGACGTTATCCTCAATTTTGGGGTGGCGCCGCAAATTTTTAATCAGCTTTCCATCTTTATCTTTTGGAAAGCTCAATGCCCCTAAAGTTACCCCCTGATAGAGTCTAACGTTTTTTCCAATTACGGCCGTTTCTCCTATAACAACTCCGGTGCCATGGTCGATAAAAAAACCAGGGCCAATTTGTGCTCCGGGATGAATGTCAATTCCAGTGCGTGAATGTGCTCGTTCGGTCATGATTCGCGGAATGATGGCAACTGATTTTTCATATAGTAGATGAGCAATGCGATAGGTAGCGATGGCCTCGACACAAGGATAGCTCATGATAATTTCATCGACGGACTTGGCAGCAGGATCACCGTCATAGGCCGCTTGTACATCACTAACCAATGTTTTGTGTAAGTCCGGCAGTGAAGAGATAACATAAATGGTAGTCTCTAGTGCACTTTTTTCACAATCACAATCATCGCAACGCTCTTGAGCACAACGATACTTAATTGCCTGTTCAACCTGTTTGCCCAGCTTAAGCGTCGCAGAGCGAAGACGGTCCCCAATAAAAAGATTCATCTCATTTTTGGGAATTGGCCTATAGGTTTGAAGGCCGGGAAATAAAGTTGCCAACAATTCATCTAAAACGTCATAGACTGCTGAGCGAGTGGCCAAGTTTAGTTCTTCAGTAGTATTTGCCCCATAGTTTTTATTCAAACTATCTTCAAGACTGTCAATGACGTTTGGCAGTGACTTATTAATCCAATTGCGTAAATCCATGAAAAAACCTCTTGGGATTGGAGGGATGGTGTTATTATTGTAGTCCTGCTGGAGAATAATTAATATGAGAAATTGTTGCAGCATCTCCTGACTAGAGTAATTGGTTTTTTCTTATATTTTTATCCCACGAAGAACGGAGGATGGAGTTTTGTCTTCCAAAGTTAGATGTTCTATTTGCGAAATACCAGCATTGCTTAGCATTTTTATTAGATCCGCTTTGGAATAAGATTGGCCACCAGTAGTACCAACCAGCATATTCAAAGAGAAAAGAGCAGGAAAAAGAGGGCCACTTTTTTCATCATTTAAAATAAATTCATGAATAAGAAAAACGCCATTGGGGTTAAGGGCCTTCGCTGCTTTGCTGATGACAAGTTGACAGTTTTTCTCATCCATTCCATGCAAGATATGCGATAGCCAAACGGCATCATATTTTCCCGGGATATCGTTGACGGTAAAATCTCCCCCGATGAAATTAATGCGGTCATTCAAATTAAAGCGGGCAATGGTTTTTTCTGCAAATGGGGCCGTCGTCGGCAAGTCAAATACTGTTCCACTCATCTGCGCATTGTTTTGACAAAAATAGATAGCATAGGTTCCTGGGCCTCCACCTAGGTCCAAAATAGATTGGGCCTTTGCTAGATTAATTTTTTCTACCCAACGAGGAGCAAGTCTAGAGCGAAAGGCCATGTTGAACATTCCCATTAAAAAATTTTCACGCTCTATTTCTGAATTGGTATGAGAGGTACTACTTCGATGAGGTTCTCCTGTGCGAACTACGGAGGCCAGGTTATTCCAAGAATCAACAAGGTGATGGTGGTGGCCAATGATATATCCAGTATAGGCTTCTGAGTTTTTAGATAAAAATTCAGAAGCAAAGGGAGTATTGGTGAAGTTGCCGTCTATTTTTACAAGAAGATCCATTGCGCAGAGGGCGTTAAGCAGCATCTCGCAAGCTCGCTGATTGTAGCTTGCGAGATGGGCCATTTCCTTGGAAGTTTTCAGGCCACTATCTAAAAGGGTAAAAAGGTCAAGTTCGATGGCCGCGTGAATGGCGAATGCCTGCCAATAACCGCCGCTTAGCTGAATAAGTTTTTCTTGAGACCAATCATTGTTTTTGCTCATACTCATATAGGATCTCCCCCGATCGTCTAGGTTGGTTATCCAAGTTGCTCCAACAAAGTTACAACCTAGATAACTTTGCAACTCAATAAGCATGTCGGAAATTAATATTGAATCTTACTTGTAAATTATGATGACGCATACCTTATTCAGGAGGCCGCGGGGAGGTGATGATCTATCATTTGTTAATTTTTAAAATAAATAATTGTGTTTGCGGTTGTTTTAAATTGCTTAACAATCTGTTTCCATATAATGTTTGGAACACAGTATTAACACAGGAGGAAAGATGATTAAGTCAGTCGGTATTTTTTTATTGGCCTTTATTATTATCGGGTGTTCATCAACAACAACAATAACTTCTAATGATAAAGAAGCTAAAATTTATGTTGATGGTGAACTTAAGGGGACGGGTTCGATTGTACATACGGACACTAAAATTGTTGGCTCAACAACTTCAATAAAATTTCAAAAAGAAGGCTGTGAACCAGTTAATTATACTTTGACAAGAAGTGAAGAATTTGATGCGGGAGCTTGTGCCGGTGGCGTTTTTGTTCTTGTTCCATTTCTATGGGTAATGAAGTATAAGCCTGTGCATTCTTATGAATTCACATGCGAAAAAAGATAGCATTTTTATTTCTGATTATATCTACTCCACTTACAGCACATTCAAAGGTTGTAAGTGGTGTAGATCAGGCCTTTAAAATCAAACGTTATATGCAAGTTAAAGAAATGGTTTCTGGCCGTAGTGAAGGGGTGCATTTTTACCAAAAAGTTCTTTCAAAAACCCTGGGAAGTAGCTGCGATATGTATCCTAATGACTCAAAATATGCACAGATTAATTTTAGCAAATGTTCGGCAATTTATAGTATCATCAATTCGATGCATCGTTTTTATTTGGAGCCAGATTCTGCGACAGTTGGACTTGATATTATTGCAACAAAAAAGGTTTTCCATGTTGATTTACCTCGCAATTGTCGTTGGCATTAATGTCATATCGGCAAATCTAAGTGCCAACGATTGTCAATTATCTAAGCAGTTCTTTGATAGAGCAGAACAACTTTATCAGAGAGAACAGTTTTTACTAAGTTCTGGCCATTTTTCACAAGCTGCGGCAGCTGCTTGCACGCAAGATGAAAAAAATCAATCACTATTTAAATATTCGTTAGGGATGATAAAACTTGATGAATTTAACGAAGCCTATACAGAACTAAGTGAAATAGAGAAAACTGCCGGCCCTAAATTATTAGAAAATATTTTATTGGCCAAAAAACTATATTTTAATGCGGATGTTGTTTTAAACGAAGAAAATAAGATCAAGATTCAAGTTTGGAACGTTAGAAATAATAAAAAAGAGCTGGAACAGATATCTTCTAAATTTGTCGGCCCATATTGGAAAAATCAAATTTCTCAATATCAGGCGGCCTTAGAAGAGATTGATACTAAAAATCCATTACTTGCAGGAACATTGAGTATTGTACCAGGACTGGGACAGGTATATGTTGGTGCCTATCAGAGTGCTGCAATTTCTTTTCTAATTAATAGTTTATTTTTTATGGGTATGAAGGATTTTTATAACAATAAACAATATGCGGCATCTGTTGCGGCCGGATTGGTTTTTTCTATAACTTACGTAGGTAATATTTTGAATGCGGTTAATATGGCGCATTTAAAAAACAATCAAATGCTGAAACCATATGAAGAAAAAATGTATAATGATTTTTTCTATGATCTAAAATAATCTATAAGGCATTGAAGAGAATCTATTCCTTCCGATGCACAACGTAAAAAAACATCAGCTCCGCCAATTCCTCTTTGAAATCTAAAAAGAGTGGGTGTTCGTCAAGGCCCATGGCCACTTCATTGGCAGTCGCAATATTTTTCTGTAACTCCTCAATTAGATTTTGGCAAACATTTGGAAAAGGTAGTTTTTGTGCGATGAAATTTTTCCATGATATTTGGGGGGAAGTGAGGCCATTATCATGGCGAAATGTTTGGTGTGTCCATTCTCCCGTCTTAAAATTAAAATCGTAGAGAGAGAGGAATTTATGGGCCAAAGGAATGATCATCTCTAAAGCATGAATAATGTAGTTGATTTCCTCTTCTGAAAAAGAATAATGCAAATTAAGTCGTACCCATCCTGGCTTTAGTCCGCCTAGATGATTTTCTTCAATAGCACAAATGTATTGATTAGATTTATTCTGATCGATATTTAGCAACACATGGCCATACGGGCCAGCACAGGAACATCCGGCACGGGTTTGAATTCCAAATAGATCATTAATCAATTTAGTGAAAAATTTAGGATGTAATATTTTATCACGATGCTTGATGTTAAAGGAGACAATGTTAACTTTCTTCTCTGCGTCTGTAGGGCCATAAATAATAACATCAGGGTGATTCTTGAAATGATCATAAAATAAATTAAAGTAGTGATGTTCAATTTCTTCGATGCGAGTAATACCAACCTGCTCTTTTAATTCAAAGGCCAATGCGGCCTTGATTGATTGTAAAATTCCCGGTGTGCCAGGTTTTTCTCGTTCCTCAATATCGTCGGTGTATTTTTCTTTATGCATAGTAACGTAATCAACGGTGCCTCCGGCCGCAATCGTCGGTGGAAGATTTTTGGCGTAGATGCGTTCGTTAAAAATAAGCAATCCCGAGGCACCCGGCCCTCCGATAAACTTATGGGGAGATAAGAAAATGGCATCAAAATAAGAGAGGTCATCTTTATTCATATTAATTTCAACATAGGGAGCACTAGCGGCAAAATCAAAACAGGCAATAGCTCCATGGCGATGTAAAATTTTTGCAACATCATAGATGGGAGTTTTTATCCCAGAGACGTTGGAGGCCGCAGAAAAAGATCCGATTTTTTGTCGGCCAGAAAGATTAGGATCAGAAACAATTCGCTCCAAGGCGATTAGATCAAGTTCCCCGGAATTATTTAGTGGAGTTTCAATAACATCGCAGCAACTTTGTCGCCACATGATTTCGTTGGAGTGATGCTCATAGGGGCCGACAAAGACCACTGGCCGTTTACATTTCATAGTCACTTCATCGAGAGAGGCATCTAAACGCTGTCGTGTGGCCGGAGGCCAATACACGCCTAGAATTTGTTGTAGCTTAACGATGGCCCCGGTGGCCCCTGTACCAGTGAAAACTATTTTGCCAGATGGCCCAGCATTGACAATTTTTTTTATGCTGCTTTCTGCCTCATGCAGTAGCGTAGACATAGTTTTACCAGTGAAATCGTCATTGGTGTGAGTGTTGGCATAAAAATTTAATAGATAATTTAGATACTCTTCAATAGGACGATAGGCGCGGCCGCTGGCCGTAAAATCGGCATAGACTAGTGGGCGTTGGCCGAAGGGGGTATCAAAATAGATGTTGCGGCCAACGATATTTTCACGCACAAATTTTAAACTTTCAATTTTATCATTTATCATTATTGTCATAGCAGGCCATCCCTTAGAAGCAATTAATTTTGAGAAGTTTATGATAGATGTCTTTGAGTGCCAGGTAAATCTTATCGTAATCACTGTCAGAATCTTCTAAATTAGATTCAATGCTAAGACTTATACGAATTCCTCCGCGCCCGGTGGCATCATCAACTTTCATCGCCTTAAGCACACGAGAGGTTATGGGTTTGTCATCTGAGCAGGCGGCGGAAGTAGAAACAAATATATCTCGAGATTCCAATTCAATTTGAATGGCCTGTCCAAAAAGCTTTGGATATGCCAAATAAGTTGTCCCCGGGAGACGCGCAACTGTTTCGCCAATAATTTTTACAGATGGAAAGGCCGCTTTTATTTTTTTTTCAAAATCATTTTTTTTATGTTTAAGAATTTCAATTCGATTGGATTTTTTGGCAAAAGCATCTAAGGCCACCGCCAAGGTTTCATTACCTAAATAGTTTTGTGTTCCGCTGCGCAAGTTGCGCTCTTGGCCGCCACCGAGAAGGATCGGTTTTACTTGGCGATAATCACGGGCCAATAAAATTCCAGTGCCAACCATGGCCCCAAATTTGTGGCCAGAAAGAACGGCAAAGTCCAGTTGCGATTTTTGAAAATCAAAAGGAAGTTTACCCACGTATTGAGTAGTATCAGAAAAAGAAGGGATTTTTTCATCCTTACAGATTAGGGCGATTTTTTCAAAAGGTTGAAGAACACCTGTTTCATTATTAGAGGCCATTACTGCTGCCATGGCAATTTGGCCACGATATTCTTTCACCATTTGTTCAAAAACTGAAATTTGAATGGCCCCATTTTCATTTACCGGAATGAATTTCACCTTGAATCCTTGCTTTTCATAAGAGAGGGCGGTGGTATGTGTAGCGGGATGTTCAATGTTAGAGATAAAAATATAAGGAGTTTTGGTGGCAGAGGCCTCGGAAAGAAGAGAGTGAAAAACGGTGGTTGTTCCCTCGGTTGATCCAGAATTAAAAATGATTTGATCTTCTCGTGCTCCTAAATGTTGAGCACAAATTTTTCTAGCATTGTTCATTCCCAACATGGTTTTGGCCCCCAAATGGTGAGAAGAGTTGGGATTGGCAAAAGGTCCAGTGTTGATTCGATGGATCAAATACTCTTTTACTGCTGTCGAGAGAGGGGCACTTCCATTGTAATCAGCATAAATCATAAAATCTCCTAGCTTTAATTTTTAGCTCAACTTTAGCATGCGATTTAACGCAATATTTGCCATGTCCTTAATATTTTTTTCCACGGTTATAACGTTGATTGGTTTGTTCTCTTTGATAGCGCGGAGAGATGCCAATAACCAGCGTGGGCGCACGCGATACATGGTGGAGCAAATACATTGATAGGGAGAGAGAGAGAGAATGGTTTTGTCGGTAAATTTTTTGGCCAGACGATTTACTAAATTTACTTCGGTGCCAACAGCAAAGGTTGTACCCGATGGTGCGGCCTTAATGGCGTCAATTATTAGAGAAGTCGATCCATGAACATCTGCTTGTGACACCACTTCGAAATTGCATTCAGAGTGCACAGCGATTTTTATTCCCGGATGAGTTTGGCGCATAAAAGCGATTTGCTCTGCGGAAAACCCTTGATGAACAGAACAGTATCCATACCATAAAATAACCTTGGCCTTAGCAATCTCCTCTTTAGTTACCCCGCCATTTTTTTTATTCGGATCATAGACAATCATCTCCTCAAGTTTGATGCCCAGTTCATAGCAGGTGATGCGTCCTAGATGCTGATCGGGGAAGAAGAGAAGTTTTTCTCCTTGAGAGAGCGCCCAGGAGATAATTTTTTTAGCGTTTGAAGAGGTGCAGATGCATCCCTCATGTTCTCCTACAAAGGCCTTTAGTTCGGCGGCACAATTAATGTAGGTTATGGGAATAATTTTTTTGGAAGTGACAGACTGAATGGATTGCCAACAAACTTCCACGTCGGCCCGACGGGCCATGTCGGCCATAGAACAGCCGGCATTCAAATCTGGCAAAATTACTTTTTGAAAATCAGCAGTAAGCATGTCGGCAGCTTCGGCCATAAAATGCACACCACAAAAAAGAACGTATGGCCTATCTGTTTTGGCCGCTTGCTGAGAGAGATAAAGTGAGTCACCAATTACATCGGCAAATCTAATGATGTCATCTTGCTGATAGTGGTGGCCTAAAATTATCACTTGATTTGTTAATTCTTTTTTTAGCGCGCTAATTTCGGCCAGTACCATTTCGTCGCTTAATTCTTCTTCGCTGATGATTGGGCGGTAGCTGTTTTGTTGGGCAAATAAATTTATCATTTTTGTACTCCAATTAATTGACTGCTTTTTTTATAAAATTTGATAGACGTTGTATACTGCGCGTTTTACAATTTTGCTGACTGGTATTGTCTTAAGGAGGAGATAGATGGAAGTAATTACCGTGGCGAACAACAAAGGCGGCGTCGGTAAAACGATGCAGTGTTATCAATTGGCCTGCTATTTGGCCAACAAAGGCAAGCGCGTATTGGTAATTGACCTTGATTCGCAAGCGAATTTGAGTTCAACATTTGAAGTCAATATTCAGCGCACCCTTATTCCTGAATGGTTGATTGGAGATGTCGGGTATGAGGAGGTTTTAGTTCCATCATCGGGAGAAGGTGAGTTTCACAAAAACATTACGCTGATTCCGGCCAGTCGACATTTGGCCAATCTTTCCAAGCTGCTTATTCTTTCAGAAAATGAGATTCGCAAAAATGCTGGCCGCAAAGAGCGACTGCTGAAAATTCGCCTTGATGAGATTAGATCTAAAAATCTTTTTGATTTTGTCGTGATTGATACTCCTCCGATGTTAGGTGATGAGCTAATTATGGCCGTAGTGGTGGCCAACAAATTATTGGTACCAACGCAAGCGCAAGATTACTCTATCGACGGACTGGAAGAGTTAATGGATACCGTGGAAATAATTCGTGAGACAGAAAATCCCACAATGAGCTTTTCTATAATTCCATCCATGGTGAATATGCGTCGTAAAATTGAACGTCAACGCCTGGATGAGCTGTCACAGATGTTTAATATTACCCCGGCCATCCGCAACTTAGTTCAGGCCCAAGAGTCGATTTCGCTTAAAAAACCAGTTTTTACTTTTGGAGAGCGTTGTCGCAGTAAAACGGATTATGATGCTCTTTGGGATAATCTACATTTGTCCCAATAGTTAAACATATAGTTAGACACAAAGAGAGATAACTTTTATTCACAAGGAAGTGGAGGAACTATGGCAAAGACTTTTGCCCCCCGAGTTTTGAAAAAAGATCGTCAAAGAATTGATCCTACCGAAGTTTTAGGTTCTGATGTTTTCGCCGTATCTGATAACAAACTTTTTCAAGGTGCTAAAGTTCAGGAAATTGAGTTAAAAGAGATTCGAGTACTAGGCCAAGTGCGAACTAAGTTTGATGATAAATCCATTAGGGATTTGGCAGAGAATATTCAGATTAATGGACTGATTCAACCCTTGGTTTTACATAAGGATCGGGATGGCCGGTATCGTTTGATCTGCGGAGAGCGTCGCTATCGTGCTATGAATTTGATTCAAAAAAATTCGGCCCCTTGCTTTGTTTTAGATAACAAAACAGAAGAAGAGCTACTGGCGATTCAGTTTTCAGAGAACTCTTCGCGCGAGGCATTACACTATATAGATAAAGCAGATGGGATATTAAATTATCAAATGGCCACCAACGCCTCTGAGCGAAAAATTCAAGTGGCCCTTTCGCTTTCAAAATCAGATGTACATCGTAGCTTGCAAATAGCCAAGCTATCCACGGGTATAAAAGAAGCTGCTAAAAAATTTAATATTGAAAAATATGTTTTATTAGAAGTGGATGAATTATCAAATTTAGCACTCAGAGAGATCCTTTTTGCCAAGATTGAAGAGGGGGAGCTTACTAAGCGCTCTCAGCTAAAGTACTTGCTGGAGAAGGAAGCAGATCAATTAGCGGGATTATCGATAAAAAAATTGACGGCCGAAGGCGGCAATATCTCTAGTACAATTCAATAGGTTGCTGGCCTTTTTTGGTATGGCCATTGCAATGATACCTGTAAGAGTCAATGGGGACTGTAGTAATTACAGGGTGCTTTTATGAATTGGGATGAATACTATGAAGGCCAGAACCGTCTAAATATTAGACAAGTGTCGAAGCGATCCGACATCAAGTTCGCCATCATTCTTGTTACGCTACTAGTAATGTTACTAGCGCCACTAAAATTACTGGCCTTTGAATTACGTCTAGAGATGCTTTCTCCTTACTTCCATGGCAGTGTGGGACGTGCTCCGGCCAACTTTACGCCTGATGACGATGTAGAAGTTTTTCCTTTTGAGCAAGTTTTGTGGGTAGATACGGTATTACAAGAGGACTCCTCAAATATCCTAGCGCAAACACGTGGCCAACTGGCCAAGTGGAGACAAACCGAAGAGTATGCGAAGGATTGGAATTTAGAATCATTACAAAGATATAAAGTTCCTAACAATAAACACCAACGTAGCTATGTTGAAAAAAACACTATTAAATATTTTGACAGGCTATTGGCCGGAGAGATTAAGCGCGCGGAGAAAGGTTCAACTCTTGCGCAGATTGGCCGAGCGGAAGTGGCCTTGCGGCCAGATGCCAAAGTGGAATTTTCTAAATCAGTAAAAATTAGGGCCAAGGGAAGATTGTTGCAAGGGATTGGTTGGATAGATTTAGAAAATCCTTTTGTTGATTATCGCTTTGTTTTAACCGCCAAAGGGCGTAAAGATATGTACTTGTCGAAAGGAATAAAGTCAGCGGGAGTTTATTCAGGAATTCACTACAATCTAAAGGCCGCCTCTTGGCGTGCCGATTTCGACAAAAAATTAAGTGAACGCATAACGGCCAGAGTATCTTCTGTGCAAGACGATAACACTATGATGTTTTCCGATGAATCCAATAAAATTTTTCAACTCATATATGCTCATTCCTTCTAGCTAAGTAATAAAATAGATTATTTCAAAAAAAACTTTAAAGAACTAGTCAGATTATGTGTGAATGCAAAGAGATATCTTATCGTTAGACAATGTCCAATTGAATGGGCCATGACAATATAAAAAAGGAAGGGAAGTAAAATGGAAGAGTATATTCGAGGTTATTATCCCGGACCTAAAGGGATTTCTCTGGTGGATATTTTTGGTTATTCAGCCAAAGGACTTCCTGGCTTAGAGATTATAGGACTGGGACAGTCGGGGAAATTTATTAAAGAAAAAATTCTATATATTTGTAAGAGTAACGGATTAAAGTTTCAACTTAAGCGCTATGTAATTTGTGTTGATCGAGATGTTGAAGTTAAAGACAAAAATAAAATATTATGGCTAGAGCTTCCCATTTTAATTCTATTTCTAACGCTAACAGGCCATTTGCGCATAAAAAAATTACATCAATTTATGTCCAGTGGAAGAATATATTTAGATAATAAAGTTGCGGTTTTATTGTTTGATGGACGAGGTGAGAAATTAGTTCAAGGTGAAAAAAAAATTCTCTTTTGTGGGGAGTGCCCAGTTAGAGAGGAGGCTGAGGCGAAAATGATATCACTAGAGGAATTATTGGGCCCCATTTGTCCTTTTAGGTATGAATCAATCTCCACTAGAGAAATTTTGCAGGAGTCCATGGGGGGAGAGTTGACTATTTTTGCTTAGGAACGGTGATCTCTAAAACTGAGCGCCACTCCGCACCGTTTATATTGACTTGTTTGCGTTGTCGCAAGGCCAGTGGGATTGGTACCAGGCAATAGTGTTGATTCCAATAACCAATTAAGACGTTGGTTCTCCCGGCCATTCCCGCATGAACAGCATAAGTACCAAGACGCAAACAGAAAGAAGAGTCGATTGCATTGGCCGAAGTGGAGCGGATCATATAACTGGGATCGATATATTTGATGGTATGAGGAAATTTCTTGGACTCTAGGTGTTTGGATATTTCCTTTTTTAAAAATATTCCAATGTCCTGCAAAACTATATTGCCGGAGGCATCATACTTTTTTTCGATAGATTTGTTTAAAAAATCTTGGCCAACCCCTTCGGCCACTACTACCACTAAATGATCACTTTTTGTAAAGCGTTTTTCAATACGCTCAAAGAGGTTTTCTAGACTAAAATCTTCTTCTTCGGGGATTAGACAAACATTTACGCTGCCAGATGCTAGTGTGGCATGGAGAGCAATAAAGCCCGAGTGTCGTCCCATTAGTTTTACTAGGCCGATTCCATTGCGCGCGCCTTTGGCCTCAACATGGGCGGCACTAATGGCCTTGCGGGCCTCTTCTACTGCGGTATCAAAGCCAAAGGTTTTGTGAATAAAAAGAATGTCATTGTCGATCGTTTTGGGAATGCCAATGATGGAGATTTTTAAGTTGCGGCGTTTGATTTCCTCGGCAATTTTTTGTGAACCGTGATGAGTGCCGTCGCCTCCGATAACAAATAAAATGGAGATATTAAATTTTACTAATGTGTCCACCATGTCAACTTCAGTTTGAGCTCCACGAGAAGTGCCGAGAATAGTTCCTCCTTGTTCATGAATGGAGTTTACCATATCAGCACTTAAGCGAAGGGCCTCTTGACTGTATTCGGAAGTAAGGCCTTCAAATCCATTTTTAAAACCATAGACGTTTTTAACTTTGTACCCATCGAGACAGTCATAGGTAATGGAGCGAATGACGTTATTAAGTCCTGGGCATAGCCCACCACAAGTGACAATGCCCACGTTTATTTTAGTTGGATCAAAAAAAATTTTTCGAAATGGGCCCGGACGTTCAAAGCTGAACAACTCTTTTCCTTCAATTTTTTTTTCATCCACGATAATATTTTGAAACAACACACGTTTTCCGATGGACATCATGTAGGCATCAGGAAGATTTAGGGGATTGGCAAACTTGTTTTCTCCCAGCGTTTCTGCATTAAAATCATCTTGAGTTAATCCGTGGAGAATGTCTAATGTGGCCATAGGGGAATACCTTGTTTTAATGTTAAACGAGCATCTAGTTTTTTATTGCCTAACGTATCGACAAGATGAGGGAAAAGTTGATGGCAATATATACGACATGCCAATACGTACGAATTGTATAGTTTTTAGACAACCGTCCACGGATGGCACATTTTTTACTATCTCCCCAGTATAATTCATTGAAAAGTATATAAGCGGCCTGGAATGATCTTTGCTTATTATTGCTTGAAGAATTACGTTTTAAGAGGAGAATTACCATGAAAGTTATTAAATCAACCACATTGTTAGCTTCAATATTAACAATACTGTTTTTGGCAAGTTGCGGATCGGATAATAAAACGGTTCCCAGCAAGACTCCTACTTCTGGTACTAATCCTGCGACGACGCCGACGACCGGTTATCATCCTACTGACACCCATCAATTCATTTACGCAATAACTGAATTTAAAAAGAAAGTAGTGGCCGGAAGTTTTCGTCGGCCACTGGGCGATTTTACTGTTACGTATCGGGATTATATAAACAGCATAGAAATAGAAGACCATTGTAGTTGGGATTGGCTGACCTGTAATAGCTATTCTCAGGATTATGACCGCAAAGGCTATTTTGACCGAAGCGAAATTGATGCTGTTGTTCATCACGAAAATGGGGAGTATGACTCGGCAGTAGAAACTACTCATCAAGCAGTGATTAACAAATTGATTAATATTTTGAATAAGAAAAAATTTGAGCGGCGCATGGGAGATGCCGCCTATGAGATTACCACTACCGAGAATAAGGTCTATTTTATTGACTTAAACGTTCCCGTGGCCGTCAACCCAGTTTATTATTATAACCTGGTAACTGGAGAAGGCTATTATTATGAAGGTTGTGATGGGTATGGTTGCTTCCAATATTATTAATTTTCGTTGAATCGTTGATTAATCCTCAAAGAGACTTGGTTTCCAAGAAAAAAAAGTCTATCATTTATCTGATATTTACTGATTTTTAAATTATAGGCCAAGATGAATTTTGAGGAGATTTTCAAAGAGATAGAGGTTTTTTCAAGCGCGACTCATGGAAGCTCTGATTATGACTCGGAAGAGTATTTTCTTCAGGGAGCACAAGAGCGACAGTTTGCGCCGCTTGCCTATCTAGTCAAAAAAATACCTGCGCTGAAAGATGTCAGCGTCCTTTTTGCCAATGGACTAATTTATGATTCGTTTGATTTTATTGGCAATGGCCAATTTGTTGAATGGTATGAATCTCAGTTTGGGAAAAAGCTAACCAAGCGTGTTTCTCGCAAAATATATATCATCCACATGCCAAATAACCGAGCAATTATTGACTCTCTGAGTGAGATTCATAAGGCCTATGAAGTTTTGCGCACTAATCAGATTATTTTAAATGGTAAAAATTTTCCTACGCAATTAGGAGAGTGGTATGCGCGCTGCATTTTTGCATTGAAACAGATAAAGTCTACCTCGCAACGAGGATTTGATTTTTTACTAGAAGATAAGCGAGTAGAGGTTAATGTTAGCTGGAGTGATGTCTCTTCTCCCAAGGGCGTAAAGATAAAAAAGACATTAGTTGATTTGAGTGATTATTGCATAATTATCTACATGGGCAATAACTTCATGATTCGTGAAATATGCTTTTTAGACTCGGAATTTGTTTCCCGCAAATTTGCAGGCAAGGGTGATACAATTTTTCTTAAGGATGGAGAAGTGTCTTCCTACTTTTTTAGTAAGGCATCTAGACATCTAGATAAGGTTGTCAACAGTAGTGCTCTTTTAAAATTTTCCTCTCCAACGCTGGCCATGAAATTGGCGGAAAAATTTTGATTTCTTTGACGAAGTAGGGCCATTCGAGGTATTCAATAATCTAAAATTTACACTCAGAAAATTATTACATCTTTCTTAAGGAGTACGTTATGGCAACAACCAATAAAACTACTAACAACGATTACAAAGTAAAAGATATCTCTCTGGCAGATTGGGGGAGAAAAGAGATTGCCATTGCTGAAAGTGAGATGCCCGGCCTTATGTCTCTTCGCCAGGAATATGGCCCTACTAAACCTTTAAAGGGTGCGCGCATTGCGGGATGTCTGCATATGACTATTCAAACAGCTGTTTTGATCGAAACCTTAACGGAGTTAGGCGCAGAAGTTCGTTGGTCTTCATGCAATATTTTTTCCACCGAAGATCAGGCGGCAGCGGCCATCGCGGCCACAGGGGTTCCCGTTTTTGCCTGGAAAGGAGAATCTCTGGAGGAATATGATTGGTGCGTAGAGCAGACAATAAAGTGGCCCGGAGGAAAGGGACCGAATATGATTTTAGATGATGGTGGAGATCTTACGGTTATGCTGCACACGAAATTTTCTTCGCTGATGGGAGAAGTTCGTGGCCTATCAGAAGAGACCACGACAGGTGTTCATCGCTTATATGAGATGGAGAAAAAAGGGACGCTAAAAGTTCCGGCCATCAATGTTAATGATTCCGTTACAAAATCTAAATTCGATAATCTTTATGGCTGTCGCGAATCACTAATGGACGGTATTAAACGGGCCACCGGAGTTATGGTCGCTGGAAAAATTTGTGTGGTGGCCGGATACGGTGATGTCGGCAAGGGGTGTGCTCAGGCCTTTAGAGGATTGGGTGGGCGTGTTGTTGTCACTGAAATTGACCCTATCTGTGCATTGCAGGCGGCAATGGAGGGATACGAAGTGATGAAGTTGGTGGATGCTGTAAAGATTGGAGATATTTTTGTTACTGCCACTGGATGTTGTGATGTAATTGATGGACATCATCTGGATGCGATGAAAGATGGTGCCATTGTGTGTAATATTGGCCACTTTGATTCGGAAATAAATGTTGCCTACTTGAATGGGCGCGATGATATTAAAAAAGTGAATATTAAGCCACAAGTTGATCAATATCACTATCCCAATGGGAAAAGAATTATTGTATTGGCAGAAGGACGTCTAGTTAATCTCGGATGCGCCAAGGGCCATCCCTCATTTGTTATGAGCAACTCTTTTACCAATCAGGTAATTGCGCAGATGGAGCTTTATAAAAATCATAAAAATTATCAAAATAAAGTATATATGTTGCCGAAGCATTTAGATGAGCGAGTGGCGCGCTTGCACCTGGGGAAAGTAGGTGTACAACTAGATACTTTAACAGAAGCGCAGGCCAAATATCTTGGTGTTAGTGTGAGTGGTCCTTATAAACCAGATCACTATCGCTATTAGGCAGGTAGTGGCCAAGGAGAATGTTTAGATGAAAATTGTGATTGGTTCTGATCACGCTGCCTTCGATGCTAAAACCAAGTTAATAACTTTTTTAGAGAATAGAAAAATATCTATAGTTGATGTAGGAACGAGTAGCGAGCAGCGCTGTGATTATCCAATATTTGCAGCGGCAGTTTGTCAGAAAGTTTTAGAAGAGAAAATTTTAGGTATTGTTTTGTGCGGTAGTGGGATCGGCGTTTCAATGGTGGCCAATCGCTTTAGTGGTATTCGCGCGGCCTTATGTCGTTCAGTCGAAGATGCCCGCTTATCTCGGCAGCACAATAATGCTAATGTCCTTTGCATGGGGGGGCGAAGTTCTTCGCAAGAGGATATAAATTCTATGGCAATGGAGTGGCTGGCAAGTTTTTTTGAGGGAGGCCGTCATAGTGGCCGGTTGGCGCTTTTTGATTCATTGGGAGTCTCTCCAGAGGATCTTAAGTCGTGAAGCGTACAGAGAAGATTATTTTATCTCTGATTTTTTCAGTGATAATTGTTGGTGTTTTGATAGCGCTTTTTGAAAAATTGCATCTTTTTTCTTCACTGCTTTTGATTGATGGAAAGAAAAGTTTTTTTAAAAAAATTTATACAAGAGAAGATGGCCTGGTAGAATGGCTGCAATTTGCGGGATTGGTAGCTGGGGCACTGCTTTGTTTTTATCGTTTTTTAATTTTACGAGGTAAAAGAAGTTTGCTTTTTTTACTTTGTACGTTTGTGTTGGGAGGAATGTTTTTTTTCGTGGCCGGTGAAGAGATCTCGTGGGGGCAGCGTATTTTTGATGTAAAAAGTTCTATTTTTTTTGCTAAAAATAATACGCAAGGCGAAACAAATTTACATAATTTGAAATTGGGAGGCATTCGCTTAAATAAGCTTATTTTTGGCCTAGGAGCTACGCTGGTTTTTGCCTTTTATTTGCTAGGATTGCCGCAGTTATATAAGAAAAAGCGGTGGTTGGCAGAGTGGATTGATCGTTTGGCCTGTCCCATACCACGCAAAGAACATCTAATTAGTTTTGTGGCCATTTTGATTTTGTATTATCTGACTCTTTCCTCTAAGCGTGGGGAGTTGCTGGAAGTTGGGGGCTATTGGGTTCTTTTTCTCATAACCTATAATCCCTTCAATGCACATATTTTTGATAGCAATATTTCGCACAAATAAAAATATATCGTAATTCATTGCCGGCCACTTTAAAATTCAAGTGCCCCCATATCTAAAGAAGCATCATTGGTGCGTTCTTTGCCCTTTTGTTCATTAACATATTCATGTAACGGTGAATGTCGGCCACTAAATTCACTTGGAATTATTGCGCCAGAGTCAATAGGAGAGCTGTTTGCTTTTAAGGAGAAATCCATTGTGTTTGCAGCAATATTTGTAAGTGGAGAGGAAATTTCTACCAAGTTACTAGAAGAAAAAGTTAAAACTCCGGCCATGGAGGATTCGTGAGTAGTTTTCCAGCCGGCCTTCAACCAATTGTTATAAAAATTAAAGATGCCGCCTTGTGATCCGGCCACAGCGATTCTATTTCCTTCCGCAATTGTATCAACTATGTTGTTGAAAAATTCCACGCGCTCATCATTGCTCGACAGGCCAAAAAGAGTGGTGTTTTTCTGAGTCCTATAAGAGATCAGAGTGTTATTAAAAAACCATAGTGTTCCTTTACGATAGATTGAGGGATCTGCCCCATCTCCACCGTAGTGAACAAATTGTCCATTACTGGAAATATCTCGCTTAATCATAATGTTTCCATATACAAAAGTTACTCGATAAGAGGGGTCATTGCGCATATACGAGTGGTCACTATCTACTAAGTCTAAATTGCGAGAGCCGTCGTCAAAAAAATTATAACGTACGATCGTTCCGTTAGAGCGATCTTTTAAGTTGTTTCCTAGCGCACCGGCCTTTATTGGCCCATAGTGATTAAATTGAAAGGTGATTCCAAACGATTCGGTGTAACTATTGTGATGATAGATGTTGCTGACTATTCCGTTGTCGTAGAGAGAATTGTACTGCATCACAACGTTGGCCGCATAATGGCCAGAGAAAAAACCGTTGCCGCTATTGTGTAAAAGACAGTTGCTGATAGTTACGTTTGTTCCATTTACTACATGAATGGCGGCGGCATTTTCTGAATAAGATTGTAAGTTGCCGTTTGTATCGTAAAAACGATAACTAGCGTGTGCGCCACTGACATCAAGATTTTCAATCATGATATTACGGTTAATTTGATTATTATAATAGTCCGCGTAGTCGACGGTGGAGCTATCAGGCAATTCGTCTTTAGGTATATTACTTTCACCAACTTTAATTATGGATCTATTTTGATTGGGATAACTAAGTTCCCCTCTTGATCTGGCGTTTACTCCTGAGATTATTGGCCGTTTTCCATTCTCTAAAATACCCCTAATGACGATTGGAGCATCGGGAGTACCACTTCCAACAATGGCCCATTTATTTAAATAAGGGGTTGTGCGATAGTATATTTTAATCAACGTCCCGGCCTTTAGAGATTCCCAGGGGACATCAACTGGTTCTGGATAGGTTTTCCCTGGGCCAACTTCGTATATTGTGGAGAACTTCTCTTCCGGAATAGTTGCTACCTCATGCTGATTGTATTCCTCTTGGCCCTCTGGAATCGGAGATTCTTTTTTTTCAATATTGTCGTCTCCATCATTAATTTTAACTTGATGACACCCCAATAAAGTGCCATACAAAATGGCCGGGATGATTAGGGATGAAAAAGGCAACTGCCATTGGAATTGATTATTCATAGACATCTCCTGCTTGATAGATATTTTAATACAGCATTGTCGTTTTTCTTGCGGAAATATTTTAGTTTATAGCAAACACCTTAAATCATTGTTTCGCTGAATATGCTGAATATAAAGAAAAAGGATGGGGGAATTGGGGATGCCCATAAAATGGGGCAGTGAAGGCCAACATGCTAAAATTTCAATGTAAAACTTCAATAAAAATGTTGGCCAGATCTACCCCGGTATAGGTCTTTTAGAGGAGGTCAAAAAGAGCTTGGAGATAGCTTTTTTGATATTCACGATATTCATTCAAAAAGTCATTGCGAGTTATGGTGTAGTGGTAATCTGGCACAGCACCATTGTTCTCTACCGGTACGCCATCAGGGCGAAAGAAAAGAGATTTTGTCATCATAACTCTAATTCCAGAAAAATTTAATGATGGAGCGCTCGAGACATGTCCACCGGCACCCATTGTTCGAGTACCAAAAAGTTTGGCGCGTCCATATCCTTGTAACATAGAGGGGAAGGCATCGCCGCCGGAACCAGAGTGCTCGTCAATCAACATTACGATAGGGTGGGTATAGCGAATGTTATTTGGAGCAATGGAGAGTTGTCCACTCAGAGCAATTTTTTCAAACGTTAAAAAATTCCCATCTAGCCAATTACGCTTAACAACTTCTGCAACACTTTGAAGTTCGCCATATTCCATGGTGTATTGATCAGAATTGTTTAACCAGGTGAGAAAAGTTAGATAGCTGGCCTTGCTGGCCAAAAGCTGAAACTGCATTGGGGCAAAAGATGTTGGCATAAAAAGACTAACGATTGCTTCTAAATAACTAACACTGCCTCCGCAGTTGTGATCTTGATCGATAATTAGTCCGGTTGTGTTTTTTTCCAGAATAGAGACGGCGTACTCATACTGTGCCAGGCGTAAGTCAAATTCTGTATCACCAGTAGATGGATTAACTGGCATGTAATCAGGAATTCTTAAATAGCCAATATTCCCTTTTTCGGTTGGATGATAGTAGGCAACAAAGGGTTCTTTCATAATTATGGTGCTATTTTCCGGAATTGCTATTCGAGTGGTGCCAGAGCAGAGATAGTCAGCCTCAATGCTCTCATCGCGGAAAGAGTTCCAGATATCCTTTACTGAAACTAATCCAAAATCCATTGCCGTAGAATTTCTAAGGTGTCCAGATTTGTCTGTTTTGGGTGCAATATATTCATCAAAGTATTGGCCCTTCAATATCCACTCAACTTCTGTTTCGACCATATTACCGTTGCTGGAAATGGTAAATTTGGCAGTTTTTTCTGTGGGAACAGGAAGGGTTGATCCTTGTCGAGAAGTGAGAAAAAAAGTTGCCATTTTCTTTTGAGTTAGTAGATTCCCCGAGCTAATGTATGGCATCAGCGCTTCTAAGGCAGAATCAATCGGCTGGCCGTTCATAGAAATTATTTCATCGCCGCGCTTGAATGGAAATTTTTCCTCTGGTAATCGATCGCGATTTATATCTGCAATTAAAATTTTTCCTTCCACCATGTCACAAATAAATCCGAGGTTGGCGCGGTGAGAAGTTGGAAGTGAGGCCGAAAAGTGAGAATCTTTAAATTCAGCAACAAATTTTACAATAAGATAATAAAACGCTCCGTTACTTTTAGTTTCTCTTATTTTTTCGCTATAAGACTTGGCAAGAACGTCGATGGAGATTCCTCGCGATTCCTCCTTATATTTTAGTGGGCCATAACCAGATTTCATGCTTGAGACAAGCTGTTCAAAATCGCTTAGTTTTTGTTCAGTAGTAAGTTCGCTAGCGCTGGTGGAAAAAGATAGTAGGGAAAACAAAAAGAGAGCAACAATTAGATTGAAAATAGTCTGAAACACAAAAACCTCCGTAATTTGTTAATAAGAAGTTGAAACAGAAAGACGATGTAGCACCTAATATTCTAAAAGAGAATGTCAATTGGTCGGTCTGTAAAAATTATAATTGGCCGATCCGATCTTAACCGGAAAGAGTGTTCTGTTGCCATGAATTTATGAAATTGCTGAACGGTAACGTTAATGCCTAATTTGCTTTATTTGGTAGTGATGTGTGTTTTGCTTTTTCTTTTTATTGCCGCGATTTCTTTTTCAAGACGCTCAACATCTGTTTTCAGTGCCAGGCCGTAAACGTTAGCAAGTTGTTCTTGGGTGGCCTTTAATTTTTTTTCTTGTCTGATTTTTTTTCCTTCCCAACAAATATTAGCTTTTCCCAAGTTGAATTTAGCGTTTTGAGGTTTTTCATCCGTTAGGCAAATGTTCCAGTTTTTATCCACAGAGATATATTGACTAAAATTAAATCCTTCATCGATGGCCTTTGAAACATTTTTTACTATATCTTTAATCATAATCGTCTCCACTATTAATTGAATTGCTGCAAGCATTAGCCTGTTCAACTATTTTTGTCTATGAAGTGTGTAAAAAATATGCGGTTGGTTTGCCAGAACAGTTGCCGGCATCGTTTTATGGAAGTGATTCGATATTATTCGTGCATCACAAGATGAGCAAATATTTCTGACGAAGACCCCCTGAAATTTTACCTATAACTTAGTTGTAACAATTCTTTATGCGCAACTCCTAATAGAGTTAGGGCCCTAGAACAGAAAGTGGCGGAAACCCATGAGCAAACAGACAATCCATTTTTTAGAACGTTGCAAATATTAAGACATTTAAGGTAGAGAGGATATAAAAAAGTCGCATTGTTCGGATAAGTTTTAAGCATTGTTGCCGAAATTCATCAGCTTACATTTGTTATTGACAATATAACAAATCTGTTATATTGGTAATTATGTGCACTAGGCGCAACTTATATCGATCTGCTGGTGCGGTGACCTTACACAAGACCACCAAGTCCGGCCATGGTAGCTCGTAATGGAGGCCATGTATCGAGTCTTGGCCAGTTTAGGTAACGAAGATTGGTAAGCGTAGACAGAGAGATCCATAGGCCATTGGGTGGGGACAATCACCCTTAAGCAATACAGCTTCGAAAGATAGGTCTGAGTCGAAGGGGCCGAGACTGTATGATGTGTGCGAAGGCAATAGTAGGTTGAGCAATTAACTTACCCCTTCCGGGGTCCGAGAGCATGGCATGTGGCGATGGTTGGTATAGGGACCTAGGAGATCCAACTGGAGAGGAACAAGATGTTTAACTGTGACATCAAAAAAGACAATTTCAAGACGAACAAAATTCTTCAATTGGAAGTCAGATCGATTCATAGTAGCAAGGAAGTGTCGTAATGGACATGGAGCGAAGGGATCGACAGAGTTTGATCCTTAATCCGAGTTTCTCATCCAGACACAGATCCGGGTAAAATGAGTAAAGAAACAACAAGGATCAAGGATAGGTTTGTAGGAGAAAATTTTATTGGGAGATCAAAATGAGAACCAAAAACGACTCGATAAAAAGAACAAGCAAATTGAAACAAACTTTGAAGAGCCGTATGCGGGAAATTCGCACGTACGGATCTGTGAGGGTTTTACCACTAGACACTTATAAGGTTTGGGGGGTAATTCTACTCGATGGAAATTGTTGTTCTTAAACAAGCGAAGAAAGAGTTAAGAGATGGGCCAAGAGAATTGATGGCGGATGTTTACGCTCTTTTTGATGATCTTTCCTGTGGCAAATCTTTGGGAATGCCAATTTCTCGCCCGTTGACCTCGATAGCAAGTGGCCTACATGAGCTGCGATTATCTGGCCGGGCAGGTGAGTTTAGAGTGTTTTATTTTATAAAAATTGATGATGCGATCTATATCGTCCACGCCTGTTCAAAAAAGAAACAGGCCATAGATAAAAGAACGGTCGATCTACTGAGAAGTAGAATTAGGAGCCTAAGCGTATGAAAGAGACTCAAAAAAGATTTAAAAACTCTAAGGAATTTGGAACATTTCTAGGCCTATCAGAGCTGGAAATGGCCATAATTCAGCAGAAAAAAAAGCTAATTGATAAACTTAAAAAATCTAGAATCGAGCAAGGAGTTTCTCAGGCAGAGCTTGCTCAAATGGTTAAAACAAAACAACCGGCCATTGCCAGAATGGAGTCTGGATTGGTAAGTGAGGTTAGCTTTGATTTTCTGGCCAAGATTGCTCTTGTTCTTGATGTTTCGTTCACCTTCAAAAGGCAAAAGGCTGCATAAGCGATATAGTTTCTGATTATTTTTGTAATGAAAAGATAAAACTCAAAAAGAACCTGGCCGTGTGTAAGAACATACGGATCAAAAGTAAAAAGATCGGTTGGTATATGTCCCATCCTGAGTAGAGCAAATTTAATTGCAATGAAAAATTTGCCTGTTCGCTAGTGATTAACAATTGAAACAATATCAGTTCGGCATTGAGTCAATAAAGAATTAGAAACCTTAGTCAAATCAATTTCAACTCTGGCAAATTCCAATTTATCTGAATTAATCTCCGCGAGAACCTTCCCGTGAGGATCTATGATGATCGTGGGACATTTTTGTGCGCTTCCGGCATTATTCACGCTAATTACAAAACGTTGAGTTTCAGCTGCTCGACTAATTAAATGACTTCTCCAAATATCATAAATTTCAGAATCACCAACCGCATTATTTAGATGGATAATAAGATTAGCACCAAGGCGTGCTAATAGTCCCCACTGCTCGGGAAATTTCAATTCTCTACATATTTGAATACCTAAGATGAGATTTGGTTTTATTGAAAAGACCGAAAGCTCTTTTCCTGTATCAAAAAAACCACGCTCTACATTTGCCAGATTAATCTTTAGATATGTTTTAATATTTCCATCATTCATGAATCCGATTGCAGCATTAAACCAATGCTCATTTTCTTTTATTGCCGATCCTGCCCATATCATAATATTTTTAGCTTTTGCTGAATCTCTTAAAAATTGAAAACCTTTTTCGCATTCGACGAGATCGATTTTTGTCAAAAAATTCATACTATCTGAATATCCCGAAATCGCGCCTTCTGGGAAGATTACAATATCTCCACTTTGCGCAAATTGAATAGCATGTGAAATACTCTCGAGATTTTTAGTAATCGATAGAGTGACTGGCATATTTACAGCAAGAATATTTTGTTTCATGTTTTAAATATAACAGGATTTAAGGTATTAGATCAAACATTTGCAACCCAGTACTAATATTTCAAAATCTGCCAATAATTTCTGAAAAATCATGAGCAACATTTAGCCCCTCGAAAATTATCGCTGGTGGTAAATTGAATGTTTTTCATTGGTTAAATGACGAAAAAAAAGCATGGAGCCGATGACCGGACTCGAACCGGAGACCTACGCTTTACGAAAGCGTTGCTCTACCAACTGAGCTACATCGGCGTATTAAATTGAATTGTATGATAATAATTAAATTTTTCTAGTAAGCAAATTGAAAAATAGGGCATTAATAATAATCTTCAAAAATCTTAAAGCATCATTACACCTCGGCCGGACATAACATTGGGTATACTATATGATCTGCGCCAAAAAAGAGAGATAGTATCCCCTCCAGATATCAACTGTGTTTCAGTTCTTGGCCGCCTAATAAGAAAAGAGTTAATTTCATATCCATTCGGAATGGCACCATTTGAGGGAGTAAAGTAAAGCGCGAAACCAACTCCCAAAACAAATTTCAAATCATCCTTTGTGGGAAAAACCTGGATAGATAGTCCGGAACTTGCGTCGTCATAATTAGCATAAAAAATACGCACTCGATGATTGTTGTCGGGAGAAATACAATTATCTGGCCCATCGATTTGACAACATTTAATCTGATAGCTTCCTCCGAGACTTTTAAAAAATGGCACGGTGCTTGTGTTTTTGATCAGATTTTTAATTTCATTGGCGGTTTGTGTTCCTCCGTATAGTGCAATGTCAGCATTTTCGCTGATACAGCGAGTGGCCAAAAAACCATGTGTTCTTTTATTAAATAGACCATTTTCAAGTTTAATTTTATAGCGTGGCAGTGTAAAACTATTTACTTTTAGGCCTGGATCAATAACCGCAAGTGGTAAATTGTTTGAATCTGCCGGCGCATTTTTGGGGGTAAATTCTGGGCCTTGCATCATGTAGGTTCCAACTTGATCAAACAATTCATAACGCAGGCCAGAGCTACTTTTGGGAATGATTTTTCCCATTACTAGGCCAACTATCCCCTGTAGACGATCTTCGTTGCGCGCAATGCCAGATTGTTTATTTGAATAATTTATAAAATTTAGCATTCCCAACATCATAATTCCGGAAATAGCAATCGTGGCCAATAATTCGATAAGAGAAAAACCTTTGGCGTTTTTCTCACTATAGCTACATGGTTTTAATATTTGAACATGATTGCTCTCTTTCATCTCTCGATGCCCCTTTTAATCGCCAATGTATATCAAACTTCCGTTGGCAGAAAATATCTTTTGCATCCACATAACCTGTAGTGCAAAATTACTATCATTTCTAATTTGACTAAAATTTACAAAGCTATCTCCACTTGCACAATAGGACGCTGGTGCTGCAAAATTTGGACTGGCAGACATTTGACACTCATTCATTGGGGTGTCAGGATCTGCACTTCCAGAGAAGGCACAAGCATATCTATCAGCGGCCGGGACTTCATTGAAATAAATTTCACCGGTAGTCTGCTTAGAACAGGCCACATATATAGCTCCGCTTGCGTTTGAATTCTTTTCACATTTTGCATTTTGGGCCGGAGTAATTAAAGTAGGTGGTACGGCGGCATTGTTATAGACTGCATCCACTCCCTCAGTAAATTTACAAACAGAATTAACTCCACTCGTTGTTGTAATTTCAATAAAAAAGAGGTCGTTGTTAAATATATTTGTTAGCCTCATTAGTTTCCAACTTTTATTGCTGTGGCCATCTATTTTATCGATTAAAGAGGTGTTGGACATTTTCCAATATGGAGCAGGATTTCCGGAGGTGATATTTACTCGTGCTGGAAGTGGTTGAATGGCAGAACTTGGATTAGGGAAGGCATATTCATCCATATTCTCACTAATCTCAAGCATGTTTTTTTGCCAGGCCAGAGAGGAAATGGGGGGAAGGAATAATTTGTCATCATTTCTACAGCGTAAATCAGCATCAGTGTTGTCAGTGGAGGTAGTATTTATTATTTTATATTGTTTGCTGTTAGGATCAAAACAGAGTGTTTCAAAAGCAGCGTTATCATTTCTGACTGGTACAACTCCCACATGTCCCAAATCATGGGCCAGAACATACATATTGCTTGTGCTGTCTATATGTGATGCCCACTCCGGATTGTAATATCTCATATGCGGACGCGAGAAAATATCATAATAGAACGCAAAAAGATGAGCTCCACTACCTTTCCAGGCCGGAGGAGGGGCGTAGATATATCCTTGGCCGTCGGCCACAAGATTAATCCAAAAATTATCACTGGCCACTCCTTTATTTCCAAAAATATTTTCATTGTCATTTTGGCCCGTTGCCGGAGAAATAAATATTCCCATTCCAGATAAATTCATAAAGGGAGTGTTGGCCGCGCAAGGACTTATTGCGCTAGAGTTAATATGGTTTTGTACCGATGAAAGATTTTTGTTAAATCCAGAACTATTGTCGTGTACCAGGCAGGCAGCATTAAGAGTGCTTTTTATCTGCGCCAAAGATGGATTAGCAATATTCAATCCCGGTATATCGATTTTTCCGCTGGCAACTGCCACCATATCCCCGGAAGGAAGGGGGCCTGTTAACTCCTGAAAAGTTGCTAACATTTCATCATAAATGCTACTTCCGGAGGAAGGCGTGATTTGGCCTTGTTCATAGCAAAGAGTACTGCTGTTTTGGAAGGCGGACGTTGCACTTAATACTCGAAATTTGCCATGATAAAAGCAGAGTGATTTTTTGTTCTGGCCACAATCAACTCTGTTGATACTAATAATTTTACTGCCATCAAAGCGAGCTGTTAAGCAACCGGCCGTTGTTTGTTTTGAAAACAATTGAGATCCTGCCGATAGATAGTCGCTCTCGCTGGCCTCGCCGACGGTGTATTCTGGAACAATTCCATCTAGTGGTTCAGGGTGCTGATCTAAATCATCCAAATGGCCCCAAGTATCGATGGCCAGTGTTCCACATGCCTTCATAAAGCAGGCACTACAGGCAACTCGATGCGTTTCGGAACATTCCCGTCTAACCGTTCCACCGGAAGCGGCATAGACATTGTAGCAAATACCTGCTTTATAGAAATTACTTTCCTTATCATATCCAGCGCAAGCAGCACGGCAAATGTTGTTGCCTTGAGATACGGACCTATTTCTAATAGCGCCATTGTCATCGATGTATAGAAAAAAGTTAAGCGTGTTATTTGCAAAATCTTCGATATTTTCTGCGCCATTTTGAAAGGCATTTCCAGTGGGGGAAAAATCAAATTGATTTGTAACATCCTGAGGCATCTTTAAAAATCCTACGGAAACACCTGGATTGGTGGCAGCACTTAATATGCAACTGCTTCCTTTACATACGTTGACGTGGGTTGGTAGAAATTTTGATTTACCCAATGCTGGTGAATGAATTACCGTAGCGAGTGCCCTAAAATCCCGATATATTCGATTGGCAGATGAAACGCTTGGCGGTCGGTATTCCATGTCATTGCAAGCAAAGCTTTCAAGCTTATCAACATCTGTCTGAAAGCCATGGGCACCTGATGCAGTTGTTATCTCTTCCCCTCCAAACATATGGATCTTGGCCATCTGAATTATACTATCGGAAGATGGCGGGGGAGCAACAGGCTCATTATCTATTGCTTCGATATCACTACTAAACAGGCGATTTGCATATATGTAATTGGACGTACTCTCTCCCGGCCCAATCCCCGTCATGGAGATGGGAACTCCAGTGCTATTTGCACAAGAATCGGCATTCCCGGCCCAGACAAAATCCTCGTCACGCGACACTATTGTTTGATCATTTATTTTATAACGAAAAATGGCCCTAATTCTAAAACCTGCTTCACTACTATTTACTACTTGTTCCAATGCGATATTTTGCATATCTCCATTTGCAGATGCCAGATTAATTTTAACTGGAATTAATTCTATTTTGGCCTGTAAAATTTCTTTTTTGGCAACAATTTCTTGAGAGCTAGCGTTGCTGGCATTTTTAACAAAAAACTTACATATTCCGCTGGCCCCATCGAGAGAATTATCCACCGCACATGCACTATTTAACATTGTCCAACGAGAGAAATAGTTTCCCGCACTCCAATCTAGCGCATTTAGTTTACTGCTGCTTAAATCAAAACGAATTGGGACTACCGCCCCAGTACTAATTGAGTTGGTTTCATCATTTATTAACGCACAAAATCCGTTGCTCCCACCTTGAGTAAACCATCGCTTCGAATCGGAGAGTAAATCTTTCTGCAAATTACTAATCTCCACATCGGCCACCACTTTTTGCACATTTTTTCCGTATTGGGTGAAAAAATTAGCAAGAAAATAGCTGCTGACTCCCACCAGCGCTATCGACACCGCAACTTCAATCAAGCTGTATCCTTTTTTTTGTAGTAACTTTGCAATTGTTTTTCTCATAATTAAATCCTAGTTAGAGACGACCACCATGATTACATATGACACACTACTATTTTGCGATATACGATTAGGTGATATAGGTGCCTGTAAGATGTCGGTATAATATCTAATTGCCCCGGCAGTACTAACAGATGGCCCTAACGTAACCACCCCCCCATTGCATGGAATAGAAAAGGCAAGTTGAAAAGATTTTCCTGGAGCGAGACAGTGATCATTGTTTGTTCCACCTTCACAATCAGATACAAAATTGCTGTTAGCAGGATCAAATAGGTCGATTTCTATTTTTTGGCCACCTTCCTCGCGAATGGCCTGAGCCGCATAAAGATATCCTGGCCCCAGATTGGTGACGGTGATAGAAGAGCTTTGAGGTAACATCGGGAGGCGCTGTAGACAAGTTCCAGGGACATCTGGATTTGTGATTAAACAACCGGCGGTGCAACTAATCGAACTACCTCCGCTCAAACGTAAAATACCAATGGGCCGCCGTAGTGCTAGTAAGCGGCTTTCATTTCTAATCGTAGCGTTGGACATTTTATATTCTACTTCAGAGGTAATCATAATGCCCCAGTTGTCATGGTCATATCCATAAAGAGATTCTCCTGGAGCATTGGCCATTTTCCCAAAAGTTTTTTGCGCCTCCTCTTTGTCCATATTAAACATTTCAAAAAAAACTTGCTTGTATTCACCCGAATTCTTTGTCCCATCGCCTATTTTAAAAACCAAACGATTTGGTGAGGAGTCCGCTGAATTTTCTGCGGCGGCAAATTTTTCTTTCAATGAGTTGGCATCAATGGCCACCCTACAACTATGTCCATTCCCCCAACGTTCATCGGGGTATCCATCATCGTTGCTGTCTGTATGGCCTTTACATAAAACATAGCCATTAACTATTAGATTGGCACCAATCGATACTAATCGCTCTGCCTCTGCAATTGCTTCTCCCGCATCTCCGGCGGCCTGGGCCCTAGAAGTAAGTGCCTTGTGATTGACGAGGGCGTATTGGATTATTCCCGCAGAGATCACGCCAAAAAGAACTGCCATTATGATTGCTGACCCTCTCTGGTTTTTTATTTTCATATTTTCCTCCATCGTAACTCATAATCTGACTTTTTTAAATTTTATGGTTCACTTATAATTTACTACCATTAACACAAAAAGATTCTTTTTATCTGAGATCTACACTTAAACTTTTGTTTTTGGGTGATACCTAACGAGTGGGCCCTGTCCATAAAAAGAGGCATTTTGATATTTGGATTTATTGGGGACCACTAGCTAGTAGTTGAGTTAAGTAATTGCCTCGGATAATTGTCACTCTTTTTTTTAACAATTTTATTGCGATGGTGGACAACTAATTAAAATATAAAACAAAAAGCAAAGAAGTTGTTTTGATTTTTATTTTTTCTGCTACAATTTTAGCAATTGTTCAGTGTGGTGGGCGCATTTTAAAAGGAGTTTATATTATGAAAAGCTGGAAAAAAATGATTAGTGGGATTGCTGGCTTTACACTCGTTGAGTTGATGGCGGTTGTTGCAATCATTGGTGTTTTAAGTATGGTGGCAGTTCCTAACTTTCAAAAATATCAAGTTAAGGCCCGGAAAACGGAGGCAAAAACACAGCTTTCATCCTTGTATATGGCGGAGTCTGGTTTTTATTCTGATTATGACAACTATGCTACTTGTTTGTTTCACATGGGATTTAATCCTGGCCCGGCCTCCGGCCGCTATTATGCTATCGGTTTTGGAGCAAATGCTGCGGTGGCCAATCAGGCCGCCGATACAAATGCTGGTACAGGAGAGACTTTGTGTGCAACGGATGGGGCTGCTGGTGATGGACATTTGGCGTTCAGCGCCGGAAAAACTGCCGGAGGAACTGCTCCCAAGGTGGCGGACGATTTAGGTGACGAAGCAACGGTTAATACCACTGACGGAAGTATTGGCCAAACATTTGCGGCCGAGGCGATTGGAAATATTGGAGCAGGGGAGGGAGAATCAAGTAACACTTTTTCCATCGATCATCAAAAAATTATCAAAGAATCAGCGGCAGTTGATGCGGGTGCAGCGGTTGCCAATGATGCCAACGACGAATGATTTTGCATAGGTCTTAATCATATGGAGCGATAAGGCAGTTGCTAGTAGAGTGATCTTTTTGGCGTAGTTAAATTTTCTCTGTTTTAACTGGTGCTTTAATGGCCTTAATCTGTTTTTGAATTCGGATTACAATTCGTCTATTTTGCGCACGAGCATCTCGAAGTTTATCTCCGGATAATCCGCTGATCTCTTTCATTGGCTCAATATCGGATAGGCCCACTGGCCGCAAATCTGCATGAGGAATTCCCATGTTTTCAAAAAGTCTCACCACTTCGCTTGATCGGCGCAATGACAACTCCCAGTTACTAGGAAACTCTTTCGTGTTGATGGGTACATCGTCTGTATGTCCTTCGATTATTATTTTATAACCCTGGGCCCTATCCTGAAAAATTTTTCCAATATTTTCCAAAATAGATTTTGATTCCGTAGAAAGACTAGCATCTCCCGAGGCAAAAAAACGAGTGGAGCTAGCGGTTAATTTTATACCGTCAATTAAATTTTCTATTCGGATATCTTGATTGATATTCATCTCGGCAAAAACTTGTTCTAATTCTTCCGTTAATTCATTGAGCGGCCGCTGGTATGTTCCTCCCATGGCCTGGGAAGTATGCTCTTTTAGTTTTTCAAATTTAGAAGCGTCGGGAGTAGAAAAAATGGTTATAATTACAAAGAACCCCCACAGCAGTGTCATCATGTCGGCATATGAAACAAGCCAATTTCCTTCTCCATCATCATGAACTTCCACCGGACTTGATTTGAACTCATACCGCTTGGGAATATTTTCGCCTTTTTTATTATTTCCTCCTAAAATTGATCCCATAACATATTATCCTTTTTCTTCCTTTTTCATTAATCCTCTAATCCTCTAATTTCCTAATCTTCTAATCTTCTTTAAATTTTTCTATGCCCATCAAAGGCCAGATATGGTGAAAAATTTATCAAATATCTACTTTCTTCATCTGATTTCGATCCGCGGGGGAAAGATAACTTTTTAAACACTCTTCCACGATCAGAGGATGTTTTCGATGTTTTAAAAGCATGACACCTTCTACGATAATTCTTCGACGAGTTAGATCGTGTTGAGAAGCAAAGGAGAGGTTTTCACCAATGGGAATTAAAAAAAGATTTGCCACTACGAGGCCATAAAAGGTAGCGGTCAAAGAAACTGACATCGCCGGGCCTAGTTTTTCAAAAGCTGATTCGCCTCCCAATCCTTGTAGAAGAGATATCATTCCCAGCGTGGTTCCAATTAGTCCAAAGGCCGGTGGAAATTTACCAATGATTTTGTAAGTAATTCCTTCTTGTTTGTATTTTTCATTTTGAATTTCCACTCGCTTAAAAAGTACGGCCTCCAATTCATTATCCGGAATAGTTCCATCTACCGCTAGTTGCAAAGATTCACGCAAAAAGGGACTGCGAACTTTAGCAATTGCCTCTTCAAGTGGTTTGTCTTCCACCATCATTTGTGAAAGTTCTACAATTTCATTGATGGTTCCGATGGTCTCTTTTTGAAAGCCACCAGTACTGGCCTTGAACATAATGCGCATAATGCTGAGTATGTGTTTAAAGGGAAAACAGACCATGGCCGCAGCGGTAGTTCCCCCAATGACGATAGCTATCGCATGAACATTGGTAAAAATCATGGGGTTGCTGATCTCTTGAACAATTGCCCAAATTATGATTCCAGCACCCATAAAAAGGCCAAAAGGCAGTGATAAATTCATCTTTTTTCTCCATTAAATTCCATAGATTGCGCAGGTTATCTTGTTTGTTACGCTGTTGTTATGTCATATCGGGCAATTAGCTAAAAATTGTAACTACAAAGGGGGCACCTAAGAACATTGGCACTTTTTTGCCATCTAAATAATTATTACTACATGGCCCCTATAGGTCAAGTTGTTGAATTTTAGTAGATGGTTTGTAAAAGCAAATATTGCTGCCTTCTCGGGTATAATGTTTTTAAGTGAATTAACCGACGAGAAAGGTATATTTATGACTACCTCTTCTAAAGCATTAATAAAACAGCTTCTTGCCATTCCTATGGTGGTGTTGATCATGATGCAACTGTTGTTTGTTGGTGGTTGCGTTGAAATGAAAGTCAAAGAACCCGCAGTAGTTTATCCAGCACTTATCATCGATCCGGAAGTGGTCAGTAATCTAGAAGTTGAAGACAACGTTCAGTTTTTTACCGAAGGTGGAAAAGCACCATATCGTTATACCGTTGTCTCCGGTGCTGGAAACATTGGGCTTAAATCGGGATTTTATACTGCAGGAACAACCGCCGGAGCAGTAAAAATTTTGGTGCAAGATTCTGCGGGCCACTCTGCTTATGCCACCATCAATGTAATTAGTCTTGAACCTTATCAGTTACAAATAAATGGGCCGGCCGAGGTGTTGACCTCTGACTGTCAGGAATTCACCATTCACACTATCGATAAATTTGGCAATAACGCCAGAAGATCAGATGCCCGCACCATCACATTAACCGGTGCTTCTTTGGGGGCCTTTTATTCTGATCTCAACTGCTCCATAGCACTTGATAATAATCAGTTCGAACTATCAGAAGGTGATACGGATCAACCTCTTTATTACAAAAACAATGTACTGGAGGGAGCTCCTATTGAGTTTGTGGCCGCCACTGATGGATTATCCAATGGCACCCACCTCCTAGAAATGATTACTTCGGGAGTGGCCACTAAATTTTACATAGTGCCAATTTCCGGCTCTATTACTGTTGGGCCTACAGGACATGGAATTCAAATTCAGGCACGGGATGCCACTAATGCAGTGGCCGCTTCATATAGCGGTACTGTTAGATTGGCGGCCACGGGCAATGCTGCGGTGGCCGGAGACGGTACGGTGACTATAACCAATGGGTATGGTTCCATTAACGTAAGCAATTTGATTGCGGAGCAAGTTACTATTTCGTTGGAGAGGACTGATTTTGCTGAAGGAACGATCAGTGATCTAAGTGATACTGAAATAATAAATTTCTCTTCTGATGTCGTTGAAAAAGTTATTTTTAAAACTATAACGGACTCTACGGCCGGAACTCCTACCACTATCGAAATTATTACTGTAGATGGTAATAACAATCCCGTGGCCCACGATATTGTAGTGCAATTGCAATTTAGTGATGGAAATGATTCCGCCGAAGCAACTTCTGGAAGTATGGATGTCAGTATAGTTGGCGGCCTGGGCTCCATTGAAATAAACAACAATATAGCGGAAGTGGTTGAGCTGGCCATCGTAAATACCGGGGTGTTAACTTATGATGACGGTGGAGCAGCGCAAAGTGTAGAATTCTTTTTTGGTGAAATAGAAAAATATGTTGTTTTAAATCATGCGGATGTTGCCGTTAATGGAACTGCTAATATTTTAGTACAGGCCCAAGATCATTTTGGAAATCGTGTTTTTGGACACAGCGGTAGCGTTTCGATTGCCACAACTGGCTCGGCGGCAGTTGGGTGTTCTGGAATTCTAGCTATTGTGGATGGGCAAAGTGGTGCGGCCGCCTGTCAACTAACTGATTCAGTGGCCGAAACAGTCAATCTTGTATTGTCTAATCCAGATCTGGCATCCGGTGTAACGATTCTGGAAAATAATACAGTGGCATTCACCGCTGGCGGCCTTGATCATTACACTATAGAAGCACCGACCACTGTTGCTGCAGGAAATAATAGTGCGGAAGTGGTAATAAAGGCCGTTGATGCTACTGGGGTCAACGTCGTTACTTCCGTTAACTGTAACTCGGGAATTGTTATAACTGATGATAGTAATAATTCATCTTTCTCTCAAGGAAACGTTGTAACATTTGTGAACGGAGAGGGGCGAGTAAAAATTTACAATGAAAAGGCAGAGACAGTTCAATACACGCTAACTCTTCCTGGTGGTGGTAGTTGTGCCATCGCAGGAAACTCTTCTTCAGATAATACTCAGTTTTTGGCCGCTAGTGTTACCAATTTTGTTTTATTAAAACCCACTGATACTATTCCTAATGTTGCCACCATTGTTCGAGTAGAGGCGCGTGACCAATATGGAAATATTAATACTTTTGCAGATAACGATACTGGGTATGATATAGATTTGGTGGATGATAGCTCTGACGTTACAATTGTGGATAATGGAATTGATAGTGGGATTGCGACTTTCAACGTTACCGGTGCTGTCGCAGAAATTGTTTCACTCTCTATGAGCATTCCAGGTGGATCTAATGTGGTAAGTCTATCTGCTCCCAAATTATTGGTGATCAATGATTGTGCGGAAGAGGGATTTGTTTATGTGCAAGATGGCCCATTTTGTATTTCCAAATATCAGATGGACAGTGCTGGCGGCTCGACCAAAAATAGTTTGCCGAAAATTAACATCAACCGGGCCGATGCTAGTGCGGCATGTGTGGCGCTGGGAGGACACCTAGTTACTAATAATGAATGGCAAACCGTGGCCAGAGAAATTATCGCTGTTGCCTCTAATTGGAGCATCGCGATAGGTTCGGGTTCGGTAAATCGTGGCCATTCAAATTCTTTGGCCCCGAATTCTCGCTTGGCCGCTTCCGATGATTATAGTCCATGTGCTGGATATACTGACTCTCGCGCTAGTACGGCCATCTGTTCTGATAGTGTATGGCATGTAAATCGAAGAACGCATACTCTTAAAAGTGGTGCCATAATTTGGGATTTTTCAGGAAATACTGTTAGCTGGGTTTCTACTAATCGCTCCAGTTTAACATTTGATGCCGCAGGAAATATTGCCATCAAAAATATTTTATTAGCGCATACAAATGATATGGCAAATTTTGGTCCTGGCAGTAATGATTCGAATAATCATAATTATGGAACTTTACTTTATAACGGAATGGGATTGGAAGGAATGGTACGTGGCCTATCATGGGATAGTGCTACCGAAACTGATGTTGGGATTTTTTCAGCGAGTGTGGGAAATTTTGATCCTACTTTTGCTTATTCCAATGTTGGATATCGGTGTGTAATTCCATAGAGGGCATAACGAGGGATTTTTTATGAAAACATTATCTTTGTCCAAGTTGCTGTTAAATTTCCTGCTGCTCATTTTGCTTTTTACTACAGCTGGATGTTTAAACAAAGATGTAAAAGAAATTATCGAGAGAGGAGAACCTCTCAAAATAATAAAAGGCAGCAGCAGTGGTGCGGGATATGATTTTGAAGTAAACGTCGGACAAGTTAAGAAGTTTTATGCTACGGGAGGATCTCCTCAATATGTTTTTTCTATGGAAGATGAAAATAAACAACCTATAGAAGTAACTCAACTCTCTAGCGGAGAGTTTGTTATTCCTAATGTCTCTTCAATTATCACCGTAAAAGTAAAAGATGCTAAAGGTGCGGTGGCCTCCGCAAAAGTTAAAATTCTAGATCCTTATCCGCAGATGTTAGGTTGGGAGGGCCCGTCCACCGTTTATGAGGGAGAGTGCGCCGCTTTTAAAGTGACTTCTCTTGATCACTACGGAAATAAAGTTCCAGCTAGAAATACCATTCGTGTTAATGCCACGGGATATGGTAGTGGAGTTTTCTACAAAGATGCGGCCTGTACCATTCCAGCCTTTAATCAGGCGCTAATTCAACAAGGATATAGTGAGAAGGCCATTTACTTTCGCGATATCGTCTTAGAGCAGCTTACTCTAATTGATTATGGTGACGCCCTAGATCCAGGAAGTATTCGAGTTAATGTGGTGGCGGTAAAAAAACCTGATCACTTCCGAATTGTTGATCCTAAAGATAGTGAGGTTGGCCATGCTACCACCGTTACTATTCAGGTAGAGGATGAAGATAACAATGTTGTTCCTTACTATCCAGGGAAAGTTAATTTTCATGTAAATGGTTTTGCTTATGTTGACAATAGTGCTGGAACGAAAGTTAAAGAATTAACTTTTACCGATGGTAAGGCCTTCGTCGATGTTAATGATTTAACTTCTCAAATAGTACGACTCTCACTTTCTCGTTTTGACGATAATCCACCCAACGATATCGATGTTAGTAGTAAACAGGATGTTTGGTTCTATGGTGGAATTCCCGTCTATATGGAAATTGTTCGCGCTTTTCCTGCTATGCCAGTTCCTCCCCCTGCTATATATGCTGGCGATAATATTCAAATAAAAATTCGCCTGCTTGATGCTAACATGCAATTTGTGAATAGCACTGCACTTGTTGAGATGGGGTGGGAGCATGATGCTTCTGGTAACACCGCGGTGTTAACAGGCAGCAGGCAAAAAAATGCAGTGGCCGGAATTGCTACTTTTGATTTTAATATTGATAAAGTGGCCAGTGGTTATCAAATGAAATTTTCTTCTCCGGCGCTCGATCCAAGCGAAATTGAACTGAGTGATCTTTTTGCCATTATCCCGGGTGAACCTAAAAAACTGGTTTTTTTGAATGATCCAAAAAATGTCGCTGGTAATAAAATCAAGGCCGGTGAACAGATCGTTTCTGTTTTAGGTGCTAATTTGCAAGTGGAGTTACGCGATCAGTATGGCAATAAATGTACGAACGATGGCGTTAATGTAGCATTGAGTTTTGCTACTGGCTCACCTACTGCCACAGTCTACGGAAGTGTCTCCGCTCAAACTGCTGTGGGAGTAGCAACTTTTTCAGATTTAAAAATCAGAACCGCCAATGTTAATTATAAACTTAAGGCAAGTGCCTCTGTTAACACTACTGCTTTGACGATCGATAATACAGAGCTTTTTGATATTATTCACAATGATCCGAACAAATTAACCTTTACCTCGCAACCTCCCGCAGAAACAGGTGTACTAAATACTATGACGAAGGTTTCTGTGGCCTTGCGCGATCAGTATGACAATAACATCACTTCCACTGCTTGTGCGGTGGCCGATATCTCGCTAGCACTTAATCCGGCCGCAGGTGCTGTGCTGACTGGTGGAGTGATTCCCGCAGTGGCCGGACTTTCTGATTTTACTGCCATCACAGTAAATCAACCAGGAACTTTCGTTTTTGATGCTTCTCATTCTTGTTTGGGAAGCAGCGTTGCCTCTAGTTCTTTTAAAATTGTCACCGGCATTCCTCACCATTTTGAGTTTGTTAATCAACCGGCCGATCCAACGGTGGCCGGAGCAACTATCCAAGATGGTAGCGGAAATTCCATTCAAGTTAAGGTGGTAGATGCCGGAGGCTTTTTGGTTGACACAGGAGTGGGTAGCAACACTTCTATTACCCTTAGTGCAATAAACGGAGCGGGAGGCCCACTACAAACAGCGACGACCTTAACCGTAAGTGCGGTAGGCGGGATTGCTACTTTTAGCAACCAATTTATCACTTTGGCCGGTGCAAACTATCAGTTGCAAGCAACGGGATCGGTTCCTGGCCGTCCAGATATTATCTTAGGTGCTGCCCAGTCAGCGGCCGCAGGGTTTGATGTAATTCCGGCCAATCCCGTATCTATCGCTTTTAAAGTTCAACCTGATGAAGATGGCAACGATACCGTGGCCGGCGTTGATATTGCTCCGGCCGTCACAGTAGAAGTGCGTGACCAATACGGTAATAAAACTAATAGCAATGGCGTAGAGATAACTATTTCGCTGGCCCATGATGCTTCAATTAGCGCCAACGCTGTTTTAAAAACTACAGACTCTTTGGTGGTAAATACCATAAATGGTACTGCCACTTTTAACTCGCTTTTCATTGAGAAAATTAGCAAGGCCCTCGATGAATACACTTTAAATGCAACGGCCACCAATATTGTTGCCGCTCCAACCATTACTAATCCAGGGAAAGTAGCACTTTCTAGCGGATTTAAAATTATTGCCGCCGGAGCAGATCATCTGGCCTTTGTAGCGCAACCTCCCTTGCAAACAGTATCTAATATTGCAATGGCCACCTTTACAGTTCAGGCCGTCGATGCGTTTGGAAATAGTGTTGCCCAAAGTGGAATAACGGCAACTCTCTCTTTTGCAGCTACCGGCCAGCCGGTTGCGGCGGTAATAACTAACGCTACGGCTTCTACTAATGCTAGTGGAGTAGCTACTTTTTCTACCACTAGTATAAATAAAGCTTTTAATGGTTATGTTTTTACGGCCACCGGCGATTTGGCCGGAGCACTTCCTAACGCTGCTGCTGCTGCCCAAACCTCTTCTGCTTTTGAAATTTTAGGAGGAGGCCCCGCTAAAGTGGCCATCGATGAAGTGCTTTTACAAAGCGCCGCAGATGCTACCGCGGGCGTTGCTATTCGTACCGTGACGGTGCGAGTCCTGGATGGAGATGATAATCCGGCCAATGCTACGGCGCTTTCTGGTGCGTCCCTGGCCTTGCAGTTGGTGCATCTAAATGGTGCTACCGGCTTAGGAACAACGCAGATAATTTTTGATGGCTCGACTAATGTTGCCACCTTTAGTAACTTTGTTGTGCAAAAAGCTGATACTAATTATAAGTTAAAGGCCAGCTACAATGCCGGAACGATTCTTTCCGTAGATACTACTAGCACTTTTAATGTTACGCATAATATTCCACACCACATTACCTTTACACAAAATCCACCGAGTTCTCCTAACGCAAAAGCAAAAGAGAATTTCACCGTGGCGGTGGAAATTAGAGATCAATATGAAAACGTGGTAAGTAGCTCCACGGGGAATAACGTAACTCTGTCATTAACTACCAATCCTGCAGGAGCGACACTTTCTCCGGCCGCTCCGGCCGATACCACTTTACTGGGAGCTGCCAGCATTGCTGGAATTTCGCTTGATAAAAAAGGAGTGGGCTATCGTTTAACCGCAAGCGCCTTGGTTGGTATTTACAATGTATCTGGAACTTCAACGCTCTTTAATATTGATTACGGAAATCCTCACCACATAGTGATCTACCAACAACCTCCTGTAGATGAAGATGTTGGTGTTAATATGAATCCACCTATCATCATTGAAATCCAAGATGAGGGAAATAACCGCGTAGAGAGTCACGCCGCCATTCAAGTTACTTTGGAATTTGTGGACAACAATACGGGAGCGTCGTTGCCTGCTGATTACTCCGGATATCAAGTCTCGACCACTAATGGATTGGCCAGCTTCAGCGCGTTTACTGTAAACGTAACCGGCCTTGACTATACCATAAAAGCATTGGCAACACTTCCGGTGATTGGGGCAGTAGAGACCGCAGAAAGTGAGGCCTTTGATATACTCGCTGGAAATCCTGCGAAATTGGCCTTTATTTCCACCGTAGCTGATGCCACCGCAGGTAAAGATATTTCAGGAATTGTCGTGGAGATTCAAGACGGGGCCGGCAATAAAGTATATCGCGCCGGGGAGACAATAACTCTAATAGTTGACTCTGGGCCAGGTACTACTATTTATAATCTAACTCAAACTACTAATGCTAATGGTGAGGCCATCTTTAATAATTTGGCCGTCAATTCACGGCCTCAAATTAGGTTGTCGGGAGTTTATACTTTAGGAGCAACCGCTACTATCGGTGGAACACCAATTAATAATGGAATGATTTCTTCAAATGCTTTTACCATTTATACTGATGTGGCCCACCACCTAGAATTTGCAAACGTGGCAAGTCCAACGCAGGTATTGACTGACATTGCTCCATTTACGGTTACCTTGCATGATCAGTATCATAACGTAGTAACTGCCAATGATGGCGCCAATGTTACCTTGTCACTAAAACTAAATCCAGGCACTGCCACGATAAACGGAACTAATCCTAGAACATTGTCGAGTGGAATTGCCACTTTTGATAATATTGATTTAAGTATGCCTGGAACTGGTTATCAATTTACAGCAACCTTCAACGCTATTACCAAAGATTCAAATCTTTTCAATATAATCACTGATCCAGCTACGCATCTAGTTTTCACTATCATGCCCGCATCGGGAGCAAATGTGGTGGCCGGTACAAATTTTGCGGTTCGGGTAGAGGCCCGTAATGCTTCCAATATTGTTGACCCAACTTTTACCTGCTCGGTAGTGCTGACTTCTCCGGTCGCCGTCTTTAATGGATCGACCTCTTCCACTGTTGCGGCCGTTGCGGGTATAGTTAATTACAACGTAAATTTGCATACTGCCGGTGCTAACTATACTTTGAGTGCCAACTGCGCCAATCCTGCAATTTCTGGAGTGGCGGCCACCACTTTTAATATTATTCCGGCCGCAGCAAATCATTTGCATTTTACCTCACAACCTCAAAATGAAGTTATTGGTGGAACGATTGAGGGGGATGCTAATGCTGCTGTTCAAGTTGCTGTTCATGATATATACGAAAACGTTACTACTAATGTAAGCAGCACTATTGTAATGTCTTTGGCCAATGATCCTAACGCTCCGGGATCTCCATCTACGCTATCAACAACATTAAATGCAACAACGGGAAGCACTGGAGTTGCAAGTTTTAATAATTTACAAATCAATAAATCCGGAATTGGTTTTACTTTGCGGGCAACTATCAGCAGCACGGCCATTACAACCACCTCAAGTGCTTTTAATATTTTCACTGAGCCTGCCAGTAAATTTGTTATCATTGAACCAACTGATGTTTATGTCACACAAAATGCCACTATACTCGTAGAGGCCCAAACCTCTACTGGACTAAAAGATTTTGCTTTTTCTGGAACAGTAACGTTGATCGCTGATGGTTTCTCCACTGGTGAAGGCCTTGTCACCATAACGAATGGTAGTGGAATCATTACTATCACCGATACAATTATAGAAACAGTTAATCTGTCGCTCTCTAATGGAACAGAAGACGGAACAGGGAGAGTGTTAACAACGACTGATGTTAAGGATGTAGATTTTATGGAACCACCCGATTGTACTGCCAGCGACGCAATCGGAACTGCTTGTGGTGGTGGATGGAAGGCCTCTGCCACACATGTAATTTCGCTAGCAGATGCGACTTATATGTATGGTGGTTATAACTTCTCAGGAGATCCAGCAGATGATGTTAATGGCCTTGCTAATACGCAAACGCTCTACTCTCACGGGCATCATAATGCCGCCAATTACTGTTATGATTTAGTTGCAACAGGAGTATTTAGGAATTGGTATCTCCCTGCCCGAGGGGAGTTCGTTGGAGCGGATGGTGTCTTTAACTCATTGGTTAGTGCAGGAAAAACAGCGGCAGTCGGATTGGTAACTACTAATGGTGTTTACTATTGGAGTTCAACAAACAACACTAACTATACTGCCAGACAAGTAAACGTAACTGATGCTGCAAGTACATACAGATATGAAAGAAAGGATACTTCGTATAAGGTTCGCTGTATAAGACCTTTTGGTAACGCAAATATTGAATCTATTCAATTTCAGCCAATTGCCTCGGCGGTGTATGGAGAGGTAACACTACAGCTTCGGGCCATTGATTCTGATGGTGGCCTTTACACTAATTTTGAAGGTGATGTGACGCTAGAACAAAACCCTACTGCCTTGAATATCACGGGCCTGGGTGTTGTCCACTTTAGTGGTGGGATTGGTTATGCTACGATTAACGTAACAGAACCTGGAGATGTTACAATTGCGATGGACAGTACCCCTCTTGCTTATGATGGTTATCGAGTAGACACAAGTGATACTATAAGTTTTACCGTGGCCGGCGAAGTAGAAACTCTGACTGCTTCCACAATGGCCCCTACCGCCAATGATATTCATCTTGAATGGGGTCCCACTGTTGCAGGCGAAGAAGATGAATACATTATCTCTTATGCGGCAGGCTCAGCGCCTCCAGTTAATTGCACAGGCGGCGCGACGATTTCTGCAAGTTCGGCAACAGACTACGACGTATTTGGACTAGCTGGATTGACTACATATTATTTTAGAGTTTGTTGGAAAAATATTGCTAACAATACAACTAGTACTGGTGCGTTGGTAATTAAAACTACTCCGGAAGCTGAATGTCTTTCTACAGATCCTGCTGGAAAAATTTGCAGCGGTGGTATAAAGTTTATGACGGGATGGGTTGTTGCAAGAGATAGTGCGTCACCAACAGCGATACACTATGGCGGCGCATATAGCTTTTCTGCGGCAACTGCTCATTGTGATACCTTAGTTAGCAATGGCCGAAGTGATTGGATCGTAGCTGGAGGATCTAATCCAAATCCAAGTAACACTAACCATTTTGCCTCGCTACTTTTAAATAGAGGGGTTCTTGGACTTGTAAGCACAAATCACTCACATTGGACCAGTGATAATGCCAGTGGTTCTTTAAGATATTATGCTTCTTGGATAACTACTTCCTCAACTTTTTCTGAATATACCCAAAATGTATCTTATGTTTATACCGTAATGTGTGTCCGCAATTACGGCCAAACTAGTGACGTGCAAAATTTGACGATAACAGCAAATAATCCAACTCCCAAAGATATTCTTATCGATTGGGACGCTTCAGGGGATGGAGTTGAAGATAACTACATCGTTGCATATCAGACTGGGGGATTTCCGGCGGCACAATGTGGCGGGGGCACAACTATTTCGACGGCCGCTACAAACTATACTCTGAATAATCTCAGTTCTTCAACAACCTACTACGTTCGTGTCTGTCTCTTTGATGCTAACACGGGCTATACCAGCTCCGGAAAAACAGCGACTATTACGATGCCTAATTATTCAGAAATTGATTGCACCGTTCCCGGCAATCAAATAATCGATTATCTGGGTGCCATTAAATATGTCATCATGGGTAATAATTGTAATTCTGTTACAATTAAAGCGTGGGGGGCCGGAGGTGGTGGAGCAATTGATGACTATGATGGCACTATAACAAATGTAGATGGTGGAGCTGGAGGATTTGCCTCTTTAACGCAAAACGTATTATTGGGAGATGTTTTGCAACTTCGCGTTGGAGGAAGAGGAAACTACGGATCAGGCAGTGCCGTTTATGGATGGCCTAATGGAGGAAATGGAATTGATTATGGAGATTGCGCAGTTGGCTGTTGGAGTGGCGTGACGGGAGGAGGCGGTGGATCTACCTCTGTAACTTTGAGTGGAGCGGTTATTTTAGAAGCAGGTGGAGGAGGCGGGGCCACGGCATTTGGCGCTGGTGTTGCTGGAGGTGGAATCGGTGCTTGCGTTCCGGCCGGGATACAAAATGGTGCAAATGCAATGGATTTTCTTGATGGTGATGAGGCCGGTGGTGGCGGTGGATATTGTGGCGGCGCCATAAATGGGGCAGGAACAAGTTATTTTTCACCGGGAGGATTGCAAACTGCGGGTAGCGGAACTACTCCAGGAAATGCTGCCGATCCAGATCGCGGCACCGCTGGTAACAAGGATACAAACGGTAGACTGATCATTAGTTGGTGAGATTTTACGAAAATTAAGGAGATGATAGTCTGCAAAGTAGATAAGAAAAAGGGTTCCTATTTAATAGCGGTAGTGACAGTATTTCTAATTGCAATTTATGGTTGCGACAGCTAATCATCTGCCAAACGAAGGCCGCGAACTTCTGCGTCTACTGCTGCTTCTGCCTCTCCAGTTTAGTTATTGACAAGGTTCTCAAAAAAAGTGCAGAGGTATTTTTTTATCCAGTTGAGCAAAAAAGTCTGGTTAATTATCCCGCCGATAACCTATAAAAATGATGTGAGATAGTGCGAGTTCTAAAGAATTACTCAATTTCTCCGATATCTACACTGAGATAGTTGTAAATGGAGTTGCTCTCAAATGGAGCGTACCTTTTGAAGTTGATGAATAAAAAATTAAGTTTGATTATTTTATTGCTGGCCAATATGCTGTTTTCTTCATGTGCGACATATCAGCGAATTAAAAATTATGTGTTCACAACATTGCCTCCCAAAAAATTTGCTTTGATTGAATCAAATCCGGCAGGAGCAGAAGTAGTAACTGCCAAGGGAGAAGTTGTGGGGGCCACGCCTCTCAAAATAACGGGAGAGGACTTAGATAAATTTGCTAAAGATGGAATTGTCAGTTTTGTGATTTCCAAAGTTGGATTTGTTCCACGCGAAATAGTAGTGCTAGTCAACGGGATTGACCTGTATAACGTGGAGCTTACGCCACTTAATCCTGATCATTTTGAAAAATGGGTGCTAAAAACCTATGGCGATGAAACTAATGAGATGCTGCGACAGTTACTGCAGATACAGGGATTTTTATTTTTGCAAAAATTTCCCTTGGCCGAAAACAAGATAACTGATTTTCAAAAAAAATATCCCAACGTTGCGGCAAGCTACACTATGCTGGGTAATATCTATTATCATCAAAATAAATATCCCGAAGCTCGGGCACAACTTTTGCGCGCACTTTCCATTGATGGGAAAGATGAAACAACGATTAGATTTTTGGAGGCAGTAAATAATAAACTTTCTAACTTATGAAACAACGTAGAAAGGAAAACACATTTATTTTCAAGTTACTGCTGTCGCTAATAGCGATGATGTCGCTAATATTGTCGGAAGTGGTGTTGGCAAAGCAATTTAATCTAAGCAAAGTTAATACCAAAGGGATCAATGAAATTGAAAATGAACTAACTGCGGATATCAATGGGCACATCAAAATGTATTTGGGGGGAGATGTTCGCTACAGTTTATTTGTTAAACTTCTCTCCAGCAAACTAAAGGCAGAAAAAAATTTGTCCAGTAACTCAATTGATACGGGATACCTTTATGTACCAGGTGTAGGAGATGGGGTGATGGCCGGTGATTACTTTACGGTAACCGGTGCGCGCGTGGATCTCTTTGTCTATGACAAAGTTAAAGATCAAGCGGTGGATAATTTAAAGCAATTAATAAAGACAACCAATCCTGATCTAAAGATGGATGTCCGTTTTACAAAGTTAACAGATCCTCCACTGATGGAGGCCCCTATTCCACCCCCTAAACCACAAGAGATTATTCTTCCTAAAACTTTAAGTGATCACATTTATGAACATCTGCCATCATTTTTAAAATTCTTGGGCACTGTCATTATTGCCAGCATGCTTTTTTTAGGTATTTTCTTTATGGCAAATGCTATGAAGTCGGGAGTTGCTTCTATTGCAGAATCTATACAGTCGGCAAAACTGCATCTTAAAGAAGAACATTCGGTAACAGATAAAAATGCGGCCAAAGAAGAAAACCCTGTACTTGATCACGCAGGTGGCATCGACGCTGCAAATAAAACAGTTATTTCGGAAGCAATACAATTAGACATTGATGTAGAAAAGAAAGTTGAACTTATTCGAAAAACGATAAAGAATCGGCCCGAGGCGCTGGCCAACAGCATAACCAGTGGCAGCTCTGATCTTAAAGGATTGAAAAAGTTAATTCCGCTGTTAGTGGATAATGAAGAGAAAATTTTAATGTCAGCACTAAACGATGGATTACTATCTCAGATGGAGATGGAGCAAAGTAGTGCGGCCATGAATGATGGTGATTTTGCTAAATGGGTTAGCGAATTTGTTGAAAAAGTAATCATCAATAGCTTGAAGAAAGGTAATTATTTTTCACAATTAATACGTGATGAATATGTCAAAGAATTAAAACTGGCCGACCCGCAAATATTATTGCAAGTGGCCAAGAAGATGAACAACGGCCTTATTCAAAAAATTGTTATGGACTTTGTTCCTCCTAGTATGCACAGAACATTACTCTCTCAATTTTCTGTCACGCAGTGGAAATCAATTATTGCGGATAAAATTCCTGGAATTGCAGAAATTAATGAGCATGCTAAAAAAATTGTAGAGTGGATTTCCTTTTTCAAAGATAATCCTGGTGAGAATAATGAGCTTCACTTAAATAAAGTAGTAATGAATCCGATCATCCAATTTATTGGACAAAAAGAGTTTGGTGAGGATGATCAGTTTATTGATCAAATTGCTTCAATCTCTCCCGATTTTGCTAAAAAACTGCGTGAACAAGTTTGGACTCCAAAGGTGTTGCTGCAAGTTCCTAAAGGCCATTTGGCCAGCGTATTGCGCGATCTAAATCCAGAGGACAAATTTCTTTTGGCAATTGGATTTCCTCCACAGATCTCGGATATCATCATGGGCCTTTTGCCGGAGGGCAAGAGTAAAACTATCGTGGCAGATCAAGTTAAGCGCTTTAGAGATCGACCGGTACCAGAAAAAGTGCAACAGGCCAAAGAAATTTGCAAACTATTTATTGCTCAACTTCGCGATGATGAAAAATCTGGCCGTTTTAAATTAGAGGGTAGTGGACCTAGTGCTGCAAGCGTGGCAAATATTTCACAACTAACAGCGGAACAAACTCAAACGCAAATTACTAAAAAAGCAGCGTAAAAAAAAGCAGACAAATTTAAATTACGCTTCACTAAAAACATCGGCCTTCGCACTGTCGATATTTTTTTTCACCACACTCTCTTCACCTTCCGTTCTACCATTACTTGAAGAGGCCATAAATTTATGCATTCCGGCCACTGCTAGATCAATCTTGGAGGTGAGATGAGTCTCTTTTTCTACTCCCTGAGTAATAAGTTTTCTCTGTGCATTTTCGATAGACACCAAATCCTCTCGATTTTGCTCTAGTCGTATTCTCATATCGCCAAAGTCAATGTTTTCGGTATTAGAAGAAATTTTAAGTTTTGCCAGAGAAGTTTCAAAATTATTAAGTGCCAAAGCATATAGGGAATGTGATTTTTCAAATTCATGTTGGAGATAAGTTAGGCCCTCTACATCCAGCGTTTTTCGCCCCCCCTTTATTACATCATTTAACTTGTTATGGATTGCCGAAAATTTTTGGCCCAATTTATCAAAGTCATCTTTAATCCACATAACTAAGCGGAAGACGTTTTGATTTTCAAAAAGAATTTCCTCCATTCTTTCTGCATCACGAATTAAGCGTTCTTTTTCCGCTAGAACTTGTTTGTATTTGTCAATATTCTGATTGCAGATCTCATTCCACTGGTAGCGCACAACATTTAAAAGAAGTGCGTTTTCTTTTACGGACACTAGGTTTGCTTCTGTGCTATGAATGACTTGTTTTAATGCAAGCAATTCTGCCTCTTGGGCCTTCTGGCGACTGACTCGTTCTTCTAGCTGGTCTTCTAGCCGATTAATTTCGTTCATCAGTCCTAGCTTTTGTTGGCCGTAAACATCATGTAGACTTATAAATTTTTCATATAAATCTGAAAGTCCACAGGCCTCAAAATCTCCGCGAATTTTTTCGCGAGATGGTTTATTAATAGATATATTAGAAATCAAATTTAAAATATTGGTAACGTGATGTTCGATTTTTGTTTTAACTTCTTCGACTAATTCAAAGTCAGTTGTCACTCGGTAGAAAAACATAAGCGACAATTCTTCGCCATTTTGCTTGGCCGGCGAGAGATACATCTCACATTGAATGTCATCATTTTTTTCCGATTTACCCTGTAATCTAATCGTGTAAACGCCTTTCTTTTTAAAATCTATAACAGTATTAGTATCGTAAAGGTCACTTTCCTTTGCTAGTGTACCCCAGCTTAGTTTTTCTCCCTTTCTTTTCTTCCATAGACCATACAACTGATCATTGGCCCACACAATTTCTTGTGAAGAGTTAAGAACCAGAGTCGGAAAGGGAATAGTAGAACTAAAAATTTCTCCTAAGGTCGCTTTTTGATGCACAAATTTACGATAGCGCTGCAGATCATCATGAAAGTTTCGGTCAAATTCGCTGGCAAGTTCTACATTACCAAATTCTGCTTCATTATTTAATGCTTCGAAAATAATTTGATCCATTTTTATTTTCTGCTTGGCCGCTTGAGGAGATGACTTGTGTAAAAAATGCCCGCCCAGAGAGTGTAAGGCCAGAAATAAAAGATATAAAAATGGAGAACTGATTAAGATTGCCAAGTAAACTAATGCTCGATTAATAGTACCTTGGGCCTTGCTGTTTTGTTGCGCAATGATTGCACTTTGTTTTTCTAATATTTGTTGAGCACTAGATAGCAATGGGGCAAGAGAGACACTTAGTGATTGTAGATCAATTTGCTTCCTTATTAATTTATCTAAAGAATTGGCGATTTCCTCTTTCATTGCATGAACTTTTTCTAAGGAGGCGGCAGAGAGGGTTGATTCTTTAGTAATACTGGTTACTTCTTCCAAAATATCTTTAATTGCAGTTTTGTTAGCGATTGGATTTTCACTCTGTTTTTTTAGTCGCCAGGCGGCAGCAGATAATTTTTTCCAATTATTACTTGATACATATTGAGTAAATGCCTTTACGTTATCATCAATTACTTGTGCTGAAGTGGAAAGGTAGCGTCGCTCAAATCCGGCCACATACTCGACAATCTCCGTCAGTTTATTTTTGGTTAGAGAGTTATCAAGAAAAGAGATTAAGCTATTCAATTCAGTAGTTGCTTCTGCGGTTCTACCTAATTGCAACTTAGTTAAAGCAATCTTTTCGGCCACGCGTTTAGCGGCCAAATTAAGCTCTGCTTGTCGGGCCTGCTGCCTTTGAAAGTCGGCAAAAGAAAAACTAGTTAAAAGGTCACTTTTCTTTATCTCCCAGAAAAGTAATGATGCTCCAGAGAGAAAAGATAGAAAGAAAATTGCGGTAAATAATTTTTTCATTTTTGTACCCGATAGAAGACAAAAAAGCTTTTTAAATGAGCGCACCAATGCCTCATCATAGATTATTATCAGTTATTTTGGGCCTACATTGTAGTGGGCAGAAAGTATCAAGTTGTCAGATCAACAAGTTGATTGTGTTATGCTCTACTTGCATATAGCTATCACTAATTATAATGGGCCCAATAAATAGGGAGCTGGCCAGATGGTGGATATTAAAATATCGCAAGAAATAGACGAAAAAAAGTTGAAGCGGTCGATAATTTTTTTAATATTAATTCTCTCTACCTCACTAACGGTTGCGATGCTTCTTTTGGGATTGGTGGGCAATCATCTATCTACTTCTTCGCATTTAAGATTAATTGCCACGTATGAAGATCGAATGCTGCCGGTTGTTGCCTCTCAAAAAATGGGACAAGATATAAATCGAATATATGACTCTCTAATATTAATTAATCGCTATCTTGATAAGGCGCAAACTGTTTCTGATTTGGCCAACACGGTGGCCGGAACTGGACTTTCTGTAGAGGCAGATCAAACAATAAATCAGGAATTGTCACAAGAAGAGAGCAATGTTGCGAGAATTTTAGGAGAAATTAATTCTTATCTATCACAGATAACTTTTGATACTTCGATTGTAGCTGAAAGAGATGCAATGGAGCGCTTCAATAATTATTGGGCACTTCTCCGTCAAAAAATAAATGATTATATTAAAGAAAAAAAAATCGATGCTGATCGCTTAAATAACATAAAGATAAATTGTGATGCGATGAATGATTTTTTGGTAAAAATGAATACTATTTTTACAGAGGCGGCCAGGAGCGATTTAGAGGTATCAAAAAAAACCTCAGCACAATCACGAATGATTATTTTAGGATTACTTGTTGCGGGACTGGTTATTGCGTTTATCGCAACGATACGTAGTATTTTGCAAGTAAAAAAACTTCTTGATCTGTTTGAAAAAAGCAAGGCCGATCAAAAACGCTTGGCCTCCGTGATGTTGCGGGCCAACGATGGAATTTTAACCTTGGACGAAAATGGAGCAATTACTTCTTGGAATAAGGCCGCGGAGGGTATATTTAAATACGATAAACAAGAGGCCCTCGGTGCATCTATCGAGAAAGTACTTCCCGAAAATATTCGCAGTAGTTGGCAAAATATTTTGCAGAATGCTCAATCTGCCAATCAGATTCATACGCAAAAGTTTATCAACAAACATAATGAGACTATTGATTTATTACTTTCAGTAACACATCTTCCTCCTTTGGTCGCTAAGGCCACCGGAGAGTTTTCTATTATTGTTAAAGATGTTACCGAACAAATATTGCTACAAGAAAAGTTAGAAGAAGAGCGGCAAAAAAACGAAAAGAGAATGCATAAAGAACTAGAGGATGCCAAAATTTTACAACAGATGCTCTTTCCTGAAACCTATGTGCGCTTCTCTAATGTGGAAATTGCTGGACACTGTTTTTCTGCCTCAGAATGTGGTGGAGATTGGTGGCACTATTCACAAAAAGGCGATAAGGTTTTAATTTGGGTGGGAGATGCTACCGGACATGGCCTACCTGCTGCACTTATTACTTCTGCCGCAAGATCAGCGGTTACCTTGATAGAAAAGCTTGCTGATTTTACTCCGAAAAAGGCCTTGGAATTACTAAACGCCTCAATCGTACAAACAACAAAGGGAAAAATGCAAATGACCTTTTTCCTAGGATCCTTTGACAAAAATACCAAAACACTGACTTATGCCAATGCCGGCCACATTCCTCCACTTAAGGCCAATCTTGGCAATTTTAAATTTGTACCAAATGATTTAGTTCCACTTAATGACGTAAATTCTCCTCGCTTAGGTGAGGCCACCACTACTAAATTTTCCGAGCACACGATTCAGTTGTCTGCTGAAGATGTTTTACTCTTTTACACCGATGGTGTTTCTGAGGTTTCTGGACAAAAAACAGAAATGAGTTTTTTAAAAAATTATTGCGATCTAATTGCAGAAAGCAAAGGCGTGATGAATATTTTAAATGGCCTCAAGCGTGAATATGAAGATCTCCACAACAATAGAGTTATAATTGATGATATAACTTTTATGATCGCTAAAATTGGTTAGAGGCAAACAAGGTTGACCAATTTACTCATAAAATTCCCCGAAAATTTTAAAAACTACTAAAAAATATAAAAAAATAGTTCAAAAAGGTAGAAAGGTTATGCAAATTCTATAGAAAAGGTAAAGAGCTCCGATAGGTTGATAGTGGAGATATCCACTGATGGTCTTATTGGGAGGTCAATTGGCCAAGTTCACAGTGCTAGTCCATTTGCAGGCCGGAGTTAAAATCGAGGAGATTGAATCCAACAATTTTACCATTGGCCGTTCTCGTCAGGCAAATATTGTTTGCTCAATCACTGGCGCTAGCCGTATACACTTAGAAATTTTTGAAAAAGATAATAAAGTTTTTATAATAGATAAGTCATCAAATGGTACGCTGTTAGACGATACTCCACTGCCACCAGGAGAGCCGGTAGAATATTCACCTGCTCAAAAAATATTTTTAGGTAGTTCACAGGAATATATTTTGTTAGAGTCAGATATATTCTTTAAGAGACATGAAATCAAAAAAGTTCTTTCGTTGGAAGAAGAAATTAAAAATAGCGGAGATATCCCGCTGGAGAAATTCTCTTTAAGTGAAGACAAAGAAGAAGATGTTGAGGAGGTTGATTTAGCACCAACTTCTGTGATCTCTCTTTCTCATGAAACTATTTCAGAGTATTCCTTACCAATAGAAGTAAAAGAAGAGGTAATTCCAGCATCCACGCCAAGGTCTATTCCAGACGTTCCAGATGTTCCAGATGCAACAAGTGCTCGCCCCTCAGAGGCAAAGGCCACTAGTAGTAATGCGGAAGGACGCAATAACTATACAAATGATAATAGTGGCGAAATTAAAAAAATTAAAGAAATGGCACAAAAGAGTGCGATAGAGACAGAAGTAAAAGCACAACAAGCGGGCAGAGAAATAAAATTAGCGGCACAAAAAGAGGCCGAAGAAATTTTGGCAATGGCCAAGTTTGAGGCCGAAAAAAATTTAAAAGTAGCTCATAAGGAAAGAGATGGCCTGATGGCCACTTTTGAAAAATTATCTTCGGCAAATAATGAATTACTAGAAAATATTTCTAAACATACTGCTACGGTGCAAGAGTTAAAAGAAAGTGAACAAATCTTGGGCCATAAATTGATTGAAAAACAGGAAGCGCTTAAACAAATCGATGATGAGATATCTCGTGTTCAAGAGCAGCTTCAGAAATTAAAAATGCAATATGATGAGATAGTGGCCAATGCGGGGAATGAAACAAAACGATTGGATGCTCTGAGTAAGGAGTTTGATGGGCAAATTCAGCTGACCAAATCGCAGGCAGAGGGAGAAATAAAAAAGCTCTCGGTAACAAAAGACACCATATTGATTGAGATTAAGTCATTAGAGGAACGGAAAAACATTTTTGCTAAGGATGTGAGCGATTTAAAGGCCATTATTAAAGATGATTTGGCAACGCTACATCGCCTGCTTTCGGATATAAGCAGTAAGGCCGCAGATATGCAGGAACTAAAAGAGCAAATTGCCCTAGCTAAAAAAGAGCGCAAGGTATTGGTGGATGAAAAAGAAAAGCTAGTTTTGCATCTTAAAAAAGTAGTTGATCAGACAAAAATTGAAGAATCAATGTTTGTTAATACGCGGAATGATCATGATAAGAAACTAAGTGATATAAAAGCGGCCATTGAAAAAGGTCGAAGAGATTGGGAGCAGATGAATCGAGAATTTGCCAATAGAAAAGAGCAAATTCAAGGTGAAATAGAAGAACATGAGTTGCGTTTACGCTTAATTGCAGAGGATCGCACGAAACTAGATATGATACAGGTAGAATCTAGCTTTAAAGAAGTATCGGTAGAGAATAATCTTGAAAATAATACCGATCCCGCTGCAAATGCAGAGATTTTTGAATTGCCTTCTTCGCAAGATGAAAAGAGTGCAAATAAAGACAGAATAAAAGTAGAGTTGGAGAAATTACGAGAAAAGAAAAACAAGGCAGCATGAGATAGTATTACGGGAGGGGATTTTTTTTGTCCGCATTTAAAATACAAATCTATTCTCAAGACGGGGTACAGTCGGAGTCTTTGGAAAAAGACAAGATTGTTATTGGCCGCTCCAAGGATGCCGACTTGTCATTGGCCTTTGATGGGATAAGTCGGGAACATTTACATGTGACAAAAAAAGGAAATGATATTTGGCTGGTGGATAATAATTCAGCAAATGGAACTTTTGTTGATGGAAAAAGAATTAGGCCGAATGAGCCGAATAAGTATCGTCAGAATGTGCCAATAAAACTAGGGAATGGAAAAGAAGTAGTTACAATTGAAATAGTGGATGGCGAAGGAGATGTGGCCAAGCGAGAGGCAAAAGAGCGAGCACTAAAATTGGTTAGTAATAATAGTGACCTTGAGGACAAAAAACAGGAATTAGAAAAACAAAAAAATGAATTAGAGCAATCTATCGAGGAATTGCGTAAAGGCAAGATGGCCGAGGCGCAGGAAATTGTACTACGTGCACAGCAAGAAGCTGAAAATCTGAACAAATTGGCCATAAGCGATAGTGAAAAAATTCTTAAAGATGCCCAGGAAGAGTTTGCGCAATTATCCCGAGAACTAACAAGTAAAACAGAAAATTTGGCCGCAAATAAAAAAGCACTCCAAGAAATAGATAGTGCTTTGACTCAGAAGAAAAGTGAATTGTCTGAATTGCAAGCGCGCTTGGAGCTTGCCAGTAAAGATATGGCCAATAAAGAGAAAAATTTTTCTTTGGCCTGGGAAGAATTTGAGTCAAAACTTCGAATTAAAAATGGAGAATATGAGTCAGTAGTGGCGGAGAAAAGATTATTGGCAACTAGACTTAACTTAGAATTGGAGACACAAAAGAGTAATCTGTTGGAGATAAATAACGTTCTTTTAATTTCCGAAAAAAAGAGAAATATATTGGAACAAGAAATAGCAGAAACGTCCTTACGCCTAGAAAATCTTCGAAGTGCGGAAACAGCATTGCGTAAGTCTAATGTTGATTATGAGAAAAGAAACGGCATATTGCTAAAAGAGGTTGAACGTGCCGAAAGTGCGGCACATGAAGTTGAAAAGAAAAAAGATAAAAATGATGCAGAATTACATTTGTTGATGGAATCATTGAGTAATAAGAAAAAAGAATTGCAGCGTTTGGAACAAGATGTTGCAGAAAAAAATAAAAACCAAGAAGTAGAATATCGAAAGATTGATGCAGAAACAAGTTCCTATGAGGCCGAGGCAAAGCTGAAGATGATGGCCATCGATACGCAAATTAACTCCTTGGCAGAACAGAAAAGTACGCTGCAAAAAGAAATCAATGATCTTATAGTTGAACAGAGTGGAAAAAATATAGAATATAACCAGCTAAAGCAGCAGTGGGCAATTAAGGCAAAACAGTATGAGGAATTATCTTTGCAGAATGAAGGCAAGGCCGCAGAGGCCAATAAACTGCAAAAAGAAATAACAGAACAAGAAGAGTTGCGGGCCAGATTAAATGAAGAGATTAATAGATTATCGATAATAAAGAAAAAAAACATTGAGGAAATTGAAACACAAAAAGGAGATGCTCTTCGTGGCCTACAGCTTGAACTAAAAAATATAGAAGAGCAGCGATTGGAACATCAGAAAGAATTGGATTTAATGCGTGAGGAAAAAAAACGAGCAAACGAAGAAAAAGATCGTTGTCTGTTGGATGTTAATGACTTAAAGAGCGAATATCAAACGTTACAAAATATTATAAATAACATGCAACAAATGCAGTCGCGAGCGCTTGAAAACAATAAGAAACAAAAAGAAGAACTTATTGCCTCCTTACAGGAACTATCGCCAGATGCCAAGGGCGTTATACTGGCACGAGATAATAAAAGGATTGTTGAGGCAGAAGTTTTGAAACTGGAAGAAAAAAAGGCCTTGCTACAATCAGAGATTACTTCTTTTGAAAATCAAAAAACATTGGCCCTTGAGAAAATTGAAATAATAAAAAAACAAGAAATTGAAAAGGGACAGGCGGCCGCCAACGAGATAATTAGTGCGGCAAAAAAAGATGCTCACGAAATAGTTTTGAAGGCGTCTACTTCTAAAATTGGCACACTAGAGAGCTTGCAGGTGGAAGCACAAAAAATTATAAATGATGCTAAGGAAGTTGCAAAGAAAGTTATTGAGCGAGGCGAGCAAGAATATCGTGATCGTAAACGCTTGGAGGATCAGCGATTCAATGAAGAAAGTGTTAAGCGATTAGGTGATTTGCGGGAAAAAGAAGAGCAAATGGAGAAAAAAATCCAACGGCGACGCAAAGATGAGGTGGAGAGTATTTCTTTGGCGTTATCGAAAGTTATCAATGCTCGATTTCGTGAAATGTTGGGCCAAAGCAATAAAGAGAAATATATCGAAGCATTATCCTCTGAGGTTAAAGATATTGTTAGATCTGTTTTGGGGGGAGAAAATCCAGATGTTGATCGCCAGACTAAGCAGGCAGTGGCCTATAATCCCGAAACCGCTGAACGGATGAAGAAATATTGGAAACGTGTAGGAATTGCTTTGGCAGTTCCAGTATTACTAATTTTGATCAATTTTATTTTTCCAAGTTTTTACCCGACCTTAAATAGTGAGTTGTCGTCTTGGTTTAAACAGGGAAAGACTGCTAATGATATTATGTTAGAGCAATTTAATGAGACACAGGCAAATCGTCCAAAATTCAATCCGAAGCAAACTTCAAACTATAAAGAAAGTTACACTGATAATGTTTTGTACACTGAAAATTTTATTGCCATCATGACTGATGAAGCTTATCAAAATCGCTGGGTGGTTGAACTTAATAAGTTTATCGTTAATGACTTAGATTCTAGCGATGATATAATTGTTACATTTATAACTTTAGAGTCTGGATTGATTAAAGAATTAGGTGAATTACGAATGCAGATTAATCCAGAGTTTGAGGAAGAAGGTATTGCTAAATTGCGCGAGGCAGAGGCAAGAATTGATCTTCAGTTTAATGAACTTTTTAGAAATAATGAGGAATATATAAAGTTTAAAGAGTTTAGACAAAAATTCTTTGATGACTTTGCTCGTGAATATAAATTTCCGGCCAAATAGGCAGATATTTCCATTTCCTTTTTTTTCTTTTTTTGAACTTTTGGTAATTAAAGTTTTGCTTATAAATTTACGATAGTTTAAGTAATGGAAACGATGGAAACGGATAAACCGCAATATATATTTTATCTTCAGCTTTCAAATAATCTGGTTAAGGATTTTTTTGAATTTAACAGAATCTTAAATCGGCAGAATATTTTTTTAATCCCAATACATAGTGACGGATTGCGGGCGCTTTTGCGTGAACCAGATGTCATTATTTTGGCAATTATTCCTGATATGAGTTCGCTCGAAAAATATAATGAAATTAAACATAAGATTCTTTACTCCATAATAAAAGGCCGTCGGGCAAAATTATTTGAAGTTAGTTCATTTCTGGAAGATATTTATATGCATGGCCAGAAAAAAAGTGGCCACTACAACTATTATCAACTTCCCATTGGAGCGGGTGTTATTTGTAGGAATATAGTAGAAGCTTATCAAAACAGTCATGGAGCGCAGAATCAGTGGCCAGGCGGAAGACGTGGCCATTTACCTCAAGATGGCGTATTCTTAAAATAAGATGCTCGCTAATTTATCAACGCAGATTTCTCTTTTTTATCAAAATCTAACGATGATTGATTATGCCTATTTGGATAGAAAAATGGCGGTCATAGGAAATTCCTTGGCCGTTGATGTTGAGTTGATTGGAGAAGCAAAGGAGGGAATTATTTTTGATTTCTCCAATGCCAAACGCGAAATAAAAAAAATCATTGATCAGACGATTGATCATAGTTTGGTAATAACAAAGCAAATAATGATGAAAGAGTCTCCTACCGGCCAGCTACATTTGCACTATAAGCTAAATGGGGCCAAGGGATATTTGGAATATTGGGCCCCGACCTCTGCTTTTTGTAAGATCGATGCTAAACATGTTTCTAATAAATCCATAAAAAGTTTTCTAGAAAAAATTATTCTGCCTCAAATGCCCACCAATGTTAGGAGCGTACGTGTGACATTGCGAGAAGAAGAGGGTAAACGTGGAGAGCATTTTTTATGTTATACTCACGGATTAAAAAACCACTATGGAAACTGTCAGCGGTTATTGCACGGCCATCGCAGCTTAATAAAAGTATTTACTAATGGCCGGAAAAATTCCAAGTTGGCCGCGCAATTATCGAAAAAACGGTTTAAATCAAATATTCATTTTGCCCTATGGGATAATATTGTTAATAAGCAAGAGATTCTGAGTGCGTATCCAGAGGCCATCTCTGCTTCGGGAATAGTGTTGGAGAAAATCAAGATTGTGCATTTGCAATATGATGGTTCGCAGGGCCATTTTGAATTAAAGTTACCAGGATTTGCCGTTGCTCTTTTTGGCAATGAGACTACTATTGAAAATTTAACGACAAATTTTGCTATAATACTTAAAAAAAATCTTAAGCAAAAAGATAGGTTAATCGTTAAAGGTTTTGAAGGAATCGGTAAAGGGGCAAGTGCCACAGGATAAATTTACTCACTTTTATAAATAACCTGGCCGGTGGATAATAGTAAGGTATATGCGGCGCAATCAATTATTTATCAGTTTTATATTTTTTTTGCTTTTAACAAATATCGAGATACATGCTGCCACAGATATTTCTAGGCATAAAGATGCGATTTTTTCTGGCCATATAGTCAAAATTAACCAGGCCGCTGGACTTTTTCGTGCCAAAATAACTGCTTCCAATATGAAGTATATTAATAAGAAAAATCGGATAGAAGTTTTTAATGAACAAAATCCTAATATCCGTTGCAAAGGAACAGTTGTGGGGAAAACTCATAATTATATTATGGTAAAAGTTCCAGATTTTCGCTCCTGTCTTGGTACAATAAACTTGGCCATTGGATCATACTTACATTTTTATAGTGACGATCTAGTAGAAAACCTTCGTGTTGGCAGAGAACTTTTGGAACTTTTGCATAAAAAGCGGCAGGCCATAAATGGCCTGGCGTCCGAATATAGAACGGCCCTACATGCTCATATGGAAAAGGTAAATGTCGTTAATGGCCGCTATCAGATACTGCAGGAAAAAATGCGACAGGAATGGCGTGCTGAATTAACATTGCTTGAAGAAGATCGGGTAGCATCATTTAAAAAATATGAAGAATTCCAACGGCAACTCACCGAACTTGATCATAAAATTGAGCAGTACACTATTGAGGCGCAAAATTTTACTGTCGATCGCTGGTCATTAGATAAAACATTGTATTACGAAAAATAATCTTCGGGTAAAGAATTGTCTATTAGGTATATAGGTTTTATAAAGGGTAGCATACCCGTTTCAAATACCAATATCCTAATCAAATCCTAACAAAACTCTGATAAATCCATGACCAAGCACTGCTAAAAACTGTCATTATGAACAAGAAACCTAACAAGGAGGACAATAATGTTTAGGAATTTGACTTTAACAATTCTAATGGTGATGTCGCTGATGGTTGTCAGTGCTTGGGCAAAAAATGTTTCAATAACTGGAGCTGGCGCTACCTTCCCTTATCCTATCTATTCAAAATGGTTTTCAGAGTTTCAAAAAATACATCCCGATGCCCAAATTGACTATCAATCTATCGGAAGTGGCGGCGGAATTCGACAGTTCGCAGAAGGCACTATTGACTTTGGTGCTACAGACGCTCCTATGACCGACGAGCAAAATGCAAAAGTTTCCGCCCTACATATTCCAACAGTGATGGGGGCGGTGGTTGTCACCTATAACTTGAAAGGTGTTGCCACCGGATTAAAATTAACAGGATCAATTGTTGCGGATATTTTTTTAGGTAAAATAACAAAGTGGAATGATCCAAAAATTTTAGAAATCAATCCAGGATTAAAGCTTCCAGATCTTGCTATTATGGTAGCACATCGCTCTGATGGAAGTGGCACCACTGGGATTTTTACAGATTATCTTGTAAAAGTCAGTGCAAGTTGGAAAGAAAAAGTTGGACATGGCACGGCGGTTAATTGGCCAGCAGGACTTGGTGGCAAGGGGAATGAGGGTGTTACGGGACTTGTAAAACAAACTCCAGGTAGCATTGGTTACGTAGAGCTTATTTATGCTGAAAATAATAAGCTCCCATACGCTACAATTAAGAACAAGGCCGGAATTTTTGTGGACCCTTCTATGAAATCTGTTTCTGCTGCGGCGGCCGCATCATTGAAAACAATGCCAGAAGATTTTAGGATTTCTATCACTGACGCCGAAAGCAAAGATGCTTATCCTATCAGCGGTTTCACTTACCTTTTAGTCCATCCCAAAATGGAAGGAGCAAAAGGTAAAACGTTGGTGAAATTTTTAGAGTGGGCCATTAGTGATGGCCAAAAATATGCAGAAGAATTATTTTATGCTCCACTGCCAAAAGAGATGATTGGCAAGGTTGAAAAATCAATTAAGTCCATTCAAGTGAAATAAAAGATGAGACGAGAAATTTATAGATTTGATCGATACTTCTATTTTTTCTTAAAAGGAGTGGCGATTTGTTTGCCACTCCTTCTTATAGGTATTGGAGGTTTTTTATTAAATGCCTCACTTCCTTCAATACATCAATTCGGATTTGATTTTCTAGGTACGAAAATTTGGGATCCGGCACGAGACAATTACGGTATCTTGGCATTTGTCTTTGGAACATTAATCTCTTCATTGATTGCTATTTTAATTGCTGCCCCCTTAAGTATTTTTACTGCCCTTTTTTTAACGGAGGTTGCCTCCAGGCGGTTACAAAAAAGTGCCAGCTTTATCATTGAAATGCTCGCGGCCATTCCGAGTGTGGTTTATGGGCTCTGGGGAATTTATGTTTTAGCTCCCTTCTTGCGCGTTTATGTTGAACCTTTTCTAGGAAAAACGCTTGGATTTTTACCGCTATTTCAAGGGCCATCTTATGGAGTTGGAATGCTTGCTGCGGGAATTATTTTAAGCATCATGATTATTCCTACAATCACAGCAGTGACAAAGGAAGTCTTTCTCTCCATTCCAAACTCGTATAGAGAGGCGGCAATGGCATTAGGTGCCACAAGATGGGAAGTCATAAAAATGGCCGTAATTAAAACTGGAAGTGCTGGAATTTTAGGGGCAGTTATTTTAGGACTCGGCCGAGCACTTGGAGAAACTATGGCGGTAACAATGGTGATTGGCAACCGTTCTGATATTTCAATTTCACTTTTTGCACCCGGGCAAAGTATGTCGAGTGTTATTGCAAATGAATATTCTGAGGCAACCTCCTCACTTCACATTTCAGCACTTCTTGAAATCGGATTGGTTCTTTTTTTGATCACATTTTTTATAAATTCATTGGCCCGTGTTTTTGTTTGGCGTGCAAGTTTGAGAGGAAGTACCAGATGAGTTCACTTTCAGAGCAGATGGAGCACACTTTCCGACTAAGAAATTTAAAATCCTATTGTATGTTGGCGATGATTGTGCTGGCCTTTGTTGTTTCGGCCCTTCCATTGTTTGCCGTATTTGCTCATATTATTAAACTTGGTTTTTCTGCTCTGAATTTTGATTTTTTTACCAAACTTCCTGCCCCGGTGGGTGAATCAGGCGGAGGGCTTGCTAATGCGCTTCTGGGAACTGCCATTTTAGTAGGAATTGCGAGTGTGATCGGAATTCCATGGGGAGTGAGTATTGGAATTTACTTATCCGAGTATGGAAAAAGCAAAACAGCTTCGGTGGTTCGTTTTTGTGTAGACATGCTTGTGAGCATTCCTTCAATTGTGGTGGGACTTTTTATTTATGAACTTATTGTAATCCCAATGAAAGGTTTTTCTGCAAATGCGGGAGGTGTTGCACTTTCCATATTGATGATTCCAACCATTGCAAGAACAACTGAGGAAATTTTAAAACTCATTCCGGCGCATGTAAGAGAAGCAGGTCTCGGCCTTGGAATCCCTAGATGGAAGGTCACCCTTTTTATTATTGTCAGAGGAAGTTTAATGCCAATTTCAACAGGTGTTATATTAGCAATCTCAAGAGTGGCCGGAGAAACTGCACCACTTTTATTTACTGCCTTGAGTAGTCGTTTTTGGTTTGATGGATTTAATAAACCCATTGCTTCACTCTCAGTACAAATTTTTAATTATGCTATTTCTCCCTTTGAAGATTGGCAATCCCAAGCGTGGGGCGGGGCACTGCTTCTTGTGCTTTTTGTATTTGTAGTCAATTTGTCTGTGCGAATTTTACTTCTGCGAACTAACACAAGTAAGGGTAAACAAATATGAGGCCATTATTAGACGTTCAAAATTTAAGTGCGTGGTTTGGTAAACAGCAGGCACTAAAAAATATTTCTCTTGGCGTTAATCCAAATTCTGTGACGGCGATTATTGGCCCTTCTGGGTGTGGAAAATCCACTTTTATTCGCTGTCTAAATCGCTTACACGAAGAGATAGCTGGAGCTTTTTTGCAGGGGAATGCTTGGCTTGAAGAAGAAAATATTTTAAGTGCGCAAGTCGATCCGGTAAGTTTGAGACGCAAGATCGGAATGGTTTTTCAAAGGCCAAATCCATTTCCATCAATGTCAATTTACGATAATGTGGCATCTGGACTCACTCTTTCAGGAATAAAACGAAAAAGTGTTTTAAATGAAGTGGTAGAGAAAAATCTAAAATTAGCTGCGCTTTGGGACGAGGTTAAAGACAAACTATCGCAAGCAGGTAGCTCTCTTTCTGGAGGTCAGCAACAACGGCTTTGTATTGCTAGGGCCTTGGCCATTGGGCCGAAAGTTTTATTGATGGATGAACCCACGAGTGCTCTTGATCCAATTTCAACAGCAAAAATAGAAGAATTGATTAATGAATTAAAACAAGAAGTCACGATTGTGATCGTTACACACAATATGCAACAGGCCGCAAGAATTTCTGATAAGACGGCATTTTTTCTTTTAGGAGATTTAGTTGAATTTGCTCCAACGTCAGAGCTATTTACATCACCAAAAGATGAGCGGACTGAACGCTATATAACGGGGAGGTTTGGATAATGGAGAGACATTTTGAAGCATCTCTTAGGGATTTAAAAAATCAATTGGTACTTATGGCCGGCCATGTGGAGCGGGCCATTGGCAATGCTATTGAAGGACTTAAGAAAAAAGACTTTACTCTTATTTCATCAGTTTATGCTATTGAAGATACCATCAATCAAGAGAGCATGACACTCGACGAAACCTGCGTTAAACTTTTGGCACTGCACCAGCCACTGGCCGCAGATCTACGTTTATTAATTGCAATTATAAAAATGAATACAGATTTAGAGAGAATGGGTGATCTGGCAGTCAATATTGCCCATGATTCTGAAGATTATTTGCAAGGAACTCCGCTTAAACAACTTGTTAATTTGCCAATCATGTGTGCTGAGGTACAGGGAATGGTTCGAGAGTCGATAAACTCCTTTGTGAGTAAAAATGAAAAATTGGCCGATGAAGTTTTGCAAAGAGATGATCTTGTGGATAATTTAAAGTCAAAAATTAAAAATGATGTGGCAGAAGTGCTAAAAACAAGGCCTCATGATGTAAATCAAGGACTTCATCTAATTTTAATTGCAAGACATCTTGAAAGAATTGGAGATCATGCTACAAATATTGCAGAAGATGTGATTTATGTTATTTCAGGTAAAGACATTCGTCATGGCCACGTAGCTAGGACAAAATAATGTTCTACTTGTTGATGGAGGGAAATCAAAATGAGTCATGTTTTAGTCATCGAAGATGAAAAAGATGTGGCCTTTTTAATTTCTACTCGACTCAAACGGGAAGGCCACGAGGTTGTGATTGCAACTAATGGCCAAGATGGACTTGAGTTTGTTAAAAAAAAGATTCTAAGTTTTGATCTTATTATTTTGGATTGGATGCTTCCCGGCCTTTCGGGCCTAGATGTTCTAAAGAAGCTAGGAAGGCAAATTCCAGTTTTAATGGTTACAGCAAGAGCCTCTTCTCAAGATGTTGTGCTAGGACTTGAAATGGGGGCCGATGATTATTTAACAAAACCCTTTGATGTGCATGTGCTAATCGCTCGAGTCAATGCTCTTTTACGACGAGCGAGCAAAAACTCAAGCTCGGATAAAAAACTTAAAATCGAAGGTCTGACTTTAGATATAGAGCGACACGAAGTTTTTTGTAAAGATGTTCCGATTGATTTAACTCCCTCTGAGTTTCGTTTACTTGTGGCCATGATGCAAAATGCTGGGCGAGTTCTATCAAGGGATCGTCTTATGGATTTGGTTCAAGGCGATACAAATGTTACAGATCGAACTATTGACACCCATATTTTTGGATTGAGAAAAAAATTGCAAAGCTGTCAAGATGTCATTGAGACCATTAGAGGAATTGGCTACCGAGTAAGAGGTTAATAAATGTTCCCATGGAAGATTTTCACTCGCATTGTTTTAATTCAGGCCATTGTTGCTTTTTGTGCCTTATTGGCAGTAGGCCTCGCCGGCCGTTATTATTTTGAAGAGCAGGTTATTCATCAGTCTGAAAATCAACTCAAAAGCACGCTGATTGCACTTTCAGCTCACATAACAAATTTGCAAGATAAAGCTGCGTGTGACTCTTCACCACATTTGCGGCTTACTATTATTGCTGGTGATGGACTGGTATTGTGTGACTCTCAACATGATTCGTCTATTATGGAAAATCATGCTTCAAGGCCGGAGGTCCAGGCGGCAGAGCTTTATGAATTTGGATTTCATGTAAGAAAAAGCGAGACACTTCAAATACGATTCGTCTACGGTGCCATGAAAAATAAAAGTGGAAATTGGTTTATCAGAGGTGCGGTTCCGCTTGAAGATTTAGATCAATCACTAAAAAATTTCGATACCTCGTTTGGATTTTTTCTTTTTGCAGTGTTACTTACGGTTTTGTTGTTTTCAGTTATGAGTGGTCGGGCACTTGTGTTGCCTATAGGCGAACTTTATGGAAGGCTTAATAAAATTCTCTCGGGCAAAGAAAAAAAGGGCCAGGATTTGTTTACGAATTTTTACGGAGAATGGACCGAAATTGAATCCGCACTTGAAAAAGTTGGCCAAAACGTAGACGAACAAAATGAAATCTTAGCAAAAGAACGTGAAGTCAATGGACAAATTCTTGCCAACATTGGCGAAGGCATTTTAGCAATTGATAAAAATAGCAAGGCCATTTTTTGGAATAAAAAGCTGTGTGAACTTTTTGAAAATCTTTCGATCTTATTTTCTCATACACAATCTGAAAATTTATGGACTTTGATTAGAGTGCCAGAAGTGTATGAAGCGTTTAAACTTGCGTTAAATGGAAAAGAGAAAATCATTTTTTTTGCTTATGGTGAAAAGTCAATTTCTCTCTCGGTAACGCCACTTACAAACAAAGATAAAAACGTATATGGTGCTGTTGGGATATTTTTTGATATTACTCAGATCAAGGCCGCGGAACAGATTAGAGTTGATTTTGTGGCCAATGTTTCTCATGAACTTAAAACTCCCCTGACTGCCATAAAAGGATTTTCAGAAACATTACTTGAAGACTTGCGGGCAAATAAAACCACTGATGTTGCATTTGCGGAGGCCATATATCGAAACGCCGAGAGGCTTATGGCCTTGGTACGAGATTTATTAGATTTGTCAGGTCTAGAATCTGGCGATAGTCTTGAAAAATCTTTTGTGGATGCAGAAGAAATTACTCATCGAGCAATTCTTGCTCTAAAGGCCGCAATCGAGCAAAAAACGCAAACTGTAATTGCAAAATTTGAAGAAAAATCAATTTATGTAGATTCACATCGCATTGAGCAGGTATTGATTAACTTACTGGACAACGCAAACAAGTATTGTCCTGAAAATACCGAGATCCAAATCGAATGGAAATCAGATCTCAAAAATGTTCAGTTGATAGTTAAAGACAATGGGCCTGGAATTGATCCTATTCATTTACCTCGGCTGTTTGAAAGATTTTATAGAGCAGACCAAGCTCGTTCTCGCGAACTTGGTGGTACTGGCCTTGGCCTTGCCATAGCTAAACACATTATACTTCGACATGGTGGCAGTATTAAAGTTGAAAGCACTCCTGACAAAGGGACTTCATTTATTTGTGAGCTACCAAAAGTAAGTAAGGAATCTTTTTGAAGATTCTGATGGAAGTTTTTTAGGGCCTTTTTTTGTTTTTGTTTTGTATTGACGCAAACTTTACATATCCAGTGGCCTAATGTAAGCTTTTAGTAATATGTTTACATTAGGCAGGGGTTTATGAAAAGTTTTGAATCTGGACAATTCAGGCAGCAGCATGAATATAAAAGTTTTTCCCCCTCACCAGTCAATCGACAGTTTGATATTACCGACCCAGATATTATTGTTTTACTTTCGAATGCTAATCGTCTTCTGGGAGAATTAAATGCTTATGGAAAACTCATTCCAGATGTTGATTTTTTTATTCACATGCACGTTGCTAAAGAATCTACAACGTCGAGTATGATTGAAGGAACAAAGACTGAAGTCAGTGAAGCGGTAATGAATAGAAAAGATATAAATCCAGAGCATATTGATGATTGGTTGGAAGTTCAAAGTTATACAAAAGCAATGAATGCATCTATTAAAAGTTTGCACAAGCTGCCACTTTCAATTCGCCTGTTAAAAGATGCTCATAAAATATTATTGTCAAATACCAGAGGAAAAAACAAGAGTCCTGGAGAAATTCGTTCAAGTCAAAATTGGATTGGTGGTTCGAGTTTGAAAAATGCTTTTTTTATCCCCCCCCATTGCTCAGAATTAGGAGAACTACTAAGCGATCTTGAGAAATTTTGGCATAACGATCAAATTGCAGTTCCGCACCTAATAAGGGCGGCCATATCACATTATCAATTTGAAACCATTCATCCCTTCTTGGATGGCAATGGTAGAATCGGCAGACTGTTTATCACGCTTTATCTTGTAAGCGAGCATCTATTAGATAGACCGACTCTTTATCTCTCAGATTTTTTTAACCGACATCGAGCTGCATACTATGATTCTTTAACAATGGTTAGAAAACAGAGCGACCTCACGCAATGGATAAAATTTTTTCTTTCTGGAATTATTGAAAGTAGTTCAAATAGTAGAATTTCTTTCGAGCAAATTGTTAAGCTCCGATCATCTTGCGAGAAGCATATAAGTAGTCTTGGCAGGCGATCCGAGAAGGGGCGGGAGCTTCTACACCACCTTTTTAAGTGTCCGACGGTTGATTCTAATGATGTTCAAAAGTTTTTAAACCTAACCCATCCGGCGGCCAATAATATTATTCAAGAGTTTGTGAAGATAAAAATATTGCGAGAAATAACTGGCGGAAAGAAAAACAGACTATTTGAATTTTCTGATTACCTAGAGATTTTTACACGGCCTGCGGGCGGTTTTGTTCTATGAAGTATAATTGACACATATATGTTAATATGCTATACTATTGTCAGAAGGAGATTAGCATGGGACAAGTAACTCTGTACTTACCTCAGGAAATTGAAAAGGCTGTCAAGAAAGAGGCCAAGAAAAATCACAAAAGTATTTCCGCTTATGTCAGTGAAATTTTGAGTCAAAAAGTTTCCCCAAAGAAATGGAGCAGTGCTTTTTTGAAAGTATGTGGGACATGGGAGGAGGAATTCGTAGAGGCTTCAGAATTGCAAAATACAAAAAGAGATGATCTGGAGTAATTTTAAAATATGAAGTACCTGCTAGATACCAATATTTGCATCGGCTTGTTGAACAATAGAGATTCGCTTTTTTTGAAGAATTTACAAATGCTATCTCCGGAGGACGTTTTTCTTTGCAGCATAGTAAAGGCCGAGCTTATTTTTGGAGCCAAAAAAAGTTTATACCGTGAAAAAAATGAAAAAAAACTTAAAGTCTTTTTTAATGAATTTGAGTGCCTGTTTTTTGATGACCAGGCCGCAGAACATTATGGCGAGATTAGAACTTACTTGGAGCTTGCTGGCAATCCTGTTGGAAATAATGATCTACTGATAGCAGCAACGGCAATTGCCCATGATTTAGTTCTGATAACCAGAAACGTTAGAGAGTTTTCAAAAATTGCTTCCCTCAAAATGATTGAATGGTGAGTATAAAAACAAAGAACTCTTTATCCTTCTGTTTGTTTGAAAAAATAAGATTAAAAAAATTGGCTGGCCAGCGGGGCTGCATATCGAACCTTCTTTGCTAGAAATCCTGATTTTAATCTTAGTAAAATTGATTGGTTGCTGGTGGTATAATTTGAAGTAGAAAAACCGAGAACAAATTTAGATGTTCTCGGTTTGTTCTCGCAGAAGCATTGTCATAATTTAGAAAACAAGAATAAAAGGTCATGTAACTAACTAAATATTCCTAAAGAGTGACAAGAATATTTAAATTGAATTGCTCTCTTTTGATATATATTATTGGATATGATCAAAAATAATAAAGAAATTTTAAAGACAGTCTTGGCAAAAAGCTTCGACAAAGCAGATAGAGCAAAATTCTTTTTTGTTAAGGGGAATAAAAAGTTTAGCAAAACGATCATCGTAAAAAGTCCAAAAAAGATTGATCAGAAGAAGGTGGATGCAGCAGTTGGTGTTTTGCGACAAGAGTTTAAAGATCCCGCTATAGAATTACTACTCTGGATTGGTTCCGTTGGTGGTCTAGTTTCTCGTCGAGAAGTTTATAAAGCGCCATTTTTTGACACAGATAACATAAAAATTTATAACCCATGGAGAGTGTGCGCAATAGGGGAACACTGGGTTATTCAACATTTGAGACTGAAGAAAAACGTAGAAGATGTTGATGGCCATTGTCGAAAGAATCCAACTGGAAAAGATATAATCAAGGGAGATGAGATTGATCAAGTGGCGCAGACAGAAAGATTTAAAAACGCTTCAGTGCGAACGAGTAATGTAAAACTAGAGGATATAGAAAATAGTAATTTGTACAATGAAATAATAGCAGGGTGGACAGCATATTGGAATTATATGTTTAAAGTGAATCCTCCTCTTCACCCCAACCATGTCAAGGCGCTGATTGCCACGGAGTCATCATTTGATCCAAAATCCTTTAATGGAACAAATCCAAAAAGAATTGGCCCCGCGCGAGGATTGATGCAATTAACAGAAGATACTCAAGGAAATTTAAGTGGAGATCGCAAAGAGTTAAAAGATCAGTTTGTTATTTTGACAGATGATGAGATATACAACCCGAATAAAAATATTTGCGCAGGGATTCGTTGGTTATTTAGAAAACGTGATACAGCAAAAAACAGATTAAAAAGAGAGCCTACATGGGAAGAAGTTTTAATGGATTTTAAGGGGCGAACAAGAAGTCAATCAGGTGAAACAAAAAAGATTAGAATGGATTTAAAAAAATATCTTAAACTGATGGGGATGAATTAAGATGTATTTTCTGTTTTGTATTTTATTTATATTTCAAGTCAGCATTAATGCAGGTGAAACCGAACAAAAAAATGCTATAAGAAAAAAGTACCCCCAAGTTTTGCTGACAGATGATTATGGTGTTTTAACTGCCGAGGATCTGACATATGAGATTCGCAATTTTAATGAGAACAAAAAGGGTGCGCCTGATTTGAGGGTAGGACCCTATCGCTGGCAATGTTTTCCAACGAAATATGGGAAATTCAACCTAACGTCTTGCTGGGAAGACGACTTATTTGTAGGACCGAATAAAGAGACTCGGACCCTTTGTGATTTCAATATAACGTTTAAGATTAACGGAGTGAAACAATTTTATTATGATCGCAGTGCTAGAGACATTGAGTTTTGTCAAACAGTTAAAAAACATTTTAACGATTTAATACGGGGCCAGTCATATGTTTGTATGAGTGGTAATCCAAATAATTTTGAGGACAAAAAAGAGGTGTCGTGGTTTTGGAATAAAATAAAAACCAAGCGAGGTTGTTTTCCATTATTCAGAGGAGAGTGTGATACAAATGATCCTAAATAAAAAAATTAAGACCTTTTATCTAAAACATAATAAAAAATTGACCAGGGTGGCCCTTTCGGATCTTGGGTTAATATGTTGGTGATAAAAGGTGATTTTGAAAATTGGCTGGGGAGGTGGGATTTGAACCCACGACCAATAGATTAACAGTCTACTGCGCTGACCAACTGCGCTACACCCCAGTTCATTGATGTTTATAGTTATAAAAATTTTGAGTTGCTTTGTCTATAATATTCTAGGAGATAGGCTCGCTATCCCCATGGGCGTATCAAAAAAAACTATTTATTAAGTAAAAAAGTCAAGTTTTGTACAATATTGACGATAAGGTATTGAGGGGAACTGTATGGAACAAGAAGAGGAACTGAACATTCTTCGAAATATTTTACGCTTGATTACGCCAGAAGAGGTTGAGCAACTAACCACTATTTTAGATCCTACTTATAAAATTCCACTAACCAGTATTTTAGAGAAATATTTTTGGGGAAGCGGCGAAAAAGATAAGAAAGATAATGCAGCACAGGCCGAAGATGAGAGCAAAGTAGGCCATCCTATAGAAACTACCAATAGTGATACCGCCCAAACATCTCAGGCAAAAATTCTTCCATTTAATAAAACCTCCGAGGAATCTTCGTCCGTTGCTACATCGAGTCTTGCTGCCACTTCTAAAGACGCTACAAATACCTCTTCGGCCATAATACCCGCCAAGATTAAAACAGTTAGGAAGGTGGTTAATGGAGTGTTGCTGGAAGAAGAAGAGATCGTAGAAGAAGAAAAAATTGATCGTGTTGCTTATATTATTGAAGAACAGATGCGTAGCAAGGAGAGTCAACGAAAGATCAAAATGCAAGAGATCTATGATCTATATAAACAAACTGCCGCAGTAGCAATTGATCAAGAAAAAAAGCTTAAAGGGGATATGGCTAGATCGGCCAATGTTGGCGTCCTAATTAATAAAAAACAGAACTGACCTTAATTTATTTTTTAACGATAGTGGTGCCGACACTTCCTGGGTGAGCAATTTCATTTGCTATGTCATCTGGAGAATTAACCCCCACAATATGAACTGCTGAGAGTTGTTTTTCAAAAAGTTTGTTACACTCTTCTACTTTGGGAATCATCCCTCCGCTGATAATCCCTTCGGCAATTTTTTTGGAGGCCTCAGACATAGAAAGTAGAGTCATTTTCGAAGATGGATTTTTTATATCTTCGAAAATTCCTCCAACTTGCGTAACCATGACCAAAGAATCAACTTCTAAGGCCTCGGCAGTGGCAGTAGCTACGGTATCTGCATTGATATTTAGAATATTTCCTTTATCATCTGCACAAAGAGGACTAATTACGGGAATAAGTTTTTTTTCCAAATAAAAATTTATCAATGCAGGATCAACGCTTTTAATGTCACCAACAAAACCAAAATCAACAACTTCATTGTTGCTTCCGGAAACCCTTTTGGGTGGACGAAGAGAGGCATTAATAAAACTAATAGCACTAACCGCCACCGCAGGAAGCTTGTGCTTTTTTAGCATCGCCAAAATATTAGAATTGATAATTCCCGGCAGAGTCATTTTCATGACTTCCAATGTCTCTTTGCAGGTAACTCTTCTGCCGCCAACCATTTTAGGTTCAATATTTAATCTCTTAGAAAGCGCCGTGGCCAGTGGCCCACCACCATGGACCAAAATTATCTGATGTCCATCCGCAAAAAGTTTGGCCAGAGATAATGCGAGATTTTCTAGAGATTTTTCATTTTCAACGATCTCTCCCCCAAACTTGATTAGGATTTTTTTTCTCATTACGGCCACACTCCGAATTCATCAATGCCAGTTGTTTCGCCCAAATTGTACATTAAGTTCATATTCTGAATTGCTTGGCCACTTGCTCCTTTTACCAAATTATCTATGGCCGAAATAGCGGCAAATGTCCTGGTACCGCTCACAATATCCTCGCGCAAACTCCAACCAATTTCGACGTAATTGCTGCCGCGAATTGAAACAACCTCTGGAAAACTTTTATTTCCGAGGTAACGTACAAAAGGAGCGTCCTGGTAAAAATCCCTATAGATGTTATCAATATCTTTCTCGGTGATGGCCGGATCTAAGTCCGCTACCGCATTAATCAAAATTCCCCGGGAAAGTGGGGCAGACATAGGAATAAAATCGATAGAGATAGGGGAGTTGCTGGCCAACGACAATGTTTGTTCCATTTCTGGCTGGTGTTGATGAGTAAGTGGTTTATAACTTTTTAAGTTACTTACCCTGGTCGGATGATGCGTTCCCTCCTGAGGCGCAACTCCACTGCCACTACTTCCGGTTGGCCCTATTACTCGTACTTTTTTTGAGAGAAGTTGTTTTTTTGCCAATGGCAGTACGCTCAATGCCGTAGCAGTTGGGAAACATCCTGGGTTAGCAATATATTTTGCTTCTCTGATTTGCACTTTGTTGAGTTCTGGAAGGCCATAGACAAAGTTTTTTATACTTTCTGGATTGGGATGCTTGGTCTTGTAATATTTATTGTAGATATTAACATCTTGAATGCGATAATCCCCGGAAAGATCAATAATTTTTACACCGGCCCTTATTAAATCAGGTGTAAAAGAAGCAGAAACGGTGTGTGGTAAGGAGAGAAAAACTAGTTCACAATGTTTTCCCATTTCCAAGGCCGGAATATTTTCGAAAGTATAAGAAAGATTTTTGCCAAAATTGCGATGAACTTCACCAACATTTTTTCCAACATGATCAATACTCGCAATTTTAGTCAAGTTAACATTAGGATGTTTTAGTAGTAACCTAATTAATTCGGCGGCGGCATAACCAGTCCCCCCCATAATTCCAACATTGATTTTATTTTTCATATATCTTCTCCGTTATGAGTTCCATATGTAGTAATTGCCTTAGTGTATAGACAGGAGCTTACCATCCCAATGTTTCCCCCCTGCATATTTCCTGAGTTTTTAGTTGAAGTATAGGGAGTAGAAAAATCGTTATAAATAGTAGGAAGGTTAAAATATACTTTACCTACGTAAAGATCATCTACGCATTTACGCATTATCTCCTCTTGTTCAGTATAAATAGAGGCCACTAATCCAAATTCGTTATTATTGACAATCGCAATTGCCTCCTCCACGTCGTCGTAAGCAATGAAAGTACAACTTGGGCCAATTATCTCACTACTTAAAAAATGGCCTTTGTTTATCATTTTTTCGGCAAAGTGAATCGAAGGAGAGACGTAGTGTCCTCTTGGCTCGCGCTCTAGGTTTTTACCACGCATAATTTCTTCAAACTGTTCCCGCTTGGCCATTCCAACAAAAGTTAAATATTGATTGACGGTCTGAGCAGAAATAAGCGGTCCCATAAATGGCCATGCCTGCTCAGAAATGTTTTGATTGGGATGATCAATTATTAATTTTTTTGCTTCTTCATGGAATTTTGTAATAAATTCTTCATGAATTTTTCTATTTATCAATATTAGTGAAGTGGAATCAAATCTCTGGCCCGTAGATTGAAAGCAAGCGCGAATACTGTGATCTAGTGTTCGCTGGATATTAGAAAAGTCGTTGATAACAGCAAAGTTTTTTCCACTAATGTTTAATGAAATAGTTCGTCCAAAATGGCGAGACGCCATCTCCATCACATCGCGAGCATCTTCTTTAACTCCCGAGAAAAAAATAATCCGAATGTCTTTTTCTTTCAGTAGTCGTCGAGATATTTCTGTATCGCCTTGCACAAGATTAATAACGCCGACAGGAAGTTGTGCCTCATGAAAACACTCAATCAAAAGTTGCGAACTATAGCAGGTATGGGCAGATGGTTTTAAAATAATGCTATTACCGGCCAGCAAGGCCGCCACCATTTGGCCCGTTATTGTCTCAATCGGATTGCGATATGGGCCAATAATTAGGCAGGGCCCGATCGGACGATACAAGGTAGAGTTATTGCTGTTCCATGTTTGCCCGTTATTGTTGGTGGAAAATCTTTCTATTTGATGAGTAATACTGGCAATAGAAAAGTTAAGCTCTTTATTAATATCCCAATGTGGTCTGCCGGTTTCTAAGGCAAGCGCTTCAGCAATATTTTCTTTTTTTTGAACGAAAAGAGCGAAATATTTTTGCAAATATTTAATACGTTCGTGGATATTTAACTTTCTCCAGAGATCAAATCCATTAAGTGAAGAGGTGATGGCCTCATCGACATGGCGATAATCAAAAGGACAAAACCAAAGTTGATCTGCAAGGTTGGCCGGAGAAAATTTATTATTAATAGTCTCAACACTATCTGGCCCCGAGGTCGGTGGTAAAGAGAAGCTTCCGTTAAAATAGTTTCCTAAAATAGTAAATCGCATGTTGCTACCTTCTCCTTTTCTACGAGATAGTCTGATGAACGGTGGTATCTATAATTTTAAAAATTTCATCAATGTGGTGATCTGTTAACGAAAGCGGGAGCAAGAAGCGCACGCGGGCAGGATTTTTTCCGGCCGAGAAGGCGATTACACCATTGTTAAAAAGATTTTTTATAAAAGCGTTGGTTAAATCTAAAGTTGAATCTCCGACCTCAAAAGAAATCATGGTCCCGACGCCACCGATATAGCCAATTTTACCCTTGCAGCTGTTATTGGCCAAATATTTAAGCTTATTTATAAAAATACTTTCTAGCTCAGCGATTCTTCCCTTTGGCCCGTAAAAATTACCTTCTTGCAAATAGCGCAAAGTTTTTCGAGCAGTATCAAGCGCCACCATTGAACCATTAAAAGTTCCAGCTATTAATCCCTTCTTTGGATTAAGTTCATCTGTGTAGATGGCACCACAAACTTGTGCCACCTTTCCAATGGTAACAACATCTACGTACTCATCTAATCCAAACATTTGAAAGGCAAATAATTGATGAGTGCGCGCAAAAGATTGCACTTCATCCACCCAAACATATAGTCCTTTTTCTTTTGCCCACTTAAATATTGCCGAGTAATACTCCTTCGTTCCATAAATAAATCCCGCCTCTCCTTGTACTAATTCCATCATAAGCGCAGCATAAGCATCGGGTTCTGCATTCCAAGCGTCGTTGAGCGCTCGGAGTGTCTTATCCAGAGTTCCTTCTGGATCAGTGTAATCATAGTGAGGAACGTGAGTAACTGGAATAGTTTTTAGCATCCCTTCGCGATAACCAGCATTGTAGGTGATATCCTGAGTGGCCACACTTCTTCCGGCAAACGCCTTCTCAAAAGCAAAAATTTTATATTTGGGGGCCTTTTTTTGCCAAATAATTTTAAGGGCGATATCGTTGGAAAGACTTCCAGAACAAGCATACCAAAAATGTTTTAGTCTGCTATTTTTTACAGAATCCAAAATGGCCTTGGTAGTCTGTCGAGCTTGGTCATAGGAGAGTAAATTGCCACACATTACGGTGTCACAAGTGGCCATTTCCAAATGTGCTTTTATGTAAAGAGGGTGCGAATGTCCCAATAAATTGACCCCAATTCCTTCAATAAGATCATATTTTACAGAGCCATCGACTAATTGAGAAAAAGGGCCATGGCCTTTTCCGGAAGAGAGGTAGTTAAAAAACAAAGTCGCACCACGATCAGAAGCGAAGTCGTCTAGTATTGTTTGAATTAAATTTTCTTTCCCGACATCTGGCCCTTTGATGGCATTTATTTTTTGTTGTTCAATCAAAATAGAAGAAAAAAGTTTATTAATCTGTTCTTTGATTTCGTTATTCTCAGCACCAAGATTCATCTGGCATCCCCTTTTTCGCTAGGCAGGAAAAAAACGGTCGATTGATTTATTTTTGGCCATCTTCCATAATTATTAACATGGAGAATAGTAACATAAACGAAGTGCTAAAGTCATTAGAGACTCTTTACTTCGAAAAAAAATATAATGACACCATAACGCTTTTACTAGAGAATAAAAGTCAATTTGCTCCGGAGATTTTTCATTACAACCTCGGAACTACCTATGCTCAGAAGGGTAATTGGGCCGTTGGACGCTATCACTTGGAACGAGCGGCCAAATATGGTTATCACAGCGATGGAATCAGAAACAACCTAGAATTTGTTAATGCCAAACTATCCACCTCTAACCTCCTTGAAAGCGATTCTTTTGGTAAAATTATTAGTATTACTAATCTGATCCCGGAGTCACTCTACTTGGGAGTGGCCTTGACAACTTTCATGGTTTTGCTTTTTTTATACCGCATAAAAAAATTGGTCCGTCTTAAGCTTGGTATTATTATTTTTGCGCTTTCTCTTGTTCCAGCGCTCGTACATTTTTTCTACCTACGAAATGTTGAAATAGGCATTACCCTTAAGGATGCAGTCATTCGGCAAGGGCCCTCAAAAATTTATGAGGAAATTTCAACAATAAAGGCCGGGGAAAAATTTATTATCGGCAAAGCAAATCAACGCTATTTTTACATTAAGGCACCATCGGCATTTGTCGGATGGGTGGATAAAGACGATGTCGCCACTTATTAAATAGCGCCAAAGGTAGTATATAAGATGAGTTATGAAAAAGAGATTAGTGAGAAAATTGAAAAACGCCAACCTCTTCCGGCCAAGCTTGATATTTCGGTGATAAAATATTTTTGGCAGGCCAGTCCTTTTACTAGTAGTCATCGGGATCATGTCCCCAAATTTTTGCGCAAAATTGAAGTCCTGAAACATTTTTCTGATAATGAATTACGCATTCTCTCCAAGTACTTACATAAAAGAACCTTCTCTGCCACAGAGACAATTTTTCGACAGGGAGATAAGGGAGTTGGTTTTTATTTTGTCTACTCTGGCCACGTAGAGGCCATCGTCTCAAGCGAGTCCGCACAAGAAATGGGAGAAATAACGAATACGGCCTCTAAGCATGTAGTCTCTCTAGAGCGAAAAGACTATTTTGGAGAGTTGGCACTTCTGCAGGAAAATAACATTCGTTCCGCCACCGTAATTGCTAAAAGCAGCTGTGATCTACTAGGTATTTTTAAACCAGACTTGGAAAATTTAATTGAAGAATGGCCCACAGTAGCGGCCCGTCTTTTACAGGCCATCTCGATTATTGTTGCTGATCGTTTTTATCTAATCTCCCAAGAAGTTGGGCATCTGAAATATAAAATTTTGCAATTGGAAAATAAGTGAGTTTTATTAATGAGAAGTAGAGATAGAAAATTTCAAAAAAGCGATGAGTTTTCTAAAATGTTTTTTTTCATTTTCTTTTTTGTTGTAATCGGAATTATTTTTACTGGACTACCCCGGCTGGCCATTCCGGTGGGAGTGGCATATGTAATGGGCCACTTACTAATGCCACTGATGCAGCGCCTGGAGCGTCTCGGTCTTTCTCGCACATTGGCCATAACTTTAATTTTTGCAGCGATAGTTATCATAACTATCTATCCGATCATAAAACTACTTCCAATCCTCGCCGAAGAAGCAGAAAATTTTCAGTACTATATTCCTAAAATTGAAAAATTTATTGGCGCAACATATGTTAATTTGCGCAACGAAGTTTATCAAAGAACGGGCCTAGAACTAGGAGATAAAACACTAATTGATCTAGTTACCTACCTCAAAGATGGCTCACGAAATCTTCTAATGAATCTTCCTCAATATCTGGCCTCTCTTTTGGAGTGGATGTTGCTCGTCCCACTTTTTTTGTTCTTTTACATGAAAGAAGTAGAAAGCGTTAAGCGGGCAATACTACGACTAACTCCCAATTCTATTTTTGAAAAGTTTTATTTTCTTTCTCATCAATTTAATAACCAATTGGGTGGTTACATTTTTGCCAAAATTGTCGAGGCCAGTATCGTCGGAATAATCATCACTACTGGCCTTTGGATAATGGAAATTCGTTTTGCCTTTTTGCTAGGCCTTATCGCAATGATCACTAACATTATTCCCTACGTTGGCCCAATTTTGGGATTATTTCCGGCCATTCTCCTCGCGCTGGCCGAATATGGAATCTCTAGTAATTTTTGGGCAGTAATTATTCTCTACGCCATCGCCAACGTAATAGATCTGGCGCTGGTTTTTCCCATTTTAGTTTCCAAAATTGTCGATTTGCACCCTCTTTTAGTTGTTGCCAGTGTTATTTTGGGGTCACAACTTTTAGGTGTGGTTGGAATGGTCATTTCTATTCCAATGGTTGCCGCCATTAAACTTATCATTCACGAAATTTATCTAGAAATCTATCCGACAGGTAAAGAGTAATGCCGAGAAAGAATGGACTGCTTTGGTCGGGTATGTTTTATTTGAGTTTTTATGCGAGCTCACACATAATGATCACTTAACATTCAAAAACTTTTGAAGGAGGAATCTATGTTCAAGCGCTTATCTTTTTTGGCCGTTATGGCCATGTTTTTTGCGGCCTCTGCTCAGGCCATTATTTGGGTTGATCCTTACGCCACTATTGGGTTTGGAACTTTAACGGTTGATAATGCTGATAACGAGTCAGAAACGGGCGTAATGGGTTATGGCCTGGGTGTTCGCGGAGGAGTAGATTTTGCCATGTTCTTTTTCGGCGTTGATGCCTCCTACAAAATGGGAAGCTATGAAGAATCTTTGAATGTTGACGGAGAAGAGATCACCGAACCAGACGAGGGTGATATAAGCAGTTTGTCGGCTGGATTAATTGCCGGAATATCTGTTCCCGTTCTCCCTCTTCGTGTATGGGTTGGATATGATCTTCTTGACAGCGTAACCCAAGCAGACATATCGGATGGTAACAATGATGTTGATTACACGATAACCGGTTCTGCTATTAAAGCTGGCCTGGGATTTAAAGTTATTCCATTAATTCAACTTTGGGTGGAATATCAAATGCACACCTATACTGAGTACTCCAGATTTTCAGATGATTCTACCGTTATGGATAATCTGGAAGCTTCGGATCGAGATGAAGGAGACCTTGAATACGATTCAAAAAATAATATGATCGCCTTTGGTGTTAGCATTCCTATAAGCCTCTAATTTTTTATTTATCCGCAGAAATAGCAATCGTTATTTCTGCGGCCTTCTCTTTTTACCTGTTATCTTCTGATTTTGCCATCACCTCACCAAGCATAATTTTTGACTAACACACTTTACCAGTGATACATTCTTCAAAGGTGTGCACATCAGATACTAGTATTGGATATAACGAGACAGGACATCATTATGATTAATTTTAAAATCTTAAACAGACTATCTCCACGCAGGCGCCTTTGGGCCATAACTTTTTTAATCGTCATGCATGTCATTTTTGCACTTTTTACTGCCTCGGCTTTTTTAGGTTGCAGCTCCACTGAAGAGAGCGGGCCAACGGAAGCGGAAGTACTGTTTAAAGATGCCAATGATCTTATGAAAGATGGCCATTACATTCAGGCAACCGAAAAATTAAATCTTATTCGCTCTAAACACCCCTATAGCTATTATGCCACCCATGCCGAACTACTACAGGCCGATATTCTCTTTAAACAAGAAAATTACGTTGAATCCTCTGCCGCCTACATTCTTTTTAAAGATTTTCACCCCAAACATCCCAAAAGCGATTATGTTCTTTGGCGAATTGCTGAATCTTTTTATCACCAAGTTCCCAACTCCCACGATCGCGACCTCTCTTTTGCCAATGAGGCCATAAAATATTACAACGAATTGTTGCAAAAATTTCCCAACTATCGCAACGCTAAGGCAGCAGTAGAAAAAATCGCCAAATGCAAAGAGATGCTGGAAAAAAAGGAACAGTACATTGCGGATTTTTATTTTAAAACAGAGGAATACGCTGCTGCCATTTATCGCTTTAAAAGTATTGTGGAAAATTTCTCTACGGTGGAATTGAAGGATTACTCAATACTAAAAATCTTAGAAAGTGCGAAACTGCTAAAGAACAAGGCAGATTGCACTAAATATTTTGATATGTATAAGGGCGTAATTTCTTCTGATCGCAAAGAAGATTTGGTCTCTAGTTTTGAGAATTGTAAAAAAATTTAGACCAGGTCTGGAGGATAGCACATGCAAGCGACAAATAGTTCCGTGGAAAAAGAGCTTATTGAGCGAGGGAAAGTTCTTCTTGAAAGCAGAGATGTAATAGGTGCCACTGAATGCTTTCATCAAGTCGTCGATGCCAATCCCCAAAATAGCGAGGCCTATTTTTCTTTGGCCAACATTTATCATGCCAATGGTGAAATTGGAAAGGCCATCCAAGCACTTTTAAAAGTTCGCGAACTAGATCCCAACAATACTGATGCGGCCATTAGTCTTTCAGTTATCTACAACGACATAGGCCGCTACGATGAGGCACGTAAAATATTCAATCAAGAAAATGAACGAGTAAAAAACAGCAAACGCCAAGACATCATCGAAGATCAACACATTAATCGCAAATTTTCTGATAAGCATTTTGAGTTGGCAGAACTCTACATCTCCTATAACCGCTTTGATGATGCCCTTTTCGAATACAATAAGTGTGTGGCCCTTAACCCTCAAAATCTCGATGCGCGCATTAAAATGGCCAAAGTTTATGCCAAGAAAGGATTTAAGGCCAAGGCGCTAGAAGAGTTGCGCCGGCTTAAAAATGAACACCCATCCTACATTCCTGCCCGTATTGCCATTGGAGTTTTCTATTACGCTAATGGTAATATTTTAGAAGCACAAAGCGAATGGAACAAAATCCTGGCCAAAGATCCAACAAACAAAGAAGCAAAAATGTATCTAAATCTTTCGCGTTCTGCGACTGAAACAGCTATTGCAAATCAATAGCTGTATTTGAATTGATACGTGATACTCGCTCTTCGTTGTGATTTTCCACCTCGACCTCAGTGGCCGTGGCATTATCAACGGAAATAGCAAGTTCAACACGTGTTCTTTTTGAATCATCAGAAGAAAAATTAACAATGTATTTTTTCAATTCCATATACATTTTGTGCCTTACTTCTAATTTATTATCCTGCAAAACGATTTGCCGCGCCACTTTGGTTTTGTTGTTAATTACAATGGGCGCTTTCATATTGGCGGACATTTCTGTTACTGTCGGAGGAATAGTAATAACGGTATAAACATTAGCATCAGCTAAATTCTCGAGCTCCAAACTATTAAGCTCTATTGGTAAAAGTTTTACAACGTAATCAGGTTTGAAAATTTTAGGTTCGATGATTGGAAACGCAACGGAGGAATTTTCAACAGACTGAAGCCAAAGGATCAAGGTTTGGTCTCCTGGGTCAACAACAAAGAATTTTTTCAAACTTTCAAAGCCTAAAATGCCTTCTTTAAAAGTGATGACATCTTTTTTATCAACATCAAGTTCACCAAATCGCGTTGTCTTTACCTTCATGTAATTGCCTCCAATTTGTCCGGCATCATTTCGATTCCGGCCGTTAGATTCTAGCAATCAAAAGCATAAAAGAGCAAGGAGGAATTTATTTCTTCTTCAATTCTTCGGAGAGTTTGTACAAATCATTTATATCAGATTGAGATGCTTCCGAGTTCTGTTTTTGAATAGCATCATAAACTTCTTCGCGGTGAATTTTTGTTTCCTTCGGTGCCTTAATTCCAAGCCTTACTTGCTTACCTTTGATTTGAACGACTACAATCTTTATGTGGTCATCAATCGCAATGCTTTCGCCCAGCTTCCGTGTCAATACCAGCATTTTAATAACCCCTTAATTGGCCCATCCTAGTGTTAGAGGGTCTGATATATTATTTCGACATGCAAAAATCAAGTAAAATTTTTGATATGCAATCAAATTAGTAAGTAAAAAAGCGATTTTTCAAAAAAAATAAAAGGGGCTAGCGGATAAAATCTAGAAGTGTCTGATTTATTAGGCCTTTGCTGGAGTTGTAGGTAGTTTTTAAAACTTGTTGCTGTTTTGTCAAATCGGAGAAAACTTCAGCAATATCTGCGTCTAGAAGTAAGCTTTTTTTCTCTGCTAGTTGGAGATTTTGGCCTTCGATGCCATTTTTCGCAATTTGTACAGAACTATGTAAAGAACCAATTTTAGTGCGGATGGTAATTAGACGACTGATGCTCTCATCAAAACCTTCTAGCAAGGATTGAATTACTTTGGTGTCATTATTTTCTAGTGCGGCAATGAAAGAAGAGAGTTGGGAAAAAATATTATTACGGGCCGCAAAATCTTTATCCAAATCGTTATTAATTTTTACCGATGCTAACTCTCGAGAAACTTCAACGCTTTCTTCTGGCGGAAGCTCCTCATTAAATTTTTCCTCTTCGATTGCCGGTTTTCCACGATGAATTTCTGGAATATCCTTCATCGGACTTTCAATGCGAGAACTGTTTTTTTCAGCAGAAAAAAAGACCTCATTGCCGGGAACATTTATTGGAACAAAAAGATCTTTGGCAACTTCCAAATTAATTTTTCCGGAATCTCCGAGATAGTTACCATCTTTATCAAAAGGCGGTTTTAGGGTGGAGTGGCCACCAAAAATAAAGCGTGGGCCCAGGCGTTGATTGGCCAAGGCCAAGGCCTGATTGCGCAGTTGCGTTATCTCCATTACCACATTTTTGCGAATTTTTTCGTCATAAAAATCGGAGGCCTGGCCGACTGCCATTTCCTTGGCCTTGACCATAACTTCGGTTAATTGCTCCAAGGTGCTCTCGGAAATATTTAACTGCATAAGAGCATGATTAATATTTTTCAAATATTGTTCATTATCACCAGTGATTGATCCAATACTTAGAGCTTCCACGCTTCCAATCGGATTATCAGAAGGACGATTGACCTCTTTCAGGCTAGCGCCTTTCATTTGCAAATTTTCCAATTTGCTTTTGGCCTTGTTGATGGACAAGTTTACTGCGGCCATATTGCTATTTTCAGATACTCTGGTCATTTATTGTCCTTAACCTCTGCCACCAAGGCCTAAAACAGTTTCAAACATTTTATCCACAGTATTTAGCACTTTTGCTGATGCTTCAAAGGAGTGTTGATAGCGAATCAGATTGGCCGTTTCTTCATCGATGGAGACGCCGGAGAGGCGATCTTTAATGGCCTGGGTTTGGGCCAATAACCCCTCAGTATGTTCGCTATCAATTTTGGCCTTGCCGGTCTCCAGTCCTATGTTTCCAATTACAGAGAGATACTCTTCTTCCAAAGTAGAATTACCATCATTTAAAATTTTTTCGTGTTGTAATTTTGAAATGGCCAAAGCGATACGATTGTCCCCCGGACTATTTGGTTCCAAGGCCGTGGCAATGTTGTTTATATCATCTTTTACTGCCTCACTAAAATCAATAAGTGCTGAAGCATTCTCTCGACTATCAAGATGTTTGAAAAAATTAATTCCGGTTACGGGAGAACCATTGCGTTCAATAGGATTTCCCTCGGCATCCATTTCAATAGGACGATTAATAAATCCGCGGCGATGAATCGCATTAACGGTATTTATAAAGTCATAGGCGATAGAGTCAATTTTATTTTGTAATTTGAAAATATCTTCATTGCGAGCAATAAGCAAAGAAGAGACAATTCCTCCCGAAAATTTTCCACTTATTGGAAAATTGGGCCGACCTTCGACGAAAATTTCCACCGAGCCATCCATATTGTTGGCAGAATCGGCCTTGGCAAGTTTTCCTACTTTCAACTCCTGAGAGATACCGCCAATAACTAGTGGGCCAACTCCCTTGGCAAATACTACAAACTTATTTTTTTCATCAGCATAGGTTGAAATATTAAAAGACTTTGCCAGTTCTCGCACTCCCAGATCGCGCTGATCTCGCAAATCTCCAGTCTCTTGGCCATTGGCCTCCAGCTCTGCAATTTTCTTATTCAAGGCCGCCAGATGTGAAGAGATCTGATTAATACTGGTGATCTCATTGGTGACTTTGCCATCAATCCCCGTGGCCATGGCGTTTAGAGTTTCGCGCATACGATGAAAATCTTGAATGATCAAACGGGTTCCATCTCGTACCACTGAGCGCACCGTTTCATTTTCCGGTTGATTGGCCAGATCGCGAAAGGAGTTATAAAACTTATTCAAAAGTTGATTCATTCCTTCGCCATTGACCTCATTAAAAATATTTTCCAACTGCTCCATCTGCACATTGCGCTCTTTAAAATACTCATGTGCAGAGATCGTAGAAGTTAATTTTTTTTCTAAAAAAGGATCATGGATACGATTAACATCCACAACGCGCACCCCGGTGCCATGAATTAATCCACTTTGCGTAACGGGGGTGTTAGTTGTTTGATTTATACGCTGGCGGGAATAACCTTCCGTATTCGCGTTTGCCAAGTTATGACTGGTAGTTTCGATGCCCTTTTTGGCCGCCGACAACCCAGACAACCCTATATTAAGTACATCAGGCAATTTCGCCCTCCTTGGTCATAACGCATCTTACACTTTACTGCTTATGGTTTTTTCCCACTTCTTTTTCCTGTTTAGGAATACCTCGTGCGTTGTAGGTGGTGTAACTTTTTGTTCCCGTAACATCCTCACGAATTTGTCGTAAAGAAAGCAGTGCTTTATTAATAAACATCTGATTTTTTTTATTTTGCTCTTTAATCTTTTCAATAATGTCGATTAAAATTCTATTAAAGCGGAAAAGATGATTTTGATTATTAATTTTTTCAAAATCGGCCATTATCCTTAAAAGATCGGCAACACTCTTAACCTCTGTCTCTCCCGCCACCTCGCCAGAATGGATGGCCTCATTAAGTCGATTCATAACATCAAGCCGTACACTTTCTAAATGATTGATCTTGGTAGTAAGCTGCATTTTTTTTTCTACAATCACATCGAGTTCATCAAGATTGCTGGCCAAAAGCACAGAATATTCATCCCCCGTCAAATCAAAAAGTCGGGAGTGTTCTTCACAAAGCTGTTTCCAAAGATCAGTTATTTGAAAATAAAAAAGCTCCAACTTTTCCATTTTCTTTTTATTAATTTCCATACTCATCACTCACTTTTGCCTGCGAATTAGTAGTATTCGCTCTCCAATAATTTATCGGCCACGGCATCGTAGTCTATATTGTATGTACCATTTTTAATTTCGGCCTTTAGCTTGGCAATCTTTGCGCTATTGTCTATTTCTGGGGCCGCATCAACTGCACTCTTTATTCGTGAAAAATCTTTTACTGCATCAGCGATATCTACCTTGGCATCTCGCTTGGCCATTTCATCGATCTTTATTTTTCTGGCCGGATCATTCGTTGGTAAAATATTCCGACGAACTTTTTCCGGGCGATCGGCCGGTTTTTGATTGGGAAAAAAAGGCGATTTCGAGGTTGAATTTTCGACGTTATTCATTAGCTACTCCCTTGGCATTTTGCAGTGCCCTTGATGATGCTGCGCGCGCGTGGGCGCGGCCCTCTGCCATTTGATTTTTTTGTTCTAAATACGCATTATATGCAATTGGATTGCGTCTGGAATGCGGATAGAGTTGATCTAAAATCATTTTCTGCACTCCTAGTCCTCCATCTTTTTTACTCATAACATCGGCATGTTCAGAAGTTAGAATTGAGTTATAGTAATTCATTGCTGAATTATCTCCACCATTTTCTCCTTCCAATCCTAATCCATTTTTAGGAACAGAATTATTCATTTGCTCAAGCATCATTTGTACAAATTGTTTTTCCTGATCACGAGCAAACGCTTTATACTCATCAGGAATGTATTGGGTATCATCGGCCCGCTGACGATTAGCAATCGCTTGTTGCTGTCCATAAATCTTGAATTTAACGGGGCCCGTTTCTTCAATCACTTTTCCATCCTAGATTTTAATCTGATCTATTCATAATCAGATATGGCCTTTGCCAACAGTTAAAATTGTAACATAGAAAGGGAATAAAATGCTAGGGATGTAAAAATAACCTATCGCTTAGATCAATTCACTTTTTCCGATATGTTATATCCACCTTTTTACGCAAAATACACGATGGTTTTTGTCAAAAATAGTTCGGAGGTCAATTCCAGAATTTTTTAAGATAAAGATAGATCGACATGCTATTACTGTAAAAACAGAAAAGGGGGGTTGCTGTTTTTGCAGTGACCAATTTTTACATAGCACAGATCTTCAAAGAGATAGACTAGATCAGTTCAATCTCACCAATGAGTGAGCCATTTCGCTTTAATGCTTGAAAAATAGAAATCAAATCTTCTGGCGTTGCCCCATAAGCATTAAGGGCCTTAACTAAATCTTTGAGTGTGGTTTTTTGTTCCACAAAATAGAATCGACTAAGTCCACTGGCAGAATCTTTTTTTCCTCCACCGCCACTCTCTCCGCTGTCACCTTCGATGTTACCACCAATTTCTATGCTCAAATCCCCATGCGCAATGGCCACTTCTTTTAAAACAACCTCTCCTCCGGCCACAATGGTTCCTGTTTTTTCATTAATTACAATTTTGGCAACAGCATCGCTGTTAACTTTAAAATTTTCTACAATGGCCATTAATTTTACTACGTCATTTTGATAACTATCCGGAATAATCAGATCAACTGTAGTTGCATCTCTGGCAATAGCAAACTTCCCCCCCAACTCCTGATTGATTACTACTTCTACTCGTGCCGCAGTGGTAAAATCCGGATTGTTAAGTGATAAGCGTAATGATTTTTTTTCATCAAAATTTAAATCAATCTCTTTTTCAACAATAGCACCACCAGGAATTACACCAGTTGTAGGGAATTTCTTTCCTTTATCCAATCCCCCAATGGAAATGGCCCCGCTGGCCACGGCATAAATATTTCCATCGCCTCCTTTCAAAGGAGTAATTAGCAGAGTACCTCCGGCCAACGAGCCAGCATCACCAATAGAAGAAACTGTTACATCTAATTTTTGGCCAATACGTGCAAAAGGTTTAAGATCTGCTGTGATAATTACAGAAGCAACATTTTTGGAAACAATCTCTTTTTGGGCATTCAGACCTAGTTTTTGAAACATGCGCGAAAGGGCAGTATTGGTAATTTCTCCGCCACCATCTCCGGTTCCATTGAGGCCAATAACGAGTCCATATCCAATAATCGAATTACTGCGCACTCCTTTAACGGTGACCAAATCTTTTAGTCGACTTGGTTCTGAGTAAAGCGAACTGCTAAATAGTAGGGTGGCCATGATCATTGTGGTAATAAAAATTTTATTCATAAATCTACCTTCTCTTACTGGATAATCGTTATCGTTGACTCCAAAATTTTATCTGAGTTTATTGAATCGTCTTCCGCAATATCTTTCCGGGAAACCAATGCCTGCACTTCTACATTGCGCTTGCCTCCACGAAAGAAAACCATGCGTCGACCTTTTATCAATATATGTTCGGCACTAATTTCTTCTACGATAATGCCTGAAATTCGGTCTCTAATGTCTGCTACTGCATTATCCTCTTCTTTGGCGGCCTTTGGTTTTGCCACCTCTTTTTTCTTAGCTGTTGGATCTTCCGGAGAAGCATTAGGATTATCGGCGGGTTTATTAGGATCGACTACTTCAGGCGGAGGTTCTTCTAGCGGAAATGCTTTTTTTAATTCCATAGTAATTTCTGCTTTCATTATGGCCAAAACGTTAATTAAAACGATGTCTCCCACTTTTTTGCGTGTATCAACGGAAAATAAAAAGCCTTCAGAAGATGATTGCGTCCCTCCCCATAAACTTCCTGAATTATCATTATCATTGAGATCTTTAGAGGTGATTCGCTTTTTTACCGCCGGCCGGGCCGGAACATACTCGCGTTGCACCGTCGGTGGCAACACCGGCCGAGTACTGGTTGTCACCGGCCCTGGGCCATTTCCACGATTAGTTTTCATTGACTTGCGCAAAAACATTGCGTCATCTTCTTTATTGGCGGCATCTCCTTGACGATAACGATCAAACTGATCTTGCGAAGTAGTGTTGGCACGGGCCTCGTCTTCATCAAATTGACGATACATGTTTTCCATATATCCTGCGCAAGAAACAAGAGAAAAAAGAAATGCTAACAAAAGAATCTGGGGCCAAACTTTTACAATCATCTTTTTCATAACTCAACTAAAACCTTGTTAAAATCTATCACTTTACCAATGATAGTTTTCCTGTTTTTTTCATTAATCATTTTCACGCTCTCTCCCCACTGTCCACGAGAAGTTGGAAGAGCTTTTCCGGTAATTCTAATGCTGTTGCTAATAAAGATTACCTCCGCAGGCACACCAGGAGTAACAAGGACTAAGGGGGATAGGTCGGAACGTTTAATAGGAGTTCCGGCCACAATGGAATGATTAATTTTATAGTAGGCAAGCTGGTCTGTTTCCCAAGTATATTGTTCTGGATTTACAGCTTCTATGAAGGCCTTTTGAAGATCTTTTTCTGAAAGGGCCTCATTTGTAACCGATAAATTATGGGCCGCCACATATATCGGTGTTCTGGCCATTATCGTCGCGCTGGCCCAAAAAGAACTGCTTTCTCCCGATATTATATCTCGCACCGTAAGATGGAGATTTTTCTCTCCCAATTGTGTGCAATTATTACAACTGACCGATAATTGTTGATTGTTATTTAAAAACAAATGTTTTCTACCATCTAGTAGCGTAAGCTTGCTTAAACTCCAACCATTAGGCAGCGTCAACAAGGTGGCCAATTTTTTTTCCAGTGAAAAAACCTTAAATTCCTCAGGGAAAAAAGTTATCTCCTGTCCATCTAACTCTTCATACAAAGCACGCTTCAAATGCTCTCCTACAATAGGCCCATTTAGTGCTGTGATGTTCTGTGCAAAAATTTCTTGAGTGGTGAGGGGACAATTGCTATCTTTTACTAATTCATTTGCAAAAATATTACTTTCCTCGAGATAGTAAATCTGAGGATAAGTGGTAAGTGTGCAGGCCTTAAGTCCTTCCGCACTTGCAACATTCGTCAGTAATAAAAATGTAAAAAAATACCATCTCATAAAATATATCTCTAGCGAATATTCGTTGCCGTTTGTAACATTTGGTCGGCCACACCCATTACCTTGGCATTCATCTCATAGGCCCGTTGCGCCCGAATTAAATTAGTCATCTCGGTCATAATGTTTACATTGGATGTTTCAAGTGTTCCTTGCATAATGGCCCCCACAATTCCTTCTCCAGGAACTCCCTGTATGGGGGCACCGCTGGACTGGGTGGCACGATACAAATTTCCACCACTCTCTTTGAGGCCAGCATTATTTATAAAAGTAAAGAGAGGAAGAACACCTAGAGTAGTTGGCTCTAACTGATCGTTGAGATAAATGTCCACCACTCCGTTTTCGGAAATCGACATTGATTTTGCGTTGGGAGGAATAGTGAAGGTTGGAAAAACTTTATATCCCTGTTTGGTAACCAAAATACCATTGGCATCGGCACTAAAAGCACCATCACGAGTGAAGCGCAATTCATTGTTAGGCATAATAATCCCAAAAAAACCTTCCCCGCTAATCATCAAATCATAGGGATTGTTTGTTACTTGCGGATTTCCCGCACTAAACTCGTTGCGAACCGCAGAGACCCTAGCGCCAGTACCAATTTGTGTTCCCACGTTATAAAGGCTGTTTCCACTGGAGCGACTTCCGGCCTCATTGCGGGTTTCATAAATTAAATCTTCAAATTCTGCCCGGCCACGTTTAAAGCCCGTAGTATTAACATTAGCTATATTATTGGAGATAGTATTAACGTTAGTCTCCTGAGCGGCCATTCCGGTGGCCGCAGTATTTATTGCCGTCATCGAATATATGTCCAGTGCTAGACAAAAAAAGAAAGTTATCAAAAATACTTTTAGTGCCTGCATAATCATAGACCTTCTCCTTTATTCATCATCTTAGTCTTCTAGTCCTCTAAAACTTTCCAATCTCGTTGACACCCTTACCAGACATACTGTCGTAGGCCTTAATTGCTCTTATCACGCTTTCAAACTGACGGTTGGCCTTGATCAACTCAGACATTTCAGAAATGGCATTAACATTTGATCCTTCCACAAAGCCCTGATAGACTGTCGTTTTTGTTGGAGCGGCCTTTATATTGGCCGTCTCTGGATTAATGTATAAATTGCTTCCTTCTTTTTTTAGTGCATAAATATCTTTAAATTCTATAATTGAAAGTTCACCAACCTGATTACCATCAACAAAAAGTTGTCCTTCTTGATTGGCAGAAATTTTTCCTGGTGGTAGTTTAATTGCTCTCATCTCTGGCGTTATCGCATTTGTAGCAGCATCGGTCGGAGGAGACTCCGTTCCTGCGGCGACTGCCTGGCCAGTAGTTATTTCTTCGGCCGGTAACGCATTAGTTTTTGCCAAGACGGGAAATCCTAACTCCGTCACTAAGGTACCATCTTTGTCTATAGAGAAAGTTCCACGTCGTGAAAAACGAACTCCGTTCGGAGTTAAAATCTCAAACATTCCTTCGCCCTGCAGTCCAAAATCCAAAGAATTTCCCGTTGGATTGAGTGCTCCTTGCCCATGAATTGTATACGAACCATCAACTACCACATATCCATTTTCTGCCCCATAACTTTTATAAAAATCGCCGGGGGCCCATTCCTTGCGGGGAAGATCAATATCATCAACACCTTTTTGCATGGCCGCCAAATATTCTTTGAACACTAGCTGATCTTTTTTAAATCCTGGAGTATTGATATTGGCAACATTATTGGCAATAACATCAACATTGCGCTGTTGAGCAATCGCTCCCGAGACTGGCACCCAAATATCTTTCACTAATCCTCCATTGCGACTTTGCAATAAAGTACACTTTCAATCAATGATACCGGCCATATTGCCAAAGGAGCTACACTAGGCAAATTTATCCGGCCATCTCAATTAAAATAAGTTGTCGATATTGTGTACGGAATTAACGCTTTGGTGTAAAATGCCTTATAAATTTTTATAGTAAGTAGATTGTGACAACGTCATTTTTTTGACAAACACCGGGAGTTAATCATGAGTAAACGAGTCAACGAAAAAGAAAATAGTGACAGCTCCTTGCATTTGGCCGATTTTGAGAAATACTTAGATAAGTTAGAAAAACTAGTTGGGGCATTAGAATCAGGAGAACTATCTCTTGATGATGGGCTAAAAAACTTTGAAGAGGGAGTGGCCCTCTATAAAAACTGTAAGAGCTTACTTGGTAGTGCTGAAAAAAAAATCAGCGTGCTAACAAGTGAATTAAAAGAAGAGGATTTCATATAACATTTTCTATTTTTAATTATAAATTTAAAATAATTTTTTCTTTCCTGCTACTTTTTAGTATCAGCTGTAGTAGTGTGCCTGCAACACAGGATAATGCTAATCAAACAGGTGAGCGCATACAACAAGATACTATCTTAAGCGTTCCTTTTGATAATACGTCTACTTCTTCTTCACTGGAAATAAATGATTCTCTTTCGCTTACTTCTTCGATGGAAAATGTCGAAATTAATCGCGCAGTAGTTGCCGGACTGCAAGTTAAAGATGAAACTGATGAAGAAAACAGTTCCGCTTTAATGTCCACTACTACCAAAACTCCTTCGTTGGCCATTATTTTAGGCCCAGGACTATACCGCTCAATGGCACATCTTTCTGTTTTAAAAAAGCTTGAACAAAGTGGAATTAGGCCCAACATAATCTGCGGAATGGAGCTGGGGGCCATTATTGCGGCGATGTATGCGCGCGGAGTGACAACTGCCAAAATTGAATGGCAGTTTTATAAATTTTTTAAAGAAGTTTCTAAAATAACGCCATACTCTGTTGATTGGTTCCAAATTCTTTCTGAAACGTTACTAAGCGATTTTAAAAATGCCAATATCGAGGATAGCAAAATTACGCTAGTAATACCGGTGACTGACCGTCGCGACGGCGAGATAATCTATTTGCGCGAAGGGGATCTTTATAACGCACTTTTATCTAACGCTAGTCCAATCAAGGCCGATAGTGAAAAATTTGGCCTAAAACACTCAGCTGCTTATTTAAAGCATATTTTTTTTCGCGATGAATTTGCCAGAATGGGAGCGGATATTGTTGTGGGTATAGATGTACTAGGAAGAAATATATCGTTACAAAGGGCAAGTGATCTTTTTATTGGAGTTTGGGGAAAAATTGTTACGGTCATTCAAAGAGAAAAAAATTCGCCAGATCTCTATTTTTTAGTTGAGGCCGACAACATTCCGCTAGATAGCACCAACAAAATTCCCTCTCTTTTGGATAAAAGTTATCAGAGTGCTGGCCCTCTTAGTTTGGCCATAAAAGAAAAAATTAATGAGTGGAAAAAAACCTTTGCCGAAGAGCAAAGCGAAAATATTAATTTGTAGATGATTAGATAAAGGACAAGACCTAATGAAGCAAAATTTAATAAAAGCGGCCTGGATTTTTCTTGGCCTAACTATTTCCGGAGTGGTTGTTGCAGTCCTTCTGCTTATATATTTTTCTTTTGGACTACCTCAGATTTCTACCTTAGCAGACTACCGTCCACCGCTGGCATCTAAAATCTTGGCCCGTGATGGGACTGTGCTGGCCGAAATTGGATTAGAGGATCGAGAAGTTGTTGCCATTGAAGACATTCCCCCAAATGTCATCAATGCTTTCTTGTCTGCAGAAGATGATAACTTTTATCAACACAGTGGAATTGACTACATGGGCATGTTTCGCGCCTTAATAAAAAATATTCGCGGTGGGAAAGTGGCCCAGGGAGGAAGCACCATCACCCAGCAAGTTGCAAAATCATTGCTGTTAACTCGTGAGCGATCTATTGAACGAAAAATTAAAGATATTCTCTTGGCACAGCGAATTGAAAAAAAATTCACTAAAGAAGAAATTCTTTTTCTATACATGAATCAAGTATATTTGGGTGGGGGCTACTACGGAGTCAAATCGGCATTTCGCGGATATTTTGGAAAAGAATTATCCGAAGCAACCATTGCCGAAAGCGCCATGGTTGCCGGATTATTAGTTGCCCCAACAAAATACTCACCCTATGTAAATCCTTCATACGCCAAAGAACGACAATCTTATGTTTTAAATCGGATGCTCTCCACTGGAAAAATTAGTCAATCTGAATATGAGCTAGCACTAACTGAAAAAACCCAGTATAGAATTCGAAAGCCACAACCCTTCAAGGCCGGATATTTTACCGATTGGGTTCGACAACGCGTGATTGATGTTGTCGGTGAGGACCAATTTAAAACAGGTGGATTCAAAGTCTTGACCACTCTCGATTGGGAATTGCAACAGTTGGCCGAACGGGAATCTTATCTGGGAGCGCAGGCCATAGATAAAAAACTGGGATATAAAGGGCCAATTGGCCATTTAGAAAATGATGAGAAAATTAGAGAATTTTTAATAAACTATCGAGAAACACAATATGCTGAACGCTCACAATATTTTATTATTACTGACGAATATCAAAAACTTTTAGAAATTCCGCTTACCGATGAAGAAAAACAAAAATTTCTTTCTCCAGAACGATTGGCGCAAACTGATAGCGGATTAACTGCCAGAAAAATTCATCTGGGTAATTTGGCCGACGATCCCTTTTTGGAATTTCTGGAGGAAAGCAAAACGTATCAAGCAGTAGTCGAAAATGTAGATGATAACGGTAAAATGATTTATGTAAATATTGGTGGCATCATTGGGATAATTCCCAATGAAAATTTCAATTGGGCCCATGAACGAATTATTACTGACAAACGTGTTGATATACCTCCTGTAAATCGTGCCTCCTCCATTGTTAAAAGAGGTGATCTTGTTTTAGTTAAAGTTTTAAATAAAACTACAGGTGTTTGGGGATATTTAAATAAATCTGTCACCACTACTTTGGAAAAAGATAAGGAGCTTGAGCTTCTTAAAAAGGAACGCTATGTGCTATGCACTCTTGATCAGACACCGGATATTCAAGCGGCCCTTTTTTCGATTGTTCCCAAAACGGGAGAGGTAATCTCCATGGTGGGAGGAGTTGATTTTGAAAAGTCACAATTTAACCGTGCTCTTCAATCGCTTCGACAACCAGGCTCTTCTTTTAAACCAATTCTCTATGCCGCCGGGCTAGAAAATGGCTTTACTCCCAGCACAATTATTATGGACTCCCCCGAGGCCTTAGGAAGTGGGACAGATAATCTAAATTGGAAGCCGCGAAACTACGATGGCCAATTCAAAGGGCCGGTTACTTTTCGAGCGGCCCTCGAACAAAGTCGAAACGTTCCAACAGTGAAAATTGTTGAAGAGATAACAGTTCCTAAAATTTTTTCTTTCGTCGATCGCCTAACTCTCAACGTAAAAATGGATAATGATCTAAGCCTTTCTTTGGGGTCTTTTGGCGTAACGCTTACTGAACTTGTTTCGGCTTATTCTATTTTCCCCAATGGTGGCCGCGTCACGGATATTAAATCAATTATCTCTATCGTCGATCGTGATGGAACGAACTACGTTGTTCCCGAAGATGAAAAGCTTCGAAAAATCAAAGAACGAGAAATGCCAAAAGATACCGCTGTTACCGATGGCCAAGAAGACGATAGTGATAATAATGCCAAAGGGCCGGAAGAGAAAAATGGCGCTGTATCAACGCTGACAGATGCTAGCGCTATTCCCACTCCGTCATCATCTTTGAGTGAACGGCCAAATCCTTTTACTCAAAATTTGCGTGGTGATCAAGTCTATGATCCTCGATTATCCTATTTGATGACAAATCTTCTTCGAGGCGTAATTTTGCATGGAACTGGACATAACGCCAAAGATGTTGGCCAGTTTATCGGCGGAAAAACAGGAACAACAAATAATTTCGTTGACGCTTGGTTCATCGGATTTACTTCTAATATTGCAACTGGGGTTTGGACTGGCCTTGATAATAACAATCCGATGGGCTGGGGACAAACTGGAGCAATGGCCTCTTTGCCGGTGTGGTCCGTATATATGAAAGCTGCCATCGCTAAACTAGGGGAGTATGACTATAAAATCCCTGACGGAATTGTTCATGTTCGCATCGATAAAAAGACTGGAAAACTATCCAAAGGTGATGAAGCGGCCAGTTTTACTGAGGCCTTTGTTGAGGGAACGGAACCCAAAAGTGAAGATGTTTTGTCTGTGCTAGAAGATTTACCAAAAACGGATCAAGAGACAACTCCATTGCTTCTCCCTGAAAAAGAGAATCAATCTACAATGGAAGATGATGATTTTTTCAACAACCAGTAAAATACCGATCACCTATGAGGGAATCTATTTTAACTTTCCGGCAACCAATAGCTATTCGTGATATTGCGCCCGATCTCTTCGCGGTAACAGTTTGCCATTTTCCACCAGGAACAAGTAAATGGAACAAAATAGAGCATAGGCTTTTCTCCTATATCAGCATGAACTGGAGAGGCAAACCATTGGTAGATTATCAAACTGTGGTTAATCTAATTGCAGCGACCAAAACGAAGACAGGATTAATTGTCATGGACACGTCCTTAGTCGTTTTAGATGAGTTGATTTAAAACGGCAAACGGGTCATTGGAAAAGTTTAGATAGTTGCTTTTGTCGATAAATAAAACTTTTGCCTGTGGAAATTTTCGAGCAAATTTCTCAAGGCTGACTGAAGTGCGGTTGGTTCCTGATTTAACCTCGATGGCGATCAGACTGTTTTGGTACTCTAGCACAAAATCAACCTCATACATTCCATCGGCCCAGTAAAAAAAGTCGATCATGTTTTTAACAAGTACTGCTCCGACGGCCGCCTCAAAGACGTGTCCCATAAAATAGTCATCAAGTCGACCAAGACGGGCAAACGTTGATAGAGCTGGTGCCATCGGGATAATTTTGGGAGAAGATATTTTTTTTCTTAATTCACCTCCAGAATATTTAGGAATTGTTTTAATAAGAAAAGCAGATTCAAGCAGCTCTATATAGTATTTAATCTGGTCTATATTACCCTTGTCTTGGAGTTGTCCAAGTAGTTTGTTGTAGCTTACAACTTGTGCGGGATAACTAGTCAATAAATAGAATGCCTGTCTGAAAAGTGCTGGGGATTTAACTTTTGCTTGCAGTAAAATATCTTTGCCTAAAACCGATTCAATAATTGATCCGCGAATGAATTCAACCCACCGCTGTTTTTGTTTTAGAAATTGATATGAGCCAGGGTATCCGCCATATACAAGAAAATCTTCCAGGGAAAGTTTGGCCAAGTCTTTAGATTCCTGCGCTCCCCAGTGATGCATTCGAATTAACTCAAATCTTCCGGCGAGACTTTCCGAGAGACCTTTGTTTAGAGATAGTGAGCTCGAGCCAAGAAGAATACATTTTGTTTTTTTGCGACGTTTTTTATCTTCATCCCATAATTTTTTGATCATCTCAGACCAATTGGGAACTTTTTGAATTTCGTCAATTATTAAGATGGCGTCGTGCTCTTTTGCTTTTTGCCACTGCTCAGAAATCCAAAATGGTGATTCTACTCCTTCTGCAGAAACAGAATGATACGGTTTTTTTTTTAGTCTTTCGCAAAACTGTTGGATAGTGGTGGTTTTGCCGATCTGTCTTGGACCGAGGATTACTTGAATTAGTGGTGCTGCCTCACTCATTCTATCAAACAAACAAGAAACAGCGAAAAGCTCAATTTCTTTCATTTTTGTAGTATATCCTACAAGAAATTATAGGTCAATCTATAAAAAATTGTAGGTTAGGCATGATTTCCCCCATCAAAAACGGACTCGAGGTTAAGCAACTTTTTCAAAAAATGATCACTCAAAATCCTCTGGCGTAAAATACCGATCACCTATGGCATATAAAACTAAAGCTGCATAAAAAAAGGGTGAGACTAGCTCACCCTTTCCATTTCTTTTTTTTGATAGCAACCTAGTTGCGAGTAAGTACAAATTGATTAAAATTTCTGCAAGAGAAGGCCCGCGGCTCTATTTTACCTCGTGCATACTCAATAGCGTTTGAACTCGTCATATCAAGGCCAGAGGTGGAATATGCAAAATCATAATGTTTTCTGAATTCTCCCTCTAAATCAAAGTTGTCACAAAGCTTTTCAATGTTGCGTGAAGCATATTCTATCGCCCCGTTAGTGTTCATATCCAATCCACGTGTTGAATAAGCAAAAGTTTTAATTTTTTGGAAGTCAGCGATGTATTCATCGGCCACCACGCAAGGATAACGATCATTCCATGTTGTTGCAAAATCTGCGGCACCGCTGCTAGTAAGATCCAGTCCGGAGGTTGAATAAGCAAAAGCTTTAATTTTTGTAAAAGCGGCCTGCATCTGATCAACAGAATCTTGGGCACAAACTCTTAACATTGGTGGGTGGTATGGGCCAGGGCCTGGATTTGGGCCTGGATACGGATATGGAGGTGTAGGTGGGATAGGAGCAGGGCCTGGGCCTGGATTATATCCACCATCAAGTTCTCCTAACATTCGATTTGCCATTTCAAGTAGTGCCACCGTTGCTGCGCGAGCAGTTCGACGATTTCCTTGTGGACTGTAGCGCATATCTTCTACTGCCCGTTGTAATTTATAGGATTGATCAACAATTTGGCCGGAGAGTTGTACAATTTCTGCATGGGCCAACACAGAAAAAGAGGATAGTAATAGAGCAAAAACAAACTTTTTAATAAATTTTTTATTCATGAGTTTCCCCCTAAGCAAAATTCGATCTTATGACCGTGTTTTTCACTTCAGCAAAACTATTGCCATATACTATGTTAATAGTTTTAATATGTTAGAAGCTGCAGAATAGGATCAAACACACAGGAAAATGGCCAGAGCGCCCCACGCATTGCATCAATAGTGTCATTTTGTTACCGCTACTTGAAAAGTTTTTTAAAGATAAGAGAGATAAGGGGTTGTCAAAAGAATAAAACCGAAACATTTTTCCTTCAAAAATAGTTATCATTAAATTTAAAGCTGAATTATAATGTAATCTATCTATAATCGAAAATGTTTTTAAAGGAGCAAAAATATGCAATACTATCATACAATTTTTTTCGTTATTGGTCTGTTGCTTGTTTCTTGTGCTAACTCAAATTTAAAACATGGTCAGGTAAGTCATCCCGATCGAATGACAGCAAGCATGGGAAACAACGAGGCAAACGACAAAACCGATCGTCCTCTTAATATTGAACTTATAAATTATACTCCCGATGAGTTGATTGGATTATATACATTTAAAAGTGAACCAATCGATGCTCAGAATGTTTGCAGTAAAATTGAGGGTAGAACACTAAAATTTTTAACAGAATATCGTTATTATTGCGAATTCAAAAAAACAATTTTTTCTGAAGCAAAACAAATACCTGAACATTTTTCATGTACGACAATAGAAGATCGCCTATTTGCAGATTACTTCAAACCCTTTGCTGTTGAGCAATTAGTTTTTTTCGACCTACAAACTTGTGAAAAAGAACTAACATGGAGACGACGAGCAGTAGAATAAAATATCTATATCCCCAGACAATTTTTCCTAGTATTTTTTTCAAAATCATCCGAGGTTGAGTTTTCTTTATCATTGGGTTTGCAATAGTATGGTTTCGGAGTGAGCACTAAACTCGGGAGCATACAGACACTGAATTTCTGCCATTCCGGTTTGGTATTCACCACGGTGAAAAACTTTTAAATCATATTCAAAAACATAGCTTCCCTTTGGTAGATATTGAAAGAAAAAATGAGAGGCGGTGTCTTTAGTTGATTCATAGTAGGCCAATCCGTCTTGATATTTCCAGTGAGATAATACATTGATTGGTTCTGTTCCTGTGCCACGCATATCTTTCATGTGAACATACTCCATATCGCGATCAACAACTAGTTCGAGGCGTACCACTAAAGTTTCGCCAACGCTAATTTTTTCTCCAGACTTTAACGCATTAAGAGGAAAAAGTATGGGCCCCTTTTTTGTATTACGTTTAACAAAAAGTTTTTTCCTAATATTTAGAGGTGTTTTGTGTGGAGTTATTTTGGAGATATCTTCAAAATAGTGCCAGAATACTCCGCCCCAGGCGATGCCTTTATCTTCTTTGGTTAATTTGATGGCCCCCATAGGGGCCTTAATTTCAGAGGAGGTAAAGCGTTTTTCATAAAAACCAGTTCCTGCTTCTATTTTTCCTGGATTAATTTTGCTATTTCCCATGGTTATATTCACAATTTTGTCGCTACTTAAAAGATCGCTTCCGGCCAGCAGCAGCGTATATACAACATCTGCCGTCGCGCGAGAAGTTTTCCAGTTCTGAGTTTGTTTTTGCTTAAGCAACCAGACTTTAAGCTGATCAATCTCTTTACTTTCTTTTACTACCTCTTGCATAAGTTCAATAATCCTGGCCTGGGCCTCAATTGGGGCACGATACCACCAGTAGGCCCACTCTTCATCGGCCCAATACATTCCCATTTCTTCGGAATGTAGAGCTCGTTCGCGGAGTGATTTTATTATGGCCTCAGTAATATCTTTATCACCGAAACGAAAGGCCCCTAGTGCCGTATCTGCTTCGCTCAGGCGAGCATCAAGTTTTGTCCAGTAGCGACGTGCCTGCTTTCTAAAATAATCTACCGCCTCACTATGCTTAGAAGTAATTGGCATCTCTGCTAAGTAAAAAGAGCGTCCATAGAGATAGTAGGCAATAAGTTGAGTGTAATGATTAGCATCTCGATATTTAAGTGGGATGTTGTCATAGATAGATTTGATCCAATCATCAATAATGACAACTGCACTATTGGCCAAATTCATTTTAACATCAACTCCGAGATGGCGGAGTTTAGCGAAGCCCGTTATTAGGTATAGGGTCGTGTAATGATCAAGTGTACCGCCAGGAAACCAAGGCCAGCCACCAGATGGCAATGCTCTTTTTTCTAACTCCGAATAGGCCTCGGCCAATTCATTCTGTAGATTATTTTGTTCAAAAAATAGTCCTAGATCATTTTTTGCCTTTTCTTCGCTATTGGCCTCTTGCACCCAAGGTGTTTCGGATAAGCTCACTCTTTTTAAATTCTCTGCTTTTTGCAAATTGGATTTTAGCGCCGCAGTTCCTCGCCACTGTTTAAAAACTTTTTCTACTTTAGGATTAGAAGTAACAATCTTTTTTCCAAGAGAGTTAGCATAAAAGCGCTCGAAGATATAATCAGAACACTCAAATTCTCCTTTATGGAGATAGGGGATTGCTTGTACTGCAAACCAGGCCGGATTGGAGGTCATTTGAACAACAAGTTTTTCATGTTTCAAGGAGGAGGATTTTTCAGAGTTAATAAGTTTATCAAAGGTGAAAGTTTTTTCGCCCTTATCGGAAATCCATAATGGAATTGACTCTTGTACAAAAACGGTGCGCGATAAAACTGGCATTATGCCTTCCTCACCGTCAGAGAATTTATCTCCGATGGCCATCACCTTGTAAATTATTGGAGTAGTAATGTCTGGAACAAGAAGGGGCCAAGAAAAGGTCTCAGATTTTTTGGCGGGGATAGTAAATTTAAGATTGGCATAATTAGAAATTAATTTTTTGGTAATCTCTAATTCACTACTAGCATCTTGTAGTTCTAAAACAATTTCGCCCCGTTGTTCTTCTTCGGAGAGATTATCCACCTTAGCGGTAAAATATAGATGATCTCCTTGACGTAAGAAGCGAGGAGAGTGAGGAGTTACCATTAGTTCTTTTTGAGTTACTACTTCGGCCATGGCCGTTCCCAATTCATTTTTTTTGCCGTGGGCCAAGGCCATAAATTTCCAACGAGTCAGCGCTTCTGGCATAGTAAATTCAATCTTAACATTTCCTTTTTTGTCAGTGAGTAAATGTGGATAGAAAAAGGCGGTTTCGTTTAAGTTTTTACGGATGGCAACCTCTACCTTCGGTTTCTTGGTTGCTGCATCCTCGATCGCATTTTTGGCCATCATTCCTTCGAATTTAGGAGATGATGTGGAGGGATCGGCGGCCATGGGAGCGATACTTTTGGAAACAACTTTTTGTTTCATTTCCATCATAGATCCTTCTTTGTCTTGATAGACACCGTCCGCTGGTTCTGCCCTTACCACATTAGATCGTCCCCCTAACATCATATATTTGTCTGCATAGGGAAATAGGTAGCTGAATTGGTTAATTATGTCGTATTCCCAATGAGGATATTCGCGATAAACCGATCCGCTCGGCATTTCTATGTTTTGCAAAGGAATAAATGATTTGGCAAAGAGTCCGGAAGAAAAATTGTTGCTGAGTGAATCATTCCAAAATCCTTCGAATGACGGGAAGCTGGCCAGCGCAAATGCATCCAGAGAGGCATCGTACATGGTTGCGACTAGTTCCGCAGCCAGAAGCGAGGCCTTATGGCCAGAAACCTTAAGGCCCCAAGTATCTTTTTCTCCTGGACGTAATTTGCTTCGCATCGTTTCAATTTTAACTGCTAACTCTTTTTCTGGCCTTGTTACATTTATAAATTCATTGTGCAGGTAAATTTGATTTTTTTGCACATGAAAAACTTGTAAGGTGAATCCGCCATTTAACTGACTGGTTATGGGCATTTCTATTTTGTTTATCTGTTCATCTCTTTCTGTCCAATATGATTTGATGATCTTTCCATTTTGAATAAAGGAGATATATGCCGGAGTATTTTCATGGCCTGTTCCCCAAATGGCCTCAAGTTTATCGCCTGCAGAAAGAGAATTTTTCTTTATACTAAAAAGTGAAGGAATTTTTAAATCCAAATCATCTTTAGTGGGGAAAACAGTAAAGAAAACTTTTTCTTCGATGGTGTTAGTAAATTGATCTTTACTTTTAACTATTGCGCAATACGCTCCGGCCTTCAATTTAAACAATACATCCGTTTGGCCATCACTGCTTTTAAAAGGAGATGTGACAACGACATCTCCCTGCGGCCAATTTTCTATATTGGACAAATCCTTTTTTTGAGAATTCTTTTTACTTTCTTGTTTTTCATCCATTGCCCAATACCAATACCAACCATGTTGTTCTCCGTTAGTAGGACGTCGGGCCACCTCTTTGGGCCCGATTAATTCATGTATTTCCACTACGCCACTAGCCTCAACCTTGGCCTGATCTAAAGTTGTTGTGGTGATAGAAAGTTTCATTTCTTTGTTTGCTGGAAGCCATGATTCAACCGAGGGCATTATTTGCATGGCAACATAACCGACGGCCACGGAAGTAGTGGCCGAGCGAGTCTCTCCGGTAGAATCGATGACATCTACTTCAAGTCGATAGACAAAGGAGGGATTGAATTTTTTATTAACACTTTTATTGGGTTTGGCCACAAACTCCACTAAAAATTCTCCATTTGTATTGGACGTTACTTGCCCATGAGAAATTTCTTGTTCTGCACTGTAAGGATTTGCCCAAAACCACCACCAAGGTAGCTTCACTCCGCGCATTACTCGATATTTTACTTTAGCATCCATTAGCGGTGCGCCTGCATAACTGATAGCACTACCTTTAATTGTGACATTTTCTTCAAGGCGAAATTGTTTTTTTGGAGTTTCTAGTGAAACTTCAAACTTCGGCCGCTTATATTCTTCTACTTTGAAAGTGGCGCTACCAGCAGGGGCGTGAGATTGGATTGTCATATCGCCTGTTAGAACGTTGGAGGGAGCAATAAAATCACCGCTAAAGGAACCAAAGTCATTGGCGGACTTTAAAGCTTTGGCAATTTCTTGTCCGTTGTTGTCATACAACGCTACGGGAATTGATCGGCATTTTTTGATGCCATAATTATCCGTCTGTTGATCATACTTGTAACAAATACCTTTGTAATAGATTCTTTGGCCAGGCCGATAAATAGCTCGATCGGTAAAAAAGATTACGCGCGAATCACTTTCTTTCTCCTGCATATATTCTTGATCAATCCAATTAGTATAAACCTGTTCTCCGAGTTCGGATTCTAAGTGAAAATAAAATTCCCAATTATTATTTTTTCTGGGCCTAAATTCCCATTTTCCATCACGGTCACTTCTTACTTCCGCAATTTTTTCATAGATTCCCTCTTTGCTATTATTGCGCTGAAGAATGTTAATTTTTTGGCCGGATAAAGGAGTGCCATTTTTTGCGTTTAAAACAAATCCTGTGACTTTATTGTGGCCCGCAGAATCTGTTGGCATTCCTTTAACCAGCAACATCGTTTCTGTGCGCCAGAAAGAGGAGTGATGCAGGGCCGAGCTAGTCGAATCGTGTTTTTCCATTTGTCGCTCGGTTGAGGCAAAAATTCGATAGTGGCCATTTTGGAGTTGAGGTATTTTAAGATCAATCTCTTTTTCTAGATAATCTTTGGTTTCTTCTAAATCAACAGACCACTCGGCCGTTGGGGGAATAGCAAGTAATTTAGATAACTCTTTTTCATCAAGTCGATCATCAAGGTCTCGCCATTTTCTACTTAGATATTGTTTCCAGTCGTCGGTCACTACGCGCAGATAAATTTTCTTAATGTTTTTATACTTAAGATTTAAAGTTGAGTTGGCCTCGTTAATAGTACTATCGATTTTGACAGAGATTGTAGGGGCCAGAATATTGGCCCTAATGTTACCACAAAGAATTGCGCCATCCGAATCAGCGTGTTTTTTTATTGCTTGCTCACAAGAGGTGAGTGCCAAGGCCAGTTTGCCTTCTGCCAGATAGACCGAAGCAATTTGGTAGGATGCCAGCGAAGAGGAAGGATATTGAGAAAATTTTTCTTCGATTTCCCCCAGGCGCTTTAAGAAAATCTCTTTTTTGTTTTCGCCAAAAGCATTGGCGTAGACAAAGGCCAAACGATTAACTTCACCATCAACGAAGCGGTTAGTTAGCTTGGCGTTTTGATAATATTCTAGTAGGTCTTGGTAAATTGAAATAGTACGCAGTAGCGGAGAATCGCTATCAGTAGTTTTTGGATGATAGTTAATAAAATTAGCATAGCTAGCAAATGCTTCAGAGTTTGCGTCAATTTCAAATTTATCTTCTGGAGCGGGCAAGGAAGAAATTCCTGCGATCATAAAATCTAGCATCTCGCGCAAAGCAAATTCATACATGGTTAGTGGATCTTCAGAAAAAATATTTCCGCGAACTATTGCTCCCTCATATTCTTTAAGATCTTTTTTCTTTAAATCGTCAGCATTTTTTAATCCCGCTTCTAAAAGGGCCCGAATCTCTGTGAAAATTTTGGGTAGATCCCAGGTGGTAAAATCATCAGGGTCTAACCCTCCATCTGTTTGGGTTCGAGAGGCAAATTTGTAAATGTTTTGCTGGTAATAATGCCAAAACCATTTGGCCAAAAGGATTTGTGCAATAGGGCGAATTTCGATGGGTAATTTACTAATTTCTGTTCGAAGTATTTTTACTTTTTCTTTTGGCGCCTTGCCCTCTATATGACTTCTGTTCAAAATACGTTTGGCCACAGCACGAAGATAGAATCCTTTGTTTTTTTCTGCCAGGGACTTTTTTTCAAGTTGCGATGCCAAATCCAGCGCAGTTTGAGGAAGTTTTTGTTCTTCGGCCTGTTGAATCTTCTCTAGTAACTTGTACAAATCACCACTGCTTCCCATGGTGGAAGTAGTTAGAAGAAAAAATAGGCCACTTAAAATGAAAAACTGTTTCATAAAAAACCTCATTAGTCGGTTACGTCTAAAAGTAAAACGATATTAGCAGCAGTTGTTACCACTATGGCCACAACCTGCGCACTTAAATTCTGAATTATTGCGTTCAAGTAGCTTTATAAAAAATATTATAGTTTTTCCGGCCCAAGGATGATTAGCATCAACAACCACATCATGGGGATTAACTTGAATAATTTTAGCGACAGTTGGGCCATCTTCCGTAGCAAGTTCAAGAAGTGATCCCATGGCCAGATTAATTTCGCTAGGAAATATTTCTTTGCTTATATTTTGGACAAGGTAATCTCGGAAGATGCCGTATCCTTCTTGCGGAGTCAGAGTTATTTCTTTAGTGGTTCCAACTTCAATGGATCTTAGTTCTGCTTCTATTTTTGCAGGAAATACTCCAATGCCGAGAGGTGTTGTAAAGGGATGATCCGGGCCGGTATCAAAAAGCGTGGTACCGCTTTGATCCTTCACCAGATATTCAATTGTAACCAACATATAAACTCTTGTGGTGAGTTACTTTTTTAGGGAGATTGACTCGATAACAATTGGAGTTACGGGAACATCGCTAAATGCGCCGTGCTGTCCAGTTTTGGTAAGTTTAATTCTATTTACGACGTCCATTCCCTTTTTCACTTTTCCAAAGACAGCATAGCCAAAGCCACCATCACTATTGTCGCGATGATTTAGAAAAACGTTATCCGCAACATTAATAAAAAATTGGGAGGTAGCACTATCTACCACTGAGGTTCGCGCCATTGCCACTGTAGCGACTTCATTTGAGAGGCCATTGGTGGCCTCATTTTTAATTGGTGCCTTAGTTGTCTTTTCTTTCATATCTGCAGTAAGTCCTCCGCCTTGAATCATAAATGTTGAAATTACGCGGTGAAAGATAGTTCCATTGTAATGGCCATCTTGGACGTAGTTTAGAAAATTTTTTACGGTTATTGGTGCCTTGTCCTGATATAATTCGATCTCAATTTCTCCTGAAGATGTTTTTACTACAACGACAGGATTGGCCGACGGTTCTACGGCGATAATAACGGAGGAAAGAAAGGAAAAAAGAATCAACGCGAATACCCTACTCATATAGTCTCCTTTGGATAGGTGAAAAAAGATGTTTGATAGAGGAAGTAATATAACTTGGAACTCTCGACAATTCAAATAGCATTTTTTTTCTTGCTTGCAAAAAATTCGTCGTACTATACTCTTATAGTAAAAATTCACACAGAGGAAATTGGCCATGGAAGACTTTACGCCGCTTCGGATTAGTACCATTAAACCGAATACCCAAATACTTTTCAATCTCTATATATATTTTAAAGATCACTTTCTACTCTACAAAGAGAACGGTCTGACCATAGGTGAGGATCTTTTTAAAAAATTAAAAGAACAAAAAATTGCACGTTTTTTTATTACCGCCACGGAAGAGGTTAATTATCAAAAATACCTCGATAAGCTTCTAAATGATACCATGTCAAAAGATGATGTGCCAGTAACAGAGAAGGCCACACTGGCGGAAGGAGTTGCTGGAACTGCAGTAGAGCGAATGAAAAAAGATCCGAATAGTCGCTTAGCTTACAATATGACTACTCAGGCGGCAGGCACTTTGCGAAAGGCCGTTGCCAATAACAAAGAAGCGCTAAAGATGATTATGGGAAAGAAGGTGGAAGAAGACAGTATAATCGTGAAACATTGCCTTAACGTTTCTTCATTATCGGCCAAACTTGCTGAAATGCGCAAGATAGATAGTGCGATGGTAGATAATATTGCAATTGCTGCCTTGATCCATGATTTAAGTATTACCCGTTCAGATGCTGCTGAGCAGGCCTTGCATCGTCGACCAAAAAAGACGCTCACGGTTGATGAGTTAAAAATTTATAACAATCATCCACGAAATACTGCCGACTTGTTACAAGACAAGCCATACATTAACGCAACGATCATGGAGCTAGTGTTAAATCACGAAGAAACTCTTTCTGGTAGTGGCCCCCAAAAAAAGAAAAAATTGACACCAGAAGAGGAGATTTTATCGATTGTTGATTGTTATGATAAAAAAGTTAGTTTGTTCGACATGTCTCCCAAGCAGGCAGTTCAATCAATGACAATCGATGAGCTGGGTAACTATGGCCTAGATCTTATTAATGATTTAAAAAAACTCTTAAAGGAAGAAGATATTATATAGTGGGCCGTTACCTATAAACGGAACAGAAAATAATTCTGACTTATCCACATTTAAAATTTACCAGAAGTATCGCCATTATTATCGCTTGACCCTTCGGCCAAAGTTATTTAAAGTCGGCCATATTAAAAACTAAAAAGCGCAGCAAAGGATTTATATGACTCCATCTAAGTACTCAAAAATTTTAGGAACTGGCTCCTATATCCCTAGTCGAACATTGACTAATCAGGAGCTGGAAAAAATGGTCGATACCTCCAATGAGTGGATCATTGAAAGAACTGGAATTAAAGAGCGCCGATTGGCCAAATTAGATGGTAGCGAAACCTGTTCCGAGATGGGGGCCTTTGCCGCCAAGAAAGCGATGGAAGCAGCAAATATAAAACCTGACGAAATTGATTTGATACTTTTTGCTACCGTTTCTCCGGACTATAAATTACCAAGTACTGCGGCCGTCTTACAGCAGAAATTAGGAATAAAAAATGAATGCCCCTGTTTGGATATTGTTGCTGCTTGTTCTGGTTTTCTTTATGGATTAGTTATCGCAGATAGCATGATCAAAACTGGCATTTATAAAAATATTTTAATAATAGGTGCAGAGCTGCTACAGCCGTTTGTTGATTGGACTGATCGAACAACTTGCATTCTTTTTGCAGATGGTGCCGGTGCCGCAGTGCTAGGCCGTGCAGATGAAAATGATTCTTCAAAAATTTTATCGTCAACTTTGTCTTGTGATGGAACTGGCGACAAACTTCTTTTTGTGCCTTCTGGTGGCTCCGCAAGTCCGTTAAATAAAGAAAAACTTGAGCGAAAAGAAGATAAATTGGTCATGGAAGGAAAACAAATATTTAAATATGCTACTAGAACGATGATGAGAAATTCGCAAATGGCCCTCGAAGCGGCCCATTTATCAGTAAGTGATTTGCAGTGGTTTATTCCGCATCAGGCCAATTTGAGGATTATTGAGTATTTGGCAAAAAAATTAGAAATTAACATGGAAAAAATTATAGTAACGGTAGAAAAATATGGAAACAACTCAGCCGCAACGATCCCCATCGCGCTTGATGAAGCAGTTCGTGCAGGAAAAATTAAACGAGGAGATAAGTGTGCTATGACGGCGTTTGGAGCAGGCGTTACCTCTGGCGCAGTCGTACTCCAATATTGATGGGAAATATATTGTAATTTGGATTACAAACTATGTCAGAGTTTCAAGAAGTAAAAAATTTAAAGTTATTATATCCCGAGGAATTTAATCCTACACAGATTGCAGCAACTTCATCTGCTAGCGGAGCTTCTGCGATTGCAGGAACAATTAAATCCACCAGAAAAGATTTGCAGATTTCACGCCGACTATTTCATATGGGTAACGGTTTTGTGGTAGCGACGGCCTATGCGTTGACACTTTCTCATCAGCAAGTGGTTTATATTCTCGGCACCTTTGCTAGTCTCATCTATCTTTTAGATCAAATAAGGCGCGCATACCCTGAAATTGCCAAAAAATTTGAAGGATGGACCAAATATCTTTTGCGGGCCGAAGAGCAACTAAAAGAATCTGCGGCCATTCCTTACGCAATGGCCATTATGTTAACCATTTTAAGCTTCCCGAAAATTATTGCGCTGATTAGTATCTATACTCTGGCCTTTGCCGATCCTCTTTCGGCCATTATTGGCATACGTTTTGGGAAACACCATATCGTTAAGGAAAAAAGCGTCGAAGGTTCTCTGGCCTTTTATATTTGCTCCTTCTTAGCAATCCTTATGGTTTTTTCTATATATAATTCTAGCGCCATGCTCTCTTTTGGCTTTTGGTTTGTGGCTTTTTTTGTCCCCTTTCTGATTACTCTTTTCGAGATGATTCCAATTAAAATCGATGATAATTTGACTATTCCACTCGTAACCTCTTTTACCCTTTGGATCTTTTGCAGCGCATTTGCCATTCCGCTTTAGCTTGCTATAAAATTAGGAATCATTATTGTTACCATAATCAAGGATGATAGCTTGTGAGAATTGGATCTTTGCTTTTTACTGTTTGGCCAGTGATTGTGCTTTTATCAACAATCACTCCACTTTTTGCGGAAGAAACAGACCTATATAATTTTCTCTGGCTTGATCCGGATAAAAAAGTTTTTGTTTTACAAAATAAACAATTTAAAAAAAAATACACACTATATGCAGATGTAGGTTATTTGTCAGGAGTATCCTCGCCTTTCCAAACTGTAACCGGCCTTAGTATTAAAAGCGGTTTTTATGTTATAGAAACATTTGCTATAGAGCTTTTTTATAATAGCTATGCGAATGCAGACAATAGTGCACTTAAGGCCGTACAATTTGTTAATGGGGCGGTTCCCTTCGTTCGTCGCCTTAACTCTTCTTATGGAGGAGCGATTGTCTGGTCTCCGTTTTATGGAAAAATTAATACCTTCAACGAAATTTTTTATTTTGATTGGTCGTTTGCCTTAGGCTATGGCCAGATTGCTGCTGAGAGTAATGTTTTAACGGTGGTTTTGGAGGATGCTGCTAATGCATATGCAGCAGAAAGCTATAGTGGAGTTTTGGCCAATACTGCTTTGCGCTTTCACATTAACACAATGATTCACGTGGGCCTATCCGTGCTAAATACTTTCTACAGCGCCTACGGGCCGGATCGTTCCAAAGGAAAAACCCTCAACAGCGCTATGGATTTCATGTTTTCGGTAGGGATGTCATATTGACGAATAATTATGATCTATAAAATTTTGCATGTAATATTTTTGATAATGTTCTCCTTGTTTCTATGGGGGCGAGGTGCTTATGCTCAAATAGATTGGGGAAAAATAGATAAAATTTACAATAAAACCAATATTGATGAAGCTAAAAAATACCAGTTTCTTACCTATCTGTTTTATCAGAATAGATATTATATTTCGTCACTATATTTCGCCGAAAAACATATGTTGTTAGTTGATTCGATTGAACCCAAATTTGAAAAAGTGTTAGAAAATCTTTATCTGAAGGCCGGGGATGATTCCTTTGCCAATATGGAGTTGGGAAAAATTGTTGGATTAAAGTCTCCTACACTGTCAGTGGCATTAGGGTTGGAGCTTTTTAAACGCAAAAATTACAAAGATGCCTATGAAATTTTGAAGCAAATTCCCATGGGGCATAAATTTTCTCCAGAGTCAGAAATGGCCCTAGGAACTATCGCTAATCTTCAGAATAAAGACGATATTGCATTTACTCATTACGATCGTTGTCAGAAAGTTGCACAGAAATATGAGAAAAAATCACTTTTCGAAAAGAGCCGGCGCTATTACGCGATTATTCGAGAAACATGCCTGATTCATTCTGCCAGAGTAAAATACAAAAAAGAAGAACTGCTTCAGGCAATGGCCGTGTATGAATCCATTCCCAAACGATCATATTTGTGGCCATATATTTTATTAGAAAAAGCGTGGGGCCACTATAACCAGAATAATTTTAATAAGACTTTAGGCCTTTTGGTTACATACAAGTCACCACTACTAAAGAATTATTTTCTTCCAGAAGCAGAAGTTTTGACTGCGCTGGCATATTTTCGTCTTTGCCTATGGAAGGACTCTATGGAAGTAGTAAATCGCTTCTATAATTTCTATCGGCCACAAAGCGATTCTCTAATTAGTGAACTAAATAAGCACAAAAATGAACCCGAATATTTTCTACAATTGGCCTTGTCGGGAGAAGGCGCTTTAAAAAAAGAGAATATATATATTCAACAGTTGATTACGACTTCCAAAAAAAAGATCAAATATAGCTTAGACATAACCTCTCTTAAAATGGCCCAGGGCGAATTAGAAAAAATTTCTAAGGAAAAAAAATCTCCTCTTATTTTAGATTTACAAAAAAATTTGGAAAAAATGGTTTATCTTAAGAAATCAGGGATCGAATATTTTTTACGCGAAGAAATCTATAATTTTGTTAACGAGATCCACCGTTTTGCTTATGAAATGTTTAATATAAAGTTAGAAATTATGTCGAAACAAAGAACCCTAGTTTATAACGATAAAGAATTGGTTTCTGATCGTTCTAGAGGAGATTGGTCTAATTTGCAGACGAGTGCGGATGATGACTTTTGGAGTTTTAATGGTGCCTTTTGGGCCGATGAACTAGGAGATTACTCCTTTGGCCTCAAATCAAACTGTGAGATAGTAGAATCTGAATCGGCCCCTGCCAGCAGACGGAGGAGATAAGCAGAATGTATATACATGTCCCCAATAATACTATCGTTATCGCCTTACTTCTACTTCTTCCTGGCATTATATCTTCCCAGGACAACACCCCTCCACAAAAAAACGTAGTAGGGCAAAAGATAATCTATGAATACAAGAAAAAAGAGTTTATCGACCTGGGTAATTTAGAGGTAAAAGGAACAATTCTGGCACCTGGTGATATTTCTGTGCAAACGAGAAAGCGCAAGGAATTTAATCGCAATTTATTTAACAGAGATGATTTTAACGACAAATGTACCAGTGACCTTAAAAATCTTCGCTAACGCGGCGCACGGGCCATCTGGCAATAAAAAACCATATTAATTTTGAAAAGTTAGCAATTTCTTAAAAAAATCATTTAATTATAGACAAATTCATTTTTTTTTTGCATAAGTGAAAATCTTAACCTGTAATTTAATGTCATCTTTGTAAGGGTGGTTATGAGTATTTTGAAAACAGACGATGAAAAGAAATGGATTAACGCGTTTGTAATTTCCTGCGCAGTTATTGTCGGATACGTCAGCATTCGATTTATTCTGCAGATGGGAGATTGGTTTGATCTTGAATCAAAAATCCCATACTTCGTAAACTCCACTCATGCCACGGGCGTTATTCTGGGAATTGCGTTTTTGGTATTTATAAAAACAAATCAAAAGAGCGCTCAATATTTTTCGGAAGTATATTCCGAGTTAGTAAAGGTAATTTGGCCAGACAAAGATTCAATTTTTAAGTTGACGATCGGAATTCTTGTGGCACTTGTGGTGGTTAGCGGGATTTTGATTCTTGTCGATTATATTTTTAATTTTATACTTAACCTCATCTATTAAATATGGGCAGCTTTATGGCCAATGAAAAAAATGATGCCGAGATTGTAAACAATGAAGATACTGCCGCGGAAACCGCTGTTGGGAGTGTTTTAGCAAAAGGCGATACTCCTGAGTTCAAATGGTATGTTGCAAAAACGATGACAGGCCAAGAGAACAAAGTAGCAAAAGCGTTAAAAGAGCGAGCAGTTAATTTTAAACTAACGGAGTATATTTCTGAAATAATAGTTCCCGAAGAGACTGTTGTTAACAATGTTAACGGAAAGAAGCGTACATTTAAAAAGAAATTTTTCCCTGGATATGTTCTCATAAAAATGGTTATGACGGATTCTGTCTGGCACATGGTAAAAGATACCGACAAAATCACCGGATTTATTGGTGGTACGAAAGGTCGGCCAACGGCAATTTCTGATAAAGAAGCAGCGGTGATGACTAATCAGGTGGTCGAAGGATTTAAGCCGCGGGCCAACGTTAACTTTTCTGAAGGTGAAAATGTTAAAGTTATCGAAGGGCCATTTACTTCATTTATTGGAGTCGTTGAGTCTGTTAATGAGAAAGGAAAATTGAGAGTTAGTGTATCTATTTTTGGCCGGCCAACTCCTGTCGAGTTGGATTTTTCACAGGTACAGAAAGTTACGCAATAGAAAAGGTATTAAAAAACAATATGGTTCGCCAAAAGATGGCGCAAAATATGGGGTGAAATGTGGCAAAGAAAGTTACTGGTTTTATTAAGTTACAAATTCCTGGCGGAAAAGCAAATCCATCTCCACCAATCGGGCCAGCACTTGGACAGAAAGGTGTTAACATAATGGAATTTTGCAAGGCCTTTAATGCAAAAACACAAAAAGAAAGCGGAGTAATTCTTCCAACTATCATAACGGTCTATTCTGACCGTTCATTTTCTTTCGTGACAAAAACTCCTCCTGCCTCTTATCTTATAAAAGATAAACTGAAGCTTGCTAAGGGATCTCAAAAGCCTGGACATGAGTTTGCCGGAAGTGTTTCTAAGCGAGTGGTAGAAGAAGTAGTTAAGGCAAAGGAGCCGGACTTAACTGCGGCCAGCTTAGAGGCGGGGATGAAAACTATCGAGGGATCTGCCCGTTCGATGGGATTAAAACTGGATTACTAAAGAAAAATTTAATAATAGTTTATTAACAACAACACGGGAGATCTTCCAAGATCGCTTTTACCGGGGAGTTTTATGAAAAAAAGATCAAAAAAGTATTTAGAGGCGGCAAAAAAAGTTGATCCGAAAAAAGTCTATTCGATCGATGATGCCGTTAAGCTAGTAAAAGAGACCTCTTTTACTAAATTCGATGAAACAGTTGATGTGGCGTTTCGCTTAGGAGTTGATCCTCGGCATGCGGATCAGATGATTCGTGGGGCCATTTCGTTGCCAGCAGGAACTGGAAAAAGTGTACGCGTAGTAGTTATTACTTCTGGTGAGAAAATTGGCCAGGCGGAAGCTGCGGGAGCTGATTTTTCAGGTGGCGATGATATTATCCAGAAAATTTCTACCGGATGGATGGATTTTGATCGAGTAATCGCGTCTCCAGACATGATGGGAAAACTTGGAAAAATTGGTCGATTGCTTGGCCCTCGCGGACTTATGCCTAATCCCAAGCTGGGGACGGTCACCACTGATGTCGTGAAGGCGGTTAAAGAGCAAAAGGCCGGTATCGTTGAATATCGCACAGAAAAAAGCGGGATTGTCCATGTTCCAATAGGAAAGCGATCATTTGATGCCGCCAAAATCAAAGAAAATTTTAATGCTATCATTGCAGCAATCGTTAAGGCCAAGCCATCGAGTGCAAAGGGGACTTATCTTAAGTCGCTTTATATCAGCACTACAATGGGCCCCAGTATTTGCGTAGATGCACAAGAGGCGTTACAGGTATCATAAATAAGTTTGTGGGATTGAAGATGGTCGGTTGCGTTGTTCCTCACCAGATAAACGTGTAATGCCTGCCGGAAATCTCCCCCTGACTTCGAGATGAACATAGTGATGAAATAGGAGGGACTTATGATGAATCGAGCGGAAAAAGAGGCTGTGATTGGAGAAGTTAAAACCAATATCAGCAAGGCCAAGGCCATTTTTCTAACTAATTTGGTTGGCATTGAGAGTAATAACGCTAACGCAATTAGAAAAAGCGTCAGAGATGTTAAGGGTAAACTAATGATTACCAAGAATTCTCTGTTTGAAATTGCGGCCAAGGGAACAGACTATGAAAAACTTTTGGTCAATTTAAAAGGGTCAAGTGCGGTAGCTTTTGCCTACGATGATGTGGCCGCGGTTGCAAAGTGCTTACGAGATGCCGGAGCTGAAAAAGAGTTGGTTACTCTTCGCGGCGGTATGTTAGATGGGAAATTACTTAATACTAACGACATTAAGCAATTGGCCAGCTTGCCAAGCAAACCACAAATGCTGGCAACGTTGCTCGCAACTTTCATGGCACCTGCTTCTTCGTTTGTGAGAGTGTTGGACGCAGTTAGAGAGAAGAAAGAAAAAGAACAGGCAGCATAGGATAATTAACAAAATATTTAATAAATTATTTTTTTATAAGGAGTTATTATGAGTATTACAAATGAACAATTGATTGAACACGTTTCTAAAATGTCTGTATTAGATCTAGCAAATCTAGTTAAAGAAATGGAAACTAAATTTGGTGTTTCCGCTGCTCCAGTTGCTGTTGCTGGTGCCGCTGCGGCAACAACTGAAGCTGCTGCAGAGAAGACCGAATTTACCGTTGTTTTGGCCAATGCTGGCGACAAAAAAATCAACGTTATCAAAGAGATTAGAACAATTACTGGACTTGGACTTAAAGAGGCAAAAGACCTTGTAGAAGGAGCTCCTCAAGTGGTTAAGGAAGGTGTTGCTAAGGCCGATGCCGAGAATATGAAAAAAGTTCTAGAGGCAGCAGGCGCGAAAGTTGAGCTTAAGTAATTTGTTTTTTGTTTGATAAATTTAAAGAAATTGCTGGAAGTAGCTTCTGGCAATTTCTTATTTATCGTTAGGATTTAGGGAAAATTATTAATACGACTTGCTTTCGCTAAGGGGATCCAAAATGACTTCAATTTTCTCTCCCAATCAGTGGTACAGAAAGGGTTTCGAATCTACCAATACAGAAATGGAAACGCCGCCACTAGTTAATTTACAATTAAAATCATACGAAGACTTTTTGCAACGAAATATTCCGCCAGCACGGCGTGAAAATCGTGGACTGCAAGCAGTTTTTAACTCGGTTTTTCCAATTTACGATTTTAATAAGACGGTTTCATTGGAATTTGTTAGTTATACACTGGAGAATCCAAAGTATGACGTCAAAGAATGTCGACAGCGAGGATTGTCTTACGAGTCACCACTCAAAGTTGTTGTTCGTCTGATTTTCTACGATTTGACTGCTGGGAAAGATGGTGAAGAAGAGCGAACAGTATCTTCTATCAAAGAGCAGGAAGTTTATTTAGGAAATATTCCATTGATGGCACCTACCGGTTCTTTTGTTTACAACGGAACGGAAAGAGTTATTGTTTCTCAGTTACATCGTTCTCCAGGTATTGTGTTTGAGCACGATAGTGGGAAGAAACACTCCAGTGGTAAACTTTTATATTCGGCCAGAATTATTCCACACAGAGGATCTTGGCTAGATTTTGAATTCGATCATAAAAATATATTGTATGCAAGGATAGATAGAAAGCGCAAGTTACACGCGACTGTAATTTTGAAGGCGATGGGGTATTCTATTCAGGAAATTTTAGACCTGTTTTATCACAAAGAAGTTATAAATTTCACAAAAGATGGAAAATACTCTCGTACGGTAGATCCTAATTTACTTTTAGGGACCAGAGCAAAAAATGATATAGTTAATCCTAAAGGTGGTGCCGTTTTAATTAAGAGTGGTAAAAAATTTACGAAAGTTGCCATCAAAGAGATGAAAACGCTGAATATTAATACAATTGAATCGGATCTTGAAGAGATCGCCGGTAAAATTGTGGCCAAAGATATCTTTGATGAGAGCACTGGCGAAGTTATTTGCCAGGCCAACGAGGCGATTAGTGAAGAGAAGATTCATCAATTGTTGGCCGCAGGAGTTAAAAATGTTGAGGTTTTATATATCGACATGATTAATTACGGAGATCAAATCCGTAATACTTTGTTGATGGACAAAACTGATTCAAGTGAGGACGCATTAGTTAAAATATTTGAACGCCTCCGCCCAGGAGAGCCACCGGCCATTGAAGCTGCTACCAGCTTATTTCAAAATCTATTTTTCAACGGTGAAAGATATGATCTTTCTAAAGTTGGAAGGATGAAGATTAATTACAAATTTGGATTGGATATTCCTGATGAGCAAACGATTTTAACTAAAGACGATATTGTCAGAACTATTCAGTACCTGGTTGATCTAAATAATGGAAAAGGGAAAGTTGATGATATCGATCACCTCGGAAATCGACGAGTGCGAGCAGTAGGTGAGTTGCTTGAAAATCAATTTCGCGTTGGTCTGGTAAGAATGGAGCGCGCCGTAAAAGAGCGCATGGCAATTCAAGAAATTGAGACGATGATGCCGTACGATTTGGTTAATCAAAAACCAGTGGCTGCGGCAGTAAAAGAATTTTTTGGTTCATCACAACTTTCTCAGTTCATGGATCAAACCAATCCCCTTTCAGAAATTACCCACAAACGTCGTTTGTCGGCGCTAGGGCCTGGAGGTCTGACTCGTGAAAGGGCCGGATTTGAAGTCCGTGACGTTCACGGAACACACTACGGAAGAATGTGTCCGGTTGAGACTCCAGAGGGGCCAAATATTGGTTTGATAACCTCTCTTGCAACTTATGCACGAGTTTCTGACTACGGCTTCATTGAGACGCCATATCAGGTTGTTAATGAAAATGGTGAATTGACCAATGATATTCGTTATTTTTCTGCTTTTCAAGAAGAAGGAAAAGTTATTGCGCAGGTTAATAATGAGTTTCTTCTGCGTGGTAAAGTAGAGGGGGAGCACGTTCCAGCACGACGAGCTGGTGAATTTGCCTTGGTTCATCATGATGACGTTGACTTGATGGATATTTCGCCCAATCAGATGATCTCGATAGCAACATCCATGATTCCATTTTTGGAACATGATGATGCCAATCGTGCCTTGATGGGATCAAACATGATGCGACAAGCGGTTCCTGTTGTTAAAACGGATGCTCCAATGGTTGGAACAGGAGTTGAGGCGATTGTTGCCAGAGATTCTGGAGCAATTCTTTTTGCCAAAGATGCCGGTAAGGTTATATTTGTTGATTCAACCAGAATTGTTATTCAGCGTGATAAATTCGCAGAGGGCGAGTCGGGAGTTGATATCTATAAGTTGGTGAAGTATCAACGAACCAATCAGAATACCTGCAATAATCAAAGAGCGCTTGTAAAAGAGGGCGACAAGGTAACTAAAGGAATGGTTATCGCAGATGGGCCTGCAACTCAAATGGGAGATTTAGCACTTGGACAAAACGTGCTGGTAGCTTTCATGCCGTGGGGTGGATATAATTACGAAGATTCGATTTTGATAAACGAAGAGCTGCTTGCGCGCGATATTTTTACCTCTATTCACATTGAGAGTTTTGAGGTGGAAGCGCGTGACACAAAATTAGGAAAAGAAGAGATCACTCGCGATATTCCAAACGTTAGCGAAGAGGCGCTGAAGGAATTAGATGAAGCGGGAATTATTCGTATTGGTGCTATTGTTAAGCCAGGCGATGTTTTAGTTGGAAAGATTACCCCTAAAGGTGAGTCACAACTATCCCCAGAAGAGAAATTGTTAAAGGCAATTTTTGGTGACAAGGCCGGCGATGTTAAAGATACCTCGCTTCGTGTTCCATCTTCTGTGCGAGGAACGGTAATTGATGCGAAAGTGTATATTCGTGAAGGCGTTGAGCTAGACTCTCGCTCTCGAGAAATTATTGACAATGAGACAACTTTGATCCGGCGAGATGAGAAAATTGAAATTAAATCAATTCAAACCTCCTCGCTTATTCGAATTGCCAAAATGTTAAAAGGTGCAAAAACGACAGATAAATTGGTTTCAGAAGATGGTTCGACTGAGATCTTAGCAAAAGGTGTGGAGTTAACAATTGAAACTCTTAGCACCATTCCTTTTGAATTGATTGGTTACATTCCACTGGAGGCAGCGCTTGAAGAAAAATTGAGCGAGTACTTTGCAGATGTTAAAAACCGCATCACAAGAGTGCGCAACAAGGCCAATGAAGAGATCTCAAAATTAAATCGTGGAGACGAACTTCCACCCGGTGTTATTAAAAAGGTAATTATCTATATTGCCATTAAGCGTAAGCTTCAGGCCGGTGATAAAATGGCCGGTCGACATGGTAATAAAGGTGTTATTTCAAACGTTCTACCAGCAGAAGATATGCCGTATTTAGCGGATGGAACACCAGTTGATCTGATTTTAAATCCACTAGGGGTTCCGTCTCGTATGAATATCGGCCAGCTACTAGAGTTGCATCTAGGATGGGCAGGCCGCGGATTAGGCGAAAAGTTTAAGAATATGTTAGAAGAGCAAGTTGAAATTCATCAGCTGAAAGATTTTATCTATAAAATCTATAAAACTGAAGAGGTAAAACAGTGGCTTGTCTCCGCTAGCGATGCAAGAGTAAAAGAAGTAGCACAACAGCTATCTGCTGGTGTGCGTTTTTCCACTCAGGTGTTTGCAGGTGCCGGAGAGAAAGACATCCAAGAAATGTTAGAACTTGGTGATTTGGATAAAACTGGAAAGACGACCTTGTTTAACGGAGTTAACGGAGATGCTTTTGCAGAAGAAGTCACTGTTGGCACAATGTATATGTTGAAATTACACCATCTAGTAGACGAGAAAATTCATGCTCGTTCAACCGGGCCTTACTCACTAGTTACCCAGCAGCCATTGGGCGGTAAAGCTCAATTTGGTGGCCAGAGATTAGGAGAGATGGAAGTGTGGGCGCTTGAAGCATATGGAGCGGCATACACACTGCAAGAGTTCCTGACAGTAAAATCGGATGATGTTATTGGAAGAACCAGGATGTATGAGTCTATCGTAAAAGGTGAACATGTATTAGAACCAGGACTGCCGGAGTCATTCAATGTTCTTATTCGCGAACTACAAGCGTTATGTTTAGACATAAAGCTGGAAGAAAACACTGAAGAAGAACAGGCAAACCAACAGTAACAAATTAGTGTAAACACTTTGATAAGGAGCTTAGCTCAATGAAAGACCTTTTAAATTTTTTCGACAAACCCAAAGATCCAATCAGCGTTGAAGCAGTTTCTATTAAGCTGGCCTCACCAGATACCATTCGAGAGTGGTCGTTTGGTGAAGTGAAAAAACCAGAAACCATCAACTATAGGACTTTCAAACCAGAACGAGATGGACTTTTTTGTGCCAAAATTTTTGGGCCAGTGAAAGACTATGAGTGTATCTGCGGGAAGTACAAACGAATGAAACATCGCGGGGTCGTATGCGAGAAATGTGGCGTCGAGGTCACACTTTCAAAAGTACGTCGTGAGCGTTGCGGCCATATCGAATTGGCCGCACCAGTTGCGCATATCTGGTTTTTACGCTCTCTTCCATCTAGAATTGGGGCATTGCTAGATCTATCACTAAAAGATCTAGAGAGAGTTTTGTATTACGAAGCGTTGATTATTACCCACGTAAAAGATACAAACAACGATAATGGCCTTGAGATTGGAAGAATCGTTACCGAGCAACAATACAATGAAATGAAAGAGGCCAAAATAGAATTTGAGGCCGGTATGGGTGGTGAGGTAATAAAAGATCTTTTAAAGAAGATTGATCTAGATACTCAAAACAAAGAACTTCGTCGGGAACTAAAATCCACTACCACTGAAATGCAAAGGGCAAAAGTAGTAAAACGATTGAAGGTCATCGAATCAATTTTGCGTTCTGAAAATCGGCCAGATTGGTTCATGATGGATGTAATTCCGGTGTTACCACCAGATCTTCGCCCATTAGTTCCATTAGAGGCCGGACGATTTGCTACCTCAGATTTGAATGATCTCTATCGTCGCGTTATTAACAGAAATAATCGATTACGTCGCTTAAAAGAGTTGAATGCTCCCGAGATTATTATTCGTAATGAGAAGCGAATGTTACAAGAGGCAGTTGATGCTCTCTTCGATAATGGACGTCGAGGAAAGGTCTTTACTGGCGCAAATAAGCGGCCACTACGTTCACTGTCTGATATGTTGAAAGGAAAACAAGGGCGTTTCCGCCAAAATCTTTTGGGAAAACGAGTGGACTATTCTGGACGATCAGTTATTGTGGTTGGCCCGAATTTAAGATTACATCAGTGCGGACTTCCGAAGCTGATGGCGCTAGAATTGTTCAAACCATTTATCTATAACAAGTTAATCGAAAAAGGCCATTGCACTACCATCAAAGTGGCCAAGCGAATGGTTGACCAACAAAAACAAGAGGTGTGGGATATTTTAGATGAAGTAGTTCGCGAGCATCCAGTTTTACTTAATCGTGCTCCTACTTTGCATCGTCTTGGTATTCAGGGGTTTGAGCCAGTGCTGATCGAAGGAAAAGCTATTCAGCTTCATCCCCTAGTTTGTACTGCTTTTAATGCTGACTTTGATGGTGACCAGATGGCAGTACATGTTCCGTTATCTATTGAGGCACAAGTAGAGTGTCGTATTTTAGCAATGTCTACTAATAATATTTTGTCTCCAAAAGATGGAACACCAATTATTGTTCCATCACAAGATATTGTTTTAGGACTTTACTATATGACAAGAATTCGTCCGTTTGCTCAAGGGCATGGACGTGTTTTCTCATCCAAAGAAGAGGCCCAATTTGCTTACCATACAGGTAATTTGCATCTACAAGCGCCAATCAGAGTGCGAATTAACAATAAGATGGAAGAGACCACAGTAGGACGTACTTTCGTTTATGACGTAGCACCTAGTTGTCTTGAGTATGCTGATGTTAATAAAATTTTAAATAAAAAGGCACTCGGAAAACTTATTGATACCGCATATAGGAAGGGTAACGAAAAGGATACTGTGCTTCTTGCTGATGCTATCATGCGCCTAGGATACGAATATGCTACTAAAGCGGGAATTTCTATCAATGTTAACGATATGGCCATTCCAGCAGTAAAAGGTAAAATCCTAAAAGAGGCCTATGGAGAAGTTGATAAAATTACCGAAGAGTATAACGAAGGATCGATTACCAATGGAGAACGTTATAATAAAGTAGTAGATGTTTGGTCGCAAACTCACGAAAAACTATCTAAGGTTATGATCGAACAGCTATCTACTCAGAAGTTTACAAGTAAAGATGGAGAGTCTGTAACGGCACCGTCTTTTAACTCGCTTTTTATTATGGCCGATTCTGGAGCACGAGGTTCTAACGCTCAGCTACGCCAGTTGGCCGGTATGCGAGGTTTGATGGCCAAGCCATCAGGCGAGATTATTGAAACACCGATTACCTCCAACTTTCGAGAGGGATTATCTGTTTTGGAATACTTTTCCTCGACCCATGGAGCGCGAAAAGGTCTTGCTGATACGGCGTTAAAAACGGCCAATTCAGGTTATTTAACAAGACGCTTGGTTGACGTTGCACAGGATGGTATTATTCGTATAATTGATTGTGAAACAACCGATGGTATTATCCTAACTTCAAGAGTTGAATCTGGAGAAATTGTTGAACATGTAAGTGATCGAGTAATGGGACGACTTGCTGCCGGCCCAGTATTGGGCCCTGATGGCTCAGAAATTTTTCCCAAAGGCCATATGTTTTCTCCGGACGATAAACAAAAATTTCAAGATTTTGGAATTGATCAGGTGAAGGTACGTTCCGTACTAACTTGTAGAGTCGCTCATGGTTTTTGTGCGCATTGCTTTGGCCAAGATTTGGCCAGAGGAAAAATGGTCAGTGTTGGTGAAACCGTTGGCGTTATTGCGGCACAATCAATCGGAGAGCCAGGAACTCAGTTAACAATGAGAACCTTTCACGTTGGGGGAACCGCAACGGCAGGTGCTCAGGTAAACAAAACAGAAGTTCGGACTGCTGGTACAATCCATTTTGACCACGTAAAAATTGCTACTACAGATGAAGGCACGATGATCATCATGAATAAAACTGGTGAGATCGTAATCAAAAATGAAGCCGGAGTAGAAAAAGAGCGTTATCCAGCTATTTACGGAGCAACTATTTTCTTTAAAGAAGGAACTCACGTAAATGTTGGGGATAGGATTTTAGAGTGGGATCCATTTGCTATTCCAGTGCTAACAGAGGCCTCAGGTTACATTAAGTATATTGACCTAGTTACTGGAAACACGGTGAGTGAACAGGTTGATGCTGTGACGGGATTAACCCATCGAGTAGTAACAGAATCAAAAGATGTGGCCTTGCAACCACGGGTTATGATTATTGATGAGAGTGATCGTCCAGTTATTGTTCCAGGAACAAATCGACAAGCGGTCTATCGACTGCCAGTAGGATCACACATCATCGTTGCTGATAAACAAAAAATTGAAATTGGTTCTGCGATTGTTAAAGTGCAGCGAGAAACAACAAAGACCAAAGATATCACCGGGGGTCTTCCTCGTGTTGCGGAATTGTTCGAAGCGCGTAAGCCCTCTAATGCTGCACAGATTTCAGATATTTCTGGTACGGTTGAATTTGGGCCAGAACTTCGTGGAAATCGCCGAGTTATTATTCGCCCAGAAGATGGATCTGATCCGATTACCTATACAATTCCCAAGGGACGTTACGTTATTGTTAACGAAGGTGACTATATTCGTGCTGGAGAGCCTATTATGGATGGGCCAAGCAATCCGCATGATCTACTTCGCGTTATGGGTATTAAGGCCCTTGCGCGTTATATCGTTGATGAGATCCAAGAGGTTTATCGCCTACAAGGTGTTCGTATAGATGATAAGCATATTGAGGTTATTGTTAGCCGTATGTTGCAGAAAGTTGAAATTACCAACCCAGGGGATTCCTTCTTTATTACTGGTGATTCGGTTACTAAATCGGAATTTATAGAGACCAATGAGAAGTTAGTGGCCGCAGGTGAGGCACCGGCAGAAGCAAAGCCATTACTTTTGGGAATTACAAAGGCCTCTCTGACTACTGAATCATTCATTTCGGCGGCTTCTTTCCAGGAGACTACTAAAGTGTTGACGCAAGCTACCTTGGAAGGAAAGAGGGATCATCTTCGAGGATTGAAAGAGAATGTTATTATGGGCCGTTTAATTCCTGCAGGAAGTGGTATCTCTAGGTACCGAGGCTATGATGCGGTTGAGAAGAAAACAGAAGAGACAGATGAAATTGCTTCGGCCACAGTCGGCCTTAGCATATAAAAAATACTTGTAATAGCTAGGTTAGCATGTTAATCAGTCTAGCTATTGCATTTTTTAGAAAAGGGAGACAGGTGAATGCCAACCATTAATCAGTTGATACGTAAGGGGAGATCGGACAAAGTTAGCAGAACGAAAGCGCCAGCACTTAAGGCGTGTCCGCAGCGAAGAGGGGTCTGCACCAGAGTTTATACGACAACTCCAAAAAAACCAAACTCTGCCATGAGAAAGGTGTGCAGGGTTAAGTTGAGTTCAGGATTTGAAGTAACATCATACATTGGAGGCGAGGGGCATAACTTGCAAGAACACTCCATCGTTTTGGTGCGTGGTGGAAGGGTAAAAGACCTACCGGGTGTTCGTTATCATACTGTGCGCGGATCTCTTGATGCCACTGGAGTTGATAAACGGAAGCAATCGCGCTCCAAATATGGTTGTAAAAAACCAAAGAAATAGTTAGTTATATATACAAGATAGCTTTTTAAATAAGATGAGGAATCAAAGTTATGAGCAGAAAACATAAGGCCGAGGTCAGAGAAGTTTTACCAGATCCTAAATATCAAGATGTGGTTGTTTCTAAATTCATTAATTGTTTGATGGTTGGTGGTAAAAAATCAACTGCCGAAGCGATTGTTTACGCTACGTTTGAAGAAATAGAAAAAAAAGGCCAAGAAGAGGCAATTAAGATTTTCAAGAAGGCATTAAATAATGTTAAGCCGGCCGTGGAAGTCAAATCACGCCGCATCGGCGGCGCGAACTATCAAATCCCCGTGGAGGTTCGTCCATCTCGTCGTCAATCCTTGGCGCTTCGTTGGTTGAGGGATTATGCAAGCGAGCGTAATGGTAAATCCATGGTAGAGAAGCTGTCCGAAGAGATTCTAGATGCGGCAAATAATCGTGGCGGCGCTGTTAAGAAAAGAGAAGATGTTTACAAGATGGCAGAGGCGAATAAAGCATTTGCTCACCTTAAATGGTAATAGACACAATCTAAATCAAAGAAGCATATATGGCCTCATCCCCGCTTGAGCTCATTCGTAATATTGGGATAATGGCGCACATCGACGCAGGTAAAACTACTACTACTGAGCGCATTCTATTCTACACCGGAAAAAATTATAAAATAGGAGAAGTTCATGATGGTACTGCCACCATGGACTGGATGGTGCAAGAGCAGGAACGCGGGATTACGATAACTTCAGCGGCAACAACCTGTAAGTGGCAAAATTGCAGTATCAACATAATAGACACTCCAGGGCATGTAGATTTTACGATAGAGGTCGAGCGTTCATTGCGAGTGTTGGATGGTGCCGTGGGTGTTTTTGATGGTGTTTCAGGAGTAGAGCCACAATCTGAAACGGTTTGGGCGCAGGCCGATAAATATAATGTTCCACGAATAGCATTTGTTAATAAAATGGATCGCATGGGGGCAGATTTTAACAATTGCATAATAGAAATTAGAGAAAAGTTGGGAAAAATGGCGGCGGCTATCCAATATCCGATTGGGATAGAAGAAAATTTTGCTGGAGTGGTCGATTTAATAGAGATGAAGGCCCATTACTGGAAGGACGCGGATCAGGGACAAAAAGTCACAATTGAGGAGATACCCGCAAATATTTTGGATGAATGTAGAATATTTCGAGAAGATTTGATTGAAAAATTGGCCGATTATGACGATGACTTTGCAGAAAAATTTATAGAAGGAATAGAGATTCCTAATTTGCAAATAAAAGAAGTGATTAGAAAAGCAACTATCACAAAATTTTTTATTCCAGTCTTATGTGGTAGTGCTTTCAAAAACAAGGGAATTCAGCCTCTTTTAGACGCAATAGTTGATTACTTGCCATCCCCACTAGATCGTGGAGAAATCGTTGGACATAGTGCTAAAGATCCAGAGAAAACAATGACACGCCGGCCAGATCCGGCCGAGCTATTTAGTGCTTTGGCCTTTAAAATTGCTTCGGATCCATTTGTTGGCAGTCTAACCTATCTTCGTATTTATTCGGGGGAATTAAAGGTTGGCCAAACAGTTTATAATTCAGTGGTAAAAAAACGAGAGCGTATAAATAAGATTTTACAGATGCATGCTAATAAGAGAACCGAGCTACAAGTCGCTGGTGCTGGAGATATTGTGGCCGTTGCCGGACTAAAGGTTACCACCACGAGTGCTACTTTATGTGTGGAGCATAACCCTATTGTTTATGATCTAATGAAATTTCCGGAAACAGTTATTTCAATTGCTATTGAGCCGAAAACGACCGCGGATGAAAAAAAATTAATGGCCACACTAGACCAGTTGAAACTTGAAGATCCGTCATTTAACTATAATCACAACAAAGAAACTGGACAGCTTTTAATTTTTGGAATGGGAGAGTTGCATCTTGAAATTATTGCCGATCGTTTGCAGCGAGAATTTAATGTTGCCGTTAATGTGGGTAGACCGCAAGTGTCATATCGAGAAAGCATTAGCAGCACTGCTTCTGCGGCCGTAACTTTTAATAAAGAGTTGGGTGGAAAAATGCAATTGGGCCAAACCACCATAGAGGTTTCTCCTTGTGATGACCAGGGAGGAATAACCTTTGTTAATAAAATAGCGCATAATAAATTACCACAGGAGCTGGCGCATGCTATTGAAAAAAGCATTCATGATGCGGCCTTGGGAGGTGCTATGGCCGGCTATCCATTTATCAATATTAAAGCGACCTTAGTTTCGGCAGAGTACCAAGAAGATACTTCTACCGAACTTGGTTTTGTAATTGCGGCCGCGCAAGCATTTAAAGAGGCCTGTCATAAAGCAGGACTTCGTCTGCTAGAGCCAATTATGTCACTGGAAGTGGTTACGCCGAATAGTTATACAGGGGATGTCATCTCCGATATCAATATGAAGGGTGGTAAAATTATAAACATCGAAATGAAACAATCCAAAGATTGTGTGCAAGCAGAAGTGCCGCTAGTTAAAATGTTTGGTTACAGCACAGATCTTCGTTCGAAAACGCAAGGGCGCGCAAGTTTCACGATGACATTTGATTGTTACAAAGAAATGTCTTTAGAAATTGCCAAGCAAGTTTTGGAAAAGAAGGGGATCTATATATAGTAAGTTTTCAAATAAGGGGTGAGAAGTGAAAAATTTTTTGTTTTATTTAGTTACCGCCTTTTTGTTGTCTTCAGTGTTGATGGCCGAAGAATCCAAGTTAGCGCAAGATAAATTTAAAGAAGCGATAGCTTACTTTGAAAAGCAAAATTATGAGCAGGCCCTACCTATTTTGCAAAAGCTGTCGGCGCATAGTCCGCAGAATAATCTATATCGGTTCAATCTTGCTAATGTGTATTATAAATTAAAAAATTATGAGCAGGCACGTGAGGAGTATGGAAAAGTATCTTCTAAAAGTCCTTTGGTAATGGCCGCCAAATTATATATTGCGAAAAGCTTCGCAAGTGAAAATAAAATTGTTAATTCAATTAAAATTCTTATTGCGCTTAATAAATCAACAGAATTGTCATCGCACATAAAAAATGAGGTGCGAAGTGATCTCTCCAAACAATGTTTAAAGCAAGCGTTGTTTGAATATAAAAATAATAATACAACCAAGGCGCTTAATTTTATAAACAACTCTATTGAGGCAGTTGCGACGGCCAGAGCATATTTGCTAAAAGGAATTATACTTACCAGTTTGAAACAAAATGAAGAGTCTAAGGCCGCATTTAATGAGGCATGGCAGCGAGCACAAGATGAACAAATAAAGAAGCAGGCACAAGATTTTTTAAAATTAGTAGAGCAAAAAACAGAGAAGGCCGAGACGCAAAAAGGATGGGTTAGTCTTACTCTTGGAGTTGGCCAAAATTCTAACTATTACATGGATAGCAATAATGCAGAAGAAAAAAACAATGTTAGTTTTGGTGTAGATACTGGCCGTAAATTTATGAAGTATGCTGATTTTTCAACAGCAATTATATACGGCATCGCTTGGAATGAAGTTATTGGAGAGGAAGCTGACCGTTTAATTTCCAATTATGTTGGATTGTCACTGCAAATACTAAACGATGATTGGAATATTAAATTAGTGCCATCTTACGGGTTTCAATTTTTAGAGAGCGAGACATACCTTTTGAGGCCAGGTATATCTTTTAGTGCCGCAAGAAGTTTTTCTGATATGCTAGAAATAGGTTTTTCTCACTCCTATGTTGAATATAGGCCATGGATAGAAGATTATGAAGCACAATCCGGCCATTACAATGGAGGGAGTGCCGGGATAAAGTTTTATAGTAAAAAATACTATGTTGGAATAAATTACTTATTACTTGAAGAGGATTTGAAAGTAGCAATTTTAGACAATGGTACTTTCCCTCAAAAGTATAGCGCTAGCGGATTTCAGGCATATTTTTTCTGGCTTATAACGAAAGAGTTTAGTCTGGACGCTGGAGCAACAATTTTGCAGAAAGATTATACTCCGGCCGCGACGAATCCTAGCAAAGTTAGAAATGATGAGCAGAATGCCATAAATTTAAAATTTTCCTATCATTTAAATAAATCTACACAGTTTTTTCTCTCTGGCGATTACGTGATTAACGATTCATCTCTGGAGAGCGGAGATGTTGCAGATAAAAATTATGAACAGATGGTTGTTTTCTCCGGACTTGTCTGGGATATTTTATAAATGGATTGGAAATATAATTTTAAAGAGATAATAACTAGCGCCCAAAAAGGTGATGAGCAGGCGTTTTCTTTAATTATTGAAAATACTCAGAAAAAGTTTTTCCGTTTTTGTACTTATCTCTGTTTTGATGTGCATTTGGCCCAGGATATATGTCAAGATGTCTACATTAAGGCCATCGAGTCACTGAAAGAATTTGAAAGTGAGGCCAAGCTATATAGCTGGCTTTTTAAAGTTGCCAAGAATCATTATATTGATTATTCCCGAAATAAAGATAACCAAGAATTCATAGATCTTGATAATTTGTCTGCAGAAGAGTGCCAGCAAGATAGTATTGAAATGAAGATAGAGATAAAAGAGATACTTCAAAAAATTGCTCCTGATTTTCGTATGGCATTGATTTTAGTTGATGGGGAAGGCCATTCATATCAGGAAGCTGCTGAAATTATAGGTATTTCTGAGGATGCGCTAAGATCCAGACTTCACAAGGCGCGAAAATATTTTATCGCTAAATCAAAAAAATAAAAAACGAAAGGGCCTTTTCATTCGTTGTTAGTACAAGGGGATGAAAAATGGAAAACAATAATAATGAAAATATAGAAAACATGGTTAAAGCGGTTTTTGAGGAAGAACGGAATAGTGACGCAATTTTACCGCCACCATATATGAAGACCCGTATTCTGGCCAGATTTCGGGAGAAAAAACAAAAAACAGGAGGTGTGCTCATGTTATGGAAACAGATTGCCCTCTCCGGTGCAGCGTTGGCAATCGTAATTGTTTTTGGACTAAGGTTTTTTGCAGATGATTTTATTCGAGCAAATTTAAATACACCACTTGCCGTTAAAGTAGAAATTGGAGAGTTAAAAAAAGCTAACGTAGCATATGCGGAAATTGTGTTACCTGATGGTGTTGTTTTTTACTCAAAAAAATTTCCCGAACTAAACAAAGAAAGTTCTTTGGTTTTAGATTGGGAGGTTGCCGTTAGGAATGGCCATCTGCCGTTTATTATTGAAGGAATTGGAGAGGGAAATAAGGTTATAGTTTTAAAATTTTATGACCTAAGTAATCGGTTAATTGCCGAGAAAACACTCAAGGTCAGTTTTGACAAAAAGAGGTCTTAATTAAAGGAGGTTTTATGAAAACGTTATTTTTTATGATGATGTTTGTTTTTTTAATGATCCCAGTAACTTCGTTTGCAGATGATGTTGTTCCGGCCACGAGTGAAGATTTAGAAACCTTTGATGTTAAGTTGGCCCAACAACAAGAGTTAAAAGAGGCCAATAAAGGTGAAGCTACTCAGTTGCAAAATCGGATGCAAAATCGAGAAAGGGCCAAAGTTGGAGATGCTATCGTTAGTGAAGAAGATGCTGCAATGGAGCAAAACCTTAATCAGTTGGCAAAGGAAGAAGCAAAAAAATTAAAACTGAAAAAGCAAAATGAAAGTAGTGAAAGTGAACTTGGAGAAACAGTTCGAGAAAGGGCCAGAGTGCGCGAGCAACTTAGAGGCCAAGAAGGTGCAGGATCTTCTGCCGCAGGGGCCGGTAGCATGAGTGGAATTGGTGGTGCAGGGGCAGGTGCTCAAATGGGTGTGCCTAGTACTCAAGGTAGTCAAAGTGGACAAGCTAGTGGACAGCAAAGAAGTACAAGTGGAGGCCATCGATAATTTGTTGGTAAAATTTGGTAAAATAAAGTGAGTACAGTAAAATACCGTGGGCCGCTTTTGATAAGCGGCCCTTTTTATTTGGTGGCCTCGGCCAATAGCGGATCTACTTCGACTCCTAGTTCTTGTGAGAGTTTTGCCCAGGCCATATGCAAATTATAGATTGCTTCATAGTATTCTTTTTGGGTAAGCGCTCGTGATCCATAGGCGTCAACAATCTCTTTGCCATCAACTAGGCCAATGCTTACGCCGGTAATAACCTTGTTTAACCATTTTTTTCCATAGCGATAGCCGGATAACGTTGCCTCAACTTTTTTTTGTGCTTCTGAAATCTCCAGCCACGTTTTTTTTATTAGAAGATAAACTCCATCCTGAGCATATCTTTCTGTGGCCAGAAGTTCCATGGCCTCTGCGTTGTATTTGGCAGAGATGGCCTCGGAGACTCCAAAGTTTAAACTCCATTTAATGCCGATTCCAAGAGCAAAATTCGAGCTGTTGTACGGATCAAAGGCAAAACGACTATCTTGTTTTTCACGCATGTTTGTGGATGCCAGATCGGCACTCATGAGCACTCCAAAAAGAGGCCAATTGGCCTTTTTTTCGGATATTGCCAGTGATTTTTTTGCCGCCACTCCTGCTTTTAGTTTTCTAAATTCAGGCTTATTTGCTTGGGCCATTTGCCAATACTCTTCCAGTGGTCGAAGTTCTCGCTCCGTTGTTTCAATCCAATCTATGTCGGTGGTAATTTTTTCTTCGTGTGATAGGCCCATGTACAGCGCTAAACCGTCGGAGGCCAGGGTATGATTTTTTTCAATTTCCGCTCGCTTTGATTCAATTTGAGATTTTAGAATTTCAACCTTGTACATATCTTCTTGTTTTGCCTTCTTTTTCTGCATGTCGGCCAAAGCGCGTGCCACATCAGCGGTAACTTCCTCAATAAAATACTTCAGAGAATAGGTGTAGAGTGTGCCGTAATAGGCTTCTTTGACTTTGAAAATAATTTCATTGCGTTTAAGTTTTTCATTTTCCTCTTTAACAATAACGCCGTTTTCGGCAGCATTGAGAAGATCGTTTTTTCGCTTCCAAGTGTAGATCGGCCATAGGGCATCAAAACTTCCCATGACAATTATCCCCCATTCATCATAAGAGATTTCTGAGTTGAGGGAGTTACCCACGACTTTATTGATAGGCCCGACCCCGAGAGTCATCTGCATTTGAGGATAAAATTCTCCATGAATTCTTTTGATATCAGAGGCGGCCTGCTCAATTTTATATTTTTCAACTTTTAATTCTAAATTATTTTGCAGTGCAGTTTCTATGGCATTTTTTAGTGTAATTTGGCGAACGCTAGCGACTTCTTCCGCCCAAAGTGGATTATGGAGAATAGGTGCAATTACTATTAATTTTAGAAATAATAGAAATAAAACGGTTGATGAATTATTCATAAAATTACTTGCTACTTGTTTGGGGTTTATTGAGTTCATCTAGACGTTTAGATAGTTTGTCTTTTAGTCCAGTCCAACCATTTTTATTCAATGAATTTATAACTTGATCTTTGATACTGTCGGTCCAAGAGTCGCCATCAAGTGAGATGTCGATGACTTGCCAAGTGTTGGAAAATTTCATTAGGTGATATGAAACTTCCGTCTCCTCTCCTCTTTTTCGGACAATGGAATTAACTGTGGCCTTATCTCCCTTTTCTTTTATTCCTTCGTAAGTTATTTTTACTTCCCTCAAAAAAGCTGGAGCTTCTGGATAAACGGTTTTGGTAATGATCTCTTTGAGTGTTTTGCTAAACCAGTCTACCTGTTCTTTTGAAAGAGTGGATAACTTGTTGCCAAGAGCATTATGGGCCATTACATTAAAATTAACCAGTTTATTAACCTCTGCTTGAGCATTTGTATCACTTGTGATGGTGGTATTTTTTGATTTATCAAAAATGGCCTCAACGATAGATTTTGGCCCTGCACTGTTTGCCTGGATAGAAAGCGGAAGAAAAAAAGCACATAGGATTATCGACATTCTCATGATAAAACCCTTTTTATATTTTACGGACTGCCTATAATAAAGGGTATATTATTTTCTTAGGATATTAAAATCAATAGGTATTAATTGAAATGTTAACAAAATTGAAAGAGATTCATTTTCGGAACAGGTATTTATTTTTTACTTTTGTTATTTTAGTCTCAATTATTGGGTCCATGGCTGGCCGCAATCTTCCGATTGGGCTCAATTTGACTGATTTGCTTCCAGATAATCGCGAAAGTGTTTTAGATATGAATAGTGTCATAAAGGAGGTTGGTGGCGTCGGGTATATGATAGTTTTGCTGGGGCCAGTGGATAACCCGGAAAAATATTTACCGGTTATTGCTGACTCAATTAAAAATAATTCGCAGATCAGATATTTTTTCTATGAGCGAGAAGAGTATTTATTACAAGATAGGGCATTATATCTCCTATCAAAAAAAGAGTTTAACGATTTACGAAAACATGCTTCTAATTTATTTAGCGATGAAGAAAATTCTAGTTCACTATTGGATTTAGGCTTAGAAGAGGACGTGGATTTAAAAGACAAAAAAGAAGAGGCAAAAAAATACTTTGAAAAATTTAGGCGAGAGAAGGAAGTAAAGAAGCGCTATTATTTGTCAAAAGATGGGCGATACGCCATGTTTTTGATAAAACCTTCTTTTGATTCGGTTGATTTGGATAGCTCTAGCAAGTTGGCCGCAGATTTAAATGCAGCACTAAAAAGTGCTTTGGGTGACATTAAGTTTAATTTAATTGGGCGCTACATTGAGAAAGTTCACGATAGAGATCAGTTTAATCGTGATATCGTTCGCACTGGGACAATTACTTTCGTTGCCCTCAGTTTTATTTTGGTTTTGGGTCTAGGTACCTTTCGAGGGGCGTTAGTAACTAACGTGGCGGTTATAATCTCTTTGGGGTGGACCGTCGGCATTGCCTTGCTTTTTGTAGGTAGGATTAATATTTTAACCTCGTTTTTGCTTGCAATTTTAGGGGGATTAGGGGCGGAGTATGGGATTCATCTATTACGTCGTTATTTCCAAGCTCGGCAAGAGGGAATGAGTGCAGAGGAAGGAATTAATTTTACTTACGATAATATGGGAAGAGCACTTTTTTCGGCAGCAGTAACATCAGCGGCGGCATTTTTAATTTTATACATAAGTGACTTTCGTGGCTTTTCTGAATTGGGAGTTATTGCTGGGTTGGGAATTTTGGCAATTTTTTTCGTCTATATCATGGCCTTTCCGTTGATTGGGAAATGGTTGGGAGATGCTCCTCGCTTTTCCAAAACAGCGGCGTTGTTTGGGTTTTATCCATTTTCGATTGGATGGAAGTGGATATATTTTCCGGTAGCACTTTTGCTGGCGTATGGGTTGCGTCACGCTGAATTTGAATATGACTTTGAGAGAATGCATGATTTGACCAAGGAAACACAGAAGATGAATTCCTTGGCCAGCAAACTTTTTGGAAAATCCCTAGTGCCGGCGGCCTTGCAGGTAACTGATTATGATCAGACCATGGAACTTGCGGAATGGTTGAAAGAGTCTCGGCAACAACGTTATGTTCAAGATGTTGTAACAATTTCTTCTCTGGTCCCTGACGATATGTCTTCTCGTTATAGGAAAATGCAGAAGCTAAAAAAGATGATTGAAAAAACTTCTCCGGCCGAAATCGAGGAAAAAACTGGCCTACGATATGATAAGGTTATTAGGTGGGTTAGCGAGGCACCATATACGAAGGATGATTTACCTCCTCAGCTGCAGAATGCTTTTGGGCAGGAAGGAACGATTGTTTTGGCCTATCCCAAAGAGCAACAGACAACTGCTGCTGCATTACAAAATTTTGCCAAGCTGTTGCGCACTGCCAAGAAAAAATTTCCGGGATTAAAAGTGGGAAGTGATACACTGGTTTTTGTGGAAATTTTAGATCACATTATGGTGGACGGGAAAGTAGTTTTGGCACTATTTGCGCTAGGGGCATTTTTGGTTTTTTGGTTGGATTTTAGAAGTTTTTATTCGGCACTGCTTTTAGAAAGTCAGTTGGTTGTGGGAATGATTTTGTTGGTCGCCGCCATGGGACTTTTTGGAGTGAGGTTTACTATTTTGAATGTGGCCATGATTCCGGCAGTTTTAGCGGCCGGAATAGATATGGGGGTGCACATTAGACATCGTGAATTAGAAACGTTGGGAGAGGGAGAAAGTTCCTCGGTGGCCAGTGCGCGCTATATTGCACAGGCGGTGCATCTTTCGGCACTAACTACCATTGTTGGGTTTGGCTCACTTTTTTTCGCTGAAGCAGGAATGTTGAAGGGAATTGCTTGGATATCTGTTTTGGGCCAGGTTTCGATGTATCTTGTTTGCATGGTGCTTTTTCCCATCTTTCGAGATGGGATTGCCATCGTTAAGCGAAATTATGCAAAATAGGCTTTACTTAGAAGCGGGAAGTTTATAAAATTTTTTTCCAATGAAAATATTAGTTTTTGGCCATGATTTAATTCATAAAAGTTCACGCATTTTTTGGAAGGAGTTAGCGTCTCTAGATAAGAGTAATGTTATTGATTTGATGTTTCCTCGAAGATGGAAGTCAGATTTTATAAAGTATACTACCTACCAGTATGATTCTACCGTAGATGGATTATTCAATAAAATTGTTACCGCCGGAACGATTGGCAATCGCGATCCGGATCACTATGTTTTTTGTGGAATAAAGTTATGGTTACTTCTAACGTTCAATAAGTATGATGCCATAATTATAAGGCAAAAAAGTATTGCCCGTGTATTTTTTCAGCTTACTTTAATTAAAATATTTACGCGAAATAGAAAAACCAAGTGCTATTTAATTACCAGTAACAACGTTAAAGAGCGACTAGGAATGTTTCAGAAATTCCGTGAACGTTTTTCCATGAAACATGTAGAAGTTGTTCTTTGTCCATCTAAAGAAGTAAAAAATGTTTTGGAACGAAAAAATATCTCCAAAGAGTGCCGCTATTTCCCTTTTTCTTATGATCAAAAATTATTAGGTGAAGTTCCTTTAAATTTTAATCAATCAGAAATTTTTATTGGCTTTATTGGAAAATTGTCGGAGGAAAAAGGAATTAGATTGCTATTAGAAGCGTGTAGCAATTTAAAAAAATCCGGATATAAAATAAGATTGGCCATTTCTGGTTCTGGTGAATTAGAGCGTATGTTGAAAAGTAACTTGGAGATCGATTTTTTGGGAAGGTTTCGGGATGATGAGGTGGCAGAATTTTATCGAAGAGTTGATATTGTTGTCTTGCCAGCAATAACTACAGATTTTTGGAAGGAACAAACTAGTAAGATTATCATTGAGGCGGTTGCTAGTGGGAAGCTAGTTATTGGCTCATCGAGCAGCTTAATTCCAGAAATAATGAGGCAGTTAAATATGCCTTACGTCTTTCAAGAGAATTCCCTGCATGATCTAACCAGTAAAATCTCTATGGCCATTGCCGACATTGCTAGTGGAAATGCTTATAAAATGGCGGTTGTGGCAAAAGATAGTTGCCAGCAGTTGTTTTCTCATGAGGCCTCTGCTGCACGGTTACAGCAATATTTACATAGCGAAAGCGATATTGGGTTACTGTAAAATTTTTTGACGGCCGACTAGCTAAGTTCCATTTATTGGCCAATCCATTTATAGTCTTTTTTTGTAACAACTTGAAATATCTAAGTGCTATCCTAGTAGTGTTTTGGCATGATCTCTGCACTTTTGAATGGTGAGGAGGATTATATGAAAAACATATCAACACTGTTCAAATTGGCATTTGTGGTTGCTGCAATGGGGGCCATTGTCTCTTGTGGCGCAGATAATAAGACCACGACAGAGGACGAAAACGGTTCTTACTCAAGTCCGGTGGTTTCTACTGAACTTTCTCGTTTAAAAACACAATATCGTTGCGAATCTGGTAGTCGTTTTGACTTAACGTTTAAGACTACGGCGGCCATAAGTGGTGGAACGCTATACGGACCTTTTAGTACTGGCCGCTTGAGTGGGACTACCTCAAAAACCTACATTGGTATGAGCGGATATAACGATTTTTTAGTGGTTAACAAGGTATCGGGTGGATATAACGTGATAATGTCGATGTGTCCGTATGGCGTATTGCTAAAGGCCGGCCGTCGGTATAGTGAGTTTACTGCAGATGGTGGAATTTATTTAAATAGTACCAGCACTAGTGGCAGAAAATATGGAAGTGCGGAGGGGACAGATACTCATTTGGTTGTGGAGGAATATACTTCCGGTAGCACCAGATATCCTCAAGATGATGTTTATACTGATTTTTACCCAGTACCGTAAAATTTTCCGACTGCTACTCTTTCGATTGAATTCCCCCTGCTAATGTATTAATAATATGCCTACATTGTGCCAATGTATTTGCGTGGGGTTTCTCTATATGATTGCAGTAGTTATTAATTTTATTTCTTGGATGATATTTTTTATAACATCATTTTTTTCATATAACGTTTTTGCCATAGAGGCCGTTAATTATCGTCAGCGGGCACAAGAGGAGATTAATTCTCCAACAATAGAAAAATCAGGGCCTGGGATGGTGGAGAAAAATTCGGCGGTGGTATCGGTTTCGTTGCCAAAATCACCAGTAGAGAAAAAAAGTTCGTTGCTATCGTTCCAACTTTTGGCCAATCAGAGTCGATTAAAAGGGAAAATTCCGTTGCGGGGAGTTGGGGATGTTGATGCTGGCCAATTGGATGCTATCGATAGTTTGATGCTTTCTTCTGCTTGGCATCTTTTTCATGGGAATAGAGTTGGCGGAGCGTCTGCTGGCCCACAGCTTGATTTTGCCTATGGATCCACAACTAACACTATTAAAACATCATCGGATTTTTCTCTAGAAGAGACGACCTTGACGTATATGAAATTATCCGCCGGCCTTTTTATTGAAAAGAGTTTTGGGGTTGAAAAAAAGTTTAAAACTGCCATTAATGCGACGTTTAACTATCGGCAGTATGTACAAACTAATGATTCTGAACTCGGCCGTTTTTCAAAAGAAGGTGTGAATTTAGCGGTAGGTATTAATCAAAAATATCTTTTCTATAAAAAAATATTTGCCGCCGGAGAACTACGTTATTATTTCACCGCAGATGGAGACTTTCGCGATCTTTATTTACCATCCGCACAGCTTTTTGTTGGCCTGGGAACGGAGATTTAGAGATGCGATTATTTTCACTTGCTCACGTTGTAGTGATACTATTTATTTCGGAAGTTTACAGCGTGGAACTTTCCCCTCAAGTAGTAGTAGATCGTATTTTGCAGAAGGATCCAAAAGCACACTTGATTTTATATAAATTTGAAAAGGAAAAAATAGCAGAGTATCAGGTAAAATCTAAGTTTGACTTTGGCCTTGCTATTAAAAGTAATTACGAATTTGATAGGGCCGATAGTATTACCGGACAAGGAAATGTGGAGGATGATACTTTAAAAAACTCTCTGGCCTTAAATAAGAAAATAAAAACGGGAACTAATTTTGTAGTAGAGTATGAGCAAATTGCTCAAAAGAGTATTTTGGGTTCGTACTCTGTGGCCGGCCAGAATTCTGCGGCCAACCAAAATCTATTCAAATTCAAGTTAGAACAAGATCTTTTAAGTAACTATTTTGGGGCCTCTGATCGCGCTAATATCGAGATTACGGCCAAGAAAATTTTAATCGCTGAGCTCGCGCGGGATGAAGAGTTTGAAAAGTTAGTTTTGGATGGGCTTAGGATGTTTTGGAGTAGCTATGTCGCTAAGGCCGCATTTAAAGAGGCACTGGCCACACTTGATAAATATAAGAACCTGGTTGAGTTTGTGCAAAAAAAAGCACGATTAAATTTTACTACTCCAGGAGAGCTGGCACAAGTGGAAGCCGAGTATGCGTTGCAAGAACAAAAAGTAAAAACGACATCTCTTGGTTATTTGCAGACAATCGATCAACTGTTATCGACGCTAGATCTTAAAACAGAAGAAGATGTTGATTTCGTGATAGGAGAAATTTTACCGGCAGTGCCAACAGTCGGTAAAATTGAGATTACACATTTGCGGGAAATGCAAGTAGTTTCGGAGAGGTTGGCCATTGCTAATATGGATCTGGCCAAATCTATTCCTGATGGCCTGCCAGTGTTGACTCTTTCGGCCGGTGGATTTTTTTCGGGAGTTGATTCAGATTCTGGGAAGGCCCTCTCGGAAATGGCCAGTGGAAATAGGCCCAACTACTATGTTGGTATAAATTTTCAGACGGTGATAAATTCGCAAATGTTAAAAGGAGAGAAGCTTAATCGTCAGATTGCAGTATGGCAGAACCAAAAACAAAAGGAAGAGCAAGAGCGTTCTTTAATTAATCAAGGAAAACATTTGGCGAGACTGATAGAGATAAATTATCAATTGGCCCAGTCAACAATTAAGATGGTCGAATTGCGAGAAAGAAGTTTAAAAGAGCAAGATGTTGGATTTAAGCAAGGCCGACTGGATTTAAATAATCTTATCCGGGCCTATAATGATTTTTTTCAAGCACAGCTTTTGCGGATTAAGTCTATTGGAGAATATCATATGGCCTTAAATGAGTTGGCCGCCTTTGAAGATAAATTAGTGGAGAGAAATCTATGAAAAGTCTATTCGGATTATTGAAAATTGTAACGTTGTCGGTTTTTATAATGGCCACGTTTTTCTCTTGTGGCGTTAAGGAGGAAGAACCAGGATCCAATACCGAAGAATTAAAAGATCGCGAATATTTGTTGGCAAATTATTCAGACATTGTCGGCAAATATGTAGGGCATATTGAACAAGATGCGAGTGCTATTCCGGTTGAATTAAATATTTACATCGTAGAAGTGCAAGAAGGGATTGATGAAAATGGGAGTATTAAATTTCGCCCAACTTTACGCGGACAATATCGGAGAACTGATATTGTAGATGAGTATGATAGCGAAGTACTAGATATTCGTTATTATCCAGAAAATGGCAATATTATCATGTCTAGTATTAATATAAAAACGCAGACTAAATTTTTATCTTTTGAAGGAACTCTTTCTAAGGGGCAAATGGTCGTTAGTGCCATAAAAAATGGTGGGGCCTTTGGGCAGCTTAAGGCCAAAATCATGCAAAAAAATCCAAATGTAAGCTATCAAAGCACTGAAGTGGATAAGCGCTCAAGACTGCGGGCAGTTTATGAACCTATTAAAGGAACTTATTACGCTTCAATTGATGGCGCGTCAGCAAGAATGGGCCGCAGTTATGATTTTGAAATTTCTGTTTTTATTATCGAAGTTGAATCTGGCGTTAATAGTAATGGAGAGCCATCCTTTGTACCTAAGCTCATGGCCCGTTACCGGACTTTAAATTTTATCGGGGAAGATGATAATCAATTAATGGCCGTTAGGTTTTATCCAGAGACGGATGAGATTGTAATGAAGTCCATCTCCAATTCTCGCTTTACAATTCGAGGCGTAATCAATGAAAACACAATTACAAAGGGAGAGATAATAAAAGACGGAGGACTATTAGGAACATTTATCTCCAAGCGTTATTTGCGAACTGTTTCTGTCTCGCGACTTGACCCGGAAGAGGAGAAACGAGAAAGAATCAAGGCCGTATATGAAAAGATTGTTGGCGATTATAGTGGGCCAGTTATGAATAATGAAGTGCTGGTTTATAATGCCGTTGTGAAGATTTTTATTGTTGAAGAAGTGGCCGGTATTAACAGTAATGGTGAGGGTATCATGTTGCCGGCCTTGCGTGCTAGAATCATTAAGCAAGGTGATGACTCTGGGATATTAGATCGCTTTTTATCGGTGAAATATTTTGCACAAACAGAGCAAATTTCCATGGCCAATCTTGGCCAGATGAACTCGAATGTTCCAGGGGCCGGACTATATACTCTGACTGGAAATTTGAGAGATGGCGTTTTGGCCGCTGCGATAATGGATCATCGTGGTTTTGTTGGTGACCTGAAGGCCTCCAAAAAATAGAAAAATACTACTATCGGCTTACCAAGGAAAAGGCATGAATAAAAAAATAATTCTATCGGGAGCGCAACCTACAAGTAATAAGTTGACACTGGGAAATTATATCGGGGCCATGAAAAATTGGATTAAGTTTCAAGAAGGCCATGATGGAATTTTTTTTGTAGCAGATCTTCACTCTTTGACTGTTAAGCAAGACCCAAAAACTTTTCGTGATCAGGTATACTCGGCCCTTGCAACCTATTTGGCCGTTGGAATTGATCCTCAAAAGAGCTTAGTTTTTGTTCAATCACAGGTGCCTGAGCATAGTGAACTTGCTTGGATTTTAAACTGTTTTTCTTCCATGGGAGAACTAAGCAGAATGACTCAATTTAAAGAAAAATCACAAAAGGTCGGAAAAAATATTCCGGCCGGTCTTTTTACCTATCCAGTATTAATGGCCGCCGATGTTTTGATATATGACACGGATCTAGTGCCAGTAGGCATAGATCAAAAACAACACATTGAATTAACGCGCGATATCGCTGTGCGGATGAACCAATATTTTGGAATAGATCTGTTTAAGATTCCTCAACCATTTATTCCGGAGATAGGGGCAAAAATAATGAGTTTGCAAGATCCGATTTCCAAAATGTCTAAGTCTGATCCAGTTGAAAATGCCACAATTTTTTTAAGTGATAGCGATACACAAATTACTAAAAAAATAAAAAAGTGCGTGACCGATTCTGGAGATCAGATAACTTATTCTGATAGTAGTCCTGGAATTATGAATTTAATAAATATCTACGCATGTTTGACTGGCGAAAGCACGAATAGCATTGTTGAGAGATATCGAGGCAAGCAATATGGCCATTTAAAGGTTGATACTGCCGATGTTGTTGTTCGCTTCATCTCTCCGATCCGCAGTGAAATTGACAAAATAATGCAAGATAGAGGGTATTTAGATAAGATAATGGCCGAAGGGGCAATCCGAGCTTCGGCCCGCGCTGAAGTAGTGTTAAACAAGGTCTATGACACCGTTGGATTACCTAGTCGCTTAAGACGGTAAGTCAAAATGCAAGAAATATTGGATTGAATTTTTATGGCCGCTTTTCAAGGGCCGCAAAAAATATGGCAAGAAAAATAGAAGCAACCTCCTTTAAAGAAATGGCATGGAAAAATGGCGGTGGAAAGACGAGGGAGCTTTTTGCCATTCCTCATCCAGAGAAAATGGGAGCATTTTTGTTTCGACTGTCGGCAGCACAGGTAGAAAGCGATGGCCCTTTTTCTTTTTTCCCTGATATTGATCGTGCGCTATTACTGCTTGGTGGAGATGGTTTTATATTAAAATTAACAGGAGACAATAGAAGAGAGATTCGCCTAGATGAAAAATTATCGCCAATTTATTTTGCGGGCGAGGAAAAAATTGAATGCAAATTGATTAACGGGATATGCCAAGATTTCAATGTAATGATTGATCGCAATTATGGGAAAGTTATGATTGAAATTATTCAGGAGGTGGCCCCGACATTATCATTAGTATCAGACGGGAAATTATTCATCGTTGAAGTTGATAAAAGTAGAATTTTGTGTCTGCATCTTTTAGATGAAAAAGAGCATTTTATTGTTTTGGGGCCAAGGTCTAGGGAGAGAACACTTATAAAGATTGAATTATTTGTTAATTAGGTTTTGGTTGCTACGTATAGCGTGGCAATACCAAAACTCAAAGGCCGAGCATAAACTGCCAGTTTGTTTTTTTCCATTTTAAATTTTATTTCTGACACCATGGGAAAATCTTCGACACTTTGATTAAGATATTTGTACGCCTTGTGATTGCGAGAGACTATTCCTCCGACTGCCGGCAAAATATGTTTGAAGTATAGTAAGTAGGGGCCTTTAACGATGGTGTTTTCGGGGATAGAAAATTCTAAAATAATTGCTCGCCCCCCTCGACGGAGTACCCGGTGAATTTCAGAAAGACCTCGTTCCATATCTGGGATATTACGTAGACCGAAGGCCATGGAAACAACATCGAATGATTCATCGGCAAATGGAAGATTGTGAGCGTTACCGCTTTTGAACTCAATTAGATGACTTAAATTAAGTCTGCGAACCTTCTTTTCTCCAATGGCCATCATATTGTCGGCCGGATCGCAGCCAATAATTTTTTTAATTCCTGGATATTTTTGTGCAAACTGAATGGCCACATCTCCGGTGCCGGTGGCCAAATCCAAGATGGTAAGATTGTTATTATCTTTGGGAAGAGCATCGACCATTTTATTGCGCCAATATTTATCAACTCCAAATGAAAGAAGATGATTTAAAAAATCATATCTATGAGCAATTTGGTTAAAGGTTTGTGGAATCTGAGTTTTTGCCACAGGGAGTTGTCTTTTCATAATCGCTACCTTATTCCTGATATTTCTGATTACTGGCCAGTTAGTAATAATAAAATAATATACGCAATGCCAGAGAGTAAATTTATTTTAGCCGCAAATGATAAATGGTTATTAAAGTCACGAGAAATTGAATTGTTCAAAATTTTTTTCGCAGTAGGAAGAGTAATAAAAGTAATGAATATTATCGGTATCAAGGAGTAGCGCTGAAAGAATATTATCAAAAAAAACACTGGTAAAATTGGGGCCAGCAATAAAAAAAATGCAGATTCATAACGAGCAAGCCGTTCACCAATAATTACGGCCACAGTCCGTTTATTTGCCACAAGATCGGTGGTAATGTCTCGAAGATTATTTATAGAGATCATGGCCATAGCGAAAAATCCCGGGATAAGTCCAACTACTGCACTTTCGACGCTAATATTTTTTGCCATAATATAATACGTCGCAGTTACTGGAACTGGGCCAAAAAAAATTAAGGCAAAAATTTCTCCTAATCCTAAGTAGGCCAAAGGCCATGGCCCTCCGGTGTATAGAATGGCCAAGGCAATACAGATTAGTCCAAGATAAAGAATGGGTAGTCCTCCAACATAGACGCTGTAAAGGCCGATAAAAAAGGCCAAGATAAAGGTAAAAATAAAAGCAAATTTAACTTGATTCGGGGGTATGAGTCCGGCCTGTGTTACTCTGACGGGGCCTAAGCGTTCGTCAGTATCGGCCTTTTTTTTAAAGTCAAAATAGTCATTTGCCAGATTAGAACCAATTTGTAAAAGAAGTGCTGCAAATAAACATGATAAGAAGACGGGCAAATTAAAAACATGATCGGTAATGGTGAGTGCTGCGGCCATTAAAACTGGAACGGCAGAAGCAGAGAGCGTCTTGGGGCGGATTGCGAGAAACCAATTGCGCATCATAAATCCTCTTTAGTGAGAGTGCCGTTATATTACGCAAAAAGGGGGTTGTCTAGCGTACTATTTTAAAGAATAGGAGTGATGGTAAAGGCACATTGGATAATTTTATCACTGATGGAAACCATCGCTTTTTTGGAATAGACTATTATTGAGTGAAAAGGAGATCAGAAATAAAATGAGTATTAACTTGAATAGATTTTCATTGGGTATAAAGTACACACTATTTGGAGCAATGTTTGGAATCTGCTTTCCAATAATTGCTTTAGTTATTAGATACTTTCAAAATATTTCGACCATTATTAAAGTTGTTGATGAGATAGCCTTTCAAACAAATTTGCTGGCGTTAAATGCGGCGGATCAAAGTAGAAAATGGATCTGCTATGGCCATCCAAACAGCAAAATCGCTGGAAGATATTGTAGCGGGAATAACTACGGTGGATGAATTGGTTGCCGATATTGCGGTTGCTTCAGCAGAACAGAGTCAAGGAATTAGTCAGACCAATGCAGGTATTGGGCAAATAGAAGTAGTTACTAATCATAATCGGGAAGTGGCACAAGAAAACTCTGAAGACTCAATTGACTTGAAAGAAAAAGCAATAAAATTGGCGGATATTTTGGGTAGCTTCAAATTACGCTAATAGTAGACGGTGGGAAACTTCATTTTTAAATAGGTATCGGCCATTTCCAGTGTCATATCTTTAAAAGCTTCTGAAGGATTTATCCCTTTGTAGGGTTGCCAGGGTGGGGTCATGGCCCGGCCAAATTCGTTGCTATATCGGATATGTTTTATGTCAACAGAAACTGGGACACTGCCATTGTCGAGATCAACAGATAGGCGGGTTACTTCGCGCGTGGCCAGATAGCGCGATACCTGATCTGCTCCTTTTTCCACACTGTGCAAAATTGCTTGCTCAGCGGTAGAGATGTTTTTTTCTTTAAAAAAGTTATTTGCCAAGGCCATTTCTTGCGTATTAAGTTCATCAATGGTCGTTTGAATGTTTTTGGATTTGCCATACATAGCTGCTAACTTTGCTCTAATTACGGGATCATTAATTTTATTAATATCGTGAATATGATTTATAAACTCATCATACAAGTCGACCAGTCGCTGGGGATCAAGTGTCGAATTGTTTGTGAAGTTATCTAAAATATATTTTTTCCCAACTTCTGCCACCTCTTTTCTATGTTGTTCCATTTTAAAAACAAAGAATGCTTCTTTGTAGGTTTGGCCACCAGTTTGGTATGCCGCATTTAGCGCCAAGCCTTTTCCTCCGCTATATCCCCCCCAAAAAGCATCTGCCATTGCATCTTGATAATTACTCCAGAGATTGGGAGTGGCATTGCCAGCTACATTGCCCGCACTGGTGATGGTAATATTTTTTGGCGAAATCATTGCCTCTTTTGCTTTTTTTATTGAAAGAAAGAAATTTTTTATAGCGGGAGAAGCAACTTGAGAGGCCTCGACAGTGCCAGAAATTGCACCGGTTAAAAATCCGGTGATGAAGGATGATAATGGCTGGCCTAGAATATATCCAACAACGCCGCAAAAAGCGTTTAGGTGTTGATTGCAGTTGGCACAGGCCCAGGAAGTTGCTGGCGCAAGGCATTTGCCATGATTAATAAAATCATCAAATTCCCAGCGTTCGCAGGAGAAATGATATTTTATGCCTTCGTTAATTGCTTGCAAAATGCTGGTGACTAGACTTTTAATAAAAGTCACTGGGTTTTTCATTTTGCGCAGCAGGTGCAAAATGTTGGAGGTCTTGTTTTCAGATACAAAAATATATTTGGCAGAGGAGACGATAAAATCTTTATATAAAACCAAGTTTTGCCAAATTCCTTGCGTCAAATTCTGGTAGCAATCACTTTCTCCCTTTGATAAGTGGCCGCAGGTGTCGGAAGTGGTAAGTTTTCGCCATTTCAAAACTGGTTCTAACATAGAAAATAAAGAGGAGTTAATATTGCAGGCCTGATTTTTAAAACATTGAATAAATGATTCCGGAGGATTTGGACAGCGCTCGTTATTTTTTAAACTATTATAAATATTTTCTAAATCAAGCAGTGAATTAACAAGATGTTCATTTATGGACGTGGCCATAAAATTGCAATGAATTTGGTTGTTGTTATTTGATTTTGATAAAGGGTCCTGGGCCTCTGAATTGGCAATTATTAAGAGAAGATAAAATATTAGAATAGATTTTAAAGGCAAGTAAAACTCCCAATAATTTTCTCAATAGTTGGAATATATTTTTCTTCTTCACTGCTAATTAAATATTTTAAAGAAAACGAGTGTTCTTTGCATCTTAGATAATATGATTTTTCTGAGAAAAGTTGTCCGGATATTTTATATGAGATCCCAAAAACTGTGCCGCTTACACCTGGGCCTGGTTCGAAAATGGCCGGTTTTTCAAATTTTATTAACTTCCCTTTTGCATCTGCCAACCAAGGCAGTCGTTCAAGCTTATAGTCAATCAACATAGAGTCTAGATCTGCTTCCGGAGTAGCGTTTAGGGAAGTAATGCCCAACATTAAGCTATCGGTTGATTGATCGGTAGGAGATAAAAGAAGTGGATATCCCATAATGTTAGACTGTGCTTTCCAATTTTGTGGAAGCTTTAAGGAGACGGTAAGGCCGTTTACCTCAAATGTTGTTTGTGCCACTACCGTACGGGCAAGCAAGATAATAAAGAGAGATAAAAAAAATAGTAAAGATGGCAAAGATATAAGACGAACATTCATGAAGATACTATCGGCAAAATGGTGTTGTTTTATATGATCATTTTGTTCCGCGGTGAGAAGCGAAAATTGAAGGAAAAAGATTCCGTTATTTTAAATGGCCGACAAAAAAGGGTTGGCGTATTGAGGCAAAATTTGTAAGGTAATATCTTCACTTTTTCGGAGGATTACTACTTATGCCGTCACATCGACATCAAGCACCCAATTTAAAATCAATGCTTAAACAAATACAAACTGCAGTGGGCCACTCTTGCGAGTGGATTGGCCTGCGCTATACCAGTGATGATACTCGCACCATAGTGGCCAAAAATGGAAAATATGATTATTCCGGCGAGATGCTTCTTGCGGGAATAATGGTGGAAGTAATGTTTGATGGCCAAATTGCTTATTCGGCGACGGCCGATTTGTCATCGGCGGGAATTTTGCGGGCGACAGAGTCGGCCATCAAGTGGGCCAAACTGGCAGCGCCATTTCGTATTTTTAATTTTACTGTGGAGCAACGGCCAAAGGCGGTCGGCCACTACATTTCTCCACATTTGAAAGGTTTGGATAAATTATCCTACAAAGAGATTTTGGATACGCTTATACAAACTAGCGAGCGTCTAAAGTGTGCTGATGAAATCATCTACTCACATGCTTATAGTCAATTGGCGCAAAGACAGATGCATTTTGTTTCCACCAATGGCTCTGACTTTCAAACTGAAATACTTATCGGCATGACGGATCTTCAGGCCACCGCCATGCGCGCAGGTGAATCTCAGACGCGAACACATATTGATGGATTAAAGCAACAGGGACTGGAGTCCATGGAGCGAGAGAAGTTTTTGCATATTGCAGAACGAGTAAGTTGCGAGGCCCTAGAATTACTTTCCGCCCCAAACTGTCCGAGTGACACTAGAGATTTGCTAATTATGCCAGATCAAACAGTGTTGCAGTTGCATGAGTCCATTGGCCACCCGCTGGAGCTAGATCGTATTTTGGGAGATGAGCGCAATTATGCGGGCCACAGTCATGTTAAACTTTCCGATTTTGGGAAATTACAATATGGAAGCAAACTACTTAATGTTACCTATGGCCCAACTCATCCAAACGCTTTGGCCTCTTTTCAATTTGATGACGGGGGAGCAGAAGCGACTAAAGAGTATCTGATTAAAGATGGCCTTTTAGTCAGAGCAATCGGAGGGGCAGAGAGTCAGGCCAGAGCAAAAGTTCCAGGTGTGGCCTGCTTTAGAAGTTCACTTTGGAATCGTGCTCCGATTGATCGAATGGGAAATATAAATTTGGAGGCGGGCGACTCTTCGTTGGCAGAAATGGTGAAGGCCACGCAAAAAGGAATTATTATGCGCACTAATCGCTCATGGTCAATTGATGATTATCGACGAAAATTTCAATTTGGTTGTGAGTATGCCCAATTAATTGAAGATGGAAGAATTACTACCACAGTAAAAAATCCCAATTATCGTGGTATCTCTGTTCCTTTTTGGAATTCACTTAAAATGGTGGGGAATCAATCAACGGTTGAAGCTCTTGGAACATTTGGTTGCGGCAAGGGTGAGCCTAATCAAGGAATCTATGTCGGCCACGTTGTTCCCGCCTGTTTATTGGAGAATGTGGAAGTTTTTGGAGGAGGAAAATAGTATGCAGATGAAAAGCTATATTGATCGTTTAACTAACGCCCTTTTTAATAACCTTAAAAATAATGAGGATTTGATTATCAATCTTCATTTTGAAGAGAGTGATTTTTTGCGTTTTAACAAGGCCCGCGCTCGCCAGACCACTCATGTGTGGCAAGCAAACTTTGCGATGTCTTATTTGAATAATTCTACGCAGAAAAATTCAAGAAAAAGATTTTTACTTACTGGTGATTATGAAATGGATATTGCGCAGGCCAGCTTGGCGTTGAACTACTTGCGTGAGATGGCCCAAGAATTACCGGCCGATCCTTTTTTTATCTCCGCAGAAAATTTTGGAACCAGCTTTGAAAAAACAACAGGCCAACTGCCTGCGAGTGAAATTATTCTTGATGAAATTTTTTCAGCAGCAGGCCAGGCCGATTTTGTTGGCCAAGTGGTGACTGGCCCGATTTTTCAATCAATAATCAACTCTAAAGGGACCAATCACGCTTTTGCCACAGATAGTTTTTTTGTGGATTACTCTCTTTTTTTGGAAAATCAAAAAGCGGTGAAAAATAGTTATGCTGGAACCTGTTGGAGTAAAAATGATCTCCAGCAAAATTTGCATGAATCTAAAACGCTTTTGAAAAAATTAGAAATTATTCCCCGAGATATAAAACGGGGAAAATATCGCACCTATTTTACTCCCTCTGCTCATGAAGAGATGACGGGGATATTAGGGTGGGGCGGTTTTTCAGGGGCATCCTTTAAAGAAGGCCAATGTCCATTTCGCGCCCTCTATGAAAATCAAGAAAGCTTTTCGTCCAAGATTACCCTTAAGCAGGATTTTTCATTAGGAGTGTGCCCTCGTTTTAATGCCGAAGGAGAACTGGCCCCACAAACACTTGCGCTCATTGAAGAGGGTCGGGGGAAAAATCTACTGGTATCGCGGCGAAGCGCCAAAGAGTTTAATCTTATTGCCAATGGAGCGAATGGTGGAGAATCTCCATGTTCGGTGGTGATTAGTCCGGGAAAACTTAAGCGGGAAAATATTTTAAAAGAACTCGGAACTGGCCTTTATATATCTAATCTTCATTACCTAAATTTTAGTGATCGCCAGGCCGCCAGGATAACCGGAATGACTCGCTATGCATGTTTTTATGTAGAAAATGGAGAAATCGTTGCTCCAATTAATGATTTGCGTTTTGATGAATCATTTTACAATTGCTGGGGAAAAAACTTGATAGACCTGACGGATTTTTCAGAAATTATTCCGAATGTTAGTACTTATTTTTCTCGTGGCATTAACGCAAACAAGATACCCGGAATACTGGTAGATGATTTTAACTTTACACTGTGAAACGTAAAAGATGTCGATTATTGGATAGGGGGGATATCTTTTAATTGCGGGAAAGTGCTGGCTGAAAAAGTCCATATAGTAGAAAGAAGCCAGCACATATATGAGCAAAAAAGTTTACTACCAAACATTGCTTTTTGTGGCAAATATGTACGTGTCTTCGCTTTATAGATCTCCTTCAATATCATACCTTTCAATATCTATGTCGATATCTATAAACTATTTTTTGCATTGCCCGATAGATTATTTATGAAAAACTTTACTGTTTTGTTGGCGCTGATGGCCATATTTTCTATAGGCATAGTGAAATATGCCCTAGCAGAAACTCAGACACCATTGATGTGGGATTCGACAAAACAACATGTTCAATGTATTGCGAATGTTATGGCCAAGATGAAAAGTGTTGCCAAAAGAATAGAAGAGTATCCAAAAATTAAAAAAGCGCTCGATAATGCGGCCTTGACCAAAGAAGTTGGAAAAAATGGAGTGTTGGTAATAATGGTTGCCATGAATAATTTGAGTACAGATACTAAACGCAAAATTATAGATTTGATTAATATGGCGTCTGAGAGTGAGGCCGCGCAAATTTTAAAAGAGTTTAAAGAAAAAATAACCAAGGCCCAAAAGGTTTGCGGGAAAAAATAGAGTAAGGTTTTTATGTGGTTAATTAGAATGATATTGTTAATGGCCGTGGCAAATAGCTTTGCCGCAACCGATAATGGTTGTGAATTAGCTGGTGCCAATGTTGCGGCCAATGAAATTATAGAAAAATACGGGCAGGAAATTTTTACCAAAGGACTTTTGCGAGAAGCAAAAGATTTGCCATTTGGATTGCCAAGACAAGAAGTAAAAATTCAACTGGCCAATGGAGAAGGCCTTGAGGGCCTAATTATTGGAGTTAAGGAAGGAAGAATGGTTATTTCAGTACAAGGAGGAGGCTATCAATCAATTCCACTAGATGCGGCAATAAATTCTGTTAGTGGGCGATCTCTTGCGAAAGTTCGCATTGCCAATAAAGTTGATCCGACCAAAAACGAGCAAAATATTTCAGTTATTATTGAACATCAATTAATAGATTTTAAAAAAATAAACAATCCATTCAATGAATTGGCCCCAGGAAAGAAAGTACGAATCGAGGAGTACATGGTTGATATTAGCGAGAATGGGACAAAAAGAGCGAGAGATTTGAAGGCCGGGGCCCGCGATGTTGAAGGAGAGGTTATCTCTAGTGGTGATGGAAAATTGATTATAAAAAAAGAGGATGGGGCTGTTGTCACTTTCGATCAATCTCGTTGTGACATAACAAAAGTTAATGAGCTGTTCGAAAAGCAAACAGTGAAAAATCCCCGCTTCAATGATCTTTCATCAATTCCCAATAATACAGAAATTTCACTTACCGATATTAATGGTAATGTTATTAACGGGAAAATGGTACGGCCGTCATTGGTACAAAAGACGGATGCGATAATGGCCAGCCGAATTGATGTGCAAAAGGAACTACTATTTATCCAAGACAGTGCGGGAGAGGTCAAAGGATATTCTTTTGATGGATTAAAGTCGTTGGAGACGGTGGTTCACAAAGGTAAAGAGAGCGTTGAAATTTTTTCGGAATAAAAAGTGGAATGGTGGCCATAAATTCATATTAAAAATATTAAAGCTAAAATATTCAAGCAAACAATTATGGTCTGCTATTATCGTTACTTAGATAAAATTAGCATTACGCCTAACCTTTTGAATTCTAAATGTGTCAGAATTTTGAGTAGGCAAAAATGGCCTATGAGAAAATTTTTCCTTTTAAATAGTTCAAAAGGTAGTAGAATAATCTTAATAGTTCGGATTTATCAGAATGATTTTTCCGAAGCAGTGTATAAAAATTTGAAACAGGATGTTTCATACTTATGGCCAGGAATGCTATCAAAATATTGACGTCTACTTTGCTTTTTCCGGCACTATTTGCTCTAACCATCCAGGCCCAAGAGCAGACCGCTGAACAGCTTGTCGGCCCACCGTCATTGCAAACGACTCCACCATCCTTATCGGCCGCGGATCAACCAACTTCAGAAGATAGTGGAAAACTTTTTATAAGTGAGAGATTTAAAACGCATCTTCGTTGGACTTTAGGAGTAGGAAAAGGGGATGTTGAGATTATAAAGAAGGGAGCAGATGTTGATATCGTTGTGAAAAACGAAACAATATATAAAGGAGTTAAAGCGGATATTGAGAAGATAAAACTAGAGGGTGATTACATTCGCGAGGTAGTATGGCAGGATGAGCAATCCATTATTACCGTTAAGTTAAGTAACGAGTTCGTCGATCTTTTTTCTTTTTATCGTGATTTACAGAAAAAACAGGTGATGGATTTTTGGATAGATGAAAACATGGCATCCTCCGAGCGGCCGAGTAATAGTGAGGATACTACTCAAAGTTTTAAAAAAATTGTGAAAGATGAAAAGGTAGCAGATAAAACGGACAAAACAGATAAGGAGAAGATTGTTGCCAAAAAAGCAGAAGAAAAACCGGAGATAGTAGAAAGTATTATCGACAAAACTAAGCAGAATAATTTAGATAGTAGTTCTGCGGAAATGCAATTTGTTTCGGATGTTAAGTTTCGTGATTTTCGTTACGGAGCTCCGTTTATATGGGATTATACTGCTTATGGCCCAGAGTTTGTTAAAACAATAAATCTCACTAGTAAAACACCAGAGTTTTTCTATCCAGTGGCAAATTTAGAATCAACTACTGGCGAGAAAGAAACCCATGTCCAATTGACGATAAATTTATATAGAAAGAAGAAGTGGGGATTGATGTATAAATCAATCAAGCTTTATCAGGAAAAATATGGAGAGGATAAATACGTTGATCTGCTCGAATATTTAAAGGCCAATGCTATTTTGCGCACTAATTTTGAAAAATTTGACAAAGCATCTTTCAAAGTGGCCGTGAGTATGTTGGATAATATATCGGAACATTCTACCAACTATGAAATGCGGCGAGGGGTATTAAAATATTTAATTAGTTATTACTATGAAAACAAAGAATATATTCAGTCTCTAAAAAAGGCACAAATTCTCTATACTGTAAGTCGAGAAAATTTTGATATTGAAGAATCAGAGGTGTCAGCAGTTGCGGTGTTAAATAATTTGTCAAATTTAAATCAGCTAGAAGCGCTACAGGAATTTGCGGAAGAAAAGACTATTCAAAAGTTAATCCCTGCGCAGACGCTTTTGGCCTTCAAGTTATATACGATGCTGCGCTTAAATAAACCTGCAGATGTTGTTTCGGAGTACGAGAAAAATGAAAAAGCGCTTATAAAACCTATTGATAAAACAATCGTTTTTAACGTGGCGGAATCGTACTATCGTTTGGCCAAATATTCTGAGGCCATAAAAATGTATGATAGTTTTGCTGCGGATTATTCCTATGATCCGGTGGCCTCCAGGGCGCGTTTGCGAATTGCCCTGATGTATGAAATTTTAGATCGAGATATTGGACAGACCTTGGATCTTTATAAAAGCACAATTGATAGGTCACAAGATTTGAATGTAAGCTATGAGGCCAAGTTGCGTTATGTTGCCTTACGAACATTACGAAAAAAGAAAATAGATAACTCTGACTTAGAGATACGTGCGTTCTTGGAGATTGATGAGGAATTAAAAGAAAAACTGTCAAAAGAGAATAGGCGGTTGCTTTGGTTGGTTAGACTACGTTCATTTATTGTAGATCAGAGTTGGACCAAGGCACTGTCATATTTAAATGCCATCCCTCTTAATTCAATGTCGCCACCGGATCGAAGAGTTTTTGAAGGAGATGGCGCTGAAATTGTGTATGGCATTATGACGGATTTATACAAGCAGTCCCAGTACTCCAAAGTTTTAAAGGTATGGACTATGTATAAAGAGAGATATGTTACAAAAGTAGCAACAGACCCATTTTTAAATTATATTGTTGGCCATTCATTGGTAAAGCTTGGCCTTTATGATGGATTTGATGCCGCGTATGCAGAATTTGAACGCAACAAAGAATCCCCAACCAAAACCTATCCAGTATGGACTGAAAAAAATAATTTTATTAACTCAGAGAGAATGCTTCTAGAGTTGAAGCTGGTGCGAAATTTAACTATGGGCAATTGGGCACAGGCACAAGAGGGAATTGTGGCACTATCAAAGGTGGCCGCCAACTATAATAAAATTAATTACTATTATGGGCATATTGCCTATAAATTGAAGCAGTATCGAGCAGTTATTGACTATGTAGAAACCTTTTTTGCCGGGGAAGATGGTAAGAGCGTTCATGATGGTATGGAGGTTGCAGAGATGATTTTGGCCTATACTGATTCCTTGTATCAGTTGGGGATGTTGGATAAATATAAAAATGTTGCCAGGGCCTTAGTAAACGATACGAAAAAATATGCAACCGGAAATATATACATGCAAGAAGTACTAGAGAGAGTATCATATTTGGAAATCGAAATTTATGCTGGTGAAAAAAATTTAGAATCTAGTTTGTTAGCAGAAAAAAAGATTTTAGAGTTTAAGAAAAATTATCCGAAGTCAGATTATGCTGGGCGAGTAGAATATCTGCTGGCCTTGGCCTATATAGAAAATAAAAAAGAAACAGAGGGGAAGAGTTTGCTTGATGGAATAATCAAAAGCGATAAAATCCCTCAACACATTAAGGAGTTAGCAAGGTCAGAGTTGGCCCTACTTAAAATAAAAGAAAGTACAATATAGTATCATCCCAGGAAGGGATAAAAAAGACAGGAGGTCAAATGGATACTGTAAATGTTCAGTTGTTTGGTCAGGATCCCAAAATTCAAAAAGCAATTTCGGTTGCTCGCAACGTTTCGGTGACGAAGGCACCGGTGTTAATCGTTGGAGAAAGCGGGGTTGGTAAGCGTACGCTGGGACGATTTATTCATCAAAATTCTAATAGAGCGGATAAACCATTTGAGGTGGTGGATTGCTCCGAAGATGCCAAGGATGTTGAAAACGCTATTCTCGGATTTCGTGAAGATGAGAGTGGAAAATTCAATAAAGGAGTTTTGGAGCGGGCAAATGGTGGTACAGTGGTCTTTGCCAATCTTGACTGCCTAGAGGAAGAATTTCAAAAGCGTTTGTATAAAGTAATTTCTGAGCTTGCAGATTACGATATCGATATTCGTATTCTTGCCACAACAACCAAGAATTTATCTAAATTAGTTGGTGCGGGAAGATTTTACAGAGGGATTTTTACGCTGGTATCGGCAAATACAATAACACTGCCACCACTACGCGAACGAATTGGCGATCTGGAAATGATGGCCCGTCACTTTTTGAAGGAAGCAGGAGATTTTTCAATGGAGCCGGAGATTGATTTAAAGGCAATGGATAAAATATTAAATCACTATTGGACACATAACGTAGAAGAACTAAAATCTTTTATTGAAAATAGTGTTGTTAATATGCAGAGTACTGTTCTTACCGAAGATGACTTATCTATTGGTGAAAAGAAAAATGTTAACTTGGCGAGTGATGAGGAAGGCGAAGGCATTCGCTTGATGTCTTTAAAAGATGCCGAGAAACTTTTGATTAAGAAGGCCTTGGTGCATACCAGCGAAAATCGTACTCAGGCCGCGAAGATTTTGGGAGTTTCAATTAGAACATTAAGAAATAAAATTAATGAATATCGGAATAGTGGCAGTAACTATTTTGTAAATTTACGTTAGAGGTATTTTTTGTAATTTGTTCGAAGTGAGAGGTGTAATATGCAGGTTGATGACAAAACAGTTCAAGCGTTGGCAGCGGCACTGAACTTCCGTCAGATGCGGCAGGAATTAATTGCCTCAAACATTGCTAATGCCGACACCCCGGGCTACAAGGCCAAACGACTAGATTTTGAAGAAGCATTAGCAAGGGCACTGGATGTTGATGGCCAGGAGAACATGTTAGCGACAGACGATCGTCATTATGATGTTGGCAATGGCGGATTTTCTAATATGCAACCAGAGATTTACGATGATCCCAATGGCATTGTTTCATTAGATGGCAACAACGTTGATCGGGATCAAGAACTAGCACGGATGTCAGAAAATAGAATTATGTATGAGGCCACAGTGGCGCTATTGAATAAAAAACTAGGTTTGATGAAGTACGCGATTACTTCAGAGCGATAAGCTTAGGGAGGCTTGATGGATTTATTAACGAGTATGCAAATAAGTTCCTCGGGATTAACGGCCAACACCAAGCGCATGGGGGCCATCTCTTCGAATATTGCCAATGCGCAAACCACGCGAACGGATGAAGGTGGCCCCTATCGCAAGAAGGTGGTTGTCTATGGGGCAGAGCCGGCCCGCGATTCGTTCGCCGATATTTTAGAAGGAGAGATGGAGGAATCAGCGCAAGCGGTATATGCCACCGATGTAATATCATCAGATCGTCCTCCGATTCCAAAGTATGAGCCAGATAATCCAGACGCGAATGAACAAGGATATGTTTTTTATCCAGACATTAATGTCATGGAAGAGATGGCAGAGATGATTGAGACGAATCGCTCTTATGAGGCCAACGTTAATGCCATGAATACGGCCAAGGGTATGGCCATGAAAGCGCTAGAGATTGGGAGAAATTAAGTTTTAAGCAAGAGGATGTGGGGATAAATTATGTCAATACAAACAATCGGTTCATTTGAAAATATTTTAAAAACGGCAGATGCTCAGAAGTGGGCACGGACAGCAGACTTTGAAAGAAAGTTAACGATTCCCCCTGAACTTGAGATCAAAAATAACGATCTTCCCAATTTGGATCTGTTTAAGGCCGATAATAATAGATCTTTCACCGAGATGTTAGTTGATTCTATGAGTGAAGTTAATAAATTGCAAAGTGAGGCCAATGTGGCCATGGAGAAATTGGCCAGTGGAGAATCGAAGAATTTGCATGAGACAATGCTGGCGGTAGAGAAAGCAGATATTGCTTTTAAAACGATGAATCAGGTTCGATTGAAAGTGATTGAGGCATATAAAGAAATTATGCGAATGCAAATATAGTTGAGGTAGGAGACGCAAGATAATTGTACCAGGAGGGTACTTTGGAAGATTTTTTAGAGAAGATATTTAGGAGTTTTAAGGAATTTTTCAAGGGACTAGATGCTGCACGAAGAGTTGGGTTGGTGGTGATAGCAGCATTTATTTTAGCAGGGATGATGGGAATAGTGGTGTGGGCGTCAAAGACACGGTTTGAAACGTTATACACCAATCTTAACCGTGAAGACTCCAAACAAATTGCTCTTTTATTAGAGCAGAAGAAAATTCCCTACCAGACTTCTAGTGATGGGAAAACAATCGCTATTCCCGAAGATATGGTGCAGGAGTGGAGATTACAACTTGCTACGATGGGGGTCTCGTTTACCGGTACGGTGGGGTATGAAGTTTTTGACAAACAATCTTTCGGGGCCACCAGTTTTGTTCAAAGAGTAAATAAGCAACGCGCACTTGAAGGCGAGTTGATTAAAACCATAAAATATATCAGAGGAGTAGCGCGTGCACGTGTGCATCTATCTATTCCAGAATCGAGTCCATTTGTTTCTGAGCAGCGTCCTCCTGCCGCATCGGTGGTCTTGGAGTTAGAAGATGGATCAGTGTTAACAGAGCAAGAAATTAGAGGAATAGCTTCGCTTGTTTCTTCGGCCGTGGAGGGTATGCGGCAGGAGAATGTAGTTATTTTGGATAGTAGAGGAAAAAAATTGTCAGAGAATGTGGGAGATCCTGTCACGGAAATCACGGCCAATCGTATTGCGTTAGAATCTAGAATGAACAGACAGTATGAACAGCAGATCGAACAAATCTTGGGCAAGGTAGTTGGAGAGGGGCGAGTTATTGCTAAAGTAACTGCAGAAATGGATTTTACACAATCAGTTGCTACGGAAACTTCTTTTGATAATGAAAATGCGGCAGTGTTATCCGAGGTCAAAAATAGTCAAAAGTTAAATGGAAGTCGTCCTTCACCCCAGGGAATCCCCGGAGCGCGCAGTAACTTACCAGGAGAAAAACCGCAGCCAGGCATTCCTGAAACTTCCAATAATGTAGATAAAGAACTTACAACACGTAACTTCAATGTTCCATCAAAAGTTACTAAATCAACGAGGCCCACGGCCGAACTAAAAAAAATTAGTGCAGCAGTAATGATTGATGGCAAGAAGGTTCCGGCAGTAGATGAGAAAGGACAGGCGGTATTAGATGATAATGGCCGGCAGAAAATGGTGTATGAAAAATGGTCGGAGGCGGATCTGGAAAATTTCCGGGCCATTGTTGCGTCTACTATTGGAATGAGTGATAAACGAGGTGATTTGGTGGTAATTAAGAATATGGAGTTTGCTCAGGAAGATCTGGAAGCAGTAGAAGCAATTATTCGAGAAAAAGAAAACAGAGAGATGATTAAAAATGTTGTCAAGTATTTGGCCATTGGATTAACGATTACTCTCTTTTTCTTAGTGGTGGCCCGGCCGTTTATTCAATGGGTAACGGATAATACGGTTGAGTCCGTAGAGGATTTTTTACCAAAAACTTTAGAAGAATTAGAGAAGGTACAGGTTAATCAAAAACTTCCAGGACTAGAGGATGCATTGCCGCAATTGGAAGAAAAATTAAATCCAGAAAAAATTGAAGGAAATATGCTGCGAGAAAAAGTTATTTCGTTGGTAGAAAATAATCCTGGAAAAGCAGCTCAGGTAATTCACGAGATGATTCATGCGACCGAATCAGATAAGCATATTGCTTAGATGATGAGAAGAAGTTGAGAGGGGAAGGGAGGGGGATTTATGCCAGGGCCAGTAGAAGGCGGAACACTTGATCCAGAAGTCGAATATTCTTTAATGTCCGGACAAGACCGTGCAGCGCTTTTGCTTAGTTCATTGGGTATGCAGACTACGCAACTTATTTTTCAATATATGAAAGATAATGATGTTAAGCGAATGGTTAATGCCATGGGGAATGTTAAGAAAGCACCAATCTGGATGGTAAAAAAAGTTCTAGAGGAGTTTTACTCGGCACTAAACGAAGATGCGAGTTTGCTATTTGCGGATAATCGTGGACGTGATTTTATTGTTAGTGCCTTGGGTGAGGATCGTGCCAAGCAACTATTGGGACAAATTATAGATGTTGCTTCTTCTAATACGCTAGAGTCTCTGGAGCTTGTTGACACCAGAACTTTGTCTAACTTTTTAATTAATGAGCATCCACAAACGATTGCGCTGATTATTGCGCACTTGAGTCCCGAGCGAAAAGTGGATGTTTTGCGAAGATTGCCCGAGGGGTTGCAGGCAGAGGTTGTTTTGCGGGTGGCCAATCTGGATTACGTTTCGCCCGAATTGATTGCACAATTGGATGATGTGTTGAAAACAGAACTTTCGACTCTTGGTTCAATTGATACAAGTCAGATTGGAGGAGTGGAGCCAATTGCGGAGATGTTGAATCTTATGGATAAAAATAATGAGAAAAACATCATGGCCCGCGTTGAGGAGAAGGATCCGGAGTTGGCAGAAGAGATTAGAAAACTCATGTTTGTGTTTGAAGATCTTGTATATGTTGATGATAGAGGTGTTCAAAATCTTCTCAAAGAAGTGGACAATCAAAAGTTGGTTATTGCACTTAAGACGGCACCAGAGGAGATTAAAACCAAGCTGTTTAAAAATATGTCTAATCGTGCTGCAACCTTGCTTAAAGAAGATTTGGATGCGCTTGGGCCTACTAAACTTTCTGATGTGGAAAAAGCTCAGTCAGAAATTGTACAAAAGGCCAAAGAGTTGGAGGCACAAGGCAAGGCATTTATCTCTAGAGGTGGTGATGGAGATTCCTTGGTATAAACTGGGCATACGTATTTGCCAGGAAGTGGTGATAATATGATTTTACAAAAAGAAAAAGCAGAAAAAATGAATGTTGCACAAATTTCGGAATACCAGTTTCAATCACTAGATGATGGCCGTCAAAAAAGTGATAAAAGTGGATTATCAGATGGAAACATTACTACTTATCACTTCGAAGATTTAAGAAATAAAATAATTAATAGCGGAGATAATAAAACGCAAAAAATGCGTGTCGAGCGAAAAAATGCTGCAGAGCGAGGCTTCGAAATTTCTCCCATTGTTTCGAAACAGCGCGGTTTGCTTCGGCAGGCAGAAGAGGAGCGAGAACAGCAGATACAGGAGGAAGTGGCCCGCAGAGTAGCGGAGCTGGAGCAGGAGGCCCAAGAGCGAGGGTTTGAAGAAGGTGTTCAACGCGGGAGAGAGGAAGTTTTTAAACAGACGAAGGCCAGCACGGAAGAAAAGATTACGGCATTAAGTGAAATGATATCGATTGTTTTAAACAATTACGGTGAAATTTTAAAGCGACAAAAATTAGATATCTACAAAATGGTTAAAAATTTAACTAAATGGATTATTTTGCGCGAGCTAAAAGATGATGGGAAATATTTGATTCGATTATTAGAGAAGTTAATTTTAGAAGTGCAGTCGCGATCAAATTTACTTATCCAGGTTAATCAAAAAGATTTTGAAAAAATGCCGGAAGTTTTGAAGGTTGTACAGGAAAAGCTAGGTGAATTGTCGAATGTTCGCTTAGAGATTGGTTATGATATCGATGGTAGTGGAATTGTGGTGGATTCAGAAAATGGAATTGTAAATGCTTCTATGGCCGAACAGTTTGATAATTTAGATAAACTATTTACAAGCGTGGGCATAGATGAGTAGTGCTCTTTTTTTACCAGAAGAGAATAATCTAGATTTGGATTGGCAATCTTTACATAAGGCCTATGAATATGCTTCTCCCTATAAGAAAATTGGAAAGATTCATGCTTCCAAGGGAGCATTGTATGAAATTAATCTATCTCGAGCAGTAGTCGGTGCCACGGTGGAGTTTGTTACAGAGTTTGGAAGTAGGACTGAAGGAGAGGTAGTTGCAATTAGCGGAAATCGTTGTTTGGCCATGCCTTACGAGGAGATATCGGGGATTAATTCGGAGACCCGCATCTATTTAAAAAATCTTTCAACTGAAATAAATATTTGTGATGAAATGTTGGGTAGAGTTATTGATTTTCAGGGAAATCCTATTGATGGTAAGGGGCCAATTAGCGGCAAAATGGAAAAGCGATCTATTTTTGGCCATCCTATTAACCCAATTAGTCGTCCTCCCATAAAAGAACCTTTGGATACTGGTATTGCTGCCATAAATTGTTTTATGACTGCGGGAAAAGGCCAGCGTATGTCTATTCTCTCTGGATCTGGGGTTGGTAAATCTGTCTTATTAGGTATGATTGCGCAAAATACGAACGCTGACGTTAACGTTATTGCGCTGATCGGAGAGCGAGGTAGAGAGGTTTTAGAATTTATTCAAAATGATCTAGGGCCAGAAGGAATAAAGCGTTCAGTGGTAGTGGTGGCAACTTCAGATACGGCACCGCTTATTAGGATGCGTGCGGCCTTTGTTGCCACCACGATTGCAGAATATTTTCGTGATCAAAAAAAAGATATAGTTTTAATGATGGATTCCATTACTCGTTTTGCCATGGCCCATCGAGAAATTACACTGGCGGCCGGAGAGCCTCCAGGGCAAAAAGGTTACACGCCATCAGTTTTTTCAAAATTACCTAAATTGCTGGAACGGGCAGGAACTAAGAGTGGTGTTGGAAGTATCACTGGAATATATACCGTTTTGGTGGAAGGTGGTGATATGGATGAACCGATTTCTGATGCAATTCGAGCTATTGCCGATGGACATATTGTGCTAAGTCGTGAATTAGCATCACGAAACCATTTTCCGGCCATTGATGTTTTGGCCTCGTTATCCAGGGTTATGACAAAAGTTGTTACTAATGAGCATCGTATTGTTGCATCACATTTGAAAGATCTTCTGGCCGCATATAAAGAGTCAGAGGATTTGATTAATGTTGGTGCTTATGCGCGAGGATCAAATCCGCGCGTAGATAAGGCGTTAGTTATTTATCATGATATTATGGCCATGTTGCGACAGGAAGTTGGATTGTACAAGAAAAAAAATATTGATGAACTATATGACATCATGGTCGAGCTAGCACGCAAAGCAGAGAACACTATTAATATGAATAATTTAAGCAGATCTAAATAATCATGAACAAGTTTAATTTTAAGTTACAAGGCCTTTTAAAAGTAAGGATTGCTAGAGAAAAACAGGTGAAGGCCGAACTTGGAGTTATTTTATCAGAAATACAAAAAAACAAGGATACGATTCAGGCCTTGAATAACGATATTGATGAGGCATATAAGAATCAAGAAGCAATGATGGATAAGGCGGTTAATGCAAAATTTCTAGAATTTCACCCCTACTATGTTAAGTCTAAAAAGGCGCATATAGATGTTGTCGAAAAGCAAATAGACGGCTTGCAGTCACAATATGAAAAAAAAATTGAAGAGCTGAAACAAAAGAAAGCTGATGTTAAGTTGATTGAGAAGTTAAAAGAAAAACAAATGGAAAAACATGTTAAGTACGTGGAGAAAAAACAGCAAGAAGCAATTGAAGAAAATCATATTATGAAAGGCAATAGAGAAGGCATAGAATTTTAATAGGAAGCTTTTTATGAAAAAAATTATTATTGCGCTGCTGCTACTACAATTTATAAGTATTTCGGCAATGGCCAAGGCCCGCGAAAAAGATCCTTTAGTAGAAGATCAAACAGAATTTAAACCTAAGACAGAAGAGAGACGTGTTTATACCGAAGATGAATTTATGAAGGCGGTTTATGAAGAAGTTGAAAAAAAGTTAAAAATTTTAAAAAAAGATAATGCGGTCGATTTATCGATGGAATTGCTACGCAAAGAAGATGATATTAAGCGCAAGGATCTGGCCATTCAAAAACAGAAAGAAGAGCTGGCCATCAATATAAAGGCCTTTGAGGGAAAAATTTTAGAATTTCAAGAGCAACAGAGTAAATTGATCGGCTGTTTGACTGATGTAGAAAAGCAAGAAGACAAAAGAATTAATCATATGGTGGAAGTTATCTCGGGGATGAAACCGGCCAGTGCCGCCGAGGTATTGTCAGTACAAGATGCAGAAATTGCAGTAAAAATACTGGATAAGCTGGAGGCCACCAAGGTCTCAAAAATTTTCAATCTGATGGACAAGGAAGTTTCTGCCCGGCTTCAAAAGCAGTACCTAACTATGAAAAGATAGATAGGGTAAGATTTAATTGTAAGAAGTTTAGGATTTATAATTAAAATGGAAGCAGCAAAAATAACAAATCAATTTTCACCTACGCTTGGCACTTCAGTTGCCACGAGTGTTGGTGCTGGTGGCGCTGCTTTGGCCTTTCCGTTATCAATTGGAGTTGATTCCAAGACAGCTACTCCCTTTTCCCAAGAACTTTTAGCATCACTAGGTAGTGAGGATAAAAGTTTAAAAAGCTCACTACAAGATATTTTGGCCACAACAGAAGATATTTCCCAACAGCTTACTGGCCAATCAAATGTTGCAAAAAAATTCAATTTCTCTTCTGACCAGTTTTTAGTGGAGAAAGATTTTGAAGGCGATGTTGATTTTGTTAATCAGACAAATGAGTTAAATCCTAAATTGGATGCTCTTTTACGTATGCCAGCAGAGAGATCTTTAGAAAATTTCTCAACTCAGTCAACCCAATTAGCGCAACCAGCTCAGGGAGTGGAAGAAGTAAATGCGGTAGAAGAAAACTCAATTAGGACGTTGACAGATATTTTGGCACCTAAAAATAAAGAAGTAGAGCAAGCAGTGCCAATATCCAAACAACAAGAACTTCAAACTGCGGCCGCAGGCCAGGCAAAGATATTGCCTGAAAAAATGGAATCGCAAATATTGGCAGGGAACGATTCTGCAGATGTAAAAAAGATTGCATTACCGATAGAGAGTGAACATTCTATCTTTGCGCGCCGATCAATTGGCAAAGGAAAAAATAGTGAGTTGGCCGGATTAACCGGAAAGCTTCGAGATAATAGTGTTTCCAAAATGGGAATGAATAGTTATAGCAAAGAGCAAAATTTACTCAAAGATAATGTTATTAACATTAGTGGTAAACGGCCGAGTGCGATTATTGCTAACAAAGAATCAGTTGCTAGCAAAATAGGAGAAAAACAAGAAACTTCTAATATTTTAGATTTTATGGCCGCCCGTCCAGAGGCCAGTGCGTTGGCCGGAACAGGACTGTTGTATAATTCCACAATGCCTGTTCATGGTGGCAATCAGATGGTTGCCCCGAAGGTTTTAGATCTCAATTCAGTAAAATCCTCTAATGTTGAAGAGATCATTGCGCGGATTACTGACTATGTAGACAAAAATATTGTTAATGCCAGGCCCACTCTTGATATTACTGTTAAGCATGACTCTCTAGGGACATTCAAGGTTAATGCCACTACCGGACAAGGTATTGGCAATGGACAGGTTGATTTAAAAATAACTACCAATAATGAAATGGGTAATGACTTTTTTGTACGCCACGAGAGCAAATTAGTACAGGCGCTAAATAGTGCGGGTATTGATTTGTCTACGGTTAAGATCGTTTCGGGAGGAGAATTGTTGGCCAATAGTGGTACATCGAAAGGATGGGATGGGGCCTCGAATTCTCACAACAATAGCGCTGGCGGAGATCGGGGATTTAGTGGTAATGGCAGCTGGAAAGATGAGTCTTCTTTTTCGCAGAGACAATCAGAGCAAAATGATTCTCAACGAAGAAAAGATTTGTGGGAAGAGTTTATGAATAGGAAGCAAGCATAATGACAGTAATGGGACGGCCAACATCTCCGACACAGCAACAGTTTGCGCAATTGCAAATGCATAAACCTTCTGATGAAAAAAACAAACAAAAAATAATCGAAAATATAACCGGGAAAGATGCCGGAGTTAAATTTGTTGATGCTAAAGAACATAATAAAATGGGAAAAGATGAATTTCTAAAACTACTAACGCATCAACTATCTCAGCAAGATCCACTAAATCCGATGGATCAGAAACAGTTCGCTGCCGACTTAGCACAATTTACTCAGTTGGAACAGTTGACGAACATGCGAGCAGCACTAGAAAAACAAAATGAAAATCGTCCAGCAGAGAATAAATTTTATGCCGCTGGCTTTTTAGGTAAAAAAGTTTTAACAGCGGGTACTACTATTGATTATAAGGGCGAGCGAAGTGTAGATATTCCTTTTAATTTATCTAAAGATGCTAAGGCCCTGGTAATGAAAATTTACGATGAAAAAAATCAGATGATTGCGCAAATTGAAAAAGAGGGATTATCTAAAGGATCCCAGCAAATCTCCTGGGATGGACATGCTCTAGACACCGGGAAAGTTGGGAATGGGAAATATCGCGTGGAAGTTACTGCGTGGGATGAGCAGTTAGAGGAATTTAAAGGTGAAACAAAATCTTATGGAGTTGTTACTGGTGTAGCATTTGATGGGGGCGAGACGGTATTGAAATTGGATGGGCAAAAAAGTGTTTTTTTGCGAGATGTTGAAAGAATTGAATTAGTAGACAATAATATGAATATGAATAAGAATCAATTGCCAACAGGAGAGGGGAAAATAACAAAGCAGGCAAATGAAGCGTATACTGGTACGCAAAACTGGCAGTAAAAAGAAAAGATAAAAATGGTAAATAATAAGATTAACAACATTCTGATCCCGAACATCTCTAAGCTACCAACGCCCAAAGAGGGATCTCGCAATCGTCTTGTGGAGGACAGTGGCACTGAATCAGAATTTAAAAAACTTTTAGATCAAGGATTGGCCCCGAGTAAAGAAAATCTAGAGACAGAGACGATGGCCAGGGGAAGTGAGGGAATAAAGCTTTCCGCTCATGCCGCTAAAAGATTACAAGAAAGAAATTTAATAATTGATAATGAGGAATATTTTAAATTAAAAGGCGCAATAGATAAATTGCGCGATAAGGGAGGAAAAGATTCGTTAATTATAACGAATAATGCGGCCTACATTGTTGATGTAGATAATAATAAAATTGTGACGGCGATGGATCGCAACAATATGGCCGAAAATGTATTTACGAAAATTGATTCAACTTTGTTTGTTAATTAAACGCTGAGAAACGGCCGGTCCTTTCTGGAGGCCAGCTTAGATCTGTAGTATCTAAGCACTCAGATAATGTCTAGGAGGGACAAATGGTTGGTATATTAGGTGCATTCCAGGTAGGTATTTCAGGCCTTAGTGCGGCAGGCGGGGGACTCGCGGTAGTTGGTGATAACATCGCTAACTCAAGTACTGCCGGATTCAAATCATCAAGAGCAGAATTTCAAGATGTGCTAGCTACTTCACTTAAAGGTATTGATGGAGGTGACCAATTTGGAGCTGGTACTAAACTAGCGCACATTAAACCCATGTTCACTCAAGGAAATATTGCTAGAACAGAAAATATTACTGATCTTGCAATTAGTGGAAATGGCTTTTTCCAATTAGATGCTCCTTTTGGTTATGGTTACACCCGAGATGGATCCTTTCATTTTGATAAGGATGGAGTGTTGATTAACGCTGATGGATATGTAGTCAGAGGATTTCAAGTGGGAGATAATGGAACTATTACCAATAAGGTTGCTCCCATTAAGTTGGGCCAGACCACGATTGCTGCTAAAGCAACAGAGAATGTAAATATAAATATGAATTTAGATTCTCGAGAGGATGTGAAGGTTTTTGATATTACCAATCCAGAGAAAACCTCTAGTTATAGCACCACCCTTTCTATTTACGACAACATTGGCACACCTCGCCTTATCACCATGTATTACAACAAAGCAGAAAATAATACATGGGAATATCATGCAGTGATTGATGGAAAAGATGCTGCTGGCGGCGAAGAGGGCAAATACTATGAAATGGCCGCCGGTAAATTAATTTTTAACGATAAGGGTATTTTACAAGAAGAAGTTGATGTGATGAATGATTTCAACTTCAATAAAGGTGCGGCCCCCGGACAGAAGGTTCTGTTTAATTATGGCCAATCGTTTACGGAAGGTGGATCTGGAATTGATGCCGCCACTCAATATGGTTCCGAATCTGCCGTATCTCGTCATACGCAAGATGGAGCAACTGCCGCTACCTTAACTAGTTTATCATTTAACGACAAAGGTGTTTTGACGGCCGCTTATAATAATGGCGAAAGTCGGGATTTGGCGCAAATTGCAGTTGCTAAATTTGAAAATAATGAAGGGTTATTTAAAGTTGGAAAAAATCTTTTCAAAGAAAGTTCTAAGTCAGGACAGGCCGCGATGGGTAAACCTCATGAGGCCGGACGAGGAGAGATTCTTTCTAAATCTATTGAACTTTCTAACGTTGACTTGGCCACTGAGTTTATTGCGCTTATGGAACAGCAAAGAAATTTTCAGGCCAATGCTAAAACGATTAATACTGCTGATCAAATGTTGCAAGAAGTTCTAAATATCAAACGTAATTAATAAGCAATAAAAGCTAGGTGAAAAACTTCTAAATATTAGGAGTTTTTCACCTAGCTTGTTTTTTTGCTGATTAAATTTTTCCAATCGCATTGACGGGGCAGACATCGATTGTCGCATGACACTTCGCTATTTCTTGTGTGGTGGCCGGCTGTTTGTAAACAAAGGCATAGATATTGTCATTATCCATTTTAAAAAACTCAGGGGCCTCTACGATACAGGCGTTGCAAGCGATACATTGGTCATCGGTGAAGAAGTCACCGATGACGTTTTCTGGAATTTTATATTTTCCTGACTTCCGCATTATCTCCTAAGTTTTTTACTTAAATTTCTCCCAAGTCCTTTAAAAATATAGTGGGAACCTTGCAGTTCCAAAATGTAGTGTCTCAACCTTCAATTTTTTATATTTTTTTTGA